>OAVL01000003.1_pt1 | contig 552017 bp, 433 predicted proteins | sample 1476411 | NCBI WGS metagenome assembly OAVL01 (sample SAMEA2580095, study PRJEB22360) | human gut metagenome | biome: human gut; feature: human-associated habitat; material: faeces | place: Denmark | collected 2008/2010
GCGAGCAGAAGTAGTCGATGTTTTCGGTGACGGTCAGTTCGTTGAACACGGCCACATTCTGCGGCACGATGCCGATACGGCGCTTCAGCGCGTATGAGGTCGGCGTCATCGGCTGGCCGAATACGCGGATCGTGCCCGAATCGTAGGTGAGCAGCGCGAGGATGCAGTTGATCGCCGTGGTCTTGCCGGAGCCGTTCGGCCCGAGCAGGCCGAAGATCTCGCCTTGCGTCACGTCGAGGTCGAAATAGTCGAGCGCCACCATGTCACCGTAGCGTTTGACCAGTTGACTGACATGCACGGCCGGCACTGCGCCGGGTGCCACATCGCGTCCGGGGGCTGTGTTGTCGGTTGCCATAGCCGCTCCTTTCTTTGATGATTACATCATCCCAAGAGAGTGTCGGCGATCGCCACCTGCAAACGTCACGACTTGGCCGCGCACCCGTGACATTTGTCATCATTTCACGGCGCCACTTGCCCCCGCCAGCGGGGCGGAGCACGCTATACCCGCTCGGTTGGGAAAGGGTGCCGCCAGATGAGTTTGCGCAGTTCCTCTATGCCGAGGATCATGAACGGGATGCAGCACAGGTATACGCAGTCGTCCCAGCCCAGGGGCGCGGTGTGGAACACGGTCTGCAATACCGGCACTTCGGTGATGAGCACGAGCAGCACGATCTCGGTCACGATGCCGATGTTGATGGTCCGGTTGGAGAACAGACCCATCGTCAGGGAGCCGCCGCGCGGATTATCCACCACGATCGGCATGTTCGTGGAGTTCCTTCCACCGCTAGACTGGTATTGAAACGAATGACGATCCGGGAGGTGCCATGCGCGTGTTGGCCGAGGAGGGTGTTCTGCTCGCGTTGGGCACCGTGCTCGCCGTGATGACCGGGATCCGCACCGATGCCGTGTTCATCGCGGGGCTTCTGCTGGCCGTCTCCGTCACCGGACTGGTCGAATGGCTGCATGCCGATGAACGATGGCCGTGGTTGCCTTGCGTGGCGTATCTGATCGTCGCCGCGGCGGTGCCCGCATGGTGCTCGTTCATGCCGCTTGTCGCCTACGATATGGCGCGTCTGGCTGCCGCAGGGCGCCCTTCGCGGCTGGTGACGGCCGTGCGCTGGCTATGGGTGTTGCCGTTTGCGGCGCTGTGGTTCGTCCGCGTGTCACATGCCGGTGTCGCGGCCGGAGCCGCAGATGCCAACAGCCATATGCAGGCGCTGGCTCTTACGTTGACCGCGTTGCTCGGATTCGTCGCGGGACGGTCCCGCGAGGCTTCGGATGGGAATCGACGTGCGCTGCTGCACGCTCAGGATATGGCCCGTGAAGCCTCCCGTTCCGTCCGCTCGCGCATCGCCGATATCGATGAGGAGCGCGCGCAGTCGGTCCGCATGGCGACGCTCGGCGAACGCACGCGTATCGCCCGCGAGATCCACGACAATGTGGGGGCACCTGCTGACTCGTGCGATCATGCAGGCGCAGGCCGGCAGGGCCGTGGCCGAGGCGACCGATGACGAGGTCGCGGCCCGTGGATTCACCACGCTGGGCGAGACCTTGGACGATGCGATGACGATGATGCGCCGCTCGGTACATGACCTTGAGGATGATGGCACCGATTTCGCCGCGCAGATCGAAGCCGCCGTCGCCTCATTCGACGGTATCTCCCCGGACTTCTCGGTGTCGTTGGCGAACGACGTCGACACGGCCCCGGCCCCGGTGTCACGCTGCTTCGCGACGGTGATTCGCGAGGCGCTGGCAAACGTCGCGCATCATAGCGAGGCCCATGAGGCGAGCGTGACGCTGCGTGATTTTCCGACATTGTGGCAGTTGGTCGTCCAGGATCCAGGGCCCGCGATCCGCGCCCGTGATGCCCGCGGGCGGTGCCGGACGGACGGGGAGCCGCCTCGCGGCATGGGACTCACCGACATCGAATCGCGCGTGCGCTCAATCGGCGGAACCGCCCTGTGCGGCCCGTATGATGGCGGATGGCGCGTGTTCGTGTCCGTGCCGAAGCAACGTTGGCATGCATCCCCGGAATCTTGCGCGAAAACAGACCAGCCGGCATTCATGAAGACGACTGCCGGCACATTAGGGAACAGGGGGAAGCTATGAGAATCGCGATCGTGGACGACGACCCGATCGTCTGTCAGTCGCTGGAGACGATCCTGACCGCCACCGGCACCGCCGACGTGCTATGGAGCGCCAACGACGGCGGCGCGGCGATTCGCAGGTATTTCGAGTCGCCGGAGAATCATCCGGATATCCTGCTCATCGACATACAGATGCCCGGCATGAACGGGCTGGACGCCGCGCGGGAGATCCTGACGAAGGATCCGGCGGCACGTATCCTGTTCCTGACCACGTTCTCTGACCAGGCCTATATCGAGCAGGCGATGCGGCTCGGGACGAAAGGCTATCTCATCAAGCAGGATGTGGCGGCGATCGCACCCGCCCTGCATGCGGTGATGGCCGGTCAGGTGGTGCTCGGCGCCGACGTGATCGGCAAACTCACCGGGCCGACGGCCGGTGCCGGATACAAGGGGCCGGACGACGCCTCGGACACGGCCGGCGACGGCATCCCGCACGGCCGTCGTACGTCTGATGGCATCGATCAGCTGCTGAACGAACGAGAGCGTGACATCGCGGCGCTCGTCGCCGAGGGACTCGACAACCGCGACATCGCCGCCAGACTGTATCTGAGCGAGGGCACCGTGCGCAACCGCATCAGCGCGATGCTCGACAAGCTTGCTCTGACCAACCGCACCCAGCTCGCCATCGCGTGGTTCAACACCCACCGTTAGGCGGCATTCCCGTCCAACGCCGTGGCCGGGACGGGGGGGGGGAACCGCTCTCAGCTGTTCTCCATGACGATGTTGTCGACGACATCGGCGACATGCTCGCAATCGTCGGTGCACAGCTCCAGATGCACGTACACCTCGTGCCAGGCGAGCACCTGCAGCGGGTCGGTGCAGGTGGTGTGCAGGCGGCGCATCGCCTCTACGAACAGGCGGTCCGCGTCCTGCTCGATCTTGTTGATGAAGAACACCTGCTCGCGCAGGGTCTTCGACCGCTTGAACCGGGGCAGCTCGCCGATCAGCTCCGCCATCTTCCCGCATGAACGCTCGACCATGTCGACCAGGTCCAGCGCATCGGGTCGGATCTCCAGCACGTTGTCGTAATACATGCGGTGCAGGGCGCCTTCGATGCGGTCGGTGACGTCATCGAGCACGCTGCTCAGCCGCGCGATGTCGTCCCGGTCGAACGGGGTGATGAATGCGGTGACCAGCTCGTCCATCATGCCGTGACGGACCTCGTCCGCCGCCTGTTCGATGCGATGCATCTCGTCGAATCGTTCCAGCAGACGATCCGGTTCGTAATGGTGCATGACTTCCGACAGCAGATGTGCTGCCTGGCATGCATAATCGGCGCTCTGCTTGAATCCGTCGAAATAGAACGAATCGTTTTTCCTCGCCATATGCTGATCCTTTCTTGAAACGATGACTGATGCCGTGTGCCGGAGCGGTGTCAGAACACCAGCATGAACAGTTTTGCCATGACGTAGCTGATGATGCCGCAGCCGGGGAACGTGAACACCCAGGTGAGCATCATGTCGCGCACGACGCCGAAGTTGATCGCGGACAGCCTGCGCACCGCTCCGACGCCCATGATGGCGCTGGTCTTGGTGTGCGTGGTGGAAACGGGGATGCCGAGCACGGTCATCACCAGCAGGCACAGCGCACTGGACAGGTCCGCGGAAAAGCCTTGGTATTTCTCCAGCCGGACCATGTCCTGCCCGACGGATTTGATGATGCGCTCCCCTCCCACGCTGGTGCCGACACCCATGATCGTGCTGCACAGGATCATCAGCCACACTGGGATGATCACGCCTGCGACACCGGTCTGCCCGCTGCAGAACGCCATGCCGAGGAACAGGACGCCGATGAATTTCTGGCCATCCTGCGCGCCGTGCATGAAACTCATGGCCGCGGCCCCGACGATCTGCGCATACGTGAAGAATACGTTGGCGCGCCTGCGGTCAAGCCCCGCGCAGATCAGCGTCACCAGCTTGCACACGATCCAGCCGATGCCAAATCCGAGCAGGAGGCTGGCCGCGAGACCATACAGCACTTTGACCCACTCCCCCATGTTGATGCCGCCGATGCCATCCTGGATGGCGATGGCGGCGCCGGAAAGGCCGGCGATTAGGCTGTGGCTCTCGGACGTGGGGATGCCCAGCAGCGACGCGCCCACACTGTAGACAACGATGGAGAACAGCGCCGCGCACAACGCGATCAGCGCGGCGTTCGTGTCGCCGCCGAAATCGACCATGTTGCTGATAGTGGACGCCACCGAGGCGTTCAGCTGCGTCATGATGAACACACCGAAGAAATTGAGCACCGCGGCCATGATCACCGCCGGACGGATACGTAGGCATCTGGTGGTGACGCAGGTGGCGATGGCGTTGGGGGCGTCGGTCCAGCCGTTCACGAAAATGACGCCGAGCGTCAGCAACGTGGTGATGGCCAGCGCCGGATTCGAACATACCTGTTGGATGAAATATGAGAATGATACATCCAAGAGAGTCATCACCTTCTTCTTCGAGGGACCGTCATGCGGTGGGTCGCATTCAGCGGACGTCTTGATTATATATGGAGATGACTACGTAGTGTGGATTTACCCGTCGTGTCATGACGACTTGTCGGTTTGTAGGCGATGACCATTCTCACGAGCGATATTGTCGCTTGGTGGAGCCTGACGAAAAAAGGGCTTCCGGATTGCTCCGGAAGCCCTTTCAGCTCAGATCCTGATAAGAATCAGGCGATCATCACTCGTTGTCGCCAGCGGTGGCGGCGGTGGCGGTGACGGCGCCCTTCTTGTCGGTCTTGACGCCCGAGTACACCCAGTCGGTGTAGTCCGGGTGGTCGTAGCCCTTGTCGACCGCGAACTGGAACGCTTCCTGACGGAAGTCCTCCAGCTTCTGGATCTCGTCGGCGTACTTGTCGGCGTCGATCATGCGCAGGGCTTCGGCGGTCAGCTCGTAGCGATCCAGCTCGTTCACGCGAACCATGTCGTACGGGGTGGTGGTGGAGCCCTCCTCCTCGTAGCCGTGGACGTTGAAGTTGTCGTGGTTCGGGCGATCGTAGATCAGGCCACGCACGTCGTGGGCGTAGGAGTGGTACGCGAACAGCACCGGCTTGTCGGCGGTGAAGATGTCGGCGAACTCCTCGTCGGTCAGCGCTTCGTCGTTCTCCTTGGCGGACTGCAGGGAGAGCAGATCAGCCACGTTGACGACCTTGAACTTGATGCCCAGGGCCTTCAACTTGTCGGAAGCGGCCATGATCTCCTGGGTCGGGACGTCGCCGGCGGCGGCGAGCACGACCTGAGCCTCATCGTTGGTCTTCGCGGTGGAAGCCCAATCCCAAGCGGCGGCACCCTTGGCGAGCTCGGCACGAGCCTCGTCCAGGGTCAGCCAGGTGGCGGCCGGCTGCTTGCCGGCGATGATGGCGTTGATCTTGTTGGTGGACTTGTAGCACTTCTCGGCGATGGCCAGCAGCATGTTCGCGTCGGTCGCGAAGTAAATGCCGATGACGTGATCGTTGTGGAAGCACTTGTTCAGCAGGACGGAGGTGACACCCGGGTCCTGGTGCGAGAAACCGTTGTGATCCTGACGCCACACGTGCGAGGAGACCAGCAGGTTCATGGAGGCGATCGGCTTGCGCCACGGAATCTCGCGGACGGTAGCCTCAAGCCACTTGGCGTGCTGGTTCAGCATGGAGTCGATCACGTGCACAAAGGACTCGTAGGAACTCCAGATGCCGTGACGGCCGGTCAGCAGGTAGGCCTCGAGGAAGCCTTCCATCTGGTGCTCGGACAGCTGCTCGACGACCTGGCCGGAGACGTGCATGTGCTCGTCAACCTCGTCGGAGATGTAGCCGGCGTCCCACTGCTTGTTGGTGACCTCGTAGGAAGCCTGCAGACGGTTGGAAGCGGTCTCATCCGGTCCGAAGATGCGGAAGTCGTGCATGTTGTTCTTGATGATGTCGCGGGTGTAGACGCCCAGACGACGGGTGGCCTCGAGCTGGCCCCAGCCGTGTCCGAACTCCTTGACTTCCTTGACCTCGTAGTCCTCGAGCGCCGGCAGCACGAGATCCTTGCGGATCACGCCACCGTTGGCGTTCGGGTTGGCGCCGATGCGCAGCTCGCCCTTCGGCATGAAGGCCAGGACGTCGTCCTTGACGGCACCGTTGGCGTCGAACAGCTCTTCCGGCTTGTAGGACTCCAGCCAGTTCTTGAGGACCTCGAAGTGGGCCTCGGTGTCGCGGGCGGAAGCCAGCGGCACCTGGTGGGCGCGCCAGGAGCCCTCGGTCTTCTTGCCGTCGATGTACTTCGGGCAGGTCCAGCCCTTCGGGGTGCGGAAGATGATCATCGGGTAGAACGGACGGTGCATGTTGTCCGTGTTCGCCGCGGCCTTGATGTCGCAGATCTCGTCCCACACGGACTCGAACAGCTCGGCGAAGCGACGGTGGATGGACATGTGGTCCTCATCGTCGAAGCCGGCGACGAACTCGTAGGGCTCGTAGCCCATGCCGTGGAAGAACTCGTGGAGCTCTTCGTCGGAGATGCGCGACAGGATGGTCGGGTTGGCGATCTTGTAGCCGTTAAGGTGCAGGATCGGCAGCACGATACCGTCGGTGCGCGGGTTCACGAGCTTGTTGGACTGCCAGCCGGTGGCCAGCGGGCCGGTCTCGGCCTCACCATCGCCGACGATGCAGGGAACGAACAGGCTCGGGTTGTCCATGATCGCGCCATAAGCGTGGGACAGGGCGTAACCCAGCTCGCCACCCTCGTGGATGGAGCCCGGGGTTTCCGGAGCGAAGTGGGAGGGGATGCCGCCCGGGTAGGAGAACTGGCGGAAGAACTTCTGCAGGCCAGCCTCATCCTTGGTAATGTTGGGGTACGTCTCGGTGTAGGTGCCGTCCAGGTAGGACTGGGAGGTACCGGCGGGGCCACCGTGGCCCGGGCCCATGATGAACACGGTGTTCTGGCCGTGGTCAGCGATGAAGCGGTTGATGTGGCCGATGAGGAAGTTCAGGCCAGGGGTGGTGCCCCAGTGCCCCACCAGACGGTGCTTCACGTCTTCACGGGTGAAGGGTTCCTTCATCAGCGGGTTGCTCCGCAGATAGATCTGGCCGATGGAAAGGTAGTTGGCAACGCGCCAGTACTTGTCCACGCCTTCAAGAGCTTCCTCGGAAACCGGAGCGTTCAGCTTCTTCCAAGGGGTGCCAATAACAGGACTCGTCATGTGTACTCCTGTACTCCTGCACAGTGATGTGCAATTGATCATTATCGTTCGGTCATGGACTCTCGCGAAGCCTTGCGATTTCGCGGTTGCCCAATCCCAATCGTTCATCATGGTACGTTGAGAGCAAGACTTTTGGCAGCTTTTTTGCATGTGTGTTCGAAAATGTTAGATTAATTGTATGAATTATGAGTGAATAACCGGCGCCCTCACAGGTTATATTACGGCTCCATCCAATGAGAAACTCTTATTTTCCAACGATTTCAGCGATCTACCGGCACGCCGCGTGTTCATGCAGGCAACAGAACATGCGGCGTGTTGTTCATATTAACAGCGTTAATTGTTCGGTTTTGTGAAACGGTGCGTCGCTCCCGGACGACACCCGCCCATCGCACACGCCAATGTCGGCTCGAATCGCCACAATTGATGTGACATACTGTAAGAAGTCCACACAATACCAATGGCCGCAATCAACGATATCGCCCATACCTATGTATCCGCTATCGCGCGCGGCCGCATGAAGGGAGTCCCATGGCTAACGGCCCGGTGCTTGTCGTCGATTTCGGCGCCCAATACGCGCAGCTCATCGCCCGTCGCGTGCGCGAGGCGAACGTGTATTCGGAGCTTGTCCCCCATTCCATGCCGGTAGACGAGATGCTCGCCAAGGACCCGCAGGCCATCATCCTGTCCGGCGGCCCCGCATCCGTATTCGAGCCCGGCGCCCCGCGCGTCGACCCCAAGCTGTTCGACGCCGGCGTGCCCGTGCTCGGCATCTGCTACGGCTTCCAGGCCATGGCGTACGCGCTCGGCGCCGACGTCGACAAGGCCGCGCTCGGCGAATACGGCAAGACCGACACGACCATCGACAAGACGGACGGGCTGCTCGCCGGCTCCCCGGCCGAGCAGGACACGTGGATGAGCCACGGCGTCGCCGTCAAGACCGCGCCCGCCGGCTTCGAAGTGCTCGCCCACACCGAGGGCGCGCCCGTCGCCGCCATGCAAGACGAGTCCCGCAAGCTCTACGGCGTGCAGTGGCACCCCGAGGTCAAGCACACCCCCTTCGGCCAGAAGCTCATCGAGACGTTCCTCCACCAGTGCGCCGGCCTGCCCGACAACTGGGACGCCTCCTCCATCATCGAGGACCAGGTCGCCAAGATCCGCGAGAAGGTCGGCGACGCCGAAGTGATCTGCGGCCTGTCCGGCGGTGTCGACTCCGCAGTCGCCGCCGCCCTCGTCCACAAGGCCATCGGCGACCAGCTCACCTGCGTGTTCGTCGACCACGGCCTGCTGCGCAAAGGCGAGGTCGAGCAGGTCAAGCACGACTTCGTCGCCGCCACCGGCATCCGACTGATCACCGTCGACGCCGCCGACGACTTCCTCGAAGCGCTCAAGGGCGTCTCCGAGCCCGAGCGCAAGCGCAAGATCATCGGCGAGAAGTTCATCCGCACCTTCGAGAAAGCCCAGCGTCAGGTCCTCGAAGAGGCCGGCGCCCGCGGCAAGGAAGTCAAGTTCCTCGTGCAGGGCACCCTCTACCCCGACGTCGTCGAATCCGGCGGCGGCGACGGCGCGGCCAACATCAAGTCCCACCACAACGTCGGCGGGCTCCCCAAGGACATCAAGTTCCAGCTCATCGAACCGCTGCGCACCCTCTTCAAGGACGAGGTGCGCGCCATCGGCACCGAGCTCGGCCTGCCTGACGAGATCGTCTGGCGCCAGCCCTTCCCCGGTCCGGGCCTGGGCATCCGCATCATCGGCGAAATCACCAGGGAACGCCTCGACCTGCTGCGCGAGGCCGACGCCATCGCCCGCGAAGAGCTCTCCCGCGCCGGCCTCGACCGCGACATCTGGCAGTGCCCGGTCGTGCTACTCGCCGACGTTCACTCGGTCGGCGTCCAAGGCGACGAGCGCACCTACGGCTCCCCCATCGTCCTGCGACCGGTCAGCTCGGAGGACGCCATGACCGCCGACTGGTCGCGCGTGCCCTACGACGTGCTCGCCACCATCTCCACCCGCATCACCAACGAGTGCCGCCAGATCAACCGCGTGGTACTGGATTGCACTAGCAAACCCCCAGCAACCATCGAGTGGGAATAGTAGATAGCCCTTTGCGAGGGAGGTCGGAAACAGCCTCCCTCTTTTTTTTTATTTACATGCCATGGGTGTCTGCGGACTGTGGTGTATATGGTATATACAAGCCAGCTACGCAATCTCTCAAGCTGTTTAGCTGGGATAATTGTTTACTGGTACGTTTTAAAGTGCTTTCAATTACCGAAGCAACGCCATCAATTCATTTCAAATTAATGCTGACCGGCAGATTGCTTTTGCTCGCAAGGGATCGCTCAGGTTGGTACTCAAATTGTACTCACGACGTTTTGAGTATCGATTGGCTGGTGTTCATAGACGTCGGAAATGAGTACTGACTTCGGGGGTTTCGTTATCGCATATTGCATTTAACCCAAATAGAGGCGCTCTTCATTAGGCATAATGCAAATGAGGAGCGCCTCTGGGTTATTGCTTGCTGTTGGTGCAACGCCGTCCAATGCGTGTCTTGGGTGGATGCCCGCCAAGCAAGCTAGGCTCGTCGTAAGCGGAGGCGACGTGGGCGCGGGTTCGTGGCCGTGCACGAGCTGTTGGTTTTACGGGTTCTTGGCGCTTGCGCCGGTGGATGGCATGAGCGCGTTGTGGCGCACGGCGCGAATGTAACACGCGTTCAACTCGCGTTCGGCGCTGAAGGAGGCCACAGCCGTCACTTCGCGGGAGTTGTCGTTGAGCGGTGTTATCGCTTCGGGCACGTTCCGTAGCCTCAAGGTACTTATGAGCGGAAATGGGGCCAAATGAAGCTCGGGCATCAGCTTCGCGACGACGGGGATGGACGCCGTGGGGACGTCGGGGCATCTGAAGACAAGACAGTTGGTTGGATATGCCGAAAAGACGAACGAGCTGAATGGGAGAGTGCTACAATAGCCTAAACGGGAGTCATTAGTGAAAGTGTGGATACCATGAGACACGTATTCAAGGGCAAAAAGCTCGGCTGGGGCGATGATAAGACCGAGGGCGTTTGGTTCGATGCTGACCACTACACCAAAGAAGAGGCTGAGGCGGAGTTCAAGCCTTATCAAGGGGTTACTCAGAGAGGTTATGACTACACTGGGTACGAGTATGATGGGGAACGCTATCACCATTACACCTACCTTGGCGAATTCGAGGATGATGATATGCCTACCAGTGATGCCGACCTTTGGAATCGAAAATAGGCATTTTCCTTCCATATAGCCATCGGTGGCCCCGGCGCTTTGCTGTTGATTGCTTTTCGTTCTCCCCTATTAAAGAACAGTGTGGAGCAACGAGAAGCGCACTTCCTTTGTGTTGTGGCTTGATGGCCTTGTGGCAGTTCCAGCATGTTTGAGGCATATTGGTGAGCCGGTACATGGCGTCGCGGCTGATGCGCAGCATCGCGCACGCCTCGTCGGCGCCGAATATCGCGTTGGTCGATGCGATGAGCCTCATCTGGCTCCTGCTAATGCTCTTGGTCATGGTCGTCCTCGAGCTCCTCTCGTCTCGAGGCTCCCTCGCGTGCCCGGCCGCGGGCGGCTCCCGGGGCGGTCGCCGTCGTCATTTCCTGCCGCCCCTCGACTCGATGTAGGCGTCCACCGACGCCCTCGAAACCAGGAGCTTCCTTCCGAGCCTGTACGAGTCGATCTCTCCCGGCCAGATGAGGTCGTATGCCTTACTCCGGCTCGCCCCCATGTACTCCTGCATCTCGATCACCGTCATCCACTCGTCGCGGCCCCGGTTGCCCTCGGGCGCGGCGCATTTCGTAGCGTGCGCCATGGTTGCCTCCAATCTTTCCGCGCGATACGTCTGCGCGGTCCTGTGTGCGTTTACGTCTGCGCGACGATTGAACCGCCTGACGGCGATTGACACGCCCGACAGGAGCGGAGATGGGTCGAGGTGGGTCGAGCTGGTCGGGCCTTCACGAAACGGCCATGAGCCGTACGCCTTAGCTGGCAGCTAAGTCCCCGAAAAGCAAAAGGCGCCCGTGCGGGCGCCTGCCTAGGATCGAAGTTCGTTCAGTTGTGTTCGGAATGCTCGTCTTCCGCGGTGCTGTCGTCCGGGGTCCGGCATCTGTCGTTCGTCTCTTCTTTCGTGTTTGATGTTGCGTGTTCTGCGAGCGACCTTTCGAGGGCCTGCCGGCCCGTTGCCCCAGATGCACCCGGGTAAATGGTATCCATCCGTTGGACACGGCCTGCTGCGGTTGTAATTTCGGACGAGCGAAAGCAGACGAACGGCGCGAGAGGTTAGCGCGGCCTGCGGCTGGCCATGCGGTTTGGGCCGCGGAAAGGCTCTTCTCGCCATACCCGGAGCATCAATGGGAACAGGCGCATCGGGCGTTCAATCTACCTGTATAATGGCGGCATGTTGTTCGGGAAGGAGTTCTTCTTATGGAGCAGGCACTATCTGCCCTGGGCGGTGCTGTCCAGGGCGTTCACCCCTTCGTTATCTATCTTGCGGGCATTAATGCCCTCACGTTCATTCTCTTCGCGATCGACTACGCGATAGCCCGTTACAACCAGGACGAGGATACCGGCCTCATGGACGGCAGGATCTTGACCCTGTTCGCCGTAGCGGGCGGCGCCCTGGGGATGCTCCTTGCCCTTATGATCTTCACCAGGAACCACATGAACAAGCACAACATCGCCTGGTGGTTCAGCGCCATAGTCTTCTTGATTGTGTGGGTGCTTGTCGTGCTCGTTTGGGCCGGAGTCATCGTCGTCGATCTGGAACCGGGCGCTTCGTTCAACGCGCCCGTCATCGTCGCTCTCGGTGCATACCTTCTCGCCATCAACGTCATCACGTTCGCCGTTTTTTGCCTGGACAAGAAGAGGGCGATTGACCGCGGCAGCAGGTTCCCCGAAGCCACCTTGCTTGGTCTCTCGCTCGCGGGAGGGGCCCTTGGAGGCATCGCCGGGATGCGCGTCGCCCACCATAAGACGTCCAAGTGGTATTTCGCGGTGGGGCTGCCTGCCTTCATCATCCTCCACGTCGCGCTGTTTCTTCTTGCCCACGGCGCTGGGCTTGTTTAGGGGGACCTTGAACGGAATCTTTGGTCAACATCCTGACGACCCTATTTCCCGCTTTTGCTTTTCTCGGCATCATACTGTTCGCATGCGATAGGCAGGATAAGCGGAAGATCGAGCTCGAGAAGGTCAAGGCAAAAGCCGAGTGGGACCGTGCGAGCGAGTGTTTCAGGGACGATGTGACCCAGGAGGGGTTCGAGGAGATCGTCGAGGCTACGGGGTGATCCGTCAAAAGGCTCGAGTCCCTTTCCGTGAACGGGCACAAGGTTTACGGGACCGTCGCTTCGCTCAGCGGCATCAGTTCGTGGAAGTTCGTGATCGACTTCGACTACAAGGGCCACCTCACGAGCGACTACACCGTAGCGAGCTCTAACGACGGCTCGGGCATAGCCGAACGCGTGGCAGACCGACCGCCAAGAGGATTAGGTCTTGGACGCCGACGGACCGCATAGTGCGCGCGGCTTTCTGCCCCTATTGCGGTGTCAAGGCGTCCGGTGAAGCAGCGTTCTGCTCTTCCTGCGGGGCTAAGCTGCTGCACGTGCCGAAAAGGCCGTAGCTGGGTTTGCCCGGGGCATCTGACGGCAGGGCGAGCTAGCGTCTCCGAAGAAGCGCTCCCATTTGGGGACGCTTCTCGGATTCTTGGGTTTCTTCCTTTGGGGCCATTTCTTCTTCGCACTTTCCGATGATCGCTGTAGCCTCTTCGGCGGTTATCTCCTCGAGCTCCCGGTACTTACCCACAGCGATGCCGTCAAGGGCCCCTCCCGCGCAGCGAGCCCCCTGTGGGAAACCGTTCCCCGATGGCGAGCCGTCTTTCTAGAGAAACTTCTTGCGTGTCTCCTTAAATATGCCCTTCTTGAAATCGGACCATTTGCCGAAGAACTTCTCGTCCGTCGCGGTGGCTGTATGCTCCGCGTATTTGATCGCCGTGAGTTCCATGGTGCAGATGTAGTCCGCCGCCTGCGAAAGCCGGTACTCGGAGGGCTGCGCCGATCGGTAGACGACGGCGTCCTTCGAGAGCGCGTACTCGACCGCGCGATGGAGCGACTCGGCGATAGAATGCTGGCCGTTGTCGTAATAGACCTTGGCCATATCGTAGGATTGCAGCTCCGCGAGGTTGTCGAAGAGGAAGTTCACGAGGTCCCTTCGCATCGTCCCCGCGAGCTTGTCGAGCGAGGCGAACTGCTTGGTCGCGTATGCAAAGGTGTGGTACCTCACGGGCATGTGGCGGAAGAAGACTCGGAACGAGCCGAGCAACATCTTGCGCGTCCTCAAGTCGAGCCCCGAGTACTGGTCCTTGCCGTTCATGAGCGGCGACGCATGGAAGGGTATGTCCGGGAGCCCCTTGGCGCGAAGGGCGCCCTCATATGCCGCGATCGAATCCGCGATGCTCTCGGATTGGTCGTGCATGACGACGGTAAGCAGGTAGTGGCGGTCGGAGAGACCGTCGCTTCCCGACTCGTCGACGAAGATGCTGAGTTCTCGCATTGTTCTCCTGGATAAGAAAAAAGCCGGGGAAAACGTCCCCGGCACTTGGAAGCCTTCCTAACGGAAAACCAATTACCTTATACCATATGCTGTCTGAAAATTCAAGGGAGATCGAAGCGTATCCGGACGTCAGCGGAATCTCAAAGGCGGTCCGCCGCGCGCTTTGGGACAAAAACAAAAAAACTCAAAGCCCTGAGTTTGAAAAAAGTTGTCCCCACTTTTGTCCCCGAGGCCGACGAAACACGACACGGTGTTACTTGGCGGCACTCGGCTCGAGACGGCGCCGAAAACTGGAGACAACTGGAATGACGTGACGGCAGAACTGAAGCCATCGAATGGGAGTGAATTTGGAATAACGAAGTGTCCTCGTCGTTGCTCCTCAGTCGCGGTACCTTTGTACAGCTTCCTTCGGTGCGCCTAGAGGCCGCGCACATCGCCGAATTTCACTCGCAGATTCTTGTAAGACCCCCAGCCGCTTCGCGACTGGTGGGGGGTGGCCCTCGTAAAGAACCCGGTATAATCGTGCAGGTACAGCGCTCCGTTCGGAAGGGACTCTCACTGCACATGCGACAGGGATTCGACAACGAGAAATATATCGAGCTACAGGCCGCCAACATCCGAAAGCGCATCGCGCAGTTCGGCGGCAAGCTCTATCTGGAGTTCGGCGGCAAGCTGTTCGATGACTATCACGCGTCACGCGTGCTGCCCGGCTTCGAGCCGGATTCCAAATTCCGCATGCTCAAAAGCCTCGCCGACGACGTGGAGATCGTCATCGCCATCAACGCCAACCACATCGAGAAGGCCAAGATGCGCGGCGACCTCGGCATCACGTACGACGAGGACGTGCTGCGACTCATCGACATCTTCCGCTCGCGCGGATTCCACGTCGGCTCCGTCGTGCTCACCCAGTACGCGGGGCAGCCGGCCGCGGACACCTATCGCCGGCGCCTCGACCAGCTCGGCATCACCTGCTACCTGCACTACCCCATCGCAGGCTACCCCCACGACATCGAGCACATCGTCTCCGACGACGGATACGGGCGCAACGACTACATCGTCACCACGCGCCCGCTGGTCGTGGTCACCGCGCCCGGCCCCGGCTCCGGCAAGCTCGCCACATGCCTGTCGCAGCTCTACCATGAGAACAAGCGCGGCATCGCCGCCGGCTATGCGAAATACGAGACGTTCCCGATCTGGAACCTGCCGCTCAATCACCCGGTGAACATCGCCTACGAAGCCGCCACGGCCGACCTAGACGATGCCAACATCATCGACCCGTTCCACCTAGAGGCGTACGGGAAAACCACGGTCAACTACAACCGCGATGTCGAGGCGTTCCCCGTCCTCAAGGCCATGATGGAGCGGATCATGGGCGAAAGCCCCTATCAGAGCCCCACCGACATGGGCGTCAACATGGCAGGCTACGCCATCGTCGACGACGAGGCGTGCCGGGATGCCGCCCGCATGGAGATCGTGCGCCGCTACTTCGCTGCCACCGTGCATCTCAGGCGCACCGGCACCGGCGAGGACCAGGTCGAGCGGCTTCGCTCCATCATGAAGAAGGCCGGAGTGGACAAGGACCTGTCGCCCGCGCGGTCGGCCGCGCTGCTCAAGGAGGAGACGACCGGGGCACCGGCCGGCGCTATGGTACTGCCCAACGGGCGCGTGGTCACCGGCAAGACCGGCGAACTGCTCGGCGCGGCAAGCGCGCTGCTGATGAACGCGCTCAAAGCCGTAACCGGCATCGACGAGAACCAGCGCGTCATCGACGAATCCGCCATTGAACCGATCTGCCGGCTGAAAACCGAGCACCTGTCCAGCATGAACCGCCGCCTGCACTCCGACGAAACGCTGATCGCCCTGTCGCTGACAAGCGCGCAAAGCCCGACCGCGGCCCGCGTCATCGGCGGGCTGGAACAGCTGCGCGGCTGCGACGCATTCTTCTCGGTCATCATCTCGTCGACCGACGAGGAGCTGTACCGCAAACTCGGCATCAACGTATGCTGCGAGCCGAAATACGAGCGGCTGAGCCTGTATCACAAATGACGCACGCGCCCGGTCGAACCGCCCCGGCCGCGTTTACCGCCATGTCAACGCCCGGCAGCGAACGATCGGGTACTACAATGTCAGTAAGTGTGAAACAAGGCGGTCACACGAGCAGTACCATCCCCGACGAGGAGACAAACGTGACAACAACGAACATCTACATCGCAAGTCCTGAAGGCGCAAACGGACGCAACGTCGTGGCATACGGCGTGCTCAAGGCGCTGACCACCAAATTCAAGACCGCCGTGTTCCGCCCCGCGGTCTCCAATCACGACCACTTCACCCCCATCCTGCTGAACGCCTCCAACGCCGGCCTCGGCGTCGCGCTGTCCACCGGACTGGACATTCACCAGGTGCGCAAGGACAAGGAAGGCTCCCGCGGCGACATCGTCGCGGCGTTCAACGACGCGATGAACGTGTCCCGCGCGGACGCGGCGCTCATCGTCGGCACCGACAAGTCGCACGTCAACGACCCAACCGCCTACGAGTTCAACGCGAACATCGCCGCCGACCTGCAGGCCGGCGTCTTCCTCGCCGTGTGCACCATCGACCGTTGGCCTGACGAGCTCAAGGACACCGTCCGTCTCTCCATCGAAGGCATGGAGGCCGCCGGCAACAAGGTGCTGGGCATCTTCGTGACGGGCTGCGAGCCGCGCCACTCCGTCTCGGTCAAGGACACGCTCGCGGACTTCGGGCTGCCGGTGTGGACGATCCCCCAGATCCCGTTCACCGAGGCGTCGCAGGCCGATGCGGCGCTCGCCGCCTTCCAGGCGAACGTGCCGACCGAAGAGGTCCTGCGGGCCATCAACGTCGAGATCGACTTCCCGATCACCTCGTACGCCTTCCAGTACAGCCTGCTCGGCCGCGCCAAGGCGAACAAGAAAACGATCGTGCTGCCCGAAGGCGAAGAGGACCGCATCATCAAGGCGGCCGACTACCTGCTGGAGCGCGAGATCGCGAACCTCATCATCGTGGGCGACAAGGGCGCGATCCTCGCCCGGGGCGCGGAACTCGGTCTGACCCATCTGGGCAAGGCGCGCTTCCAGGCCATGGACGACGAGAACATCCTCAAGCCCATGGTCGCCAAGCTGTGCGAGCTGCGCGCCAAGAAGGGCATGACCGAAGAGCAGGCCCGCAAGCAGCTGACCGACGCGAGCTATTTCGGCACGATGCTCGTCGTGCTCGGTTACGCCGACGGTCTGGTGTCCGGCGCGGTCAACTCCACCGCAAACACCGTGCGTCCGGCGCTGCAGGTCATCAAGACCAAGCCCGGGCAGAGGCTCGTCTCCGGCGCCTTCCTGATGTGCTTCAAGGACCACGTGACCGTGTTCTCCGACTGCGCCATCAACCTCAACCCGGACGCCGAACAGCTCGCGGAGATCGCGCTGCAGTCCGCCGTGACCGCCAAGGCGTTCGGCATCAAGCCCAAGGTCGGCATGCTCTCCTACTCCACCCTCGGCTCCGGCAAGGGGCCGGACGTGGACATCGTCGAAGAGGCCACGCGAATCGTCAAGGAGAAGGCTCCGGACCTGCCCGTCGTCGGCTCCATCCAGTTCGACGCCGCATGGTCGCCCGACGTGGCAGCCACCAAGGCCAAGGGCAACGACGTGGCCGGACACGTCAACGTGTTCGTGTTCCCCGACCTGTGCTCCGGCAACATCGGCTACAAGGCCGTGCAGCGTTCCTCCGGGGCGCTCGCCATCGGCCCCGTGCTGCAGGGCCTCAACAAGCCCGTCAACGACCTCTCACGCGGTGCGACGGTGCAGGACATCATCAACACCATCGCACTGACCGCCATCGAGGCCCAGTGACGCGGGTGTTTTAGCGGTCTCCACGCGATACAGCCGCTCTTTACGACCACCCCAGTCGATTCGCGACAGCCCCCGCCAGCGGGGGCACGTGCAATCTGTCGTTTGCTCTTCACCTATAACCAGCCCCGCTGTTTACTTCACGGCTCAGCCCGTCAGCGGGGCTTTTCTCTTTGGTGGCTCTCGGCGAAACCTGCGGCGCTGATTTGTAGCAAGCAGCGAGTAATCTATCAGATGGAAAGCCGTGTTTCGCGGTACGTATCAATCATGGAGGATGCCCACAATGGCGAAAACCGTCCTTGTCATCAATTCCGGTTCCAGCTCTATCAAGTATCAGCTGGTCGATCTTGAGTCCGGCGAAGGTCTGGCCTCCGGTCTCGTCGAGAAGATCGGCGAACCGGTCGACGGTCACTACAAGCACGAGTACAACGGCGAGAAGCACGAGCTCGAAGAGCCGATCCACGACCACGAGCAGGGCCTCAAGCGCGTGCTCGGCTTCTTCAAGGAGTACGGCCCGGACCTGTCCGAAGCAGGCATCGTCGCCGTCGGCCACCGTGTGGTTCAGGGCGGATCCCTCTTCCCGAAGCCGGCCCTCGTGACCGACAAGACCATCAACGCCGTCAAGGACCTGGCCGTGCTCGCCCCGCTGCACAACGGCCCGGAGGCCAAGGGCGCCGAAGTCATGCGCGCACTGCTGCCCGACGTTCCGCAGATCTTCGTGTTCGATTCCTCCTTCTTCTTCCAGCTGCCGAAGGCGGCCAGCACCTACGCGCTGAACAAGGAGATCGCCGACCAGTACCACATCCGCCGTTACGGCGCCCACGGCACCTCGCACGAGTTCATCTCCTCCGTGGTCCCCGGCGTCATCGGCAAGCCGGCCGAAGGCCTCAAGCAGATCGTGCTGCACATCGGCAACGGAGCCTCCGCCTCCGCCGAGGTTTCCGGCAAGCCGGTCGAGACCTCCATGGGTCTGACCCCGCTTGAAGGCCTGATGATGGGCGGCCGCACCGGCGACATCGACCCGGCCGTGGTCTTCCACCTCATCCGCAACGCCCACATGAACGTGGACGAGCTCGACACCCTGTTCAACAAGCGCTCCGGCATGATGGGCATGACCGGCTTCGGCGACCTGCGCGAGGTTCACCGTCTGGTGGCCGAGGGCAACGAGGACGCCAAGCTGGCCCTCGACGTGTACGTGCACCGCATCGTCAGCTACATCGGCAACTACACCTACCAGATGGGCGGCTGCGACGTAATCACCTTCACCGCCGGCGTCGGCGAGAACGACGACATCGTGCGCAAGATGGTGTGCGACAAGCTCGCCCCGTTCGGCGTCAAGCTGGACGAGGAGAAGAACGCGAAGCGCTCCAAGGAGCCGCGCATCATCTCCACCCCAGACTCCTCCGTGATCATCGCCGTCATCCCGACGAACGAGGAGCTGGCCATCGCCCGCAAGTCCGCCGAAATCGCCGAGAACGGCGTGGACACTTACGGCAACACGTTCGCCAAGTGACGAACTGCCGTTAGCAGGCCGCAGTCCGCCTAACGCAAACGGACGAACATAAATGAGGGGCTGATTCCGCTGGGAATCAGCCCCTCATCGTATATCCGTGATATTCGTCGCGGTCACCGCTCCAACATGCCGGTCCACATGCCCACGAAATCGGGCAGTGTCTTGCGCGTGGTCTCCACATTGACGATTCTGACGCCCGGCACGGCCAGCCCGATCATCGCGGCGAACGTCGCCATGCGGTGATCAGCGTAGGATTCCATCACCTCACCGTGCAGACGCTCAACCGGCACAGGAGTGATCTCGATGCCATCCTCCAGTTCGCGGGCCTCTCCCCCGATGCGCGTGATCTCCGTGACCAGCGCCTCCAGACGGTTTGTCTCATGACCACGCAGATGACCGATGCCGAGCATACGGGTCGGAGCATCGGCAAACACCAGTATCGCCGCGAGCGACGGCGCGATCTCCCCTGCCGCGGTCAGGTCGAAATCACCAAGACCATGCACATGGCCGTCGCCACTCACCTCGCAATATCGCACGCCGTCCTCTTCGGGGAACGAGACGCGCGCGCCCATGCGTTCCAGATATCCCGGCAGCAGTCCACCGGGCTGGGTGGTCTCAGCAGGCCAGTGCGGCACGCGCACCGTGCCTCCGGCGATCAAAGCCGCGCCGAGGAACGGCGCCGCATTCGACAGGTCAGGTTCGACGACCACGCGTTCCGGCAGCTGCAACGCGGCATGGCCGACTCGCCAGACGCGAGACTCCTCATCAGCGGTCGCATTGCCGCCCGCGCCGTTCACATCAGCGACGGTCATGCGGATATGCGGCAGGCTCGGCGTCTTCTCCCCCGTATGCCGCAACTCCAGCCCACCGGGCAGGCGCGACCCGATCAGCAGCAGACCGGAGATGAACTGTGACGAGCCGGACGAGTCGATGCTCACCTTGGCGGCAGCGGAACCGTCATCGGCCTGTTCACCATCATGACGCGGTGGCGTGATGGTGAACGGCAGCCGGCCGTGCTCGCCGTGGTATTCGACGCGGGCGCCAAGCTGTTCGAGCCCGTCGAGAACCGGCTGCATCGGCCTCGCGTATGCCTGATCGTCTCCATCGAACCGCACCGGGGCGTCCGCGAACAGCGCCAGCCCCGGCACGAAACGCATCACCGTGCCGGCGAGCCCGCAGTACACGCCCACATTGCCGCTGAATCGGCCGGATTCCGGCGGCGTCACCGTGACCGTGGTGTCGTTTTCCGGGTCGATGTCGCAGCGCACACCAAGCGCCGACAGCGCTCCCATCATCAGTTCGGTGTCGCGCGAGCGCAACAGCCCGACAAGCGTGACGGGCTTCGCGCCAAGCACGGCGAGGATCAGGTACCGATTCGACAGGGATTTGCTGCCGGGGATGGTCACGGTCGCGTTCAGCGGGCCGTCAGCGGTCGGGGCCGGCCACAGGTTGTCATTGTTCGTTTCGCTCATGCGTCCAATCGTATCGTCTTCGTTCGAGTTATGGCATTTTCCGTCCGCATCGGCGGAATCGTTCGCGCCCATGTCGTCATTTCCGGCAACCGGGCCAGGCGAGCGCCAAACGCCACCGCGCGCATTCGACCTTTCATCTGTCAGCGCTCTCATGAACGCGGTCCTATACTGGGCGATACGAAAGGAGGCCAGGATGGCGACCATGATGCTCACATCGACGCTGCGCGGAGCCACAGGGATGATCCCGCATGCACTGCCCGGGCTGCACGGCGGTCGACTGGCGTACATCACGACCGCCGCGGCCGTGGAGCCATGGGGGTTCGCGCATACGATGCTGACCCGCCGCCAACTGCGTCAACTGGGATTCCGCGTCACCGAACTGGATGTTTCAACGGCCGCTGCCCCCGACGTGCGGAGCACCCTCTCGGACGCCGACTGCATATATGTCGGCGGCGGCAATTCGTTCTTTCTGCTGCAGGAACTGCGGCGGAGCGGCGCAGATGCGCTGCTCGCCGAACGGATAGCCGACGGGATCCCGTATATCGGCGAATCAGCCGGTTCGGTCATCATGTCGCCGGACATCGGCTACTGCTCCATCATGGACCGCACGGATCGCGCCCCGGGTCTGCGCGACTACAAAGGACTTGGTCTGACGGATTTCCACGTGGTGCCGCATCTGGGCAATCCCACGATGGGTCAGGCGGCACGGCTCATCGTCGAACGGTATTCCACGGAGCTCGACCTACGCGCGCTCACTGACCGTCAATCACTGCTCGTCAGGGACGGCGGCATCACCATGTTGCAGTCATGACGGGGCATCACGGTTCGGGCACGACCCCTTTCCGGCGCGATTCGCCATCTTCTCTCCCCCCCGGTCATGGGCGAAAAGCCCGGAATCACATCGTCATTGAACCGTATCTACGTTTCGAGGGGTTGATTTCGGTCTCGCCGGACATCTATCTACGTTTCGAGGGGGTGCCAGCCAAGTATGAACGCTCCCAAAACCGCGTAATCCCAGTAGCAGAAAGCGCTTAGTACTTCGGATATCGCGTTTGGGCAACCCCCTGAAATACAGATAGATGTTCCTGATCCATCAGATCAACCCCTCGGAATGTAGATACCACCAATTTCGCCCACACTAATCCCGCTTTCACGCCTCAAACGGCGATTAGCGCAACCCGGGACCGCGTTTCCATTCGGAATTATTCGGGCGGCGACCCACTGGCGACGATAGGATGGTCAACAACAGCCGGCACCGCAATCACCACCGGCGCCACTGAAGGGACCAGCATGGAATTCGTCCTCAAAGGCATCTTTGACTACGCCGTCTCGAACGGGTGGATCGGTGAGAATCCTGTGGACAAGGTCACCGTGCCGAAGATCGCCTCCGACGACGACATGGTGTTCCTCTCGGTCCGCGAGGTCGAGTTGCTCGCGGACGAGGCGGAAAAGATCGGGAAGCCGGTGGACGGTCTGCGGGCCAGATGGCAGGCCTATACGGGATGCCGCATAGGCGAATCGCTTGCCCTCAAGGTCGGTGACGTGGACGCGGCCAAGCGTCGCGCCAAGATAGCCCGCACATGGACTGACGACGGGCACGGCGGCAGCATGCTCGGCACCCCGAAGAACGGAAAGGCCCGCAACATCGCGATACCACGGTTCCTCATGCCGCAGATCAAGGCGCAGATGGATGGCATGGGTGATGACGACTGGCTGTTCCGTGCCACCCGTGGCGGGAACGTCTGGACGAACGCGTGGCGGACAAGGATATGGAACAAGGCCGTCAAAGCGGCCGGCATGGAGGACGAGGGCGTGACCATACACAGTCTGCGCCACACATACGCGAGCTTCGCGATCGCCCAGGGCGCGGACGCGAAGACCCTGCAGATGCAGCTCGGCCACTCCTCTCCCAGCATCACATTGAACACCTACACGGCGCTCTGGCCGGAACGATTGGACGACGTGGCCTACGCGATCGGAGCCCTCCGCGAGCGCGAACTCGTGTGAATCTGGCATGGAGATCCCGCGGCGTTTGTGTGCATTTGTATGCAGATTGTTTTCGACGGAAAAATAAGCCCTTGAAAACCTAATGTTTCCAAGGGCTCCGGTCGGGCTGACAGGATTTGAACCTGCGACATCCTGCTCCCAAAGCAGGCGCGCTACCAAACTGCGCTACAGCCCGATGTGCCCAGCCCAAGGCAAAGCACAAATGTTGAGTATACCATAGGCCGAGACTGAGCCCGTCTTCAATTATCGCCGGGTTCCGTAGGCCTTGGCAACCGAATCCGGGGCCATTGGACTCGACCCGCATCTTCCACCCCGCCGATGGTCCAAATAATCGGTGCAATGCAGGCCCCCTCCCATTGCGTTCCTAAGTGCGCGCCGAAACGACGAGTGCGCGAACATAGGTACGCAAATGGCCCTGTTTGCGTACCTATGTGCGCACGGTCGTCGTTTCGGCGCGCACTTAGGAACGCAAATCCGGACGACACATCCCACGCATGAACAGGCACCACGCCGCATGCCGGTCATCGTCCCACGCCGCCCCGTCATAACCCCGTACCGTCGCGTCACAATCTCGTCCCGCACCGCCCCCTCCCCGGCCACCAACGCAACACAGCCGCGAAACCGCACGAGTACAATGGATATCCGGACGGCGAAAGGGGTGTCATGGGACGTCATCAGCGAGCGGAGACCCTTGGTCTGATCTCATTCCTGATCTGCGCGATGGTCGGCGCGATAATGATGTCGCTGTACATGCAGTTCGCCCCGGCGATCTGGCAGATCACCCAACGACGTTTCATGGTGTGCGCGGGCATTCTGGTCGGTTGCGCCGCCCTGTCATTCTGCGTCGGTTACGCCAGCCACTCCCATTCGCTCAACCTGCATCGCGGCTGGTTCGCCCCGATTCGTCGCGTGTTCGAAATCCTCGCATTGTCGATCGTGTACGCGGCGACCGTGTTCCTCTCGTCATTCGCCCTACTCGGCGCAATCAACGGCATGATGGGGTCGGCGACGTTCAGCGGATACCTCACCCCCATCTGCGCCGGCTTCGCGGGCGTCGTCGGTTATATGACGTTCGTGCAGGCGGAGATGATGAACGCGAAGACGTTGGCCTCGCTGCTGCCGTTCTTCGTGATTTCCGGCGTGTGCACCGCCGGCCTGACCACCGACGACCCGTACTGGTACCACAACAATTTCTCGCAGCTCGGCGACCGCACCACGTTCGCGGCCCGCATGTTCAACTCGACGCTGATGCTCGCCGGAACGTGCATCATCATCGTCAGCTACTTCGCCATCTCGGAGCTGATCACCACCGAACGCATACAGCGAGCACGCCATCAGATGAACAAAAGCACCGGCACCGCCGCCGATGACCGCGACATCGCGCATTTCACGTTGCGTATCGCCATCCTGTCGCTGCTGCTGACCATATCCGGGCTCATGTTCATAGGCATTGGCGCGTTCCGCTATACGCCGCATCCGATCATGCACAACGTGTGCGCCAAGGGACTGACGGTCATCATGGGCGTGTTGATGCTCTCCCTGCCGTGGCTCGCCCCGCGGATACCGAAGGTGATGTCGGTGATTTCCGCCTTGGCGATTCTGATCTGCTCTGCCATCGGCATCAGGATGCTGATGGGCCAGGAAACGCTCACCAATCTCGAAGCGCTCGCCGGACTGCTGTTTCTGGGATGGTTCATCGTCTTCTCAAGGCAAATCGCCGCAATCGAGGCCGATCGTCTGTACGATCAGCTGATGATGCTGCAGACCGGCACTGGTGACAGCACCGGTGCCGGCCACGGCAATCCAGCCCGAGACGCGGACGGCTCCGACACCAACGAGCAGGTCGCGGAACTGCAATCCCGCCTGTCGAACGACCGGTAACACGCAAGTCACCGGTCGGCGCCTGCCTAGCGTAGCGCACACAGCGCGCAGGTGCGAAGCACCTGCCACGAGATCTCAGCTGTCCTCGCGACGTACCGCCGGGCAATCAGAACTCTTGAGCAGCAGGAAGCTGCGCGCCTGGGCGGTGATGGCGAATCCCGCCTCATAGCTCAGCTCCGGCCCCTTGGGGTTGTATGTGTCGATGAGCAGCTGCCACTTCTTGCCATACCGCTCACTGGGCAGCGTGAACATGATCGGCTCGTAATGCGCGTTGAAGATCAGGATGAAATCGTTGTCGATCATCGGCGAACCGTACCAGTCAGTCTCGGGGATGCGCGAGCCGTTGAGGAACACCATCATCGAGAACGCGTGCGTGTTCGACCAGTCATCCATGTCCATGATTGATCCGGTGTGGTCGAACCATTCGATCTGCGGGATCGTCGAGACGTCCTCGCCCGGCTCACGCCCGGAGAAGAAGCGGCGCCTGTGCAGCACGGGATGCTCCAGCCGCAGATGGATCAGCTTGGACACGAACTGCAGCAGGTCCTCCTGCTCGGGCGTGGAGTCCCAGCTGCGCCACGATATCTCGTTGTCCTGGCAGTAGGCATTGTTGTTGCCCTGCTGGGTGCGTTCCACCTCGTCGCCGCCGCAGATCATCGGGATGCCCTGGCTGACCAGCAGCGTGGAGAACAGGTTGCGCAGCTGCCGCTGGCGCAGGTTGTTGACATCGCTAATGGTTGTGGGGCCTTCCACGCCGCAGTTCCATGAACGATTGTTGCTTTCGCCGTCGCGGTTGTCTTCGCCGTTGGCCATGTTGTGCTTGTTGTTGTACGTGACCAGATCGTTCATGGTGAAGCCGTCGTGCGCGGTGATGAAGTTCACCGAAGCGACCGGCCTGCGGCCGTTGACCTGATACAGGTCGGAGCTGCCGAGCAGACGGCTGGCGAACTCGGGAAGCGTGGACGGCTGCGAGCGCCAGAAGTCGCGCACGCAGTCGCGGTAACGGCCGTTCCATTCGGACCAGCTCGACGGGAACCCGCCCACCTGGTAGCCGCCGGAGCCGAGATCCCACGGTTCGGCGATGAGTTTGACACGTGAGATGACCGGATCCTGTTCGACGATGTCGAAGAATGCGGACAGCTTGTCGACCTCCTGGAACTGGCGTGCCAGCGTGGCGGCCAGATCAAAGCGGAAGCCGTCGACGTGCATTTCGGTGACCCAATAACGCAGCGAGTCGGTGATGAGCTGCAGCGCGTGGGGAGAGCGCATGAGCAGCGAGTTGCCGGTGCCGGTGGTGTCGAAGTAATGCCGCGGATCGCCATCTACCAGACGATAGTACGACTGGTTGTCGATGCCCCTGAAGCTCAGGGTCGGGCCCATGTCGTTGCCTTCGGCGGTGTGGTTGTAAACCACGTCGAGGATGATCTCGATGCCAGCGCGGTGGTATGCCTTGACCATCGCCTTGAACTCGTTGACCTGCTCGCCGCGCTGGCCTGAGCATGCGTAGGCGTTGTGCGGCGCGAAGAACCCGATGGTGTTGTATCCCCAGTAGTTGCTCAGTCCCTTTTCCTGCAGGAACGAGTCGTTGACGAACTGATGGATGGGCATGAGCTCCAGTGCGGTGATGCCGAGCTTTTTCAGGTATTCGATCACCGAGGGGTGCGCGAGGCCGGCGTAGGTTCCGCGAATCTGTGGCGGCACGTCCTTGTTGAGGTTGGTCATGCCGCGCACGTGGGCTTCGTAGATGACCGAATCATGGTATGGCGTGTTCGGATGCTGGTCGTTGCCCCAGTCAAAATAGGGGTTGACGACTGCGGACTTCATGGTGTGATCGGCTGAGTCGAGGTCGTTCATTGGGCCGTCCGGGTCGGCGAAACGGTAGGAGAACAGGCTTTCGTCGCCGTCGATGTTGCCTTCGATGGCTTTGGCGTAGGGGTCGAGCAGCAGCTTGTTCGGGTTGCACCGCATGCCCTTGGCGGGATCGTACGGGCCGTACACGCGGTAACCGTAGCGTTGCCCGGGTTGGATTCCGGAAATATAGTTATGCCAGACGTACGAGTTCTGCTCGGTCATCTCGATGCGCGTCTCTTTGTCGTCCTCGTCGAACAGACATAACTCGACCTTGTCCGCCACCTGCGAGAACAAGGCGAAATTCACGCCAGAACCATCGTAGTTCGCACCCAACGGGTACATGGAGCCGGGTCGTATTTGCTGCATGGTCATATTATCGCACGCCAACGTGAACATAGTTAACTTCAAACCGATATAAAGAAAAATTCTCAGCAGACTATGTTTGTTTTACCATGAATACTTGTTGTTTTTTTCATAATTCGCTGAATCGTCTCATGCTGTATGGCGATGACGGAGTTCGACGCGGTGACCGGCACTCCGGCGAGTTGGCGCCAGGTCACCCACGCAGATTCCACGTGTTCGTCGGGATCGAACCGGCGCGGTCGGCTTTCCCAGCGTCGCAGGTGCATGACCATGATGTTGGCGAGCTCGTCACTCATGCCTTCCGATGAGTAGAACGCCCCCACATGGTCGAATATGACGCCGTCCTCTCCGACCGGCACCACGCCGGTCTCCTCGGCGAGCTCGCGCAGCGCCGCCTGCTCCACGTCCTCTCCATCGTCCATCAGTCCCGCCGGCAGACCGTAGGCGAACAGGTCGGATCCTACGCGGTACTCGCGCTCCAGCAGGTACAGGTCCCGGGCCTCGTCATGGACGAGCATGACGACGCATGGCGCGTGACGGCACACCTGGCGACGCACGGTGACGCAGTCCCCGCCACCGGCCGGCAGCGCGATGCGCATGTCCTCCACGTCGAACACCGCCCCTTGGTACACGGTCTGTCGTGACAGCACGACGGCCCTGCGATCCCGGCTGTCCATGACGATGCCGTCGGTGGAGCGGTCGAGCAGCGCGTCGACCTGCCGGGTGATGTCGCTTGCGGCGGCGGTACCCACGGTTTCGGCAGTGCCAGCGGTGTCAGCGGTTGAACGGTCAGGCATGATGAATGGTCCTTTTTCGAAAGAAGTTGTCAGCGATGTGCAGCGGCAACCGGCTAGCCCCGGCAGGGGATGTTCAGCGTCCACGGATCGGTGTTCATCGTGATATGGGTGGTGCGTATGGTCTCCCCCGTCGCCCGCTCGACCGCCGCGGCGATGTCGTCCGGGGCGTATCGGAACCACAGCGACTCGATGGCGGAATGCGGCGTGTTAATCAGCGCCGGACGCGCGACGGCGTTCCCTGCCGTTCCCGTATTCCCGGCCGAGGGGGCGGCCAGTCCGCGCGAGAGCAGCGATGCCTCGTACCGCGCCTGTTCCAAGGCGTCCGTCGCCGGATGATGGCGCAGGTCGCTGGTCACATACACATCGGCTCCGCTGGCCCGCACCTCGTCGAACAGCGAGTCCCCCGATCCCGGCAGCACCGCGACGCGCCGCACGAGCGACTGGAGGTCGCCGGCGACCTGAATACCAAGATTCGTGGCCGGCAGCGCCTGCGCCACGCGATGCGCGAAACGCTCCAAGGTCATCGGCTCCTCCAGCAGGCCGACACGACCCAGGCCCACGGCGTGCGCAGACCCCGGGTCGTCGATGGGCACCAGAGGCCGCTGATCGACCAGGCCGAACGCGTCGGCCGCAGCCTGCCCTACACCGCGCCACGCGGAATCGGCGTTGGTGTGACCCACCCACAGAGCGCAGTGATGGCTGTACAGTTTGCCGACGATGGCGCCGTGCACGTCCTGTCCGGAGACGGCGTGCACGGAACGGAACAGCAGCGGGTGATGGCATATCAGCAGGTCGGCGCCGCGTTCGATGGCCTCGTCGATCACCGCCATGGTGGGGTCCGCGGCGAATGCGACCAGTCCGACGTCGGCACCGGGCTCACCGACGATCAGGCCGGGCGCGTCCCAGGATTCCGCATAGCGCAGCGGATACAGGGTTTCCACTACGTTGACGACCTGTCGAAGCGTGGTCATGGCTTGTCCTCTTTTTCTTTTCTTGCCGTCGTTGTTCTCGCCGCCGTGCCGTCGCCGTCAGTGGGCGGCGAGCTGCCAGTCGGAGCCGATGCCGGTGGACACGTCCAACGGCACGGCGAGATCGACCGCGTGCTCCATGGCGTCGCGCACCAGGCCCGTCACCTGCTCGGCTTCGCCGGGGGCTATCTCCACCACGAGTTCGTCATGGATCTGCAGGATGATACGGCTACGGACCTTGGCCTTGGCGAGCGCGTCGGACGCGTGGATCATGGCGATCTTCATGATGTCCGCGGCCGAGCCCTGGATGGGCGCGTTGAGTGCTCCCCGCTCGGCGGCGTCGCGTATGTTGCGGTTCGGCGACTGCAGTCCGGGGAAGTACCGACGCCTGCCGAACATCGTCTCGGTGTATCCCTTCTCGCGGGCGCCGGCGACCAGGGATTCCAGATACTCGTGGACCTTGCCGAACGTCGCGAAATACTGCGATTTCAGCCGGTCAGCCTCGCCGGGGCTGATTTTGAGCTGCTGGGCGAGACCGTAGGTGCTCAATCCGTACGCCAGCCCGTAGCTCATCGCCTTTACGTGGGTGCGCTGGTCGGGGGTGATGTCGTCAACGGGGATGCCGTACACGAGGCTCGCCACGTACTTGTGGAAGTCAGCTCCGGAGCGGAACGCCTCGATCAGCGCGTCATCGCCCGACAGGTCGGCCATGATGCGCAGCTCGACCTGCGAGTAGTCGGAGCTCAACAGCGACTCGTAGCCCTCTCCGGGCACGAACGCGGAGCGAATCTCGCGGCCCTCGGCATTGCGGTTGGGGATGTTCTGCAGGTTCGGGTCGACGGAACTGAGCCGTCCGGTGGCGGCCACGGTCTGCTCGAACGTGGTGTGGATTCTCCCGTCATCAGGGTTCACCGCATCGATCAGGCTTTGGACGATCTGCTTGAGCTTGTTCGTCTCGCGATGGCGCAGCAGCGCGGTCAGGAATCCGTTGGCGCGCTCGTTGCCGACGGATCGGACCGCGAGATCCTGCAGCGCGGACGCATTGGTCGTGTACGAACCCGATTTTGTTTTCTTGGTCGGCTTGAGGCCCATGTCGTCGAACAGCACGGCCTGCAACTGCTTGGGGCTTTGCAGGTTGACGCGGCTCCCGGCGAACTGCCAGGCGGTCTCCTGCGCGTTGCGAGCGTCGACGGCGAACCGGTCGCGCATCTCGGTCAGGCGCATGAAGTCCACGCTGGCACCGACCTGCTCCATGCCGAACAGCACGTGGGACACCGGCAGCTCGATGGACTGCAGCAGCCTGAACTGCTCGCGTTCGTCGATCTTCGCGGCCAGCATGTCGGCGAGGGCGCGAACCATGGCCATATGAAGCAGATCCTTGCGCTGGTCGGCCGGATCGACGTCGCCGCTCAAGTCCAGCTGCCCCTGCGCGACGTCATCGGCATTGTCCAATTGCAGCTGCAGGAAATGGGATGCCGCCTGTTCCAGCGAATCGGCATGATAGTCCGGCTGGACCAGGTATCCGGCGAGTTTCGTATCGAACCACGGCTCGGCGAGGTCCAGTCCGAGCGACGCGAGGATGTGCGACTGCTCCTTGTACCCGTGCACGACTATCCGGTCGGCGTGCCCGTCAAGGAACCGCTGCAACGCGGGACGGACGCCGGCGATCACGCCGGCTTCCAGCACGACCGCCTTGCCGCCGACCTCCAGCATCAGCACGCTGCATCCCGGGTTCCCGGGTTTGGATGAGCCTTCGGCATACAGCGCGCAGGTCGATGCCATGACGTCGGCGCAGTGCGCCCGGTTGCGCGGCTCATCATCCGAATTGTCGGCAGGCGAGCCGAGACCGTCTCGTGCGGAGTCGATCCATGCCGCCAACGCCGCCTCATCCGCGATGGTCACGGCCTCGGGAATCCTCAGGTCGTCGGAGGTGTTCTCGTCGTCTGCGTGCTTGTCAGCTGCGTCGCCGGCCTGCTTGCCGGCGTTGAACGACTTGAGCACCTTGCTGCGGGTGCGCGGGCCGAATTCGAGGCTGGTGAACAGTTCCGAAAGCGCGTCGGCGTCCACCTCGCCGAATGTCAGGTCCTCGATGCCGATACCGAGGTCGACGTCGCGCCGCAGAGCGTTGACCTTGCGGTTGAGCTTGACCTGCTCGATGTTCTCGCGCAGCGACTCGCCCTTCTTGCCGCCTATCTCGTCGGCGTGCTCGATGATACCCTCAAGTCCGCCGTACTGGTTGATCCACTTCGCCGCGAACCCGTCGCCGACGCCGGGCACGCCGGGGATGTTGTCGGCAGTCTCGCCGCGCAACGCCGCAAGATCCGGGTATTGCGCGGGACCGACATGGTACTTGTCCTCCACCGCCTGCGGCGTCATGTGCTTGAGGTCCTTGAAGTGATGCCCGGGATACAGCACGGTGACGCGCTCGTCGATCAGCTGGAAGGCGTCGCGGTCGCCGGACAGCACCAGCGTGTCGTATCCGGACCGCTCCCCCATCGCGGCGAGCGTGGCGATGATGTCGTCGCCCTCATACCCCTGCTTTTCGACGTAGGTGACGCCCAGCGCCGTGAGCATCTTCTGGATGAGCGGCAGCTGGGTGAGCAGGTCCTCCGGCGCCGCTTCGCGGGTGCCCTTGTATTGCGGCAGCATCTCGTTGCGGAAGGTGCCGCCCTTCATGTCGAACGCGACCGCGAGATGGTCGGGCTTCTCGCTGTCCAGCACCTGGGACAGCATCGTGGCGAAACCCCATACCGCGTTCGTGGCCTGTCCGGCCTGAGTACTGAAATTTTCCGCCGGTAAAGCGAAAAACGCGCGGAACGCAAGCGAGTGGCCATCGACCACCAGCAACGTTCCACGCGTTTTCGTCTGGGCGTCGTCGCGCGATTCGCTCATTCCCCTACTTCCGACGGCTTGGGATCGCCATACTTGGCGATGATCGCCATGGCCAGACGCTTCTTCGGGATGCGCTGATCCATCGAGGTCTTCTGGATCCAGCGGAAGGCTCCCTGCTCGGAGAAGTCCGCCTTGTCCATGAGCAGGCCCTTGGCGCGGTCGACGAGCTTGCGCTCCTCCAGCGTGTCTTCGGCCTTCTTGAGTTTCTCCTCGGCCTTCTTGAGCTGTTCTTCGGTCTCCTTGAGCTTGTTCTCGCTGGTCTCGACGTTGTCGAGCAGGTCGTTGATCTCGGAGAAACGGCCCATCGCGACTTCCAGGGCGGGCAGCAGCTTGGATTCCTCATACGGCTTGGTGACGTAGGCCATGGCACCTGCACCGGTCGCCTGACGGACCAGGTCGGGTTGCGAGAACGCGGTGAGCATCACCACGGGAGCGATGTTCTCGTCGCAGATGACGCCGGCGGCGGCGATACCGTCCATACGGGGCATCTTCACGTCCATGCACACGATATCCGGGCGGAACTTGCGCGTCAAATCGACGGCCTCCTCACCATTGGCCGCCTCGCCGACGACCTCATACCCGTTATCCTCCAGCATGGCCACCAGATCCATGCGGTTCACCGACTCGTCCTCGGCGACAACGACCGTGCGCTTCTTGTGCACGGCGCTCTCGACGGGCTCGCCTTCGGAGACTGCCTTCAGCTCGTCGGCGGAAAGCACCTCCTCTACCTGACCCTCTTGCTCTTGCGTTGAGGTCTTCTTTCTTGCCACCATGCTCACAACCTCTTTTCCACGACACAGTGATTCATCGACAGAACTTCATGTATAACGATAACATAGAGATTCGGCGATGCGGCACTGTGGCTCACCCGATAATGCAACGTGCCCTCGGTGGGACTCGAACCCACACTGCGCAGATTTTGAGGCTGCTTCCTCTACCAATTGGGATACGAGGGCGTTTCTGGCACTCGCGATAGTTTAGCATATCGCTACGTCATTCGTCCATTGCAGGCGTGCCGCGCATCATTCCAGCGAGTCACGCCGGTTCCGTGGACGCCATACGCCCCGGCACGCGATTTACGCCGGTAGCATCAACGCCGCGCCGAATATCCCCGCAACTCACCAGCGCGGACCTACAATGGAAACACATAAGAGAACTATCAAAGGTGAGGCTTATGAGCATGGACAGTGACACTTACAGACCCTTCGATCCGTGGCGTCCGACACCGGTCAAGGAGGAGTCCCGCAAGCAAATCGTCGAGACCCATTATTTCAACGTGGACAGGGTCGCGTTCAGTTCGGCGCAGGTCGGCCAGTTCGAACGGTTCATCCTGCATGAGAACAACGGGGACACCGTCGGCGTCCTTGCGGTGACCGCTGACGGGAAGATTCCGTTCGTCGAGCAGTACCGCATCCCGACCCATCGCTGGACGTTGGAGATTCCGGCAGGCCATGCCAACGCGCCAAGCGAGCAGTATCTGGACGTTGCAAGCCGCAAGCTGCGCGAGGAGGCCGGCTACGAGGCTTCGAAGCTCACCCAGTTCACGCGCTTCATCAACACGCCCAGCTTCTCCTCGCAGTACACCGCGCTGTATCTGGCGACGGGACTCAAGGAGGTGGACCGTTCCGCGATCGGCCCGGAGACGCCACGTCCCGCGGTACGCCTGTACACGCAACAGGAGGCCATGGAGATGGTGACCAACGGCACCATCGTTGATGCGAAGACGATTATCGCGATCCTTCGCCTGCATGAGGGACTGCTGGAGCACATCGGCATGTGAGCATGTGAGATTGTGCGGTTCGCCTTCCACACGAGACAGTCGCGCATCTGCCCCGCATCCGCGCGACGACCTTCCGCATCGTCCTTGAGCCGATGCGGTTCCCTGGCGAAAGCGCGTGAGCCCCCGCTCGTTTCGGAGCGGGGGCTCACGCATGAATATTCGGCTTCCGTCGTCACACAGCGGAAGCCGAATCTGCTATCGGCTGAAATCAGTCGTTGGCACCGACGGTGTGCACGTAGATGGTGTCGGTGCTGCCAGCGGCGTGCTCGCCCTGAGCGGAGCTCAGCACGACGATCTTGTCGCCGTCGGAGACCTTGCCGGCGTTCTTGAGGACCTTGTCGGTGAAGGCCATGAGATCCTTGCGGGTCTTGTCGTGGTAGTCCTCATCGAGCAGGAAGGCCTCGGTGCCCCAGGAGAGGGCCAGCCAGTGGTAGGTGTGCTCGTTGGTGGTCAGGCCGTAGATCGGGGCGGCCGGACGCTCGCGGGACACACGGTGCACGGTGTTGCCGGTCTGGGTGTAAGCGACGATGGCCTTGGCGTTGAGCTTCTCGGCCAGGTCGACGGCGGCGGAGGAAACGGCGCCGGTGGAGGACATGTCGAGGTTCTTCAGCTCGGGGATGCGGTCGAAGCCGTGCTCGGTGGCGAAGCCGGAGATGCGGCTCATCGTGGCGACGGTCTCGGTCGGGTACTCGCCGACGGCGGTCTCGTTGGAGGTCATCGTGGCGTCGGCACCGTCAAGCACGGCGTTGGCGCAGTCGGAAGCCTCTGCACGGGACGGAACCGGGGAGTGGACCATGGAGCCCAGGACCTCGGTGGCGACGATGACGGGCTTGGCGTACTGACGAGCCAGCTCGATGATGCGCTTGGTGGCCAGCGGGACCTCTTCCAGCGGGCACTCGACGGCCATGTCGCCACGGGCGGCCATGACACCGTCGAACGTCTTGACGATGTCCTCAAGGTTCTCCAGAGCCTGCGGCTTCTCGATCTTGGCGACGATCGGGATACGACGGCCTTCCTCGTCCATGATCTCGTGGGCGCGGTCGATGTCGGTGGCGAAACGCACGAAGGACATGGCGATGATGTCGGCGCCGGTGCGGATGGCCCAACGCAGATCGGCCTCATCCTTCTCGGTCAGGGCGGGCAGGCTCACGGCCACGCCGGGCAGGTTGATGCCCTTGTGGGAGGAGACCGGGCCGGCAACGACGACCTTGGTGTGCACGTTGTTGCCCTCGACCTTGGTGACCTCCAGACGAACCTTGCCGTCGTCGATCAGGATCGGGTCGCCGGGGTGGCAGTCGCCGGGCAGGCCCTTGAAGGTGGTGGAGGTGATGTGCTCGTCGCCTTCGACATCGTCGGTGGTGATGATGAACTCCTGGCCTTCCTCAAGCTGGACCTTGTCCTCGCCCTCGGCGTTCTTCTTGAACCAGCCGCAGCGGATCTTCGGGCCCTGGAGATCGACCATGGCGGCGACGTTACGACCGGTCGCCTTGGAGGCCGCGCGCACGTTGTTGTAGACCTTGAGGTGATCCTCCGGAGTGCCGTGGGAACGGTTCAGACGGGCCACGTCCATACCGGCCTCAACCAGCTTGGTGATGCCTTCGGGAGACTCGGTGGAAGGACCGATGGTGTCTACGATCTTGGCTTTACGCATGAATGCCTACCTATTCTTATGTGATTTCTTCTAGGAAGAAGTCTTGCGACTTCCACTGCCACAGGCAAGTGTACTAGGTTTGGGCGACGTGAGCCACTGTTTTCACGGGCGTGTTGTGAGCGCTCACATCTTTTGGGCGGCTCAGGCTTCGCTCTTCGCGGCCTCGACCGACTTCATCTTCATGACGCTCGCGATGGCCGACGATCCGATGGCGACGACGATCACGACAAGCGACACCCACGTCGGTACCTCGGGCACCCAAGAGACCGGGTGACCGCCATTGATGAACGGCAGCGTATTGCCGCTCAACGCCTCCATCACCAGCTTGATGCCGATGAAGCCGAGCACGAACGCGAGCCCGACCGGCAGGTAGACGAGCTTGTCGAGCAGTGCGCCCAGCAGGAAGTACAGCTGCTGCAGGCCCAGCAGAGCGAACACGTTCGACGTGAAGACGATGAACGGATCCTTCGTCAGGCCGAAGATCGCGGGAATGGAATCAAACGCGAACATGACGTCCGTCGTGCCGATGGTCAGGAACACGATCAGCATCGGAGTCCAGTACGACTTGCCGTCCTTCTCGGTGCGCAGCTTCTCGCCGTCATAATCGTCGGTGATGCGAATCACCTTGCGCAGCATGCGGATCAGGCCGTTCTCATGGTATTCCTCATCATCATCGCCTCCGACGACCAGCTTGATCGCCGTATAGATCAGGAAGGCGCCGAACAGGAAGAACACCCACGTGAACCGCTGAACAATGGCCGCGCCGACCAGGATGAAGCAGCCGCGCAGAATCAGCGCGACGGTGATGCCGACGGACAGCACGTACTTCTGGAGCACTTTCGGCACGGCGAAGTTCGACATGATGATGACGAAGACGAACAGGTTGTCGATGCTCAGCGAGTACTCGGTGAGCCATCCCGAATAGAATTCGATCGCGGGCTTCGAACCGGCAAAGCACCATACCAGTCCGCCGAAAATCAGCGCCATGACCACGAAAAAGGCGATGTGCTGCACGCACTCCTTGGTGCTGGGCACATGCGGCTTGCGGCCGATGACGAACAGATCCACAACGAAAAACGCGATCAGCACCGCAAAGGTGGCGATCATAAAAGCGACAGGGGTTTCAGACATGTCTACCAGCATAGGAAAGGGCTGTGACGCTCTCTGTCACGAAATGCTCACTTGTTCGCTTCCGTCATCTGGCGCAGTTCCTTCTTGAGGTCGCGGATCTCGTCGCGCAGGCGTGCTGCGAGCTCGAACTGGAGCTGTTCGGCGGCGGTGTGCATCTGCTCGCTCAGCTGACGAATAAGGTCGGCGAGATCCTGCGCGGGAAGCCCCGCCTTGAGTATCTCCTCATGTCGCTTGTCGGCCTCCGCGGCGTCGAGGGAGGGCACACCCAGATGGGTGTTGCCGGCCTTGCCCGCGTTGCGGTAGCCGCCTTCGAGCAGCGTGGCCGTGTCCACGTCCTCCTTGGCGAGCATGTCGTTGACGTCGCTGATCTTCTTGATGAGCGGCTTCGGGTCGATGCCGTGCTCCTTGTTGTAGGCGATCTGCCGCACACGGCGACGGTCGGTCTCGTCGATGGCCTTGCGCATCGCGTCGGTAGTCTCGTCGGCGTACATGATGACCGTGCCCGATACGTTGCGGGCCGCGCGACCGATGGTCTGGATCAGCGAGCGGTACGAGCGCAGGAACCCCTCCTTGTCGGCGTCGAGGATGGCCACCAGCGATACCTCGGGCAGGTCCAGTCCCTCTCGCAGCAGGTTGATGCCTACGATGACGTCGATCTTGCCTTCGCGCAGTTCGCGCAGCAGTTCGACGCGCCGCAGCGTGTCGACGTCGGAATGCAGGTATTCGACCTTGATGCCGCGTTCCAGCAGGTAGTCGGTCAGATCCTCGGCCATCTTCTTGGTCAGTGTCGTCACCAGCGTGCGCTCGTTTTTGTCGACGCGGTCCTTGATCTCGGCGAGCAGGTCGTCGATCTGCCCCTTGGTCGGGCGCACGTCGATCTTCGGGTCGACCAGACCGGTCGGTCGGATGATCTGCTCGACCACGCCGTCCGACAGACCGAGCTCATAGTCGCCGGGCGTCGCCGACAGGTATACGGTCTGCCCGACGCGGTCCAGGAACTCCGGCCATTTGAGCGGGCGGTTGTCCATCGCGGACGGCAGACGGAACCCATGTTCGACCAGCGTGCGCTTGCGGGACGCGTCGCCCTCGTACATCGCGCCGATCTGCGGCACGGTGACATGCGACTCGTCGATGACCAACAGGAAGTCATCCGGGAAGAAGTCGAGCAGCGTGTGCGGCGGCGTGCCGGGTGCGCGGTTGTCGAAATGCCGCGAATAGTTCTCCACGCCTGAGCACACGCCGACCTGCGTCAGCATCTCCAGGTCATATGTGGTGCGCATGGTCAGGCGCTGCGCCTCCAGCTCCTTGCCCTGCTTCTTGAGTTCGGCCACGCGCTGGTCCAGCTCCTCCTTGATGGTCTTCAACGCATGCTCCATGCGCTCGGGGCCGGCGACGTAATGCGAGGCGGGGAAGATGTGCACGGAGGTCTCGTGGTCGATCACGTCACCGGTGAGCGGATGCAACGTGGAGATGCGGTCGATCTCGTCGCCGAAGAACTCGATGCGGATAGCCAGCTCCTCATATACCGGGATGATCTCGACGGTGTCGCCACGCACGCGGAACGTGCCGCGCGTGAACGCGATGTCGTTGCGCTTGTACTGCATGTCGACGAACTTGCGAAGCAGCTGATCGCGGTCAATCTGCTGGCCTTCCTGGAGGAACAGCATGCGGCCGGCGTACTCCTCCGGCGTACCGAGGCCGTAGATGCACGAAACGGTGGCGACGACCACGCAGTCACGCCGCGTGAGCAGGTTCGCGGTGGCCTGATGGCGCAACCGCTCCACATCGTCGTTGATGTTGGAGTCCTTCTCGATGTACGTGTCGGTCTGCGGTATATACGCCTCGGGCTGGTAGTAGTCGTAGTAGCTGACGAAGTAGCTGACCGCGTTGTCGGGCATGAGTTCGCGGAATTCGGCGCATAGCTGCGCGGCGAGTGTCTTGTTCGGCTCGATGATGAGCGTCGGCCGCTGCAGCCGTTCGATGAGCCATGCGGTCGTCGCGGTCTTGCCCGTACCGGTGGCTCCCATGAGCACCACGTCGTTCTCGCCGTTCTCGATGCGGGTGGACAGCTCCTCAATGGCCTGCGGCTGGTCGCCGGACGGCTTGTACGGTGATTTGACGACGAATGGCTTGTCGGCGCGCTCGATGTTGAATCCCATGGCTTCCAGCTTACCGCCATCCGCTCAGCGAACGGTTCTCAATAAGAAAAGTGCGAGGATAACGCACAAGACAGCACAATCGCACAAAACATGCATGCCTTGGAAATACAGTGATTGGGCGGGTTTCATGTGCGTTTTGCGGCGCTGCCGGGCTCACACCTTTTCACGGGCGAATGATTCAGTGAGCCTCCCACCGGCGATACAGCCCATCGACCTGCGCCAGCATGTCGGGGATCGGGCGGGTGGAATCGATGACGATGTCGGCAAGCTCCCGGCGCTCGGCTGTGCTCGATTGGCTGCGGATACGGTCTGCGGCCTGCCGTTCGGTCATGCCACGCGTCGCGACCATGCGCCTGATGCGCATCTGTTCCGGCGCCTCCACCGTGACGATGTGATCGAATTGGAACGGAATCGACCGGATCACCTCTGTGAGCAGCGGCACGTCATGGACGATGACCTTCGCGCCGGGATTCCGTCGCTCCAGCCGTGCGGCTTCGGCATATATCAGAGGATGCTCGATGTCGTCCAACCGTTCGCGTGCGCCGGGAGCGGCGTCACGGCCGAACACACGCTCGGCGAGCCACGCCCGATTGAGCGACCCGTCGGCCAGCAGCGCGTCCGGGCCGAACACGGCGGCGATCCGCGGCAACGCCACTCCCCCGGGCGCCACGATCTCATGCGCAAGTCCGTCATAGTCGATGACCAGCGCGCCGAGTTCCCGCATCCGGGCGGCGACGGTGCTCTTGCCCGCGGCGATGCCTCCGGTCAGTCCGATACGAATGCTCATGACATCATGCTATTCGCGACACGCCCGGTTTCGTGGCAGAGATGGAAGGCGATTTTTTGGACTCTCGCAGCATTCCGCCATTTCACTGATTCGCGCATGGCAGGCTTGCTGGATATCCGGGCGTGTCGCGGTTGTTCAAGGCAGCCGGGAAGTGAGAATGACCGGCATCTCGCAAAGACCACCCTCAGTCTCGCTATGCTCGACCGCTCCCGCCGGCGGGAGCGGAATATGAAAAACGGGAACCACCCGTGTGGGGCGATTCCCGTTTTCCTATCTGCCGGCAAATCCTACCAGCATTCTACTTCTTCTCGGGATGAGATGACTCACTTGCCGAGCAGCTGATCGCGCAGAGCGGCGAGCTGGTCGGAGTCGGCGAGAGTACCCGTGGAGGAGTTGTCGGAAGAGTAGTTGGAGGTCTCCTCGACCTTCTCTTCCTTCGGAGCCTGGCCATCCTCGGCAGCGGAAGCCGCGGCGTTCTCCAGCTCCTTGGCGACGAACGCCTTGTGCTCCTCCCACAGTTCGTGGGCGGCGGCGTACTGGGATTCCCATTCCTCGCGCTGCTTCTCGTAACCGGCGATCCACTCGTTGGTGTTCGGGTCGAAGCCTTCGGGGTACTTGTAGTTGCCCTGCTCGTCGTACTCTGCCGGCATGCCGTACAGAGCCGGATCGAAGTCCTCGGAAGCCGGGTCGACGGAGTCGTTGGCCTGCTTGAGGGACAGGGAGATGCGGCGACGGTCGAGATCGACGTCAATCACCTTGACGAAGACCTCTTCGCCGGGCTTGACGACGGTCTCCGGGTTCTCCACGTGGCGGTTCGCCAGCTCGGAGATGTGCACCAGGCCCTCGATGCCATCCTCGACGGAGATGAAGACACCGAACTGGACAATCTTAGTGACCTTGCCCTTGACGATCTGGCCGGGAACGTGGGTGCGAGCGAAGCGCTGCCACGGATCCTCCTGGGTCGCCTTGAGGGACAGGGAGATGCGCTCACGGTCGAGATCGACGTCGAGCACCTCGACGGTGACCTTGTCGCCGACCTTGACGACCTCGGACGGATGGTCGATGTGCTTCCAAGACAGCTCGGAGACGTGGATCAGGCCGTCGACACCGCCCAGATCGACGAACGCGCCGAAGTTGACGATGGAGGACACGACACCCTCGCGGATCTGGCCCTTCTTGAGCTGGGACAGGAAGGTCTCGCGCACTTCGGACTGAGTCTCCTCCAGGTACTGGCGGCGGGACAGGACCACGTTGTTGCGGTTCTTGTCGAGCTCCAGGATCTTGGCCTTGATCTTCTGGCCGATGTACGGGGAGAGGTCGCGAACGCGACGCATTTCGACGAGGGACGCGGGCAGGAAGCCACGCAGACCGATGTCGACGATGAGGCCGCCCTTGACGGCTTCGATGACGGTGCCCTCGACGACGCCGTCAGCTTCCTTGATCTTCTCGATGTCGCCCCAGGCGCGCTCGTACTGGGCACGCTTCTTGGACAGAATCAGACGGCCTTCCTTGTCTTCCTTGGTGACGACAAGGGCCTCGATGGTGTCGCCGACCTCGACGACCTCGTCAGGATCGACGTCCTTCTTGATGGAAAGTTCGCGGGAGGGGATGACGCCCTCGGTCTTGTAGCCGATATCCAGGAGGACCTCGTCGTGATCGATCTTGACGACGGTACCTTCGACCAGATCACCATCGTCGAAGTTCTTGATGGTGGAATCGACTGCCTTGATGAAGTCCTCTTCGGTGCCAATGTCGTTGATGGCGACCTTGGTGACTTCAGTGTTGTTCTCTGCCATGTAAATATATGGTTTCTAATAGTGGATGAATAATTACTCGATATTCAGTTATACCTGTGCACTCATATGAGCACACACAAGTTATCAGGATACCTACAGCCATGCCCAAAATGGGCGGAAAAACCAGCGCGACACGCCCGAATTCGGCTACATTTTCCTCTCGGCCATCTCCACGACGTTGGCGAGCAGCATGGCGCGGGTCATCGGACCGACGCCGCCGGGGTTTGGAGAGTATGCGGAAACCTTGTCATAACAGGCCTTGTCGACGTCTCCCCTGATGCGGAAACGGCCAGTCTGCTCATCAAACACGCGGGAGACGCCGACGTCCATCAGCACGGCGCCGTCCTTGACGTTTTCGGGCTTGACGAACCCGGCTGACCCCATGGCCGCGACGATGACATCGGCGCGACGCATGTGGTCGGCGATGTCGCGCGTGCCGGTGTGGCACAGGGTGACCGTGGCGTTGACCGCCTTGCGCGTCAGCAGCAGACCGATCGTGCGGCCGATGGTGATGCCGCGCCCGAGCACGCACACCTCCTTGCCGTTCAGGTCGATGTCGTAGGCGTCGAGCAGTTCGATGACGCCGCGCGGCGTGCACGGCAGCGGGGTCGTGATGTCGCCCTGCACATGCAGCACGAGTTCGCCGAGATTGTATGGGTGCATGCCATCGGCATCCTTCGAGGGATCGATCAGGCCGATGATCGCGTTCTCGTCGACGCCGCGCGGCAGCGGCAGCTGCACGATGTAGCCGGTGCAGGCCGGATCCTCGTTCAGGTCGCGCACCGCAGCGGCGATGTCATCGAAACTCGCGTCGGCGGGAAGGTCGCGCCGGATGGAACGGATGCCGACCTCCGCACAGTCGGCATGCTTGCCCGCGACGTATTTCATCGAACCGGGATCCTCCCCGACCAGCAACGTTCCCAGACCGGGGACGATGCCGTGCTCCTTCAGTGTTGAAACACGTTCCGCCAGGTTCGCCTTGACCTCGGCCGCGACCCGCTTGCCATCGAGTTTGATGGTCATGTGCGTCCTTCCCTAGAGTTCGTTCATTCCTCGTAGCGTTAGGCTATCGTGGACTCAGGTCAATGACAATCCGACGGCGGACCGTCGACGGCATATTCGAAGAAGGCAGCGATATGAACATTCACCCGCATCGTCTGGTCACCGGCATTGCCGCCATCCTCGCCACAGGCATGCTGATGGCGTCGAGCGCCTGCGGCACCGGCGGCGGCTCGCAATCCGAGCAGCCCTCCGCGAAGGAGCCGACCGGACCGATCACCGTCGTCGCGTCCATCAACCAGTGGGGCTCCCTCGCCGAGCAGATCGGCGGCACCGACGTGAACGTCACCTCCATCCTCAGCTCCACGAATGTGGACGCGCATGATTTCGAACCGAAAACATCCGATGTCGCCAAGCTGCAGAAAGCGCAGATCATCGTGTCGAACGGTGCCGGATACGACTCATGGGCGACCAAGTCCGTAGGCCGCAACTCGACCATCGTCTCGGCCGCCGAGACGGTCGGAGCTATGGAAGGCGACAACCCCCACCTATGGTTCTCCAAGGACGCCCGCAACGGCATGGCGACCGAACTGACGGAGGCATTTTCCAAGGCGCTCCCCGCCAAGAAGAAGGCGTTCCAGTCGCGCCTCAAGGCATGGCAAAAGGAGGAAAAGGCCATCGAGAAGTCGATGGGCGAGTTCGCCGCCAACCACAAGAACGCCACGTACGGTGCGACGGAGGCCGTGGCGTACTACCTGATGTCGGACATGGGCTTCCAGGACGACACTCCCAAGGGGTTCGCCCAATCCGTGGCCTCGGGCGGCGAACCTGCCCCGGCCGACCTGCAGAAATTCCAGTCGCTGATCGAATCACAAGGCATCAGCGTGCTGGTCAACAACACGCAGGAATCCAGCGACGCCACCAACATGCTGACAGGGACGGCCGGACGGGCAGGCGTCCCCGTGTTCGACGTCAGCGAGCAGATGCCGCAGGCGTACACGACACTGACTGATTGGATCGCCGATCTGGTGGCCCGGCTTGACAAGACCGTCTCCCCCGCCATCATCGACGACAGCGACGAGAGCGGCAGTTCCGACGGCAAAGACGGCGCCAGCGCCAAGAACGATGCCGGCAACAGTGCTGACGACAAAAGCGATACCGGCGCCGGCAGCAGCAACTGAGTTCGCCCGCCCGCTCCAGACCGTTACCATTGCCGTCTCCTCCGCCGCTAATGAGTCCGCCACCGCTAATGAGAATGATTGTCATAGTCCTTTGCGATAATGCGTTGCCGTACATGTCGCACCGGCGGACGTGATGCCGGTCCCGTACAGACAGGACGATGAATCATATGCACAGCAACAGCGGCGACCAGGAACAACGGCCCGACTGCATCGTGTTCAGCAACGCCTCGGTGAAACGCGGCGAACGGCTGATCTGGCAACACGGCGACTTCTCCATACCGGCGGGTTCGGTCACCGCCATAGTCGGCACGAACGGCACCGGCAAAACCACGATGATGAAAACGGAGCTCGGCCTCCTCCCACTCGCCGGGGGCACCGTGCACGTGCTCGGACGCCCGGCAGGCGAGATGAACCGCCAGATCGGGTACGTGCCGCAAAGCTACACTTCGGACATCGACTCCAATCTCACCGCCGAGCAGTCGGTGCTGCTCGGCCTGACCGGCACCCGTTTCGGCGTCCACTTCGTCACCAAGGCGCAACGCGCGAAGGTGAAGGAGGCCATGACCTTCACCGGCATCGCCGACAAGGCCCACTACCGGCTGTCCGAGCTTTCGGGCGGTCTGCGCCAGCGCGTCGCCATCGCGCAGGCCTTGGTATGCGGCCCGAAACTGCTCATGCTTGACGAGCCGCTCGCGAATCTCGACCTGGCCAGCCAGCGCGCCGTGGTGCATGTGCTGGCACGGCTCAACAAGGAGCTCGGCATGACGATCCAGGTCGTCGCGCACGATCTCAATATGCTGCTGCCGATCCTGACCGGCGCCGTCTATCTGCTGGACGGGCATCCTCACTACGCGGCGATGAACGACGTGCTGGATTCCAAGCTGCTCACGCACCTGTACGGCACCAAAGTTCAGGTCGTCACCACGCCGCAGGGGGACATGTTCGTCACCCCCACCCCCGACGAGGCGGATGACGTCGTTCCCGACACGCATGACACCAGCGAGGTCGCACAATTCCACCATCACGAATACCACGAGCGGAAAGGGCGGGCACAATGACCGGCATCAGTTTCTCCTTCGATCCCGACTGGATGTACACCCTGTCCGCCCCGTTCATGACCAACGCCTTCCTCGCGGGCCTGTGCATCTCGCTCGCCGCGGGCGTGATGGGATATTTCACCATCGCACGCCATTCGACGTTCGCCGCGCACGCGCTGGCCCATATCGGACTGCCCGGCGCCACCGGCGCGGTGCTGCTGGGGCTCCCGGTCTCGCTCGGCATGGGAGTGTTCGCGCTGGGCGGCGCGCTGGTCATCGGAGCGTTGGGCAAGCGCGCCACGCAGCGGGAGATCGCCACCGGCACCGTGCTCGCCTTCGCCACCGGCCTCGGACTGTTCTTCGCCCGACTCTCGTCGTCCGCGTCACAGCAGATGCAGTCCATTCTGTTCGGCTCGATCCTGACTATAACCACCGATCAGATCCTTGGCTTCGCCGTGTTCGACGTGATCCTGCTCGCCGTGCTGGCCATCGTGTACCGGCCACTGCTGTTCAGCTCCGTCGACGAACAGGTGGCGCAGGCCAAGGGCGTGCCTATCGGGCTGATGAACGTTGCGTTCATGGCGATCATGGCCGGCGTCATCACCATCGCGGTCCCCGCGGTGGGTACGCTGCTGATCTTTGCGCTGGTCATCACCCCGGCCGCCACGGCGAACGCCATCGTCGCCTCGCCGTTCAAGGCGATGGTGATCGCGACGGTGCTGTGCCTGGTGTCGATCTGGGGCGGTCTGGTGCTGTCCGCGATGTTCCCCGCTCCCCCGAGCTTCATCATCGTCACGTTGTCGACGCTGTTCTGGGCGATCGCCAAGGGCGTGACGTCGCTGCGTCATCGCTGATTCCGCTCGATTACATCACCAGCGCATTGGCGATGGCGGCGATTCCCTCGCCCCGGCCGGTGAATCCCATATGGTCGGTGGTCGTGGCGGTCACCGTCACCCGGCATCCGACGGCATCCGACAGTGCGCGCTCGGCTTCCTCCCGGCGTCGCCCGATCTTCGGACGATTGCCGATGATGACCACGCTGGCGCTGGATGGCATCCTTCCATGCGATCGCAATACATCGACGGTTCTTCGCAACATATCGCAGCCGTGCATGCCGGCTCCCGGAGCATCGGCTCCCACGCCGAACAGTCCGCCGATGTCTCCCAGCCCAGCGGCGGACAACAGCGCATCGATCAGGGCGTGGGCGGCCACATCGCCGTCCGAATCCCCCTCGATACCGACGCCATCCCATAAAAGCCCGGCGAGCCATAGCTGCCGGGCTGGATCCTCGGCGAAACGATGCGCGTCAAACCCTTGACCAATCGCTGGAACAGCGTTCATGGACATGCTCGTCGCCGGCTACTTGCGCCGGGACTTCTTGCTTTCGGATTCGATGCGGGCCAGGGTCCGGTCGGCAGGCTCGGCGGGTGCCTCGCTGTGATGCTTCTCGTCGCCCGGCTTCGGCTCGGAGAAACCGAGGTTGACGTCGAGCAGACGCTGGATCTCGGCCTCGTCAAGGTCTTCGGACAGGGCGATCTCGGAGGTCAGGATGCTGCGGGCGCGGGTGAGCATCCGCTTCTCGCCGGCGGACAGGCCGTGCTCGTCCACGTCGCGCTGGGCGAGGTCGCGGACGACCTCGGCGATCTTGTTGACGTCACCGGTCGCCAGCTTCTCGACGTTCAGCTTGTACCGGCGGGACCAGTTCATCTCCTTCTCGACGATGGGCGTACGCAGGATCTCGAAGACCTTGGCGACCTCATTGGCGTCGACGATGTCACGCACTCCGACCTTCTGCGCGTTCTCGACGGGAACATTGATGACCAGACCGTCGGAAGACAGCACGGTGAGTTGCAAGTATTCCCGCTTCACGCCCTTGACCACCCGTTCGGTAATGGCCTCGACCCTTGCCGCTCCATGACGCGGATAGACGACCATATCGCCGACCTTGTACCCCATGAATCCTCCGTGACAACAATATACTTAACCTTACGTATTGTGCCATACAGCCGGGACGATGGGAACACTCCGGACACGACTCGCCAAAATCTCGCAATAGTGCCCCGAAGGTATTACCCTCTGTGTTATGGCTACTTACACGAACATCAATGAAGATATCGCTCCCGTGCCAGTGAATCAAAGTGATTTGAACGCGGTAAGCAATGCAACGTTCTACAACCCGCACGAAGTGCTGGGCGGTCACCTCGGTTCCGGAGACCACGCCGGAACCGTCACCATCCGAGTGCTCAGGCCACTGGCCAAGAGCGTCACCATATACACCCAGAAGGGAACGGCCGAGGCCCGGCACGAATTCAACGGCGTCTTCGTGGCCGTCATCGCGGCCGAAAAGACCGCGGACGGCTGGGCCGTGCCCGACTACCGTGTATGCACCACCTACGAGGGCGGCAAGTCCGTCATGGAGGACGACCCGTACCGTTACCTGCCCTCCATCGGCGACATGGACGCCTACCTGTTCGGGGAAGGCCGCCACGAACGCCTGTGGGAGGCCCTGGGCGCGCGCGTTCGCCGCTACGACGACCCGATGGGCGGCGCCGACGGTGCTCCCGGCCACCAGGTCGTGGGCACCTCGTTCACCGTCTGGGCGCCCAACGCGCACGCGGTCCGCGTGGTCGGCAACTTCAACTCCTGGGACGGCCGCCGCCACGCCATGCGCGAGCTCGGTTCCTCGGGCATCTGGGAGATCTTCATCCCTGGCGTCAAGGCGGGCGAGGTCTACAAGTACGAGCTGCTCAACGCGAACCACGAGTGGAAGATGAAGGCCGACCCGATGGAACGCTCCCACGAGATTCCGCCGGCGACCGGCTCCATCGTCGTCGAATCGGACCACGAATGGAATGACGAGGCATGGATGGACCACCGCAGGCACACCGACCCGCACGCCGGCCCGGTCAGCATCTACGAGGTCCATGCCGGCAGCTGGAAGAAGGGTATCGGCAACTACCGCGAGCTGGCGGACGAGCTCGTGGACTACGTGGCCAAGGAAGGCTTCACGCATGTCGAGTTCATGCCGCTGACCGAGCACCCGTTCTCGGGCTCGTGGGGATATCAGGTGACCGGCTACTACGCCGTGGACTCCCGACTCGGCAATCCGGACGACTTCAAGTACCTGGTGGACAAGTTCCACCGTGCCGGCATCGGCGTCATCATGGACTGGGTGCCCGCTCACTTCCCGAAGGACGATTTCGCGCTCGGACGCTTCGACGGCACCCCGCTGTACGAGGATCCCGACCCGCTGCGCGGCGAGCACCCCGACTGGGGCACGTACGTGTTCAACTTCGGCAGGCGCGAGGTGCGCAACTTCCTGGTCGCCAACGCCTGCTTCTGGCTCGACGAATACCACATCGACGCGCTGCGCGTGGACGCGGTGTCCTCGATGCTGTACCTGGACTACAGCCGCAAGCCCGGCCAGTGGCGCCCGAACATCTATGGAGGTCGCGAAAACCTCGAAGCCATCGACTTCCTCAAGGAAGCCAACGCCACCGCGTACAAGAACAACCCCGGCGTCATGATGATCGCCGAGGAATCCACCGCCTACCCCGGCATCACCGCACCGACCGACGCCGGCGGACTGGGATTCGGCCTCAAGTGGAACATGGGCTGGATGCACGACACGCTGCAGTACCTGCACGAGACTCCCATCAACCGCAAATGGCACCACAACGAGATCACCTTCTCGATGGTGTACGCCTATTCGGAGCATTACGTGCTGCCGATCAGCCACGACGAGGTCGTGTACGGCAAGGGCTCGCTGTTCGGCAAGATGCCGGGCGACGACTGGCAGCGCTACGCCGGCGTGCGCGCCCTGTTCGCCTACCAGTGGGCGCACCCGGGCAAGAACCTCACCTTCATGGGCAACGAGATCGCGCAGTACGGCGAGTGGAATCATGACGGTTCGGTCGACTGGGACGCCCTCAACTGGCCTGACCACCGCGGCGTGCAGAAGCTCGTCGCCGACCTGAACGAGTTCTACAAGGATACGCCGGCCATCTGGAGCCAGGACTTCGACCCGGCGGGATTCCAGTGGCTGACCAGCGATGACGCCGACCACAATACGCTCAGCTTCCTGCGCATCGGCAGCAAGGGCGAACAGCTCGTCGTCGTGGTCAACTTCTCCGGCGAGGCGTGGCAGGACTATCAGGTTCCGCTGACGCAGGGCGGCAACTGGACCGAGGTGCTGACCACGGACGACAAGAAGTACGGCGGCTCCGACATCCACAACGGCACGTTCGCCGCGGTGAAGGGCGAGTACCATTCGCGTGATTGGTCGGCAAAACTCACCATTCCGGCATTGGGGGCGGTATTCTTGAAACCGGAAAACTGAAAGGTGAATCGTCATGATTAATTCTCCAACACGTCAAACGACGCCGCGGACCATTCTGGTGGTCGAGGATGAGCCGACCCTCGCCACCGCCATCGCTCAGCGCATCACCGCGGAGGGATGGTCCGCCCGCGTGGCGTCCGACGGCGCCAGCGCGGTTCAGGCCGCCAAGCAGCTGCGCCCGGACCTGGTAATCATGGACATCATGCTGCCGGTCATGGATGGTCTTGAGGCAACCAAGCGCATCGTGGCCGACCGCCCGGTGCCGGTGCTCATCCTGACCGCCCGCGACGCCGAGGCGGACAAGGTCATCGGCCTCGGCGCGGGCGCCGACGATTACATGACCAAGCCGTTCTCCATGCGCGAGCTGATCGCCCGCTGCAAGGCGCTGCTGCGCCGCGTGGAACGCGCGAAGGTCATCGCGAAGAACTCCGAGAACGAGAAGATCCTCAACTTCGGCTCGCTGGTCATCGACCCGGCACAGCGTCTGGTCACAGTCAACGGCGAGCAGGTGCACCTGACGCCGACCGAGTTCGACCTGCTGGTCACGCTCGCGCGCAAACCCAAGTCGGTGCTCACCCGCGAGAAGCTGCTCGAAGAGGTCTGGGACTGGGTGGATGCATCCGGCACCCGCACCGTCGACTCCCATGTCAAGGCGCTGCGTCATAAGCTCGGTTCCGAGACCATCCGAACCGTGCACGGCGTCGGCTACGCTTTCGAGCCGCCGGAACAGTGATGAAGCCGCGTCAGAAGCGGGACAGGAAACAGGCCCGATTGGATTTCGATCGTCCGATCGGGCTGTTTTCGTCCCTGAAAATGGAATTGAGCGTCCTGATCGTCATCGCCACGTCCATCGCGTTCGTGCTGGTCTGGTTCCTGCTCAAGTACGGGTGGAGCGGCTGGATCGCCATGCCGCTGACCATGATCGTCGCACTGGGCATCACCTATTTCTTCTCACGGGGTCTGATCGCGCCACTGAAGCAGCTGCGTGACGCGGCCGAGGCGATGTCGGAGGGCGATTACAGCGTCCGCGTCCACGTGGCGACCAACAGCAACGACGAGATCGGCCAGCTGGCCCGCACGTTCAACGAAATGGCCGAGGAACTGCAGCACGCCGATCAGATGAGGCGCGATGTGGTGGCGAACGTGAGCCACGAGCTGCGCACCCCCGTCTCCGCGCTGCAGGCGATGGTGGAGAACATGGCGGACGGTGTGGTCGAGCCCACGCCAGCCAATCTTGAGGGCATTCTGGGCCAGACGCACCGGCTATCCGACCTGATAGCGTTCCTGCTCGATTTGTCTCGCATGGAGGCGGGCGCGGCGAGCCTGAACATCGAACGTTTCTGCCTGCATGATTTCCTCGACGAGACGATCGAGCCGCTGGAGATCGCGGACGCCGGGCACGCGCACGACATCATGCTGCACGTGGATTCCGATATCTGGATGGAGGGCGATCAGGATCGGCTGCGCCAGCTGTTCACCAATATCATCGCGAACGCGCTCAAGCATTCCGCGGACGGCACCAGCGTGCTGATCGAGGCTCGGGAGAATGCCGACACCGGCACAATCGTCACGAATGTGGTGAATTTCGGGTCTCAGATTCCCGTCGAGGAACGTTCCGACATCTTCCGCCGGTTCGTCAAGGGGCGCAGCGGCCCCGGCACCGAATCGGGCGGCACCGGCATCGGATTGTCGATCGCGCGTTGGGCCGCACAGCTGCACGGCGGCACGGTCCGGGTGGTCGACGACCCGCGCGGCGCGGATTTCGAGATCGTGCTGCCGAAATACCATATCGCCGATGACGAGCCGGCGACCGACGGTTCGGCGCGGGCCCTGTTGTGAGCCGGGATTGCGCTCCCGAAGCCTGCACGGCACGTTCGGTGGTTCATGCGCGACCGGATCCCCGTCCCGTGCCGATCGTCACCGAGATGGTAGCGGCCGGCTTCCCCTCCCCCGCCTTGGACGGGCGGGAGGAGGGCTTCAGCCTTGACGCTCATGTGATCGAGCACCCGGAATACACATTCATCGTCACCGTCGCCGGCGACTCCATGGAGGGGGCCGGCATTTTCCACGGCGATTGGCTGGTCGTGGATCGTTCGCTGACGCCCGAGGACGGCGATGTGGTGGTGGCCGTGCTCGATGGGGAGCTGACGGTCAAGCGACTGCTGTCGCGCGACGGCCGCCCCATGCTGCACGCGGAGAATCCACGCTACCCCGATTTCGTCCCCTCCGAACATGGGGATGTCGTGATATGGGGCGTGGTCACGGGCAGTTTTCATCCACAGCGTCGGCTGCGACGGAAATAACTGGATTGCGCTGGTGATCTGCGCGGATGGCGGGTGTGCGGCTCGACCGGGTGGTGGCCACCCTCCGCCGGCGCTGCGCGTCCCCTCTCGCCAGCGGGAGGGGACTTGGCTAGTCGTCTGTGTTTTCGCCGGTGCGCAGGGTGCGCGCCAGGCAGATGACCGTTGTCACATGTATTCCCGCGGCGTTGAGCGCCTGCGCGCATTGCCGGGCCGTGGTGCCCGTGGTGACGATGTCGTCCACCAGGATCACGTTGCGTGGGTAGGGTGGGCGCGCAGCGATGACGATATGCCCCTGCAGACGCCGCGAACGCTGGGCGGCGCCGTGCATCTGCACGGATTTGCCGCTCGTCTTCGTCGTCCGCAGCAGCGCGGCCGTATCGACGTCCATGCCACGCCGCCGCAGCGACCGTGCCAATGAGTTCGTCACGTTACGCATATGCCACCGTCCGCGCTCCCTCATCGAACGCGGGGAGGATGGGGCCGGCACCAATGTCGTCACCGGCATCGGATCCGAAGCCAGCAGGCCCGACGAAAGCAGCGCGTCGGCCATCATATCGGCGAACGGGCCATCGCATTCCTCGTCGCCATGATCCTTCCATCGCAGTATCGCACGGCGCAGCGGCCCGCGATATGCGCCGCAGGCAATCGCCCGGCCCGAAACCGTGCCAGGCATAGCGAACGACATGAAGCCGCCACCCGAAGCACGACAGTCATCGCACAGCACAGCGTCCGGCATGTCGCATCCCGCACAGCCACGCGGAAGCAGCACGTCCCGCAGCGATCCGGCCACTTCTGTGAGCATTCGCGCGAAACCGTGCCATCCCATGGTTCATCCGTCCTGCCGAACCGGCTCGCCACCCAGCAAAGGCAGCAGGATGTCGCACAGACGCACGGTATCCTGCGGTCCGGTGACCTGAAGCGCGATAGCCCCCGCCTGCGCGGCAGGATAGTCGTTGCCGCCGGGCGTCATCCGGTCGCCCACGAAGATGATGTCACCGATGCCGATGCCGAGCCGTCCCGCCAATTCGCGCAGGGCGAACGCCTTGTCGGTGTTTCCGGCGCTCACATCGACACTCGTGTAGCCGCCCGCGCGTACGCGCAGATGACCGAGGTCGCCCGCCACCGCGGCGACGAGCCGCCGCTTTTTGGTGTCGTCGGGATCCCAGCGGCGCTTCTCCTCGATCGGCGCGAGCTGCCCCAGAGCCGAGAACGTGATCTGGCTGCCACGATCCTCGATGGACTCCCCCCACGGGTGCTCCGGCCACATGCCCAGCTCTCGGGCGCATCGAGTCAGCGACAATATGGCCGCGTCCCTGTCCCGGGCCGACAGCGTCCTCTCGTATTCCAGACGCCATGCGCCCTCGCGCCAGCGGTAATAGCTCGATCCCCCCGCCGGCATCACATGCAGGTTGGAAAGGTCAGCTCGGGGACCCAGCACGTCGAGCACCTGACTGATGACCAGTTCACGCCCGCCGCCGGTCACAATCGCCACCGGCATCAGTTCGGTCAGCGCCTCGATGCGAACGGTCATATCCGGTTTCATCGGTTGTTTGGAGACGGCCAGCGTGTTGTCCAGGTCGAAGGCGATCAGACGCGCATGTGCGCCGTCGTGTCGCCAACCGGTATCATTCCAAGCGTGCACGGTCGCTGTTGGCATCTGTACACCTCCCCAGGAAACCTTGTCGATGATAAGTATCCTAACGCATTGCCGCCGGCTTGTCCTACAGTGGAGTCCATGCAACAGGCACCATGGAAACGACCAACGTATCGCAATCGTCACGGGCGGGGCATGCGCACGCCGATGTTCGGCACGCGGCTCCCGCGCTACCGCACCCGCAGCGGCGCGTTCGACGACATGGTCGCGGCCCAGATCCGGCGTCTGAACGGTGCCTGGCCGCAACTGGTCAAGCCGGTGCAGTTCGCCGTGGAGGATGTGCCGCCCTCGCAGCCGGCTCCTTGGGAGCCGGAGCCGTCGTTCGCGTCCCAGTGCTTCCCTGCGAGCCACGGCATCCCCGCCCGCATCGTGCTGTACCGCATGCCGATACAGAGCAAATCACGCAGCCGCATGGATCTGGAACTGGCCATCCGCGATGAGGTGGTGCTTCGGCTCGCCGAGCTCTATGGCCGCCGGCCGGATGAGATCGACCCGGATTGGAGCCTGTAAGGCTCTGTCGGGGCGAAACCTCATAGAGCACCCCTCATAGGGGGCACCACGGAACGTTCCGCCGACCGACCGTCAGTGAACGATGGTCATATCCGACCGCGCCCAGATCCTCTCCTGCAGCGGCATCAACGGCGTGGCACCGATGTAGGCGATGCCGGCGAGCTTGGCGTCACTCACCGCGGAGCTGGACAACCGGACACCCCATGCCAGTCCCTTGCCGTCGGCGGCCACCGCGAAGACGTTCTTTCCCAAATCCGACGCGTCGAAGCTCGCCGCGGCACCGGCGTCCACCGTGATGGTCTTCTCCCCCACCGCGGCACCCTTGTCGTCGTAACCGGTCATGTGCATCTGTTTGCTGGATAAAGACGCGTTCACCACGCTCACACGGCCGTCAAGACCGGAGGGAATGACGGCGGCCGACCGGTCGTCTGTCTGCGCGGCGCCGATCAGCGCGAAATCGGACTGGTTCCCGTTCCCGTCACGGCTGACGGTCACATCTGCCGTCACCTTCGTATCCGCCGTGATCTTCAGCGCCGACGCGTCTTTGGGAACATCGCCCAGATCGATGGTGGTGACGCGGTCGCCCGAATACTGATGGACGGACTGCCCGGCCGCGCCGACCCATGCGGCGGTGAGCGACCCCGAACCGGCCGCGTATACGGTGAGTGTCGCCTTGTCTCCCTCCGCGACGGCCGGGAAGACGAGCTCCTTGGACGCCTCCCCGGCCGCGGCGGCGTAATCCGATCCCTTTGGGTTCAGCCCTTCGGTCCTGATCACGCGCACCGATGCCGATACCGGCGTCTGCCGGCTCGAAACCGTGACATACAGCCCCTTCTGCCCGCTTGCGGCCGCGGAAAGACTCAGCACGGATTCGGCGTTCGCCGCGACGGTCAGCGTGCTTCCCGTGGACAACGCCAGCGCACCGGACTGTTCCGTACCCCACACCCGAACATCCACCACAGTGGCCTTCGAAGACGAATTGGCCACGACCAGCTGCTGGGTGGTGCCGGTCTGCGTGTCAGGCAGCACGAACGACTGCTCCAGCGCACCGACATCGCAGGATGTCGCGGACAGGCCGCGCAGGTCGCCCTTCGTCGCCCAGGACGCCACGGACGCGGAAGCGCCGACGCCCGCGGCCGATTCCAACAGCTGCGTGTCGAACAGCAGCGACGTACGGTCGACGTCGGCCGAAGCTGCGATGACTTTCGCGGTATCCGTAGGGTCGAGGTCCTTGAGCTGCGTGGTATCGCCGGAGCCGCCAAGCGCGCCGAACTGAGACCGGTACACCGCTCCGAACGCGGCGAATCCGGCCGAAGACGAGATGTCGCCTTCACTCGGCTGATATTCGCTGTCACCGTACGCCGACGCATCCGGCAATGTCATGCGGGACGGACAGTATGCGGTGATCCGCCTCTGGCTCACCGCGTGCGAGACGGACGCCGAATCCGACGAGACGGAGTCGACCCAATGGCCCGATGCCGTCAGTACCAGCAGGGCGACGAACAGGCCGACGATGATCACCGTGGAAATGACGCCGACCACAGCCTTCCAGACCTTGCCTCCACGTTTGACTTGGCTGCTCATTGGTCCTCCTCGATGAAACGACGGTGGCTGCGCGGGAACGCGACGACACAATACAGCCCCATCACCACGCCCATGCACACGAGCCATGCATACCGGTAGGCAAGATGCCGCTGTTTCAGCATACCGTCCTGCGGCACGCGCTGCGTCGCGCTGTCGACGAGCGTGAGCCGGTAATAGACACCCGACGTGTTACTCACCACGGATTGGATACCCTCACTCGCCGTGATGTTCGAAATCAACTGTTCCGTGGCCTGGGAGCCGCCATCGTCAGCCGATGGGCGGACCACGTACAGGCCGCCGTAACCCAACGCGCTGATATCGGCGATCGCGTCGGCATCGGCGCTGACCAGCAGCCGGGCGCTCGCGGACGACAGTACGGCGTCGCGGGAGTCATGACCGCCATCCGCGACTCGGGCACGCAATGCCGGAGAGCTGTCCATCAGATCGCCGCGTGACGTGCGCATCGTCGTATACCGTACGCCGGTGGATGATTCGGCGGTGATGGCGAGCACGCGGTGCGCGTCGTCCTTGCCGAGATAATCGGTGGCGACCATGGGCAGCCCGTCATCGGAACGGGACGCGTGCAGACCGTTCGACCCCGGTTCCATGGCTGACGCCGCAGTGCATGACACGGCACCGGCCACCAGCACGGCCACCAGCACGCCGCGCCCGATACGGGCGAACACCGCATGCACCTTGGCGTTTTTGGCCTTGCGGCCTTCAAGACGTGTCAGCACGGGTTGCGAGCCATTCCCCTGCCGCAACAGGGAGAACCGGTGGACCGCCATTCCGGAGACCAATCCGACGCAGGCGAGCAGACCAAGCAGCGCGAACACCACGCCGGGCAGCACGGAACCCGCGACAGGACCGTCATCATCGACGGCCACGACGATCCTCGACGATGCGACGGCAAGCGCCCCACCACTGAGCGTGACGACCCACATCATGCGCGAGGCGCGCAATGCGAAGGGCAGGAACAGCGACGCCACCGCAAGCACCGTCACCACGGCCAGCAGCACCAGGACGCCGATACCGAAAACGCCGGCCGCCGACAGGCCTGCCAGACCGTTGCCGGCCGTATCATCGACACCGAACGCACGCATGGCCAGCGTGGCGAACCCGGAAGCATCCGGAGCGCCGTTCCTGGCGGATAACGGCACCATCACATCACCGAACAGCTGACGCCACGCCCCTTCCGAAGCATGGTGCACCGCGTTGATGATGGTCGGCGCGATCACGAACCCTGACGGCAGCGGAATCAGCAGCAGCATCGCGCGATGCCGCGGCACCACGGCGAGGAACACGACGAACAGCACGATCAGGGACAGCATCAGCTGGGGCTCGGCGGCGACCGGGGGTACGAAGCACAACGCCGCAAGAGCCGCAGCCTGAACGGAAGGATGGGCCGTCACCTGGTCCTCGGTGCGATACAGACCCACCGCGCGGAACACGAAGGCGAACGCGGCCGGCAGGAACACCATCACGGTGAGCATCGGCACATCGCCTGCGGAGAACAGCCCCAGGCCGAGCGCGAACGACGCCCACAGCAGTCCACATGCGACACGGACCGCGTCGGAACGGGTGAACACGCCGGCGAACGCCCAGAAGGACAACGCCATGAGGGGCGCCGCGGCAAACGTCACCAACGCGATCGCGGCAGACACATTGCCGGCCGTTATCACCGAGGCCAGTCCCCATACCAGCAGCCACGGCGCGGGCGGGGCGGCGATGCCGTCACCGAACACCCACGACGTGGTGGCGGCTCGCCACAGCTGACCGAAGTCCCCGCCGGTCGGCAGCAGCGAATCGGAGTACAGGGACGCTCCCGACAGAACGGCACGCAATGTGGTGCCGTGCATCACCGCCACGACGCCGAAGCATACCAAGGCCATCGCCACCGCGAGCAGCCAGCGCTGAATCGCACGCCGGCGCAAGTGGGCCTTTGCCAGCGGCGACAGCAGGACGACATGGCGCTGGTCCGACAGCGCCTGTACGCGGTCATGCCATTGCGCCACCTGCTGCCGGTTGGCGACGAGGACGCCGAGACGCCCGATCGGCACCGACTCCTGGCGGCTGACGCGGCGACGGGCCGCGATGGCGCGAGGCAGGCCGCCCCACAGCGTCCAGGGGGCGACCAGTTCGCACAGCGCCTCGTACGGGCGCTTGGCGAACAGTTTCGCGATCGCCTTGCCAATCGCGGCGAACACGCCGAACACCCAGACGAACGGCCACATCATCAGGCGCGTGTCCGTATAGGAGTAGCGCATCCTCCCCCTGATGCGAGCCATCGAACTGTCAATGGGACGATCCTCGTCCACGGGCTCGCCGCCCTTGGTGCGCACCCCTTCGAATCGCGCCCGCCGATGGGCGATACGCGCCTGGGGCACCACCACGACGCGCCGGCCGCTCAGGCATACGCGCCGGCAGAAATCCTCCGATTCGGCGAATGTGGTGAACCAGTCGTCGGCACCGCCAAGCTCGTGCATGGTCTCGATCGAGACGAGCGCGCCCGCGAGGCTCACCGAGAACACGTCACGGCGGCCGTCATACTGCTCCTGATCCGGTTCGCCGTCGACCACCAGCGACTCCACGCGATGCCGGTACGCATACGCGCCGACGTCATGCAGGTGTTCGGCCTGCCAGTCCAGCTGCTTGGCTCCCAGCACCGATGCGGTCGGATCGTTACGCCACGTCTCCAGCAATGATTCGAGGCATGTGTCGTCCGCGGGCCGTGAATCGTCATGCAACAGCCAGACCGCGCGGGTGGACGAGTCGAGTTGCGCGTCATGCAGCGCCTTGGCAACGCCGTGATAGAACGAACGGGCGCCCTTGACGCCGACCAGCTCGACCGTGACGGTCTTGGGCTGCGGAACGGAGCTGACCAGTCCCGACGGCGCAGGAATGACCTGGAACTGCGATTGCACCGGAGGATTGTCGCCGCCGGCGCAATCGGCGATGACGATCACGCCCGGCAGCACCGTCTGTCTGAGCAGCGCCCCCATGGTGTCGGGGAGAAACCGCATGTCCTCTTCAACGGTCACCACCGCCACGACGGTCGGATCGACATCCTGCCGATGCGAATATGGCCTGTTCGCCATGACATCGGCCAGAATCCGCTGAATATCGCTATTGCCTGTGGAACTCATAATCTCCAGTCTATGCGACGCACGGCCGCCGCGTCACGCACGTTCCTTGTGTTCCTTCTTATAGCGGCGGCGTTCGCGTTCGCTCAGACCGCCCCAGATACCGAAACGCTCATCGTGCTCGATGGCCCATTGCAGGCATTGCTCGCGCACCTCGCAGCGGGCGCACACCTGTTTCGCATCACGCGTCGACCCGCCTTTTTCGGGGAAAAAAGCTTCCGGATCGGTCTGGGAGCACAGGGCCTTATGCTGCCAGGAAACATCGTCGTCCGACTTGAACAGGCCCCACAGCTCACTCATCGGATCCTCGGCGGAATCGTCGACCACTCCCCACATGTGTCGCTCCTCCTTGCCGATGCTGCTATGGACGTCCATCAGGGTAATTACACACATGCGACTTACCTTTGTCAAGTCTACCCCGTGTCAATGCAGCGCAGAAGGGCGAAAGTGTGGTAAGCGACATCAGCCTTCACCCCCATGCCTTCTTCATTCCCTGTCATATCCGACCACCAGCCCTTCACGTATGTGCCGTTACTGCAGAGGAATGGGCAACGGACACGACAATGACTCATGACAACGTGTAAAAGGGATTGAGAACACGAGGCACTGGAGGAACCATGAGCGAAGGAAACAGTGGAGTCAGCCCACAGGACAATCCTCCCAGCTTCATTCCCTCCGGCACGCGCAAGCGTCGCCCCAGCGGGCAGGTGCCGCGTCCGTCAGCCGCCGGCGAGGCCGTGCCCGGAGCCGGTCCGCAGGCAGGCGTGCCGTCGCGTCGGCAGACCTCGGCAGGCGCTCAGGGAGCGCAAAGCATGCCGGCCGCACAGGACGTGATTCCCAGTTTCACGCCGAATTCATCGCGTCGCGTATCCGGGTCGACCAGGCGGTCCGCATCCGAGCAGGACGCCCGCCTGCAACTGGTCTCTCCCATGCAGGACGCCGCTTCTGCGGCCCGACGCCAGCCCCGCCGTGCAGCGGGCTCCACGCATACTATTTCGAACCAGCCTCGTCCGGGCGAGGGCGCGGGTGCGCAGTCGATGTTCACCTCCGCACAACGTCAGGGCCCGCAGAGCCCTTACGGTTACGGCATGCCGGCCGCACAGGGAGGCGGCCGTGGCATGTCCGGGAGGCCGGCAGCCACCGCCATGCGCAGAAAGCGCCCCGTGGGACGTATCATCGCAAGTGTTTTGGCGGCGCTGCTGGTCGTCATCATGCTGGTGACGTTCGGACTGTGGAACTGGGTCGACGGTCAGCTCGACAAGCAGCCCTGGCTGTCCGACAAGGCCAACACGTCAGGCACCAGCTGGCTCATCCTCGGATCCGACCAGCGCACCGGCGAAGAGGCGAAGACGATCACCGGGTTCCGCACCGACACGATCCTCGTGCTGACCAAGCCCAATTCCGGCACCCGCTCGCTCATCTCCATCCCGCGCGATTCGCTGGTGCAGGTGAACGGCACCTATATGAAGATCAACGCCGTCGCGCAGCTGTCCGGCGAGAAGGCGCTCGTCCAGCAGGTCGAGACCATCACCGGCCAGAAGATCGACCACGTCGCGCAGATCAAGTTCAACGGATTGAAGGATGTGGTCGACGCGTTGGGCGGGGTCGACCTGTGCTATGACCAGACCGTGAACGACGCCCTGTCCAATCTCAACTGGACCGCGGGATGCCACACGGCCGATGGGGCGACCGCCCTGGCGTTCTCGCGCATGCGCTACTCCGACCCGAAGGGCGATTTCGGCCGCGCCGAACGCCAGCGGCAGGTCATCGGAGCCATCGCGAAGAAGGCCATGTCCGGCAAGACGCTGACCAACATCCCGAAACTCAACAAGACGCTGAAAGCCGCTTTGGCGTCCATCACCGTCGATTCCAAGACGAACCCGTACACGCTCGCACAGATGGTGTTCGCGTTCCGCGACGCCACCTCCGACAACGGCATCAGCGGCAGCGTCTATTGGACGAATCCCGGCTACAACGTGTCCGGGGTCGGCTCGTCGGTGCTGCTGGATGACGCGAAGAACCTCGAACTGTTCAGAGAGCTCGCTTCGGGCAGCCACAAGCCGGGCGCCGTGGGCACGCTGGCCAACCAGTGATCGCAGAATGATGCGGCAGGCCGCATTCCTCGTCGTGGCCGGTTGGCGTGTTCCACCCGCCGGCCACGACACGCCGAAATGTGGATAACTCGGTAGCCTTCGACCACATTGTTCCCCCAAGCTTGCGCATACCGGCGACGCCGTTCCACACTGAGGGCATGGACGAAGGCAGGAACCCGGATTCGAGGCGCGGGCGGCGCGGCCGAGGCAGGCGGCGTCCCAGGCGCGAGCGACGCGCGCGCGGATCGTCCGCTCTGCCGATGATCACGCTGGTCGCGCCCATCGCCGCACAGGCGTTGATGGTCATCATGCTTCTGCTGGAGCGACGTTGGCTGTTCGCCGCCATGGTCGCGCCGGGCATGGTGGGATGCATGGCTTCGGCGGCATCATCCCTTGCTGACCGTCGTGGATCGTCACGCCGCGACGAATCCGGGACGACGAGCCACGACGCTGCGGGCGGCCGCCCAAGTCGGCCCACCGATATGGCAGGGGGCCGGGGGCGCCATCATGGATCGGCGGACGGAGCCGATCGGGACAAGGATGAAGGCGACGAATCGGAGGATCCGTCACGGATTCACTCGCCCTCACTGGAGGAGCTGACGGGGCTTCAGGCCGAGCCGCTGCCATGGCGCATCATCGCGAGAACATGGCTCGCCTCCCCGTCGCTGTGCGTCACCGTGGGCATGGGGTCAGGGCAGCGGCCGTTCACGATCGATCTGCCCCGCCAAGGGCCGCACGCCTTGGTCGCCGGCACCACGGGCTCCGGCAAATCCGTGCTGTTGCAAAGCTGGTGCCTGGCCATGGCGGTGCGCAATCCGCCCGACCGGCTGCATTTCGTGTTCCTGGATTTCAAGGGAGGTTCGGCGTTCAGCGTCATCGAGCGGCTGCCGCATACCGTGGGCAGCGTGTGCGACCTCGATCTGAATCACGCCGTTCGCGCGTTGAGGGCGCTGGAGCTGGAGCTGCGACGCAGGGAGCATCTGGTCGCCGCGGAGCGTGTCGGCTCGATCGGGCAGTTGCAATCCCCGCCACCCTCGCTGATCGTCGTCATCGACGAGTTTCATGCGCTGAACAACCAGCTGCCCGACTATGTGGACCGGCTGGTGCGCATCGCCTCGCTGGGGCGCTCCCTGGGCATGCATGTCATCGCCTGTACGCAGAACCCGCTGGGACAGGTCAGCGCCGACATGAAAGCGAACATGGCGCTGAACATATGCCTGCGTGTCCGGGACGGCCTGCAATCCATCGAATTGCTGGGAGACGGGCGGGCGGCATCCATCAGCCCGTCCGCTCCCGGGTGCGCATGGCGCAACGACGGTGAATCCGTGGAGCCGTTCCGATGCGCCTTTGTATCGGACATCGGCGCGATGGTCGAGGCCGCGCGCACAGCTGCGGCATTCCATGGTCTGGTCCATGCCTCGGCGCTGTTCACGGCCCCGCTGCCCCGCATCGTGGAGGCCGACATGCTGCCCGCACGGTCATCGGACGTTCCCTCAGTGCCCTTCGCCCTTGCCGATGACGGCATCGGCATCGATGTGGCGGAACTCGCCGTGAACGCCGGCAATGTCGGAATCATCGGAAGCGCAGGACGCGGCAAGTCCACGATTCTCGCTTTGCTAGCGCACCGTTCACGCGACATTCTCGGCCTGTGCGTGCGCTGGACACGCCGCGAGGGACGGGCGTTCGTCACGTCGACGGTACGCCATCACAGACGGGTGCGGTTCTCCTCCGAATCGCCACCTCCCGTATCCCCGCATCTGCTGTGGCTGGTGGACGATGCCGACACACTGTTCGATCCGTTCGGCACGGACCCGCTATGCGCACGGCTCAAGGACGCGCTGGGCGACCACGATGTCACCGTCGTGTTCGCCGTGGAGACCTCCAAGCACATCCGAATCCCCGAGCATTGCGGCACGAGAATAGTCTTCCCCACGGGGGAACGTACCGTGGACCTGATGGATGGCATACCCGCCGGCCTGCTGTCGCAATGCGGGCCGGATGACATCATGACGGCGGGCCGCGCCGTGCTGCTGCGCGAGGGGAACGCCCTGTGGATACAGTGCGCCATGGCCAAAATCTGAAGTTCTTCACACTTGAGAGCGAAAACCTCTTGAAAAAACATTCGTTTCGTGGTTACCTAATGTATGACTTGAAAGCTCGTCGTCGGCAATAGGCGATGGGAGGAGGGTGATACACATGAGCAGCGCTTTTGATTGGCGTGCCAAGGCAGCATGTCGAGACAAGGACCCGGAACTGTTTTTCCCGGTGGGAAACACGGGAGCCGCATACCAGCAGATCGAGGAAGCTAAGGCGGTCTGCCGCACCTGCAAGGTGATTGACGCCTGTCTGAAGTGCGCGTTGGACACCAATCAGGATTATGGTGTCTGGGGCGGTCTGAGCGAAGACGAACGCCGCGCCCTGAAGCGTCGAGCGATGCGCGCGCGTCGCTCCCAGGCCATGCAGCTGCAGGTCTGAGTCGCTCCTCGTCACAACCGACTCCTCGCCGCAGCCGATTCATAGCTCCATATGCTACGAAAAGGGTGGTCTCCCCCACAGGGAGGCCACCCTTCAATCATGTTTCGGCAGGTTTTCGGGCCGTCAAGCGGCCGTCACTCGTTCTGCGCCGCACGCAGCGTCATGTCGAGGATGACCCGGGTGCCGCCTTCGTGACGCGGCTCCCAGCGCACGCTGCCGCCGAAATCGTTGGTGACGAACGTGTTGATGATCTGTGTGCCCAATCCGGAGCCCGAGGAGCGTGCCAGACCGTCGTGTTCCTCGTTGGCGAGACCCGACCCGTCATCCTCCACCACGACATTGAGGCTGTTGCCGCTGCGCCCGGCGGAGATGGTGATATGCCCCTCCTTGCGTCCCTCGAAACCATGCTCCACACAGTTGGTGATGAGCTCGGTGAGCACCAGTGACAGTGGGGTCGCATCCTGTGCGGGCATCATGCCGAACTTGCCGACGTAATCGATGTGGATGTGCTGGTCGCACATCGTGGCCAAGTCGACGCTCATCTTCAGCAGGTTGGAGATGACCTTGTCGAAATCGACGATCTCATCGGCGGTCTGGCTCAGTCCCTCGTGCACCATGGCGATGGTCTGCACGCGGCGCTGTGCCTCTTCAAGCTCTTTTTTGACCTCACTGGACTTCGTCTTGCGCGCCTGGAGCCTGAGCAGCGCAGAGACCGCCTGCAGGTTGTTCTTGACACGATGGTGGATCTCCGAGATCGTGGCGTTCTTGGTCTGCAGTTCGACCTCACGCCTGCGCAGCTCGGTGACGTCACGGCACAGGATGATCGCCCCGGTGCGCCCGTTGTTGTCGTACAGGGGCAGCGACCGGACGGATACCGCGGATCGGTTGGCGTTGATTTCGGAATCCACTGCATCCTTGCCCATCAGCACCATCGGCAGCGCCTCGGGGACTGGATCGTTGCGACGCAGCAGGTCGGTGCCGATTTCGCTGAGGAAATGCCCCTGCATCGTCATCAGGCATCCCAGCCTTCTGAAGCAGCTGATGGCGTTGGGCGAGGCGTAGCGTACGATGCCCTCCTGCGTGAGCATGATGAAGCCGTCCGAGACACGCGCGACATGGCGCTGGCTCATGATCGCGTTGACGTAGGGGAACTGGCCACGGGGAATCATCTCATACAACTGCTTGCCCGCGTTGATGCTTTCGGACTCGTACCGGCCGTTCGACTCGCGCGTGGCCATGTTGGTCTCACGCACGACAAGCCCCAGCGTCTTGCCGTCATGACGGACGGGGGCGTACACGTTGCAGACCGTGGATTTGCCGACCGCCCTGAGCACAGTGGACCTGAACACGGTCTTCGACTGCATGGCGGCATCCAGCTCCCCCACCATTTCCGGGGCGACCAGCGCGCCGACGGCGTCATCGATTCTCAGGGTCATCACGGTGGAGGGCCTGCACTGCTCGACGATGCGGTAGTTGCCGTCGCCGTCCTGCACGATCAGCAGCAGGTCGGCGAAGCTCAGATCGGCGATCACCTGCCAGTCGGCGACCAGATGGTGCAGCCATTCGCGATCGCTTTCGGTGAAGTCAGGTCGAGTAGCCAGAATGTGTGTGAAATCAGCCATGAGTACCATGATACGCAATACCATGCCGATGCATGACGCAATCGTCATCAGTACTTCATGAGCACATCCGTGAGCGGACAAGTCTATAACCTACGCTAACGTAAGTTACGTTTCCGTAACCAATCGGGGAGGTCATATGGCAGTACAGGACGACGCGACGGTGGCAGCGAAGCGAGCCGCTGTCATCAAGGCGCGGGAAGTCGCATTGCAGGCGAAGGCCGACGCGGTGAGGGCGAAATCCCGCGCGAAGGCCGAGGCGATCCGACATAAGGCCGAGGAAAAAGCCACCAGGACCCTCGCCAAGGGCGAGGCCCACGCCGCGCGCATCGAGGGAATCGCCCCGGCGGAAGTGGAGCGCAAGATCCGTCTCGACGTGCACGGACGGCCCAAGCCATTGATGAGAGGGTGGATTCATGCAATCGCCACGCCGCTGTCGCTCGCCGCCGGCATCGTCCTGATATGCCTGGCCCACGGCGCGCCCCTGAAATGGGCTTGCGCGGTGTTCATGACCTGCTCGCTGATCCTGTTTGGCAACTCAGCCGCCTACCACCTCGGCGACTGGTCGCCCCGCGTGACCGACGTGCTGCGGCGCATCGACCACGTGAACATCTTCCTGCTCATCGCGGGCACATATACGCCGGTGTCGTTCGCGCTCGCCCCGCATATGCGTAACGCCATCATCGCCGGCATATGGAGCTGCACGCTGGTGGCGCTCATCATCCATGTGATCTGGATCAGCGCCCCGCGCTGGCTGTATACCGTCGTCTACATCGTGTTCGGAGTCTCCGGCGTGGCGTTCATGTACTTCTTCTGGGTCTCCCCCGCCGCCGGCCCTGCCGTCGTGGTGCTGCTGGCCTCGGGAGGCGCCTGCTACATCCTCGGCGCCATCGTCTACGCGCTACGCAAGCCTGACCCGTGGCCACGCGTCTTCGGATTCCATGAGATCTTCCACTGTGGCACCGTCGCCGGCTACGCCTGCCACATGGTCGCGATCTACATGGTGATCGTGCATCTCTGGCCGTGACCATCGCCGCTCAGGTCAGCCCCGCCAGCGAGCCCCACACAACTTATGCTCCCGCTGGCGGGAGCTGGCGCGCAAAGCGAGACTGAGGGCGGTTACCAGGCTACAGCGACCATCATCACCCGCTATAATCCGCAATAATCAGCCCCCCCCCGCAAACCGCCAAGTAACACATGAAAGCGTTCCTAAGTGCGCGCCGAAACGACAATCCTGCGCACTTAAGAACGCAAACCGGGCCATTTGCGTGCCTATGTGCGCGCACTCATCGTTTCGGCGCGCACTTAGAAACGCTTTTCTAGTCCACAGCCTCAGCATAGACCTGGAGCGCGGCACCGACGGCGCACCGCACATCAGGTGATGCCCCGACCATGGACACCAAATAAGACGTCATCGCGCCGCCATCCTGGAATGGCCGCGCGGGGGCATGCACGACAAAGACATGCGCCCATGCCCCCCGCAGAACCGGGGGCATGCTGCTATGCAATCACGAACGATACGAATACAGCGCCAACGATGATGCCCCGTCGTCATCTTCCGGGACCACATCGGGCGCAGCCGGCCGCCACGGCAGAAGCATGGTGTTGACTCCGTCCTTCGTGACCGTCACCGCTTTGGAGCTGTAGCGTTCACCGTTTTGGACAATCTCACCGTTGCGCCACGCCCATGCGCGGATTCGCCCGGTCTGGTTGTGGTAGATCACGACCGAACCATCCTTGGCTTTGGCCCAAGGGGTCGAATCATATGGGTCATACCACAGGACGTGAGCCGTGAGGCTCCCCCTCTCCATGTTGATGTATTTCAGTACGGGGGCTTCCTGCTGTTTCGCTTCGGCAAGAAACTCATTCACCGCGACGTTGGAGGATTCTCCTACTTTGGTGAGATCAATGTATCCGTCACGGATCAGCTGTTCGCTGGTCACATTGACAGGAATCGCGTTGAGCTCGCCGGTGATTGCGGAGGCGCTTGGAGTCGTGCGGTACGCCCAGAGCCAGGCTCCGCCCACGAATACAATCAGCACCAGCACCGCCATGATCGGATACCAGTTCAGCAGTTTATTACGCGTCGTGTTCACGATGATTCCCTTCGATATGCGAACTTATGAGACGCAGACAAGATATGGATCTTCAGATACCTGCTCATACATGTCCTGATAAAAAGTTCGCTTCTTGACTCCGTACTCGTAGTAGTCAACACGATAATGTTTGATGGTGTAATTCTTGGTGATGCGTGCCTGATAGTAATGAGCAGCACTAGGCGGCTGCAGGCAATAACCGGTAACGCCGGTTTTTTTCGCGGTGGATATCACAACGTCATTGTCGTTTTCTCGCCATACCGCGGTTCTACTGTGGCTGCTGCGGCATCGTCTGCGACGCTGACGGTTGTCTCATGTGCAGACGCCATCCCCAACGGAGACAGCGCCAACATACTGGCAATCGATACCGCCATTATTTTTGTTTTTGATATTCATACAGTCCTCCTTTGGACATTACCAGACAACTGTCTGTCGTAATATCCAGAATACTCCCCTCATGAATCAGCGTCAACGCCCATGTCAATCATGGACCGTGTTTGCTGTTCCGATAAAGAGACGAGATTGGGCGGAGATCTCTAGGCGGAATTGACGCCCTAGACCATTCCGCTTTCACGAAGACGCTTACATATTCCAAGAGCACTCGGCCAGCTCTTCCATGAAACTGCGGTTGCCGGTCGTGGTGCGGACGTCCTCGGTCCAGCTCGCGGAGCGAGTCTGAAGAAGGCCACCAGCCCACAACGAACATCGCCTTCACTCGTCGTAACACGTGATGGTCGAAACAAAATCGAGACCGCTATACAACGCACTAGAGCGTTCCTAAGTGCGCGTCGAAACGACAATCCTGCGCACTTAAGAACGCAAACCGGGCCATTTGCGTGCCTATGTGCGCGCACTCATCGTTTCGGCGCGCACTTAGAAACGCTTTTCTAGTCCACAGCCTCGGCATAGGCCTGAAGCGCGGCGCCAGTGGCGGATCGTCCGTCGGATGAGAGAGCAGCGACCTGCTGTCCACCGACTCCGAGCATGCCGCTGGCGGGATTGATGGGCGTGCACGTACCATCATCAGATGACAGCAGCAACTACGATAACCACCGTCGTAACGCCGATTGAAATCTTCGTTGAACGTCTTATCAGAAACAACTCCTCACATAAGCTATGTCAGAAATTCGCACTATATGAAGTTCTAGGCACACACATCCCATACCGCGCGTAAGACAGGAGGCAGCCATTGCCTGAGATGGGAGGAAGCTCGGCGACAACGTACTTATAACGGTTGCCGACGGCAGAGAGCATTTTCCCATTCATGTCTTCTCCATTGAATTGGCATCTGCGATATATAGGCCAACACAACAACCTATGGTTCAATGATAGTCACGTGAGACGGCTCTGACAACGTAGTTCTTATTGGAGAAAGGGCTGCACGGCATAAAACCGTACAGCCCGAAGTGAGTCATGTCGACCCTGATGGCGCAACAACAATCACCAGTCCCCGGTCAGCGGGGACGCGCATATGGTCAGCTCAGAGGCTTCGCTTCCTTGATGACAACGGAAATCTCACGGCCGTTGGGGGCCTTGTAGCTCACCGTATCTCCCTCGTTGGCGCCCAGAATGGCGGCGCCGATGGGAGACTCGGGGCTGATCACGTCGTACTTCGTCGCGACCTTGATGTCGCGCGAGCCCAGCGCATACGTCATCTCGCGGCCGGCGAGCTCCAGCGTCACCAGCGACCCATTGCCGACCTTGCCGGCCTTGGGAGCTTCGACGATGGTGGCGTTGCGCAGCTTGACGGTGAGCTCGTTGATGCGGCCCTCGTTCTTCGCCTGCTCCTCGCGCGCGGCCTGGTAACCGCCGTTCTCCGACAAATCGCCCTCGGCGCGGGCTGCCGCGATGCGCTTGGTGATTTCCTCGCGGTACTGGCCCTGTCGATGCGCCAGCTCATCCTTCAGCGTGTCGAAAGCCTCCTGCGTCAGCAGAACGGATTTTTCCTCACCCATGGGTTCCTCCTGTATCAGTGATATCCAATCGATGCGTCAGATGACCGCCATCATACGGTCAGCGGGTCGAGATGATGTCGATGACGAATACGAGTGTGTCGCCGCCGCCGATGCCGGCCGCCGGCATGCCCTGGCTGCCATAGCCATACTCCGGCGGAATCGACACGACCAGACGGGAGCCGACGTTGTGGCCGGGAACGGTCTGATCCCAGCCGCGAATCACCTGGCCGACGCCGATGCCGAAGCTTGCCGGCTGGTGGCGGGCGAAGCTCGAATCGAAGGGCGTGTCCTTGCCCCAGACCACACCGTGATAGTTCACGGTCACCGTGTCGCCGCGGCGGACCATCGGCCCGTCACCCTCGACGATCTCCACGGCCTTCAATCCCTTCGGCGCCTCGTCCGACGGGAAAGCGATCTCCGGCGCCGCGCCAAACACGGCATTGACCTCAGGCATGTTCGCCATGGCCTACCTCCTATCAATAATGCCATGCCGTTCATGGCATGGCCGCAAGTCGTAAAAAGACAGTGCCACTCACACTAGCACCCCAAGCCCCGGTTGCACAGCTCGCAGCGTATTTTTCAACGCAAATCCGCCATATTCGCCATATTCGGCACGGCGACGGCCTAGCATTCGACGACGTTGACCGCCAGACCGCCCTTCGAGGTCTCCTTGTATTTCGACATCATGTCCTCGCCGGTCTGCTTCATCGTGGCGATGGCCTGATCCAGGCTGACGATGTGGGAGCCGTCTCCGAGCATGGCCATGCGCACGGCGTTGATCGCGGTGTTCGCGGCCATCGCGTTACGCTCGATGCACGGAATCTGCACCAGACCGCCCACCGGATCGCAGGTGAGGCCGAGATTGTGCTCGATGCCGATCTCCGCCGCGTTCTCCACCTGCTCCGGAGTGCCGCCCATCACCGCGGCCAGACCGGCGGCCGCCATCGAGCAGGCGACGCCGACCTCGCCTTGGCATCCCACTTCCGCTCCAGAGATCGAGGCGTTGCGCTTGAACAGGTATCCGACCGCGCCGGCGGTCAGCAGGAACGTCCTGACGCCCTCGTCGTCGGCGGACTCGACAAAGTGCCAGTAGTATTCCAGCACGGCCGGAATGATGCCGGCCGAACCGTTGGTAGGCGCGGTGACGACCCGGCCGCCGCCGGCGTTCTCCTCGCTCACCGACATGGCGAACAACGCCACCCATGCGGAATCGGAGGATTCCAGCGCCGAAGAGATGCGGCGATCGCGTCTGAGCACGTCGCTGTTGGCCGCGAGACGCCGGTACATCAGCGGGGCGCGGCGGGGCACGTCCAGACCTCCCGGCAGCGTCGGCGTCGCACTGGCGCACCCGGCGTCGATACAGTGGCTCATCACGTTCCAGATTCGCGTGAGCCGGTCACGCACCTCCTGCGGCGAGCGCCGGGCCGTTTCGTTCGCCCAGACGACGTCGGCGATGCTCAGATGGTGCTTCCGACACAGGTCGATCAGGCCGTCGCATGATACGAAGGGATATGGCACGCCGTCGCCGTATTCGGCAGCCTCGTCGTTCCCGGAGTCCTCCGGCGACTGCGACGACGCCGGCGTCTGCTCGTGGTTCGAGATCAGCGCGTCGTCGATCCGTCCGCGGCGGATGAACCCTCCGCCTATCGAATACCAGACCTGCTCGTCGATGATGTTGCCCTGGGCGTCGAACGCCTGGAACCGCATGCCATTGGGATGCGGGGCGAGCCGCTTCCACCGGTCGAAGACCATGTCGCCGTCGTCATCGTATGCGATGGCGTTCGTGCCGTTGACATGGATGGTTCCGTCGTGCGCGCAGCGTTCTCGGACTGAAAGCAGGTAATCCGTATCAACTGTGGCGGGTACGTTGCCTTCCAATCCGGCGAGAATCGCGCGGTCGGTGCCGTGGCCGAGTCCGGTCAGCGACAGTGACCCGTACAGGACGACGCGGATACGGCCGACGCGCGACACGGCGCCAGATTCCTCCAGTGACGAGGCGAACGCCTGCGCCGCGCACATCGGGCCGACGGTGTGCGACGAGCTGGGGCCCACACCGATGGTGAACATGTCGAGAACACTGAACATGACTGACGAATCCCTTCACACTGTTATGCACGCTTTCACGGCTGATACCATCGCGATATCATATCCTCCGCCACGCACATGCGCGCGGCCGGGCCGTCGCCATCTCCGCTGCCCCGCTGCCCCGCCGAACCGCCGAATCAGGTCAGCTCGACGACAGCGTTCCGCAATGGCTGGTCTCACGCCAGATGCGACCACGTCATCGCCAGGACGACGCCGCCGAACACGGCGAGCGCGATGACGGCTGCGGCCGTGACGGCGATCCTGCCCTTGGACTTCATGACGCGCGGCATGGCGGCGGTTCCCAGGAAGAACGCGGCGAGGCCCACCACGGCGCAGTTGATGCCGATCATCAGCGAGTCGCCCTGCGAAAGGGTGGCCAGACCGGCTCGGGTGATGATCGAGTTCATCGTCGCCGGATACACGCAATACCCCCAGATGCCGAACCCGACGCATCCGATCACGGCATATATCAGCGGCATCAGCGCATCGCGGCGTTTCAGCCGCGCGGCGAACGAATCAGCCGCCCACAGCAGCACGAATCCGACCGTATACACGAATGCGACGGCGAACAGGCAGGCGACGAGGAACCACGGCATCAGGGCGAACGCGCCTCCCACGGCGCTCACCATCACCGGCGCGCTGACCAGCTCGCACACGCACATGACAAAAGCGATGGAGACCGCCTGCACCAGCATCGTCGGCAACCCGGTCTCGGGCTCGCGCGTCACGTTCGTCCAGTTCGCCATCTTGCACCTTTCGTCAGTGTCGGGCCGCAAACCCAGCTGTATGTAAAGCAGCCATCCCAGAATGTTGCGATAAGGTGCCCCCGGTGGGACTCGAACCCACAAGCCAAAAGCGACGGATTTTAAGTCCGCTGCGTCTACCGATTCCGCCACGGGGGCTGTGCCGGCAAATATGCCGGCAGAACCATTATGTCATGCTTGTTCAGCGTTCTGCAAGCAACCGCCGTCCGCAGTCGAGCACGATGCCGTCGAGCAGGCCATGTTCGCTGGCCACATACGAGTCGATGACTCCGCCATGATCGGCCGCGGCCGCCTGGGCCACCTTCGCGAGCACACGGTTCCATACGACGGCACCGCCGCCCACCACGTCGATACGTCCCGGATGGATGGTCTTGTAGGCGCGGCGCTGCTCACGCGTCATGCGCAGAAACCTGTCGTCCACGGCGTAGGCGTCGTCCACGGGGATGCGCACGCCGTCCACGCGTCGGTGATCGTATTCCTTGAGCCCCAGAGCCAGCGCGCTCATCGTGGTCACCGTGCCGGACACGCCGATGATCGTGCGGGTGCGTCCCGCCGGCACCGTGCGGAACGCCTCGTCGATGTGCTCGTCGATGTCCGCGATCGCTTCGGCGATTTCGGTTTCGCTGGGAGGATCGTGGCGCAGGTGGCGCTCGGTCATGCGCACGGATCCAATGTCCATCGAGAACGCGGCCTGTACCTGCGTGGAGGGCGCGTCGATGCCGTCGCCGCCCAGCACAAGTTCTGTGGAGCCGCCGCCCAGGTCCACCACCAGATACGGGGGTTCGAGCTCGCCGCGGCTCACGACGCTGGTCGCCCCGAGGAAGCTCAGATCGGCCTCCTCCGTTCCCGGGATGACTTCGGGGCGCACGCCGAGTATCTGCTCGATGCCATCCTCGAATGTGTCACGGTTGACGGCATCGCGGGTCGCCGATGTGGCTACGAATCGGATCGCGTCCACCGGGTGCTGGGCAAGGACCCCGGCGAATTCCGCGGCGGCCGTGTACGCCCGGTCAAGCGCGTCCTGAGCGAACCGGTGCGTCTTGTCCACGTCTTGTCCCAAGCGAATCACGCGCAGGATCCTCGGCACGATCTCGTGCATGCCCTGATCGTCCACACGCGCAATCTTCAGACGGATCGAGTTCGTGCCGCAGTCGATGCCCGCAACGGTAACGGATTTCATCTCTATCTCCTTTATTTCCCGCTGTCTCGCCGGCCGGGCGACCGCGATCATCGGGCGTTCGCCCGGCATGATCGTCTCGCTCGGTGCAATCATTGCGTTCAGCGGCCGTTTCCAGTCTTTTGGCCGTTCGGTTTTTCGTCTGTCCGCTCAGTCATCGAGCGAACCGCACCGGCAGACGGATGGACTGAACTCCTCCGTCACCGCCTCCAGCACACGATCGCCGATGGGGTTGACGCCCTTCCCCATGACCAGGGTCTGAGCCAGCAGCGCATGCAGGCATTTCACGCGTTCGGGCATGCCCCCCGCGCTGACGTTGGCGATGCGGCTTTCGCCATCGCCGAGCCGCACCGCCAGCTCATGTCGGAACGCCACGTACAGGCGGTGCGCCCCGCGGTACTCGCCGGCCACCGTCTCATCGTCGTGCAGCAGCTCGTTGTACGCCCGCATGCGGCCTTCCGCTTCGATGTGCGACACCGCCTTCACCGCCTCGGGGCTGGTCAGATAGCAGGTGGTGGGGAACGGTATGCCGCCGGGCAGCATGGGCCGGGTGACCACGGCGAGCGGCCGGCCGCATGCGCAGCGGGCGCCGACCGCCACCATGCCGCGCGGGTATCGTCCGAGCTGCCGCTCGACGATGGCGATGTCACGCTCATCGGCACGCTGCTGCAGGAATCGGTCGGCGAGTTTCGCGACATCTCGTGTGGTGGATTCGTCTTGTGATTCTGGTTCGGTCACCAGCTTGGCTCCTTATCGAATGGCTTATCGAATAACTGGTCGAATGGCTTATGCAGTCGGATGAATGACGCTGCCGCCGGCCGCGTCTACTGCTTGTCGCCCGAGTTCGTGTCGGTTGCGCTGCCGGAGTTGCCGTCGGCTTTGCCGGTATCGCCCGATTGGCTGCCGGAGGCCGTTTTCGATGGCCGCTCATCGGCTTTCTTGAACGAATATTCGAGCTCGCTGTACCAGGGCAGCACCTTCCCGTCGGATGTACCGCTTTTGGTCTTCGCGGTCCCCTCGCTTGTGCCCGTCACCGCTTCCGGGTGCTGCACGCGCACCGCCTTCTCACCGGGGAAGACGAAGCCGAGCCGCTCCCTCGCCTGCGTCGCCACATAGCTGTCATCATTCCAGCGTTCGATGTCGTTTTCGAGATCCTGCTTCTTGGTGACAAGCGCGGCTTCCTGATTCTTGAGGTCGTTGAGCTGGGCGAGGTTCAGCGCGTACGTGTGGAACGTGGAGACCAGTTGGATGGCTCCGAGCGCGATGATGAACAGCGACACGAAGAACGCGATCGGTCCGGTGCCGTGCCGTTTGCTTCGTTTGCCGCGTGGTCGCATGTTCCGGGTCGAGTCGTTCATGGCAACAAAAATACCCGGCACATTCGACTTGGCGAATATGCCGGGCATTGTCACGACGCTAGCATTGTCTCGGCCTTACGGCCGCGACAATCACTTGGCGATGTACTTCTTGCAGGCCTTGAAGGCGCTGTAGCCGGCGTACTGAGCGGTGGAGCCGAGCTCCTCCTCGATCTCCAGCAGGCGGTTGTACTTGGCGACGCGCTCGCCACGGGCCGGGGCACCGGTCTTGATCTGGCGGGTGTTCTTGGCAACCGCGAGGTCGGAGATGGTGGTGTCCGGGGTCTCGCCGGAGCGGTGGGAGACCATGGAGGTGTAGCCGTTCTCGGTGGCCAGCTCGATGGCGTCAAGGGTCTCGGTGACGGAACCGATCTGGTTCAGCTTGACCAGCAGGGAGTTCGCGGCACCCATGTCGATGGCCTTGCGCAGGCGGGCCGGGTTGGTGACCAGCAGGTCGTCGCCGACGAACTGCAGGCGGTCGCCGAGGCGACGGGTGATCTCGGCCCAGTCTTCCCAGCCTTCCTCGTTGAACGGATCCTCGATGGAGACGATCGGGTACTCGTTGATGAGGTTCTCGTAGTAGTCGAGCATGTAGGCGGAGTCGCGCTCTTCGCCGTCGAAGCGGTACTTGCCGGTCTCCTTGTTGTAGAACTCGGAAGAGGCGACGTCGAGGCAGATGCCGATCTGCTTGCCGGGCTCGTAGCCGGCGGCGGAGATGGCGTCCATGATGTACTTGAGGGAGTCCTCGTTGGACTTCATCTTCGGGGCGAAGCCGCCTTCGTCGCCGAGGCCGGTGTTCAGGCCTTCCTTCTTCAGGACGTTCTTGAGGGTGTGGTAGACCTCGACGCCGGCGCGCAGGGCCTCGCTGTAGGTGTCGAAGCCGTACGGGGAGATCATGTACTCCTGGATGTCGGTGGCGAAGTCGGCGTGGGCGCCGCCGTTCATGATGTTCATGTTCGGGACCGGCAGGATGTGGCCGTTGGTGCCGCCGATGTAGCGGTACAGCGGCAGTTCGGCGGACTCGGCGGAGGCGTACAGGGCGGCCAGGGAGACGCCGAGGATGGCGTTGGCGCCCAGCTTGCCCTTGTTCGGGGTGCCGTCGAGCTCGATCATCAGGTCGTCGAGGGCGCGCTGGTCGGTGGCATCCATGCCGATGACCTTCGGAGCGATGACCTCGTTCACGGCCTTGACCGCGTTCAGAACACCCTTGCCGCCGTAGACGGACTTGTCGCCATCGCGGCGCTCCCAAGCCTCGGCCTCACCGGTGGAAGCGCCGGACGGAACCAGGCCGCGGCCTTCGGCGCCGTCTTCGGTGTCGAGGATGACCTCAACGGTCGGGTTGCCACGGGAATCAAGGATCTGACGCGCGTAAACGCTTTCAATAGCTGCCACAACTACTCCTTAAGACTGTTAGGTTGTGATGACAGACTTAAGAATAATGCCTTTTGTGGACGAGTGCCAGAATTTCTCGGAAAAATAATATGAGCGCTAACATTCGGCTGGATATAGACAGATTCCGTACATCTGACCGCCCTCAGTCGGCTCCACCGCCACTGTCGAGGACTGGCGGCGGAGCCGGCCGAGGGCGGTCAGAGGATACCGAGCTCAAGCCGACGGTATTCGCGCTGGATCGCCCGCGTCACCGGCCCGATTCCATAGCCCGCATCCCCCAGCTCGACGACCGGGCGCACGCCCATCAGGGCGTTGGTGGCGAAGACCTCATCCCAGCTGTCCAGCGAATCCTGTCGGAAGGTCCCCTGCTCGGCCTCGTATCGTTCGCACAGCCACGCCCGCACGGTGCCGGGTAGCAGCCCGCATCGCTCGTCCGGCGTGTACAGCCGCCCGTCGCGCACGAAGAACAGGTTCGCGTTGGTGGTCTCGCAGATGTCGCCGCGCGTGTTGAGGTACACGGCGGAATCGAAGCCGAGCCGCCGAGCCGAACGCGATTCGAGTATGTTGTCTCCCTGATTCAGCGTCTTGTGCGCCGTGAGCGGCGAACACTCGTTGCGCCAGGCGCGGCACCAGCCAAGCCTGAGACCGCGGTCCTGCGCCCAATCCGCATACGGGTTCGGCCGATGCGTGACGATGACGTTCGCGGACGACACCATGAGCTTGACCGCGAACGACCGACCGTCAGGCAATTCTGCCGCGTCGAGATGTTCGGCGATATGAGCCCGCAGCGTATCATCGTCCGGCGCGTCGATATCCAATGCCCGCGCTCCGCGCCGAAGCCGGTCGAGATGACGGTCGAGCATGACGAGTCGCCCGCCGGTCAGGTTGATGGTCTCGAATACGCCGAGGCCGAACTGGTATCCCTCATCCAGGGCGAATGTGACGGCCGTGCCTTCGCCGCCAGGCGTGCCATTGCTATTAGTCATGCCATTGTCCTTGTCTTCCGTCATGCACGTCACTGTCCGACACGTCACAGTCCAGCGCGTCGAGCAGCGCCTGTGCTTTCTGCATGGCCTCGTCGTATTCGGCGTCCGGGTCGGATTCGATGGTGATGCCGCCGCCCGCGCCGATCCGGTACAGCCCCGCCTTGTCACATCGCCCGACGTGCGTCGCGCAGCGGATCAGAATGCTCAGATCGCAGTCGCCATCGGCGGTGATGTAGCCGAGAGAGCCGGTGTACACGCCGCGAGGCGACCGTTCATACCGGTCGATGAGTTGCATGACGCGGCGCTTGGGAGCCCCCGTGATCGATCCGCCCGGCGACATGACGGCAAGCAGTTCGGGCAGATCGCGGGCATCGGGCAATTCGGCCTCGACGGTGGACACCAGATGGAACACGTGCGGGTGGGTCTCCAATTCGGCGAACCCCGTGACCTGCACGGTTCCGGGAGTCGCCGCGCGGCTCAGATCATTGCGTTCGAGGTCGGTGACCATGAGCAGCTCATCATGGTCCTTGCCGGATTGCTCAAGGGCGGCGCGGTTGGCCGCGTCCGCCTGCACGGTGAGGCCACGTGGCCGCGTTCCTTTGATGGGGCGGGTGACGACATGGCCGCTGCGGCATTCGAGGAACCGTTCCGGCGACGAGCTGACGATCTGCCATCCGCCGCCGTTGACATACGCGGAGAACGGCGCGGGATTGTCGTCGTTCAGACGCAGGAACATGTCCAGAGGCGTCACGGGACTGGTGACGTCAAGACGCAACGAGTAGTTCACTACGTAGGCTTCGCCGTCGTGCATGTGCGATTTGAGTCGTTCCACGGCCTCGCAGTATGAGGCGCGATCGTGGTCGCAGCGCCATGCGCCGCGGTGGGAGGCTGAGGTGTGCGGGGAGTCTGGATAACCACCCTCAGTCGTTTCGCGACAGCCCCCGCCAGCGGGGGCGGACTGGCAGACGGATCGTATGGCGGCGATGTTCCGGGCGCTGTTCGGGTGGCGATGATGGCTGAGCAGGGTCAGCGAGCGCCGCTGCCGGTCTTCGATGAGGATGTCGTCGAAACTCCACCATGCGGCGTCCGGCGGCGTCTTTCGCTCTGCCGCCTGCTGGCCGCCGTCGAACCGGGATCGCACGCCTTCCCGGCGTCGGCCGTCATCATATGACATGAATCCGAGCACGCCGGGCTCGTCACGCAGCTGGTCGTGCAGCAGCATGAGCGCGTCTTGGCCGGGGAGCAGCCGGTCCCGCCAGACATCGTCGTCTCCGCGGACGGCGAGGGTGCCTTCCATCACGTCATCGCCGTATTGCATGAGCCGATGGTAGGCGTGCAGTCCGAGCACCGAATACCGTCCGCCCCGCCCCGAGTGCAGGAGCGCCAGGGCCTGGCCATTGTCGAAATGCCGGATCAGTGAAGTCAGGGGATGGTACGGCAGCCGGATCATGCCGTTCCGCTCCCCGATGCCTCCGGGCATGCCTTCGAACGGGGATCCTGAGCCCATCATGCCTTCCTCGGTTGCGGCTTCCATGCGAAGTCGTGCAGCAGGTCGCTCACCCAGTCCATGACCTGATCGCCCGGCATCGGTTTGCCGCCGAGCGTGCCCGCGAACGGCGCGGGGATCAGGTATGTGTGCGTGACCGGCCGGTATTGCGCCCCGCGGTAGATGCGGTTGATGCGCATCTGCATCGATTCGGGCGGGTCGATCTTGCCGACGCGCACGTTCTTGCCCTGCGCGACGATCTCCGATATGCCGAGTTCCCGCGCCTTCATGCGCAGGCGGGCCACGCCGAACAGCGTCTCGAACTCCTCCGGCAGTTTGCCGTAGCGATCCGTGAGTTCGTCGGCGAGTTCCTTGAGGTCCTCATCGGTGCGCGAAGCGGCCAGTTTCCGGTATGCTTCGAGCCGCAGCTTGTCGGAATCGATGTAGTCCACCGGGATGGACGCTTCGATGGGCAGGTCGATGGTGACCGCGACCGGCTCGGTCCGCTCCGGCTCCTTGTACTGTTCGACGGCTTCCGAGACCATGCGCACGTACAGGTCGAAGCCGACGCCCTCGATGTGCCCGGACTGTTCGTCGCCCAGCAGGTTGCCGGTGCCGCGCAGTTCGAGATCCTTCATGGCGACGTCGAAGCCGCTTCCGAGCGCCGTGTTCTGCGCGATGGTGGCGAGGCGGTCGTGCGACTGCTGGGTCATCGGCTTGGACGGGTCGTACAGGAAGTAGGCGTACGCGCGTTCGCGGCCACGGCCGACGCGCCCGCGCAGCTGGTGCAGCTGGGAGAGGCCGAACCGGTCGGCGTGGTCTACGATCAGCGTGTTCGCGTTGGAGATGTCGAGTCCGGTCTCGATGATCGTCGTGCATACGAGCACGTCGATGTCGCGATGCCAGAAGTCGCGGATTACGCCGTCGAGCTGCTTCTCCCCCATCTTGCCGTGAGCGATGCCGACTCGCGCCTCGGGGACGAGCTCGTGGATCTTCGCGGCCGTCTTCGCGATGTCCTGCACGCGGTTGTGCACGTAGAACACCTGTCCGCCGCGCAGCAGTTCGCGCCGGACCGCGGCCGTGACCTGAGCGTCCTCGTACGCGCCCACGTAGGTGAGCACGGGAAGCCGGTCCTCGGGCGGGGTGGCGAGCGTAGACATCTCGCGGATGCCGGTCACCGCCATCTCCAGCGTGCGCGGGATAGGCGTGGCGGACAGCGAGAGCACGTCCACATTGGTGCGCAGCGCCTTGAGCGTCTCCTTGTGCTCGACGCCGAACCGCTGCTCCTCGTCGATGATGACAAGGCCGAGATCCTTGAACTTGATCTTGGGGTTGAGCAGCTTGTGGGTGCCGATGACGACGTCGACGCCACCCGTCTCCAGTCCCTCGATGGTCTCGTTGATCTCCTTGGTCGTCTGGAAGCGGCTCATGGCCGCAACGGCGACCGGGAAGCCCTCGTACCGTTCGGTGAACGTCTCGTGATGCTGCTGCACGAGCAGCGTGGTCGGCACGAGGACGGCCACCTGCTTGCCGTCCTGTATGGCCTTGAACGCTGCTCTCACGGCGATCTCGGTCTTGCCGAAGCCGACGTCGCCGCAGATGAGGCGATCCATCGGCACTGGTTTCTCCATGTCGGACTTGACATCATCGATGGTGGTGAGCTGGTCCGTCGTCTCCTGATACGGGAACGCGTCCTCCAGCTCCTTCTGCCATGGCGTGTCGGGGCTGAACGCGAACCCCTTGGTGCGCTGCCTGGCAGAGTACAGCTTCACCAGGTCCTCGGCGATCTCGTGCACGTGCTTGCGCGCCTTCGCCTTGGTTGCGGCCCAGTCGGAGCCGCCGAGCTTGTTGAGCTTGGGGGCCTCCGCGCCGATGTATTTGCTGATCAGATCCAGCTGATCGGTGGGGATGAACAGCTTGTCGGCCGGGGCGCCGCGCTTGCTGGGCGCGTATTCGATGACAAGGTATTCGCGCGTGGTCTTGTTCGCCCCGGTGCCGATGGTGCGCTGCCGCATCTCCAGGAAACGGCCGATGCCGTGCTGCTCATGGACCACGTAGTCTCCGGCTTTGAGCTCCATCAGGTCGATTGCCTTGCGGCGGCGCTTGGGGGTCTTCGCCTGACCGGCCGCACTGGACCGTCCGGTCAGGTCGCGTTCGGTGAGCAGCGCGGTCTTCGCCGCCGTGTCGATGAACCCGTCGATGGCCTGGGAGCGGATGACGTCGAACGAGGCGATGCCGGTCTCGTTGACGGCTCGCTTCAATCGTGCGAGCGTGCCCTGCGCGGCCGCGGTGACGGTGACCTGGTACCCTGCGTCGATGAGCCCCTCGATGCCGGCCGCGGCCTTCGCCTCGTCACCGCGGTATTCGCCCGGGTTGCCGGCGGCGAGCTGCACGTGGTTCGGGCGGCTGGCGTCCACGCCGAGACTGGTGAGGTTCCACACGTCGTGGCTGGAGTATGCGAGCGAGTTGATGGTCTCCTCGTAGTCGAGGAAGCTGGCCTGGTCGAAGCTGATGGGAGCTCCGGCACCGTGCCCGGCCGCGGCGACATGCCAGCTGGCGGCGAGGAACTCGTTCGCGGTTTTCGAGAGGTCGTCCGCCGCGCGGCGCAGCTTTTCCGGGCCGGCGAGCATGATGACGGCATGCCTGTCGAGCATGCCGGTCACGGGTTCCATGTCGTCGATGAGCGCGGGCATCAGGGATTCCATGCCTTCGATGGGAATCGCGTTCGCGATGGACTCCAGCATGTCGTCGGCATTCGGAATCTGCCCGATGAGCCGTTTCGCCCGGTCCCGCACGGCGTCGGTGAGCTGCAGTTCACGGCAGGGCGTCGCCCAGATCGTGCGGACGCCCTCGCCGTAGGTGCGCTGGTCGGACGCGTGGAATTCTCGGATGGAGTCGATCTCGTCACCGAAGAACTCGATGCGCACCGGATGTGGCGCGGTTGGGGGAAAGACGTCGATGATGCCGCCGCGCACCGCGAACTCGCCACGGTCCATCACCAGGTCGACGCGCGTGTAGGCGTTCTCAACCAGTCGGCGCGACACGTCGTCGAGAGGCAGCTCCTCGCCTTGCGTGAAGACAAGCGGATCGACGTCGCCGAGCCCCTTGACAACGGGCTGGATCAGCGAACGCACCGGCATGACGAGTATGCGGATCGGTCCGAACATCGGATTGGTGTCGCTGGGGTGCGTGAGCCTGCGGAATACGGCCATGCGGCTCGCCACGGTGTCGGCACGGGGACTGAGCCGCTCGTGGGGCAGCGTCTCCCAGGCCTCCAGTTGTGCGATGTCGTTCGGGTCGCCGTCGTACCACGACCGCAGCGCGTTCACGGTGTCCTCGGCCTCGCGACTGGAGGCCACGACCAGGACGACGGGGGTGTGTTCCGCCTGCGCTGCGGCGATGGCCGGGCGCAACCCGTCCGGGGCGCCCACGGTGATGATCGGGGCGATGTCCTTGTCGTCGGCGATGCTCATGCCGCCGCTGACGAGCCGATGGAATGCCGGATCCTCATCGAGCCGTTCGAGGATGCCGCACAGGGAGCCGTCGATCAGCGCGTTCTGGACGCGTGTGGCCGTGGCAGCGGCGGTGGCGGCGGACGCTTTGCCGCGCGCGCGTCCCTGCTCAGCGGCCATTGAACTTCTCCTGGGTGGCGGCGAGTCCGTCGAAGATGATGGTTTCGGCCGCGTCGGCGCCGTCTGCGAGGAATTCCGGCAGCTGCTTGCGCTGGTCGGGTCCGAAACCGCCGAGCACCCAGTTGACGGTGTTATCGTGCGCGTGGGCTCCGCGCTGAGCGTGGCCGACGCCCATGCGCACGCGCGCGTACTTCGGGGTGCTCAGGGCTTTGTCGATTGATTTGATGCCGTTGTGTCCGCCGGCGGATCCGCCCGCCTTGACCTTTATGCGGCCGAATTCGAGATCCATGTCGTCATGGATGACGACGACGTGATCCGGCTGGATCTGATAGTACGCGCTGATCGAGGCGACCGCGTTGCCCGAGTCGTTCATGTAGGTCAGCGGCTTGGCGAGGAAGAACTTGACGTTGCGACCCTGCAGATTCATCGCGCCCTTGCCGAGCATCGCGAGCCCCTTGTGGTCGGAAAAGGCGACGGACCAGCGTTCGGCCAATATGTCGGCGGTCATGAAGCCCATGTTGTGACGGGTGCCCTCGTACTTCTTGCCGGGATTGCCCAGCCCCACGATCAGCCAGAAATCGGATGCCATGTGTTACTCTCCTGTCTTCAACCTTAAGGATTGTACCCCACCCGCCAACGCCTTGACCCAATAGCTCATGTCATGCAGCTTGCCGTCAAGCGCGCCCACCGCGGCGGGAAGCAGGCCGAACCGGATGAATCCGAACCGCCGCATGAGCGCGACGGAGCCGGCGTTGTCGGCGTAGATGATCGCCGTGACATGCGTGAATCCGCGCTCTGCCGCGGCATCGATCAGCCATCGCACCATCATGGTGCCGAGTCCCTGGCGTTGGTGGTCGCCGGCGATGTAGTAGCTCAGTTCGGCGATGCCGTCGTATCCGGCCCGCTGATGGAATTTCGAAAGCGAGCCGAACCCCACGACGGCGCCTTCGGGACCTTTGATGACGACGACCGGATACTTGGCACGTGGCTGATGGGAGTCGACCCACGCACGACGGCTTTCCAGAGACACCGGTTCAAGGTCGGCGGACGCTCCCCCACGGATCACCGCCTCGTTGTAGATGTCGGCGATGGCCGGAACGTCGGCGTCAACGGCCGCGCGGATGGTATAGGACATGTCTTCAAGCATAACAACCGCCCTGCCGGCGGGATAGGGCGGGGGAGACTGGGGTCAGCGGTGCATAATGCGCGATTCGCCTCGATCCGCCGACAGGAACGTGGACAACGGCCGCACAATCACGAAATGCGGGAGTTGTCCAGAACGAACACGATACAACTGCCGCAAAACAGCCCTTTGCAGCAGTTGTCCAGCATAAAACCACGAAATTCCGGCCATCCGGGACATGCCCGCGTTATCGTCCGCAGGACAACGGCCGCAAAATCGCGAAGCGCGGGAGTTGTCCCGACCATCCGACCGAACGCGGTCAATGGACGTCGGCCGTGCCGCTTGCCGGCAACGCCGTCAGCGGAACGGCCGAAGCGTCACGAGGCGGTGTAGAAGTCGACGGCCTCCTCGATGCCACCGCTGAACATGGCTTTGCCCTTCTGGATGACGATGCCCCTGTGGCAGAACTCCTTCGCGGTGCCGGTCGAGTGGGTGACGAACAGCACGGTCACGTTCTCGTTGGCGATGATGCTGTTGACCCGCTCGCGGCACTTCTTCGCGAACTTGCGGTCGCCGACGGACAGCGCCTCGTCCACCACCAGGATGTCCGGGCGGATCGACGACACGAACGCGAAGCCCAGACGGGCGCGCATACCGCTCGAATACGTGCGCATCGGCTGGTCGATGTACTTGCCGAGTTCCGAGAACTCCACGATCTCGGGAATGAGCTCCTTGGACTCCTCTTTCGACAAACCCCACAGCTGGCAGCGCATGTCGATGTTCTCCATGCCCGACAGCTTCATGTCGAAGCCCGCGGAAAGCTCCAGCAGCGCGGACACGCGCCCGTGCACCTCGACGGTGCCGGACGTCGGGAAGCACACGCCGGTGATCATCTTGAGCGCCGTGGACTTGCCGGCGCCGTTGTCGCCGAGCAGCGCCAGGGATTCGCCGCGGTTCACGGTGAAACTCAGGTCATCGCTCGCGTTGACCGTATCGTGCGGAATGCGCTTGGAGAAGGTGGACAACAGGCGCAGCTTGTCGTTCTTGAACAGCTTGTACTGCTTGGTGACGTGGTCGAAGCGCACGGCGACGGGATTGCTCGCGTCCTCGTCGCGGATGACCGTGGCATCGCCCATTCGCGTGACATTCGATGGGAGCTTAGAGGACATCCGGCACCTCCATGTACAGACGGTGGTAGTTGTGCAACGCGAGCACGACGAAGATCAGCAGCACGAACAGGAACGGCAGGAACGACTCCCAATCCGTGAAGAACCATTTGTTGTAGATAAAGCAGTCACGCACCGACTGCACGACCCATGTGACCGGGTTGAAGGACGCCACCAGACGGGCGGTGCGCGGCCAGCCGCTGATGTCGAACAGGATGCCGGACAGCCAGAAGAACGGGGTGCCGAGCGTCTTGAGCAGGTTCGAGAAATCGCGCGATATCGCGCTCAAAGGCGACAAAGCCATGGACCACGCCACCCAGAACAGGAACATGAACACCATGACCAGCGGCAATTGCAGCATGTAGCGGCCAAGATGCACGCCGGTGAGCAGCGCCACCACGATGGTGAACGCCATCATGCACGCGAAGATGATGAGCAGCGACAGCGTGTAGAACGTGGAGATCAGCGACAGCGGGAATTTGATGCGGTTCACCAGATACGGGTATCGACGGTATACGTCACTGCCGGTAGTAATCATGTCGGACATGAAGAACCACGGGAACACACCGGCGGCGAGCCACAGCAGGAACGGCTTGCCGTTGACGTCGGACGAGCTGCGCAGACCGAATTTCAGTGCCACCCAGAAAACCAGGATGTACACGGCCGGTTTGGCGAACAGCCAGATCTTGCCGAGCGCGGCACCGCGGTACGTCTTCACCAGATCGATCTTCGCCAGATTCCAGACCTGCCGTCGCCAATGCCAGTTCTCGCCGACGACTTGCTTCAGTGTTGCAAACAATGTTCTTCCAAATCTGCTTGTCTTCTCATGGTCAGGTGCGGTCTCCCGCGAGGTCAGCCCATGTATGCGATGAGCTTGCGGTACATGTCTTCGAGACCTACCTGCGGCCTCCAGCCGAGCGCCTCAAGGCGTGACACGTCGAGTGGCAGGTGGTGCTCCGGCGGGTAGGGCGCGTTCGGGTCGACGTCGATGATGACGTGCGCGTCGCCCGTACCGAATTCGCGGTACACCATATCGGCCATCTCGCGGATTGACGAGTAGGTGGAGGGATTGGCCACGTTGTACGAGACGCCGTTCTCCCCCGCGACCAGCACGGTGAGGATGGCGGACACCGCGTCGGCGGTGTATGAGTACATTCGTGTGCTTTCGCCGGTCGTCTTCATGACGAAGTCCTTGCCGGCCACGGCGTTGCGTGCGAGCGCCGCGAACAGGCGGACGTCGTCGCGAGGGATGCCCGGGCCGAAGGTCTGCGCCAGGCGGACGGCCTTGACCGGCACCTGGTATTCGGAATGGTATGAGACGCACAGGTTTTCGGCGGCGCGCTTGCCTTCGGAGTAGCAGCTGCGCACCGAGCAGGGGTCGATGTAGCCGACGGCGCTCTCGTCAAGCAGGTGTTCCGTGCCGCGCTGCTTGTTGCCCATGCCGTAGATCTCCATGCTGGAGACGTAGACGAAGGAGGCCGCGCCGCGGCGTCGCGCCAGTTCCAGCATCGACCTGGTGCCGTCTACGATCGCGGAGAACGTCTCGACCGGATGGGACATGAAGAACGACGATGCGGTCGGACAGGCGGTGTGGATGACATAGTCCGCCGGCAGGTCGAGCGAGTCGACATCTTCGAGCGATCCCTGATGCAGCACGAGCCCGTCGTCGGCCGTGTACTGCCCCAGCATGGCCTGTGCCTTGGCCGGGTCTCGCACCAGCGCGTCCACGATGATGCCCGCCCCCGTCAAGCGGTTGCGTTCCAGCAGCGTGCGGGCGCACAGCGAGCCGATAAGGCCCGTGGCGCCGGTGACGAGCACATGCCGGCCGGCGAGCGCATCCCAGTCGATATCGAGATGCTGCGCCAGTGACGCATATTCCTCTTGCAGATCAAACATGATGGTCGTTGTCCTCCGTGTTCGTGTCACAGACCGAAGATCTGGGAGCTTTCCTCCGCGTCCATGATGGCGCGCATGATATAGAAGTCCGATGGCGTGGTGATCTTGATGTTCGAGCTGGCGCCTTCCACCTCGTACAGTTTGTGGCCGTAGTACGACATGAGGGACGCAGAGTCGATGAAGTCGCCGAGCCCTTCTTCCACGGCCTTGTGGTGTGCGTCATGCAGCTCGCCGAGGCGGAAGCACTGCGGGGCACGGGCGAGCTGGCACTGTTTGCGGTCGATGATGTTGGTGATCACGCCGTCCTCGCTTTGCACGATGGTCTCGGTGGCGGGTACGACGGTGACGGCGCTGCCGTTCTTCTTCACACTGACGATGCAGTCGGTGATGGTCTGCTGGTCGATCAGCGGCCTGACGCCGTCATGAACGATGACGACCGAATCCGCGGGATACAGTCTGTTCGCCTTGTCGACGCCGTTGCGGATCGACTCCTGCCCGGATGAGCCGCCTGGCACGATCGCGGCGATCTTACCGACGCCGAACTTGGTGATGAGCTGTTCGAGAACGTCGATGTATTCCTTCAGGCATACGACGACGATGGCGTCGATGTCGGGATGCTGATCGAACGCCTCAAGCGTGTAGATGATGATCGGTTTGCCGTGCACGAGCAGAAACTGCTTGGGCTTGGTTCGCGAATTCATGCGTTGGCCGGTGCCGCCCGCAAAAATAACAACGATGTTCATACCCTCTCCACTGTTATATGCGCTTTCGGGCTTGCAGCCCCGTTAACTCATACGTAGTCTATGTTCCAGACACGACTTATTTACCGAGCATTCACCTTTCTGTGGTATTCGGCACGCAGAGTGCACTAAGACGAACCACCATCAGTCCTTTCCAAACAGACGCATGACCGCCCGCAGTGGCGCAGTGACCTTCCACGACTTCGAGTTACGGAGTTTCTGGACCTCGGCGCGAGATTTCTTGAGATCCGCTTCGAGCTTCTTTCGCTTCTCGGATAGTTTCTTGTTCTCAGTTTTCAAACGTTCGATGTCAGGGTGTTCAAGAATACGCTCGGCGCCGATCTCGCAACCCAATACCATCTGGCCCACATAGGCGGCATAGTCATCGGCGTAATAGCGGACATCTTTCTCTTTGAAGACAGACAGCTTTGATTGCGCCTCACCCATGTACATCTTGTTCCATTCTTCCATGAATGTTATTCCCATCTCATTCATGGAAGAGAAATCCACCTGCAACTCTTGATCCTCAAATGCGATATTGCGTCCCTCTAGGTAGTCACGGAAGAAACGGTTCGGGCCGAACAGGAACGGGCCATCTATGTGAGGTACCGGCAGAGGGTTCAAATATAGAACAAAGGCATGTGAAACGAATACAGCCATATTTTCGCCTGCTGGCGCATCAAGCCGCATATGTGCCCCTGTACTCTTTGGCATTAAGTAAACGTTTCCCACGCAGCAGCCTGTGCTGAATCAGGTTGCACAGCCGTTTCAGGGGTATCGACAGCGCGATCGCGCCGATGATCACGACGGCCTCATAGCGCAGGTGCGTGGTCGGCAGGTCGTTGAGGTTCAGCATCTTGCGAATCATCACGTGAAGCAGATACAGTTCCAGCGAATACCGTCCGAACCAGCTCAGCACTTTCGATACCACGTCGTGAAGGCCTGCGAGCGCGGGCTTTCCCGCGCGGGCCATCACGTCCATGATGACGACGCCGCATATGCACAACAGCAGGTTCAACGCCGCGCGAAGGTACACCTTGACCAGAGGGACATCAACCAGCTGCATCGGGTAGAGCATGACGGCCACGGCCGTCATGCATGCGGCGACCACGGGCATGGGCAATGGACGACGTTCATGCGAGAGCCTTCCCAGCAGCGCGCCGAAGATGAAGCACGGTATGCGGTTGACGATCAGATCGACGTTGTCGTAGAAAGACGGCGCGAACCTGTACAGCGCCACCGCGACCAGCACCGAGGCCGCACACAATGCCAACGTTCGCACCCATGCCGCGGCGACGTTTCGGGTACCGTCCACGACGGCGAACACGAGCGGAAACAGCACATAGCAGATCAGGCACACCGCTATGTACCAGAACCACTTCACACCGTCCGTGAAAAACGTGACGAATGCGATGTCGGCGAGGAAACGCACCACTCCGGCATCCGAATGGACGAAGTCGAACCAGATCCACCCGACCAGCGCCACGGCGACGTACGGCACCAGCACGCGGGTCAGCCGCTTGCGGTAGAACGCCCCTGCGTCCGGGTTGCGCTTCCACGAGTAGTACAGGCCCAGCCCCGAGATCATCAGGAACATATCGACGCCGGAACTGCCGATATAGTCGTAGAACACCTGAGCGGGACCGTTGAAATGGTCGGCCGCGTTCGACAGGTCCTCGGTGTAGTGGAACGCCATGATCAGCAGGATCTGCACGCCCATCAGCACGCCGCGGTATTTGGACAGCAGCTCGTATGATGGGCGCCCGGCGCCGCGTGGTGCCGCGTGCCGGGCAGTCTCGCCGGAGCCACTGCCCGGCTCACCGGCGCCGGCGGCGGGCGCGACGGCCATGCTCGTGTTCCCCGGCACGCTCACTCCTCCTCGTCGGAGGCGGACTTGGTATCCTTGTCGGCGACCTTGGAATCCAGCAGTTCCTTTGCCTTCCTTTCGGACTTGGCCGACTTGTCGGACTGCCGGACCGGCACCGCGCCTCCCTTACCGGAGGCCTGTTTGCGCACACCCGGAACATCCTTGCCGTAGATAATAGTGTCGATGGCGCGGTCGCTGGCGAGTCCGCTGCGCTCGGCGGCGCGGTCGATGGACGAGGGGTGAGGGGAAACCGTCTCATAATGGCGAGTCCTCAGCACGTCCAGGAACTCGTCGAACGTATCGCACACCACGCCCGGCGCCATCTCGTCGATGGACCGCTGCACACCACGGATCAGCGAGTACGCGGTCTTGTCGGGCACGAAGAACACTACCGGCTTCTTGAGCAACAGGTAGTCGTAGAAGCACGACGAATAGTCGGTCACCAGCACATCGGCGATGAAGAACAGCTTCGTCAGGCTCTCATCGGACAGGTCGAAGATGCGGTCGGCGTACTCGGCAGAGATATCCGGACGCTTGCGGATGAAATGATGCATCTCGAACACGAAATACGTGTCCGTCTCGACACACATGCGGTACAGACGATCCATGTCGATCTCGTCATACGGGTAATACGCGGTGCGCTGACCGGTGCCGCGGAACGTCGGAGCGAACACGATGACGCGTCCCTTGGCCGACCACGGGAACTTGTCGGCCATCTCCTCGCGGTATTCCTTCTCGACCTTCTCATCGAGGAAATGGTCGAGCCTGGGCATGCCTGTGGCGAGCAGCGCCTCCTCCTCGATGCCGAACACCTCGGAATAGATGCGACGCAGGTGCTCGTTGCCGACCAGCGCGTACGTGTATCGGCGGTGCGCGGAATTGTACGGATCCGGCGAGCCCTTGAGACCAAAACGGGCATAGCCGACCGACTTGAAACCGACGCCGGCATGCCAGATCTGCGTCAGCGTCACATCTTCACCGGGGTCGATGAAGTTGAATACAGGGGTGTAATCGTCGATGAAGACGTACCGGCTTCGGGCGATCTCGAACAGGTCGCGCAGCCAGGCGACGATGTTCTGCCTGCCCGCGAATACGTTGCGGTACCGGGCACGAATATCGAAGCGCTTGTCCATGCCGCGCTCGATCATGCGGCTCTGCAACGCCTCCATATTCTCCGTCGGGCCCTCGCCGTTCTCCTTGAGGAAGAGGATTCGATTGCGCTTGCGCGGCACCAGCTTGGTCATCACCGAGTACGTCGCCGCGAAAACGTCCTTCTGCATCTGGCGACGACTGCGCTGACGGTGGCGCGGGGTCTTGTTGCGCTGGAAGAACTGCATGTGCAACGCGAGATAGATGAGACCGGCACGATTCGTCTTGGGCACGAACACACCAGTATAGGCGTAGCTGTTCTTGCCGTAGCGGAACACGCGGTCGAGATTGTCAAGCCGCTCCAGCACCTCATCGTCGTAGGTGACTCCGCTGATGACATAGGGGTGCCGAGCCACCAGTTCCAGACGCTCTTCGTCGGTGTACTGTGCGACCGCCTCATCATCGTCACGCAACTCCGGGGGCAGCAGGTGACGTACATCGTAGTCGACGCGCTGCGGCATGAGCGGGTATTCGGCGTACAGCGCCTGCAGACTGAAGAGCGCAGACTCCTTGATTTTCTCGCAGATGATCCATTGGCCGCCGGGAAGCACCTCGCGCCCGTCCCCGAGCACCAGGTTCAGGCGGGCGCGGCGGACACCGCTCTCAAGCCCGACGATCTCGAACGGAACGAACTGGCGACGTCCCACGCAATACAGCCACGGCACACCACCATCCCGCGAGGAATAGTCGATCTCCAAGTAACTTGACCGCCAGCGGATTTGGTGAACGTCCAGTGACATCCCCGGGCTCCTTTACGACACCTTGTGGTTCCCCTTGCGGTAACCCATGTAATATATATAGTTGCAGTTACGGTAGACCGGCTAACACACCAACCTGATGCTTCGGTAAGGGAGAACAAGAATGAAACGTCATCTGATTAATGCAGTTCGGATGATGATGCTTCTTATATATAGGTTCTTCCGCGCGTTCCCGCGCAAGCGTAGGATTGTGTGCCTGAGTCGCGAGAGCGACCGACCGACCACCGATTTCCGGCTCATCCGCCATTATGTGAGACAGACGCATCCGGATTATTCCGTGGTGATCCTCGCCAAGAAGCTGCACAACCCGGTACGATACGGGTTCCATATGATCCGGCAGCTGTATTTCATCGCCACCAGCCAGGCGGTGCTGCTCGACACCTACGCCATCGTGGTAAGCCTGCTCGCCGGCTACATCGACGTGCCCGTCATCCAGATGTGGCATGCGCTCGGCAACATGAAGAGGTTCGGATACACCGCGTTGGGCTCCAAGGAAGGCCGGAAGTTCTCCACCGCCTCGCTGCTGAACATGCATCGCGGGTACACGTCCGTGCTCATCTCATCCAAATCGTTCATCAGCGATTACGCTCGCGGCTTCGACATCGACCCGTCCATCATCTACGAGGCGCCACTGCCCCGCACCGATCTGCTGATCAACAGCTCGTACCGGGCGCAGCAGCGCGAACGCATCATCCGCGAGTTCCCGGAACTCGGGCGCAAGCTCAACATCGTCTACTGCCCCACGTTCCGCAAAAAGACGCCCGCCAATCAGACTCAGGCGGCAGCAGCCCTCGCCGATGCCATCGATTACGACAAGTACAACCTGATCGTGAAATGCCATCCGTTGGACGACCTGCGTATCAACAATCCGCACGTGTTCCAGCACTATCCGAGCCAGTACGACATGCTGTTCGTCGCCGATTACGTCATCAGCGACTATTCGACCGTGATCTATGAGGCCGGACTGCTTGACCTGCCGGTGTTCCTCTATGCGTACGACTGGCCGGACTATTCGAGGAAACGCAGCCTGTACATCGACCCGAAGCGCGATATCCCGACGCTGTTCACGGATGATGCCGAGGCAATCGTGAGAGCCATCGAGCACGACGATTTCGACCATGCCGCCTATCAGGCGTTCATCCGTCGCAACGTGGCCATCCCCGAGCACGGCTCCTGCACGGCGCGCGTAGTCGAGCACGTATTCGATCTCATCGCCGCCCGCTAGTCAGGTTCCCCTTTCCCACTAGTCAGGTTCTCTCCCGCGGAAGTCCCATTTGCGCGCTGTCAAATGGGACTTCCGCGGGAGAAGGTGTGGGGATGGTTACCGACCGACTGCCATCTAGCCCTCGCCTGTACCACACCATGCGATTTTTGAGGGTTTTGGGGCTGGTGTGGCCAAGGGTGATTCCGGGCTCATCCACCGATCATTGGAAAATGGCGGTTTTCATGACCCGTGCTTTGCCACACCACGTGATGTGAAGGCTCACATCGCATGGTGTGGCTCTCTGTTGTGCCACACCATGCGATTTTGGGGTGTTTTTCGCTTGGTGTGGCACACGGGCTGGGAGCGAATCAGATGGTCAGATGGGTAGAGCATGACTGGGGGCCGTTCTGGGCTGAGAACCACCCCCCAGTCATGCTGCGCATGACAGCCCCCGGTGTGGGGGCGTTCACAGTACTGGGGTTTTCTGGTTTGGCTCTTACTTGCCACCGTCGAGTTCGATGGCCTTGTTGAGGGCTTCTTCCAGTTGCTTCTGGGCTTCACCGTAGGCGGTCCAGTCGCCGTTCTTCATGGCGGACTGGGAGTCCTTCATCGCTTGGGCCGCATCCTTCAGCGCTTGCTGAAGCTCGGGGCTTTGGCTGCCGCCCTGCGAGGAGGAACCGTTCTGGTCCTTGCCCTCGTTCGTACCACTGCCATTCGCGTTGCCGTTGCTCTCGCTGCCATCACCGGAGTCAGTGCCGTTCTGCCCGTCACCGCTTTGAGACGTGTTGCCGGAATTCTCGGCATCGCCCGCGGACGCACCCGAATTGCCGCCGAACACCTGGTCGAGCGCCTCGTCGAGCGTATTGGCGAATCCGACCTGGTCGCCGAACGCCACCAGCACCTTCTTGAGCAGCGGGAAGCTGGTCGATCCGCTGGACTGCACGTACACCGGCTGCACATACACCAGACCGCCACCCAGCGGCAGTGTCAGCAGGTTGCCTCGGTTGACCTTGGTGGAACCGGATTCGAGCAGGTTCAGCTCCTTCGACACGTCCGCGTTCGCGTTGAAGTTGTTCTGCGCCTGCCCCGGTCCGGGAACGTTGGAGTCCTTGGGCAGCTCCTGCAATCGTATTGTGCCGTAGTTCGGCCCGATTACGCCCTTTTCGTTGCCCGCGTCGGAATCCACCGACAGGAAGCCGGTGAGGATTTCTCGCGTGGACGTGCCGGCGGGGATGTACGAGGAGGTCAGCGAGAACACCGGCTTCTTCGACCCGCCGGTCTGCAATGACAGGTAATACGGGGGCTGCGGAACGCCCTGCTGCTGCGCCGTGGCCGATTCGGTGGGATCCACCGGCGTCTGCCAGAAATCCTCGCCGGAGAAGAACTGGCCTGCGGACGACACATGGTATTTCGCGAGCAGCTCGCGCTGTACCTTGAACAGGTTCTCCGGGTAACGCAGGTGGCTCATCAGGTCGCCGGATATCTCGGAGATCGGGTGGTACTGTCCGGGGAAGATCTTCTCCCATGCCTTGAGCACCGGATCGTTGGCATCCCAGGCGTACAGTTCGACGGAGCCATCGTACGCATCGACGGTCGCCTTGACCGAGTTGCGGATGTAGTTGGCCTTCTGCGAACCCAACGCCTGGATCGTGTTCGACGTCTTGGTGGTGGAATCCTGCGTGACGCTTCCCAGATCGGTCATCTGCGAATACGGGTAGGCATCCGACGTGGTGTAGCCGTCGACGATCCACTTGACCCGTCCGTCCACCACCGCCGGGTACACGCGGCCGTCCAGCGTCAGGTACGGGGCGACCTTGGCGACGCGCTCCTTGGGGGAACGGTCGTACAGGATCTGCGAGTCGGAGGTGACACGGTCGGAGAACAGGATCTGATCGGATCCGAACCGGACCGCGTACAAAAGCCGCGAGAAGATGTTGCCCACCGAGGGGCCGCCATCGCCGTCAAACGTATTGGTCGCGCCCTGCGATCCGGTCGGATAGTCGAACTCCCACGAATCCATGCCCTTCGGAGCCCCGACAATCGAGTATTCGGGGGCGTTCGGGGAGAAGTAGATGCGCGGCTCGTACTTCTGCGATTCGGTGAGCTTGCCCTGGGTGGGGATGCTGGATTCGAAGAACTGCGGCTGCCCGTCCGCCGCCACCTTGTTGCCGTATGCGGCCACGACACCGTACCCATGCGTATACACGGTGTGGTCGTTGACCCAGTTGCGGTTGTCGTTGCCTTCCAGATCCAGTTCTCGGGCGGCGATCACCGTGTCCTGGCTGACGCCGTCGATGTCGTACTTGTCGACGGCCAGCGTGTCGGCGAACGTGTAGTACTGCTTCGACTGCTGCAGCTGCTTGAACGTGGGGCTGACGACCTGTGGGTCGAGCAGTCGGATCTGCGCGGTGGATTCGGCCTCGGACGACAGCGCTCCGGACTTGCCCTTGGTGGTGGCCTTGTACTGTTCGACCTTCACCTTGTCGAGCCCGTACGCCTGCTGCGTGGCGTTGATGTTGCGCTGGATATAGGTGGATTCCATCTCCTGCGCGTTCGGGTTCACCTTGAACCGCTGCAGCAGCATCGGCCATGCGACGGTGAGCACCAGCGAGACGACCAGCGCGGCGGCGATCGCAATCACCGGCGTACGCCACGCCTTGAGAGCCGCGGCGGCGCGGACACTCGGCTTGGCGGCGCCTTCCAACGCATGGGAGTGCATCAGCCACACGCCGAGGAACACACCGAGCACCGCGGTGATGGCCGCCATGATGAACGTGACCGGAATGGTCGCGTGCACGGTGGTGTATGCGGCGCCGGTGATGCGGTCGCCCTGCTGGGTCAGATGCGTGAACACGCCGATCACCTGGCGCGCGGACCAGGCCAGCATGTTGAGGATCAGCCAGATGCCGATCTGGCGACGGGCGCGCTTGGTCACAGCGAGCACTCCGCGACCATGCACCGGCATGGTGAAGCGGATGCCGCCCATCATCGCATGCGTGACGACGGAGAACACAATGCCCATCAGCAGCAGCATCGATACGGCCGACATCACCAGCCGCAAACCGGGCAGCACAAACACATAGAACCCGTTGTCGATGCCGAACTGCGGATCGGCAGTGCCGAAGCTCTGCGCGTTGAACATCAGCAGGATCTCAGACCAGTTCGAGTTGAACTGCGAGCCGAACATCACGCCCACGACCAGCGACACGACCACGGCGGCGCGACGCGCGGTCTTGGAACTGAACGACTTGCCCACTTCGATGACGTCATCCTTGATGCGGAACGTCGAGCCGTCGGACGAATCGGGGCGAGCGCGGATAGCCAGCCAAGCGGACACATAGCTGACCAAGGCCATCAGCAACGCATACGCCGCCCACAGGCCGAACTTGACACCCAGCTGGGTCCACACCACGTTCTGAAAACCGAGCTGTCCGTACCACATCAGGTCCGTGATGAACTGCGACAGGCCGAAGAACAGGCCGACGACGACAACCAGCGCCAGCACGACGCCGATCAGAATCTTCGTCCCCTTGCTGGGCCCGTTCGGCAACGGTCGGGGCGTGAGCCTCGGCACGCCGCGCTTCGGCGGCTCCCCCTTGCCGGCGGATGGCGTCTCGCCATGATCGTCGCCATCCGCCTGCACGTCGACGATCACCGGATCGTCATCGGTCGCACCGGAGTCCCGACGTGGCCCGCGTGGCCCGTCGCCGGGATCGAACATACCCAACATATCAAAAAAAGACATGATACAAGCCTATCGAAAGGCTAGGAAAGCTGGTCATGCTCTGAGCTGAGAACACAGCCGTCGTACAACCGTTTCACAACCACTACACATGATGGCCTACGCTAGTGCATATGAGGATGCAGCAGATCAAACACGGCGGCAGGAGGCCGCGCCCCAGTTCAGCCCCCACCATCATCGCGGCCATGCTCTGCGTGGTGGCCCTTGTGGCGGCAGGCACGGCATGGTGGATGCTGCGCCCCCAGCAAAAAGACACGCTCGAACATCTCGCGCAGCCACAGTCCTCCTCTTCGACGCTGAACCGCGACAAGGCCCCCACACCGAAACCGCAGAAATCTCAGGAGCGGCAGAAGGCAGCCGATGACTCCCCCGCGGCCAAGGCGAGCCGCGCCATCGCCACGATGAGTCTCGACGAACGGGCCGGGCAGCTCATCATGGCACCGATGTTCGCAGGCGGCAATCCAGCCGATCTCAGCGCCCTCATCAGCACACGCCATGTCGGTTCCGTAGTGCTCATCGGCAACTGGAACAACGGCACAGCCGCAGCCAAGACCGCCGCTGACGCGCTGCAAAGCTATGCTCCGAGCGGCAACCAGCTGATCGTCTCCACCGATCAGGAAGGCGGCCAGGTGCAGCATCTCAAGGGCAGTGGATTCGACACGATGCCGTCCGCGGTGGCGCAGGGCCAGATGAGCGCTGACACGCTGCGCTCCTCCGCAAAGACCTGGGGCGGCCAGCTCAAGCAAGCCGGCATCAACGTCGACCTGGCCCCGGTATTGGGGACGGTGCAGGTCAAGCGTTCCTCGAACGCTCCGATTGGCGCGCTGAACCGCGATTTCGGTTTGGATTCCAACGGAAACGCGCAGCACGGCATCGCGTTCGTCGAAGGCATGCGCGACGCGGGCGTCGGCGCGACCGTCAAGCACTACCCCGGTTTGGGCGCGGTGACCGGCAATACCGATTTCACGACCGAGGGCATCCTCGACACCACGACCACGCTTGATGGCGAGCAGATAGGCGCGTTCAACACCACGATCAAGCAGGCGAAGCCGGCTATGGTGATGATGTCGCTGGCGACCTACCAGCGCATCGACTCGTCGGCGCCCGCCGCGTTCTCCAGCAAGATCATCGACGGCACGCTGCGCGGCAGCGTCGGCTATGACGGCGTGGTGATCTCAGACTCCCTTTCGGCCGCGGCGGTCAGCGGCATAGCGACCAAGGACCTGGGCGTGCGTCTGGTGGACGCCGGCGGCGATTTGGCGTGCATAGGCGATACGTCATATGTGACGCCGATTCTTGACGGTATCATCGCCCGTGCGCAGTCCGACCCGGCCTTCGCGAAGAAGGTGACGGCCTCCGCAACGCGCGTGATGACCCTGAAATACCAGATGGGACTGGCGAAGTGACACGGGATTAGGCGCTACCGGTTCCTGAAGTAGCGGAACAGCTGCGTCTGTCGGATCACCGATCCCGTCAACAGCGAGGAGACGAGCACTCCGGCCAGCAACACGAGCGGCGTACGAACGGCGGCCAGCAACACGGCAAGAGGGTCGGACTGCGACATGCGCAGCGCGTACGCGGAGAGCAGCGCGCATGTCGCGAGCGTGCCGACTCCTGCCCAGATCAGTGATTCCAGTTCGATACCGAGCAGCTGCGCGCCCTTAGATTCGCCCGAGTGCAACGCGCCTGCATATTCGAGCCGGCGGCGGCGTACCGAAATCACGCCTAGCAGCAGGCCGACCACCAGTCCAAGATACGGCATCCAACGGGTCACACGGGTCAGATAGCCCTTCTGCGCGTCATAATGCGCATCGAACCCCTTGTTAAGAGCGGTCACACCGGGACGCATCTCCGATTTCGGGTTCTTCGTGGCGGTGGACAACAGCAGCTCGTCCATCTGGTCGCTTTGCGGCCACTGCTTTGCCCAGCATTCCTGGAACACGCCGCCGCTCGATGCCGCCGGTGCGATCATCGCATAGGCGAACCGCATGTCCCTGCCGTCATTCGGCCAATCGAACACGCCCGCCACGGTGACCGTGCCATGATTCGTCTGCATGCGGCTGCCCTTGACGAGACCGAAATCATGGGAGACGTCGGATGACACCCACACGCCGGACGAGTCCGGAACCTCCTGCGGGTCTTCGGCGGTGATGAGCCGTATCATGCCCGCGGTCACCTCATATGATGACAGTTCGATGCCATTCGTTGCCAGCGGCACGACCTGCGGGCCGGACCGCATCGCCCCGGAAATGAACGACGGGTCGCCATGGTCGGAGAGCCGGTCGCAGGCGAGTCCGTCGACATTGCCGCCGACCACGGTTTTCACGTCGGCGAATGCGCGGATGCGCACCGCGGCTTCGGTTTCCAACCTCATGACCGACATCGCCTCGTATCCTCCGAGCAGGGTGCCGGCGAACAGCACGGCGAGGAACATGGCGAGAGCATGCGCGGTGCCCGAGGCGATGTTGCGCAGCGTCTCCGAGATGATGGATCCCAGTCTCATGAGCGCACCTCCGATCCATTTTCGGCGATGTCAGTTGAGTCGTCGGTGGGACCACCCCCATCCGCTTCGCGGGAGCCCCCGCCAGCGGGGGCGGAATCGGTAGGCTCAGCGGGTTCGTTTCCGCCGGCGTGGGCAAAACTGGAGTCCTCGTTATCGCCGGGGGCGTAGTCGGCCAGGTCGATGACGCGACCGCAGGCGTCGCGCGTGTCCGGGTCATGGGTGGCGACCAGCACGATCATGCCCTGTCCGGCCAGGTTCCCGAGCACGTGGCTCACCGAGTGCGCGGTGCGCGTATCCAATTGTGCAGTCGGCTCGTCCACGAGCAGCATGTCAGGTCTGGAGCATACTGCACGGGCCAGCATGAGCCGCTGCGCCTCGCCGCCCGACAGTTCGCCGAACCGCCGGTCGGCCGCATACTCCAAGTCGAACAGCCCCATGGCCTCCAACGCCTGCGGCTCCGCTTCGCGCCGGCGCAGCCCCTTGGCCAGCAGCGGGAACACGACATGGTCCAGAGCCGTTCGCCCGGGCACGCCGTACGGGTTCTGAAACACCCAGCCTACACGTTCCACGTTCTTGCGTTCCACCGTGCCATGGTACGGCTTCTCCCATCCGGCAAGAATCGACAGCAGCGTCGACTTGCCGCATCCGGATGGCCCGCATATCGCCACGGTCTGGCCGGGTATCGCTGTGAAATCCAGATGTTCGAACAACACGTCCGTTCCGGGGAACCTATGCGCCAAATCATGTACGCTCACCGATCGCTCCGGCTGCGGCGCGGCACCGACTCCGGCACCGGCGTATACATCTTCCCCCGTCATCATCGGCAGCTTTCGCCGGTCAGACCACTGCCTATCTCAACCGAGGTGATAGCCGCGGCATCGGCGCCTTGGGGCTCGACGAGACTCGCCCCGAGCTCGGATCCGACAATTGACACCTTGATGGTCCTGCCACCCGAGACGATGCACCCCTTGCTGCCGTTGACGCCGATCACCGACGCGGCCGGCACGCGCAGCGCCTGCACCGGATTCACAAGCTGCACGCTGGCTTCCAGACCTGTGGCGAGCATGTCGCTGGTGAGTGACTGGAATTCCTGTGTGGCGGCGACTTTGGCGCAGAACTCGGCGTCATCCACTTCGGTGGTGCCGGCTTTCAGCGTGGCGGTCTGCCCGATCAGGGTGACCGTCCGGTCGAGTTCCGACGGCTGCCCGTTCTGGATGGAGAATTTCGTGACACTGCCGGGCACCTTCCCAACGACGCTTCCCCCGGCCACGGTCGCCCCGACAGTGCCGGCCCATTCGTTGACCCGCACGCTCGCGGCAGGTATCCACAGCACGTCGGTCAGCGGCAATGAACCGTCCGACGTGTCGCCGGCGGCGCTCATGAGCTGCTTCACTCCTTGAGACGTGTTCCATGTATATGTGGTGGATTTCGCCGAGGCCGGCAGTCCGAGGCGCGCGAGTTCGTTGTTGAGTGCGAGCACGTCGTCGCCTTTGTCCCCGGTGGCGAGGTCGCGGTACATCGGCGTGGCTGTCGCCAGCGCCACCACCGAGACTCCGTTGACCTTCATCGCGGTCTTGCCAGAGGTCAATCCCTGCGATGACATGTCCTCCGTCACTGTGCCGGAGGCGTTGCCGACCAGTTCGCGCGTCTGAGAGACCGTGGGAATCATGGTGACCTGGGTGGCTCCCGTGTACTCCTGCACTCCGGCCGGCGCGCTCGTGATCTCCTTGGCGGAGCCGAGCAGTTCGGGTGCCCGGTCGGGCAGCCACAAAGCGCATGCCCCGACCGTCAGCGACACCGCGACCACCACGGCCAGCAGCAGCCATATCACAGATATACGTCCGCTATTGCGGGTCTTGGAGATGCTGCCATTGCCGACTGTTTTGCCGTTTTGCCGCGATTACGCCGTTTTTTCATCCTCGACCGCCTTTGGTTCGATGATCCCATTCACCCATCATATGATGCTATGAAGTCCATTCATAGCAGGCCCTCCCATCGAATCTACGGATGCCACGACATACCGAAGGCCCCTGGATACCTTCCGATGACATATCAAGAAGCAGCAAATCCGGCTTGAGCTCATGCTCCTTGCATGATTTGATTGCCCTCAACCCCTCAGTCGTCGACCAGATAACATCGATTTGAGGTAGGCGATCAGCAAACAGCGAGACTACAGACTCCAAGGCGCGCTCGTCATTGTCGACAATGGCGACTCTGGCATCGGCGCAATAGCCGGTCAAATGATCCGGTTCGGAGTATGTGTTCATTCCCTCTATTGTTCACCGCACCACCAAAAGAGCCACGGCGGGCAACCGAAAACCGCCGCCGGCTACCGGAACGGAGGGCACCGCATCGTCGCAGCACACCGGTGGCATACCCGTTTCGGGTATGCCACCCAACCTGTTCCCGGGGAAACGGAGGCAGCTGCCGGCCTTACTCGCCGAGCTTGGCGAGCAGCAGGGCCTCCGCGAGGATGTTGTTCTTCAAGCCGGGCAGCGAGATCGACTCGTTGGGGCTGTGTGCGTTGGCCTTCGGATCCTCCGGGCCGGTGACGAGCACCTGCGCGGACGGGAAGATGCGCTGCAGCTCAGGGATGAACGGGATCGAGCCACCCTCGCCCTTGTTGATCGGCGCCACGCCGAACGCCTCCTCCATGGCCGCGAGTGCATCCTTGGTGGCGACCGCGTTCGGGTCCATCGCCCAGCCCATGCCGTTCTCCAACTTGGTGACCTTCACCTCGGCGCCGAACGGGGCGTGTGCCTGCAGGAACGCGGCAAGCGCGTCCTGCGCCTCCTGCGGGTGCTGGCTCGGCGCGGTGCGCAGGGACAGGCGGAACGTGGTCTCGGGGCTGACCACGTTGAATGAGCCCTCGACCGGATGCGCGTCGAAGCCGATCACGGTCACGCTCGGCTTGGTCCACAGCCTGGAAGCGAGCGAACCGGTGCCGGCGAGACGATAGGAGTCGACGATGCCGGCGTCCTCGCGCACGGTGGCCTCGTCAAGGTCGCGCTGCAGGCCACCAACCGGCTCCTGCGCGGCCACGCCCGGCACAGCAAGGTCGCCGTTGGCGTCGTACATCGAGGCGATGAGCATCGCGGCGAGCGTGTTCGCATCGAGGATGGGGCCGCCGTACTGGCCGGAATGCACCGGATGGTGCAGCACCTTGACGTTCACGTCCACACAGGTGTTGCCGCGCAGCGACGTGGTCAGCGACGGAATATCGGCGGACCAGTTGCCCGAGTCGGCCACAACGATCACGTCGGACGCGAACTCGTCGCGATGATCCTCGATGAACGGGATGAAGCTCGGCGAGCCCATCTCCTCCTCGCCCTCGACGAACACCTTGATGTTGACCTTGAGATCGTCGCCGAGCGCCTTCATCGCGCCCGAGTGAATCGCTATGCCGCCGCCGTCATCCGCCGAGCCGCGGCCGTACAGGCGCGTGCCGACCTCGGTGGCGACGAACGGGTCAGTGTCCCATGCGGACGGATCCGGCACAGGCTGCACGTCGTGGTGCGCGTACAGCAGCACGGTGGGGGCCTGCGGGTCGACGATCTTCGAGCCGATGACCTCCCATGCACCGGGCGTGCCATCCGGGTTGCGCGATTGGACGACCTTCGCGTCGATGCCGACCTGGCGCAGCTCGTCCGCTACGAATTCGGCGGACCGCTTCATATGCTCGGCGGTGATGCCCTCGGCGGAAATCGACTTCAGCGCGACCTTACGGCCCAGCAGATCGACGACGCGGCCGAAATCGGCTTCGACCCGCGCGCGCAGCTCGTCGGAAAACACTGCGGTCATGATGCTCCTTACTGTTGCGTTCGTCATCATCCATCCCGCCGGCACGAACCGGCCGGCCTGGAACAGATGGTCATATCAGCTGCCATTGTAACCGGTTCGTCCAGCTTTCCAGCGTCGAGGCGTGGCCGTATTCTGACGGATTATGACATGGAACCCTTTCAAGAAGGACAAGGCCCAGGAGCCAATCGAAGAGGAATCGCCCGCCAAGACCGTCGGGAAAGGCCGTCCGACCCCCAAGATGAAGCAGGCGCAGGCGCGTAACCTGCGTCCTCTGGTGCCGCCGGACCGCAAGGCCAGCGCCAAGGCCGCGAAGGAGCGGATCCGCAAGCGCGAGGACGAAGAGTACGAGGCGATGCGCACCGGCGACATCAACCGCATGCCGAAGGCCGAACGGTTGCCGTGGCGCGTGTACATCCGCGACTACGTCGACGCGCGCCGCAACCTCGGCGAGTTCTTCATCCCGGTTGCGTTCGTCATGCTGCTCGGCTCGATTCTCGTCACCACCATCGCGCCGCAGCTGTCGGTCCCGATGATGATTCTGCTGTACGTGTACCTGATTGCCGTGATCATCGACGTGGCTGTCATGTGGCGCAAGCTGAAGAAGAAGCTCATCGAGAAGTATGGCGAGGCATCCGTTGCCAAGGGCTCGCGCTCCGCATCGTATGCTTGGAGCCGCGCGATTCAGGTGCGCCGCTGGCGTCTGCCCAAACCGCGCAGCCCCAAGCGCGGCAACTGGCCGAAGTGACAGCCGCCCTGCTGCTTTCCTGACGGCGCTCCCGATAGTGGGAGCGCCGTTTTTTGTATGCCCTAGGCTGCGTGAAACCACCCCAGTCTCGCTGCGCTCGACAGCCCCGCCGCCAGCGAGGGCAAGACAGCACCCACCTTGCTCGCTCTTGGCCTACGAAGAGCCCTGCTATTTGCTCCACAGCTCAGCCCGCCGGCGGGCGTAAGGTATTACGATGGGGATGGTTTTGGTACGAGCACAAAGGAGTCGAACATGAGTGAAGCTTTTGACATCGCGATAATCGGCGGTGGACCCGGCGGATATTCCACAGCATTGCGGGCGGCCGAGCTCGGCAAACGCGTGGCCATGATCGAACGCGACGCAACGCTCGGCGGAACCTGCCTCAACCGCGGGTGCATCCCGTCGAAGGCGCTGATCAGCGCCACCCACGCAATCGACTCCATCCGGTACGCCGGCGAACTGGGCATCTCCGCCACCATCAACGGCATCGACTACGGGACGCTGCACGATTACAAGAAGCGCATCGTCGACACGATGACGCAAGGGCTGGCAGGTCTGCTCGCCCATCGGGGCGTCACCGTGTTCCGGGGCGTCGCCTCGATCACCGGCGCGGCACGTCCCATCACCGTGCACATCGCCGCATCTGCTGACGGGCAGGGCGTGCAACGGTCCGTGCGCTCGGACGTGCCGGAAGACATCGGCCCGTCCTACGACATCACCGCTCAGGATGTGGTGCTCGCCATGGGATCCGTCCCGCGGCAGCTGCCCGGCGAGCCGTTCCGTGGCGCGATCATCGATTCGACGCGGGCGATGTCGATGGCGATGCCGCACAACGCGGTCATCATCGGCGCGGGCGCGATCGCCGCCGAATTCGCCTCCATGTGGAACGCCGCCGGATGCAAGGTCACGATGCTTATCCGCAAGGACCGTGTGCTCTCTGGATGGGATCGCCGCGCCGGCGTGACCCTGACGCGTGAGCTCAAACGACACGGCATCGACGTCATCGACCGCTCGACGGTGACCCACATCGACACCGGCGTCAACATGGGAGCCCTCGTGCACTACACCAGCGCCAAGGACGGCGGCTCCACCGAGCACATCGCCGAAGGCGAATTCGTGCTCGTCGCGATCGGGCGGGATCCGCTGACCTCCGACGGTTGGATACGTGACGCCGGCGTGACCGTCGACGACCATGGATTCATCACGACCGACGGATACGGCCGCACGCCGGTCGCAGGCATATGGGCCGTCGGCGACATCACCGAAGGGCACGCGCTCGCTCACCGCGCGTTCGAGCAGGGCATCATCGCCGCGGAATCCATCGCCGGACTCGATCCAAAGCCGCTCGATGAGGACACCATCCCGCAGATCGTGTTCTCGAACCCCGAGGCCGCCAGCGTCGGACTGACCGCGACCGACGCGAAACAGCGCGACGACCTCTCCGATATCAAGGAGACCGTGTACCCGATGATGTCCAACGCCCGCATGATGATGAGCGACTCCGGCGGATCTCTGTCGCTCGTCAGCGGCATCCGCGCGCAACAGCCCGGCGTCAGGGTCGTGCTCGGCGTGCACATGGTCGCGCCCGTCGCATCCGACATCATCGCGGAAGCGGAACAGCTCGTCGGCAACCACACCCCGCTTTCCGACGCCGCGCGTCTCATCCATCCCCATCCCACCTTCAGCGAGACGCTGGGCGAGACGCTGCTCAAAGCCGACGACCGGCCGCTGCACACCCGATAAAGACACCGCGAACGAGCGACGCGGCGGCTCATGGTCGGCAGAAGGGCACATCTGCTGGTAAACTTGTCGCTCAGTGTGTTCACCCTAGACCAAGCGAGGAAGTTGATGGCAGGCAAGGACGAGAAGACCAAGCAGACGAAGCCCAAGAAGCAGGGCACGATAAAACAGATCATAACGATCTTCAAGTACACGCACAAGGAAGACAAGATGCTTCCGGCGCTGATCGCCGGCGCGTTCCTCGTGCCCGTGATCGTGTTCGTCATCCTCGGCATCATATTCCGTTGGACGGTGCTGACGTGGGTGTTCCTCATGCTCATCGCCATCATGCTCGGCATGCTGCTGTCGACCATCGTGCTCACCCGCCGCGCCGACATGGTCGGATACAAGCAGCTCGACGGCAAGACCGGCGCGGCCATCAGCGTGCTGCGCAACATCAACAAGGCCGGCTTCAACTTCCCCGAGCAGCCGGTGTGGGTGGATCCGCGCACCAAGGACGCCATTTGGCGCGGCACCGGATACAACGGCATCTACCTGCTCGGTGAAGGCGATTACGATCGCGTCAAGCGCGCGATGGACCGCCAGGAGCAGTCCATCAAGAGCGTCACCGCCGGCTCGCAGATCCCCGTGTACCGTGTGATGGTCGGCAACGGCCAGGGTCAGGTGCCGCTGAAGAAGCTGCGCAGCAACATCATCCGCCGCAAGGCGTACCGCCCGACGCACCACAAGAACGCTCTCCTGGCGAAGATCCACCCGCGCGAGCGTTTCATCCTCACCAAGGCCGAGCTGGAGAAACTGAACGCCCGTCTGCGCACATTGCAGACCAAGAACGGCATGGGCATCCCCAAGGGCATCGATCCCACGCGCATGCAGCACGTCAGCCGCCGCGCGATGCGAGGCCGCTGATCTTCGGCGGGCAACCTCACGCCGAACCGGCATCATTCATACATCGGGAAAGCCCCCGCGGGACATCGCCGCGGGGGCTTTCCCATATCCGGCCGGGTCCCGACCGACAACCGTCAGACCGTCCACTACTTGAAACGCGACACTGAGACGCGACGAATTTCATAAATCCCAAAACATTGGAAAAACGCGGATTACACCGCCTGTTGCCCATCTCGAAACATAATCGTAACCCAATTGACGAGCGCGTGAAACTCACATTTCTAGACTTGTCGATTGTAAGTTCTCAAACAAGTTCTCAAGAACAAAGGAGCGATTGTGGCAGAGAATAAGATTTTCGCCCACACGCCTGAAGAGGTCGAAGCACTGATCAACAAGGAAGGCATCGAGTACGTCTCCGTGCGTTTCACCGATCTGATCGGCGTTCAGCAGCACTTCACCGTCCCGGCCAGCGAATTCATTGACAACGCCTTCACCGACGGCATGCCGTTCGATGGTTCGTCCGTGCAGGGTTTCCAGGCCATCAACGAGTCCGACATGAAGCTGATCCCGGATGTCACGACCGCCTTCGTCGACCCGTTCCGCAAGCACAAGACCCTCGACGTGGCCTTCTCCATCGTCGACCCGCTGACTGACGAGCCGTACTCCCGCGACCCGCGCCAGGTCGCCGGCAAGGCCGAAGCCTACCTGAAGTCCACCGGCATCGCCGACACCGCTTCCTTCGCTCCCGAAGCCGAGTTCTTCATCTTCGACAAGGTGCGCTACGAGAACTCCATGCAGCGCTCCTTCTACGAGGTCGACACCATTGAGGCTCCGTGGAACTCCGGCGTCGACACCGAAGAGGACGGCACCCCGAACATCGGCTTCAAGAACCGCATCAAGAAGGGCTACTTCCCGGTTCCGCCGTGCGACCACTACCAGGACCTGCGCGACGACATGGTCGCCAACCTGCAGAAGGTCGGCCTGCAGCTGGAGCGCTCCCACCACGAGGTGGCCGGCGCCGGTCAGCAGGAGATCAACTACCGCTTCAACACCCTGCAGCACGCTGGCGACGACCTGATGAAGTACAAGTACGTCGTCCACGAGACCGCAGCGCTCGCCGGCAAGGCCGTGACCTTCATGCCCAAGCCGATCGCAGGCGACAACGGTACCGGCATGCACTGCCACCAGTCCCTGTGGAAGGACGGCAAGCCGCTGTTCTACGACGAGCAGGGCTACGGCGGCCTGTCCAACATCGCCCGCTGGTACATCGGCGGTCTGATCAAGCACTCCTCCGCAGTGGTCGCGTTCACGAACCCGTCGCTGAACTCTTACCACCGTCTGGTGCCGGGCTTCGAAGCTCCGGTTTCGCTGGTCTACTCCGCCCGTAACCGTTCCGCCGCCATCCGTATCCCGCTGGCCGGAACCTCCCCCGCTTCCAAGCGCATCGAGTTCCGTGCACCGGATCCGTCCTGCAACCCGTTCCTCGCCTTCTCCGCCCAGATGATGGCAGGCCTCGACGGTATCCTGAACCACATCGAGCCCCCGGAGCCGGTCGACAAGGATCTCTACGAGCTGCCGCCCGAAGAGCACGCCAACATCAAGCAGGTGCCGGGCTCCCTCGACGCGGCCCTGAACGCCCTGGAAGAGGACCACGACTTCCTGACCGCCGGCGACGTGTTCACCGACGATCTGATCGAGACCTGGCTTGACCTCAAGCGCGGCGAAATCGACCAGGCTCGCCTGGCCCCGACCCCGCTGGAGTACGAGCTGTACTTCCACATCTGATAGGCGAAGCCCTTGAGCCCTACTGCCGACTGGGTTTTTACTCTGCCAGTATAGCTCAGGTCTAGTTATGGCCTAGTTGTGTTTCAAAAAACGGCCCCCGCGTGATTCGTTTTGAACCACGCGGGGGCCGTTTCGTCATCGCGGCCGTTCCGGCAACGCGGACAGCCAATCGTCCAGATCACGCCGTCGGATGCGCTTGGTCGACGAATGGACGTAGCAGGCGATGAGCTCGCCTTGGCGTATGGCCAGTCGGATGACCTTCTCGTCCAGCCCGGTCAGGGCGGCCGCCTCCGGCACTCCCAGTAGCGGTCGGTGCTCGATGGGCACGTAGGTAGGGCTTCTCCTTGGGGTCGGCGACGTCTTTTTCGGATGCGGATGTTCTCTTCGGTTTCGTCATAGCAGCGGCTATGCGTCGCGAGGATTCAACGGCGTTGCGGCGCCGGCGCACCCGGCTGGCTTGCCGCGACGTTCGGATGCCCGGCGCTAGGTGATGGCCGTTCACCACGATGTTCTGGCCGGCCAGGGTGCGCGTGTACGCCGACCTGACCCGCCTGTACGCGTATCTGACCGGACTGTACGGCGCGAAGGCGGCCGTCATGGGCGAAGGGCTGGGCCGCGCCCTGGCCGCCCGTCACCGACGGACTTGAAGACATGCTGTGAGGAGACTACGATGCTTCACGCCACACTCGACGAAACGAAGGGGCGCGGTGAAGAATCTGAATTGGCTTAGGGAGCGTCTTATCGACAAGCTTGGCTCGGCCGAAAGCGTATCGGGCTCCAGTGAAGGCTCTGGTTATTGGCGTGGTCGCGCCGACGCTTCGGGAGTCTCTGCTCATCGTGGACAGTATGCGCGACGGACAGGTCGACCGTCGCGCCGTCTGGCGCAAGAGTGTCGAACGGTTCGGACGGGACAAGCAGTCCATCGTGTGCATGGAGGAATGCGCCGAACTCATTCAGGCCGTCAGCAAACGATTGCGCGGCAGGCCCGATCCGGAGCATAATCTGGCCGAGGAGATGGCCGACGTGACCATCTGCCTGAAACTGCTGCAAATCATGTACGACATCACCGACGATGAGCTGGACGAATGGGTGGAACGAAAAACCATGAGACAGAAACAACGAATGGAGCAATGATGTTCGAAGGATCATTGGCGCATAATTTAGGATAAACGATTCACAAACCGGTTGAGGGCATCGTGAAGGTTGTGGGGAACGCATGGTGATGGATGACGATTCGGATTTGGGTTCCGTTCTGGAGCTGTCCCGTGGAATGGACGGTTCGGACGAGGATGGTCCGGCCGGTGGGTGCCGGCGCGGGAGGAGACGTGATTCCGACGAGCCCAATGAGCTCGGCGTGTTCTCGATGTTCGCCACGACCGTTCCCGAACGCGGGGAGGGGGAGCGTCCGGCGACGGTGCGTGGCATGGTGTGGCGGACGGTTCTGCTGTTCGCTTGGTATGTCGGCGTGTATGTGGCGAACATATGGTATTACCTGACCGGCCATGGCGAGTACGAGCGTGCGAGTCTGGCCATACTGTCGTGGTTCGGGGTTCGTTGGCACGACACTTGGTTGGGGGATTGGGGAGGTCCCATCGTCTGGATCGTGGTCCTCATGTTCAGCTCCTGCGCCCCTCTGCATGTATCCACTCTTCTGATTGTCAATGGGTTCACGGGCCGTAGGTGCCGTCCGTTCTGTCTGCTGGCGGCGTTGCTCATGCCGGTGGGTGTGGCGGGCATGCTCACCGAACCGGTGTTGAAGCACGCCGATTGGGGAGAGGACTTCCCTGACATGTACCCGAATATCATTCCAGGTCTGCTCACGTCGATGGTATGTGTCGCGTTGGTCGCGGGTCTTGCGTTTTGGAGCATCCTGCGCAAACGTGCGGGCGACGAGGCGAAGGGCCGTCTGGCACGTCGTCTGGCGGTGTTCTCTCCGGGTGTGCCATTGTTGAGTATGCTTGCCTTTGAGGGTTTATCGGGGCTTGGGAAGGCCGCCGCAGCATTCGGCATGATGCTGCTGCTCGCCGCGGTCGTCATCCCGAACGAACTGGATGGCGCACGATGGGCGATTGAGCATGATCGCGGCGCGTATTGGCTGTGGCCCGCGGCAATTGCCGTGGTTGGTGAGTTTGGTTTGTGTGTATTCGGCATGGTCGCGATTATCTACAACCTGCAATGACGCAATTGGTGCGTGGGCGAAACGATACGAGCCTACGACACGGCAGTCACGACGACATGCGCTCGGGGACGCATAGCCCCTTATGGAACCCACGCGGGGTTTTTAGACATACGCCCCGGAGCCGGCAACGCGAAGAATGGCGAGGGCGAGCGTCTGGGTGCGGCCATACGCGGAGACGACGTGCGTTTTGCCCGTCAGCATGATCGGTTGCAGTTCGCCGGCGGAGTCGACGAATGTGAGTGTATAGCGCATATCGGTTTTTTCCATGATCCAGTGCTATGCGCCCCGGCCGCAGGTCTAGTTATCCTAACCGGAAATAGCCGCACATGGCTGGCGATAGCAGTTTTTACAGGTCATGTAAAAACCCTTGGAAACGGCGAAATGAAGCCGTTTATGGCGGTATTCCAACGTTTTGCGCCGACATCGCGCTAAGGGCTGCTCCTACTTCCACATCTGATAGATGCTTTTTCATTATCTCTTCCTCTCTCCTCCCCTCCTCATCTTTTTCTCCCTCCTTCTCTTTCCCCTCCTCCCCCCCCGATGTATCAGCGAATCATTCTCATTAAGAAAGGTGCGAGGATTGCGCACAGATACGCACAATCGCACATTTCTCATATCGGCGGAATAACGCCGTTCCCATCAATTTCATGTTCGTTTGCCCGCAGAACTGACTCGCACCTTTCTTAATGAGAACCGTTCGCTGATACATGGAATGTGGATAACACGCCGAAGACATGCCAAAAATGCCTAGCCTTCGACCACATACCCCGAAATCGCTTGCCATCGGCACATTTCATTCCATACCGTTGCCCCATGGGATTCATGAACACGGATATAGTCAACGGGCGGCGGAACGAACGCAAACGCTGCAATGAAGCCGCCATGCGCACCAAGAGACCGCTCAGGGTCGGATATATCAACGCCATACGATACTGGGGAGCTCCCGTGCCGAAGACCGATCTGGCGTCGAATCGCGTCCATGTCAGCGTGCCTCGCGCACAGGATCGCAATCACATCGCCGGAGTCACATTCCATGTGTTCTCCGGAAAGGAGGAATACTGCAAATACGAATATGAACGGTTCTGGATGGCCTCCCCCGCCATGGCATGGGCGCAGATGGCAACCTACTGCGACACGGAAGCCCTGGCGACGATAGCCTCGGCGTTTGCCAGCCGCGAGGAACGCAGGAAGAAGGCCAGGAAAGACGACTTCGCCGCATACCTCGACGCGAGCCCCCGTTTCGCAGGGAAGAGAAAATGCGAGGAGGCGCTCCCGTACATCGTCGAGGACACGGATTCACCACCCGAAACACCTCTGTTCGGCATTCTCTTAGATTCGGGGCTCGGCAGGCCATATGCGAATTACCGAGTGAGGCTTAGGCACGGAACCAGACTGATCGATATGGCCTACCCCGACTGCAAGGTGGGATTCGAATATCAGGGCGCATATCATGCGAGCCCCGAGCAGATGCGCAAGGACGCCGCGCGGTTCAACGAGCTGCAGCACAATGGCTGGACCATCATCATGGTCACCGCGGATGACCTGCGGACGGAGGAATCAAGGCGGGCCTTCATCGAGATGGTCAGGGACATCGTCAACCGGCAGCGTTATTTGCACTACTGGCTCGCAGCGAACGGTTCTCAATAAGAAAGGTGCGAGTCCGGCTGCCGGCCAAACGCACATGAAATATGCAGAAACGGCTCTATTCCGCCACTCCTAGGAATGTGCGACTGTGCGTATTTGTGCGCAATCCTCGCACCTTTCTTATTGAGAATCATTCGCTGCGAAGAAGACCCTCGGCAAGCTCCCGGAACGTGCGCCCCAGGGCATCCGAGCGCAGTGCGCCGTCCTCGTTCAGAACCGCCGGACGGCCGGACTCGCCCACCTCGCGCAAATCGGGGTCGAGCGGCAGCTGGGCGAGTAGAGGCACGTCATAGCCAAGCGTCTCGGTCAGTTGATCGGACACACGCCGACCGCCGCCCGCGCCGAAGATCTCCAGTCGCTCGCCCTTATGCTCATACCAGCTCATGTTCTCGACCACGCCGCGTACTTTCATCGGCACCTGCAATGCGACCAGACCGGAGCGCACCGCCACATCCGAAGCCGACGGCTGCGGAGTGGTGACGACGACGAGTTCCGCGTTCGGCAACGCCTGAGCCACTGAAATCGCCATGTCGCCGGTGCCCGGGGCAAGGTCGAGCAGCAGCACGTCCGGATCCCCCCACCACACGTCCGACAGGAACTGTTCCAGCGAACGCTGCAGACGAGGCCCGCGCCACAGAATCGCACGGTCGGCACCGGCGAACATGCCAATCGAAATCAGCTTGACACCCCATGCAGTCACCGGCATCAGCATGCCGTTGAGGTTCGTCGGCTGCGTGTGCACGCCGAACAGCTTCGGCAGCGAAAAACCGTAGATGTCCGCGTCGATGGCCGCGGTGTCGTACCCGAGCGCCGCGAAGGTCGCCGCCAGATTGGCGCTCACCGATGATTTGCCGACGCCGCCCTTGCCGGAGGCGATCGCGAAGATGCGCGTCTTGACGCCCGGTTTGTTGAACGGATTCTGCTTGCGCTCCGCCTTGAGACCCGCCACCAGGTCGGCGAGCTTGTCATGGCTCATGGATGAGACCTCGATGTGCGGGGTGAGCTTCGCGTCGGGATATGAGACGATTGCGCCGTTGATCTGATTGGTGATGGTCTGTGACAGCGGACAGCCCTCGACCGTAAGTTCCACATGCACGGTCACGTCATATGACGGCACGTCGCCGTCGCCCTGGGAGGTGACGCCCACCGCGTTGATTGCGGCGATCATCCCCAGATCGGTGATGGAGCGTCCGAGCTCCGGGTCGATGACTTTGCTGAGCCGTTCGTAGATCTGCGCCTCGATGTGGCGTGCGTCTGTCATGTATCCTATCCTCCTTATTGCCGCGTACCAGACTAGCGTGTGAATCGACGGCGTGCCAGAGGCGGCGTGAAATCCACCCTGTGAAATGGGCCGCAAAGCGCGGGGCGGGTACTTGCTCCCGCCGGCGGGAGCTGACTCGCGAAGCGAGACTGAGGGGTGGGTTTATAGGCATGAACCACCCCAGTCGCTCCGCGACAGCCCTCTGTCAGCGGAGGGGGCAGTCTATTGCACGGCGCCGGTTTCCAAGAGGGTACGGAATTGGGCTTCGTCAAGCATGGGGATGCCGAGTTCTTCGGCCTTGGCGGCCTTGGAGCCGGCGTTTTCGCCGACGACGACCCAATCGGTTTTCTTGCTGACCGAGCCGGCAGCCTTGCCGCCGCGCTCGATGATGGCCTCCTTGGCGGAATCACGCGAGAATCCCTCCAGAGAACCAGTCACGACGACGGTCTTTCCGGCAAGCGTCTGCGGCAGCGTGCTGGTCTCGGCGGCGGCGACCCCGACGCCGGCAGCCTGCCAGGCGCGCAGCGTCTCGCCCCGCCAATCCCTCGGCTCACGGGCGGCGGCGAACCAATTGACCACCGATTCGGCGATTTCCGGGCCGATGCCGTCAATGGCCGACAGCTCGTCCACGCCCGCCTGCTCGATGGCCTCCAGCGAGCCGAAGGCGGAGGCGATCAGACGGGCCGTGGGCGGGCCGAGACGACGTATCGACAAGGCGACCAGCACCCGCCACAGGTCGGCGTGCCGGGCCTTGTCCATCTCGTCGAACATCTTGCGCGTGTTCTCGCCGGGGCGGACGTACACGGGGACGTCGACCGTGCCGTTGCGCGTGGTCTTCCGATCGACGCGCACGACCACTGCATCGGCCGGCACGTCATATCCCGGATACGGCTCAGCCGCAGCGTCGGCCGCAGCCTGCCGTCGCGCGGAAAGCTTCTTCGCCGGCGTGGGCGCGGTCCAGAACGCCGGGACCTGATGCCATAGGCCCGAGCCACCGATGCGTTTGCGAGTGCGCTTGGTCTTGCCGTCGGCCGTGACCGTCTCATGGATCTCGATGATCGCGGCCTCGCGCCACACGCGCACATCCCTGAGCGCCGCGGCGTCCAGTGTGAACAGCCCCGCTTCACTCGACAGCACTGGCTTCTGCCGTTCCGGCAGCCGCAGTCCCTCCACGGGCTCGTACGGCTCCGGCTCCTCGCCGGGCTTGACGAGAATCTCGGTGATGTTCGGAGCGAACGTATCCGGCGAATCCGGCCGGTTCTCCTCCGGGTTGGTCAGCGCGATGGCTGACTGATCACCCAGATGCTCGATGTCGAACGCCTTGCGCGAAGCCAGGTTGATGATGCGCTCGGTCAGCTGGGCGGGGCAGGATTCCACGTTCGGGCAGCGAATGTCCTTGTCTCCCTCCTTGGCCGGTGCGAGCTTCGATCCGCAGGACGGGCAACGATCCGGCATGACGAATTCGCGCAGGTCGTCTTCACGCCCCTTGCGGCGTTCCACGACCGGCCCGACCAGTTCGGGAATCACGTCGCCGGCCTTGCGCACCACCACCGTGTCGCCGATCAGCACCCCCTTGCGCTTGACCTCGAACGGATTGTGCAATGTCGTGCGAGACACCGTGGACCCCGCTACATACACGGGCTTGAGCACGGCGACGGGCGTGACGCGCCCGGTACGCCCGACCTGCACGGTGATGTCCAGCAGTTCGGTGTTGACCTCCTCGGGCGGGTACTTGTAGGCGATGGCCCAACGCGGCGCCCGCGAGGTCGCGCCCAGCGACCTCTGCAGGCCGAGATCGTCGACCTTGACGACGATGCCGTCGAGCGCGTGCTCGATGTCGCCGCGGTGCTCGCCGTAATAGTCGATCATGTCGAGGATCTGCGCGAACGACGTGACCTCACGGTTGTGCGGCGACACCGGCACTCCCCACTTGGAGTACAGCGTGTACGCCTCGGACTGGTCGGCGACGACGTCATGCGAGCCGGCGGGCCGCCCCGAGCCCCAGCGCAGCGTACCGATGCCATGCGCGTAAAAGCTCAGCCGCCTTGTGGCGGTGATGCGCGGATCCTTCTGCCTGAGCGATCCGGCCGCCGCATTGCGCGGGTTGGCGAACGGAGGGCGCCCGGCATCCTCCTGTTCACCGTTGAGCGCCTTGAAATCGTCCCAACGCATGAACACCTCGCCGCGGATCTCCACGAACTCGGGGATATCCGCGGCCGGCCCGCCGAGATTGGCGGGAATGGAGCCGATCGTGCGCACATTGAGCGTGATGTCCTCACCGGTGACGCCGTCGCCACGCGTCAGCCCCTGTTCCAGCACGCCGTTGCGGTATATCAGATTCAATGCCAGGCCGTCTATCTTCACCTCGCAGGTCATCGGCAACGGCTTGCCCTCAGGCCAGTCCAAATCGCGCAGCACCGAATCGTACCAATCGCGCAGCTCCTCGATCGAGAACACGTCGTCAAGGCTCATCATGCGCGACGGATGCCGCACCGAAGCGAAATCATTGGAGAACGTGCCGCCGACCCGGTGCGTGGGAGATTGCGGTGAATCCAACGACGGGAACTCCGCCTCCAGCCGTTGCAGGCAACGCAAGCGTGCATCGTAGGCCGCGTCGGACGAGACCGGCGCGTCATCGATGTAATAGGCGATCTGGTCGGCCTCGACCCATGCCGCGACGCGTGCCCACAGGCGGGCTGCAACCTCGTTCGACAGCGAGGACACATCCAGCCGATCCAGCCGGGCCGCATCAGCGTCCGTGGACTGCAGCGCGGCGACCCACTGGGATGAGCCGGGCGCGAACCGGGCGGCGCCTTCGTTCTCGACCGGCGCCGGAGCCTCCCCGGCGTCCGGATCGTCGAAATCCCAAGCCAACTGGTCGCCGGATGATTGCGAAACCGCTGCGCGAGCCATCACTTCCCCTTCGTATGTGCGAATTCATCTGGATTCGATTGTAATCGAAAACATGAACCCGCCTCGGCGACGCCCGCGCCACGGCATCAGGAGTTGAGCGATCTCAGGAACTGGGACTGCACCATGTCGACACCGCCGTTGTCGCCGTCGTTCATACGGGCGGCCGCCATCGACAGCGTCCGTGCGGGAACGAACATGCCCTCGTCCACGCACACGCGGGCGGCGTCGCGCACGATCGCGGCGACCTGGGTGTGGGGCCACACCGGCAGATCGTGCATGCGCAGCACGCCGGCTGCCGACTCCACGTCGGTAGGCACCGCTATGCATTGGGATTCGGCGCGTGCGAGCAGTTCCCTCAGCTCGCCGTCAAGCGCCCCGATCTGCCCCGGTGCGATGTGCTCGCTCATGATGTAGGCCGCGGCGGCGATATCGAAACGGTCGCGCATCCATTCCGCGTATGCCAGCCGGTAGTAGGCGAATGCGGCGTCATCACGGTCGAGCGCCACGCGCAGCGCGTTCAGGCATGCCGCGCGCGCGGAATCCCAATCCTCGTTGCGGGCGAGCTGCACTGCGAGCTTCATGTGCGAGAACGGGTAAGCGGGAGCATACGCCACCATCGCGTTAAGGTGCGGCAGCGCGGCCTTCGCGCCCTTGAGCTGAAACAGCAGGTCCGCCAGCTCGGTGTGCGCGTAGAACAGGTTGTCGGGGATCAGCACCGTGCGTTCGCCATCCGTGGCGAACAGGCGGTTGTAGACGACGCGCTCGGCATACGAGTTGAAATACCGTGGCACGCCCGGATTGTCGGCATAAGCCGATTCCACACGTTCGATGGCCGCTTCGGCGACGGTCACGGCCTGATCGTCCTGACCGGAGAACAGCAGGTCGCGGGCCCGCGTGCGTTCCCGGTCGAGTTCGTCCGCCAGCTGGAAGGTGAAGTCCGGTGTGTCGGTACCGTCGATGAGCGCACTGGTGACGCGTGACGACAATTCGGACAGCTCCGGATCGGCGACGCGGTCGATGACATGCATCGCATGCTGCGCCTTGGAGACCGACGCCAGGGTCCCGTCGGCGGCGAGCCGGTGGAATTCGTCGACGCAGCGCTGCAGCAGGTCCGCCCGCTGGATGGACAGGCCCTCGGCGTTGTCCGTGCCGAGGATGCCGGCGACAGTCGCCGGGAAGACCTTGTCCGACAGTTCCGGCTCCTCCTGGGAGCCCGTCGGGGAGAACCTCGCGTCACGCAGGTCGAATTCGGCGCTGATGGGGGCGAGTCCGCCCCGCTCGTCGATGTCCATCACCGCGCCGAACAGGCGATAGGTGTCGGCGGGGTGCCGCAACGCGTCTTCGCGCAGCCGCTGCAGCAACTCCTGCCTGGTGAACGTTACGGTGACGAGGTTTCGCACGGTGGGGCTGCGGCGCAGCGCATCCATGGGGTCGGTGTCGCCTTCTTCGTTGCCTTCGCCGCCGGGGGCCGCTCCGGCGTCATCCGCCTGACCCGTATCGCCGGAGTCGGAGTCCTGGACTTCCTGCGGGGAGTCCCGTACGAAGTCTTCGAAATTGATGTCCTTCATCATGTCGGCGAAGCTCTCCAACGACTGCAGATCATCATCCCCGACGGTCGCAGAAACGGACTCACCGGCGGAATCCGTCTTCGCGTCCTGGGCGCCTCTGGCATCCGCCTGCGGGGTGCGGGCATCAGGCGCCGGCTCCGCGGAAGGCGTATGCGAAGGATCGCCGTGATGGTCGCCGTCCTTCGGATCGGCCTTGGACGCGCCGGCATCGCCCGTGTGCAGGCGCTCGAACGATCGCAGCGCTGCGCTCATCAGATCGGAGATCGCGCTGTCCTGCTCGGCGACCGCCTCTTCCAGACCGATGGAATCGATGCGCACGCACACCTGATCGACCCGTTCGCTCGCGCCGAAGCACAGTGCCGCGATGATGAGCCCGACGCGGAGATTGTACGCGGCGCTCATGGCGGCCCGTTCCCCCTGCGAGAACGAGACCCAATCGTGGGCGCGCTCGTCATAGCGGCTTTCCGGCATCATGGAGGGGCCCGCCGTGGTGAACGCCACCGCGGTCGTCCCCTGTTCGAGATTGCTGCGGAATTCCATGTCGAAGCGATACGGGAGCCTCAGCTGGCGCAGCAGCCGGGACACCGCCTGACGGTACACCCATTCTGACGCCCCCGGGTCGGAACCGAGCCGCCCGCCCGCGGGATTCGGATTGTCTTGAAGCATCCGGTCAGCGGTCTCGCCCGCGTACCGCCACACGTGTCGTATCGCCGCCACGCCGTCGTCGTGCGGGAAATCGATTCCGGATATTGCGGGGTTCCCTTCCCAAGGCAGCGCCATCAGCGCCGGATCGTCCAGCAGCGCAAGATCGATCTGCGCGGCCTGCGCGCGCGTGACCGTGTCCTCGGTCACGCCGCCGTTGCGGGCGGATCGTTCGATCCACGCGCTCACTGCGGCGAAACGGTTGAGATTGCCCTCGATTCTCAGCGAGCGCAGCGCGGCGCGGAACTCCAGTCCGGAGTCCCACGCGAAGAAATACCCGCCGGAGTAACTGGACGTATACAGGTGTAGCGGTTCGGCCCCGTGCACCGCCTCCAGGCCGGACGCATGGTCGAGGGCGCCGGCCTCTTGCATCAGGTCGGCGAAATGATCCTCCAGACCGGACGCCCGCATGCCGTGCGCGCGAGCCTCCATCGTGTCGCGTATGCTGCGGCGTATGGCACCCATCGGCGCCTCACGGTTGAGGCGACGGAAGATGTTGCCCGATCCGAACCCGATGAGCAGCCCCCGCATTTCGGGCAGCATGTATGCGGCGAGGAAGGCGATGGAGATGGCGTCACGGTAATCCAGACGCTGCCGCAGCGAGGCAGGCAGCGGGGAGCGCATCTGCTCCAGGGTGTACCGGTTTCCCGTCTTCAGCCACGAGGCAAGCCATGTCATGCGCCCTGTGGCGTCCCGTCCCACGATGCCGCCCTGAAACGCGCGGACCGTGCCCGCCGACTCGCCGGTCGAGGCCCCCGTCACCGCAGACGGCGGCCGCGCCTTCGCGCCGAATCTCGCGCCGTCGACGGCGTCCAGCTCCTCCTCCTTGACGAGCATGAACCGCGGCTTCATATCATGCGTATCGGCATGCGGGTCGGAGGTCACGAACACGCGCCCGTTCCCGTCGGCGAGCGCGATCTGCGAGAAACGGTCATGCCCGATGAACAGCCCTATCGAGATAGTGGCGCCCTCCCCCGAGGTCAGCTGCGCCCATCCCAGCGCCACACCGCGCGGGACACCGGGCAGGTCGGGAAACACGCGGCGCTTGATAAGCGGCGTCAATCTCACCGAATGCTTCGAGAGCGCGGCCATCATCGCATCCGTGTCGTTGCCGGACCCGGCCGCGGCCTGCACCGCCGCCTCGAACGGTCCCTGCCCGTCCTCGTCCATACGAACGCCACGCCCGCCCAGTACGGACGCGGCGGCGTCCCCCACCTGTCGCAACGCGCCGGACAGGCCTGAGATCAGCCCTCCAAGAGAGCCTTCTGACGGGAAGTGTGAAGCGTTTCGGAACATGGCACACATTCTTTCAATCCAACCCGACATGAAGCCGATAGAATAATGGGGTGCGTTCTTCCATCATTTCCCGAGACCACATGCGACGGTCACTGCCAGCCATGCTTGTGGCGCTGCTGGCGATCCTGGTGATCGAATGCGTGGCGTTCAACATGCCGTTCTGGACCACGATCGGTGCCAGCACCGATTCCGCCGCGGCGACGAACGTCATGGGAGACGGTCTCAAACGCGGCGAGGACGGCATCCTCACCGTCACCGACCCGACGTCGGCGTACATGGAAGTGAGTGCGGACGGCACGTCGTCATACGTGCGCATCGAGGCGGCGAACACGCCCGAAGGCGGCGACGTCAAAACGGCGAGCAACGTGTTCGTGCGCGCCGACACCGATTCGCGCACCGGCGAGATCACCTCCGTCTCCACGTCGGCGCCGCGCTCGCTGTACCTTAAGGTGAAGCCGGGCAGCTCGGTTCGCCTGTGGATCGAGGAGCCCGTGGGCTCTCGTATCCCGTTCTCCGCGGTCAGAGCTAACGTTCGGGTTCCCTTCGAGTTCAGTTGGCTGCGCGTGTCGATCATGGCCGCGGTGGCGCTACTGGTCGCGCTGTGGCGACCCGGCTCCGCGTTGTGGCGCATACGGCTCAATCCCGCGAGCGTACGGCAGCGGTGGGCGCTCGTGGCATTCCTCGCCCCGCTGGCCATCTATACCACGGTGCGCATCGTCGGCGAATTCCTCGTCTCCGGGCCGCTGGTGTTCCCCAACCCGCATGGCTACACCTACGACTTCGACCAGTACGACCATGTCGCGCAGTCGCTGCTGAACGGCCGCGTGTGGCTGGATCTGCCGGTCTCCCCCGAGCTGGCGCAGGCTGCGAACCCGCATGACATCCTGGTGCGCGGTCAGCTGTTCGAATCCGGCAAGACGCAGATATTCTGGGATTATGCCTTCTATGGCGGCCACTGGTATTCGTATTTCGGCGTGGTGCCCGTGGTGCTGTTCTTCCTGCCGTTCCGTGCGATAACGTCCCTATGGACGCCCGGCGGCATGATGCTGCCCACGTCCGTGTGCATACTGCTGATGATGTTCCTGTTCGCCGTCTTCGCATGCCTGCTGGTGATACGGCTGACGCACCGTCTGTGCCCGAACGCATCGGTGGCGGCCACGTCCATCGTCATCGTGATGTTCCTGCTCGGCTCGAACGCCAGTTATCTGCATTTCCGCCTGAATTTCTACTCCGTGCCCTTCGCCGCATCCCTGATGTTCACGACGCTCGGCCTGTGGCTGTGGCTCAAAGCGACACCCGAACGGCATCCCGGGCGCGGGGAGCACGTCCATGTGGGCAGCTGGTCGGTCGCGGGCGCCCAACCACTATCGCTGCGCCATCTCGCCGCCGGCGCGGCATGCATCGCGGCGAATTTCGGATGCCGGCCCACGTTCGCGCTGTCCGCGCTGCTGTGCTTCCCGATCTTCTGGCCGCAGATCACCTCGCTGCTGCAGGGGTTGAAAAGCCGCTCCCTGCCCCCGCGAAGGGCCCTGCGAGCGCCGGCCGCCGTCATCATCCCCGCCCTGATCGTGGTGCTGCCGCTGATGGCCTACAACGTCGCCCGGTTCGGGTCGCCGCTGGATTTCGGCAATGACTACCAGATGACCGTCACCGACATGACCAGGTTCGTGCAGCCGACGGCCAATTTCCTGCCGTCGGTGGGCGCCTACCTGTTCCTGCCGTTGCGGTTCACGTCGGAGTTCCCCTTCATTGGCATGACGCCCATAGCGTTCCGCGAATGGGGCTATTACGAGCCGATGGCCGGCGGCCTGTTCGCGACATGCCCGCTGCTGCTGCTCGCGCTGGCGGCCCCGTTCCTGCGACGCAGGATGCACAGGTCGGGTTACTGGGGGCTCGCCACGTGCTCCCTGGCCCTGGCGGTGCTGCTGGCGGTGTTCGACGGCCACACCGCGGGCCTGGGATGGCGCTACATCTGCGATTTCGGGTGGATGATGGCGATCTCCGCGCTGGCGCCGATGCTGTATCTCATGCATCCCGGTGGCGACGCGATCGCGGCCGGTGCGCCCGATCCGTCGGAACGCAACGAGCCTCGGCGAGACGTCACGAAGCGTCACCCGATGGTGCTCGCATGCGTCCGCGGACTGGTTGTGGCGGTGCTGATAGCATCCATCATCCTGGCTGTGCTGGCCTGCTTCATCCCGGGCCGCGACGACTCGCTGATCAACAACAATCCGGTCCTCTACGACACGGTCGTCGCCTGGTTCAGGCTGTAGACGCCCGCGGGCGTATCGCGGACGGCACCGGACCGCGACACGTATAAGCCGCCCGCCATAATCGACATTCATGCGATTCAGGAAATCGCCAGACAACACATAGCGTTTCCTCTGCGCATTATTACCGTGCTACCGCTCGCACCGGCTGCTGTTCGACGACAACGGGCTCATGTGGTTCTCCGCGTCGACCAAGCATTTCGTCGGCATGAACCGGTTCGGAAAGCTGGAGAAGATCATCGACCTGGGTGACCGGTTCATCCTCCACCACGACTACGCGCTCGACGATGACGGCAACATCGTCTCCCTCGCCACCGACCTGACACGATCCGACCATGCCGTGCAGGACCAGGCCATCAAGGTCAACACGAGCACCGGCAAGGTGACGAAGCTCGTCGACTTCGGCGAGATGTTCCCCGATTACAAGGCCTCCACCGACCACTCCGGCATCGATGAATCCGATCCGGCCGCATCCGGGAGCTGGGACTGGATCCACTTCAACACCATCCAGCTGCTGCCCGACGGCCAGTACTACATCTACATGTTCGACAACGACTTCGCCTGACGCGAAGACGATCGCCCGCAGGCCGTGACGAGAAGGCCCGACGACCGCGTACCGGCGGCCGCCGGGCCTTCTCGCGATGCGGGCCGATGCGAATGCGCCGATGCCGCTACTATAGGAGTCATGGGACTTTTTGACTCGCTCTTCGGCAAGGACGAAGCCTTGCCATCGCAGGTGACCTTCACGCTGGACCAAGCCGGACACACCTATGAGGACGGTTCCGTCGGGCTTCTTCCCACATCGCTGACGATCACGCCCGACGACAGGCGCGTGGCGGTCATCGGGCTGAACGGCGCCGGCAAGACCACACTGCTCAAGCTGCTCGACGGAGCATTGGCCGCCACGAGCGGATCCGTCTCCATCACCGCGGGCGAGACCGCGCTCAGCCCCGCCGTCAAACGTGATCTCAAACGCATCGAGGACATCGTCGGGCGTGTCCGCCGCGAGGAGATCCCCGACAGTTACTACCGTGCGGCGACCATCCGCGAGGCGATCGACCAGCCGCTGAAAAAGCACAAGGTGCCCGAATCAGAGCGGCTGGCCATCGTCGGCAACCTGTTCACGCATTTCGGGCTCAGCACCGTGGCTCGGCAGTCGGCCAGCTCGCTCAACAGCGAGCAGCGGCACCTGCTCGCCATCGCCAGCGCGTTGAGCTTCTCCCCCGCGGCGATCGTGGCGGACGAGCCCACCAAGGGCCTGGACGAGATCGGCTCGGCCCACGTGGCGAAGGCGCTGTTCAGCTACAACAAGCAGGTCATTTTCGCCACGCATGACGTGGACATGATCACACGGCCGCAGTACGCGATCGACCGGGCGCTGGTGGTCGACGACCACGCGGTGGTATTCGACGGGAAACCTGCCGCCGCGGCCGCGTTCTATGAGGACCTGATTCGGTCCAAAGTGGCACGATAGCGGAAAGCACGCTCTCAAAACTCGCAGATACGTTTTCCGCTTTTACGCGAAAACGGCGGAAAATGGCCAAAACGCAGAAAACGTGGAATTTGTATCTGCGAGTTTTGAGAGCGTCCTTCGACAATCACCCCAGCAATTCGGCCACCGAGTCCAGCACGACGCGCACGTTATGCGCGAATTCGTCCGGTTCGGGCAGCAGCGATATGGCCAGATAGCCGTTCGAGGCCATGTCGAAGAAATAGCCGGGCTGGCCGGAGACGCCATGCGCGTCAATCATGTGCAGCACCAGCTCGTTCTCGTCGATGACGCCCGGCACGCGCAGCAGCACGTTCCAGCCGCCCTCGGCCCGCAGCACGGAGACGACGCCGAGCGGGTCGGACTCCAGCATGCGGTGCAGTGCCCTGAGATTGCCCTGCACCCGGCCGCGCACGAGGTCGGTCTGGACCTTCGCCGCCTCCAACAGGTCCGGGATGCGGGAGGCGATGATGTCGCTCATCGGCAGGTAGTCGTCGGCGATGACATCCAGCCGACGCATGGCCTCGCGAACGTCCGTCTCAGGGCCCGACACCTGAATCCAGCCGACCTTGGCATGGGGCGCGGCGAGCATCTTCGAGAACCCGTCCAACGCGAACGTCAGCGCCCCCGCCTCGCCGGCGAGCCGTGCATTGCCGGGGAACGGCTCCAGCGCGTAATCGTAGAACACCTCGTCGGCGATGATGGCGACACCGCGCTCGCGGCACAGGCCGACGAGCTGCTCGCGCTCCCCCGCCTTGACGTAGGACCCGGTCGGATTGTTGGGGTTGATGAGCACCAAAGCGCGTATACGCGCCCCCTGCGGCCCGTCCAGCAGCGCGCGCAACTCGGCGACGTCGATGTACCATGACCCGTCGAAGCGCAGCTGGTATTCGATAGTGTCGACGCATTCCAGGCGGGCGATGGATTCGATCAGCGGATACCCCGGCTTGGGGGCGAGCACCGCATCGCCCGCGTCACACAGCAGCTTCATGAGCCACGAGTACGCCTGTGACGTGGAACTCAGCAGATAGAGGCGATTCGGATCCGCCGCCGGCGCGGTGCCGGCACCTTCGGCGCCCCGGTGAAGCTCGGTCAGGAAGGAGGCCAGCGCCTCCCGTGCGGGCCGCGGGCCTCTCGGGTCGGCGGTGTACGTGCCCGGCACCAGTGCCGGTGCAAGTCCGTGACGTGTGGGATTGGAATCGTTGAGCTTGCCCAGGGGCATGCCTTCGCACCGGCAATGCGTCTCGGCTGCGGCTATGGGATTGGGCTCGCTCAGATCTACTCGGGAAGAAAAACGCACGCCACTACCCTACCGCGACCATGCGTCCTGCATTGCCGGGACGATGGTCGGCCAAGGTGTGGCGTGCGAATGTATGTGCCTGTGTCCTCTGCGCTACTTGGTGCTGGCGTAGTAGGCGGCACCGATGATGCCGGCCTCGTTGCGCAGCTTCGCGGGGACGATCGGCGTATCGATGTCGATGAACGGCACGAAGTTGTCGCTCTTGCGGCTCACGCCACCGCCGATGACGATCAGCGAGGGGCTGAAGTACTTTTCGATCAGGCTGTAGTACTTGGTCAGACGCTTGGCCCACTTCTTGTAGCTGAGCTCCTTGCGCTCGCGCACCGCGGAGGATGCGTAGCGCTCGGCGTCGCCCTTGCCGCCCTCCAGCTCGATGTGGCCGAGCTCGGTGTTCGGGATGAGCACGCCGTCATAGATCAGCGCCGTGCCGATGCCGGTACCGAGCGTGGTCACGACGACCAGACCCTCCTGACCCTTGGCCGCGCCGAACTGCTGTTCCGCCAAGCCGGCGGCATCGGCGTCATTGACGACCGTGACCGGACGGCCGCACTCCTCGGACAGCGCCTCGGTGATGTCGACGCCTACCCACGACTGGTCGAGGTTGGCGATCCAATTCAGCTTCTGGCCGGGCTTGACCGGAGCAGGGAAAGAGATGCCGACCGGAACCGTCTCCGGAACCTCGAAATGTTCGAGCTGCTTGCGCAGCACCGATCCGATCGCCTGCGGGGTGGACTCGGACGGGGTGAGGATCTTCAGCCTGGGCTCGGCGAACTCCCCCTTGTTCAGGTCGACCGGAGCGGCCTTGATACCGGATCCGCCGATATCCACGCCAAACGCTTGAGCGGTATCAATCATCATGACCTCCTGTTGGATGGTGTGCGACACGCACGTCATAGTGGCTGTACGCGAAATTGTATAACGAAATCGTGTCGCAATGGGCAATTGCGCCGGTATACAGCGCGAAAACCGGTCACAACGTAGTGGATGGGGCCACCTACGCGCATGGATGCCTCATGTTCGCTATGTGGGCAACGTTACGTCAATCATCCACACCCCGGCGTATACATGGTCAAGCAAGTTTCAGGGAAGGTGCAATTCCTTACTGGCGGTGACCTGCGGAGCCGGGATTCATAACGGCGGCCGCGGCAGCCCGCGACCCGCGCAAGCGGCTGATCCGGTGGGAATCCGGAGCCAACGGTCAAAGTCCGGATGGAAGAAACGGAGCTCACCATGAGTGTATCTTCGCAACCCAATTCAGCAGATTCGTCGAACGCGGCCAAGCCGACGCGCCCGGATTTGGCGCATTCGACCGGCGTCGCCGATTCCGGCCGCTGGTCGACCCGCCGCATCGCCATGTACGCGCTGTTCGTGGCGCTGGCGATGGCGACCAGCTTCATCTCGTTCCCGATCCTGCCGAACCCGGCGTTCTCGTTCCTCAAATACGACCCGTCCGGCATCGTGTGCCTGATCGCCGGCTTCGCGTACGGCCCGGCCGCAGCCGCGATCGTCAGTGTGCTCGGCTTCGTACCGCACGTGTTCATGGACCCGTGGGGCACGCTGATGGCCGTGCTGGTGGCCTTGACGCTGTCGGTGCCGGCGGCGCTCATCTATCGCCACGTGCACACGCGCAAGGGCGCTGTCATCGGTTTGGTCGTCGGTGCCCTGCTGGCCTTGGTCGCGGCCATCGCCGGCAATCTGGTCATCACGCCGATCTACACCGGCTGGCCGGTCTCCGAGGTGGCGGCCATCATCGTTCCCGCACTGCTGCCGTTCAACCTGATCAAGTTCGTGATTCACGGCGTGGTCACGTTCCTGGTGTACAAGCCGATTTCGAACCTGCTGAATCGCTGACATGACGCGGCGCGAAGTCGCCGCCTAGGGCAGCCCGCCAAAAGGGTCATCGCACGAGGCTTATTTCCGACAGTCCGGGTGATGACCTCTCTGGCGGGCTGCATCCGTCAGCGGCGACAATGGCCTCTATGATATGGATTGACCACGATGTTTTGTGAATGGATGATATGAACAGCATGGTTCCCGCCGCACGACTTGAGCATGTGCGATTCAGCTATGACAACGGCGTCACATGGGTGCTTGACGGCATCGACCTGACCATCCGCAGCGGGGAGCGGCTGTGTCTGGTGGGCCCCAACGGCTCCGGCAAATCCACTCTGGCGCGTCTGATCGCCGGTCTCGCAGCCCCGGACGGCGGCGATATGACGCTGCTGGGCCATCATGTCTTCGACGGCGAGACCGCTTCAGCGAATCCGAGCGAATACCGCGATGCCCGGCATGGCATCGGCACGGTGTTCCAGAATCCGGAGGATCAGATCGTCACCACCATCGTCGAGGATGATGTGGCATTCGGCCCGGAAAACCTCGGCGTGGCTCGGGACGACATCGGCGGGCGCATCGACGAATCCCTGCAATCGGTGGATATGGCGGGGTTCCGCCACGCGGATCCGACGCGCATGAGCGGCGGCCAGCAGCAGCGTATCGCCATCGCCGGAATGCTGGCGATGAACCCGCGCATGCTGGTGCTCGACGAACCGACCGCGATGCTGGATCCCGACGCGCGGATCGAGGTGATGCGCATCCTCGACATGCTGCAACGGCGTGGCACGACGATCGTGCTGGTCACGCATCATCATGACGAGACCATGCACGCCGACCGCGTACTTCGCATAGACGGCGGACTGCTCACGCAGGTCGAAGCGATTGCGGCGAAGAAAGTGATTGCGCGGAGCCACGCTGACGCAACTGACGCTGCGGGCTCCACGGAGTCGGCAGCTGAGGAGCCCGGAGGTTCCACCGCGGCCGCGTCGCCCGCGCAACCAGCGAAATCCGGACAACCCGTAAAACCGGCGTCTACCAAGTCGGACGCATCACCCATTCCACCTACAGGCTCAGCATCCGACGCCATCGCAGTAGCCGGCCTGTCATATCGTTATGACGATGGCGACGCCCCGGTTTTCGAGAATCTTTCTCTGCGCGTCGCCGAAGGAGAAATCGTGGCGCTGATGGGTGCCAACGGCGCCGGCAAGACCACGCTCGCACGTCTGCTGTGCGCCTTGGACCGCCCGTCCGCCGGATCGATCACCGTGGCCGGATTGCCGGTCGCGTCGTCGAAACACGGGAAACGGCCTCGCGCACTCACCCGAAAAGAACGCGCGGCCCTGCGGCGCAACGTCGGCTATGTCATGCAGCATCCGGAGCGTCAGCTGTTCGCTGACACCGTCGCCGAGGATGTGGCGTACGGCCCACGCAACCAGCATCTGAGCGAGTTGGAGGTGGCCACCCGCGTAGAGGAGGCGCTGCGGATGCTGCATATCGAGCATCTCGCCGACCGTTCTCCGTTCAACCTGTCGGGCGGGCAGCAGCGGCTCGTCGCCATCGCGGGCGTCATCGCATGCCGCCCTCGTGTGCTCATCATGGACGAGCCGACCGCCAGTCTGGACGAATCGGCGGTCTCCCGCATCCACGCGCTGCTGGGTTCCCTGAAAAGTCAGGGCGTGGCGGTGCTCATCATCACGCATTCCATCGACGAGGCCGAGCACTGCGCGGACCGCATCATCACCATAGGATCGCATAATGGCGACGGCGAAGGCGATGGTTGCGGCACCGGAGACGACGGAGACACCAGCGTCGGCGACGCCACCGAGTCTTCCACGAACGCCGGCAAAGCCGGCATCGAGTCCATTGAAGACGAATCCAGGAACCGTCCGTCATTCGTAGCGTCCCTGGATCCGCGCGCGAAGATGGTGACGTTCCTGACGTTGATGTTCACCGCATTCGTCATCACCGGGCCGGCGCAGCTGGCGATGGGCGCCGTCCTGACCGCATGCGTCGTGGCGGCCGCCCGGCTGCATCCGCTGCGTTTGCTGTCTTCCGTGCGCGTGTTCCTGATCGTATTCGCGGTGATGGGCCTGGTGAACATGTTCTTCGCCCGCTCCGGCGAGACGCTTGCGCATATCGGCCCGCTGCCGATCACCACCGGCGGGCTCATGGTCGCGGTGCTGTATTCGTGCCGTCTCGCGCTGGTGATCATCCTGGGTGCCGTGTTCCTTGCGACGACGACCCCCACCGCGATGACGGATGCGTTCGGCTCCCTGCTGTTGCCGTTCAGAAAGCTCGGCTGGCACACGCAGGAAATGGCTCTGGTGATGAGTCTTGCGCTGCGGTTCCTGCCGACGCTCAGCGACGAGACCAAGGCGATCATCGACGCGCAATCGGCCCGCGGCGGCACGATCGAGACCGGTTCGCCGGCCACTCGTGTCAAAGCGCTGTTCGCCATCATCGTGCCGATCCTTGTGGCGGCGCTGCGTCACGCGGATAATCTCAGTCTGGCGCTTGACGCGCGCTGCTACGAGGAAGGCATCCACCGCACCCATTGGAGAGTGATGCGCGCGCGCCGACGCGATCTAATGGTCGCAGCCGCGTGCGTCGCCTACGTCGTCGCGCTGCTGGCGGTGGGATGGCTCTGACCTGAACCATCCCCGGAGCGGGAGTCAGCGCTCGGCAGCCGTTCTCGACGCACGGATACGGAACGCGCAGGCAAGCGAGCAGATCGCGATCAGGCAGATCACCGTCATCGTCGCGAACATCCACGTGCCGCCCACGGCCGTGGCGTGACGGAACGCGGCACTCCCCTTTTCGGCCGAGCCGGCGCCCGCCTGAGCCACGCCGAGAATCATCGAGAACAGTGCGGTGCCGACGGCACCGCCGAACTGCAATGCGGTATTGAACACGGCATTGCCATCCGGCATGAACGCGTGGTCGATGCCGCTCAGCGCACTGGTCATGATGTTGGAGAATCCCAGCGCATAGCACAGCCCGAAAATGAAGTAGAAGCCGGCGAGCAGCGCAGGCGTCAACCGCATGGAGAATGCCAGCAGCAGGATCGGTCCGAACGTGGCCACCGAAATCACCGAAAGAATCGGCTTCGTCGGGCCGAATTTGTCGTACAGCATGCCTCCGACGGGCGCGAAGAACGCACCGACCAGAGCGCCCGGCAGCACGAGGACGCCGGCGTGGAACGCGCTGGTGCCAAGCGACATCTGGGCCAGATTGGTGATGACGTATCCGAATCCGATGCCGACGATCGGCAGAATCAGGTACGCGAGTAGATGAAGCTGGACGACACGGTCTCGTAGCCACCCCAGACGAATCAGCGGCGAGAACGAGCGGCCGGATGACCAGCCGAAGAACACCAGGGAGCCCACACCGACGACCAGGCTCACGACGGTGATGATGACGGGACGTGTCGCCGAAGAGCCGTTGACCGCAGCGCTGACCGCGACGCCCATCTGGTTGAGCGCCAAGATCATGCCGCTCAGGGCGAGCACTATCGCCACGAACTGCACTGGGTTGAGCCGCGCGTCCTCGGTGGGGCGTTTCTGCTCGATGCAGTGCAGTCCGAGCGGCAGGGAGACCAACAGCACGATCGGAATGGCGATGACGAAGATGGCACGCCACGGCAAAACACTCGACACTGCGCCGCCGACGGTGGGGCCGATGGCCGGGGCGACCGTGATCACCAGCGAACCTACGCCCATGAGGCGGCCGACCTTGCTGCGGGGCGACTGTTCGAGGATGATGTTCATCATCAGCGGCGTCGCCACGCCCGAGCCGATGCCTTGGATCACGCGGGCGAGCAGGATGACCGGGAAGGTGTGGCCGACGATCATGATCGCCGAACCGGTCACGGCGAGGACCACAGCCGCGATGAACAGGGACTTCAGCCGGAAACGGCGGTTCAGGAACGACGACAGTGGCATCGTGGCCGCGACCACCAGCAGATACACGGTGGTGATCCATTGCACGGTGGCGGTGTTCACGCCGAATTCGGTCATGAGTTCCGGGAACAGCACGGTCATCACCGTTTCGGTGAGGATGCCGATGAATGCCAGCGAGCCCACGGCGACGATGGCGCCGATCAGACGCTTGGGGATGCGCTCCTGCGAGGTTGAGGTCATGTGATGAAATCCATTCAGACCGACGCCAGTTGTTTCCGGACTGCCCTTACGATACCCACACTGCGTCAGGCCACATTACAGTGTAACGGATTGCCGGACGAGGGCGGAGTGGCGGTTGCGATGAACTACTCCCAGCCTCGCTACCGCTCGGCAACCCCGCCGGGCGGGGCGATTTATCCGTTCTGCTCTTTGGACTCGGTATAGCCGTCCGGCGCGGTTTCACTGTGCAGGATGGAGCGGACTTTGTCCAAGCGCTGGCTGACCTCGTGCTCGTATCCGCGGTCGTTGGGATGATAGTACTCGCGGCCGCGCAGCTCCTCGGGCAGGTATTCCTGCGGCGCGACGGCACCCGGCCAGTCGTGCGCGTACCGATAGCCGTCATGGTTGCCCCAGCTTTTCATCAACGCGGTCGGCGCGTTGCGCAGGTATAGCGGCACCTGGCCGATGAGCCCGGCGTCCACGTCGGCGAGCGCCTGGTTGATGGCGTTGTAGCTGGCGTTCGATTTGGGTGCGGTGGCGACGGCGATGGTCGCCTCGGCGAGGATGATGCGCGCTTCGGGCATGCCGATCATCGCGACGGCCTGTGCGGCGGCGACGGTGACCTGCAGTATCTGCGGCGCGGCCATGCCGACCTCCTCGCTGGCGGCGATCATGATGCGACGGGCGATGAACCGCGGATCCTCGCCCGCTCGCAGCATGCGTGCGAGGTAGTGTATCGCGGCATCCGGGTCGGAGCCGCGCATCGATTTGATGAATGCGGAGATGACGTCGTAATGGTCGTCGCCGTCCTTGTCGTAGCGCACGGTGGCGGCGTCCATGACCTGCGAGACCACATCCGGCGTGATGGTCGGACGCCGCGCGCCTTTTCTGCGGGCCTTGTCTCCGGTGACGGCACCTGCAGCGGCTTCGAGGATCGTCAGCGTCTTGCGGGCGTCACCGCCGGCCATGCGGATGATCTCGTTGACCGCCGCATCGTCGATTTTGACTTCGCCGTTCAATCCGCGCTTGTCTTCCACCGCGCGTGCGATGAGCGTGGCGAGATCGGACGGTTCCAACGATTCGAGTTTGACGACGACGGAACGTGACAGCAATGGTTTGATGACGGAGAAGCTCGGATTCTCGGTGGTCGCGCCGATGAAGGTGACGTCACGGTTCTCGACGGCGGGCAGCAGCGCGTCCTGCTGCGATTTGGAGAAACGATGCACCTCGTCGATGAACAGGACGGTCTCCGTGCCGTCGCCGACGAGTCTGCGCCGCGCGCGGGCGAGCACGTCACGCACGTCCTTCACCCCCGATGTCACCGCCGACAGCTCCTCGAACGCGCGCCCCGACTGACGGGCGACGATGGTCGCCAGCGTGGTCTTGCCCACGCCGGGAGGTCCGAACATGATGATGGAGCTCGGCGCGGTCAGCGACCCCTTGGACGAGGGATTCGCCAGACGCCGCAATGGGGAGCCCTCACCCAGCACATGGGACTGCCCCAACACCTCGTCGACCGTCCGAGGCCGCATGCGCACGGCCAACGGTCGCGTCATATCGTCGGGCACATCCGCCGCCCCGAACAGATCATTCTCAGTCATGCCTACACTCTACAACACGGCATCGAACATAGGTTCGATACCGGACGGACCACCCCCAGTCGCTTCGCGCCAGCCCCCGCTGGCGGGGGCCGGCGGCGTCAGTCGTTGGTGACGGCGTAGTCGAAGAAGACGACTTCGCCGCTGGATTGCGTCGCGTCCAGGTCGATGGTGCCGGTGATGGCCCAGTCGTGGTCGCCGTCGGAGTCGTCGATGATCTGGCGCACGTGCCAGCTGTGCTCATCGTTCTCGTGCTTCTCGTCGAGCATGAACAGCTCGGCCGAACGCGCCTTGGCGTCGGTGTTCACGTACTCGTGTTCGTCGTAGAAGTCGTCGAGCGCGTCCTCCCACTCATGCACGCCGTAGCCCCACTCCTTGTCGAGAGCGCCGAGCGCCTCGGGCTTGTCAAGGTCCATGAGCTGCACGCGGTGGAACAGCGCGTTGCGGATCAGCACGGTGAGCCCGCGCCGGTCCTCCACCACCGCGGCCTTCGCGCCCGGCGCGGCCAGACTGGCGGCCGCCTGCGAGGCATCATCGGACGCGCCGGCGTTCTCCCATTCATCCACCAGACTGGAGTCAATCGAACGCACGACCACGCGCAGCCATGAGATCACGTCGCGCAGCTGATCGTCGAGCTTGTCGTCCGGTACGGTGCGGGCGAGCGCCCGGTAGGCGTCGGACAGGTAGCGCAACAGCGTGCCCTCCGAGCGGGCGATGTTGTACCGCGAGATGTATCCGGTGAAGTCGGAGGCGGTCTCGACCATGTCGCGTACCACGGATTTGGGGCTCAGCCAGTAGTCGTTCGCCCACGGCACGTCGTGCCGGTACTGATCGAACGCCGCGTCAAGCATGTCCTCCAGCGGCTTGGGATAGGTGATCTCCTGCAGCCTGTCCATGCGCTCGTCGTATTCGAGCCCGTCTTCCTTCATCCGGATCATCGCGGCGTCGCGCGCCTGCCGCTCCTGCGCGCGCAGCACCTGCTTGGGGTCTTCGAGTGTGGCCTCGACCATGGAAATCACGTCAAGCGCGTACATGTCGGATTCAGGGTCGAGCAGTTCCAGCGCGGCGAGCAGGAACGGGCTGAGCGGCTGGTCGAGCGCGAAATCGTCGGGCATGTCCACGTCGAGGAAGTAGTCAAGCCCACCGTCGTCGCGCTCTTCGGTCTCGATCACCTTCGTGTCGAACAGGGTCTGGAATATCTCGTCGGCACGTTCATGCAGATGCTCCTTCTGGTCCGGCGTCTGCGCGGAGTCATCGATCAGCTCGTCGACGCGCCGGCGCGCGTCACCGCCCTGCGTGACCTCGTTGAGCACCATCGAATGGGTGATCTTCATGTGCGGGACGAGTGTTTCCGGCGCGGCGTCAATCAACTTGTCAAACGTGCTCTGGTTCCACGTGACGAACCCTTCCGGCGCCTTCTTGCGCTTGACTTTCTTGAGTTTCTTCGGATCGTTCCCGGCCTTGGCGACGGCCTTGGCGTTTTCGATCTCGTATTCGGGCGCCTCGGCGACGACCAGTCCCTCCGTGTCGAAGCCCATGCGGCCGGCGCGGCCGGCGATCTGATGGAACTCGCGGGCGCGCAGGCGACGCATCTTGGTGCCGTCGAACTTCGTCAGCGCGGTCAGCACGACCGAATGGATCGGCACGTTGATGCCGACTCCCAGCGTATCGGTGCCGCAGATGACCGGCAACAGCCCCTGCTGCGCAAGCTGCTCGACGAGACGACGATATCGCGGCAGCATGCCGGCATGGTGGATGCCGACGCCGGTACGCAACAGCCGTTGCAGTATCTTGCCGAACGCGGTCGTGAACTTCACGCCCTTGATGGCCTCGGCGATGGCCTGTCGCTGCTCCTTGCTGGACACGCCGGTCGAGGCGAGCGACTGCGCGGTGTCGAGCGCCGCATCCTGCGAGAAATGCACGACGTAGATCGGCGTCTCGCCCTTGCGGAACGCCAGTTCGACGGTCTTCTCCAGCGGATCGAGCGTGTACTCGTAAGTGAGCGGCACCGGGCGCGGCGCGTCGGCGATCACGTCCACGTCAGTGTCGGTCATGTCCTCCAGCTTGTCGGCGATCGCGTCGACGTTGCCGAGTGTGGCGCTCATCAGCAGGAACTGCGTGTCCGGCAGCGTCAGCAGCGGCACCTGCCACGCCCAGCCGCGCTCCGAGTCGCCGTAATAGTGGAACTCGTCCATGGCCACGCAGCCGACGTCCGCGCGACGCCCCTCGCGCAGCGCCTGGTTGGCGAGGATCTCGGCCGTGCAGCAGATGATCGGCGCATCGGCGTTGATATGCGTGTCTCCGGTGATCATGCCGACGTTGTCGCGGCCGAACACCTCGACCAGATCGAAGAACTTCTCCGAGACCAGCGCCTTGATCGGCGCGGTGTAATAGGAGCGCCGCCCGGTGCACAGCGCGGCGAAGTGCATGCCAAGCGCCACCAGCGACTTTCCGGAGCCGGTCGGCGTGTTGAGGATCACATGGTCGCCTGCCAGCAGGTCCATGATGGCCTCTTCCTGATGAGGCCACGGCTCGACGCCCTTGACGTCGGCCACCCAGCCGAAGAACCGCTCGTAGATCTCGTCCGTGTCGATGTTGCGCTCGCCCTCGTCCCACGCGGGCGCCAGCGCCCCCAGCGAACCATAATGTTCTGTATCTGCCATAGTGGTTCCCAGTCTACACGCCGGCGCAGCTCGCGGAATCGACCGGCGGGCGCAAGTTCACCCCAGCAGCCGCCGAACCTCGTCCGGATCGACGTCCGGGTCGAGTCCCGGCCATGTCATGTTCATGTTCTTCAATGTGGTGCGCAGCAGCTCGGAGACCACGGCCCTCGAGTACCAGCGGTTGTCGGCGGGCACCAGATACCACGGCGCGGTCTGCGTGCTGGTCTTCTCGAACACCTCCTGCCACGCGCCCATATAGTCGTCCCAGCGTTCGCGCGCATCCAGGTCGGACATGTCGAACTTCCAGTATTTGGTCGGGTCGTTGAGACGCCCGAGAAAATGCCTCTTCTGCTCCTCCTGGCTCACGACGAGGAAGATCTTGAGAATCGCGCAGCCGTCGGCCGCCAGCGAACGCTCGAACTCATTGACCAGATCGTACCGGCCGCACCATTCGGCCTCGGGATACGTGCCGTACACATGCGGCATGACGATGTCCTCGTAATGCGAGCGGTCGAACACCGCGATCCACCCGTTCTTTGGCAGCTCGCGTTCCACCCGCCACAGGAAGCCGTGCCGCGCCTCCTCGTCGGTCGGCTTGCCGAAACCGTGATAGTGGATGCCCATCGGGTCGCCCTGCCGGAACACGTGGCGCACGATGCCGCCCTTGCCGGAGGCGTCCATGCCCTGCAGCACGATGAGCAGCCGGCGGCGCGAGCCCTTGACGCCGTTCGCATACAGCAGCCGTTGATATCGGGCGATCTCCGATGAGCTGAGCGTGATGAACCGTTCAGCGTCATCCCTGCCGCCTGGGAAGCCGGGTGTGGAGTCTCCGGCGACATCGTCGATATGCACGCCGTGATGGAACATGAGACGCTGCGCGGGTGGCAGCGACCATACAGCGCTGAGCAGCTCACTGGATTTGGCGGCGTTCGCGAGTCGTTCAGCCACCGTCGTGCTCGATTCGATGGTTTCGATGCGGTTCGTGGCGAGCCGCAGTACCTTGTCGATGCGTTTGTCCGTCTTCTCGGACTTCGCTCCTTTGCCCGACTTGTCCGGCTTATCTGTCTTGTCCGATTTTCCGTCGCCTTTGGCCATGCCCCGATTGTACGTCCCATGCGCCGCCTTGTGAAGCATTTCCGCGGCGGAATATCGAACGGCCGGACCGGCGCATCCCCTGTCGGGGAGTGCCGGCCCGGCCGTTATCGGGTCAGGCTGCGGGACGCTGTCCGCGTATTCCTGCGCGGACCGTAATCTACCGGGTCATTACGCGTCGTCTTCAGCGTTCTTCTGCTCGGCATCGCCCTCATCTCCGCCCTGCGGATCGGGATGGGCCTCGTCGAAGCCCTGCTCGTAGCGCGTGCGCTGCCAGTTGTGGATCGAGGCGTTGCTGCCGCGATGGTGCACGTGGTATGTGAGCGGCGTGCCGCGCAGGGGGCGCTCCTCGACCTCCTTGGCGACGGCGATCTGGTTGACGTTGGACGGATCCATGATCGCGATCGGCGGAACTGGTTCCGGTTCGGCCGGCGCCGCGGTGCGCTGCTGCATGCGCGACGGCAGCCATTCGGCCAGACGCGACAGCAGCCAGCAGACGATGAAGTACACGACCGCGGCCACGACCAGCGTCTGCAGGATGTTGAAGTACATCGAGCCGAGACGGCGCGACTCCTGCAGCAGATCGGTGTACATGATGATCGATCCGAGCGCGGTATCCTTGAGCACCACGACCAGCTGCGTGACGGCGGCCGGCAACATCGCGTAGACGGCCTGCGGCACCTCGATCTGCATCAGCGACTGCGTCTCGGTCAGTCCCAGTGCGAGCGACGCCTCACGCTGCCCGTTCGGTAGGTTGCCGACGCCGGAACGCACCAGCTCGGCGACCACGGAGCCGTTATACAGCACCAGGGCCAGCACCACTGCCCAGTAGGACGGGCTGGACAGTCCCGCGAACGCGAACCAGCGCCAGAAGAAGATCATCAGCAGCAGTACCGGCACCGCGCGGCAGAACTCCACGACGACCGACGAGATCGCCCGCAGCACCACGTTCGGCAGCAGTCGGCCGACGCCGAACACCAGGCCGAACACCACGGAGCCGACAACGGCGACGATGGACGCCTTGACCGTCATCCACAGGCCGGGAAGATAGAAATCAGTCCACGCCTCACGCTCCAGCGCGGGCTTCCACAGCTCCCAGCTCAGCTGGTTCTCGCCGTCCGGCGGGTTGTGCAGGCGCATCAGGATCAGCACCAGCACGCCGACAAAGATCAGCGCGGCGACCCAGTTGACGATGCGGATGGTGCGACGTCCCTTGGGACCGGGCTGGTCGAACAATACGGAATTGGAAGTATCAGCCATGTCGTCACCTCCGCACGGCGAGCTTGTTGGACAGGTACGTGGTCAGCATGCCGATCGGGATGATGAGAATCACATAGCCGAACGCGAAGATCAGGAAGATCTGCACGATCACGTCCGGGTGGAATTCGATCATCGTGCTCATCAGCGACGACGTCTCCGTGGCCACCGACGCGGCCGCGGCCACCGTGGAGTTCTTCAGCAACGCGATCAGCGTATTGCCGAGAGGCGCGACCGAGCCGCGGAACGCCTGCGGCAGGATGATCTGCGTGGCCGACTGCATGAAGCCCAATCCGAGCGCACGAGCCGCCTCGGCCTGGCCGATCGGCACGGTGTTGATGCCTGAACGCAGCGACTCGCACACGAACGCCGCGGTGTACAGGCTCAGGCCCGTCACCGCCAGCCAGAAGAAGTTCGTGACGAACGTGTCGGAGAACGTGAGCTTGAGCTGCGCGTAGGCGCCCAGCACCATGAACACCATGATGATGGTCAGCGGCAGGTTCTTGAACAGTTCCACGTAGGCTCCGGCGACGGTGCGCAGCGAGGATATCGGCGAGATGCGCATCATGACCAGCACCACGCCGAGAATCAGCGAGAACAGCGCCGACCACAGCGTCAGTTCGATGTTGACCAGGAACGCGGCGGGAACGTTGTATTCGCTGAACAGTTGGATGAATCCGTCCATGCTACTTCTCCCCCTCGGTCGGTTTCGGCGGGTTGTACTCCGCGTTCGGCGTGTACGACGTGCCCTCGGTGTTGTCGGCGATGGCGCGCTCCCAGGAACCGTCCTTGATCATCTCGGTGATGGCGGCGTTGATCTTCTTGGCGAGCGCCGTGTCGCCCTTCTTGATGCCCACGCCGTAGTATTCCTGCGTGAACGGCTTGCCGACGACGCGCAGCTTTCCGCGCGAGGCGGAGGCGAGGCCGGCGAGGATGATGTCGTCGGTGGTGACCGCGTCCACGATGCCGGAGAACAGCGCCGTGGCGCATTCCGCATAGCCGGGCTGCTCCATGAGCTGCACTTCGGAGGCGAACTTCTTCTTGACTGTGGCGGCCGAAGTAGAACCGGTGACCGAGCACAGGCGCTTGCCGTTGAGGTCTTCGGGGCCGTTGATGGAATGGTCGTCCTTGCGCACGAGCAGGTCCTGCCCGGCCACGAAGTACGGGCCGGCGAAGGATACCGCGTTCTTGCGCTCGTCGGTGATCGAGTAGGTGGCGAGGATCATGTCGACGTCGCCGTTCTGCAGCATGGCCTCACGCTGCTTGGAGGGGGCTTCCTTCCAGACGATCTCGTCTTCGGAATAGCCGAGCTTCTTGGCGACGTACTTGGCCACGTCCACGTCGAAGCCGACGTATGTTCCGGATTTCTTGAAGCCGAGGCCGGGCTGGTCGAACTTGATGCCGATGCGTATCTTGCCGCTTTCGTCGGCGCCGCACGCGGCCAGCGACATCGTGCATGCCACGGCGGCGAGCGCCGCGAGCGCGCGGCGGGCGATGCGCCTGATGCGAGTGTTGAATACCGTCATATGCGTCACGACCAATCAGTGCGTGAGGATCTTCGACAGGAAGTCCTTGGCGCGTTCGGTCTTCGGATGGCCGAAGAACTCGTCGGGCGTGTTCTCCTCAAGGATCTGCCCGTCGGCCATGAACACGATGCGGTCGGCCGCCTTGCGCGCGAAGCCCATCTCGTGGGTGACGCAGATCATCGTCATGCCTTCTCGCGCGAGCTCGACCATCACGTCCAGCACCTCGTTGACCATTTCGGGGTCGAGCGCGGAGGTCGGCTCGTCGAACAGCATGACCTTCGGGCGCATGGCGAGCGCGCGGGCGATGGCCACGCGCTGCTGCTGGCCGCCGGACAGCTGGGAGGGCATCTTGGACGCCTGCGAGTCGACGCCGACACGGGTCAGCAGATCCATGGCGAGATGCTCGGCTTCCTTCTTGTCCATGTGGCGCACCTTGATGGGCGCGAGGGTAACGTTTTCAAGGATCGTCTTGTTGGCGAACAGGTTGAACGACTGGAACACCATGCCGACTTCGGCGCGCAGCTGCGCGAGCTGTCTGCCCTCCTGGGGCAGCGCCTTGCCGTCGATGCGGATGTCGCCCGACTCGATGGTCTCCAGGCGGTTGATGGTGCGGCACATCGTCGACTTGCCGGAGCCGGACGGCCCCACGACGACGAGCACTTCGCCTTTGTTGACGGTCAGGTTGATGTCTTTCAATACGTGGAGGTCGCCGAAGTACTTTTCCACGTGAGTCAGTTCGACGAGAGGTCGTCCTGTGGGTTCATTGCCCGGTACCAGCGGCACCACGGGGAGTATTGCTTCTTGTTTTTCTGACATATTGAGCAGTATAAACTATTGAAGGCACAAGAAGTTCACGTTCTCGTCCAATATGCGACTCGCCTGTGCGACTCGCCCGCGGCCGCACGGCGTCTTACTGCCGGGGCTTGCCCAGACCGGGGACGAATCGGACACCGGGAATATCAGCGAAGATCGAGCCGTCGACCACCAGTTTGGACGGGCGGATGCCGGAGCCGAGATACAGCTTGGGAATCGACAGCACATGCTGGTCGACGAGCAGCGACCAGTCATCGGGCAGTCCGATCGGCGACATGCCGCCCGACTCCATGCCGGTCGCCTCGACGGCCGCGTCAATCGGTGCGAAACTGACCTTGGACACCTCCAGCGTGTGCTTGACCACGCCGTTGAGGTCGGCGTGCGTGTCCGCGGTGACGAAAGCCGCGGCGAATTCGGGCGGCGCCTTGCGGGTCTTGTGCGTGTGTACGACTGAATCTCCAACGATCTCGCCTACGCGGTCATGCGTATCGATCATGACCTCGACGCAGGGCTGCTGGAGGAAGCGGAAGCACAATCGCTGCGCTCCATCGTCATGCGGGCGCTGCATGACACGCATGACGTCATCAACATGCCGGATCGACATGGCAGCGGCTTCGATCGGTACCGGCGGCTGGGGGTGGTCACCGTAAACAGACGCACGATGTTCAAACCGTATTCGACTCAGTACAATGCACGAAACACGCGCACGGCCTCCGACCGAGCGGCGACGTCGAGCTTGACCTTCGCGTGCCGCACCACCACGGACACCGTCGAATCCGCTATTCCCAGGCGCTCCGCAATCTCCGCCGTCGAATAGTTGTCGGCATACAGACCCAACACCTCACGCTCCCGCTTCGACAGTGTCCGGGACCGTCGCGCCGATGCCGATACTATCGACCCATGTGCCTGTTCCGTGGTCGGGAAACCCGGGAACGGCAGTACCAGGACATTCCGCATGGCTTCGGCGAGTTCCTTCGGCGTCACGCTTTTGGCAATCAACCCCTGGGCGCCCGCATCGATCGCCAGCTGACGGTAATGATCCAACGAATACGATGTGATGCCAAGTACCACGATGTCGGCTGATGCAGCACGAACACGCCGGCAGATCTCGGGACCGGGAATGTCGGTCAGCGGCATATCCAGCATGGGCAATGCGAACCGGTCGTTATCCACGATTCCAATGGTGATCACGATCCCATTGCTGATGTGCTTTGGCCGTCATTGCGTTCCTAAGTGCGCGCCGAAACGACGACCGCGCGCACTTAAGAACGCAAACCGGGCCATTTGCGTCGCTATGTGCGCGCACTTGTCGTTTCGGCGCGCACTTAGGAACGCAAAACAGCAGTTCGGCAATCCTCACGGGTAGCAGGGCGCGGACAACTGCGAAAAAAAAAACGGCCTGTGCACTGCGCAGACGGATATGCAAAGAGGGCCCCGACCTGCATGGTCTGGGCCCTCCCGTCAAAGAAGACAGCGAGATGTTACTCAGTCTTCGGCATCCGGGTCGTAGTCGACGCCGGTCTCGGCACGCTGCTCGTCACTGATCGGAGCCGGGGCGCCGGTCAGCGGGTCACGACCGCCACCGGCCTTCGGGAAGGCGATGACGTCGCGAATGGTGTCGGCACCGGCGAGGATGGACACGGTGCGGTCCCAGCCCAGGGCGATGCCCGCGTGAGGCGGGGCGCCGAACTTGAAGGCGTCGAGGAGGAAGCCGAACTTCTCCTTGGCCTCTTCGGGAGCGATGCCGAGGACGTTGAGGACGCGGTCCTGAATGTCGTCGCGGTGGATACGCACGGAACCGCCGCCCATCTCCTCGCCGTTGCAGACGATGTCGTAGGAGTCAGACATGGCGTGCTCGGGATCCTGATCGAACTTGTCGATCCAGTCCTTGCTCGGCATGGTGAACGGGTGGTGCATGGAGGTCCACTTGGAGTGGCCGACGGCCACATCATCGTCATCCGGGTCGTCGGTGGGCTTGAACAGCGGGAAGTCCACGACCCAGGTGAAGGCGAACTTCTTCGGATCGAGCAGGCCCTCGCGACGGGCGAGCTCCACGCGCACGGCACCCAGCAGCAGCTGGGAGGATTCGCGGGAGCCGGCGGCGAAGAACACGGCGTCGCCGGACTCGGCACCGACGGCGGCCATCAGGCCCTCGCGCTCGGAGTCGGACAGGTTCTTGGCGACGGGTCCCTTGAGCTCGCCGTCCTCGGTGAAGGACACGTAGGCGAGGCCCTTGGCGCCGCGCTGCTTGGCCCACTCCTGCCATGCGTCGAACTGACGACGCGGGGTGGCGGCACCGCCCTTGAAGACGACGGCGCCGACGTAGTCGGCCTGGAACACGCGGAACGGCGTGTCCTTGAAGTATTCGGTGAGCTCGACGAGCGGGTTGCCGAAACGCAGGTCCGGCTTGTCGGAGCCGTACTTGTCCATGGCATCCTGCCAGGTGATGCGCTGAATCGGCAGCTGCACGTCGTAGCCGGCGGACTTCCAGATGGCGGCGATGACCTTCTCGGCCATGGCCATCACGTCCTCCTGATCGACGAACGCCATCTCCATGTCGAGCTGGGTGAACTCGGGCTGGCGGTCGGCGCGGAAGTCTTCGTCACGGTAGCAGCGGGCGAGCTGGTAGTAGCGCTCGACGCCGGAGACCATGAGCAGCTGCTTCAAGAGCTGCGGGGACTGCGGTAGCGCGTACCAGGAGCCAGGCACCAGACGGGCGGGCACGACGAAGTCGCGGGCACCTTCCGGGGTGGACTTGATGAAGGTCGGGGTCTCGACCTCGGTGAAGTCCATCTCCTCCAGCGCGTGTCGGGCGGCCTTGACCATGTCGGAGCGCAGCTTGAGGTTGTGCTGCATGGACGGACGGCGAAGGTCGAGGTAACGGTACTTCAGTCGCACGTCTTCGCCGGGAAGCTTGTTCTCGGACTCGTTTTCGAGCGCGGTGGACACCTGGAACGGCAGCGCATCGGACTTGGCGAGCACATCGATGGTCTCGACGACGACTTCGATCTTGCCGGTGGCCAGATGCGTGTTCTCGTTGCCGTCCGGGCGCAGACGAACCTCGCCGGTGACCTGGATGACGAACTCGGAGCGCAGCGGGCGCGCCATCTCCTCGTCGTAGATGACGATCTGCACCAGGCCGGTGTTGTCGCGCAAATCGATGAACGCCACGCCGCCATGATCGCGGCGACGATCGACCCAACCTGCGAGCGTCACCTTCTGACCGACGAGTGCTTCGGTCACCTCGGTGGCATGATGTGTTCTGTAAGCCGTCTGGCTCATGCTTCCTCTTTCTTATGCAATCTATGCAATGGTTTCCCTGCAACGCGCGCCCGTCCCCGGCAGAGGACGGGCGCTGACGAAAATCAGTCGATTACAACGGTTTGCCGGGCATACACAGTATCCGGTTGCCACGACTTGGGATCGGCCGGCTGCTGATCGCCGGTGACGATGTTCTTGACCTCGTCGGATGCCGTGTCGTCGCCGTCCGTCGCGCCGGCCGGGAACCACACATACGGGATGCCAAGCTTGTCGGCATATTTGATCTGCTTGCCGAGTTTGGCCGCGGTGGGCGCGACGTCCGCGGCGATGCCGCGGGAGCGCAGCGTGTTCGCGATGAGGTTCGCGGCGGAGCGATCCTGCTCGTTCCACACGGCGACGAGCACGGATGCCGGGCAGACGCGGCTGGCGTGCGCTCCGGCGGAGTGCAGCATGTACGACACGAGACGGCTCAGGCCGATGGACAGGCCGACGCCCGGGTACTTGCGGTTGCCCTGCGAGGCGAGGTTGTCGTAACGGCCGCCGGAGCAGATCGAGCCAAGCGACGCCGCCCCGTCGAGGAAGGTCTCGTATACGGAACCGGTGTAGTAGTCGAGTCCACGGGCGATCTTCAGGTCGGCGATCACCGCGCCCGGGCGGATGAGGGCGGCTTCGTCGACGATCATCGCGAGCGTGTCCAGTCCCTGCCGGGCCAGCGCGTACGCGTCGGAATCGTCCGCGATGCCGTGCGCGGCGCACAGCGCGTCGAACTTGTCGGCGAGCTCCTTGCCGTCGGCGGCGGTGAGTTCGGCCAGTTCCAGGCAGGCGCGGGCCTGCGCTTCATCGGCGCCGCACGTGTCGACGAGCAGCTTCGCCACTTCGTCCGCGCCGATCTTGTCGAGCTTGTCGATCTCGCGAAGCACTCCCTCGATGTCGGTCAGGCCAAGTCCGCGGTAGAAGCCTTCGGACAGCTTGCGGTTGTTCGCGTGCACGGTCGCCTTGGGTAGGCCGAACGCGCGCAGCTCCTCAAGAGCCGACACCATGACCAGCGGCAGCTCGACCTCGTAATGGTCGGGCAGGTCGCCGTTGCCGATCACGTCGATATCGGCCTGGACGAACTCGCGGAAACGTCCTTCCTGCGGACGTTCGCCACGCCACACCTTCTGAATCTGCCAACGCTTGAACGGGAACGCGAGGTCGCCGGAATGCTCGACCACATACCGGCTCAGCGGCACGGTCAGATCGAAGTGCAGACCCAACCGGTCATTGACCGGCGTGTCGGATTCGTGCCCGACCTCCTGCAGACGGGACAGCAGGTAAATCTCCTTGCTGGTCTCGCCTTTTTTGAGCAGACTGGAGCCCTGTTCCACCGCGCGTGTCTCGATGCCGATGAAACCGTTGAGCTCGAAAACCCTACGGAGCGTGTCGATGACACGCTGCTCCACAACACGTTCAGAGGGGAGCCACTCTGGAAATCCTGATATTGATGCGCCTTTAGCCACGATTCCCTATAATAGGGGAGGTTGCGGAAAAACCCATTCGGATTTTTCCCCAGCCAACGACTACCTTCAAGCTTATAAGGAGCTGGCCATGGCCGACGAGACTGCCACCATATCCGACAACACCACCGAACCCACCGAGCAGGCAACGACGCCCACACCGGCACCGACCCCTGCATCCGCGCCGAAACCCCACGCCCCTTCGCCGGCCGCATTCGCCAAGAAAGCGGTCAAGCGCCCCGCCCCCGCCGCTTCGGCATCCGGCTATTCGGACGCCGAGGTGAAGGCGGCCGAAGCGTTCGGCCGCGTCGACGACAACGGTACCGTGTACGTCAGGGAGGGCGACTCCGAGCGTGAGGTCGGGCAGTTCCCCGACGTCTCCAAGGAGGAGGCGCTGTCGCTGTACGCCCGTCGTTACCTTGACCTCAAGGCCAAGTTGGATCTGCTGGCGAGCCGCCTGCATTCCGACACGGTGAAGTCGCACGAGATCGACGAGACGCTGAAGTCCCTTGAGCAGGAGACCGACAAGCCCGCGGCGGTCGGCGACATGGCCGCGCTGAAGCAGCAGTTCGAGCAGCTGAAGGAGGCCGGCGCCGCGAAGAAGGCCGAGCTCACCAAGGCCCGCAAGGCGGCGATCGCCAAGGCTGTCGAAGAACGCACCAAGATCGTCGAGAAGGCCGAGGCCCTCGCATCCTCGCTGGATGACGAGATCAACTGGCGTTCCACCGCAGACAAGTTCCGTTCCTTGTTCGACCAGTGGCAGCAGCATCAGCGCACGTCCGTGCACATCGACAAGCCGCAGGCCGACGCGCTGTGGAAGCGTTTCTCCGCCGCACGCACCACGTTCAACCAGGCCCGCCGCAAGTGGTCGCAGGCCCGCGACGTCGAGCGCGCCCATGCCAAGGCCGAGAAAGAGGCGATCATCGCCGAGGCGAACCAGCTGAAGGACTCGACCGCATGGGGCGAGACCTCGCGCCGGTTCAACGAGTTGATGGACCGTTGGAAGCGGGCCGGCCGCGTCGGCCGCAGCGATGACGACGCGCTGTGGGCGCAGTTCCGCAAGGCAGCCGACGAGTTCTTCAACGCGCGTCAGGCCGACCGTGACCAGATCAGCACCTCCGAGAAAGAGAACCTCGCCAAGAAGGAGGAGCTGCTGAAGAAGGCCGAGGCCCTGGTGCCCGTCGCCGACGAGGCCGCCGCGAAGAAGGCGCGTCAGGCGCTGGGAGCCATCCAAGACGAGTGGGATCAGATCGGCTATGTGCCGCGCGACGACATGCGCCGCATCGAAGGCCGTCTCGACGCCGTCGACAAGCAGATCAAGGCCGTCGAGGACGCCGCGTGGAAGAAGACCGATCCGGAGGCCGACGCCCGCAAGTCCAGCTTCGAGGAGCAGCTGACCGCTCAGCTCGCCGAGCTTGACGAGAAGATCGCGGCCGAGTCCGACCCGAAGAAGAAGGCCAAGCTGGAGGCGGAGAAGGCCACCAAGGAGCAGTGGCTCAACGCTATCAAGTAGGCCGATTCGCTGTCCGGCCCGGTGTGTCGGCCGGCCGCCGTCGTCAGGACGGTCGGCCGACACACCGATTACCGGCTGTCATCGTCTCGTTGGCATGGGCGTCAGGGAATTCTCCCCGGCGCTCTTTTTGTATTACGACACCGCGGACGCTACGACAGTGGTCAGGTTTGATGCGTTAGAGGCACACGGGCATACAGCATCCAAGTGCCGTCCTCGACCTCGGTGCGCAGCATGCCGCCGATATGGAGCAGTCTGTCACGATACAGGCCAAGTCCCATATGTGTGGAGACCGCTGTCTCACTTTTTATCGGCCGGATGAGTCACGGAATTGTACTGGGTGACTTCTGCGACGTCATCGTGAAGCATCACGCTGCAATCGAATTCGCAACCTGCCGGGCAGTGCCGGATGATGTTATGGGCGATTTCATTGAGCGGCTCGCCAAGCAGCGTCATATGATCGGGGTCGATGTCTTCCATGAGTCCATTGTCGTGCAGCGCGAACCCTCCATGGAATCCCTTGCCGGCAAGCTCTTCTCGAAGAGCGTCACCATAGTCGACGCAACCGATCAACGGATACCGCGTCCGCCCGAGTCGTGCACCTGCGTGGCGTAGTCGAGCGTCTGAGCGTGATGTTCCTGACGCTCCCGCTCCAGCATGCGCTCATGCGCCTGCTCACGGGTCTGCTGCCGACGCATCATCATACTGAGCAACAGGCCCCAAGCAGACCGGCGAATACGATGATAGCAATCATGAATAGGCCGTTCGTTACATTCAGGTATGACAAACCACCGGCCATATGAATTGCATGAAGCAGCTGCTTTTCCGGAAATATGTCACGGTTGGCTTCAGCGGGTTGTTAGCTGTCGTGGTCATGAGACTTATCTCGGAACCGGTCGCCTCGGCAATCTCGGCGGCCTTGAATTCTTCGTTCTTGAGCCTGTTCTTATACTCCTGCACATACTGTGCGGGAATGTCGGAGCTGACCATCCTCTCAGCGTCCTGTACCAACACGACGGTGACCAACTCGTTTTCGGGAGAGGTTCCGTCTGCGTGTGCAATTGGTATCGCACATGTCATAGCACAGGCCAAAGTAATGATCGCGGCCAGATACTTTCTGACCAACACTTCGTTGTGTCGGTTTCCACTGTAGGACGGAATCGCATGGTGGGAGTATGGGTGCGGGTGATTTGCCGTCCTGAGGACGGCATGAGTGGGAGGATATTGCAGACCACCCCCAGTCGCTTCGCGACAGCCCCGCCAGCGGGAGCCAATTCACGCCCCCGCTGGCGGGGCTGTCGAGTGTAGCGAGACTGGGGGTGGTCAGTCGGCCGGTCAACCGGTACCCGATCAGGCCTCCTGCGAGGCGGGAGCGGCGTTGTCAGCCGACTTGTCAGCTGACTCCTCCGTTGCCGGCTCCGCAGCCGGCTCGTTCTCGGGCTTGGCGTCGTCGAACTGTTCGCCGCGGAAGGTGAATTCGCCGAGGATGCCCTCGCCTTCGGAGTCGACCACCACGCGCTGACCGTCTTCGAGTTCGCCCATCAGGATCTTCTCCGAGATGGCGTCCTCGATGTCGCGCTGGATCACGCGGCGCAGCGGACGAGCACCGAGCAGCGGGTCGAAGCCCTTCTGCGCGAGCAGGTCCTTGGCGGCCGGGGTGAGCTCCAGCGACATGTGACGGTCGAACAGACGGTCGTTGAGCTGCTTGATGTCGAGGTCGACAATCTGACGCACCTGCGGCTCGGTGAGCTGACGGAACACGATGATGTCGTCAAGACGGTTCAGGAACTCGGGACGGAACTGCTGCTTGAGTTCGGAGCTGACCTGATCCTTCATGCGCTGGTAGCTGGACTCCGCGTTCGAGCCAAGGTTGAAGCCGGTGTTGGCGGCCTTGGCGATGTCGCGCGTACCCAGGTTGGTGGTCAGGATGATGATGGTGTTTTTGAAGTCCACCTTGCGTCCCTGACCATCGGTCAGGTGACCGTCGTCCAGCACCTGCAGCAGCGTGTTGAAGATGTCCGGATGGGCCTTCTCGATCTCGTCGAACAGCACGACGGAGAACGGCTTGCGGCGCACCTTCTCGGTGAGCTCGCCACCCTCCTCGTAACCGACGTATCCCGGAGGAGCGCCGAACAGACGCGATGCCGCATACTTCTCGGAGAACTCCGACATGTCCACGCGAATCAGCGCGTCCTCATCGTCGAACAGGAACTCGGCCAGCGCCTTGGCCAGCTCGGTCTTGCCGACGCCGGTCGGGCCGGCGAAGATGAACGAGCCCGCAGGACGCTTCGGATCCTTGAGGCCCACACGAGTGCGGCGAATCGAACGGGACAGCGCGGAAACCGCTTCGTCCTGGCCGATGATGCGCTTGTGCAGCTCGGACTCCATGCCGAGCAGCTTCTTCGACTCGGCCTGGGTGAGCTTGAACACCGGAATGCCGGTGGTCGAGGAGATCACCTGGGCGATCACATCCTCGTTCACGACCATCTCGACATCGGACTCGCCCTCGCGCCAGGAGGATTCCTTCTCCTTGCGCTCCGCTTCCAGCTTCTCCTGGTTGTCGCGCAGCTCGGCGGCCTTCTCGAAGTCCTGGTCCTTGATGGCCTTGTCCTTCTCGGCGGCGACTTTCGCGACCTTCTGGTCAAGTTCCTTGAGCTCGGGCGGGGCGGTCAGGCGCTTGATGCGCAGCCGCGCGCCGGCCTCGTCGATCAGGTCGATGGCCTTGTCGGGCAGGTTGCGGTCCTGGATGTAGCGGGACGACAGCTCCGCGGCGGACTGCAGCGCGCCGTCGGTGATGGTCACGTGGTGGTGGTTCTCGTAGCGCGAGCGCAGGCCCTTGAGGATTTCGATGGTCTCCGCGATTGTCGGCTCATGCACCTGAATCGGCTGGAAACGACGTTCCAGCGCCGCGTCCTTCTCGATGTACTTGCGGTACTCGTCGGTGGTGGTGGCGCCGATGGTCTGGAGCTCACCGCGAGCCAGCATGGGCTTGAGCATGTCAGACGCGCCCAAGGCGCCGTCCGCCGAACCGGCACCGACGATCGTGTGAATCTCGTCGATGAACAGCACGATGTCGCCGCGCGTCTTGATCTCCTTGAGCACCTTCTTGAGGCGTTCCTCGAAATCGCCGCGGTAGCGCGAGCCGGCCACCATGGAGCCCAGATCCAGCGAATAGACCTGCTTGTCCTTCAGCGTCTCCGGCACGTCGCCGGCGTTGATCTTCTGCGCGAGGCCTTCGACGACGGCGGTCTTGCCGACGCCCGGCTCGCCGATCAGCACGGGGTTGTTCTTCGTGCGGCGCGACAGCACGACCATGACACGTTCGATCTCGTTGGTGCGCCCGATCACCGGGTCGAGCTTGCCCTCGGCCGCTTCGGCGGTCAGGTTGCGCCCGAACTGATCCAGAATGGCCGAACCGGTCTGGCTGCGCTTGTCCTGCACGCCACCGGCGTTGGCCAGATCGCCCTTGCCGGAGGCATTGGCGCCGCCGCTGTTGCCATGGATCATGTCGATAGTGGCCGAACGCAGTTCGCCCAGGTCGACATCCATCTTGATGAGCACCTGGGTGCCCACGCCCTCGCCTTCGCGGATCAGGCCGAGCAGGATGTGCTCGGTGCCGATATAGCTGTGACCGAGCTGCAGCGCCTCGCGCAGACTCAGCTCCAACACCTGCTTGGCGTGCGGAGTAAAGGGAATGTGCCCGTTGGGGGCGGCATTGCCTTTGCCGATCATCTCCTCGACCTGCTTGCGGGTGTCGTCCAAGGTCACTCCCTTGGATGCGAGCGCCTTGGCGGCGACCCCCTCACCTTCGCGGATCAGGCCGAGCAGCAGGTGTTCGGTGCCGATGTAGTTGTGCTGGAGAGTGCGCGCCTCTTCCTGCGCCAACACGATCACGCGCCGTGCACGGTCGGTAAACCGTTCGAACATGCTTGTCCTTCCATCTCGATAGTCCACACCACTCTACCGATTCGCGATGACGTTTATGCCTTTCCTCGCGATAATTGCGCTCATAACGCAATGAAAAACGATATGCTGAATATAACATGCCAACAAGGAGGATGTCATGACGCAACCAGATGTGAACATCGAGTCCGAGCCGCGGACGTCGGACGGAGCCGGCGACATCGTCGTTGGGGTGGACGGCTCCGAGGAGTCGTTCACGGCCTTGCAGTGGGCGCTCAGGGAGGCGTCCTTGAGCGGCAGGGCGGTCAACGCGGTCTATGCGTGGACGCATTCGTGGGATATGGGAGCCCAGCCGGACAATCCCGATGCGTGGGAGAAGGCGAGCAAGGCCATCACCGAGCAACTGCTGGATTGGGTGAATGAGGCGAGCGCCGGCATTGCATTCGACCCGGATAACCTGAAGCTCACCTCCGTGCACGCCTCCGGCACGACTGGACTGCTGCAGATCGGAGCGGATGCCCAGCAGATCGTCGTCGGCCGCCGATCCCTGGGTCGCGTGACCAGATGGTTCGTGGGGTCGCTGTCGTCCTCCCTCGCCGAATCCGCCAAGGTGCCGGTGACGGTGGTCAGGATCGCCGGCAACGAGGACAAGAGCGTGCAGGATGATATCGCGCATTCGCTCGCCCCCGGTATGCCGATTCACCATGATGACGATGAGCTGGCCGCGGCCAAGGGCAAACGTCCGGTGGTCGTCGGCGTGGACGGTTCCGAGACGTCCCGTCATGCGTTGCGGTTCGCCATTGATTTCGCCGCGCTGCATCACGCCCCACTGCAGGTCATGTTCTGCTGGCAGCTGAAGGATCTGGGCGAGGTGCCCGGCTATGAGAACGCGATCGCCTCGATCGGCGCCGGTCAGGATCACGCGCAGGACATTGTCCGTCGCATGATCGAGCAGGCCGATATTCCCGACGGGCTTCAGGTGACGGGCAAGGCGTTCCACATCGCGGCGGCCAAGGGCCTGACCACGGCATCCCGGTTCGCCAGCCATCTGGTCGTCGGATCCCGCGGTCTGAGCGGCTTGGACGCCCGTTTCCTCGGTTCCGTGTCGAGGCAGATCCTGAACTTCGCGGAGTGCACGGTCACCATCGTGCACTGAGCGCCATCGCGCGCTGGCCCGGATGCGCGACCCCGGATATAGACGAATCGCCTGTGACACCGCTTCGTGTGGTGTCACAGGCGATTATCGTCATCGTCATTCCGCCATTCGGTCGCCGTGACGTTGCCCGTGTTGCGGGCGATTCGGGTCAGCGCGTTTCAGGCAGCTGGGATTTGAGGATGATCGTGCCCTTGGGCACGTCGAACGGCAGGCCGGCGACACCGAGCTTCTCGATCAGCTCCACTTCGCTGCGCTCGTCCCGCGGCGCCTGCGCGATGACATCGATATGCAGGTCGTCAAACGCGGGCTTGGATTGAATCCACATGTGACTCGGCTCGGGCGGCTCGATTTCGGAATGTTCGCCGCATCCGTGGTCGAGCGAGACGACCTTGCCGTCGTCCGGGCTCCACTTGTTCGCGCAGACGCCGAACATTTCGCTCAGATCGCCCTGCAACGCGACGAAGAACCCGCAGGTGGAGCACAGATTGCCCGACGCGGTCTTGGTGGACAACGACTTGGGGCCGCGAGGGCCCTCATACCAGCGCTGCGCGGTCTGGGCGCGGCCCAGCGGGGACAGCACATGGCGGCGGGACAGATCGAATGCGCTCACCGCGTCATCGACATCCTCCGCAGCTGTGGTGGGCTGAGCGTCCTGGGACTCCACAGGTTCGCTGTCGGGCGTCTCAGAATCCGATGCTCCGGTATCCGATGCCTCATCCGCGGCATCGACCTTGCCCGGGGCCCCGGCCGCTTCCACGCCCCGTGCATCCGAAACGCGCGTGTCACCGGTCTCGGCTTCGGCGGTCGCCCGGAAACCTTCCTCCAACCGCGGGTCATCCGGGTCGGTGCCGATGGAGTCGGTCACCGACAGGTCGGTCGGCAGCAGACGGTCCTTCCATGGAATCCATTTCGGAGGGCGCAACGCCTGTTCCATGGGAATAAGCGTTGACTCGTTCACCGTCCACGTGTCGCGTTCGACATCGTGGAACATCGTCACGGACCACTGCCATCCCTCGTAGCCGCGCATCAGCGAGACGAACCGGTAATCGGTGATGCCGTCACCGGCGTCGATGGCCTCGACGAACTCTCCGACGCCGTTCTCGTCCTCGGCAGCCTCGACGGCCATGGCACGGGCAGCGTCTTTCGGGTCGATGGAGGCGATGGGCGAATCCGTGATACCGGGTTCGCCCACAACCGTCTCAGGCATGGTCGTTTCAGGCATGTACTATCCCCTGTCCCCTCATTCCTGCACGTCGAAGCTGTCAGCCACGCCACGCAGCAGTGTGGCGAGCTTCCGGCTGTCGGCGGCGGAGGGATACCGATGGCGACGCAGCTCGTTGCCCGCGGAATCCAGCAACTTGATAAGGTCCTCCACGATGGCGGCCATATCATCCGGCTTCGGGCGGGTCGCCTTGACCAGGGACGGCACGGATGCGACCAGCGTCACGCCCATGGCCTGTGGCCCCTTACGACCGTCGATCACGGAGAACTCCACGCGGGCGCCTTTGCGCAGGGTGGTCACGCCATCCGGCAGAGCCGCTGCGGGCAGGAACACGTCCTCGCCCTCGTCGTTCGTAATGAATCCGAATCCCTTTTTCGCGTCGAACCAACGTACGCGCCCACTGGGCATGGCACACCTCGTTACTCGTCGGACCGGCAGATTCTCGATCTGCTCATGAATACATCAAAGTATCAGTTTACCTCAATGCATGAACGCACGGCACGCGGCAGCGCACCGGACGCGAATCACTCGCTCTTGTGCTGCCGCGCCTGCTGTTTCTCCTGCTTGGCTTTGTTGCGTTCGGCCTTGCGTTCCGCCTTGGCGTCCTGAGGGGGTTCGCCCACGGCGATCTTCGGCTCCAGCGGCGCTATGGGCAGCACCACCGTGAGCGTGAGGCCGCCGCCCTGGGAGTCGGTCGCGCAGATGAAGCCCTTGTGCGCCTTGACCACCGACTGCGCGATGGCCATGCCAAGCCCAGTGCCGCCTTTGAGACGCGCCCGGGACGGGTCCGCGGTGTAGAACCGCTCGAAGATCTTGGAGCGGGAGTTCTCGGGCACGCCCGGACCATGGTCGCTGAAGCGGACCACCGCGTAGTTCATGCCCATCTGCATGGAGCGGCTTACGTCCACGGCTTCGATGAAGTAGCGCATCGAGGCGTCATTCGCGGACATGCGGGCCAACGATTCGGGGCTGATCGACGCGGGCATGACGCCGACGGATATCTCCACCGGGGAGTCGGCGGGCGTGTAGCGGTGGATGTTGCCGACGATGTTGGTGACCACCTGCCGCAGCCTCGATCCGTCGCCTTTCAGCGTGACATCGGGCAGCGGGCCTTCGACGAACTCCAGATCGGCCGGCTCATCCCCGTTGCGCGGCTGGAATGTCAGCGTGCCGCGGCGAATCTCACGGCCCGGATCGAGCGCGTGCAGGTCTTCGGTCGCGTCCGTGACCAGCGTGGTCAGCGGCACCTGCTGGGTGATGTCGATGCCACGCCCCTCGTCGAGGCGCGCCAACGACAGCAGGTCCTCCACCAGTACCGTCATGCGGGTGCTCGAATCCTCGATATGCGAGATCGACTCATCGGCGCGTCCCAGCGCACCCGGCAGGTCACGCTGCATCTTGTATAGCTCCGCATACCCGTGGATCGCCGCGAGCGGCGTGCGAAGCTCATGGCTGGCATCGGAGACGAATCGTTTCATCTTCGCCGTGGTCTCCTCCTGCTCGTGGAAGCTCTGCTCTATTCGGGTGAGCATGGCGTTGAGCGAGACCGACAGCGAACCGACCTCCGTGTTCTCCGGCGCCGGGGGCACGCGTTGTGTGAGGTCGCCGGCGGCGATCTTCGCGGCGGTCTTCTCGATGCGCTTCAGCGGAGACAGTGTTCTCTGGGTCATCAGCGTGGCCAGCAGGGCGCCGAGTATGACGATGGCCACGCCGACGATGATGCAGTAACGGGTCAATGTCTTTACGGTGTCAAGCTGGTCGCTCAGCGACAGACCGATGTAGCATACGCCGCCGGGCTTGCCGTCCTCATCGGTCCACGGCAGCGCCACGACGCGCCACGGCGATTCGGCGGTGGACAGCGTGGAATGGTCCACGCTCCGCCCGCTCAACGTCACGACGGCGTTGGTGGTGAACGGCTGCTGGAGCTGCACACCTCCGCGGCTGCCGTTCATAGGCAGCAACGGCATCGAACTGACGCCGTCCTTGAGAGTGGGGACGATGGCGTTGCGCAAGATGGTGTCGTCGCTATCGCGGATCTGCACGAAGTAGCTGTACAGCAGGCTGCTGCTGGATTTCTCGGCGTTATTCTGCTGACGCATGGTATCGATGTTGTTGAGGACCAGTTGCGCCTGACGGAACAGCTGCGTGTCCGTCTTCTCCAGCATGTAGTTGCCGACCAGCTGGCGCAACGTCAGTGATATACCGGCCGTACCCACGATCAGCAGGATGACCGTGCACGCCACGATCTTGGTGGCCAGCGGAACGGCGTCCAGACGCCCGACGAACATCGATTTCAGTGTCGCCCACACACCCTTGGTATGGGTCGCACGCTTCTGGCTCGCAGGGGCGGCTGTCGGCGGAGGTATCTGCGCGGTTCCCGGAGTCCCGGCCGTGCCGGTCGGCGCGGTTCCCGGTGCCGGAGCCGGGCCTGCGGCGGTTCCGTCACCCGTCGGCGGAGGTGTCTGTGCGGTCATCGCGCCCGCCTCACGCCGAAACTCTGGGCTCGCGAATCATGTAGCCGATGCCTCGCTTGGTCTCGATCAGCGGGGTGACCTTGTGCTGTTCACCGTTGTCGTCGGTCACCATGATGCCGTCGACCTTCTTGCGCAGGTACGAGATGTACGACTCGACGATCGCCGCGTCACCGCCCCAATCGTATTGCCAGACGTGATCGAGGATCTGCGCCTTCGACAGCACACGGCCCTCGTTGTCCATCAGGTAGCGCAGCAGCTTGTATTCGGTCGGGCTCAGATCGATCGCATGACCGGCGCGGGACACATCGTGCGAATCCTCGTTGATCTCAAGGTCGCCGACGCGGATGATCGGATCGTCCTCCACCTGCTCACGGGTGCGACGCAGAATCGCGCGGATGCGGGCCACGACCTCCTCCAAGCTGAAGGGCTTGGTCACGTAGTCGTCGCCTCCGACGGTCAATCCCATCACCTTGTCCTGCGTGTCGTCGCGGGCGGTGAGGAACAGCACGGGGGCACCAATGCCCTCCTGCCGGATGCGGCGGGTCACGGTGAATCCGTCGATGTCAGGGAGCATGACGTCGAGGACGATCAGGTCGGGCTGGGTCTTCTCGATCACCTCGATGGCTTCGGAGCCCGATGCGGCGGTGGCCACATCGAATCCGGCGAAATGCAGGGATGCGACGAGCAGTTCACGGATGGACGGTTCGTCGTCGACAACAACAATGGATGCTTCAATCGGCTTGCTCATGGTTACCAGCTTGACTCGATGTTCTGGATGTTTCCTGAACACCATCTGTGTCTTGCGGGACAATGGACGCCAGCCACGCGTCGAAACGCTCCCGGGAGCCTTCGTCGGCGGCTTCGTCGGTGTTGCCCGGCTTGGGCGCGGTGGCGGCCGACGACGTTCCGAACCGCTTTCCGCGCCGGGATGCCTCCCTCCGTTCGCGGCGCGTCATGGGTACGGACGGAGCGGACTGCTCGTCGGATTCACTTGAAGCGGACTGCGGCCTGCCGTCGTCCTCCGCCGGGGAGTCCGACTCGGCTGCATCACCCTTGGATCGCCGCTTCTTGGCGGACTTGCCCGTGTCTTTCTTCGTGGCTTTCTCTGTGGATTTTCCTGCGTCCTTCTCGGCATCCGGCTGCTTGCCCTTCGTATCGCGACGACGGCGAACCACCGTCACGACGCCGATGACGATCAGAACCACCAGCACGCCGCACATCACGGATATGCCCACCCATTTCCACACCGTGCCGCGCTGCGCTGTGGTCGTCTTGATCGTGGCGATGGAATCCATCATGGCGATCGCCGAGCCGGACCAGTCGGGGTTCCTGCCGCTGACCGGCCCGTAGGCGCTTTTCAGCAGCTGGTCCGACGTGGTCTTGTTGTACAGCCACGATTCCGAGTTGCCGGAGACGGCGACCACGAGCTTGCCGTCGTTGAGGGCCACGGCCAGCAGCACGGTGTTCGGTTTGGGGTTGGTGGCGTCCAACGCCTCCTGCGCCCATTGGTCGGGGTCCTCTACCCCCTCGAAATGCAGCATGTATGACAGCTTGACCGACACGCCGGTGCTGTCGTAGGTGCTGGATATGGCGTCCGTGACTTTCGTCAGATTGGAGCCGAGCACGTTGTAGGGATCGGTTATGTCCTGGGAGAACGTGGCCTGCCCCTGGTCCGAGGACGACGAATCGTCCCCGGCGGCGTATGCGACCGCACCGGGCGAAGTTATCCACATTGTTATGACCAGCACCGTCAAAACCGCGGAAAACAGCCGTTTCCACAGAGAAAATCCGTCGCGCGACACGCCGATAACCCCCAAAATGGCCGAGCCTTCGACCACATCATCCGTTTTTCCGTATCTCATCGTTCGCAATGTCATATCCTCCACATTACCGGCCGGACGCTTCAACGTCACCGGGCGAAAACAGAACAATACAGGAAAGGAACAACCATGCCCCAATATCAAGTGGATTCCGAACGGATCCAATCCTCCTCCGCCGCCGTTTCGGCGTCCATCGCCGCCATCCGACAGGCGGTCAACGGAATGTATACGAACCTCAACGGGCTCCAGGACGCCTGGCGTGGCGGTGCCGCCACGCAGTTCACTTCGGTCAGCGCGCAGTGGCGTGCGGCACAGCAGCAGATGGAGGCGTCGCTGGAATCCATCCAGCAGGCGCTCACCCAGGCATCCACCGTCTACGCCGACGCCGAAGCGCAGGCGTCCCGACTGTTCGCTTCCGGCTGAACAGTATCACGGCGGTGATCCGCTCCGGTACGCCCGCAGACATACGAAAAGGGCTCCGACCCTCAACAGGTCGAAGCCCTTCACATCGCGGCAAATCCGTGTTACGGCATCCGCTGCTGCAACGCGCTACCGCGCTGCGATGGCGGATTCCGAGAGCGGATCAGTAGCCCATGTCGGCGCCGGCGGCCGGAGCGGCGGCCTTCGGTTCCGGCTTGTTGGCGACAACCGCTTCGGTGGTCAGGAACAGGCCGGCGATGGACGCGGCGTTCTGCAGAGCGGAGCGGGTGACCTTGACCGGGTCGGCGACGCCGGCGGCCAGCAGATCCTCGTAGGTGTCGGTGGCGGCGTTGAAACCCTGACCCTCCGGCAGCTCGCGAACCTTGTTGAACACCACGTCACCGGACACGCCGGAGTTCTCGGCGATCTGCTTGATCGGGGCCTCGATGGCGCGGAACACGATGGCGGCACCAGTGGCCTCTTCGCCGGTCAGCGAAGTGACGGCTTCTGCGGACTCGGCCTTCTTGGCAGCCTGGACGAGCGCCACGCCACCGCCGGGCAGCAGGCCCTCTTCGATAGCGGCCTTGGCGTTGCGCACGGCGTCTTCGATGCGGTGCTTACGCTCCTTGGCCTCGACCTCGGTGGCCGCGCCGACTTTGATGACGGCGACGCCGCCGGCCAGCTTGGCGAGACGCTCCTGCAGCTTCTCACGGTCGTAATCGGAGTCGGTCTTCTCGATCTCGGCGCGAATCTGGGCCACGCGAGCCTCGACGTCGGCCTTGTCGCCGCCGCCGGAAACGATGGTGGTCTCGTCCTTGGAGACGATGACCTTCTTGGCGGTGCCGAGCACGGACATGTCGATGGAGTCGAGCTTGAGACCCAGCTCGTCGGACACGACCTGAGCACCGGTCAGGATGGCCATATCCTGCAGCATCGCCTTGCGACGGTCGCCGAAGCCGGGGGCCTTGACGGCGCAGGAGTTGAAGGTGCCGCGGATCTTGTTCAGGATGAGGGTCGGCAGCGCCTCGCCGTCGACGTCCTCGGCGATGATCAGCAGCGGCTTGCCGGACTTCATGACGAGCTCGGCGATGTGGACGACGTCCTGCTGGCTGGAAACCTTGCCGGAGGTCAGGAGGATGTACGGATCCTCAAGAACCGCGGTCTGGTCGTCCGCGTTGGTCACGAAGTACGGGGCGATGTAGCCCTTGTCGAAACGCATGCCCTCGGTGAACTCAAGGTCAAGGCCGAAGCGGTTGTTGTCCTCGACGGTCACGACGCCGTCCTGACCGACCTTGTCCAGAGCCTCGGCGATCTTCTCGCCAACCTCGGGGTCGGCTGCGGAGATCGTGGCGGTGGCGGCGATCTGGTCCTTGGTCTCCACGTCCTTGGCGGCGGCGACCAGTTCCTTGACGATGGTGTCGGTGGCCTTCTCGATGCCGCGACGCAGCGCGATCGGGTTGGAGCCGGCGACAACGTTCTTCAGGCCTTCGTGCACGAGGGACTGGGCCAGCACGGTGGCGGTGGTGGTTCCGTCGCCCGCGACGTCGTCGGTCTTCTTGGCGACTTCCTTGACCAGCTCGGCGCCGATGCGCTCGTACGGATCCTCAAGATCGATTTCCTTGGCGATGGAGACGCCATCGTTGGTGATGGTCGGTGCGCCATAGGACTTGTCGAGCACCACATTGCGGCCCTTCGGACCCAGAGTGACCTTCACGGTGTTGGCGAGCTTGTCGAGACCCGCAAGCATGCCCTGACGAGCTTCCTCGTCGTATGCAATGATCTTTGCCATGGTTGTGTATCCTCCAAATGGCTTCACGGTACTGAATCTCACCTGGGGGCGAGGCGTGGCCGCCGACCGTCAGCTGCCGGCTGTCACTCTCACTCCCCGAGTGCTAATTGGGAGATTAGCACTCTCGGTGCCCGAGTGCCAACATATTCATGAGGATTGCGCTGTTGGCTTGAAATCATCGCGTGATCCGCGAAGGCCGGAGCATGCCGATACCGATCCGGTAAAGCCGAAAGAAAAGGAAAAAGCTCCGGCACCCATTGGGTACCGGAGCTTCGATGACGCGCAAAGCCTCGCACGATTCAGAGCTTGACCACTTTCGTGGCCTGCATTCCCTTCGGCCCACGTTCGGCCTCGTACTCGACCTTATCGCCCTCGTTCAGCGTCTTGAAACCATCGGCTTGAATAACCGAGTAGTGCACGAACACATCATCCCCACCAGCATCAGAGGTAATGAATCCGTAACCCTTGCCAGCGCTGAAGAACTTCACAGTTCCCTGTGCCATTGTTATATTCTTTCCCTTGTTCCTATGCCGCGAACAAACGGAAGAGAGCTCAAAACCGCACCGCATCCCCCACCTCGCGACTCCATATCATTGTGCGGTACTAGGGGACATTCGCACAAAGCCTACGGGGACGCGGATTCTCGGCCGATGTACGGTCACTGCATCAGCACGACGACGACGGGTGCGGAGATGCCCGACATCTGCCGCACGTCGGAGATGCCCAAGGTCACGGCGATGTCCTTCGCGGTCGCCGCATCGGTCTCGTTCTGGTACCAGACCACGGTGCTCGCGGGCAACGTACCGGAGGGGTTGGCGGAGACGACGTTCTTGTATCCGGCCTGCTTGAGCGTGTACGCACGGCTGGCGGCGTGACCGGAGATCTTGGTTCCGTTGATCACGCGGACGGAAGTGGCCTTGTTCGCCTCGGCGGTGGCCGGCGGCGTCGACTGCGCGTCGGACGAGGCGGTGGAGTCCGTCCCCTGCCCGTTCGTGTCGGTGGCATCGGTCGAACCGTCGCTGCTGCTCGATGTCGTATCGCTCTGGGCGGAATCCGTGGAGGTATTGGAAGCCGTGTCGGAGGAACCGTCAGTCGAACTAGAAGTGGACTGCTCGCCCGTGCCGGACTTCGTCGTGTCGCCGGTCTTCGAGTCGTCGCTGTCGGACGCCTTGTCGTCAGCCGCCTGCGACGTGCCGTTGTTCCCGAAGAGCACGTCGGAGAACATTCCCGACAGCACACCCCATGTGCCGACGCCCGCCAGGGCCACCACAAGCAGCACGATCAGGAAAGGCGTCATGCGCGCCCCGGCCGACCGCGCGCCCCGATGCACGCCCACCGGACCTGCCGGAGGATTGTCGAACACGTCTTTGGCATACGAATCGTATGTTTCCTTGTCCTTGGCCATAATCACCCTTCCGTATCGTTCGTCAAGTCTACCGGCCATGGTGTCCCAAGTGCGCGACGGCCGTCAGTCATGCACCGGATATGCACAGCTTCGACACGCTCGCTACAGTAGAGACCATGAGTCAACATCCAGTCAAACCGTTGTCGCAGCTCGTGGAGCCCGGATGGGCCGCCGCGCTGCAGGACGTGGAGCCGCAGGTCCATCACATGGGCGATTTCCTCCGCTCCGAACTGCAGGCAGGGCGTCAGTACCTGCCCGCAAGCCATAATATCCTCAGAGCCTTCACAATTCCATTCGACTCGATCAAGGTGCTGATCGTCGGGCAGGATCCCTACCCGACTCCGGGGCATCCGGTCGGCCTGAGCTTCTGCGTGGCGCCCGACGTCCGACCGCTGCCGAAGAGCCTGGTCAACATCTACCGCGAGCTCGTCGACGACATGCACGTGCCGATGCCCGACAACGGTGACCTGACACCTTGGACCCAGCGCGGCGTGATGCTGCTGAACAGGTGCCTGACCGTCGGCGTGGGACGCCCCAACAGCCATCAGGGCAAGGGATGGGAGACCATCACCGAGGCCGCCATCCGCGCCCTTGACGCCCGGGTGGACGCGGACGGCAAGCCGAAGCCGCTGGTGGCGATCCTCTGGGGGCGAAACGCGCAGAGCCTCGCGCCGCTGCTCACCAACGCGACCATCATCGCCTCGCCGCATCCCAGCCCTCTGTCCGCATCCCGCGGGTTCTTCGGCTCCCACCCGTTCTCCCGCGCCAACCAAGCACTGGTCTCCATGGGCGCGGAACCGGTCGACTGGTCACTGCCATCGGCGCAGGCGGATCGGCCCGATCCCCACTCCGCGGTTGCTTCGTCACGGTAAGGTGGGCAGCATGGCTTTATTCACCTCGAAACCTTCAATGCCGTCCCAGCTCGCGAACGCGATCCCCACGACGGGCGCCATGCCGGCCGCCCCCATGCGCACGCCCGTGCCGGCGCCTTCCGCCGCGCTGACGCAGGATGACCTGCGACGCGCACGGCAACTCACCGACCGCATCCGCGCCAGATTCGCCCAGACGCTGGTCGGACAGTCCGACTTGCGCGAAGCGCTGATCGCCACGATGGTCGCAGGCGGCCACATCCTCATCGAATCCGTGCCCGGCCTGGCCAAGACCACCGCGGCCCAGACGCTGGCCACCTCGGTCTCGGGAACGTTCCGCCGAGTGCAATGCACGCCCGACCTCATGCCGTCCGATCTGGTGGGCACCCAGGTGTTTGACTTCTCCACCCAGCGGTTCTCCACCCAGATCGGCCCGATCCACGCCAATTTCGTATTGCTCGACGAGATCAACCGATCCAACGCCAAAACGCAGTCGGCGATGCTTGAGGCCATGGCGGAAGGCGCCACGACGATCGGCGGCGAACGCATCGAGCTGCCCAAGCCGTTCATGGTAATCGCCACCGAGAACCCCATCGAGGAGGAGGGCACGTTCAACCTGCCGGAAGCCCAGATGGACCGATTCATGATGAAGGCCGTCATGACCTATCCCAAGGCCGACGAGGAGACGAGCATGCTGGCGATGCTCACGCGCCGCGGCACCGACATGTTCGATCCGAAATCACTGCCGTCCGACACGATCACCATTCAGGATGTGGAGTTTCTGCGCAAATCGGCGCGGCGCGTCCATGTGTCGGAGGCGATCATGCGCTACGCCGTCGATCTGGTGGCGACCTCGCGCGGTGCCGGAAACAAGCCGCTGAAGGGCCTGAGCTCGACGGTCCGCCTCGGTGCGAGCCCCCGCGCGTCGATCGCCTTGATCCGCAGCGGGCAGGCCAACGCGCTGCTCGCCGGCCGGGATTACGTCATCCCCGAGGATGTGAAGATGATGGTCCACGAAGTGCTCAGGCACCGTGTGATCCTGACCTTCGAGGCGCTGGCCGACGGCGTGACCAGCGACCAGGTGATCGATCGGATCGTGGAAACGGTTCACGTCCCATGATCGATGATTCACGCCCCTCACACTCCTCATCTTCCGACGACCGGATCCGCAGGAAGATCGAGGCGCTGGGCAATTCGCTGAGCCTTCCGACCGTTCGCAAGGCGCTGGGCGTCCTGGAGGGCGAGCACGCCTCGAACCGGCGTGGAGGCAATGACGACCCGATGGACATCCGCGTCTACGGGCCGGGGGACGAGGCGCGTCTCATCGATTGGAAAGCCAGCGCCCGTCTCGGCCGCCCGATGGTCGTGCAGCATGCGCGCCAGGCGACCAGCCAGGTGTGGCTGCTGTGCGATGTCGGCGAGGAGATGACCGGAGGATGCGCGTCAGGCGAGCCGGCCTACGCGGTCGCAGGCAACGCGCTGCGCATGTTCGCCGCGCTGTCGCTGCGACGCAGCGATGACGTCTCCCTGGTGTTCGCCGACGCCCACAGCATCACGCGCATGCCGTCCAACGGCGGGTTCGCGCAGTTCGAGCGCACGCTGGACAACGCCTTGCGGCGGGATTGGTCATACGGCCGCAACATCGACGCTCTGCTGGATTACGCGCGCCGCATACGCGACCGTCAGGCGCTCATCGTGCTTGCCACCGACGAGCTGGCCCTGCGCAAGCGTCACATCGACGTCATCGGCGCCATAGCCGCCACCCACCCCGTGGTGCTGATCACCGTGGCGACGGCCAACCCCTTCGACCCGTCCGAGGCCGCCCGCGAATGGTATGACGGAAAATCCGGGCGCCGCATCCCCGCCCTGCTGCGCAACGCGAAGGCCGCGGAAGAGGTGGCGCTGCATCGCAGATACGTGTGCGCCGCTCTGGAGCACGAACTCGCCAAACGTGGTTCGCGAATGATCCGCGCCGCGTCGAGCGACATGATGTTCGATGCCTTCGTGCGGCTGGTGTCGCGTTCGCTCGGCCGTTCCATCCGCAATCAGCTGCGTGTGCCGCCATCGCTGAACCTGACGTCGGAGGTGCCTGCATGAACGTCATGAACGGTTTCGTGACCTCGTCGACGCTGGCCGCAGCCGTGGACGTGAACGACCTGCATCCCGTGACGGACGTGCCCGTCGCGTCTCTGCTGCCCATAGTGACGATGGCGTGCTTCATCGCGTTGCTGATCCTGATTGTGGCGATCGTCATCATGTCCCGTCCTCGACGTGCGAAACGCGTAGCCGCTCCCCGAGGGTCTCACAACGCCCTCGCCCCCGTCTCGCAGTGGAAAAGCCGCGTGCATGACATCGTGGAGCGCAACGGGGCCGGGAAGCTCTCGCGCGAGGACGCCTTCGTCGAGCTCGCCGCCGTGGCGAGGGACTTCGCGTCGCAGGCCAGCAGCGCGGAGCTCGGTTCGACGACGCTGCAGGAGATCGCGTCACGTTCCGCAGGCTCCCTGGCAGGTGATTCGGGAGTCCACGGTTTCACGCTGCTGCGCCAGACCATAGCCGCGCTGTATCCGCCGGAGTTCGCGAACGCCGAGTTCAACGCGCAGGCGAAGGACGCCACCGTGGAACAGGCCGCCGACTGGGTGCTGAACCTCGTGGAAAGGTGGCGCTGATGACCACGAACGACATGAGCATCCATTGGCTGTGGCCGTATGCCGCCGTGGCGGCCGTGCTCGTCGCGGCAGTGCTGGTGGCCGTCATCGCGATCTTCCGAGGCCGCAGGCGTCCCCCGCGGGACGGCATGCCGGTATACAGTCTTGACGACGACCTCAATACCGAGCATGCATCGCATCTGTTCCATCTGTGGCGATTGCTCGGGCGGATCGCCGTGGCGGCGCTGGTGGCGGCGCTGGCCATCTGCACGGTTCTTATCGCCAGACCGGCGCATGTGGACCGCGACGCGGAACGCTCCAGCAGTCGCGACATCGTGTTGTGCCTCGACGTGTCAGGTTCGACGCTCCCCTATGACCGGGCGGTCATCGAAACATATCTGGAACTGGTGAGCCATTTCCAGGGAGAACGCATCGCCTTGAGCATCTTCAACTCGACATCGCGCACGGTGTTCCCCCTGACCGACGACTACGACCTGGTCTCCAGCCAGCTGACCAAGGCGGCGGACGCGCTCCGTGGCGTCGAATCGCAGGACGACATCGACAAGATGAGCGACAAGGACTACCAGAAGATCGCCGATTGGCTGGAAGGCACGCAGAACCGCAAGAACTCGACATCACTGATCGGGGACGGGCTGGTCAGCTGCGCCGCGATGATACCCGGCTTCGCCTATGGTGACACGTCCGGCGCCGCACGGCAGCGCCCCGCCTCGATCGTGCTCGCCACCGACAACGTGGCGTCCGGCACGCCGACGTATTCACTCGCCCAGGCGCTCGATATGGCCGAAGCCTCGCATATCAGCGTGGACGGCCTGTTCTCCGGGCCACGCCAGAGCGAGGGCGACGCCACAACCACCGAGATGAAGCAGCAGATCGAGTCCCGCGGCGGAACGTTCCTCACCCAGTCGGGCTCATCCGACATCAACGAGCTGGTGAGGCAGATTGACAGCCGGCGTACCAGCGAAAGCCGACGGTCAAGCCAGGCCGCGCTGATCGACGCGCCGGGATGGTGGACGCTGATGCTGGTCGTGCTGCTTGCGATATGGATGATACTGGCATGGAGGTTGAGACGATGAGACCGATGACATTCGCCCCGGCTCTGGGTTGGATCGCGGGCGGCGCGATCGCGGCGCTCATGCTGGCGTTCGCGGTCGCGGTGGTCGTCGTGCATGTGCGGCGCAGGCGCTCCAGCGATGAGACGCTGACCGCCTGCATACGCAGGGTGATAATGTTCCTGCTCGCCGCCGTGATGATGCTGACGCCCAGCATCGTGACGACCACCACCAGCCGGGCTATCAATGCCACCGATGTCATGGTGGCGGTCGACGTCACCGGATCGATGGCGGTCAAGGACGCGGAATACGGCTCCTCGGGCACAATCAGCCGTCTTGACGCGGCCAAGCGCATCGTGAAGGGCATCACGTCGACGTACGCCGATTCCAGTTTCGCCGCATTGCGCTTCGGCGCGAGCGGCACCCTGGATGTGCCGTTGACTCCGGACTCCATCGCCATTGACGGCTGGGCCGACACGCTGGCCGTCGAATCCACGTCCACATCGGCCGGATCGAGTCTCGACACGCCGCTCGACCAGCTGATGCTGTCGCTCAAATCAATCAGGGATCAACATCCCGATGACATCATCGTGCTGTATGTGATCACGGACGGCGAGCAGACCCCCGACACCGCACGCCGTAGCTATTCTGCGCTGAGGCGGTACCTTGACGACTCGTTCACCATCGGCGTGGGCTCTGATGCGGGTGGCAAGATACCGATGGCCAGCGACGGCACAGCAACGGGACAGCAATCCGACGGGCAGTGGGTGACCGACCCGACGACCGGCAAGCCAGGAATATCCAAGCTCGACGAGGCCACGCTGGAATCCATCGCCGATGAGATGGGCGGCTCATACCTGCACGTGGACGCCTCGCACACCATCGAACAGGCCGTGTCCGCCAAGGCATCAAGACAGTGGAGGCTCACCCAGACGGTCAAACGGCGGGAGCGTACGATTCCCGTGATATGGCCGTTCGCCGTGGCGCTGGGCCTGCTGCTCGCCTGGGAGATCGGCGCATGGATCGCCATGTCACGGAGGATGCTATGAAATCCCGGAAATCAACGAATCGTGCGATGAAAAGCAACACAGTGAAGAAGCGCGAGGCGAACGGCCGCGAGGCGAAAGACCGCGCAGTAGCGCGCACTCCGCTATGGTCGCGCATCCTGATCGGCATCGTCGCGATGGCCTGCCTGTGCGCGGGCATCGCGGCCGGCGCGAACCTCATCGCTGTCACCGCATTCGACGATGCCACCTCGCAACTGAACGGCAATCTGAAGGCCGCTTCCAAGGATGACGCCGACCTGTCGACGCTCAGCGCACTCCAGCAAAAAGCCGACGCCAGGTTCGCAGACGCGGCCGCATGGTCCGCGTTGCTACTGCCGCAAGTCAAGGACGTGATCGACACCAACGCGTCAGTCTCCGCCACGCTGACCGAACGCATCAACGCGCAGCTCCAGAAGCAGCAAAACACCGAAACCTCCAACGCGCAGACCACGCCCGGATCGGACGGCAACGCCAAGCAGAGCGGCGGTCTGACGCAGGAGCAGCGCAAGCAAGTGGACGACCTGCTGAAGTCGAATCAGCAGTCCAACTCGCAGAACGGCTCCAAAGGCGGTAAGGGCAAAAGCTCCTCCAACACAAACTCCACCACCAAGCCATGGTGATTGGCCCGGGCGCCGCCTGGTTCCAGCTGTCCGGTTCCGGTTGTCCGTGTACCACACCACACGATTTTCGACGGTTTTTGGGCTGGTGTGGCAACGCCGGTATCAGAGCGTTTTCCCGAATCATTGGAAAATGGCGGTTTCTGTGATTCGCTTTCTGCCATACCACGTAATGAGAAGGCTCACATTCCATTGTGTGACACAACAAAAGCCACACAATGCATTTTTCCCATGTTTTTCCCCTGGTGTGGCCATCCCGGCACGGCATCCTTAGCACGGCAATCGGCGGCGAAGTCAGGCCGATTCTCCCCTGATGGAAAGACGGGCCACGGCACAAGTGGCGCTGCGGATGAGAGGCACCCGGGACCGCCCCAGGCGGCTTCGCATGCAAACAGCCCCTCTACTCGCTTCACGGCTCAGCCCGCCAGCGCGGGCGCCATTGCGCATCACTCCATTCAGTGCTCCGCGACGGCGCCGGTCTCGTCGTCCACATTTGCTGTGGATGACACGCCGAGTGTGTGGATAAGTCGGGAGCCTTCGACCACATGTTCCGCTCCGCTTGCGCGCGGATGGCCGTGCATGCGTTCATGGAACCATGAACACTTGCACTATCTTCAACGGCGCGTTCCCGATATGGGGGAACGCGATGGCGTCGATCGCCGGCGCCGACTGCCCTTGCCGCACCGCTGTCGGGTCCAGCCGGGAGCGCATCGGCTCCCTGCAACGGCTGACCTCCAACGCGCTGGAACAGTCCAGAACCGCGATGGCCGCCGCCAAGAACCTGGATTGGACCGGCAATGCGGCGACACTGTGCGCACGAACATTGGACCGCGATACGAGGTTGGCGGCATCCATCGACGACCGCGTGCGGCAGACCGGGCAACTCGCCTGGAGCGGAGGCTCATCATGAACTGGATGGTCACTTCGTCGATACACGGAGGCACGCAATACGCCCCGGCAACCCGTGAACGATATACGGCCGCCGTGGCATCGCTGCGCAATCAGGCGAAGGAGATGAAGGGCGCGGGGTTCTTCTGGTCGGTGGCCCACGACCAGCTCCGAAAGGACCGTGCGAGCGCGGCGTTCTGCCCTGCGCTGGCCGGCAGCGGCGGCGATGGAGAACCCGGTCACGTCTCCATGCCATATGCGCGTCTGCTGGAGCAATGCGTCACCCACGCGCGGGAGTGCGCCACGCTCGCCGGGGACCTGGAACAGGTCGCCGATCTGATCGCCCGCGCCCACAGCCTGTATGACGAAGCGGAGACCAAGGCGGAGACGAAACTTCGCAAGGCCGCTCAGATCATGATGACCGTGCTGCCCAGCGTCGGATGGAACACGCTGGGGATGCTGTCGCTCTACGGATTCGTCTCGGGCTCCATCAAGGACGGCAAGCTCAACCCCGTGCGGGCGCTCGATGCCACGTCGAAAATGGATGAGGAGCTGCTGGCATCACTGGCGGGACGCATCACGAACAACCGCATCGCGCACATCCTCGGCGGTACCCAGGTCGCCGGCGCCGCGGAACGCATCGCAAAGTACACGTCGAAGTTCAAGAACGCCATGCAGGGCAACAAACTCACCGTGCGTGAGGTGCAATCCACGTCTCAGGTGGCCGGGGCCTCGCATTCCGTGGCCTCGTCCATGGAGAACCTCCGACGGCTCGCCGAGGAACGCCTGGGCAAGATCACCCTTAACAGCGGACTCAGTTATGCGACGATAGCGGTCCAGCGATACCGCCGCTCCGATGGGACGACAGGCTGGCTAATCCTGATACCGGGCACGGACGGGCAGGACGATTCGCCGTTCGGATGGGAGCAGAACCTCGAACTCATGAGCTCCAACGCCAACCGACGCAGGAACGCGGACAGCTTCCGCATGGTCGAGGAAGCCATGAGACAAGCCGGCATCGGCAAGGACGAGCCGGTGGCATTGGTGGGGCATTCCCAGGGCGGCATCGTGGCCGCGGCCCTGGCCTCCGACCTGAAGGACTCCTACGCCATCGATCACGTGGTGACCGCCGGCTCTCCTGTCGCCAATCATCCGATACCGCCCAAGACCTGGGTGACCAGCATAGAGATCGAGGACGAGCTCGTCGCCTCGCTCGATGGCGGCCGCAACCCTTCGACCGAACAATGGCTCACCGTAAGGGGCAAAGTCACGCAGACCACCGGCGCCACGCCGCCGACGGTGAACGCCGACGGGTCGTGCACGCCCGGCCAGAACACCGGTTCGGCCGAGTCGAACTACGCCGGAGCACTGGTGGCCGACGCGCCGAAGACCAAGGAGATATCCCATTGGCTCAAATACCATCAGGCCGCGTACCGCAACGCCACCGATCTCGGCTCGCCCGCCGTGGACGCGCACGAACGGCATTTCCAGCAGATCATCGACGGCGAACTCATCGACACCCGATACTACGAGGGGCGCATGTCGCATGAATGACGGGCGTGCACGCACCGGAAACACGGGAAAACAGCAGTCAGCAGACGAAAACGAGAGGAGAACGACATGCCGGGACGAAGAAGGCATCAGGAACGGGGGCGAAACGAACATGCATCGGTTTCGCATCAGGTTTACGGCTGGAAGTAATCTGGGATGCTATGAAGCTTACTGACATCACCCCCGCAATTGCATTGACCCCGCTCGACGGACGCTACCACAAGCAGACCGCACCTCTCGTCGAATATCTGAGTGAGCCGGCGCTGAACCGCGAGCGCATGCGCGTCGAAGTCGAATGGATGATCCTGCTGGCCAACGGCTTCGACGGCAACGGCAACCAGCCGATCGTCGAAGGCGTGGAGCCGTTCACCGACGCCGAGATCGCCTTCCTGCGGGCCATCCCCGAGGACTTCGGCGCCGAAGGCATCAAGCAGCATGCCGCGCACGAGGCCGTCACCCACCATGACGTGAAGGCCGTGGAATACTACATCGACGACCAGCTCGACAAAGCGCCGGCCGAGCTCACCCACATCAACGACGCGCTCAAGACCCTTGTGCACTTCGCCTGCACCTCCGAGGACATCAACAACCTGTCCACCGCCCGTTGCGTGAAGAACGCGATGGAGCAGGTATGGACGCCGGCGTTCAAGGAGATCATCGACCACCTCGCCGCCAAGGCCGAGGAATACAAGGACAAGGCCCTGCTCTCCCTCACCCACGGCCAGCCGGCCACACCGACCACGCTCGGCAAGGAGCTCGCCGTCTACGTCTACCGTCTGAACCGTCAGCTGAGGCACATCGAGAACCAGGAGTACCTGGGCAAGATCAACGGCGCGACCGGCACCTTCGGCGCGCATCTGGCCGCCTGCCCGGACGTCGACTGGATCGCCGTCTCCCGCGAGTTCGTCACCAACCGCATGGGCCTGACCTGGAACCCGCTGACCACGCAGATCGAAAGCCACGACTGGCAGGCCGAACTCTACTCGACCGTCTCCCACGCGAACCGCATCATGCACAACCTGTGCGTGGACGTGTGGATGTACATCTCGCGCGGCGTGTTCGCCCAGGTGCCCGTCAAGGGCGCCACCGGCTCCTCCACGATGCCGCACAAGGTCAACCCGATCCGCTTCGAGAACGCCGAGGCCAACTTCGAACTGTCCTGTTCGCTGCTCGACACGCTCTCCGCCACGCTGGTGGAGTCCCGTTGGCAGCGCGACCTGACCGATTCGACCACCCAGCGCAACATCGGTTCGGCGCTCGGCTACTCGCAGCTCGCCCTGTACAACCTGATGGGAGGACTCAAGTCCATCCATCCGAACGACATCGTCATCGAACGCGAACTCGACTCCAACTGGGAGGTGCTCGGCGAGCCGATCCAGACCGCGATGCGCGCCTGCGAGCTCAAGGGCCTGCCCGGCATGGACAAGCCGTACGAGAAGGTCAAGGAACTCATGCGCGGCCATGAGATCAGCAAGGAGGCGGTCGAGCGCTTCATCGACCAGCAGTCCTTCGACCCCGCCACGGCCGCGCGGCTCAAGGCGCTGACCCCCGCCACCTACACGGGCGTCGCCGGCGCGCTGGTCGACTTCGACCGCTGAGCCGTCCGATAATTCCCATTTCCATCGACGATCAATCAGCACAGGAACGGTGATGAACGATCAGACGATAACCGCAACGTCCGGCGATGACGATTCCAAGGCGTCGCTGGACGCGCGTCCGATGAGCGACGACGTATCCGGCACCACGGCCCACCCGGTCATCGAGGACGTCGCACCGCGCCGCATCCACGATTTCGGCGATCTGGTCCACGCCGTCTCCGCCGTGCTGCTCGCGGCGGTGGCCATACTGTCCTCCATCTACCTGAGCGGTTTCGTCACGGGAGTCGAGTCCGATGCCCACAGCGCCGGACGTGCACTGAACTGGATGGTCGATCTTCCGACCTCGATGCTGCAGCAGCTGACCATCGTGACCATCGCCGTTATGGCCATCGTCCAGCTGCTGGTGGGACGGGAGTGGCTGCAATCGGCGTTGGCCCTACTCGCCATGTTCGGTGGCCTAGCGACCGTCTGGGGCATATCGATGGCCGTGTCGACCTTCGGGAACTTCACATTTATCACCGCGCTGAGTTCGCCGAGCTCGATCATCGGAACGGGACTGCTGCCGGACTTCTACGCGGGTTCCGCGGCATTGTTGACCGTCGCGGGGCCTCGGCGTACACGATCGACGGTCAAATGGGGATGGAACATCCTCTACATCTCGTCGGCCATCCTGATCCTGCTGTCGATCAACTCCGTGACCGGAGTTATCGTGTCCCTGTCCGTAGGCCGGCTGGTCGGCATGCTGATCCGGTTCGCAGCCGGCACCAAGAACCAGGGCGCATGGGGCGAGGATCTCGTGCAGGCGCTCAACGGCATCGGACTGCATATCACCTCGCTGAAGCGCCGCATGGACGTCGACCTGTCCCATGGCTCCCTCGCCTCGACCCTCGACGACGATCTGGTCGAAGGATCTCGACTGTACGACGCCGTGGATGATTGGGGACGGGCCTTCGTCGTCTCCGCTCTGGACAGCCAGGCGCGCACGGCGGGCTACGTCAAACAGCTGTGGCAGTGGGTCCGGTTCACCGGCGTCGCCATGCGGCGCGACCGCTCGCCGAGAGAGGCGACCCAGCACCATATGGCGATGATCCTGGGATTGCGCAATGCGGGCCTGCCCACCCCCAAGGTCTACGGCGTGGCCGACACCGGCGAGACTTCGATCCTGGTGCTGCACGGCGACGACATCATGCACGAGTGCAACCTCAACACGTTGTCCGACAAGGACGCCATCGCATTGCTGCGTTTCCTGTCGGTGGCGAACAAGCGCGGGTACACGCATCGCCGCATCACACCGGACACCCTCGCGCGACTGGAATCCGGCACGCCGATCATAGCCGGATGGCAGAACGGGGATGACGCCAGCGCGGCCCCGAACATCGCACTGGACCAGGTGCAACTGCTGTTGCTGCTCGCCGTGCTCATCGGCCCCGAACGCGCGGTCGCCGCAGGCCGCGACGTGCTCGGCGACGACACGATGATCTCGCTGACCCCATTCATCCAGAAGGCGGCCATTCCCGCCGGCACGCGGGCCCTGCCGGGCTGGAACAAGCACATCGTGGACGACATGCGCGCCGAGATGCGCGCGCTGGCCCCGCAGGAGACCGCCGAGGCCATGGAGCCGGTGTCCCTGTCCCGGTTCAGCCCGCGCTCCTTCATCGGCATGGTGCTGCTGATCGTCGCCGTCGTGGTGATCTTCACCCAACTGAAGCCCGACGAGGTCATCTCCGCGGTGAAGAACGCCAACCCGGTGATGGCGATCGTCTGCCTGGTCTTCGAACTTATCGCCCTGCTCGGCTCCGCGCTGGAGCTCGGGGCCTTCATCGAACGCGACAAGCGCAACCCGCTCGGCATCTTCATGTCACAGGTCGCGCAAGGATTCGCGATGGTGTCCATGCCCGCCGGCGTCGGACCCGCATTCGTGAACCTGCAGTTCCTGCGCAAAAGCGGCTACCGCAATACGACCGCCACCGCGATCATGAGCGCCGTCATGGCCGTGTATTATGGCGGCACAGTGCTCATGCTGTTCGTCATCGGCATATTCACAGGCAGCGACGCGCTTAGCAGCATGATTCCGACGAACACCCTGATCGTCATCGTCGGCATCGTGCTGATGGCGCTTGCCGTGGCGATGATGATCCCACCCATCCGGCATTACGCGACGGACAGGCTGCTGCCCCTGGTCAAGGCCTACGCACGGCAGCTGATCGACGTGCTCACCAATCCCAAGGAGCTGTCGTTCAGCGTGCTGGGCATGCTGATCCTCAACGTGGCCACCGGACTGGAATTCTGGGCGGCGCTGCTGGCGTTCGGACAGATGACCAATCCGTTGGAGACACTGTTCATCTTCCTGGTCGCCAATGCCATCGGCTCCGCGGTGCCGACCCCCGGCGGCCTCGGTGGCGTCGAAGCGGCGCTGACGTTCTCGTTCGGCGCGGCAGGCGTGCCCGCGGGCATCGCGCTCTCCGCGACGTTGCTGTACCGTGCGCTGTTCTACTGGCTGCGAATCCCTCTCGGTGCGCTGTCCATGCGCTGGCTCGACAAACACAATCTCATATAACCGCCCAACAACCGGAAAAAGTGTGGAAAACCCTTAAAAAATGCGGCGTTTGCCTACATCATGCGCTATCATCATTGATGAACACCGGGGATTCGGCAATCGAAGCCCCCAGATCAAAGAAGGATGCTTTATGGCATACAACAAGTCTGATCTCGTTTCGAAGATCGCCCAGAAGTCCAATCTGACCAAGGCTCAGGCTGAGGCCGCCGTTAACGCTTTCCAGGACGTGTTCGTCGAGGCCATGCAGTCCGGCGAAGGCCTGAAGCTCACCGGCCTGTTCTCCGCTGAGCGCGTCAAGCGCGCTGCCCGCACCGGCCGCAACCCGCGCACCGGCGAAATCATCGAGATCCCGGCGACCTACGGCGTGCGCATCTCCGCCGGCTCCCTGCTGAAGAAGGCCGTGACCGAGTAAGTCCGGTTCGTGCCATTGTCACCGATTTCGTTATCATGGTGAACAAATACAGCCCCTGACCAATGAAGAGTCAGGGGCTTTTCCGTATCTGGGCTTGGGCTGGGGCGCCTCCGGTCGGCACCTACCTCCCCCCGGTCGACTTCGCCGACGGCTCAGCCGCCAGCGGGGCGTTATAGCAGGTTCATCAGGTGTTGGACGTCGGCATTCGCCTGGTATTCGAAGGGGTCCAGCAGCACGACTTCGCTGCGTTCGGGAGCCATGACGGACAATCGCGTCCAGTCGCAGGAGAACCGGCATTGCGTGGACAGCGCCTTGGCGACGAAGGCCCCGCGCAACGCGGCACGGGTATCGGCCGGCGGTTCCGAGACGGCATGCTCCACCTGCTGGGGCGTGGCCAGCTGCCGCATCACGCCTCGACGCAGCATTGACGGATACAGCGAACCGTTGACGATGTCATGGTAATCCATGTCCAGCCGTTCGCGCATGGCGTCCGTCACTTCGCCCTTGCGGCGTTTCAGCGCCTGGAACAGGCGGTATTTCGCCGCCCAGTCGACGCGGTCCGACAATGCTTCCACATCGCTGGCCTCCAACTGGTCAAGAACCAGCGACCATGCGGAAAGAATCTGATCCACGTCCGTGCGCGGCAGTGCGTCGTCAACGGCATCATGATGACGTTCCATGAAATCACGAACGACGGCCTGGTACCTGCGCTGCATCTGCACGGCGGACACCGGCTCGGAGCCGTCAGCAAGACGAAGCCGGGCGGTCACGCATGTCAGATCGGCGCTGACCGCACGGTTCGCGGCACCGGGATCGGCCAACGCGCACGACGCGAAACCGGAATCCTCACCGAGCCGGGCGGCCTCCTCGATGACGCAGATAATCAGATGCGTCACGGCGAGTTTCATCCATGTCGCCCATTGCGAACGATTGGAGTCGCCGATGATGACATGCAGCCGGCGGAATTCATCCGGATCCGAGTGCGGTTCGTCACGCGTGTTGACCATGGGGCGCGACCGCGTCGTCGCCGATGACACCGCCTCATCCAGATAGTCCGCCCGCTGCGTGATCTCGAATCCCTGATCGGTGACTCGCCCGGCTCCGGTGTACAGCTGCCTCGTTATCAGGAACGGCAGCAGCTCGTGCTCGACGGTTTCCAGAGGCACATATCGGCGTACGAGATAGTTCTCGTGACACCCGAACGAGTGGCCCGCCGAGTCCGCGTTGTTCTTGAACACGTGCACGTTCACGCCGTCCCCGTACCTGGCACGAAGCCGGGCCTGCGCGTCGAGGGCCAATCCGGCCATGACCCGCTCCCCCGCCAGATCCTGCAGCAAGGCGTCCATCGGATCGCGGGCCTCGGCGGTCGCATACTCCGGGTGGGAGCCGACGTCGAGATACAGCCGCGAACCATTGGTCAGGTACGTGTTCGTGGAACGCGCGCGGGACACGACAGGCTGGAACATCATCATCGCGACCTGCGCCGCGTCGACCGGATGGTCCGAACCCGTCACCGATACGCCGTACTCCGTCTCCACGCCGAAAATGCGGGCGAATCCCTGGAACTGCGAAGACCTCCGCGCTTCCTGCCAACTCCCGTGATTGCCGCTGTCACGCAGCTGCGGCATCATTCGCCGCCTTTTTGCACGAAGCTGTTCACGTACTCCTCGGCGTTGGATTCCAGCGTGGATTCGATGTCATCCAGCACCGCGTCGAGAGCGTCCACGGCCGCGTCGGTCTCGGCCTGTGCCGCCATCGACACGTCATTCAGCTGTTCGTCGGTGTCCTGCTTCTGCGAGGACGACTGCGTGTGAGCGAATTCCTGAGGCATATCCGTACCTCCCTTTCCTTCCGGTTTTCTTCTTCCGCCGATGCCGGCACAGGCCGGACATCCGGCATGCCGTCACCGAATCGCAGACATCTGCCACGCACGCACGTATTCGTCACCGCCGGCAGACGCCTGCATATGTCTGTATGCGCCCGATCACTGCAGATACGGCTGCAGCTCGTCGCCGATCAGGCCGTTCGACGCCACGACATCGTTCTCGCGACGCCAATGGATCAGCTCGCCGTTCCACTGTCTCAGACGCCCCTGCGCCTCCCATACCACGACGGCGCCGGCCGAGACGGCCGGAACATCCCACTTGTGCAGGTGAGGCTCGAAATAGGCGTCGTACGTGCCGTCGGCCACCTTGCACAAATCCATCGAAGCCGGACCCACTCGCTTGATATCGGCCGGTTTACCCGCGATGGAGGCTACCGCGGACAGGGCCCGCTTGGACTCCTCCGGCACATACGACATGCCGTAGCTGACCACGGAGCCATCCAGCGTCGCAGTGATCGACGGCATGACCTTCTCGCGCTTGTCGCCGCCCACGGGGTTGCGGCGTATCCTGATGGCACCCTGGCCCTTCGCCGCCATGTACGTGATGCCCATGGCGGGCGCATGGACCACACCCATGATCGGGCGCGCATGGCAGTGCTCGTCGAACTCGAACAGTGAGATGGTCACGGTCCATTCGGCCATGTTGCGGATGAAATTGATGGCTCCGTCGATATTGCCGACGCACCAGTACCTCTCCCCCGGCTGGTTGTCCTCCGGACGCTCCTCCCAGAAGCCCTGGAACGGTTCGATTTCGGACAGTCGCGCGCGGGTATAGCGAATCAGCCGGGTGTTGACCTCGCTGGTGAATTTCGTCTCGCCGGGCGACACCATCGTCGTGGATAGGTCGTGGGGGTTCACCTGCTCCTGAAGGGCGTGCCTGCCGGCATGCCGCGCCACTTGGGCGACGGCCTGTGTCATTTCTCGCAAATCCATGTCTGTATCAACCTCGTCTGTCGGTCGTTGTCTCTGGTCGTGGCGTTCGCGCCTTTGATCGTCATCGCTCGCCATCATGGCTGCCCCATGATGCGCATCGGCCAGTGGTGCGCCCACGGTAATGCCATTTCATGCCTGTATCGATATTACCTTCCGGCGGTGATGTTCCGATCGATTTGCGTTATCAGCTCATCGGCGTTTCGCGTGCCGTCCACGAACGCGGCCATGTGCGCCTTGTCGAAGGCGCACGGATCGGACATGTCGAGCGAGCACAGGTCGGACGGCCGGACGATCGGACGGCTCGCATTGCCGTACGACTCCTCCCCCGTCTGCGGCGCATCATGCCTGCGGACGGTCAGATGGGACCATGAGACAGCGACCACCTGGCTCGCATACCGGTTCACGACCGCGGCACGCAGCCATGCGCGCGTGGTCTGCGGCGCATTGCCAGCGGCATCGGCGACCTGCCGGTCGTCGACCGTGCGCTCGGTGCGCGACCTGACCTTCTCGAATATCGAGCGGACCGGGTCCAAGGCGGCCCACCCCAAGTCGATCGCCCGCAGTTTCGGATCGTTCCACGACAAACCGTGCCTGCGGCGCAGACGCTCCAGCAGCTGCCATTTCATCAGCCATTCCACCCGCGACGCCTCGGGTTGCATATTCAGTCTCGTATCGTCGTCGGCATGCCGGATGGCGGCCACGTCGGCGAGTGCCTGCCCCCACAGCGCCATGATGCCGGTGGTGGGCTTGTCCGGCCACAGCGGCTCGCCGCGCGTGTCGGTGCCGTACACCAGCGCCCCCATCTCGTACACGGCGGCCCGCAGCCTCACCTGCATGATCCACGCGTTGGTGACGCCCCCGTCGCGCAGCGGCAGCTCGGCCTGCAGCGTCAAGTCGTGCGACACCGTGTGCATGGCCGACACGGGGTCGACGAGCGCCATGGAGTCCAGCAGCGCTGCCAGATCATAGCCGGTCTCGTCCGCGTGCTCGGCCAGCCACAGCAGCATGCTGGTGGCGCCCAGCTTGAGCGTCTGCGGCACGTCCATGCGGTTGGCGTCGCCGACGATCACGTGCAGGCGACGATAATCGGATGGGCTGTGGGATTCGTCGCGCGTGTTGACGATGGGGCGTTCGAAGGTGGTCTGCAGTCCGAGGATCGCGTGGATGTAGTCGGCACGCTGGCTGAGCTGGTATCCGGCGGTCTCGCTGCGCTCCCCTATGCCGACGCGGCCGGATCCGGCGTATATCTGCCGTGAGACGAAATGGGCGGTCATCAGCGCCGCCACCGTGTCGAACGGCACCGATCTGAGCATCATGTAGTTCTCATGGGTGCCCCAGCTGGCGCCCTTGCCGTCGACGTTGTTGCGGTGCAGGACGATGTCGTGCCCCGTTCTCGCGCTCGCCGACGCGGCCGCCCGCCGCATCAGCAGGTCACCGGCATGGTCGTACCGCACCGCCTCGAACGGGTCGGTGGTCTCCGGCGCCGAGTATTCGGGGTGCGCGTGGTCTACGTACATGCGGCCGCCGTTGGGGGCGATGACGTTGACGATGTTGAGCTGCGGCTCGTCGGTAAGCATGTCGGGGCGGGCCGCGGCCCTCTCCAGACGGGTGCCCCGCGCGTCGTTGACGGGGTCCTCCTGACGATAGTCCCAGCGTATGCGTGAACGTTCGGGGTCGGCGGCAGCGCCGATTACGTCGAACGACAGCTGCACCGGATTGGCATGTGAGACAGCGGGCGCCGAGACCGCGTATTCGGTCTCCGTGCCCATCACCCGTCGCACGGTCATTGCATGTTCTCCTTTTCCTTGCGTGGAACCGGACGGATACGGACCACGCGCCCGTTGTCCATGCCGTTGATTCTCGACCATTGCACCGGATCGACGTCCATTACCGACCCTCGTGTCTCCACGAACTCGTCCTCCACGGCCTCTCCCAGCAGCTCGACGTTCAACGCCACGTCGTCGCCGCCGAGAATGGACGCCTTCACCGCCTTCGTCTTGGCGCGGTCGACGATGTTCTTGAGCATGGCACCGGACGCGACGTCGGAGAGGAAGATGGCCGACCATTGCCCCTGGTCGTTGCACGCGTCGCACAGGTGCCGTCGCGACGAGCGCGTGTAGATGTCGCGCACCAGAACGCGCGACAGGCCGTCGGCGTCCAGTCCGGGCTGCAGGGGCAGGTCGTCGGTCAGATAGTGGCGAATGATGGATGCCGCCTGATCCGCCCCGGGGCGGTCCACGCGGATCTTCACGTCCAGTCGTCCCGGGCGGAGCACGGCGGGGTCGATCATGTCCACGCGGTTCGAGGCGCCGATCACCATAACGTTGTCGAGGCTCTCCACGCCGTCGAGTTCGGAGAGGAACTGCGGCACGATCGTGGTCTCCACGTCGCTGGAGACGCCGGTGCCGCGGGTGCGCAGCAGCGAATCCATCTCGTCGATGAACACGATGACCGGCCGGCCGTCCGCGGCGCGTTCGCGCGCGCGGGTGAAGATCTGACGCACCAGACGCTCGGATTCACCGACGAACTTGTTGAGCAGTTCCGGACCCTTGACCGAGAGGAACACGCCGCTGCCCCTGCCGAAACCATCCGAAAGCGCATGGGCGACGGCCTTGGCGATCATGGTCTTGCCGTTGCCGGGAGGGCCGTACAGCAGCACGCCCTTGGGCGCCTTGAGATTGTACCGTTCGTACAGGCCGCGGTGAAGGAACGGCAGCTGCACGGCGTCCCGGATGCGTTCGATCTGGCTGTCAAGCCCGCCGATGTCGGCGAAGGTGACATCGGGAACCTCCTCCAGCACCAGGTCGGCATCGTTCTCGTCGGGCAGCAGTTCCAGGGCGAGCCGGCCCGACGGGTCGACGATGACGCGCTGCCCGTTGGCGAACGTCTCGTGCGCCAACGCTCCCGAGCGCCGGATCACGCTGGGGTTGCCGCCTCCATCCGCGACGATCAGACGCCCGTCATCAAGCACCTGGCGGATCGTGCGGACAGAGCCGAGCATGTCCGTGCCGCGCTGCTCGACCAATACCATGTTCTCGTTGAGCAGCACGCAGGCGCCGGCCGTCAGCCGGGACGCGTTGACGTTGGCGGCCACAGGCACGACCAGCCGTCTGCCGCCCGTCAGGATCTCGGCCGACGCATGCTGGACGCCGAGCTCGTCGGTCATCGACGAGTCGACCTTGACCATCGTCGCGAAGGTCTTCGGGGGCTGGGCCATCTGCGACAGCTGCGCCTTCGCCTTGGTGAGTTCCTTGCCCGCGCGCGACAGCGCCTGCGCGAGCGCATGGTTCTTGGCCATCAGCTGGTCATTGGCGGCCGCCAGCTCACGTGCGACGTTCTCCCGTATCTTCTTCACGTCCTGTGGTGCCGTGGCGCTTTCGGCACCCGTGCCCGCCGATGAGACCGGCCCTGAATCAGGTAGGCCTGACGGATGGTCCTGCGAATTCCATATGCCATCCGGAGTGCCGTCGTGCATGATATCGTTCACTGTTCGCCCCTTTTTCGAGCACGCTTCCCTATCAGATTACGCGCCCGCCGAATCGCCGGGGCCGCGACGGCCACAATGACCTTGGCAATGGCGCCGACAGCGGAGCCGGAGTCGCCCGCTCCGTGCACCGCGGCGGGCGCGAAGGCCGATATGCGCAGGGATTCATGCATACCGGTATTGTCCCAACGATTTCCGACAATCGACAGTATGCTTGACGAAACTTTGCAACCTTCTGACGAATCGTATGACGTGTCCGACGTGGAGGCGTTCGCGGCCGCGCACCAACCTCCCTCGGACACCATGGGTGACGGTGACGGCACCGCGGCCGCGCCGACGCTGTCGAAGCCTGGTCTGCTTGTCATGGATGTGGATTCCACGCTGATCGACGAGGAAGTCATCGACGAGCTCGGCGAGGCGGCCGGCAGCGGCGACGAGATAGCGAAGGTCACCGAACGTGCCATGCGCGGGGAAATCGAATTCTGTGATGCGCTGCGTGAGCGTGTCGCATTGCTCAAGGGACTGCCCGTGAGCGTGTTCGACACCGTGCACGACAAGCTGCACTTCACCAATGGCGCGTTGGCGCTGATCGACGAGCTTCACCGTCATGGTTGGAAGGTCGGCGTCGTGTCCGGGGGATTCCATGAGGTCGTTGACCGTCTCGCCGCCGAAGGGCATATCGACCATTGGCTGGCGAACCGTCTGGAAGTGGTGGATGGCGCGCTGACCGGCAAGGTGCTGGGCAATATCGTGTGCAAGACGGTGAAACTGCATGCATTGCAGGCGTGGGCCGCCCGAGACGGGGTTCCCATGAGCCAGACCGTGGCGGTCGGCGACGGCGCGAACGACATCCCGATGATTCAGGCGGCCGGGCTCGGCATCGCCTTCTGCGCCAAGCCGAAGACTCGGCTCGCCGCCCACGAGTCCATCAACGAGCGCGACCTGACCAAGGTGCTGGACTTCCTGCGCTGACGTCGCACGGCGATAGCGCCAAGACCACCCTCAGTCGCTTCGCGACAGCTCCCGCCAGCGGGAGCGTGATAATTGCCCCGCTGGCGGGCCGAGCCGTAAAGCAAAGGGCAGAGCCATTTGTAGGCGAGGGCGAGCGACAGCGAGACTGGGGGGGGGTTCACTTACCTCCAGTCCGCAACGCGCACCTCGTTACCGGCAGCGCGCGGCTTCGGAGAGTCGGGCTCCTCGCGCCCAGTCGGCGGCGCGCATCGCCTTCTTGCCCTGCGCCTTGACCTCCAGCAATTCCAGAGGTGTGGAGCCTGTGCCGATCCAGACATTCTTCTTTCCAGCTGCGAGCGCCCCAGACACCAACGACCCGGGTACGTTCGGATTGGTCATATCGGCCGGGTGCGCCCGCAGCACGTGCAGCGTGGACAGCCCGTCGTCGAGCCCGAGCCCGCCTGCATCCAGTTCGGTCCATGCCCCGGGATTCGGCGTGCACGCGCGAATCTGACGGTCGACCGCTTCCACCGGCGCACTGAAATCGATATGCGCGTCGTTGACGCGGATCTTCTCCGCCACCGGGTAATCGCCTTCCGCCTGTTCCACGGGATCGGCGGTACCGTCCTCGACGGTGCGCAGCGCGTCGCGCAGCACCAGCGCTCCGGATTCTCCCAGACGGGTCAGCAGGTCGCCGGCGGTCTCATGCTCGCCGATCGGCGTTTCGGATTGCACCAGCAGCGGGCCGGCATCCATCGCTCGCGTGATGCGGAACACGCTGGTGCCGGTCATATCGTCGCCCGACCAGATGGCTCGTTGCACGGGGGCCGCGCCACGCCAATGCGGCAGCAGCGAGAAATGCAGGTTGTACCAGCCGCAGGGCAGCGCGTCCAGCACGGACTGCTTCAGGATTCGTCCGTATGCGATGACCGCGGCGGCCTGTGCGCCGGTAACCTTCAGCTCGTCAAGGAACGTCGGCTCGGCCGGGTCGGATTCCAGTACCGGCAATCCCAGTTCCAGCGCGGCAGTCTTGACCGGGCTGGGCGTGAGCTTGCGTCCGCGTCCGGTGGGCGCGTCCGGGCGGGTGAGCACTGCGACCACTTCGAAGTGCTCGCTGTCCGCGGCGAGGGCGCGCAGGGACGGCACCGCGACGTCAGGCGTGCCGGCAAAGAGGATTTTCAACATGTGTTCCGTTTCCTTCCACGGTATTGGGACTTCAGGCCATCTGCCCTGTCATCATCGTCGAACGCCGGACGACGTGCGGACGGGCGGAGGTCACTGAACCGCCGGGATATCGATGCCCTGCTCGATCAGCAGCTCGCGCAGCTTGCGGGCGTCCGAGAAGCGAATGCCGCGGATGCCGGCCTCGTTCGCGCCCGCGATGTTCATCGCCTTGTCGTCGATGAATACGCTGCTTTCGGCGCTGATGCCGAACTCCTCCAGGGCCTTCTCGTAGATGTCCTTGTGCGGCTTGCGCATGTGCACGTACCCCGACACCAGACGGCCGTCGAGCCGCTGCAGGATCTCGCAGTGCTTCAGCGCGATCGGGAACAGTTCCTTCTCCCAGTTCGACAGGCCCCATACTCCAATGCCGGCGGCCTTCAGATCGTTGACGAGCACGCGGGCACCCGGCACGACGCCGGTCAGGGAATCCTCGAAATTGTCGAGATAGTAGCGCAAAATATCCGCCCACTTGTCGCCGTAATGCTCACGCATCCATGCCACGCCCTCGTCGGGGCTTGCGCCGCCGTCCATGCGGTCGTTCGCGTCGTAGAAGCCGGAGATGTCATTGTCGAGGAACTGGTCGATGGTCTCCTGCGAATACCTGGGCAGCAGCACGACGGACGGATCCCAGTAGATCAGCACGTTGCCGAAGTCGAAAATCACGTTGCTGATCGGCTTGCCGTCGGCGGCCGCGGCGGGTCCCTGCGCCACCAGCACGTCATGTTCCATATCCGGTTCGCCCGGCCAACCCTTCATGATGCCTCCATCCATATGAACGATTCCAATGAACGATTCCGCGGCGCGCGGCCGCGCACATCCATGGTTCCATGCCATCGAGACGACGCGGCGAATCATCCGCCGCACCGATGCATTCCGGCATGCAACTATAAGCGCCGCGTCTGGAAGTTCTCGTCCGAATCGTTTCGGCAGCCCCGAATCTACGCGGCAGATGTCATATACGCCGACATCAATCAGCGCCATAATCGCCGTGAGCAAGACAACGGTCGCCGTGCCAGCACCCGTCTGAGCTAGAGCATTCTCGGAAAGAGGAATCCTTCCGCGCCTCGCCGGCCATCTTGGTCTCCGCCAGTGAATCAGGCCCGGCCTGCATGGTGGCACCGGATGCAGTGACGGCCTGGTCAAAACATTGCCACGAAATGCGAAAAACAAGCGTTCTCGACATTTCGTGCCACGCGACCGACACGAAAAATCCGCTCCGAATAACAGAATCGTCCATTTTCCAATGATTCCCAGTTTCGGTCTCATGGCTCGAAACGGCATGTAACCGGTTAAATCCGATTTTGTGGCACAAGAAGTGGACCGAATGCCGAAAACAGCGATTTTTGACGTTTCGTGGCAAGGAATCCCCATCTCATCTCACCAACCGAAACAAAAGGTTCCGAATGATTCAATCGGCAGTCAGACATGTCACACCGCCGCTTTCCTCGAAACGACACCTCGACGCGGCGGATAATCTCTCGGATCAGATCAAATCCTTGGGATCGATTTGGAACCGCAGTTCGCCGGGAGTGCGCGACGCCATGTGACGCGCCACCGCGGACCGCAGGCGGACGGCCAATTGGGCACGCATGCCGACCGGCACACGGACCAGGGCCTTGACCCGGTCCTGCATGCTCTCCAGCTCGCGTTCGCTCACCGTCACCGGAGCCGCTATCGGCACCGGCCCCAGCATGCCGGGTATCGGCTCCCCCGCAACATCCAGCGAGGCCCAATCGCCGCGCAGCACGCCGATATCGTCCAAGGCGGCCATCACCGCATCCCGACGCCCCCATACGCATGCGACCGCGCACACCGGAGGCATGCCGGCCTGCCCACGCTCCAGCAATTCGTTCCGGGCGAGCGACGCCGAATCCCACATCATCAGCGCATGGGCCACTGCAGGATCGCATTCACCAATCAGCAGACCCTGTCCACCACGAGTGCGGGGCGCACACAACGCCATGACCCGCATCCACGCCGTCAGCGCGTCCACGCGGGCGTCCACACCCGGCGCATACAGACTGTTCCACGCGTCCAGGATCGCCACGGCACGATATTCGCCGGCATCCTGCTCCGATTGACGGGATGCAAGCAGCACGCGAGGCTCCGCTCCCGGCGTGGCGATGACAATGCGCGGTGCATCATCCACGTACTCGACGACGCCTCGCGGCTGGCTCGGCGACGATATGACGACGGACACACCGCGGAACAGGCCGCCCAGCTCGCGGGCGGTGCCGGTTGCGCCAACCCGTATCACGCGCATGCGCTCGCAGCCGCAATGCGGGCAATGCCAGTCGACCGCCGCCGCAGCGCACCACCGGCAGCGCGGCACCCCATCACCCATGCGCCCCAGCGGGCCGGTGCATTTCGCGCAACGAGCCTGCGCATGGCATTTCACGCAGCCCAACGCCTCCTGCATGCCGTCCGAGGGGATGGACAGCAGCACTGGCCCTGTCTGCAAGGCCTTCGACAACACCGTCACCGCGGTATGCGGCACGCGGGCGCCTATGCTCGGGTCGGCGAGACGTGCCAGCTCCTCGCGGTTCAGCCACCGCACCCACGGCATCTGATCCCTGCGAGCGGCTGGCAACGGCGTGACGGATGCGCTCGGGCCGCTCACGGCAGTCACGGCCGTGTGGTCCTCGCATTCCCATTGGCTCAACGGGCTACGGGCGTACGACAGCGCCACAAACACTCCCCCGTGCGACTCGGCGCGCAGACGCATGACGCCGCGTGCCTGCGCGTACGGCATCATCCCGTCAGCCTGCTGGTACGCGGCATCATCCACTATCATGAACAGGGCCGGCCCCTCGACCGGAGCATACATGGCGGCGCGCAGTCCGATGACGCACCCGACCTGACCGGTCGCCGCCGCCAGATAGGCACGGTACCGTTCCGCCGGCGGCAGTCCTGCGGCCAGCACGACGAAGTCACCGGAGTATCCGCCATGCTCGGCGCCGCCCGGCGCGAAACGGGACAGTCCCAGTCCCTTCAGGGCAACGGCGAGATCCTCGCACTGTCTTATCCCGGGCAGGACCACCACGGCGGCACGGTTCTGCCTCATCGCGGCAGCGATCATCCACGCGGCGTCACGAGCCCACGCACGCGCTCCCGGACGCGCATCCATCACCAGGGCGGCGAACGAGCTGCCCTCCAGGGATGAGCGCAGCATGGCGGCGCCGTCATATGAAGCCTGTATCGTGTCGAAGCACCGTTGCATCAGTTCGTCCGAGACGTGCGAGAATCTGAGCCTTCCCACCCATAGCGAACGCGCGGCCAGTTGCTGTTCGCCGTCGATGCGCGCCACGCGCGGGGGGACCGCCAGGCGAAGTATGTTGGCCCGCGTGCCGCCATAGGCGTCGGCGATGCGCGTGATATCGTCGCGCATGGATTCGGATACCAGCACGTGCGGGCTGATCACCCGTTCAAGAAATCTCAGCGCGGAGCGGGGCGTGGCGCTGGCTGCCGTGCGCTTCCAGATCACGCCGTTGAGGAGCCTGCCCCCGAACCGGACCCGCACCATGACGCCGGGCCGTGCGGTCTGCGACCACCGCTCATCCACGAGATAGTCGAATGTCTGGCCCAGATGGGTCGCCTGCACGTCCAGCACCACCTGCGCAATCGGGTCTTCCGCGGCCACAATCTTCTCGGCGGGCGCGCGCTTGCGGCGTTTGCGCGGCGCCATGCCGTCAAACGCCAACTGCTGCGCGTCATTCGTACTCATGGTTCATTTGTATCACGCCGCCGGTGAAGTCCGCCGCAGGCGGCAACCTTCTCGGGGTGTCCGGCGGCTTTTTTGCGTATGCATGTTGTGTGTATAGACAAGACCACCCCCGGTTTCGCTTCGCGGCAGCCTCCGCTGGCGGGGACGCTACGAAGTGAAACCGAGGGTGATCGTTGTGATCTGCCAGTCAGCGGATGGCGGCCTTGAGCTCTTCGACCTTGTCGGTGCGCTCCCACGGGAACTCGACGTCGACGCGGCCGAAGTGGCCGTATGCGGCGGTCTTCGCGTAAATCGGGCGCTTGAGGTCAAGCTCGTCGATGATCGCGGCGGGACGCAGGTCGAACACCTTGCGCACGGCCTGCTGGATCTGCTCGCGGGTCACGCCGATTTCGGTGCCGAACGTCTCGACGTTGACCGATACCGGTTCGGCCACGCCAATCGCGTAGGCGACCTGCAGCTCGACACGGTGCGCCAGCCCCGCGGCGACGATGTTCTTCGCCACCCAGCGGGTCGCGTACGCGGCGGAACGGTCGACCTTGGACGGGTCCTTGCCGCTGAACGCGCCGCCGCCATGGTGGGCGGCGCCGCCGTACGTGTCGACGATGATCTTGCGGCCGGTCAGGCCGGCGTCGGCGGCCGGACCGCCGAGGACGAACGAGCCGGTCGGGTTGACGAGCTGACGGTAATCGTCATGCTTGACGCCGTCGCCGAGCACCTCGTCCAGCACCGGGTCGATGACATGCTCCTTGAGCTGGGCGGCCAGCCATTCCCGGCTCGCCTCCGGGTCGTGCTGCGTGGAGATCAGCACGGTGTCGACGCGCAACGGCTTGTCGTTCTCGTCGTATTCGATGGTCACCTGGGTCTTGCCGTCCGGGCGCAGGTGCGGCACTTCGCCGGACTTGCGCACTTCGGTCAGGCGGAAGGCCAGACGGTGGGCCAGATAGATCGGCAGCGGCATCAGCACGTCGGTCTCGTCGGTGGCGTAACCGAACATCACGCCCTGGTCGCCGGCGCCCTGGGCCTCGTACCGCTCCTCGCGGCTGGCCTCGGTCTCCTTCTCGCCGGTGAGGCGCGCCACACCCTGATTGATCTCGGCGCTCTGGCCGGTGATGGCGACGATCACGCCGCAGGAGTCGGCATCGAGGCCGACCTCGGAAGACGTGTAACCGATGCGGCGCAGCGTCTCGCGCACCGTGGACTGGACGTCGACATACCCCTTTGACGTCACCTCACCGAACACGAGGAACACGCCGGTCGCGGCGGAGGTCTCGACGGCGACGTGCGACTGCGGATCCTGGCGAAGCAGTTCGTCGAGGATTTCGTCGGAAATCTGGTCGCATACCTTGTCGGGGTGGCCTTCGGTCACAGATTCGGCCGAGATGAGCTTGCGCTCCTGATTGGTCATATCATCCCTCTTTCGGACTTATCGCCCTACCCGCCTTTTGCGGATAAGGCACAATGATACGTTGGTTCATTCTGTTGTTGCAGGACCTGAACAGGCTACGAAAAGGGCCCGTGCCAGACCTTCGGTCGGCGCGAGCCCCAAGTCGTTCGCTCCTGACGCTCAGTTGTACACGTCACCGCCGTCAAGGGCAAGAGTGTCGCCCCAGAAAAAGCAAATACCGCGTACAGCGAACCGGACGGATTCAGACGAATCAGTTGCCTTCGCTCAGATCATCCTCGCCCAGAGTCTCCTCCAGCAGGCCCTCGTCGATCTCGCGGAAAGCGATCGACAGCGGCTTCTCCTGGTTCTGGTATTCGACCAGCGGGCCGACGTTCTGCAGCAGGCCCTCGTTGAGCTGGGTGAAGTAAGAGTTGATCTGACGGGCGCGCTTGGCGGCGAAGATGGCCAGCGCGTACTTGGAATCGGCGTGCTTCATCAGATCGTCGATCGGCGGGTTCGCGAAACCCTCGGGCACGGGCGCGGTGCCGAACTCCTCGTTGCCCTTGACCTCGGTATCCTTGGTTTCTTCTGCCATTTTTGCAAGTCTCCGAATCACATGATGGAAATCTATCTCAACCGCAGCGATTATAGCCTCACGCAGCGACCGGAGCGGGTCCGGTGGATTCTGCCAGTTCGTTGCCGACTTGCAGACAACATAGAAGGCTACATAGGCTTAATCCACTGTGAGTTTTGTAACACTTATGAAAATTCCATATTCCGACTCTTGACATGTCGCGTGTCCCTTGCAAGAGCTTGAATAGAACCATGACTGAAATGCGATCTGCAAAAATCATGAACGGGCGCGTCTTCGCAGGTGCCCGAGCCCTCTACCGTGCAGCTGGCGTCAAAGGTGACGACATGGGCAAGAAGCCCATCATCGCCATCGCCAACTCGTTCGACGAGTTCCTGCCCGGCCACGTCCACCTCAACAAGGTCGGCCGCATCGTCTCCGAGGCCATCAAGGAGGCCGGCGGCATCCCGCGCGAGTTCAACACCATGGCCGTCGACGACGGCATCGCCATGGGCCACACCGGCATGCTGTACTCCCTGCCCAGCCGCGACATCATCGCCGACACCGTCGAATACCAGTGCAACGCGCACTGCGCCGACGCACTGATCTGCATCCCGAACTGCGACAAGGTCGTCCCCGGCATGCTCATGGCCGCGCTGCGCCTCAACATCCCCACCGTGTTCGTCTCCGGCGGCCCGATGGAGGCCGGCACCACGATCCTCGCCGACGGCACCGTCAAGAGCACCGACCTCATCGACGTGATGTACGCCACCGCCGACGATTCCGTCTCCGACGAGGAGCTGCTCAACTACGAGAAGACCGTCTGCCCGACCTGCGGCTCCTGCGCCGGCATGTTCACCGCCAACTCGATGAACTGCCTGACCGAGGCCATCGGCTTGGCGCTGCCCGGCAACGGCACGATCCTCGCCTCCCACTCCTACCGCAAGGACCTGTTCAAGCGCGCCGCGCAGCAGGTCGTCAAGATCGCCCACCAGTACTATGACGACTCCGACGACTCCGTACTGCCGCGCTCCATCGCCACCAAGGAGGCGTTCGAGAACGCCATGACCATGGACGTCGCTATGGGCGGTTCCACCAACACCGTGCTGCACATCCTCGCCATGGCGCAGTCCGCCGACGTGGACTTCACGCTTGACGACATCGAGCGCATCTCGCACACCGTGCCGTGTATCTGCAAGGCGTCGCCGTCCGGCAAGTGGGAGATCTCCGACATTCACCGCGCTGGCGGCATCACCGGCATCCTCGGCGAGCTCGACCGCGCCGGCAAGCTGCACACCAACGTGCACTCCATCGACTACCCGACGCTGGAAGCCAAGCTGGCGGACTGGGACATCATGCGTCCCACCTGCACCGAAGAAGCCCAGCAGATGTACAAGGCGGCTCCCGGCCACATCATCTCTCCCGAACCGTGGACGCACACCACGCTGTTCGACTCACTGGACCGCGACCGCGCCAACGGCGCCATCCACGACATCGACCATCCGGAGATCCACGAGGGCGGTCTCGCCGTGCTGCGCGGCAACCTCGCTCCCGACGGCTGCGTCGTCAAGACCGCGGGCGTGCCGCAGGAGATCTGGAAGTTCCGCGGACCGGCACTGGTGGTCGATTCGCAGGAGCAGGCCATCGAGGTGATCCTCGACGACACGCTGAAGCCCGGCATGGCGCTGGTGATTCGTTACGAGGGTCCGAAGGGCGGCCCGGGCATGCAGGAGATGCTGTACCCGACGTCCTTCGTCAAGGGCAAGGGCATCGGCAAGCAGGTCGCCATGCTCACCGACGGTCGCTACTCCGGCGGCTCCTCGGGTCTGGCCATCGGGCACATGGCTCCCGAGGCGGCGAACAAGGGCCCGGTGGCGCTCATCAAGAACGGCGACATCATCGACATCGACATCGAGGCCCGTTCCGTGAACGTCGAGCTGACCGACGAGCAGCTGGCCGAGCGCCGCCGCGAACTGGAGGCCGGCGATGGCTACGTGGCGCACCGCGACCGCAAGGTGAGCCAGGCCCTCAAGGCGTACGCCGCCTTCGCGCGCTCCGCCGACAAGGGCGCCACGCGAGACCCCGAGCTCATCAACAAGCTCTCCGGCCTCGCGTGACGGGATCGTCCGTCACTACTCGAGAACCGTTTCGCCGGCGTAAGCGAAACGGTTCTTCTTTATCCCGTTCCGAGGACTTCTCCCACATCCTGCCGGCCGTCTCTCTTCCATCTGTTCTATGCCCCCTCAACTGTGTTCCCGACTTTCTCTCTTCAAGTTTCCCTCTTTCCTCGATACACCGGTGTTCCCATAACACGACACGCCCGGATTGCGCAGCACAATCGTTGTGTCCGGAGTCCAGAACGGGTTTATACCGTTACCTCGCAGCGACTATTCATCGGTCGTGCTGCGCACTCCGGGCGTGTCGTATCACGACGACTGCCATCCCTGTCTCGGACCATATACCAATCGGTCGCTCCTACGTCAAAACGGTTCCAGCAGCTCCGGATTGCCGCTCAACGTCCACAGATCCATGCGCGGATGCAGAAAATCGACGGCACCGGCATGCTCCAAAGCGGCGGCCACCTGACTGAAGTATCGATGCAGTTCGGCCTGGTCAAGCACCGTACTCTGCCAGGCCGGAAGCACCACCCAATTCTTGGCCGCCAATGCGTTCATGCGCCTCGTGTCCGCTACATACTGTTCCAGATGCTGCTGCCCATGAAATTCCATCGCCACGCGATACTTCTCGTATGCCATGTCAAGCCATGCCAATCCAGACCCCAAATCGACCGGATGGTTCGCCTCCGGATTCGGCAATCCCCATTTCATCGCATCCAGACGCAGCTCCCGTTCCCACCGGGAATCGGTGTTAGGACGAGACAAACGCAACGCCCGGCGTGCGGCCTTGCCGCCATAGACCTTCCGCTCATCAAGGAAATCCATCAGTTCCTGTTTGGTCGCGCGCCTCAGCCGCTCGTCACGGCATGTCAGCCGATCCGCCAATATGATTGTTTCCTCGAACCAGTTGAACCGCACGAATTGGGCGAACGTCGCGGCGGGTGACGTGCAGTACAGATCAAAGATGCGGATTACGATACGGTCGTCCAGCAATGACCACGCGTGACATGCGACATTGGCGGGATGACCGCGTCGCGCGTCACGATTCCGAACGACGATATGTTCCTTGCCCAAATCAAGGACGGCGGTCTCGGGCGGTGCAATGCCCATCAGTCCCAGCGCCGACGACAACGCGAATACCGGCTCATGCTCCAGCGTATCCCTGACCGCCCGGCAACGCTTCAGGTAATAGCGCTGGATGAGCCACGCCTGATGCCGCATGTATTGGTTCGGTGGCGGTTCGTTTCGCATCTCAAACATGGACGAACGGTAACAGGTTTTCCGGCCCGGTCTTCAGGTTTTCGGGCAATGTGGTCGAAGGCTCGATCGTGACACGCCCGGACTGCGCCGCACAATAGTCATGCCACGTTGTCGAACCATTGCAATACAGCCGTTCTATGGAGATGCTACCGAGGATTGTGCAATGCAGTCCGGGCGTGTCGCGCCTGTGGATAACTCCCGGAAAGAGGAAAGGAAGAGGGAAAAGGTAAAGGAAGAGAAGGAGGGGAAGAAAGAAGTCCCTTGACCATGGGGTCAAGGGACTTCGGGCCGCTTACTTCATGAGGTTGCGCAGGACGTACTGAAGGATGCCGCCGTTGCGATAGTAGTCCGCCTCTCCGGGCGTATCGATGCGGACCACTGCGTCGAACTCGGTGGTGGAGCCGTCGGTGTGCGTGGCGGTGACGTGCACGGTCTTCGGGGTGACGCCGCTGTTGAGCTCGTCCACGCCGGCGATGTCGTAGGTCTCGGTGCCGTCAAGACCCAGGGACTCATAGGACTCCCCCGCCGGGAACTGCAATGGCAGCACGCCCATGCCGATGAGGTTGGAACGGTGGATGCGCTCGAAGCTCTCGGTGATGACGGCCTTGACGCCGAGCATCACCGTACCCTTGGCGGCCCAGTCACGCGACGAGCCAGTGCCGTACTCCTTGCCGGCCAGCACGACGAGCGGAATATCGGCGGACTTGTAGTTGAGCGAGGCGTCAAAGATCGTCGAAGGCTTTCCAGTCGTGAAATCGTAGGTGAACCCGCCCGGCGTGACCTCCTCGCCGACGGAGGCGAGCAGCTGGTTGCGCAGGCGGATGTTGCCGAAGGTACCACGCACCATAATCTCGTGGTTGCCTCGACGCGAGCCATAGGAGTTGAAGTTCTTCGGCTCCACGCCGCGCTCGGTCAGGTACTTGCCAGCCGGGCTGGACGCCTTGAACGCGCCCGCCGGGGAGATGTGGTCGGTGGTGACCGAGTCGCCGAGCAACGCCAGCACGCGGGCGCCGTGGATGTCGGCGACTGGCTCCGGCGTGGCCTTCATGCCGTCGAAGAAGGTCTGCTTGCGCACGTACGTCGAATGCTCGTCCCATGCGAACAGCTCGCCTTCGGGCACGTCGAGGCCCTTCCAGCGGTGGTCGCCGTCGAACACGGAGGCGTAGTCCTTGAGGAACATCTCGCGGCTGACGGTACCGTCAACCACGGCCGCGACCTCCTCGTTGGTCGGCCAGATGTCCTTCAGATACACGTCATTGCCGTCTGCGTCGGTACCGAGCGGCTGGGTCTCGAAGTCGAAGTCCATCGTGCCGGCGAGCGCGTAGGCGATGACCAGCGGCGGGGAGGCCAGGTAGTTCATCTTGATGTCCGGGCTGATGCGGCCTTCGAAGTTGCGGTTTCCGGATAGCACGGCGGTGACGGTCAGGTCGTTGGCGTTGATGGCTTCGGAGATCTCGGGCAGCAGCGGTCCGGAGTTGCCGATGCAGGTGGCGCAGCCGAAGCCGACCAGCTGGTAGCCGAGCGCGTCGAGATCGTCCTGGAGGCCCGCGGCCTTGAGGTAGTCGGCCACGACCTGCGAGCCGGGGGCGAGCGAGGTCTTGACCCACGGCTTGGGGCTCAATCCCTTGGCGTGCGCGTTGCGGGCGATCAGGCCGGCGGCGATCATCACGGACGGGTTGGAGGTGTTGGTGCACGAGGTGATCGAGGCGATGGCCACGTCGCCGTTTTCGATGTCGAAATCGCCACGGAAGTCGGTGGACACGGCCACCGGGTCCTTGACGGTCTTGTCGGTCTCGTAGGCGGGCGCGGTCTTCTCGAACATGTCCTTCGCCTCGGACAGCAGGATGCGGTCCTGCGGGCGCTTCGGGCCGGCGATGGACGGCACGACCGTGCCGAGGTCGAGCTCCTCGTATTCGGAGTACTGCGGCTCGACATAGTCCGGGTCGGAGGCGTCGCCCCACAGCTTGTTGGCCTTGGCGTACGCCTCGACAAGCGCGACCTGCTCCTCGGAACGTCCGGTCAGACGCAGGTAGTCGAGCGTGACGCCGTCAATCGGGAAGATGCCGCAGGTGGAGCCGAACTCAGGTCCCATGTTGCCGATGGTGGCGCGGTTGGCCAGTGGCACCGAGGCGATGCCCTCGCCGTAGAACTCGACGAACTTGCCGACCACGCCGTGCTTGCGCAGCATGTCGGTGATGGTCAGGACCACGTCGGTGGCGGTGACGCCCTCGGGGATCGAACCGGTGAGCTTGAAGCCGACGACGCGCGGCACGAGCATGGAGATCGGCTGGCCGAGCATGGCCGCCTCGGCCTCGATGCCGCCCACGCCCCAGCCGAGCACGCCCAGGCCGTTCTCGGTGGTGGTGTGCGAGTCGGTGCCGACGCAGGAGTCGAGGTAGGCGAGCTCGCGGCCATCATCCAATCCGGAGGTCTTCGTCATGACGACCTTCGCCAGGTATTCGATGTTGACCTGGTGAATGATGCCGGTTCCCGGCGGCACCACGCGGAAGTTGCGGAACGCCTGCTGGCCCCAGCGCAGGAACTGGTAGCGTTCGCCGTTGCGCTGGTATTCGATGTCCATGTTCTGCTGGACCGCGTCAGCCACGCCGTACTTGTCGATCTGCACGGAATGGTCGATGACCATGTCGGACTGGACTTGCGGGTTGATGACCTCAGGGTCGCCGCCGAGATCCTTGACCGCGTCGCGCATGGTGGCGAGGTCCACGATGCAGGGCACGCCGGTGAAGTCCTGCATGATCACACGCGAGGGCGTGAACTGGATTTCATGGCTGGGCTGGGCCTGCGGGGCCCAGTTCAGCAGCGTCTTGACGTGTTCGTCCGTGATGTTCGCGCCGTCGATGTTGCGTACCAGATTCTCGACGAGGACCTTGAGCGAGTACGGCAGATGGTCGACGCCGGGCAGGTCGGCGATGCGGTAGTAGTCATAGTCCTTGCCGGCCACGTTCAGTGTCGCCAACTGGTCGTCTCGCACAGACATGCTTCCTCCGAGATCAAATGAAATGCTATTCCACAAGAGATTATCCGCTACCAACGATACCGATACGTTACTTTAGCTCTGGCGTGTCGGCTTGATATGTGGGAAAATTCGCGTCACCGAGGCGAGGATGACGTGACAGACCGCGAACAGGGCCGTGGAAATCAGCAGCGCCGCCACCGTGGCGATCAATACCCGCCCGGTCGGCAGATGCAGGTCGAAGAACCTCGCCACGAACGGAATGAGCATGCCGATGACGCCGGCCGCGGCGAATACGGCAACCAGCACGCCGCGCCACGAATTGAGCGGCTGCGCCACGCGGGCGAGCATGAACACGCCCAGCACGAACACGATGATCGCGCAGGTGGTGCGCAACGCGGACAAATCGGCGGCGTTGTTCACATCCCAGCCCATCACGTCGGGCAACAGCCACGACGACAGCAGCACGGACAATGCGATCGCGACGCCTCCCGGCAGCGCGAAATGCACGACACGCCGCAGGAAGCCGGGGATGTAACGCCGCGTGTTCGGCGCGAGCGCGAGGATGAACGCCGGCATGCCGATGGTCAGCGCGCCGACGTACGTGATATGCCGGGGCAGGTACGGGAACGGGATCGCGGTGAGTACCACGCCCAGCGAAATCAGCGCCGAGTAGACGGTCTTGACGAGGAACAGGCTGGCGACGCGCTCCATGTTCGCCATGACCTGACGGCCGCGGGCCACAACGTCGGGCAGGTGCGAGAACTTCGAATCGACGAGCACGACCTGTGCCACGGCTTTGGTGGCGGGCGCGGCGTTGCCCATCGCGATGCCGAGATCGGCCTCCTTGATGGCGAGCGAATCGTTGACGCCGTCTCCGGTCATGGCGACCACGTGATCACTGGTGTGCAGCGCCTGGACGATCGCCTTCTTCTGGTCGGGCAGCACGCGGCCGATCACATCGACGTTCTCCAGCACGCGGGCGAGCTCGTTGATGTCCTGCGGCAGCGTGCGCGCGTCGATGGCGTGCGGCTCGCGGTCTCCTGTAAGTCGCACTTTGGCCGCGATCGCGCCGACGGTGACCGGGTTGTCGCCGGAGATGATGCGGCAGCGCACGCCCTGATCGCGGAACCATGCCAGTGTGGGCTGCGCATCGTCGCGCACGCGCTCCGAACACAATACGAGCGCGACCGGCTTGGCGTCCGGCAGCAGTTCGGGCGACTGCGTGAACCATGACGAATCTGTTGCGGCATCGCCAGTTGCGGCATCGCCGTCGCTCTTCCGTATGAGCGTCGCCCGCGCGATGAGCAGCACGCGGTTGCCGGAATTCGCGTAATCATTGACCGCTTCGAGCACATCGCCGTGCTCTCCGGAAAGCGCGGAGAGCATCACTTCCGGTGCGCCCATATACCAGACGGTCGGCGGCTCGCGGTCGGCGGCCGATTCCGTTTCCGCGGCTGCGGCCGGGGTGACGATGGCGCTCCATTTGCGGGCCGACGAGAACGGCACGCGCGCTCGCACCGGGCCGGCATGGTAACCGCGTTCCCCCAGCCCGTCGAGCACGGCCTGACCCGTGCCGTTCGGCTGCTCCTCGTTCGACAGGTCATACAGCGCCTGGGTCGCCGCGCTCTCCACGCGATCGTCGCCGTCCATGCGTTCCAGCATGACCAGACGATCGAACATGATGCCGCCATCGGTGATCGTGCCGGTCTTGTCGAGATTGAGGCAGTCCACGCGAGCCAGCGTCTCCACCGATTCGAGTTCCTGCACGAGCGTGTTCTTGCGGGCGAGCCGCATCGCCGCGACCGCGAAGTTGAGCGAGGTGAGCAATACCAGGCCTTCGGGAATCATGCCGACAACGCCCGCTACAGCTGACACGATGGCCTGCCGCCACTCCCCCGAAGCTATCGCGGCGTTCCACCCGCCCACGGTCCTCATCTGCGACCAGACCAGCAGCACGCACAGCGGCACCACCAGAAACGTCATGAACTTCAGGATCGTGTTGATGCCCTTGTTCAGGTCGGACACCGTCTTCTTGTATACCTTGGCCTGTGCGGTCAACGTCGCCGCGTAACTGTGCTCGCCCACCGCGTTCACCCGCGCGAGCGCCACGCCGGACACCGCCGTCGACCCGGAGTACACCTGGTCGCCGTCCTCCTTGCGCACGGTGCGCGATTCGCCGGTCAGCATCGATTCGTCGAGTTCGAGCCCATATGATGACAGGACCTGCGCGTCAGCCGGCACCTGCTCCCCGGAACGTATCCACAGCAGGTCGCCGAGTACGATGTCGCGCGAAGGAACCTCCGTGTTCTCGCCGTCGCGGCGCACCGCATAATCCGATGTGACGAGAATCGACAGCCGATCCAACGTACGCTTGGCCTTGAGCTCGGTGACGATGCCGATACCGGTGTTGATGAGGATGACGAAGCCGAACACCGCGTCCTTCCATGACCCGGTGATCAGCACCAGTACCATCGCGGCGAAGATGATGCCGTTGAACAGCGTGAAGACGTTGGCCCGCACGATGTCGAGTACCGAACGCGACGTGGTGCTCTTCACCGCGTTCGTCTGACCGCTCTCCTCGCAGGCGCGCACTTGCGAGGCGGTCAGGCCGTTTTCCTCGACTTCAGGCAGGTTCATGGTTGCATTCATACGTACTAGCCTACCCGTGGCAGCATAACGGGGGCATCATTCCCAGGCAGTATTTTCACACACGTCCCCCATCGAGCGCAGCAGGATGAGGCGTGACTCTCGGCTGATCACCGCAGCCACCTACGCCTCCACACCTCCCGCCGGCGGGAGGTGTGGAGCGCAGCGCCGGAGGGCGGTCAGACGGAATAGCCGGCAGGCGATGAAACGCCAAGCCGCCCCCAGTCGCTCCGCGACAGCCCCGCCAGCGGGGGCGAAAATATGGACCACCGCTCCCGCGGAAGAGCTCCGGATATCGGATCAGGACAGGTTGTCGGTGACGTTCATCGTGCGGGGGTGGGGTTTGTCGTCGACGATGGTGACGACGGCGTCGTCGAGGGCGGTCACGCCGTCTCCCTTGCCGGTAAGCGTGAACGTGACGGCGAACAACGTATCGTCGTCGGGCGGGGCGACCGGATCCAGGAGGATGACGGGAACGCCCGCCTTGCGCGCGGACTGCAACGCGGCATCCCAGTCTTCGGCGTTCTTCTCGTTGACGGCAATGCCGTCGATCATGATGACGGTGGCCTTGCGCATGACCATGGACCGCACTCCGCGCTGCGCGGCGGCATCCGGATCGTCGACCATGCTGGTGGATACGTAGGGCGCCTTCAACCCGGCCTTGTTGAAGGCGTTCAGCACATCAGAGTCCAGGCCGGTGTCCACGGAGCCGATGACGCCGACGACGATATCCTGCCGTTGGACGCCCTCATGGGCGATCTCCGGTTCGCTCTCCTGCGTATCGCCGACCGCCTTGCCCTGCGGCACGCAGGAGGTGAGCGACATCACCGCGGCCGCGGCGCACGCGATGCCAATCCCACGGCGCCACATGCGCCGCAGGAACCCGCAATCATGATCGCCGCGTACCCGACCCATCGCCTCACCGTCCGATGCGTGTGAACCAGGCCACCGTCTCCACGTGGTGGGTCATCGGGTAGATGTCGTACGCCCGGATGTCCGACAGGCGGTACCCGAGCGAGATCAGCGTCGCCGTGTCGCGGGCGAGGCTGGTCGGGTCACAGGCGACATAGATGACGTCCTTCGCGCCTGCCTGCGCGATCTGACGGCACACCTTGGCGTGCGCACCGGCGCGGGGAGGATCGAGCACGACCAGATCGGGTCGTGACAGATGGGCCGGCACGTGCGCGAGCGTGGCGGACACATCGCCGCAACGGGCGTCCACATCAGGCAGGTTCAACGCGCGGAGGTTGCGTTGCGCGTTCTTCACCGCGGTCTTGCCGCCCTCCACGCTGAGCATGCGCGTGCGTTCGGCGATCATCGTGGCCAGCGGCAGCGTGAACAGTCCGGCACCGGAATACAAGTCCCATATGCAGGCGGAGGTCATGCCGTCAAGCGCCTTGTTCGCTAGGTCGATCACATGGCCGGCGAGCATGACCGGTGCCTGACGGTGCACCTGCCAGAAGCCGTTCGCGTCGACCATGTATTGGAAGTCACGGCCGTTCACAGTGACGGTCTCCATCAGATGCCGGTTTCCGGCGCGCAGTTCGCCGTCCACGAGCACGGCGTAATTGCCCTCGATGGGCTGCTTCCTCGGTTCGGGCACAGACAGGCGAATTTGGGATCCGGGTTCGAACCCGCCATCCCACACGTGTTCGCGATCGGCGACGGCAAGCAGGTTGTCTGTCGCGAGCGGCATCGTGTCCAGCGGCACGCGCTTGTGCGAGCCGCGCCGACGCATCGACGGCATGCCGTCGTCATCGGCGATCATCTCGATGCGGGTGCGCCAGTGCAAGCCGCCGTTCTCAGTGTCGCCTTCGGCCCGTTCCACCGGCACGGTGACGTCCACGTGCCCGAGACGGCTCATCTGATCGCTGATGGTGGCGGCCTTCCAGCGAAGCTGCCCTTCCAGGCTCACGTGCACCAGATCGGCGCCGCCGACGCCACCACCCATGGCCAGCGGCCCGGCCAGCGGCCATGCGGGATCCACACGATCGGGGCCCGGTTCGATGACCTCGACGACCTCGCCGGTCCAGTAGCGGTCGTCGCGGTCGTGCGGTTCATCCAATGCGACCTGCACCAGCTCGCCCGGCAGGGCGAACCTCACGAATACCACACGGCCATCGATATGCCCGACGCATCGTCCCTGGTCGGCATAACGTTCGATACGCACTTGCGCGTTCATTGTTTCCTTTCGCGATTTGACCGGATCAGGCCTGTCCGGCTGCGTTGTCACCTTCATCACCGCTGTTGCGGCCGTCACTGTCACCGTCTTTGCCGCCGCCGGCCGCCGCTTTGGCCGCGGCGATGTGCCGGTGCAGCGGGGTGGCGATGATCAGATACGACACCCATATCGCCAGCGCCCAGAACGGTATGCCCATCAGCAGGCGCGCCGTGCCCAGCAGCGCCACGGAATCGGCGAGGTACAGCGGCACCTGCACGATGAGACGCAGCGCGAACACGCCGATCCACAGCACGGTGACGATCGTGTAGGCGCGCCTGAGCGGCTTGTCGTCTAGCCAGCCGTGCAGCCACGCGCGGAAATGCTCGGTGGGGATGGTACGGATGAACTCCACCATGAGCCCCAGACCGGGCACGCGGATGAGTAAGGTGAAGGACAGCAGCACGATGTACGCGGCATTGGTGAGGAAGCCGAACATGTAATAGTTGCGCGCCTCATGACTCTGCCACGCCCATATCAAGCAGATGCCGACGGCGATCAGGCCGCTGAGAGCGCCCATGACCGACTGCCGTTGCACGAGCCTGATGACGACCTGCAGCACCGCCAGCGCCGCGGAGACACCGATCGTGAGATTGAGGTTGCTGGTGACGACGAACAACACGACGAACAACACGCCCGGCAGCATCGATTCGATGACGCCGCGCGGCCCGCCGATGGCGTCGATGACGGAGAAGTCCTCCCCCTCGCCCGCGGCGGCGAGGGACGCCATACCCGTACGTTTCTTCTGGTTCTGATCGGTCATGCTCGTTCCTTGGCTCCCGGCGTCGAGCGCCGGGATTCGTCAGCGGACTTCGGAGAACATCGGTCCACGCGACAGCGTGGTCTTGACCTCGGTCTGCTGATCGGAGTCGAACGGCCCTTCGGGCTTGTCCGGGATGTCGTCGAGGTGCTCCTTGTCGTCAGCCTGGTCATTGGTCTTGGCCGCCGCCTGACGCTGGGCGGGGGTCACCGGCGGGTGCATCGGGATGAGATCACGCGGGGCGAGCGGCTCGTCGCCGCGCTCCACGACGATGTCGGCGAAGTACTTGTTGAGCGCTTCGGTGTCGGAGTTGCCGTCATCGTTCGCGGCCTTGCCGGAGAAGATGCCGCGCAGCATCCAACGCGGGCCATCCACGCCGACGATGCGCGTGTTCACAGTCTTGCCGCCCTTGACGGTGACCGGCAGGTGGAGTTCGGTGCCGAACACGCCCGCGTGTTCGGATGCCTTCTCGTTGGCCTCGAGCAAATCGGCGCGCACGTCGTCCCACAGACCCATGGTCTTGGGCGCCGCGAACGCCTCGATCTCCAGGCTGGACGCGCCGTAGCTGATGGTCGCGCCGAGGATCTCCTGGGTGCTGCGGTTCGCCTTGATGCGCAGCTGCAAGCCCGCGAGATACGGCAGGTAGTAGGAGCCCATGTCGAGGTACTCGTCGTAATCCGGCACGTTCTCGTCATCGACGTCCCACGGTCCGTAGGATTCGCCGCGGCCTTCGTACGTGTCCGCCACGTCGGTCGGGGCGGCGGTCTCCTCGGTGTCGACGGCGGCCTCGTCCTCGCGATTCTCGGCCTTCGCTTCGGCTTCCTCGCGTTCACGCTTCTTCTTGCCGAATCCAAACAGTCCCATGGGTTCCTCATTTCGTTGTACAGGTTGCAACCGTGACTAGCGTAGCACTAGGGCTTGTGATTGGCTTGGAAGACGCCGCCGGATTGTCGCCGGTCCGAACGGCCGTCGCATGGCCCAGAGCGCGTCATGGATTGCATGATCACACGTCATACGTGACGGTCAGCGGCGCATGGTCGGACCAGCGGGCGTCATAGCTGGGCGCCTTGTCGATGACGAAGCCTCGTGCCGTCTCGGCGAGTTCCGGAGTGGCGAACTGATAGTCGATGCGCCAGCCGACGTTGTTGTCGAACGCCCTGCCGCGCTGACTCCACCACGTGTACGGCCCCTGGATGTCGCCGGCGAGCGAGCGTATGACGTCCACGAACTCGTACTCCCCCAGCCAGCGGTCGATGTAGGCGCGTTCGGCGGGCAGGAACCCGGCATGCTTGATGTTGGCCTTGGCGTTCTTGATGTCGAGCGGCGTGTGCGCGATGTTGAAGTCGCCGCACAGCACGGCCTGCCTGCCGCCGCGCGAGGCCTCGTCCCGCAGCTCGCCCATGCGCGTGAGCATGGTGTCGAGGAAGCGGTATTTCTGCGCCATTTTCACCGGATCGTCGCTGTTGCCCGCGTGCACGTACACGCATGCGACGGTGATTCCATAGCCCTGTGGCGTCGTCACGTCGGCCTCGATCCATCGGCCGGAATCCACATCCTCGTCCAGCCCGGACAAACCGTATCGCCGGGCTGTCACGGGCAGGTCGGTCAGCAGCCCGACGCCGGCGCGTCCCTTGACGCGGCAGACCTCGTTCATCGCCGTCAGCTCGCTCTGGTCGGCGATCTTGCCGGCGGTGGCGTATTCGAACCCGAACTCGCCGAATATCGGATTGAGCTCGTCCTGCGGGGCGCGGACCTCCTGCATGCACCAGATGTCCGGGGCGTGCTCGCCCGCCCATGTCTCGATGCCCTTGCGCTTGGCGGCGCGGATGCCGTTCACGTTGGATGTGGTGATGGTGATCATGAGGCCATCCTATATCCGTCCCGTTGACAGTGCGAGCCGCAGTTTCGACCGGAATCTTCCGCTCCCCGCTCACACACGGCCTACGTAGGCGGAGTAGACTGCTTCGTGGCAGTTTTTCATTCCGACAATAGGAAAGGATCATGGACATGGCTTCCAACCAGCCCGACAACCTGGCACTGACTGCGGAACAGCTCAGGGAATACTCCGCGGCGTTCAACGCGGACCGCGCGAACCTCGTGGCGGCGAACGCGGCGGTATCGAACGGCATTCTCCAGGCCGCGACCTCGTATCGCGGCGTGCGCGAGCTCCCCCGCACGTTCTCGGTCGAACTCAAGCAGGGGTCGATCACCTCGCAGGAGCATTCCGGCCGCTGCTGGATGTTCGCATCGCTGAACACGCTGCGCTACGAGCTGATGCACAAGTGGAACCTCGACGATTTCGAGTTCTCCGAAAGCTATCTGTTCTTCTACGACAAGCTGGAGAAGTCGAACTTCTACCTTGAGAACGTGCTCAAGACGCTCGACAAGACCACGGACAGCCGCATCTTCGAGGCGGTCAACGAAGGCCCGGCTGACGATGGCGGCTGGTGGCAGATGTTCGTCGCGCTGGTCAAGAAGTACGGTCTGGTGCCGAAGGAGGCCTACCCGGAGTCGTCGAACTCCCGCGATTCCTCGGCGTTCGAGCAGTACCTGAACACGAAGCTGCGCGAATTCGCCGCCGAATTGCGCGACGCCCATCAGGCCGGCAAGTCGGTTGAGGAGCTGCGCTCGCTCAAGACCGGGCAGATGTCGGTCGTGTACCGTATCTGCGCTATCGCAATGGGCGAGCCACCGGCGAGCTTCGATCTGCTGCTGCGCGTCAAGGACGAGGGCAAGGATGACGCCAAGGCGTCCGAGTCCGGCACGAAGTCCGGCATCGACTCGCGCAGGCAGATCGTCGAACACGGCATCACGCCGCAGGAGTTCTACGCGAAGTACGTGGGCGAGGATTTGGATGATTTCGTGAGCCTGACGAACTCCCCGCTCGCCTCTACCCCGTATTACCGCCGCTATCAGCTGGCGTTCGTGGGCAACGTGGCGGAGGCCGCTCCGATGGACTTCATCAACGTGCCGCTCGACGTGTTCCGCAAGGCCGCCGTCGACCAGCTGACCGCAGGCCACCCAATCTGGTTCGCCTGCGACTGCGCGCAGTTCTCACTGCGCAAGGCCGGCATCTTCGATCGTGGCACCGTGCGCGTGGATGAGCTGTTCGGCACCGAGTTCGCATCGGACAAGGCGCACGGTCTGGAATACAACGATTCGCGCAGCAACCACGCCATGACGCTCACCGGCGTCAACCTCGACAAGGCCGGTGAGCCGGACCGTTGGAAGGTGGAGAACAGCTGGGGCAAGGACAACGGCAAGGACGGCTACTATGTCGCCTCCGGCGCGTGGTTCGACCGCTATGTTCAGGAGCTCATCATCCGCAAGGAATACCTGGACGAGCGCACGCTCGCCGCGGTGGATTCCGAACCGGTGACCCTGCAGCCCTGGCAGCCGATCTCCAAGGTCTGCCGCTGAGCGGGGCATACCCGCTCTGCCAGCGTGACCACCCCCAGTCAGCCTTCGGCTGGCAACCCCCCGCTATCGGGGGCTGCCGGCATGGCCGGCTGGGGGTGGTCCAACATCGTCCACACATACGAGAAGTCCCCCGTGACTTTGCAGCCACGGGGGACTTCTATATCGCTATCTCAATGAGATCGATGAATCAGACGACTCACTTCTCCCAGCCGAGGTTCTCGGGGTGAACGGTCACCATGACACGCGCGCCGGAGGAGTAGCCTGCAGGACCGTAGTTCGCAAGACCCTTCTTGACGGCGACAGTGATCTGGCCGTTCTCGAACGGGATCTGAGCGTACAGCTTCTGGGCTTCCTTCTCAGCCTTGTTGAACTGAGCAATGGCCTTGGTGCTGTCCTTGATGCCCGGGATGGACTCGAGCTCCTTGTCGATCTCGTCGGTGCCGGTGAAGGAGAAGTTGGACTCGGACTTGGAGCCGTAGAGCTGGTAAGCGGAGGACGCGTAGCCGAACGGGTCGCTAGCGGACCAGCCGAGGCCGATCATGTCCCAGTTACCAGAGCTGACGGTGTCGGAGAAGGTGTTCGAAGCCTTGATGTCGATGCTCACCTTGATGCCGACGGTCTTGGCCATCTTCTGGATGGCGGTTGCCTTGGCCTTGGTGGAGGCGGAGTCGGAGAACGTCGTGTACGTAATGGCCGCGACCTTGCCGCCCTTCTCGTAGTAGCCGTCGCTGTTCTTCTTGTAGCCGGCGTCCTCAAGGGTCTTGGTGGCGTTGGCGGTGGAGAACTTCGACTCAGCGGGCATGTTGTCCTCGTAGCCGTCCTGGAACTGAGGCAGAATCAGGGAGCCCGGGGTCTTCTCGGTCCATTCGATACCCTGGAAGTCGATCTTCTGCAGCTGGCTGCGGTCGACGCCCTGGACGAAGGCCTTGCGGACCTCCAGCGGGATGTTCTTGGTGTTGATGGTCAGCGTGTACACACCGGAGTCGTAGGAACGACGCAGGTAAGCGTCCTTCACGGTCTTCGCGCTCGTCATGGACTCGGCGTCGGAAGCGCCGACGGCGTCAATCTCACCGTTCTTGAAGGCGTTCATGGCAGCGGACGGCTCCATCTGCTTGAGCACGACCTTGTCCAGCAGCGGCTTGTCGCCCCACCACTTCGGGTTCGGGGTGAAGGTCACTTCGGAGTCGGAGCTCTTGGAGACGACGAACGGGCCGGCGCCCCACTTGTCGGAGTGAGAGTCGTTCGACCAACCCTTGGAGAAGGTGTCGCCGTCCTTGGTGTCGTCGCCGGTGAGGGCTTCAGACGGGTACAGCAGGTTGAACAGGGACTGGTAGGGGTAGAAGTCCTTCTCGAACGTCACGACGGCCTGCTTGTCGGTGTCGCCCTTGGTGACGCTCTTGATCTGGTCGTAACCAGTGGTGAGGGCCGGGGTGAACTTGTCGCTCTTGCCGCTCTGGACCTTCCAGGTGGACTCGAAGTCCTTCCAGGTGATCGGGGTGCCGTCGTTCCAGGAGGCCTTGTCGTTGATCGTGAAGACAACGGTCTCAGGGCTGTCGGAGGTCTGCTCGACCTTGGTCACGTAGTTGGTGTTCGGCTTGATGTTCTCCAGGGAACCATCCGCCGGGTACTCCCAGATGCACGGCATGTAGAAGCGCCACAGGCCGCTCATGTACACGGTGTTGCCGTTGACGTCAATGGCGTTCCAGCTCGGGCCGATCTCGGTGATCGGCAGGGTGAGGGTGCCACCCTGCTTCAGCTCGCCGCGGTCCTTCGGGTTGTTGTAGGCCTTGCCCGGATCCGGCATCGGGAACGAACCGGTGTAGTTGGTGGGAACACCTTCCTGCGGTTCGGAAGTGGACTTGGCGCCGTTGTTGCCGGCGCTGCCGTTGTTGCTGTTGCCGCAAGCACCAAGCGCCAGAAGCGTGGCTGCAGCGGCGGCGAAGGCGGTGACCTTACGCGCGGTAGATGCAAAACTCATACTTTGCATTCCTCTCCTGAACAGCACGAGTTGCGCGTGCCGTTCTCTCCTTCAAAATATCTCGCAACTAGAACCGTGATGATACACCACGTTTTGTTAACATTGGCGTCACTTTTCACTTTTCGGCGAAACCAATGCAATCGGGCCGGTCATATGACCGGCCCGAAAGACTTTAGAACGGCGCGGATTCGTCGTTCACATCCAGCGGGAAGTGACAGGCGAATTCGGTCGCTATCTGGTCATCCGACGTCAAAACCGGGCGTTTCGTCTCGCACATCTTCTGCTGCTCGGGAGTGAGCCGCAGCTTGACGGGGCAGCGGGACGCAAAACGGCATCCCGGGTGCTTCTCGGACGGAGACGGCAGGTCTCCCTTGAGGATGATGCGCTGGCGGGTGCGCTCGACCACGGGGTCGGGCACGGGGATGGCCGACAGCAGCGCCTGCGTGTACGGGTGACGCGGATGGGTGAACACGTCCTCGGTCTCGCCGAGCTCGACCACCTGGCCGAGGTACATGACGGCCACGCGGTCGGAGATGTGGCGGATGACCGCCAGATCGTGCGCGACGAACAGGTATGAGATCTTCAGCTTGGCCTGCAGGTCCTCAAGCAGGTTGATGATGCCCGCCTGAATCGACACGTCGAGGGACGCGATCGGCTCATCGAGCAGTAGCACCTTCGGATCGGTGGCGAGGGCGCGGGCGATGGAGATGCGCTGACGCTGCCCACCGGAGAACTGCGCCGGGAAGCGATCCACGTAGTCGGGGTTCAGGCCGACCAGCTCCATCAGCTCGCCGATGCGGCGGTTGATCTTCTCCTTGCTCCACTTGTGCACCTTGAGCGGCTCCGCGAGCACGTCATAGATGGGCATGCGCGGGTCGAGCGAGCTCATCGGATCCTGGAAGATGATCTGCAGGTCCTTGCGCAGCGCCTTGCGCTCCGCCTTCTTCTTGAGTTCGGCGAGGTCATGGCCGAGTACGACGATGCGTCCGTCCTCGGGCTTCATGAGGTTCATGATCTCCATCAGCGTGGTGGACTTGCCGGAGCCGGACTCGCCGACCAGTGCCAGGGTCTCCCCCTGACGAATCTTGAACGTCACGTCGTCGACGGCCGCGACCTGGCCGATGGTACGGCGGAACATGCCACCACCGGTCAGCGGGAAGTGCTTGACCAGGTGGTCGACCTCCAGCGTCACCGGGCGCTGGTCGCGCGGGACGTCGGCCCAGTCGGCGGGAAGCAGGTCGGGCACGGGGAACACGTCCGTGTACTTCATGTTCTTGTCGATGATCTCCTGCAGTCGACGGCAGGAGGCGAGATGACCGGAGTTCGCGTCCACGACTTCCAGGTTCGGCTCAGACAGCGAGCACTCCGGGGTGGCGAGCGGGCATCGTGGCGAGAACGGGCATCCCTTCGGGATGTCGACCAGTGACGGCGGGTTGCCCTGAATCGGCACGAGACGCTGGGAGGCGGCGATGTGCGGCTTCGGCACGGCGCCGAGCAGACCCATCGTGTACGGCATGGAGGGGTGCTGGAAGACGTCGTCGATGCTGGCGCGCTCGACGGGACGACCGGCATACATGACGAGGATGTCGTCGGCCGCGCCGGCCACCACGCCCAGATCGTGGGTGATGAGCACGACGGCGGCGCCGGTCTCCTTCTGCGCCTTGGCGAGAACGTCGAGGATCTGCGCCTGAATCGTCACGTCGAGGGCCGTGGTCGGCTCGTCGGCGATGATGACGTCGGGGTTGTTCGCGATGGCGATGGCGATCATCACGCGCTGACGCATACCACCGGAGAACTGGTGCGGGAAGCTGCTGAGACGCTCCTCGGGCTGCGGGATGCCGACCAGATCGAGCAGCTCGACGCAACGGTCGTGAATCTGCTGCTTGGACATGTCGGGATGATGGGTGATGAGGCCTTCGGCGATCTGGTCGCCGATGGTGAACATCGGGGTCAGGGCGGACAGCGGATCCTGGAACACCATGGCGATACGCTCGCCGCGGATCTCGCTCATCTCCTCGTCGGTCTTGCCGATGAGCTCCTCGCCGTTCATGATGATGGAGCCGGTGACCTTGGCGTTGTCGTCGAGCAGGCCGATCAGGCTCAACGCGGTCACGGACTTGCCGGAGCCGGACTCGCCCACGATGCCGAGCGTACGCCCGCGCCACAGGTCGAAGTTGACGCCTCGCACCGCACGGCACACGCCGGCCTCTGTGGCGAAGGACACGTGCAGGTCGCGCACCTGCATGATCGGATCGCCCTTCGGCGCGCCCTTGGGGCCGTTGCCTTCAAGCAGCTCGTACTGGAGGATGTCGTCGCGCACGATCTCCTTGTGCTCGCTTGAGACGCTGCCCTTTGACTTGTTGTTTTTCATCATTGTCTTTCTGAACATCAGGCACCCACCGTTCCGCTCGCACGTGAATTGGGATCAAGCGCATCGCGCAGACCGTCACCGATCAGCTGCATGCTGAACGTCAACAGGACCAGGGCGATGGAGGGGAAGACCAGCAGCCAGGGAGCGGTCTGCATGGACACGGCGCCGGACTGCAGGATGGAACCCAGCGACACGTCGGGCGCCTTGACGCCCAGACCAAGGTACGACAGTGCGGTCTCGGAGTTGACAGCGCCCACGACGCCCAGCACCGTGTTGATGATGATCATCGAGGCGAGGTTCGGCATGAGGTGACGCACGATGATCTTGAACGATCCGACGCCCATGAACCGGGCCGCCTTGACGTAGTCGCGCTCGCGCAGCGACAACGTCAGCGTTCGTATGATTCGCGCATAGCCGACCCAGCCGAACGCGGTCAGGCCGATGATCAGCCAGATCCATCCGGTGGTGGCGTTCGCGGCGCGCACGATCATTGCGATCAGCAGGAACGACGGCACGACGAGCAGCATATCGAGCAGCCACATGCCGACGCGCTCGACCCAGCCGCCGAAGAAGGAGATGGCCGTTCCCAGCAGCGAGGCGATCGCCATCGTCGCCACCGAGGTGATGATGCCGATCATCAGCGACTTGCCGAGACCACGCACCACCATGGCGTACAGGTCGGAGCCGCCGGAGTCGGTTCCCAGCCAGTGGCTGGCGCTCGGACCTGCCGACAGGGCGAGGAAGTCAGGGTCGTCATACGCCCACTTGCCGATGTTGGCGCCGAACAGCGCGAAGAACACCAGCACCAGAAGGATGATCAGTCCGACCACGGCGGAGCGCTGACGGAAGAAACGACGCGCGATCAGGCCGGCGTAACCGATGTGCTTGATATCGCCCTTCGACGTGCTCTCGTCGGACTCTTTCTGTGTCGTTTCGTTGTTTTTGACGGTTGTATCAGTCATTGTTTCTCACATCCCCTGCACTCAGCTCATCTTGATGCGCGGATCAAGCCACGCGGACACGATGTCGGCCAGCAGCGCACCGGCGAGGGTGCACACGCCGCCGAACGCCGCGATGGCGACCGAGGCATTGATGTCGTTGTCGAGAATGGCCTGGATGAAGTACCGGCCCAAGCCGTTGATGGCGAAGATAGATTCGGTGATGACCGCGCCGGTGAACACCGAGGCGATGGAGAATGCGACGTTGACGGCGGTCGGAATCAGGGATGCGCGCAACGCGTGGCGACGGATGGCCTGGCGGCGGGTCAGACCCTTCGCACGGGCGGTGCGCACGTAATCGGCGTGCATCTCGTCAAGCAGGTAGGTGCGCTGCGTCAGATGGTAGGAGACCATGCCCAGAATCGTCAGCACGATGGTCGGCAGGATGATGTGCTGCCCGAAATCAGCCAATCTCAGGAACCAGTTATTTCCTGTATAACTGGACAGACCCGTCACATAGAACAGGCGGAAGCCGCTGGCGCCGTTGATGAAGATGGCGAGCATCACGACAAGCAGGGCGAACACGGCGGTCGGGATGACAAGGAAGAACGTGGCAGTGGTGCCGAACAGGCGGTCCTGCCACTTGTACTGGCGCTGCGCGGTGTAGATGCCGAGCGCCACGCCAAGCACGATGGAAAGGACTGTGGCGATCGTCACCAGCTCGGTGGAGGCAACGATACGCGGCGCAAGCGCACCGTTGACCGACCCCAGATCAGGGGACAGTCCCCAGTCCCATCTGGTGACGACACCGGTCAGCCAACGCCAATACCGAGTGAAGATATTGGTGTGATCATTGATATTGGCCAGATCCAAGCTGCGGTTGATGGACGCTGCCGGAGGGCGGGGAGTCCTCGACTCGTAATTCGAGCGCGGACGCATGAAACCAGAAGCCAGAAAATACGTACATGAAATCGCCACGAACAGCATGACGACGTAGTTGGCGAGGCGCTTGGCGATGAACTTCAGCATTGAGCCGGGGCCATCCTTCCTCCTTGTTCCGAACGACAAAAGCGTTCACTCGACTGTCGCCTTTGGATGGCGGCGTTCTTGTTGGTGACCGATTATAGTCACCCCATGTAAACGCAAAACGTGATAATGATACGCTTCCGTCAAGATTTCGACGTTAATTGCCACATTTTGTTCATATTTGTATCACATTTCAAGATTTTAAATGATGTGAACGTGCACAATCCGCCTGTTGCACCCCGGAATCATGCGGATTGCAGGGCAATCGAGGCGAAATCACGGGTTGATCGCAAGATGACCGCAGGGTAAGCGCAGGGTAAGCGCAGGATGGCCGCGGAGTTATCGCGGAGTTGTCGACGTAGGCAATCGCGGGACGATCAAGCTCGGAACGTGACGATGTCAGGCCCGGGGAAACGCCTGGCGGTACCGCTCCTTCAGCTGCTCGATCGACACATGCGTGTACCGCTGCGTGGTGCGCAACGACGAATGGCCGAGCATCTCCTGAACCTCGCGCAGGTCCGCTCCCCCGTCCAGCATGTGCGTCGCCGCGCTGTGCCGCAGCGAATGCGGGCTGATATCGGGCACCCCGCTCTCGCGGGCGGCGCGATGCACGACATCGCGCACGATACGCTGGTCGATGCGGCGGCCGCGCATGCCGAGGAACAACGCGGCCGTATCGAGAGTGCCCGCACCGGCTCTGCGCAATATCAATGGTCGGCCATGCTCCTTCCAGCCGGCCAGCGCCTTCTCGGCAGGGTCGCCGAAGGGCACCACGCGCTGCTTGCTGCCCTTTCCCGTAACCCGTATCGTGCGGTGGGACCAGTCGACATCGCCGATGTCGAGCCCGACGAGTTCCGCCACGCGGATACCGGTCGCGTACAGCAATTCCAGCATGGCCGCATCACGTAGCGCCACGACTTCGTCACGCTGACTCATCTCTTCGCCCCGATGAGCCGAATCAAGGCGGGGCATCTCATCATGCCGTGTCTCGTAACGCTGCGATGAGGCGGCATGCAGCGACGCATCGTCATCCACACGGTCCATCAGGCGCTCCGCCTGGGCCTCAGTCAGCACCGAAGGCAACGTGTCCGGCAGTTTCGGCGTCATCAGCACGGCCGCCGGATCGGCCTCGATCCTGCCATGCTCATGCGCCCAAGCGAAAAACGAACGGACCGACACGACCTTGCGGGCCATGCTGGAGCGGGCGTGGTCGCGGGTCTCGAACGCCATCCATCCACGCAGGTCGTCGGTCGTGACCTGACGCAGATCTGCGATGCCGCGCGACGCCAGTGCATGCAGGCACTCCCTGACATCGGTGCCGTACGCCTTCACCGTATTGCCCGACAATCCCCTGTTGGCCCGCAGATACGCAAGGAACGCGGACAGATCACCATCGCCATCCATGCACACTCCTTTCTTTGCCGATTCTATCCCGCAAAACCGCGTTTCACCCACTAGAATGGAACAAACCGACGGCAAAGGAGTCCCCATGGCAATTCCCAATGAAATCCCTGCCAACGCGCGAGTGGTCGTCCGAGTGTCCGAAGGGGTCGATCCGACCGACCATCGCATGAAATACCGCGATTACGTCGGACACGTCACCTCATGGGACGGTCACACGTTGGATATGATCCGCGACGCGGCGGCCAACGGGTCACGCCCCGAACATCGCGTGACCATCGACGCCGACACCATCATCACCCTCAAACCCGTCCCCGAACGCCACTTCACCCGCCCCTGAGCTGTGGTGCCGTCAAGCCCCTAGTCAGCCCGTGGCCGACTAGGGGTGGTCTATCGTCAAGTAGCCCGCAGCATCACATCGCGCTGCGACGCTGCACGCAGGCGGTATAGTCGTCGCCGAAACGCAGGATATGCTCGCCGCGGCGGGCGGAATCGAGCAGTGCCGCCTGCCATCCCTCCGCGGGTATCGTCAGGTCGAAGACCGGCCCGTCCCCGTCCGCACCGCTTCTGACCGCGGACTTGTAGTCGCGGAACGGCTGTCCATCCGCGAAAAACGCGGCGATGGCACCTGCATCTGCGCCATGCAATTCGTCCGCGACCTCGGTAAGCCGCGCCGCCATCATGCGCAGCAGTCGTTCCACATTGGCGGCGTCCTCTTCGACCATCGCACGGGTGCGGTCCGGATCGGTCAGCGCGACGCGCGTCATGTCCCTCCAGCTTCCCGCGGCGAGCGCAGCCGCGATGTTGCGGTCCGGGTCGTCGGTCAACTGGTTGATGAGCGCCGTGGCGACGACGTGCGGCATGTGTGAGATCAGCGCGGCAGCGCGGTCATGGGTATCGTCGTCGAGCACGATGACGCGGTTGCCCGCATCGTCGGTGATCATCCGCGCGACGGCGAGAAAACGACGGTAATCGGTGTCGCCATCCACGGTCATGGCCCACAGCGCGTTGTCGTAGAGCGACGGGGCGGCGGCGGCCCATCCCGAGAGCTCGTTGCCGGCCATCGGGTGCGCGCCGACATAGCGGCCCGCCAGACCCGCGTCCCGCACCTGATCGCGGACCATCATCTTGACACTGCCCACATCGGTGAGCGTGATGTCCTGATACGGTTCGAGCAGCGGCCGCAACTCGCCGAGAATCGCCGGCATCGCCTTCAGCGGGTTGCACAGCACGATGACCTCCGGCTGCGCTTCGACCAGTTCGGCGAGCGTGCGCATGCAGCGTATGCCATCGGCTTCGGCCTGGGCGTATGGATGCGGGCGATGGTTCCACGCGACGACCGACACCCCGCGGATGGCGAGCCTTCGGGCCAGCGACCCGCCGATCAGGCCGAGTCCGATGACTCCGACCGTGAGCCGTGCGGCGGCCGCAGTATCATGACTTCCTACCACAGCAATTCCCTTCGCGCAGTGTCGCCTTCCGTCCATGTGCCGGGCGCGGCCGGCTCGCGGCGCACTCCCCCGTTGGGCAGCGACCACGCGTAGATCGGCGGGTTCGGCCGTTCGCGGCGCGGATACACCGCCAGCGTCTTCACCCAATCGCCATGGTCGACGACCTGTGTCAGCACGTCGCGCAGGTGTTCCTGCCAGGGCGCTGCATCGATGGTCGCGATGAAACTGTACGTGCCGTCGCGTCCCTTAATCGGGCGAGATATGAAACTCGTCATGTTCAGACCGGCGTCGCGCAGCACGTCCAGCAGATTCGCGAGTACGCCGGGGCCTGTGCTCAGCGGTATGAACGCGATGATCGATTCGTATTCCGAAACGGGGTCGGTCGTCGCCCCCGGAGCCGGCATCGATCCCACGGTCTCATCCCCGGCCGTCCGTGATGCCCGCTCGCGCAGCACGGTGATGGCCTCGTCCCGCGGGGCGAGTGCCAGGAACTCGGTGCGCGCGCCGGCATAGTCGCCCACGGCGCAGGCGACGCGCGTCAGATTGTACAAATCGCCGCAGATGCTCGGTCCGAGCGCCACCTGGCCGGGCTCAAGGTCTCGGCAGGCGGCACCATTCGACGATGCCGGCAGCTGCTGCAGCTGATGGTCGGCCGTGAAACGGCGGCATTGCGCCAACCCGTGCGGATGGGCGGTGACGGTACGGCAATCGGCGAGTGATGCGCCGGGCAAGGTGAAGGCGTCGAATGACACGTTCACGCCGACTCGGGCGAATCCGACCACATTGTCAGCGTCGATGAGCGCGTCGAGGTTCGGCACGACGTACCCTTCCACGTTGTTTTCCCACGCGATGATGCCCCAGTCACCCCGACGCTGCACCGCGTCAAGAATCGTCGGGACGTCCGGCTCGGGTGTCAGCGTCACGGATGCGCCGGATGGGCGGATCATCTTGGCGGCCTCGATCGCCGCCTGATGGGTGAACGTCCCGGTCGGCCCCAGGAAATGCAACGTATACTCGGCCATCATCGGCTCTCCGCCAGCGTGTCGGGAGTCTGCTGGGACACGGACAGCTGCGATGGCTGCTGCGAATTCTTGTCGTCGGTCTTGTCGTCGGTCTTTCCATCGGTCTTGGGCGTGATGGCGAACCATCGCGCGGGCAGGAACATCAGCATCAGCTGGACGACGATGCAGCCGATCAGCCACAGGTATCCCACACGCTGGGAAAAATACGGCACCGATGATCCGCTGAATCCGACCGGCGTCAACGCGTCGTCGGTGGATTGCACAGCGATCAGCCATATCGTGCCGGACGAGGCGATCAGGTGCAGGGCGAGACCGACGACGTCAAGCCGCGAGCGTGCACACCACGCCGATATGCCAAGAATCAGGAAGGCGAGCACCAGTCCATACGGAATGTTGGCCGAAGCGCCCATGCGATGCGCGAACGTGCCGACGATGCCGCACAGGATGCCGGCGACGACGGTGACGATTCCGCGCAGCACGGGGCTGAGCCGATGAGACCAAGGCAGAATTGAACGATCATCCGATTGAGTCATGGTCACCAGTATAAGGAGATGCGCTGTATCGGCGCGGTGAAATCTCGCTCCGCTGGCGCAATGAGCCGTATGGCAAACAGCGGAAGCCGTGTCCGCAGGCCATCCAATTACAGGCCAGAAGGCCCGGCGAACTCATATCTTGCCCCCGCTGGCGGGACATAACACCATGCCGCTGCCGCAGAACCTGCCACACCAGCGTCAAAACAGGCAAAAAGCGCATTGTGTGGCCAACATATTGCCACACAATGGAATGTTAGCCCTAACATTCGCTGGTATGGCAACAGGCAAAATCATAGAAACCGCCATTTTTCAACGATGAACAAACATTCGTCCCAATCGCAGGAATTTCCGTCGTACCACACCAGCCCTAAAAACGCCGAAATCGGCCTGGTGTGGCACAGAGACCCGTCAGAACAGCCCCTCGAAAAAAAAACGGAGAGTCCAATGGACTCTCCGTAATCAGAAGCAAGCAGACGGGCGCGCAATCAGCGCCCGCGACGGTCGTCAGAACGGCAACGCCGTCAGGCGTTGTTGGACTGCTGAACCGCCAAACGGACAGTCCAGCGGACTGTCCGTAGGTGAAGGGAGCGGGCGCGCAATCAGCGCCCGCGACGGTCGTCAGAACGGCAACGCCGTCAGGCGTTGTTGTTCTGACGACGCTGCTTGGCACGCCACTTGTACCAGTCCTCACGGCTGAGGATGATCTTGCGCACGCGAATCGCCTCAGGGGTGACCTCGACGCACTCGTCCTCATTCGCGAAGTCGAGCGACTCCTCAAGGCTCATCTTGATCGGCGGAGTCAGCGTTTCCAGCACGTCGGCGGTGGAGGAACGCATGTTGGTCATGTGCTTGGCCAGCGTGATGTTCACGTCCAACTCGTCCGGCTTGTTGTTGATGCCGACGACCTGGCCCTCATACACGTTGGACTGCGGTTCGACGAAGAAGTTGCCGCGGGCCTGCAGCCGCTGCATGGCGTACGGGGTGGCAACGCCGGCGCGGTCGGAAACCATCGAGCCGTTCTGGCGGGTGACGATGGCGCCGGCCCACGGCGCGTAGCCGGCGGACAGCGAGGAGGCGATGCCGGTGCCGCGCGTGGCGGACAGCAGCGCGGTGCGGAAGCCGATCAGGCCACGGGACGGCACGGTGAACTGCAGACGCACCCAGCCGGAACCGTGGTTGCTCATCGAGTCCATGCGGCCCTTGCGGTCGGCCATGAGCTGCGTGACGGTACCCATGTATTCCTCGGGAACGTCGATGGTGGTGTTCTCCATCGGCTCGTTGATCTTGCCGTCGATGGTCTTGGTGACCACCTGCGGGCGGCCGACGGTCAGCTCGAAGCCTTCGCGGCGCATCTGCTCGGCGAGGATGGCCAGCGCGAGCTCGCCACGGCCCTGGACTTCCCAGGCGTCAGGGCGGTCGGTGGGCAGCACCTTGATCGACACGTTACCGATGAGCTCGCGGTCGAGACGATCCTTGAGCATGCGGGCGGTAAGCTTGTGGTCCTTGCCTTCGCGGCCGGCCAACGGGGAGTCGTTGGTGCCGAAGGTCATCGAGATGGCCGGGTCGTCGACGTGGATGAGCGGCAGCGGCTTCGGGTCGTTCGGGTCGACGATGGTCTCGCCGATCATGATGTCGTTGACGCCCGCGACGGCGACGATGTCACCGGGGCCGGCGGATTCGACGGGAGTGCGCTCCAGGCCCTGCGTGCGCAGCAGTTCGACGACGCGGAAGTTCTCGATGGAACCGTCCACGCGGGACAGGCCGTAGGTCTTGCCCTTCTCCAGCGTGCCGTTGTAGATACGGACCAGGCCGAGTCGTCCGAGGAAGTCGGAGGAGTCGATGTTGGCGACGTGCGCCTGCAGCGGCGCGCCCTCCTCGTATTCGGGGGCGGGGATGTACTTGATGATGTCCTCGAACAGAGGCTCAAGGTTGTCGTTGTCCGGCAGGCCGCCATTCTCGGGCTGGTTGACGGACGCGTAGCCGGCCTTCGCCGCGCAGTAGACGACCGGCAGGTCAAGCAGGTGGTCAAGGTCGAGGTCGACGCCTTCCTCGATGACGTCTTGGGCGAGGCCCAGCAGCAGGTCGGTGGATTCGGAGACGACCTCTTCGATACGGGCGTCCGGACGATCCACCTTGTTGACGCACAGAATCACCGGCAGCTTGGCCTCAAGGGCCTTGCGCAGCACGAAACGGGTCTGCGGCAGCGGGCCTTCGGAAGCGTCGACGAGCAGCACGACGCCGTCGACCATCGAGATGCCGCGCTCGACCTCGCCACCGAAATCGGCGTGGCCGGGGGTGTCGATGATGTTGAGCGTGATGCCGTCCGGGTAACCGTACTTGGCCGCCAGCGGACCGGTGTATTCCACGGCCGTGTTCTTGGCCAGGATGGTGATGCCCTTCTCGCGCTCCAGATCGTTGGAGTCCATCACACGATCCGGCACCTCCTCGCGCTCGTTGAACACGTGGGACTGCTGGAGCATCGCGTTTACCAGCGTGGTCTTGCCGTGATCGACGTGTGCCACGATAGCCACATTACGAATATCACCGCGAACCGCCATAGAAACCTCTCTTAATTGATTCTTCGCGTAACCGTTCGGTACTTGCTTTGGTTCATATCTGTACTTACACGCAAACCGACACAAGCTTAGCGATACGCCTTGACACACAACCGAACCGTCCTCCGACGAGTAACAGCACACGTTGCCCCCGCAGGGATCGTTGACTGGAGACCATGTGCACTAATGCGTCAGCTCGGTGTAGGAGTCTTCCAAGGCCATGGAGATGCGCTCGATTTCCTCCCGTGTGAGGGGACGGCGGAATGTCATACGCAGGGCGGATTTGGCGATCTGCGGTTCCAGCCCCATGGCAAGCAGCGTGCCGGGAATCTCGTGACGGCCAATGGCGCAGGCGGATCCGGACGAGGCGGCTATGCCTCGGGCGTCCAGATCGACAAGCAGAGCTTCGCCGGTGACTCCGGGGAAAATGAATGACGCATGTCCCGGCAGACGACTGACCGGGTCGCCGGTGAGTTCGGCGCGAGGCACCACCCGCCGCACGGCGTCAATCAGCATGTCGCGGGAATCCGTCAGCTCCCGGTACTGCGCCGCCATGCGCGCGTTCGACTCGTTGAGCCCTATGGCGAGCGCCACCGCACCGGCCACGTTCTGCGTGCCGGAGCGCAGCCCGCGCTCCTGACCGCCGCCGGAAAGCACCGGCTCGATCGGGGTTCGACCGCGGACCAGCAGCGCCCCCAGTCCCTTGGGCGTACCAAACTTGTGTCCGGACACGCTCAGCGCGTCCACATCCCAATCGCGCATGCGGATGGGAATCTGCCCGGCCGCCTGCACGGCGTCCACATGAATGGGAACCCCGTGCGCGTGGGCGATGCGGACCAGCTCCTCCACGGGTTCGACGGTGCCGACCTCGTTGTTGGCCAGTATGGCGGAAACCAGCGTGGTGCGTTCACCGGCCTCGCCGTCGAGCTCCTGTTCGAGCGCGTCAAGGTCGAGGTGAGCCTGACCGTCCACGGGAATGTGCACGACTTCGAAGCCGAACCATTCGTGCAGCCATTGCGCCGATTGCGCGACGGCCGGGTGCTCGATGGATGAGATGATGATGCGCGGACAGCGGATCACCGGATGTTCACCGGCCTGCGCGGGGTTCACGCCGGACGGCTCGTCATCGATTCCGGCAAGACCGTAGACCGGCTGCAGGCCGAGTGCGCGCATACGTGCCATGGCGATGCCCTTGATGGCCAGATTGTCCGACTCGGTGCCGCCGGAAGTGAAGATCACGTCGTCCGGGCGGGCGCCGAGACCGGCGGCGAACGAGGCGCGGGCGGCATCAAGCGCCCTCGCCGCCGTCTTGCCGGGTTGATGCACGCTTGCCGGGTTCGCGTATGCGTCGGTCATGAACGGCATCATCGCCTCGATGACGTTCCTGGTCACCGGCTCGGTGGCAGCGGCGTCCAGATACAGTTCGTCGGGTTCGCCGGATGCATTGGGAGTGTCAGCCATGGCTAGTTCCAGTCCAATCCGAGGTCGATGCTGCGTACGCTGTGCGTCAGCGCGCCCACTGAGATCACGTCCACACCGGTGGCGGCCACGGCCGGCACGCGCTCCATGCTCATGTTGCCGCTGGCTTCCACGATGGCCTTGCCGTTGATGATATCCACGCCGCGGCGGGTGTCATCGAGCGAGAAGTTGTCGAGCATGATGGTGTCCGCACCGCCGGCGAGCACGGCGGGAATCTGCTCAAGCCGGTCGACTTCCACTTCGATATGCGTGGTGTGGCCCACCTGTTCGCGCACGTGGCGGATCGCGCCGGTCAGGTCGATGCCGCGTGCGGCGAGCGTCGCCAGATGATTGTCCTTCATCATCACCGCGTCGGACAGCCCGTAACGGTGGTTGTGGCCTCCGCCGCAGACCACGGCGTATTTCTCGAACGGGCGCAGGCCGGGGGTGGTTTTGCGCGTGTCGACGATGCGAGTGCGCTCGTAGCGATGCGGCCGGGTGACGGTCCCGTCATGTCCGTCATCGTAGATGGCGTTGACCGCGTCCACGAAGGAGGCGGTCATGGTGGCGATGCCGCTCATGCGCTGGGTGAAGTTGAGGGCGATGCGTTCGGCGGCGAGCAGGTCACGTACCGGACCTTCCACGGTGGCGAGGATCTGGCCGCGCTGGAATCGCTCCCCGTCCGCGATCAGGGGCGAGACGCCGATACCGGGATTTTGCGCCGTGAAGGCGGCCGTGAACACGGCGATGCCGCTCATCACGCCCCTCTCGCGTGCGGTGAGGTGCGCCGAGCCGGTTTCGTCCGCGGGGATTGTGGTCTCGCAGGTGATGTCGCCGTAGGGCGCGTCTTCGGCGAGCGCCGCCTCGACGGCGGTGCGGATGATGTGTTGCGTAAGCATGATCAGTTCTTTCTTGATATGGACTGCTGTCGTTCTTGCGGTATTAATCGCAATGCATCGGGTCAGGGTACCGAGACCGTCGTCCGATCACCCCGCCGAGCCCCCGTGAAGCGTAGGAGTGGTTGTGGAAGCTATCGGCGTGCCAATTCCTCCATTCCGGCGCCAACCGACAAGTGAGCAAACAGCGCTAGGCGTTGATGTAGGCGATGGATTGGGCCCACTCGTCGCATGACTCGGGATAGTCGGTGCGGGCGTGGGCGCCGCGCGACTCGGTGCGGCGCAGCGCGGCGTTGGCCTCGACGTAGCCGACGGTGAGCAGGTTGCGGTTTTCCAGGCGGGTGATCGGGTCAGGCTCACAGGCCGTGGCAGCGGGTTCCGTCGCGTCGGCATCGGCCAACGCCAGGCCGGTGCCGAGCTGGTCGATGGCCTGACGCAGGCCGTCGCCGTCGCGCAACACGCCCACGCCGGCCCACATCGTGTTCTGGATGCGGGTGCGATCCCAGATGGCAGGCCGGCCATTGGCCCCGGCACGCTCATCGGGTGCCGGCATGCTCAGCTCGACCGGTGTGTCGCTGACGATGCGGCCGGTGGCCGAGTTGGAGAACCAGACCGGGTTCCACACGGAACCGGCCGGATCGTTCACGGCGGCGAGCCCGGCGCGACGACCGTACACCAGTCCTTCAAGCAGCGAGTTCGACGCGAGCCGGTTGGATCCCATCACGCCGGTGCGGGCGCATTCGCCGGCCGCATACAGGCCGGGGATGCTCGCGCGACCTTCCAGATCGGTGCGGATGCCGCCCATGTAGTAGTGCGCGGCGGGCGCGACCGGAATCGGCTCCTTGCTCCAGTCGAAGCCGAGAGAACGCGTATAGGCGTCGATGGTCGGGAACCGGTGACGCAGGAACTCGGCCAGATCCGGGTTCTCGCGGCGCATCGGCGAGACGTCGAGCATCACGGGCTTGCCGCCCTGCGCCTGCATGACGCGGAAGTTCTCGCGGGCCACCACGTCGCGCGGCGCGAGTTCGGCGCGCTCGTCGACACGGGTCATGTACCGTTCGCCGTGTTCGTCGAGCAGCACCGCGCCCTCGCCGCGTACCGCCTCGGAAACGAGGAAGTGCTCGCCCACGGCCATCGCGGTGGGGTGGAACTGGTAGAACTCCACGTCGGCGACCTGTGCGCCGGCACGCCATGCGGCCGCCAGACCGTCCGCGGTGGCGACGGCCGGATTGGTGGTGTACGGGTAGAGACGTCCGGCGCCACCGGTGGCGAGGATGACGCGTGAAGCGGCCATGTCGGCGCTGCGGAATGTCTCGCCGCCCCTGACGAGCAGCCGCACGCCGGCGATGGCGCCGTCGCGCACAATCAAATCCTCAAGGAACGCATGCTCGATGATGTGGATGAGCGGATTGGCCCGCACCATGGCGGACACATCCAGTTCGACCACCTTGCCGGTGGCGTCTCCCCCGGCGTGCACGACACGGGCCCGCGAATGCGCGGCTTCGAGGCCACGCAGCATGTGGCCTTGCGCGTCACGATCGAAATGCACGCCCGCGGCGGCGAACTGCCGCACACGGTCGGCGCCCTCGCGGGTCAGTATCTCCACGGCACGGGGCTCGCACAGACCATGCCCCGCGGCCATCGTGTCGGCCGCGTGCAGTTTCGGGTCGTCGTCGGCGAAGACCGCCGCGGCGATGCCGCCCTGCGCATGGTAGGTGTTGGATTCCACCAGGTCGGCCTTGGTGACCAGCGTCACGTCCTGGCCGGCATCGGCCACCGCCAGCGCCGCGGAAAGGCCCGCGACGCCCGCGCCGACTACGACGATTTCAGCGTTGCTCATTGTGCTGCTTCCTCAATATTGTTGATGTGCTCCCGTTGACGGGAGCTTGCGATCACGGGTGCACCTGGAGCATGCGCTCCAGAGCCACCTTTGCCTCGCGTGCGGTGTCGTCGTCCACGGTGATGCGGTTGACGATGTTGCCCTGTTCGATGTTCTCCAGCGCCCAGGCGAGGTACGCCGGGTGGATGCGGTACATCGTGGAGCACGGGCAGACCACCGGATCCAGGCAGAACACGGTCTTGTCGGGGTACTGCGCGGCCAGGCGGTTCACGAGGTTGATCTCGGTGCCCACGGCGATGGCCGATCCGGCCGGCGCGTTGGCGATCTCCTTGACGATGTACGCGGTGGAGCCGGTGCCGTCGGCCGCGTCCACGACCTGCATCGAGCACTCCGGGTGCACGATCACCTTGACGCCCGGGAACGCGGCGCGCGCCTTCTCGATCTGTTCGACGGTGAAGCGCTGGTGCACCGAGCAGAAGCCCTTCCACAGGATCATCTTGGCCTTGGCGTAGTCGGACGGGTCTGTCGCGCCGCCCTGCGCCTTGTACGGGTCCCACAGCGGCATCTCGCTCAGCGGAATGCCCATCGCGCGGGCGGTGTTGCGGCCCAGATGCTGGTCGGGGAAGAACAGTACGCGCTTGCCGCGCGCGAATGCCCATTCGAGCACGGCGTGCGCGTTGGACGAGGTGCACACGATGCCGCCGTTGCGTCCGCAGAACGCCTTCAAGGCCGCGGACGAGTTCATGTAGGTGACCGGGATGATCTGCTGCCTGCCGTCCGCGTCGGGCTTGGTGCCGCAGATCTCGCCGAGCTGGTTCCAGGCCTCCTCGACCTGGTCGATGTTGGCCATGTCGGCCATCGAGCAGCCGGCGGAGAGGTTCGGCAGCGTCACGGTCTGCTCCGGCGTGGAGAGGATGTCGGCGGTCTCGGCCATGAAATGCACGCCGCAGAACACGATGTGGTCGGCGTCCGGGCACTGCGTGGCGTTCTTGGCCAGCTGGAACGAGTCGCCCACGTAATCGGCGTGGCAGATGATCTCGTCACGCTGGTAGAAATGCCCCAGAATCAGTAGCTTGCTGCCGAGACGGGACTTGGCCGAGCGAATGCGCTCCTGCAGCTCCTCGTCGGAGGCGTTGCGGTACTCCTCCGGCAGCACCTGCTGGCGAGGCGCGTTGTGCGGCAGCTTGTCGAGCATGGACGCGCCCGGCCCGTAGCTGGGCTTGGTGGTGTCGAAATGCCACGGATCCTGGGTCAGGCCGGCGTCGCAGGTGCTCTGCGCACCGAGGCGGGCGATGATCTCATCCACTGACAGGGCGGACAATGTTGCGCTCATGGTGTGTTCCTTTCTCTAAGGCGTGCGGGCACGCCAACGTATCTGACAACCGGGTGGCCGGCCAAAATCAATATGCGGTTATACGGCACGGACGCGGGTCTTGCCGCCCGCCTCCCGTCATGCGCGTGCCGATGGCATCAACGCGGACAGCGCGTCCTCGATGCGCTGGCCCTCCAGCTCCTCGATGGTCGGCGCGTCGCGTGGCGGCCCGACGGGCGGGGCCGTCGACGCGCGGGAACGGTCGGGGTTGTACCGGTACACGGCCGCCGGGCGGTGGCGGCCATCGCGCAGTTTCTCGCCGGTATCCTCCAGCTCGCCGGACAGCAGCATGCGACGCCGGAAATTCGCCACGTCGATGGCCTCGCCGGTTATGGCCTCATACACGTGATGCAGCTGGCGCAGCGTGAACGTGTCACCGACCAGCTTGGTGGCGATATCCGGGTATTCGATCTTGTTGCGCAGGCGCCACAACGCATAGTCGATGATCTGCCGATGGTCGAAGGCCAGTTCGGGAAGCTCGTCCTCGGGGAACCACCGGACGTTGTCCGCCTCGGTGAAATCATGGGCTTCGGCCTTGCCGACCAGCGCCCAGTAGACGATGGAGACCATCGGCAGGCCACCGTGCGATCGCGCGGGATCGCCGAACGTATACAGCTGTTCAAGGTAGCGAGGATGCAGGTCCGTGGTGGTCTCCAACGCGTGGTAGGCGGACTGCTCCAGCGAACGGTCGGCGCGCAAATCGCCGCCCGGCAGCGCCCACCGCCCCAGAAACGGCTGGCGCACGCGGCGCACCAGCGGCAGCCACAGACGCGAGGGCATCGCGTCACGGCAATCCGACGCGGTCTCCTCCGGCCCCAGGGCCAGGATCACCACGGAGACCCCGACGGCCGGCGGTTGCATCCGCCGCTCCGACACGTTTCCGCCGACCATGCATGCCCACTTTCCGACTGGTGTGCTCTCCAGTTCAAGACCAGAGCATATCACTTATAGTCAACATGACTTTAAGTGGTGTGTCATGCGAGGCCGCGGAGGCGGCATAACCTACATACGCTGAAACACCGACCACCCCAGTCGGCTTACGGCTGACAGCCCTCCGGCAACTCCTATTCGCCGTCGGGGACGTTGGTGGTCTCGCGTTCGGGCAGGAATGGGGCGAGCGGGGGCAGCTGGTCGAGCGACTCCAATCCGAGATGTTCCAGGAACAGGCCGGAGGTCACCAGCAGCGCGGCCCGGGAATCCTCGTCCACGCCATCCTCGCGGACCAGTCCGCGCACTGTCAGCGAACGAATCACGCCGTCGGAGTTCACGCCGCGGATCGCCGCGACCTGGGCGCGCGTCACAGGCTGCTTGTACGCCACGATGGCCAGCGCCTCCAACGCTGCCTGCGACAGGCGCGCGGTCTGCCCGTCAGTCACGAACGCCGACACCACCTGCTCGTATTGCGCCCGGCTCGCGAACTGCCAGCCACGCGCGGTATGCCGCAGCTCGAAGCCGCGCCCCTCCTCGTCATACTGCGAGCGCAGACGCTCCAGCGCGGCACGAGCCTCCTGCTCGCCCACGCCCAGAACCCGCGCCAGGTCGGCGGCGTGCTGTGGCTGGTCGGCGACCATCAGAATCGCCTCCATGCAGGCCCTCAGACCACCCGGAAAGTCCTCCGCCGTGAATTGCGCATCCATCACGTCACCTTTCTCGCTCACAAAACGTCGAGATATAAAAAACCAAACCGCTATTTTCCAATACGATGCCGCCTGTATCTTCACGTTTTGCGAGCCTCATGCGAAGTCCCCCTCCGCGATGTCGACCACACCGGCGTCCTGGGCGTCTTCGACCCAGCGCAGATGCAGCGTCTCGAATGGCCCGGCCTGCCGAAACTGCAGCACGCCTTGCCTGAAGAACACCAGAACCGCCAGAAAACGCGCGACCACCTCTACACGGCGGTGTGCGTCACGCGTCAATTCCGCGAACGTCATCGAACCGCCGGCCGGCAACGCCTGCAACCGGTCGCGCACGACCGCCGCCTGCGCGCGCAGGTCGACAAGCGGCACATGCAGCTGATGCAGCGACACCTCGCTGGCCGGCGCGTTGGCGAACACCTGTGCGGCGATGCGCGCCAAGTCCTCTGCGCCCAGCGACCATGCAAGCTCCGGCAGCATCGCCGCGACACGTTCATCGACATATGCCGGATGCGGGAACCTGCCGGCATTGGCAGCGAGCCGGGCGCGAAAATCGCCGGCCGCCTGTTTGAACGCACGATACTGCAACAGCCTGGCGAACAGCAGGTCACGCTCACGCAGCGCTTCGAGACTCTGCTCGTCGCGCTCCCCATCCGTCTGGTCATGCGGCAGCAGCGCCGCGCTCTTCGCCTCGACGAGCACCGAGGCGACATCGAGGAACGCGCTCGCCTCCTCCATGTTGCGCGCGAGATCCAGCGTGCGCACATAGGCAAGGAACTCCTCGGTGATCTCCGACAACGACACCTCGGTGAGCTCCAGCCGCCGGTTCGCGATCATGGACAGCAGCGCGTCGAAAGGCCCCGAATAGACCTCCAGTTCGACGGAGAATCCCGGGGAGACGGCGGCATCGCCTCCGATCTCGCCACCGTCGGCAGGTTCCGTCAACTCGCTCATCGCATCGCGCTTGCGCCGCTCACCATGGCCGCGCCATCACGCGACGATGCCGCGGGCGATCAGCTCGCGCGACACCTCGCGGTATTCCTTCGCGGTCTTGTGGCCGGGAGCGTAGATCGTGATCGGGGCGGCGGCCACGGTGGCGTCCGGCAGCTTGATGGACCGCGAGATGACCGAATGGAACACCTTGTCCTGGAACGCCTCGTAGATGCGCTGCAGCACCTCCTCGCAGTGCAGGGTGCGCGTGAACATGGTGACCAGCACGCCGTAGACCTGCAGGTCGGGGTTGATGCGCGACTGCACCTTCTCGATGGATTGCATGAGCAGCGCCACACCGCGCAGCGCGAAGAACTCCGCGGCGACCGGGATGATCACGCCGTCCGCGGCGGTCAAGGCGTTCACGGTGAGCAGGCCCAGCGACGGCTGGCAGTCGACGATGATCACGTCGTATTCGTTGCGGAGCTTTCGCAGCACGCTGGCGAGGATCTGCTCGCGACCGACTTCGGTGACCAGCTGCACCTCGGCGGCGGACAGGTCGATGTTCGCCGGCATGATGTCCAGGTTCTCGAAATCCGTGTGCTGTACGATCTCGTGCGGATCGATCGACGGGTCGAACAGCGCGGTGTACACGGTGTTCTCGACAGCGTTCGCGTTGATGCCGAGGCCGACTGTCGCGGCTCCTTGCGGGTCGAAGTCGACGATCAGGCAACGGCGCCCGTACTGGCTGAGCGCGCCGGCGATGTTGATGGAACTGGTGGTCTTGCCCACCCCGCCTTTCTGGTTGCATATGGCGATGATGCGCGCGGGACCGTGCTGCGACAGCGGTTTCGGCGCGGGAAACGTCTCGTATTCTCGTCCAAGCAGATCAGTAGGCATACCGTTCACCTTATCATCACCAGTGTGCGCGGGGCCGCCGGACGTGCCGACCATCACCGTTTCCGCCGAAGACCCGTCGTCTCCCCGTGGCGCGGCGGCATAGGTGCCGCGGATCGGCAGCGTTCCCTGCCTGTTTCCCGCGTCGTCGCCGTCGAAGCGGGAATATGCCGCCTGCTGCATGTCGAGCTGCCTCCTTCGCATGTCGCATCCATGCTATCGCGCCCGGGCAACCGCTCCGCGTTCACCGCGCGCGCGGATGCGAGGTGAGGTACGCCTCAATCAAGGTCTCCGGGCTGACGTGCGTGTATATCTGCGTGGTGGTGACCGAGGCATGGCCGAGCAGTTCCTGCACGGTGCGCACGTCGGCGCCGCCCTGGATCAGGTGCGTGGCGAAAGAGTGCCGGAGCGTGTGCGGGTGAAGCGGACGATCGATGCCGGCCCGCTCCCCCGCCAGTTTGATGACCTCCCATACCGACTGGCGAGACAGCCGGCGCCCCCGTTTGTTGAGGAATACCGCGCGGCGTTCCGGCGTGCCCTTGGCGCGGCCCTCCAGCGTGCCGCGCCCCTCGGCGAGGTATCGGCGCAGCGCGCGACATGCGTATTCGCCGAGCGGGACGAGTCGCTGCTTGGATCCTTTGCCCGTCAGCCGCGCCACATGCGCGTCGTCGATGTCGATGTCGTCCAGATTCATTCCGACCGCTTCGGAGACGCGGCATCCGGTGGCGTACATGAATTCGAGCAGCGCCCTGTCACGCAGCAGCACGGCGTCCGGCAACGCTCCGGCGCCAGCTCTCCCCCGCGCCGCGTCGGTGCCGTGCGGGTCGGGAATCGCGTCGAGCAGGCGGGAGACCTCGTCGATCGTCAGCACATCCGGCAGCATCTGCGCGCTCTTGGGTGCCTTGACCGTGGCGGACACGTCGTCGCTCACGGCGTGCTGCGCGAGGGCGAACCGGTGGAACTCGTGGATGCTGGCAAGCCTCCTCGCCTTGCTGCGCGCGCTGTCGCCGTCCGAATCCAGCTGCGCCACGTACTCCTCGATGTCGGCTTTGCCGATGGCATCGGGATCGGTGATGCCGCGCGTGTGCGCGAGCCACGAGAGATAGCGGCGAAGATCGGATTCGTATGCCCGCACGGTCGCCCTGGCCAGCCCGCGTTCGACGGAGATATGCGCGATGAACTGGTCAAGAAGCCGGGTGGATCCGTTGTACATGGTGCCCCATCATATGCGAGGACCCTGTATGCGTGCGGAAGGCTTGCATATCTGCACGTTCCCGCATGATATGCGAGAACCCCGCACAGGGCGGGGTTCTCATGCGGTTGCCGATGCGCGCAAAGGCGCATCCGCCAAGGTTCGCGGCTCAGGCCTCGACCGGAGCGTTGACGTCCTCAGGCAGAGCGGCCTTGGCCTGCTCGACGATGGCCTTGAAGGTCTCGGGATCGGAGACGGCCAGCTCGGCGAGGGCGCGGCGGTCCAGCTCGATGCCGGCCAGGTGCAGACCCTGGATGAAGCGGTTGTAGGTGATGCCTTCGGCGCGGACGGCGGCGTTGATGCGCTGGATCCACAGCTTGCGGAAGTCACCCTTGCGAGCCTTGCGGTCGCGGAAGTTGTAGGTAAAGGAGTGCAGCAGCTGCTCCTTGGCCTTGCGGTACAGACGGGAGCGCTGGCCACGGTAGCCGGAGGCCCTTTCGAGAACGACGCGACGCTTCTTGTGGGCGTTCACTGCGCGCTTGACACGTGCCATAGTTATTCCTCAGCTTTCTTTTGACGTATCTATTCGGCTGGCGCGGTTCAGCGGCCCAGCAGCTTCTTCATGTTCTTGGACTGGGCCGTGGCCAGCACGCCGTCGGCCTTCAGCGCACGACGCTTGCGAGCGGACTTGTGCTCAAGATTGTGGCGCATGGCGCTGCCTGCATGCATCAGCTTGCCCGAGCCGGTGACACGGACGCGCTTGGACGCGGCGGAATTGGTTTTCATCTTCGGCATTGCTGCCCTCCTTGTTGGTTACTTCGTTTCGGAAGTCTTGTCTTGGTCGTCGATCGCGGCTGCGGACGCCGCCGCTGCCTGGCTCTGCGCCTCCTGCTTGGCGGCGAGGCGGGCGGCCTGACGGGCCTGGCGCTCGGCGCGCGACTGGTCGCCGCGGCGGCGCTGCTCGGACTGGGTGTGCACCTTCTTGCCCTTGGGCGCAAGCGTCATGATGATGTTGCGGCCTTCCTGCTTCGGCCGGGACTCGACGGTGCCGTACTCCTCGACGTCTGCGGCCAGACGCTGCAGCAGTTCGACGCCGCCGATGGGGCGGGACTGCTCGCGGCCGCGCAGCATGATGGTCACCTTGACCTTGTCGCCGCCGTTGAGGAACCTGACCACATGGCCCTTCTTGACCTCGAAATCGTGATCATCGATCTTCAGGCGGAAGCGGATCTCCTTGATTTCGGCGGTGCTCTGGTTACGGCGGGCCTCACGGGCCTTGATCTTCTCGTTGTACTTGAACTTGCCGTAATCGATCAGCTTGGCGACGGGAGGCTTGGCGTTGGGCGCCACCTCGACGAGATCGAGGTTCGCTTCCTTCGCCAGGTTGAGCGCGACCGAGGTCGCGATGACTCCCACCTGCTCGCCGTTCGGGCCGATCAGGCGTACCTGCGAGACGCGAATCTCGTCATTGATACGTGGTTCGTCGCTAATGATGACTCCAATCCTCATGTTCTCCGAAGCGGACCTTCGCCGGATACCGGGCATGACGGACGAATCCATGGCTCACCGAACCGTGCGCACTGCAGCGCCGGCCATCATACATATTCGCATGATCGCATGCCTCATGAGGCATGCTCACGACCGCGCATTCCACGCGACCGGATAGGCTGTTGCCTTGGACCCGAGGCCATGACAGGCTTCCAGGTGGGGTTGCCCCGCTTTCTTGATTTCTCAAGCCTTGTAGATACTACCACACCCCCAGACCGGGCGTGTCGCCACAAGTTCCGGTCCAGGCGCGGGCAAGCCATCGACCGGCGCCTTGTCGTCGGTCAGGGTCGTGGCGTCCGGCTTGCCGTCCGGGTCGGCGACGGTCTCGAACCGGCCCGCCACCTCGCCCATCGCCGATGCCAGAAGCGGTCCGGAGAAGATCGGGAACGTCACGAACGTGCCCACCGCGGGGATCGTCACGAAGGTCGGCATGCAGCTAACGCGGCGATGACCGGGAAGTTCGTCGACACGGTGACGATCAGCAGGCGCGACGCGCCGAGCTCCGCGGCCATCACGCCCATGCCGGAGAAGAACTCGGTGACGTACAGGAACAGCTTCGATGAGAGGATCGGCCGTAGTTTCGCGTCGTCGGTCTTTGCCGTGTCGTCCTCGTTCCCCTCCGGTCGTGCGTGCCCTGCGTTCGAGCCTGCCAGCGAAGCCGCCCGCAGCGCGCGGGACGCGCAGTGCCGGGCACACGATACAGTGGCAGCATGGCATATGAACGTTGCGTGATTTTCGGCGCTGGCGAGTATTACGAGGGGCCCGCGCCCGCTATCGAGAAGGGGATGCTGGCGATCGCCGCGGACGGCGGGCTCGACCATATGCGGGCGATGGGGCTGTCGCCGGATTTCGTCATCGGCGATTTCGATTCGCTGTCCGGCGACGTGCCGGACGGCGACCGCAGCGTCCGCCTGCCGCCGCAGAAGGACGATCCGGATCTGCTGAGCGCGCTGAAGGTCGGATGGAGCCGCGGCGCACGCGAGTTCCATATATATGGAGCGCTGGGCGGTCGCATCGACCACACGATCGCCAACATGCAGCTGATGGCGCTACTGGCCTCGCATGGCGGCATCGGATATCTGTACGGCGACGGCAGCATCGTTACCGCGATCGCGGACGGGGCGCTGGAGTTCCCGGCCAATCATGTCGCCCCGCGCCGCATGATCTCGGTGTTCTCGCACAGCGACGTCTGCCATGGCGTCACCATCGCCGGGCTGAAATACGTGCTGGAGGGCGCCGTGCTCGCCAACACCGTCGTGCAGGGGGTGAGCAACGAGTTCGTGGACGGTTCCGCGGCGACGGTCTCGGTGGAGTCGGGCACGCTGATCGTCACGTTCCCGATCGAGGCGCCGCTGCCTGTGGTGAGACTGCGGCATCCGTTCGGCGGGGATCTGGGCGCGCTCGACACGACGGTGTCCTCGGCGCTGGCGGTGCGGTGAGGCCGCGGTGCGGAATGCCTCGCATCGAATCGCCGCAGGCTGTACAGACATATTTGTTAGCGTTAACGGAATATGGCCGTTTTATGCTCAAAGCAAGCGCGACACCGTTGCTCTAGTACAGACGGCGCATTACAGTAGACACTGTTGGTAAACAAAGGCCATAGCGCATCCATGCGCAAACGGCCTACCCTACAAAGGGAGAACACATGACAGTTAAGATTGGTATCAACGGCTTTGGTCGTATCGGTCGTCTCGCCTTCCGCCGCATCTTCGAGCTGCAGGCTCGCGGTGGCCAGGCCGGTGACATCGAGGTCGCTGCAATCAACGATCTGACCACGCCGTCCATGCTCGCCTACCTGCTGAAGTACGACAGCACCCACGGCACCTTCCGTCACGACGACGGCACCCCGGTCGACGTGACCTCCACCGACGACGCCATCGTGGTCGACGGCAAGGAATACAAGGTCTACGCCGAGAAGGATGCCAACAACATCCCGTGGGTCAAGAACGACGGTGTCGAGTTCGTGCTTGAGTGCACCGGCTTCTACACCTCCGCCGAGAAGTCCCAGGCCCACCTGAACGCCGGCGCCAAGAAGGTCCTGATCTCCGCCCCGGCCAAGGACGAGACCACCCCGACCGTCGTGTTCGGCGTGAACCACGAGATCCTGAAGGCTTCCGACAACATCGTGTCCGCCGGTTCCTGCACCACCAACTCGATGGCCGCCATGGTCAAGCTGCTGAACGACAAGTTCGGCATCAAGCTCGGCTTCATGACCACCATCCACGCCTACACCGGCACCCAGATGATCCTCGACGGCCCGCGCTTCCCGAAGGCTCGCAACAACCGCGCCGCCGCGATCAACACCATCCCTCACTCCACCGGTGCCGCCAAGGCCATCGGCAAGGTCGTGCCCGAGGTCAACGGCAAGCTGCAGGGCCACGCCCAGCGCATCCAGGTCCCGGACGGCTCCATCACCGAGCTGACCACCGTCCTGAACAAGGAAGTCACCGCTGACGAGATCAACGCCGCGTTCAAGGAAGCCTTCTCCAACACCGAGTACTACGGCTACAACGAGGACGGCATCGTCTCCTCCGACATCATCGGCGACACCCACGGTGGCGTGTTCGACCCGACGCAGACCGACGTGAACACCGTTGACGGCACCACGATGGCCCGCACCGTGTCCTTCTACGACAACGAGTACGGCTTCACCTGCAACATGATCCGTACCCTGCTGTACTTCGCCGAGATCTCCGAGTGAATCCCCGCGGTCTAGGCCGCTAGATTCCACAAAGGGTTTATGGTTTGGGCTCCCACAGTGCTTCGCTGTGGGAGCCCAAACCATAAACCCTTTGTTTTTACCGGCTCGGCACTTGCCGGCGGGCTGAGCCGGACCCCGTCACCACGTACCGATGGGCGCAGCGACCGCGTTCAATACCTTGAGCAGATCATGCGGATTGACGCCGACCGAAAACCCGCGCTTGCCGCCGGACAGCAGGATCTCGTCGAATTGCAGAGCGCTCTCGTCAAGCACGGTCTTGTGATGCGTGCGCTGCCCGAGCGGCGAGATGCCTCCGACCACATAGCCGGACTCGCGCATCGCGACCTTCGGGTCGGCCATCGATGCCTTCTTCGCACCGACCGCCGCCGCCAACGCCTTCAGATCCATGTGTCCGCTGACCGGCACCACGCCCACCACGCGCTCGGAACCGGTGTCGGCCATCAGCGTCTTGAACACCTGATGCTCATCGAATCCGAGCTTCTTCGCGGCTTCCACCCCGTAACCGTCATCCATGTGGTCGTTGGAATGCTCGTACTCGTAGGTCTTGAACGGCACTCCGGCCTTCTCCAGCTGCACAGTCGCCGGCGTGGAGCCGGCACCCTTCTCATGCTTCGTTTTTTTGCCCATGTCTTCCATACTACCGCTCTCAAAACTCGAAGATACGAAATCGGAAACCGCCATTTTCCAACAAACGGCTTTTTGTATCTGCGAGTTTTGAGAGCGCGAATCGGGAATGCCTCGACTATTCGGCGGATTCTCCGCCGCTTGGGCCACTGGTTTCACGGTGTCGCAGCAAGGGCCCCGGCTGCGGTCAGCAAGCGCGACGGCGCCCACGGGCGCACCGGTGGCGGACAGTCCCGCCGCCGCATACCCGTCAGCGTCACCTTGCCGTCGACCGCGAGTGTGGAGCACTCCCCCGCCGCGATGCCGAGAACCGTGGCGGCCCCGTCATTGGCGTTGAACACCCTCACATAGGGTTTGCTATACGCCTCGTCCCACCAGAGGCGGTGAGGCGAGCAGGCGCACTACCGCGCCTGCGAGGGCTTCCGGCGGAGTTCCGCCGGAAGCACGAAATGCATGTTCTCCTTGATGGTCTCCACGGTGGATACATCGGTGAAGCCCTGTGCGCGCAAGGCCTCGATGACGCCCGCGACCAGTTCGTCCGGCACGGATGCGCCCGACGAGACGCCGACCGCCTCGACCCCGTCGAACCATGACGGGTCGAGCTCGTTCGCGTCATCCACGCGGTGCGCTCGCCCGCGCTCCCCCAACGCCCCCTGCGCGACCTCCATGAGCCGCACCGAGTTGGAGGAGTTCGCCGACCCCACGATCACCACGCTATCGGACTGCTCGGCAACGAGCTTCACCGCGGCCTGGCGGTTGGACGTGGCGTAGCAGATATCGGAGCTCGGCGGCTCCTTCATCCACGGGAACCGGCACTTGAGCGCCGCGATGGTGCCGGCCGTCTCATCGATGCTGAGCGTGGTCTGCGTGAGCAGCACCAGCTTCTGCTCCGGCCGGAAATCCAGCGAATCCACGTCCGCCTCATGTTCGATCAGATGCACATGCACGGGGTCCTCCCCCACCACGCCGACCGCCTCATCATGCCCCCGATGGCCGATGTAGATGATCTCGTAGCCTTCGCGCACGAAACGCAATACCTCACGATGCACCTTGCTGACCAGCGGGCAGGTGGCGTCCACGACGTGCATGCCGCGGCGTGCGGCCTCCGCCTTGACCTGCGGCGACACGCCGTGCGCGGAGAACACGATCGGAATGCCGGCGGCAGCAGCCTCGTCAGGTATCTCCGCGAGCTCCTGCACGAACACGGCCCCCTGCGCGGCGAGATCCTCGACGACATGCCGGTTGTGCACGATCTGACGACGCACATACACCGGCGGCAGGCCATCCACCCGCGCCGACGCGGCCTTCAGGATGGTCTGCACGGTAAGGATCGCCCGATCCACCCCGGCGCAGAATCCGCGCGGGTCCGCCAGCACGATGCGTTTCGCCATATCATCCTCCTCATGCAGTCAGTGGCCGCCATGCGGCATCACTCAATCACAACGACTCAGCGTAGCAAAGGCACACGCACGGGTGCGGCCGGAACATCCCTACGCGTGCGATACCGGCACATGACAACGCCCGGGGGCAACAGGCGACACCCCGACCGCACACGGCAGAAGCCCAGCGCACACTATGATAGTGAGCGGTAACAATATCACTGTCGATCATGGAGCAAGCAATGGGCACCACACCGCGTACCGGCAACCAGTATTCCATCCATCATGGCGATTTCTCCGCCGTCGTCTGCGAGCTCGGCTCGAAGCTGCGCCGTTTCGACTACGGCGGCAAGGAGGTGTTCTGCAGCTACGGACCGGACGACCTGACGCCGACCTGCTGCGGCTATATCCTCGCGCCTTGGCCGAACCGCATCAAGGACGGCGAATACGACTTCAACTGCAAGCACTACTGCGCGCCGGTCAACGAGTACCATCCCGAGCCGCGCAACAACGCGAACCACGGCTACGCATACCAGTACATGTGGAAGCTGGAATCGCTCACCGAGAACAGCGTCACCCAGTCGCTGCGCTTCCCGAACCTCGACGGCTATCCGTTCGACGTCACCGTCACCGCCACGTACGAGCTGAACGACAAGGGCATGACCGTCACGGTCAGCGCCCGCAATGATGGCGACGAGCCGGCGCCGTGGGCGCTCGGCCTGCACCCGTGGGTGGCGAACGGCAAAAACGGCGAGACCAGCGAGCAGCGTGACGCCGATTCGGCCGCATGCCGCCTGAAGATCGACGCGGACACGCACGTCACCGTTGACGCCGGTCTGGTGCCGAACGGCACCGAGCCTGTGGACGGCACCAAGTTCGATCTGCGCGACGACCCGGTTCTGGACGGACGCGCGTTCGACGACGCCTGGGTGGACGTCCACCGCGCCGACGACGGCACGACAACGACCGTGTTCACCCGCCCCGATGGCATGGAGATCAAGCTGGTCGGCGATGAGACCATCAACGCGTGGCAATGCTACACGGCCACCGGCGCCCCGTTCGACCAGCATCCGAACGGCATCGCCGTCGAGCCGATGACCGCCCCGGCCAACGCGTTCCGCAGCGGCGACCACCTGACCGTGATAGAGCCCGGCAAGAGCGTCACGACCGTGGTACGCTACGAGGTGACGGTCAAGTGACCGACACCCGGCCGTCCTACGGCCGGTGACAATTCGCCACTTGCACAACGTCTACCCCGTATGTGATAATTCCCAAGGCTTATTAATCGTAGTAAAGGAGTCCATCATGGGCATGCGCGGACGCAAGCGCAAGGATCGTCGCAAGAAGGCCGCCAACCACGGCAAAAGGCCGAACGCCTGATTCTTGCCTGACGGCGTGATTCCACGCCGCGAGACATCGCCATATACGGCGGTGTCATAACAGACGACAACGGGTCTGTCCCAGCGAAAGCCGGGCAGACCCGTTTGTTATCTTATTATTCCGTTTTATTATGCAGGCCCGTTTTATCCTGCTTGCCGAGCTTCGAGACAGGGGCCCAAGCCGAAATCGCGTCTCAGGACACGACCGCAGCGCCGCGTACAGGCTGCGCGGGTTGCGCGGACCGTCCCGGCTCGTCGACGGCACCGGCAGCATTCCCGCCATCCTCGCAGCAGCAGCGGTCAAGCGTGTCGCGCAACCGCGCCAGCAGACATTCCGGCGCGACCTCGGGCCGCAGATACGCACGCAGCGCCGCGATCATCGCCTTCTCATGCTCGTCGCAACACGAATCCGGGTCGAAACAGTCCCCGACCAGATCATCGCCCATGTCACCGGGCATGCCCGAAATCTCCACCGATGTGATATGCATATCCGCATGGACGATGCCCACAGGCGTCTGCCGTGTGATGGAAATATGGCTGTGCCGCTCAATAGGGTCACTCACGCCTGCTCCTTTCGCTCGTCGCAACGGATCGCATTCCGTCATCTCCATTATGAACGCTCACCGGGGATCTGGAGTTCGCGGACGGTGAACTTGGCAGTTGCTTGCGGGCGTCGCCGTATCCGTGCGCCAGCGCGTACGATGACAGTTCGCGTTTCAACTGGGTGCGCGCACGGTTCAGGCGGCTCATCACCGTGCCGATCTTCACGCCCTGCTCGTCGGCGACCTGCTGGTACGACTTGCCATCGATGGCTGCGTCAATGAACACCTGCCGGCGCTCGGGCGGGAGTTTTGCGAGCGCCGCCATGATCTCCTGCGGCGCGAAGGCGTCCAGGTACTCCTGCTCCGCGGATTTCAGCCCCTCCGAGGAGTGCTCGGACGCCGCGTAGATGTCCCAGTCGTCGTATTCGCCGGTGGAGTCGTTGGCCCGCTGCGGCCGCCGTTTCGCCTTCGCGTACTGGTTGAAGTATGCGTTGCGCTCGATGGTGGTCATCCACGCCTCGAAGTTCGAACCGTCCTCGAAACTGTCGAACGCCTTGAACCCGCGTTCGAACGTGTCCTGCACAAGGTCCTGGGCATCATCGGGATTGTTGGTGAGCTTCATCGCCTGGCGGTACAGCGCGTTGACCGCGGGCATGGCGAGCTTCTCGAATCTCGCTCGCGCCTGCGCCGTGGTCTCGTTCGGTTGCTGTTCGTCGGTCACGCTCACTATTGTATGCAAGACGTGCGGTGAAATTGTGAGCGTGGGCACGGTTTTGTGATGGACTTATCAGCACATGTCGCGCATATCGTTCCCGCGGTCGTCGGGCTTGTACAATGGCAGCGGCACCATGAGGAAAGGTTTTGGTATGACGGTAACGTTGGCATCGGCGGCGCAACTGCTCAAGCGGCACGGTCTGCTTCGGGAGATCATCCGCGCGGATCGTTGGACGCTTGATGCGCACGACATCGAAGGGGCTGACACCGCTTTTTCGGCGATCACCTATGACACGAGGGACGTGCGCGAGGGCACGCTGCTGTGCTGCAAGGGGCGGTTCAAGGCCGAGTATCTGCATGACATCGACGAGCGCGGGCTGGCCGCATACGTGGCCGACACCGATTTTTCGGCAGAGACCGGCGCACCCGGCCTGATCGTCAATGACGCGCGCAAGGCCATGAGCCTGCTGTCCGCGGAGTTCTACGGACGTCCGCAGGACGAGCTGACCGTGGTCGGCATCACCGGCACCAAGGGCAAGACTACGACCGCGTACTTCACCCAGGCCGTGCTGAACGCCCACTCGCACGGCAAGGCAGCGCTGTTCTCCTCCGTGGACAACTGCCTGGACGGGCACACGTACGTCGAGTCCGACCTGACCACGCCCGAGTCGATGGACGCTTTCCGCATGATGCGAGAGGCCGCTGACAACGGCATGAAGTACCTCGTCATGGAGGTCTCCTCGCAGGCGTACAAGGTCGAGCGCGTGTACGGGCTGACGTTCGACGTGGCCACGTTCCTGAACATCTCCCCCGACCATATCAGCCCGATCGAGCATCCGACGTTCGAGGATTACCTGTATTGCAAGCGCCAGATCGTGCGCAACAGCCGTGCGCTGGTGCTCGGCGCGGCCAGCGATCATGCCGACCTGCTGCGTCAGGACGCGGCGGACGCCGGCGTGCCGGTCACCACGTTCGAGCTGCTGGACGGGCAGAGCCCCGCCGGATCCGATGCCGCCGATGTCACCGCAAGCCCGGCGAACGCCGAGCACAGCGCCTACCGTATCGCCGCAGACGGCGCTGATCTCGGCGAGTTCCGTCTGGCGTTGGACGGCGACTTCAACTACGCCAACGCGGCAGCGGCGCTGGCCATCGCGCATGCCGCCGGAATCGACCTGACCGCCGACGCCGCGGCCACGCACGCGATGGAGCCGGTGCGCATCGCCGGCCGCATGGAGCAGTTCCACGACCCGCAGTCCAACACGCTGGCGATCGTCGACTACGCGCACAACTATGCCTCCGTGACCGCGCTGCTCGATTTCGTCGACGAGCGGTTCGGCTCGCAGCACCCGCGCATCACGCTTGTCACCGGCTCGGCCGGCAACAAGGCGTACGACCGGCGCAAGGAGATCGTCGAAGCGGCGCAGCATCGCATTGACAGCTTCATCTTCACCGCCGAGGACACGGACACCGAACCGTTCATCGACATCTGCATGGAGATGCAACGGTACATCACCGTGCCCGGCATCGCGTCCACCGTCATCTCCGACCGCCCGAGCGCCGTCACGAACGCGATCTACGACGCCCGAGCGCACGCCGACCGGTTCAACATCATCCTCATCATCGGCAAGGGTGACGAACGCTGGATCAAGGACCACAACAAGCACGTGCCGTTCGAGGGCGACGACCGCATCGTCGAGCGCATGTTCGCCTGAGCCGCCAAAGCGCACGAACCGATAGAAAGACAAGCAAGACAAGCATGATTACGTTACAGAAAACCGACTACCAGCAAATGGAACAGGCGGCGGCCGATGCCGGCGTGACGCTGCCGATCGAACAGACCGACGTGTGGGCACGCTTCCAGGCGGACATCCCCGGCCGCACTCCTTGGGGCGTGTACATGATCCAGCGAGACGGCGAGACCGTCGCGTTCATTGCGTTCATCGACATGGAGACGCACGGATACCATTACCTGCGTTCGATGCACGGCCCGGCCTGGATCGTCAAGCCGGACGAGGCGCTGGAACGCGAGGCCATCGACGCGATCGCCGCCGAAGTGCACCAAGCGGACAGGCACGTGGCGTTCATCCGCATCGACACGTGGTTCACCGACGGCACCGTGCCGGTGCTGTCGACCGTGCCGTACGACCAGACCGTGGTGATCGACGTGACCGGCGGCGACGATGCGATCCTGAGTCGCATGAAGCGTCGCGGCCGCCGCGACGTGCGCAAGTCGCTGCGCGAATGCCCGGCCGACATCGCCGACGAGACGAAGCAGGCGATCGCCGACTTCGCGGAATACTACGACGTGATGGTGGAGACCGGCAAGCGCGACGGATTCACGCCCGCTCCGATCACCGACTACTCCGACATGATCGAGGCGCTGGGCGCGGATCATTGCCGCGTGTTCGCGGCCCGCATCGAGGGCCGCGTGGTGGCATGGTCAATCGTGACCGTCAACGGCACGCACGCGGTACGCTACTATGCCGGCATGCGCAACGACGTGATGCGCCTGCACGTGACCGACAAGCTGCTGTACACCGAGTGCTGCATCCTTGGCTCGCAGGGCATCACCGAATACGATCTGATGGGCATCGGCTCCGAGCTGGCACCGAGCCTCAACGGTCTCAACGAATTCAAGTGCAAGTTCACCGAGGAAATCACCCCGGTGGCCGCCGGGCGTGACGTACCGATCAAGAAGGCCTTCTACAGCTCCCTCAAGCTCGCCAAATCACTGAAGAACACCCTCAAGAAGTAAGATTCCCGGCGCGGTGTAACGGGTGAGACGTCTGACCGCCCGCTGCGCGCCAGAGGGCGGTCAGACGTGCCGGTGGTCAGACGGCGGCGCGGACGGCGTCGATGACGCGGCGAACCGCGTCTTCACCCAGTTCGGTGGGCAGGCATAGCGCGGTGGAGACCAGACGGTCGCTGACCGGCACGGTGGAGCGGTCCAACGTGTCGAGCCCATAGGCGGCCGGATCGGTCACGCCGGGGAACAGTTCGGGGCGGTACCAGCGTTCGGCGTAGCCACCCGCCTGCCGCGCTGCGGCGATGATGCGCTCCGCCGCCTCGGTATCCCGCGCGAACAGCGGGAACCGCAACAGCGGCTGCGCCTCGCCGTCCATCGCCACTGCCGGAACATCCAACCCGTCGACGCCCGCAAAAGCCTCGCGATACATGGTCACGACCGCGCGCCGCCCATTCTCATTGGCGTCGAGCGCGGAGATGCCGGCCACCGCCTGCTGCGCGATCCACGGCGTCACCGTCATCGGCTCATATTCCAGTGCGCCGCGACGCTCCTTGTCGGAAATCGGCGGCTCATACCAGCCCGAAGCGGTGAGTCGCTCACGCATCCGCCCGCCGAATCCGCCCAGACGCGACAGCACGCGGTTCTCGTTGATATACAGTTTCGTGACCGTATCCAGATGATGGGACGGCTGCTCCAGCGCGGCGAGCCGGCCTCGGGTCTCGGCGTCCAGCGCCGCATCCCGCTCACGCAGCCGCGGATTGACCCAGATGGCGCCGCCGAATCTGGTCGGCAGCATCTTCTCCACGCCGAACGAGTGCACGGAAATGTCGGCCAACGGCCATCCCGCAGCATCACGGGCCATGCGGGTCACGCAGTGGGCGCAATCCTCGACGAGCAACGCCCCCATCTGCCCCGCCAGCGCGGCCAGCCGCCGGGACGAGTCCTCATCGATCGCGCCAAACGTATGCTGCATCACCATCGCATGCACCTGCTCGTCGCTCCCCAGCGGCATGGACTCCACCTTGGCGACGTCAATGCCCATCGTGTCGGCGCCCACATCCGCATACCGCGGTCTCAGCCCGCTCACAACAATCGGATCGACCGCCGTGCAGCAGGTGAACAGCTGGGTGAGCACCGAGCCGTCGCCACGAACCGACCTCACTGCGTCGAACGCCACCTGCATGCCGTACCGTGCCTTGAAGACCGGGAACCAGTCCTCCGGCCACGTCCCGGTGCGGGACGCCAACGCCTCACGAAGTTCCGCGAATCCCCGTGCCGTCGTCTCTTCCATGACCAACCTCGTTCCATCGGGAGAATACGTCTTATTTCAATGTATCGTCCCCCCGCGCCAGGGGCAACGGCCCGCGTGACCGCATCTTCGCACTCTGCGCACGAAACGGCCTCCCATCGCCACACGGAGTATGTAGAATGTCATAAGCAATCGTGAACGTCCAACAGAAGGATCGATAATGACGGCTTTCCAGCCTGTACTACTCGGCAGTGAAACCTGCGCCTACGCGATGGCCCGCGCGTTCCACAGCGCGTATGGCCTGAAATCGCTGGTATACGGCCGTATGCAGCTTTCCGTCACCAAATTCAGTTCGATTATGGAGCCGACGTTCTTCGCGGACTTCACCGAGCCGGAATCCTTCCGCCGTCACATGGTCGAGGCCGGTCGCCGGCTCACGTCCGAGCGACCCGACACCACGTTCCTGCTCATCGCGTGCGGTGACGACTACAGCGAGCTGCTGAGCCGGTACAAGGACGAGCTGAAGCCGTATTTCACGTTCGTGTCGGTCGATGCCGACCTGCACGACCGTCTGAGCAACAAGACCTCCTTCTACGAGCTGTGCGCCCAGTATGACCTGCCGCACCCGCTCACGTTCGTTCTGGACAAGGCCGGTGCCGCGGCCGGCAAGCATCACTGCCTGCCGTTCGGCTTCCCCGTGGCCGTCAAGCCGGCGAACAGCGTCGAATACCTGCACGTGGACTTCCCCGGACGCAAGAAGGCGTTCATTCTGCACACGCCCGAGGAGCTGGCCCATGTCGTCTCCGCGATCTACGGCGCCGGCTACGGCTCCGAGCTGATCATCCAGGACTTCATCCCCGGCTCCGACGCCAACATGCGCGTGCTCAACGCCTACGTCGACCATGACCACCATGTGCGCATGATGGTGCTCGGCCACGTGCTGCTCGCCGACCCGACGCCGGAGGCCATCGGCAACTACGCGGCGATCATCCCCGACTACAACGAGGGATTCTGCCTGAAGATCAAGAGCTTCCTGGAAAGCATCGGATATGAGGGCGTCGCGAACTTCGACATCAAGTTCGACCCGCGCGACGGAGAGTACAAGCTGTTCGAAATCAACCTGCGCCAGGGCCGCACGAACTTCTTCGTGACGCTTAACGGCTTCAACCTGGCCGAGTATTTCGTCGACGACCTGGTGCTCGGCAACCCGATGGAGGGCGACACGGTCATCGGCCGCGGTGACAGCATGCTGCTGGAGGTGCCGTTCTCGACGCTCAAGAAGTACGCGGAGCCGGGGGAGGCGCTTGACCGCGGAATCGCGCTGCACAAGGCGGGCAAATCCGGCTGGACGCTGCGCTACGGGCGGGACCTGTCGTTCAGGCGCCGGCTGCTGCTGTGGAGGCTGCACCGGCTGACCGCGAAGAACTACGACACGTATCTCGGCAAGAACGACTGACTTTTCGGAATCGACGGCGACATTTATGAGACGACCATTTTTTGCGGTATTGGGCGGCATGGGCACGCTGGCCACGGAAAGCTATATCCGGTTGGTCAACCGTGAGACGCACGCCCACAGCGACCAGGAGTTCCTCGACTACGTCGTGTTCAACGACGCGGCCGTGCCCGACCGGACCGCGTTCATCATCGGGCAGTCCGACGATGACCCGTTCCCGATAATCGCCGACGACATCGACAAGGCGACCGCGATGGGCGCGAGCTTCATCGTGCTCACCTGCAACACCGCGCATTACTTCTACGACCATTTCCAGTCGCTGACGCCGGTGCCGATCCTGCACATGCCGCGCGGCGCCGTCGCGCACATGGCCGGGCAATACCCCAAGGAGCGTTTCCACCGCGTCGGATTCCTCGGCACGATGGGCTCGCGGGCTTCGGGCGTGTACCGTCAGGCCGTCGAGGAGGCCGGCTACACCTTCGTCGAGCCGGACGACGAGTTGCAGGAGCGCATCACGTCACTGATCTACGACGACGTGAAGGGAACCGGCGACCTGAATCTGCAGCGCTACGAGTCGGTGCTGCAGGCGATGCTCGATCCGGCCGGCACGTGCCGTTGCGATACGCTGATGCTCGGCTGCACCGAGCTCTCCGTGCTCAACGAGGCGTTCCCGCTGCCTCAGCTGCCGATCATCGACGCCCAGGCCGTCCTCGTGGAGGACACCGTCAGCCGGGCCAAGGCCATCCGCCGCTAGAGTCGGCGCAGGCGAAAAAGGTCGGTCGGGCGGAGCAACAGCCACATCCCCGGATGCACGACCACCCCCAGTCGACCTACGGCCACCCCCAGTCGGACTACGGCCGACAGCCCCCGCCAGCGGTCGGCAATCGGTAATCCTCCCGCTGGCGGGAGGTGGCGCGCAGCGCCGGAGGGTGGTCTTCGATGTGGGGTCAGCGGCTGAGTTTCTGGCTGACTACGGCGGTGACGCCGTCGGAGCGCATCGTGATGCCGTACAGCGCGTCGGCGATCGACATCGTGCGCTGCTGGTGGGTGATGATGATGAGCTGGGCGTGTTCGCGCAGCTCGTTGAACGCGTTGATAAGGCGGGTCAGGTTCACGTCGTCGAGCGCGGCCTCCACCTCGTCCATCACGTAGAACGGGCTCGGCCGCGCGGTGAAGATCGCGAACAGCAGCGCCAGCGCGGTCAGGGACCGCTCCCCGCCGGACAGCAGGCTCAGCTGCTTGACGCGTTTGCCGGCCGGGCTCGCCTCGACGATGACGCCCGTGGCAAGCAGGTCATCGGGGTTGTCGAGACGCAAACGGCCGGTACCGCCGGGGAACAGCGTGGCGAACATCTTCTCGAACGCGGCGGCGGTATCATCGAACGCGGATTTGAACACGCTCACCATCGTGGAATCCAGATCCCTGATGAGCTTCATCAGATCATCGCGAGATTTGACCACGTCGTTGCGCTGGTCGTTCAGGTATTGGTTGCGGGTCTCAAGCGCGTCGTATTCCTCGCCGGCCAACGGATTGACCTTGCCGAGCGCGGCGAGGTCGCGCTTCGCCTTCTCCAGCCTCTTGCGCTGTTCCGCGCGGTCATACGGAACGGTTTCGAACCGGCTCGGGTCGTCGCCTCCGTCAGATTCGGAGCCTGGTTCGGACTCGGATTCAGGTTCAGAAGCGTCCGCACGCGGCACGGGACGCCCGTTCTCGTCCAGCACGGGCACCGGCCGCTCGGGGCCGAAATCGCGGGTGAGCTCGTCGATGGAAAGTCCCAGGTCATCCGACACTTTCTGCGTCAACTGCCCGAATTCCCCGGCCAATCGTTCGCGATCCACATCCAGCTCGTGTTCACGCCGCTGCAGTCCCGCGACCTTCGGCTCGATGCCATCGCGCTGCGCCCGCAGCGTCTTCAGCTCCGCGTCGTGGCTCGATGCCTCGGCCTGCAGCGCCTCGCGCTTGGCGATCACATCGTCGATGCTCGCCGCCACCAGGGAGGCGACCTGTGCGGCATCGTCGGCGATGCGCTGCGCGTGCACGGCCTGCGCCTTGCGACGCTCGTTCATGGCCTCGATGCGCGCGCGTCGTTGCGTGGCCTCCGCGGCGTTGTCGCGCAACAGCCCGGCCTGACGCTTGAACGACTCGACCTTGCGTTCCGCCTCCGTCCACGCGATCTTCGCGGTGACCTCATGCTCGCGGGTAGCGTTCAACGCGGCTTCCAGCCGATGCTCGCGCTCCCCCAGCTCGTCGACGTCGGCATGTTCCGCGCCGGAATCCCGGATCGCGGCGAGCGCCCGCCGCAAATCGTCGAGCTTCAACTGATGGCTCCGGCGTTCCTCGACGCTGCCACGCAGCTTCTCCTCGATCGCCGCGACCTGACGTTCCACGCCCTTCATCCGCGACTCGGCCGATTGCAACGCCTTCGCGGCCTGTTCGGACTTGAGCTTGGCCTGAATGCGCCGCTGCGATTCCTTGTCGATCAGCACTCGCCCCTGGTCCCGCCGCTGACGGGCCTCGCCAACCTGCCGCGTGATGTCGTCCAGCTGCCCTTGCAACACCGTAATCCGCTTCAGCGCCTTATCCCGCCTCGCCGCCAAGGACAGGTCGCTTTGCGACAGTGATGAACCGCCCACGGCACCCACCGGGTTGACGACCTCCCCATCGCGGGTGATGGCCTGCGCCCATCCGCCGTCGTGGACCATCCGCACGGCCTCATCCATCGTCTCGACCGCGACGACGTCGTTGAGCAGCAGCCGCACCGCGCCGACGACCCCCGCGGCTCGGCCCGGGTCCGGTGCATCCGGATTCGCCGACACCATCGTGCCGGCCGCACACGGCGTCCGATATGGCGAACCATCGTTCTCCTCAGCGACGGCCACCTGTTCCGGGGCACCGGCACCGCTTTCAGCCGCGTCGGACATCACGAGCACGGCCTTGCCCAGACGATCCTGCTTCGCCTTGCGCAGCGCATGCAGGAGGTTGCTCTCCCCCGGCACCACGATGGCGCCCGAGAACGCGTCCAGCGCGTGGGCGATGGCCTCCTCCCAGCCTTCCTCGACGTGGATGAAATCGGCGAGCCGCCCCATCGCGGCCACCTGATCGTCCTGTTCGAGAGCGCCGGACGCGTTGCGCGATTCCAGCGTGTCGCGCAGCGCGTCGGCTTTGGCCTGCAGCGTGATGATCGAACCGTCGACGTCCCGTTGCCGCGCGAGCGCGTCGTCAAGCGCCTCCTGCCGCTTGGCGAGATCGGCCCGCGCCTGTTCCAGCGCCTTGCCGCCGTCATCGTCGCCGTTGTCGGCCTCGCGTTCCAACGACTCGCACTGCGAGCGCGCCTGCGACAACTGGGTCTGGAGTGTTTCGCGCTGCGCGGTGAAATCCTTGGCGCGTGTGTCTGCAAGTTCGGCGGCCGCCTCCTCGCGGGCGATCAGCGCGTTGAGGTTCGCGATCTGCAAGTCGCGCTGCTGGGCGCTTTTGCGCAGCTCCGCCAGGGTCTGCCGCACCGAAGCGAGTTTTTTCTCGTCGTCGGCGCGCTCCTGTATCGCCTTGTCGAGCGCGATGCGCATGTCGTTGACTGTCTCCGACTGCCGCCGCGCCTGCGATTCCAGTTCCTCCGCCCGCTTGTTCAGCATGTCGGGGTCCTCGCCGAGAGAGGTCACCAGCTGCCCGAGCAGCGACCGTCCGCGTTCGCCGGCCAGTGAGGACAACGATTTCAGCCGTTCCTGTATCTGAGACATCTCATGCCAGGTCTGGTTGATTCGCGCGAGTGCCGGGCTGGATTGCGCGCTCAGCGATTCGATCTGTTCGATGCGCACCTTGACCCGGACGAGCTCCGATTGCGCGGCCTGCAGGTCGTGACGCACCGAAGCCAGCTCGCCGCGCACCGCGTCGCGCTTCGCCATCGCGGCGACGGCATCGTCGGCGTACAGGCGGCTCTGCGCATCGCGCAACGTCACCTGGATGCTGTCGGCCCTGCGCGAGATACGCGCCTGCCGGCCAAGCGGCCCGAGCTGCCGTCGTATCTCGCTCAGCAGGTCGTCGAGCCGCGACAGGTTCGTTTCGGTGTTCGCCAACTTGCGCAGCGCACGTTCCTTGCGCTTGCGGTGCTTGAGGATGCCCGCGGCCTCTTCGATGAACGCGCGGTGGCCGCTGGGATCGGCCCTCAGAATCGCGTCCAGCCGCCCCTGCCCGACGATCACGTGCATCTGCTGCCCGAGCCCGGTGTCGCTCAACAGCTCCTGGATGTCGAGCAGACGGCAGGCCGAGCCGTTGATCGCGTATTCGGAACCCCCGTTGCGGAAGATGGTGCGGCTGATCGTCACCTCGCTGTAGTCGATGTTCAGCGTGTGGTCGGTGTTGTCGATCGTCAGGCTCACCTGTGCGCGGCCGAGTGGCGGGCGGGAGGACGTTCCCGCGAAGATCACGTCCTCCATCGACGTGCCGCGCAGGTTCTTCGCGCCCTGTTCACCCATCACCCAGGTGAGCGCGTCGACGATGTTCGACTTGCCGGAACCGTTCGGACCGACGACCGCGGTGATGCCCGGCTCGAATCGCAGCGTCGTGGCAGATGCGAACGATTTGAAGCCGCGCAGCGTGAGTTCCTTGAGATACATGTCGACTAGGCCTGTCCGCCCTTGGGACCGCCGTCGGCGGCATCCGCCTCCTCGTCAGCCTCCTTGGCGGCCTTGTCAAAGCCGAAATCGCCGAAGTCGTTCTCGTTGAAATCGGGGTTCGCGTCGGTGGCGAAGTCCGTGTCGGCGTCCGATTCCACCACGGACCGTGCAGGGTCGCCGGCGCCGGTGTGCGGCTCGGGCTCGCCCACCGAGGGATTGACACGCTCGGCCTTCGGCTTGGCGAGGTCGGCGTTCATCCGCTCCTTGAGCAGCGTGCGCGCGTCTCCGGCGGTGACGAAACTGCCGCAGACCAGCACGCCACGGCCGTAGCCGACTCCGGTCTCATCCTCGACGTCCACCATGTCGACCGCTTTCTGGATGGCGTCTGGCAGGCTGTCCTCGCGGATGACACGGTCGCGGCCGAACACCTGGACGGCGATCTTCTCCAGTTCCTCGGCCGGCATGACGCGGTCGCGCCACGAGTTCTCGGTGACGACGACCTGGCTCAGGATCGGCTCCAGCACGCCGAGATACTCCTCCACCTGCTTGTCGCCCATCATCGCGACGACGCCGACCAGCTGTGTGAAGTCGTAGCTTTCCTCGATGGCCTTGCGCAGCGCCTCGGCCGCGTTCACGTTGTGTCCGCCGTCAAGGATGATCGTCGGCGACGTGCGGATCTGCTCTATGCGGCCGGGCACCTTGACGCCCTGCAGCGCCTGCCCGACCAGGTCGCCGTTCAACGGCCCGTTGACCGGGATGACCGCCTCCGCGGCCGCGAGCGCGGCGAGCGCGTTGTGTGCCTGATGCTCGCCGAACTTGGCGATCGGCACCTGCTCGTACACCCCGTTCGGCGTGTGCAGCGTGGCGATCTGGCCGCCGACCGCAGGCACGCGGTCCGTGACCTCCATCTCATAGCCGTCGCGTACCAGCGTCGCATGGTTGCGCTCGGCGGCCTCCATCAGAATCGGCATGACCCGCTCCTCATGCGGCTGCGGCCCGATGATGGCGGTGCAGTTCGGCTTGATGATACCGGCCTTCTCGGTGGCGATCTGCTCGACGGTGTCGCCAAGCCACTGCATGTGATCCATGTCGACCGGGCCGATGATGGCCGCGTCCGCGTCCAGCACGTTCGTCGCGTCCCACAGGCCGCCCATGCCGACCTCGACGACGGCAACGTCGACCGGCGCGTCGGCGAACTTCCAGATGGCCATCGACGTCAGCACCTCGAAGAAGCTCATCGGGGGACGGCCGGACTCGGCCATCTTCGCGTCGACGATGGCGACCAGATCCTTGATCTGATCCCACATGTCCACGAAATCGTCATCGCTCAGCTCCTGCCCGTCGATGGCGATGCGCTCGTTGATACGTTCCAGATGCGGCGACGTATACAGGCCGGTGCGCAGCCCATACGCCCGGCAGAGGGCCTCGGCCATGCGGGCGGTCGACCCCTTGCCGTTCGTGCCGGTGACGTGGATCACACGGAACGAGTGCTCCGGATGGCCGAGCACGTCGAGCATGAGGTTCATCCGGTCCAGATCCAGATTCGTGGTGTTGTGCTCCGGCGGGCGGCGCATGATGTCGCGCTCCACGTCGCGGATGGACTCGTTGTTGCGGTTCGGATGCTCAAAAGACATGCTGATATCGACCTCGTTTGCTCGTCAATGGTTCCGTTACGCCATTCTAATGGTCGTCCTGTCATATGCCGACGGCAATATCCGGCCAGCAGGTCGCCGCCGCGTCATTGCGACGCCAATCGCAGGCACGATGACGGCGTAATTCACGAAGTCGTCACCAAAAATTGACCGTTCGTATGACCTAACCCATGAAACGAGCTCTTATATGGTGCTGTACTTGATAAGGGAAGGTTCGGCTCTCCGATGAGAAGACCACGCGATAGGAGATGGATCATGCGGGCAATCATCCTCAGTGGCGTCGCGTTCATAGCGACCACGGCCGTGCTTGCGCTTGCCTGCCCGGCGCATGAGCTCGCCGACATGGAAGACGAGTGAGACGGCCGGCACGTCACACCGGTCAGCCCCTATGACGACCGTGTAGCGCTCGTTTGCGTCCTTAAGTGCGCGCCGAAACGACAACCGTGCGCACTTAGGGACGCAAATGGCCTGGTTTGCGTCCCTATGTTCGCGCACTTGTCGTTTCGGCGCGCACTTAGAGACGCAAACAGACCCGCCGCTAGCGCTGCACCCCGTCGGCGACGAACAGCGCGTGGGCGTCGCCCCGGCGTTTGTTGTCGAGATAGCGCCGGAACAGCTTCAGCCGCTCCACAGTGCTGGCGGCCAGGGGCTCGGGCAGATCATCCAGTTCGAACCAGCCCACGTTCAGGCTTTCCTCGTCCCCCACATACGGCTCGGCATTGCCGCCGGGCTTGAGAGCGCACAGGAACGAGTGGTCCATGTACATCGTATTGTCGCCGTTCGCATAGGTGATCACGCGTGACGACGACGTGACGGCGACCAGGTCTGTGACGACCGCGTCGATGCCGGTCTCCTCCCTGATCTCGCGCACCACCGTATCCGCCGGCTGCTCACCGGGCTCGTTGATGCCATAGACCATGGCCCACTCGCCGGTGTCGGAGCGACGGCCCAGCAGCAGGCGGCCCCGGTCGTCCAGCACGCAGCCGGTGACCCCGTTGAGCCACAACAGGTCATGGCCGATCTTCTTGCGCAACTCCAATACGAATTCGGGTGTTGGCATGGGCATTCCTCCTTGTATTGCGTACAACCGACGATGCCGCCCCGTTGAAAGGGGCGGCATCGTATCGGAACAATCAGGCCTTGGAGCCTGCGGCCATGTCGGCCATCCACTGCTCGACGTCGTCGGGCTGCTTCGGGATGCCCGCGGAAATCCATTCGGGGCCGTTCTCGGTCATCAGCACGTCGTCCTCGATGCGGATGCCGATACCGCGGTATTCCGGCGGAATCAGCAGGTCGTCCTCGCGGAAGTACAGGCCGGGCTCGATGGTGAAGATCATGCCGGGTTCGATCTTCGCGCCTTGGTACGACTCGTAGCGGGCCTGTGCGCAATCGTGCACGTCAAGTCCGAGGTGGTGCGCCACGCCGCAGGCGAGCCAACGGCGGTGCTGCTGGCCTTCGGGCGACAGCGATTCCTCGACGTCCACCGGCAGCAGCCCCCAGTCGTGCAGGCGCTGCGCGATCACGCGCATGCAGGCGTGATGGATGTCGGAGTACGTGGCGCCCGGCTTGGCGGCCTCGAAGCCGGCCTGCTGGGAGTCCAGCACCGCTTGGTAGAGCCGGCGCTGGAAATCGGTGAACTTGCCGTTGGTCGGGAACGTGCGGGTGATGTCGGCCGTGTACAGGCTGTTGACCTCCACACCGGCATCGATGAGCAGCATGTCGCCCTTGCGCACGACGCCCGTGTTGCGCATCCAGTGCAGAATCGGCGCGTGCTCGCCGGAGGCGATGATCGTATCGTAGCCCAGCGCGTTGCCCTCCTCGCGGGCCACCGCGTTGAACGCGCCTTCGAGGATGCGCTCGGAGCGCGGCTTGTCGAGCGCTTCGGGAAGCTTCGCAAGGATGTGGTCGAAGCCGTGCTTGGTGGCCTGGACGGCCTTGCGCATCTCTCCGATCTCGTACTCGTCCTTGACCATGCGGGCTTCGGCGGCGAACTCGTGCAGCTTGTCGTCGGCTGCGTTGTTCTTGTCCGGGTCGGTATAGCCGTTGGCCTCACGGATCGATTCGACCAGTGACGTGACCTGCGGGTCGGCGTTGCTGATCACGCGCACGCGCACCGCACCGGCCTCGGCCCCGACGTCCTTGGACAGCGCGTCAGCCAGCTGGGCGATGTCGTGCGTCTCGATGCCGGTCATCGCGGTCATTTCCTTGAGACCGGCGCGAGGACCCACCCAGTATTCGCCGTAATGGGCGTTCATGAAGAAGTCCTGCGTGGCGGTGTCGGCGCGCGGGGCGACGAACAGCTCGGCCTCATGCGTCTTGCCGGCCTTCGCCTCGGGCGAATCCGGGTCGAGAGGGTTGAGCACCAGCACGGCACCCGCCTCGTAATCCTGGCCGAGGCCGGTGTAGTACGCGAAGGTGGTGTCCGGGCGGAACATGTAATCGCAGTCGTTGTTGCGCACCTTGGGACTGCCTGCCGGAATCACCAGACGCTCGCCTGGGAACGCCTTGCCCAGTGCGGCGAGTCGCGCCGGCGTGAACTTCGAGGATTCGAGCGGCTCGATCTCCGGTTCGCTGGCGTCCCAACCGGTCTTCATGAAATCAATGAAGGCGCTGGAATTGGGACGCAGCGAACGGTTGTTCACACGGTCGCTCATCGCCTGATCCGCGCCGGGGGCGTTCGCCTCCTCGCGGGCCTCGTATTCCTTGTCCTTATCGGTGATGACTTCGCTCATCGTGTGACGCTCCTTCGTACTGTTCGAAAACATGTGTCGTTCGAAAACCGACTGACAATTCCTTCCCTATACTAGTCGCACCACGCCCGCCCATACGACGTTCGCGCGGAGTCGATATGTGTCCTCCCGCCAGCGGGGCGGAACCGGTAATCCTGCTGGGGCTAGCGGCTAGGCCGCGTTTTCGGCGGCCAGGAGCTCGTGCAGGTGGGCGCGGTGCTTCTGCTGTTCGCGCGGGTCGGGAACCGGCAGCGAGGCGAGCAGTTTCTTCGTGTACTGGTTGCTCGGCCGCTGCATGATGTCGTCGGCGTCGCCGTGCTCGACGATGCGTCCCTTGTGCATGACCATGATACGGTCGGCGAGCATGTCCACCACGGCCAGATCGTGGGTGATGAACAGGCAGGCGAATCCGATCTCAACCTGCAGCTTCTTGAACAGTTCCAGGACCTTGGCCTGCACCGACACGTCGAGCGCGCTCGTCGGCTCGTCGGCGATCAGCAGCGACGGCTTGAGCGCCAGCGCGCGTGCCAGCGAGGCGCGTTGCCGCTGGCCACCCGACAGCTCGTGCGGGAATCGGCTCATGTACGCCCTCGGCAGCTGCACCATCTCCAGCAGGTCGCCCACGTACTCCTTCGCGTCAGCGACCGACGAGTACTTGCGGTGCACGATGAGCGATTCGGCGACGTTCTCCGCGATGGTCATCAGCGGGTTGAACGAGCTGCCCGGATCCTGGAACACGAATCCGATGTCGGCACGCTTGGGCTTGAAATCACGCTCCCTGACGCCGTCCATCTCGACGCCGAGCACATTGAGCGAGCCTCCGCTCACTTTCTGCAGGCCGGCTATCGCGCGGCCGGTGGTGGATTTCCCGGAACCGGACTCCCCCACCAGACCGAGCACTTCGGAACGGTGGATCGCGAAGTCGATGCCGTCTACGGCCACGAAGTCGGGCTGCATCAGGTGCCCGGGGTACGTGATCGTCAGTCCCTTCGCCTCGACGGCCAGTGGCTCGTCATGCCAATCCGACGTGCGGTCGATCGGCTTGCCGTCGACATCGCGCACGACCAGCTTCTGGCCGATGCGCGGCACCGCCGCCAGCAGGCGCTGGGTGTAGGGATGGCTGGGGTGGTAGAAGATGCTTTCCACATCGCCCTGCTCGACGACATGGCCGCGGTACATCACGACCACCTGGTCGGCGATGTCGGCGATGACGCCCATGTTGTGCGTGATGATCAGCACGGAGGCGCCGAACTCGTCACGGGCGAGACGCAGCAGGTCGAGGATTTCGGCCTGCACGGTCACGTCGAGCGCGGTGGTCGGCTCGTCGGCGAGGATCAGACCGGGGTTGAGCACCAGCGCCATCGCGATGACGATGCGCTGCTTCTGTCCGCCGGAGAACTGGTGGGGATAGTAGTCGATGCGGGTCTCGGCCTCGGGGATGCCGACCTTCTTGAGGATGTCGATGGCCTTCGCCCGGCGCTCCTTCTTGTCTTTCATGCCGTGGGCACGCAGGCCCTCCTCGATCTGCCAGCCGATGGTGTACGCCGGGTTGAGCACCGAGTTGGGCTCCTGGAACACCATGGCCGCTTCGGAGCCGCGCATGCGGCGCAGATCCTCACCGGACAGGCTCAGCACGTCAAGGCGTTCGGAGTCGGCACGGTTCGACAGGTAGATCGCACCGGACGTGGTGGCGGTCTCGGGCAGCAGCTTGATGATCGAACGGGCGGTCACCGACTTGCCGGAGCCGGATTCGCCGACCACGCCGACCACGGTCTTGCGCGGGATGGTGAAGTTCACCTTGTCGATGGCCTTGATGGAGCCCGCATCGGTCATGAACGAGACGCTGAGGTTCTCGATTTCGGCTAGATTGCCGGACGTGTCCTTGACGTTGGTCGAGTCACTCATGGTCGGTCTCCTTTTCCATCACCTGCGCGATGGCAGGGTTCTCCACACTGACCTGGGGCTTGCCTTCGGATTTGAGCTCCGCGATCACCTCGTTGTCGGCGCTCGGCTTCTCACTGGGGTCGACGGACGTGTCTTCGATGGATCCGATGACCTCGCCGGCGGACTTGCGGGCACGAAGACGCGGATCCGCCAGATCGTTGAGCGATTCGCCCACCAGTGTGATGCCCAGCACGATCAGCACGATGGCGATGCCGGGGAACACGGCCGTCCACCAGATGCCGGCGGTGACGTCGGCGACGGAACGGTTCAGGTCATACCCCCATTCGGCCGCGGACGTCGGCTCGATGCCGAAGCCGAGGAAGCCCAGTCCGGCGAGTGTCAGAATCGCCTCGGACGAGTTGAGCGTAAGGATGACGGGCAGCGTGCGCGTCGAGTTCTTCAGCAGGTGCTTGGTCATGATGCGCCATGTGGAGGCGCCCACGACCTTCGCCGACTCGACGTAGGCCGACCCTTTGATGCGCACTACTTCGGCGCGGATGGTGCGGAAGTACTGCGGGATGTACACCACGGTGATGGAGATGCCTGATGCCAGGATGCCGCTCCACAGGCCGGACTGGCCGCCGGAGATCATGATGGCCATCAGGATGGCGAGCAGCAGCGACGGGAACGAGTAGATGGCGTCGGCGATCACGACCAGCACGCGGTCGACCCATCCGCCGAAATATCCGGAGATGAGGCCGAGCAGCACGCCGGCGAAGATCGACAGCAGCACGGCGACGATGATGGCGATGACCGCGGTCCTCGCTCCCCACACCGTGCGGCTGAACACGTCGAATCCGCCGACGGTGGTGCCCCAGATGTGCTTGGACGAGGGGGCGGCCTGCGTCGGGAACGACACGCCGTCCGCGTCCTTGATCTGCGAGTATCCGTAAGGTGCAATCAGCGGGGCGAAGACCGCCACGAGCAGGAACACGCCGGTGATGACAAGGCCCGTGACCAGCATGGCCTTCTGCCAGCCGACCGCGATCTTCAGGTCGCGCACCACCGGCAGCTTGCCGTACCATGGCACCGGCTTGTTGACCTTGAGGTCGCCGAGCCGCTTGTCGCCGGGCACGCCGACTTTGGTTGCAGTGCTTTCGGTCATGTCAGTACCTCACTCTCGGATCGATGAGCGCGCTGATCACGTCAACGATGAAGTTGACCACGGCGACGATGATGGCGATTAGGATCACGATGCCCTGCACGGCGACGAAGTCACGCTGCTTGAGGTACTGGGACAGCATGAATCCCAGACCCTTCCACTCGAAGGTGGTCTCGGTCAGCACCGCGCCGGCGAGCATCAGCGCGATCTGCATGCCCATGACCGTGATGATCGGGATCATTGCGGGGCGCCAGGCGTGCTTGGACAGCAGACGGCCCTCCGACACGCCGCGGGAGCGCGCCGCCTCGACGTAGCCGGACGTGTACGTGGAGATGACGTTGGTGCGCACCAGACGGATGAACACGCCTGCGGTCAGCAGACCCAGCGCGAGGGCGGGCAGCACCGCGTGACGCAGCACATCGACCAGCACGCTCATGTCACCCAGCTGGAAGGCGTCGATGATGTAGAAGCCCGTGGGCGACACCAGCCTCTGGAATTGCATGTCGCTGGCGAAGCTGGAACGACCGGATGGGGGCAGCACGTTGAGCCACACCGCGAAGACGAGCTTGAGCATCAGTCCCAGGAAGAACACCGGCGTCGCATAGCACAGGATGGCGAACACGCGGATGCCCGCATCGGCGGCGTGGTCGCGGCGCCTGGCGGCGAGACGGCCCAGTCCGATGCCGACGATCAGAGCGACGATCAGGCTCAGGAACGCGAGCTCGAACGTGGCCGCCCCGTAGCGGGTCAGGATGGTGGTGACCGGCTGGTTGTCGGTGAGCGTGGTGCCCAGATCGCCGCGCAGCAGCCCGCCAAGATAGTCGAGGTACTGCACGACCAGCGGACGGTCATAGCCGGCGGCATGGATACGGCGTTGCAGCTCTTCGGGAGTCAGGCGTCCGCCCATGGCGGCGGAAATCGGGTCGCCGGTGGCACGCATCACGAAAAACACGATGGTGACGAGAATGAATACAGTGGGGATGATCAGCAGGAATCTGGTCAATACGAAACGGAAAAACCCACTGGACAAACGGTTTTTCTTGGCTTTCGGCTGCGTCTTCGCAGGTGCCGACGCCGTGGCGCTTTCGGACACGCGATGCTCCTTCTGGGAAAAACGATCGAATACGGATGATGCTCCCGCGGCGTGTGGGATCGCCCGCGGCGGTCATGGATGGCTTGGCGTCAACTGCACCATCCATGACCGGCTTCACGGGCGTCGCCCCGCGTCGGCGGGAGCCGGGACTGGATCAGGACTTGGTCACTGATGCGTAGCGGAAGCGGAACGAGGCGTCGAGTACGACACCCTTGATGTTCGTTCCGGTGACGGCCACCTGGGCACCCTGCAGCAGCGGGATGGTGGACAGGTCCTCGGTCTCCAGGGCCTGGACCTGCTTGAGGATCTCCTCACGCTTGGTGGCGTCCTTCTCGCCTGCCTGCTTGACGATCAGATCGTTGACTTCCTTGTTGGAGTAGCCGTTGTTGACGAAGTTGCCGTCGCGGAAGAACGGGGACAGGTAGTTGTCCGGATCGGAGTAGTCCGGGAACCAGCCGAGCTGGTAGACCGGGTACGAGCCGTCGGAGTCTTCGGTGACGACGCGTTCCTTGTTGTACTGCGTCCATTCGGTCTGCTGCAGGTCGACCTTGAACAGGCCGTCGGCCTCCAGCTGGGACTTGATGGCGGCGTACTCGTCGGCGGACGAGGAGCCGTAGTGGTCGCCGTTGTACTGGAGCTTGAGGTCGACCGGGGTCGAAACGCCGGCGTCCTCCAGCACCTTCTTGGCCTTGGCGGCGTCGGGCTTGCCCTCACCGTCGCCATAGGCGGCCTTCAGCGTGTCGTCATGGCCGGACAGTCCGTCGGGGATGAAGGAGTACATCGGGGTGTAGGTGCCCTTGTAGACCTTCTCGCTCAGCTCATCGCGGTCGATGAGGTTGGCGACGGCCTGGCGCACGGCCTTGGCCTTGTTGGCGTCGGCGTCGGACTGGGACTCGCCGTAGGGCTGGATCTTGAAGTTGAAGGTCAGGAAGCGTTCCTCACCGCCCGGCCCCTTGACGACCTTGACCTTGGAGTCCTTGGACAGGTCCTCGATGTCGGTCGGGGTCAGCGAGCGGAAGGCCACGTCGATCTGGCCCTGCTGGACGTTGAGCTTGAGGTTGGACGCGTCGGCGAAGTACTTGACCTGGATGGCGTCGTTCTTGGCCGGGGTCAGGCCCTTGTAGCTGTCGTTCTTCTCGTAGGACGCGGTCTCGTTCATCTTGAACGCGGTGAGCTTGTACGGGCCGGCGAACGCGTTCCCCTTGACGATGGTGTCGGCGTCGGTCAGCTTGTCGGCGTCGAAGACCTCTTCGTCGACAATGGGTCCGGCCGGGCTGGACATGACCTGCTTGAGCGTCACATCGAACGGCACGGAGTCCTTGAACACGACGGTGGTATCGTCCGGAGCCTCGACGGATTCGACGTTGGCGAGCAGCGAGCTCGGGCCGTTCGCGTCGTTGATCGTCTTGATGCGGTCATACGAGAACTTGACATCGGATGCGGTCAGGTCATGACCGTTCGCGAACTTCAGCCCTTCCTTGATCTTTACGGTGAATTCGGTGCCGTCATCATTCCATGTACCGTCATCGGCGGCGATATCCGGGCTCAATTCGGACGTATTGTAATCCTGTGCATACAGGAACGGGAAAATCTGAATCTGCACGGCATACGAACCATTGTCGTAAGAGCCCGCGGGATCCACGCTGGTGATCTTATCGGTGGTGCCGATGGTGATCGCGGATCCGCTCGCCGTATTGGCGTCCTTCACGCCGCCGCATGCGGTCAGCGATGCGATTGCCGCGATGGATGCGACAGCCGCCAAAATCTTGCGATGATTCTTCAAGGGAAATACCTCTTCCTTAACTACTCTCCGCGCCGTCTTCATTGGCACGGTCACCAAGACTATGGGGTTATTGTGTTAGCCATGTGTTTCCATACGAATCGGCTGGATGTGCAAGGGTGCGGCTTGTGGCCGAATAACCCTTGGAATTGCAACTATTCCGGTATTTTGCGACATCCGCCACACAATGCCCACATTATGAGACCGGAAGAGGTGGGGGCGACAAGGCTGTACATGAGATGAGGGCCGCCTGCATATGCAGACGGCCCTCATCGCGACCTATCACAGTTTCCCGTGACGAATGCAATCAACGCCTTGCGGCTGCGCCTTACTTCAGCTTGCGGCCGGCGCACCACACCTGGTTGACCGTCCAGCTGGACGGATCGGTGAGCAACAGGTCGGCGGCGTACCCGGGCGCGAGCAGACCCAGCGGGGCGCCGGTGACCGCGTTCGGCTTGTCGTAGCCGAACGCGCGCGCGGGCGCCAGCGTGGCAGCCTCGACGGCGTCGACCGGGGAGATGCCCAGCTCATTGACGGCGCGCTGCACGGCGACCTCAAGCAGCAGCGTGGAGCCGGCGATGGCACCGTTCGACACCAGACGGGCGTGGCCGTCGACGACGTTCACGTCCAGCGCACCCAGCTTGTACGGGCCGTCAGGGCAGTCGGTGGCCGCCATCGCGTCGGTGACGAACGCCGTGCGGTGGGGTGCGAACTCGAAGCCCAGCTTGACCATCGGATCCTGCACGTGGAAGCCGTCGTTGATCAGCTCGATAGTGACGCGCGGATCCTCCACGGCCGCCGGGATCGGGCCCGGCTTGCGGTGGTGCAGTCCATTCATCGCGTTGAACATATGGGTCATGATGCCCGCGCCGGCGTCGAAACCGGCCTTGGCGGTCTCGTAATCGGCGTCGCAGTGGCCGACGGCCGGCACGACGCCCGCCTTCGTGAACTGCTTGATGGCGCTGATGCCGTGAGGCAGCTCGGGCGCGATGGTGATCTGGCGGATGCAGCCGTCGGCAGCGCCCAGCAGCTCGTCGACGAGCTCGGGAACCGGGTCCTTGAGGCACTCGGGATCATGAGCGCCCTTGCGGGCGAGCGCCAGGAACGGACCTTCGAGATGGGCGCCGAGCACGTCGGGGCGCTCGTCCATCTTGGCGCGAACGTTCTTCAGGTTCGCGCAGATCACGTCGATGGGGTTGGTGATCAGCGACAGCACCTGCCTGGTCGTGCCGTGCACGGCGTGGCCGGCACGCGCGATGTCGATGCCTTCCGGACCGTCATCGAAGGAATGCTCCCATGCGCCATGCGCGTGAATGTCCACATAGCCCGGGGTGATCAGCTGCCCGGCCGCATCGATGATGGCCGTCTCGTCGGCCGGATCAAGGCCGATGGAACGACACGCCGACTCGAACGCCTCGTCGTCGGTGCCGGTGGCGACGATGACACCGTCCGCCGCGGTCAGCCAGAAATGATCCTGGACGCCGCACGCATCCACCTTGCGGGCACCGCGAACGGCGACGCGACCCGCATCGCCCTTCAGCGCATCAGTCACCCGCGCGACGATCTGTTCTCGTGATTGAGTCATATTGTCCTACCTCTTTGTATGTGATTCGGGGCGCGATGATGACCGCCCCATGCGAGGATGGGTCCCCCAGACGGGGAACCCATCCGTCATGCGCCCCGGTTCGGGAGCGCATATCGATATGCCTGTCAGGGCGCTGATCAGATGCCCTGCCAAGCCGGCTTGTGCTCGAAGGCGTACTTGTAGTAGTCCTTGTGGCGCAGGCGGGAGGCGGCGGCCTCGTCGACGATGATCGTCGCGTGCGGGTGCAGCTGCAGAGCGGAAGCCGGGCAGAAGGCGCTCACGCCGCCCTCGCAGGTCTCCTCGACCGCTTCGGCCTTGCCCTCGCCGAAGGCCAGCAGCACCAGGTGACGGGCCTTGAGGATCGTGCCGATGCCCTGCGTGATGCAGTGGGTCGGCACCTGGTTGATGTCGTCGTCGAAGAAGCGGGCGTTGTCGACGCGGGTCTGCTCGGCCAGCGTCTTGACGCGCGTGCCGGAGGCCAGCGACGAGCCGGGCTCGTTGAAGCCGACGTGGCCGTCGGTGCCGATGCCGAGGATCTGCACGTCGATGCCGCCGGCGGCCTCGATGGCCGCATCGTACTCGGGGCCGGCGTGGGCGATACGCTCGCCGTCCTCCAGCGGGGCGCCGTCGAGCACGTCACCGGGCACGTGCACCTTCTCCGGGTCGAGGCCGAGCGGCTCGACGACGGTGCGGTGGATGGTGCTGTGGTAGGACTCCGGATGGGTCAGCGGCAGACCGATGTACTCGTCAAGCGCGAAACCGCGCACCTTCGACACGTCGATGTCCTCGGCCTTCACCATGGCGGCGAGGTGACGGTAGGCGGCCAGCGGGCTCGAACCGGTCGCCAGACCCAGCACCGCGTCCGGCTTGCCCTTGATCAGATCCGCGACGCAGCGGGCGTACAGCTCGCCGGCCTCATCCTGATCCTTCACGATAATCACTTCAGGCATGTGCAACCTCCTTGTGTTGTTCATTCTCCAGCGGTTCGGCCACCCCGTTGTCATCAGCGACCAGCCGTGCCGTCACGCGATTCTTGCGTTTCCCGTGACATGCGCATCCGCTATTTGTTAATGATACTAACTAATGTGTATATCCGCATCTTCGGCGACACAACGGACATTGAACATGAGCGACCGTAGAATGAACATTGCGTGACCGGAAATGGTCTCGCGGAGAGCCACGGAAAGGATCCAGGGACTTATGACCGCTTACCAGCAATCCGGGATATGGGGCCCCCACAACCCGGGACAGAGCGGCAAGGCAAGTCCCGCCGATGCAAGACGCACGAACCGGTCATTGATCTTCAGCCTGCTGTTCCCCGACGTCCAGCTTTCACGCGCCGAATTGGGGCGGCGCACGGGACTGTCCCGCGTGGCGGTCTCCGATGTGGTCAACAGCATGCTCAGCTGTCACCTGCTGCGCGAGAACGGCCGCGAGTCCAACGGCGGCAAGGGCAAGCGAGGCACGCTGCTGAGCGTCGACCCCGACACGCTGCATATCATCAGCATCGACCTGTCACAGCCGCATCTCATCCAGGGCGAGGCCACGAACCTGCTCGGCGAGCCGGTCATGCACGTGGAACACGCGCTGCGGGCGGTGAACCATGTGGATTTCGACACCATCAACGAGGTCATCACTCCCCTGCACGCCGCCACGCAGAACGTCATCGGCATCGGGCTCGCCATGCCCGGCGTGGTCGACGGCAACGGCCTGGTGAAGCGCTCCACGCTGCTCGGCTGGCGCAACGTCGACGTCCGCACGCCCATCGAACGGCGTTTCTCACTTCCCGTCACCGTGAACAACGACGCGACCGCCGCCATGTTCACCGAGCGACTGTTCGGCAAGGGCGGCCCCAATATGATGTTCGTCCGCCTGCGCCGTGGCGTCGGAGGCGCCGTGCTGCTGGGCGACGTGCCGGTGTTCGGCGAGAACCACGCCGGCGGCGAGATCGGCCACATCTCCCTCGACCCGCAGGGCCCTCCGTGCGCCTGCGGCAAGCGAGGGTGCCTCGAACGCCTGGTCTCGGCGACCTCGCTGCACGCACGGCTGCAGCGCAGCGACGAACGGATGCGCGCGAGCATCCTGCGCGAGGCCGGCACCTATCTGGGCACGGCGCTGTCCATGCCCGTGGGACTGCTGGACCTTGCCGACGTGTGCGTGTACGGGCAGAGCGACATCGTCAACGACACCCTGCTGTCGGCCGCGCAGGCGCAGCTCGACCTGCTGACCGGCTCGTCGTTCCACACGCGGACCATCATCCGCCGATGCGAGTGCGAGGGCGAAATCACCCTGCGTGGCGAAGCCCTATCAGTCCTCCACGATTACCTGGAAAACCGCTGATCAAGCTGCGCGCCGCCTCCCGCCAGCGGGAGGATTTGGATTTTCAGCGCGCGGCGGCGACTGCGGCACGCACGACATCCCGATCGGTGCGGCATACCATGACGCCATTGCCTCCGCCTCCGGGGCCCCCATCCGATGTCATCGTGCGTTTCGCCGACAAATGAATCGCCGACACGCCCGTCTCCTTCAAGGCGGGAATGAGATCGACGGTCACACCGCCGCCGGCCTGTATCTGGATGCGCCCCGCGGCGTATTCGGACAGCTCCCGCAGGCGGCCCAGACCATCCGGGACGCATGCGGCGCCACCCGAGGTGAGCACGCGGGTGAAGCCAAGTTCGATCAGGGTATCCAGCGCGGCGAACTGATCGTCGAGCATGTCGAACGCACGATGATACGTGACCTGCACCTTGCGATTGCAGCGCACGGCCTCGTTGCGGGCGGCCTCGGCCAGCGCGCGGGTGAACGGCACGTCAATGCGCCCGTCCTCGGTCATGCCTCCGACGACGACGCCGGACGCCCCGGCGAGGATGGCCGAACGGACGTCGGCGATCTGCACGTTTTTCTCTTCATCGGTGAACACGAACGAACCGCCTCTCGGACGGATCAGCACCTGGACGCCTTGGGGTACGCCGACATGGGAGCATGCCTGGATCATGCCGAAGCTTGGGGTCAGCCCGCCCGTGCCCATCAGAGCGGCGCACAGTTCGACGCGATCCGCCCCCTCCTCATGTGCGATGCGGGCGCCCTCCACGTCCTGCACCGCGATTTCAACCGTCATTGTCATCTCCTTCGATGCGTCACATACCTTGTCTATCACCGTACCATCCCGCACGAGGGCACCCGAACCATCCCACGCCCCGACACGCGCAAACCGTGGGACAAAGCGCGACACGCCGAACAACGGCGCGCCTCCCTTTTTTTGATTAACAGTGTTAATATATAAACATCGTTCATATTCAATGACGAGCATGACAACAACACGCAACGACCGCGCACACGGCACGACAGCGAAGGAGCAGTGATGACCAACACCATCGCCAACGCAACCCTGGCATCAGTGTCCGAAACCAACCGTTCGCGGATCATGCAGCACCTGTACCAGCACGGCATCAGCTCTCGCGCGCAGATCGCCAAAGCCCTCGACCTCACCCCCGCCGCCATCACCAAGATCACCGCCAAGCTCATAGAAGTCGGCGCCATCAAGGAGACCGGCGATTTCGAGGGGCGCAAGAACCGCCGCTCCATCGGGCTCACTCTCGACACCGCAGAATTCCACGTCATCGCCGTGAAATTCGCGCGAAGCCTGGTACAGCTCGGCGTGTTCGACCTCGCCGGCAAACCGCTGACCGTGCAGGAACTGCCCCAAGTCACCGAAGACACCATCGACTCGGCGATCATGCAGCTCCACGACACCATCGGTTCGCTGATCGAAGCCGACCGACGCATCATCGCCATCGGCATGGCCGTCCCCGGCCCCTACCTGCGCAACGTGGGACGCACCGCCGTCGTGTCCTCGATGCGCGGATGGCAGAAAGTCAACTTCATCCACGAATTCAGCAACGCGTTCACCGTCCCCGTGTTCGTGGAGCAAGACGCCCGCGCCGGCGCGATGGCCCAATACCTGTTCGATCCCACCATCACCACCGAGAACCTCGCCTACTACCTCGTCGGCGAAGGCGTCGGCCTCGGCGTGATCGACCACGGCAACATCATCAACGGCGCCCTCGGAGCGGCCACCGAAATCGGCCATGTCAGCATCGACATCAACGGCAAGCCGTGCGACTGCGGCAACGTCGGATGCCTCGAACGCTACTGCTCCACCCCCGCGATCCACGAGATGATCCTGAAGGAAGGCGATCTGATCGCCGATGCCGGCACGATGACCCACCTGCAGGCATGTCGAGCGCTGTTCGCACTGGCCCGCGGCGGCGACAAGCGCGCGATCGCACTGATCAAGCGGGTCGCACGGTACGTCGGTTTCGGCTGCATCACGATCTTCAACTCCTTCAACCCCTCGCAGATCGTCATCGGCGACATCGTCGCCGAAGCCGGGCAGCTCTTGCTCGACGAAGTGCACAAGGTCATCGACAAGCACGTCATCCACGAGCTCAACGACACCACCGCCATCACCCTGTCCGCCCTGCCCGCGGACGCCGCCCTGAACGGTGCCGCGGCCGTAGCCATCAACCAGTTCCTCGACCACCCGTCACAGTTCTTCGAACTGTCGTGACCGCCCGCGGAACATCACGGATTTCCGGGGTCCTCACAACGGAGGACCCCGCAGCAAAACAACAACACAACAACCACAGCAACCATCCCGGAAAGGAAACCATCATGACCAAGCCCATCGTTCTGTCTCTCGGAGAGCTCCTGTGGGACATGCTGCCCAGCGGAAAGCGCGCAGGCGGCGCCCCCGTCAACTTCGCCTACCACGCGAAGATGAACGGCGCCGACGGCTGGTCAATCAGCGCGGTCGGCGAGGATGCGCTCGGCGACGAGCTGCTCGCCGAAGCCGAGAAGGCCGGCATCCACTCCATCATCCAGCGCAACGCATGGCCCACCTCCACTGTCGAGGTCAGCTTGAAGAACGGCATCCCGGAGTACACCATCGTCAAGGGCGTCGCCTGGGACCATCTGCTGCTCACCCGCCAGCTCATCGAGGTCGTGGAGCAGGCCGACGCCATCTGCTACGGCACGCTGGCCCTGCGCTCCCCCGAGACCCACGACACCATCATCGAGCTGCTCAAGCACACCAAGCCGGGCGCAATGAAGTTCTTCGACATCAACCTGCGCGGTGACCACTACTCCAAGGAGCTCATCGAGGAGCTGCTTGAAGCGGCGACCGTCTTCAAGATCAACGACGCCGAACTGCTGCTCCTGCGCGACATGTTCGACATCCGCGGCACCTCCGACGACGACGCCTGCCGCTGGTTCATGAGCGAGTACGGCCTCGACTACGTTATCCTGACCGGCGGTTCCACGTTCTCCACCATCATCTCCAAGAACGGCGAGTCCTCCACGCTGGCCACCCCGCACGTCGAGGTCGTCGACACCGTCGGCGCCGGCGACTCCTTCTCAGGCACGTTCACCGCCCGTACGCTGCTCGGCGACACGCTGGCCGAGGCGCACCGCAAGGCCGTGAACACCGCCGCGTACGTCTGCACCGCCAACGGCGCCTGGCCGGAGTACCCGGACACCATGCCCGACTACCTCGCGCAGGCCGCGCAGTGACACGCCCGCAGGATGCACCGACGATCAAATAATCACAGCTCATTATCAGAGAAAAGGGAAACATCGCAATGAGCAACGAAACCACCAAGCCAGTCAACGCGGGATTCGCTAAGATCCTGCCTGTCATGTTCGCCTTCTTCGTCATGGGCTTCGTCGACCTGGTCGGCACCGCGACGAACTACGTGAAGGCCGAGTTCGGTCTCGCCGACGGAACCGCCAACCTGTTCACCACCATGGTGTTCTTCTGGTTCCTGATCTTCTCCGTGCCCACCGGCATCCTGATGAACAAGATCGGGCGGCGCAAGACCGTGCTGTGGTCCATCCTGGTGACGCTCGTCGCCATGGCGCTGCCGATCATCGCCTACCTGCTGTGCCCGATGAAGTCCACCGTGCAGCTGGTGCTCATCGTCATCTCCTTCGCGTTCCTCGGCATCGGCAACACACTGATGCAGGTGTCGCTCAACCCGCTGCTGACCGTGTTCGTCAAGGGTGATAAGCTCGCCTCCACGCTGACCCTCGGCCAGTTCGTCAAGGCGTTCGCCTCCCTGTTCGCCCCGTGGATCGCCATGTGGGGCGCGAACAGCATCTCCGCCTTCACCTACACCAACGCTGACGGCAAGCAGGTCGGCATGTGGTGGATACTGTTCGTGATCTACTTCATCGTCGGCATCCTCGGCTACGTGCTGCTCGCGTTCGACAAGATCGAGGAGCCCGCGCCTGACGCCGGCACCACTACCATCGGCCGCTGCTTCAAGCTGCTGTTCTCCGACCGCATCGTGCTCCTGTGCTTCCTCGGCATCGTGGCGCACGTGGGCGTGGACGTCGCCATCAACGCGCAGGCGCCGCGCATCCTGACCGAGCACACCGGCGACACGTTCACAGCCATCGCGTCCTCCGCGACGATGGTGTACTTCGTCGCCCGCATGATCGGCTGCTTCACCGGCGGCATCGTGCTCCAGAAGATCAGCAACAAGCTCGGCGTGCGCATCTGCGGCGTCATCATGACGCTCTCCGCCATCTGCTTCGCGATCTTCACGCTCGTGCCGACCAATCCGCCGGTCTGGCTGTTCTGGGTCGCGGTCGCACTCGTCGGCTTCGGCAACTCGAACGTGTTCTCGCTGTTCCTCTCCCACGCGCTCATGTACCGTCCGGACCGTCAGAACGAGATCTCCGGCCTGATGCTCATGGGCCTGATCGGCGGCGCGATCTTCCCGCCCATCATGGGTGCCGCGGCCGACGTCGCGGGTCAGTTCGGCGGCATCCTCGTGATGGCCATCGGCTGCCTCTACGTACTCGCCGTCGGCTTCGCCTACAAGGTGCTCGAAAGCGGCAAGAAACCCGTGGAAGCCTGATAGGGTCAAGGCGCTTCGGCGCTGACTGACCGCCCCGCAAAGCCCGCCCGATTGACTGACCGGTTACGACCGGCAGCCGGTCGGGCGGGTTTTCGCATATTCGAGAACCGACACGGACACGGCAATACTCCGCGCGGGTTGCACGGGTTGCGTCACGGGCACCGTCACGAGGGACGGTACCCTCGCACGGTGACGGCGCAGCTGCGGCCCGACCGGTCAATGGCGGTCGGCGGTGTCGATGACGATCGTGACCGGGCCGTCGTTGACCAGGCCGACGCGCATATGGGCGCCGAAACGCCCCTCGCGTACTGCAACGCCCCCGGAGCGCAGCGCCTCGTTGAATTTGATCCACATGATGTCGGCATGTTCCGGCTTGCCCGCGCCGACGAAGCTCGGCCGGTTCCCCTTGCGCACGTCGGCGAACAGCGTGAACTGCGACACGGACAGGATCTCACCGCCGATGTCCTGGATCGACCGGTTCATCTTGCCCTGCTCGTCCTCGAACACGCGCAGACGCAGAATCTTATGCGCCAGCCATGCGATCTCGTCATCGCCGTCCTCATCGGTCACGCCGACCAGCAGCAGGAACCCCGGACCGATCTGCTGAAGGTCGAACGTGGGATCCAAATCCCCCAGCTCATTGACGACATCGACCGACGCCTGCGACACACGCTGCAATACCACTTTCATGTATCGGATTCTATCGCACCCACCACCACCGCATCCGAACTGGGCATACCACGGCATATCCCCCCCCCCAAAAAAAACCATAAGCGCGAACGAACACGCGATTATGCCGCGTCCACCGAAGCCGGCCGGCACCGTCGCCTCCGGAGAACAGGGAACCTCTCCGGAAACCGGGGGGTGTCCGGCCCCGGCGGCAAGAACGAAGCAACCGGGGACAATATCCGTAAGGACGGCACCGATGCCGACAATGCCGACGGCAAATCCGCACAGCTCGATTCCACTGCACAGCCCGACAGGAGCGGCCCGAACGGCGGCCCCTCCGGGCACTGGGAGACCCGGCCGGTCTATGAGACGCAACGTGTGCAGGTGCCGACCGGACGCGCCATCTTTGAACACGACTGGTTCACTGCGAACGTGAACGACCCCGCGTTCGAGGAGCACGGTGACTACCTGCTCAAGTCCGGCCTCCCCGACAACTACCGGTACGAAAAGGTCTGGCAGGACAAGCAGATCCAGGTCGGGACCCGGCAGGAGGATCACGGCTCGTATCAGGTGCAGAGCATCAAGTCCGGCACGAAAAAGGTGCGGACGGGAACCAAGCGCGTCCAGACCGGCACCAAGCGCGTATGGGTGACCGGGTTTGCGTGCACTGTCGAAGCAGGATGAACTGACCGGCACCAAGCGCGTATGGGTGACCGACTGATGACCGACTTGCTTTTTCGAGCAGCCGGGATATAATGAAATGTCCGGCCATGAACCGGACTGCGAATTGATAATTCAATATCGGGGCTGATCGGTTTCGACGGTGACCTGTTCGTCGCAGGGAAGCGTGCCGAGAACGCAGGGTCCGCTCGTGGATGTCCCCTGCAAAAGAATAAGTGCTAAATCTAACCGCACTGAGTTCGCTCTCGCTGCCTGAGCTTCGCGCCAGGGTTAAACAGTGAGCAGCCGCTCCGTTCACTCCCTCTCGTCTTCGGGGGGATGCTGAGCGTCGTTTAGAAGACTCGCCTGAATCATTGAGCCACAGGGTGATTCGGGGACTTTAACTGCGGATATGCCCGCCATCAGTTGTCTGCGACATCGATGGGGGCAGAAAAACCGCCATATGGCCAGCAGACTACGCACGTAGAAGACTGAGGGTTCGGTCATCGGACCGGGGTTCAATTCCCCGCAGCTCCACGGATTGAAAGCCGCCAGAAATGGCGGCTTTTCCTTTATTACCAACGGTTCCCGCCACTTCCCCAACTCACTGCAAATCACTGCAGATCACTACAATTACCGTCAGGATGTGGGCAAAATGTGGGCACGAATCAAGCCGCCAGACTCCCACCCTCACCGATCGCCCTCACCAGCAATCCATCCATCGCATCGCCGACGGCATCCAAATCATCATCAAACAGATCCGCATACACGTCCAAGGTCATGGTCGCGCTCTTATGCCCCAACTGCCTTTGCACCGCCTTGACATTCGCGCCAGCATGGACCAGCAACGACGCGCACGTATGCCGCAGATCGTGAATCGTCATCGAGTCCGCGATCTCGTCACCGAGACTGCGCCTCTTTGCCCAGTAAAACCAGCTCGACGTACTGCAGGGCCCGTGCGTCTTGCGCAGATACGAGCCGGTGTGCCTGTCGGGGAAAAGCAGGTCGGACTGCCGACGGCCATTGCAGGCGTCTTCAAGGCATGGCCGCAGCAAGCGCGGGAAGATGACGGTGCGCCCCTCCCCCGTCTTCGGCACGTCCACCACGATCTCATGACACACCTCCGTGGCCGACCTGCGCACGTGGATACGCTGCCGCTTGAAATCGACGTCTCCGACCTGCAAGCCCACCAGCTCGCCCCAACGCAATCCACACAGGCCGAGCGTGAGCACAATGGGCCTTCGCCAATCGGAGGCGTCGGCCAGGGCCAGCAATTGGTCGATGGTCAGATACACGTGCTTCTTGCGACGCTTCCTGGGCAATTCGAGATCATCGCATGGATTGTCGTGTATGCACTTGTCGGCCTTGGCTTTTGCGAGCAGTGCACGGAGGATGCCTTCGGCGCAGAGCACGACGCTCGCGCTTTTCGATTCTGCCAGTGCGCTGACCCACACCTGCGCTTCATCGTGCGTGATCGGCTGCACCTCGCGCATGCCCCGTTTCGGCATCACGTGCACGCGCCAAGCCCGTTCCAGCGTCTCGATGTAACTCGGTTTGGCCTTGGTCTTCTTCGCGGCCAGCCATGGCTCCCAGAAGTCTTCGACCAAGCGTCTTCCGGCTTGCGGGTCGATGTAGGCTCCGACGCTTTTCGCTGTGGTCACGTTGGCGGCACCCCATGCGTCGGCGTCCATTTTGCGCTTGAAGCCGCGTTTGCCGGTCGCGCTGCCGTCCGGTTTGCGGTAGCGCACCTCGTATCTTTTTCCGGCTTTGGTCTCATATTGGCGGATGGTGTAGGCCATGCTCGCCCCTTCGTTTGCGTGGCATCAAGTCTATCAATCCGTTGATTTTTTTGTGTTTTTTCGTGTTCTGACTTGCATTACTTTCATTGTTATAGTATGATAGTTATATCAGGAAAGGAGGTGAACATGACACCATCGGAGACAATCACCAGCATCTCGCTCCTCGTCGCGAGCCTCGCGGCCCTCATCAAAGCTGTGACCGGACTCATCAAGGAGATGAGGCGGAAGCCGAAGAGGAAAAGTGAGAAAGGGTTCCGGCCAGACTTGGGGGCCGGAACCCCATATCTCCGATTATGCCATGGAACATCATGAGAACGGAATCGACAGTCAGCGCGGTATTCGCGCTCGGAACGGCGGCCAGCGCATGGTTCGGCTGGCCGTTCGCGCTCACCGCCGGATGCGCCATCGTCAGTGCCGTCTTCGCACTCATCGCTGGAAGGAAGGACTGACATGCCCATTGAATATCTGAGCTTTACCGAAGTGGCCGGACGCCTCGGCGTCAAGACGGGCGCCCTCGCCACCTACAAGCTCCCCGAACCCGATGCCACGATCGGTCGCACCCGCGGCTGGCTGCCAGAGACCATCGACCGGTGGAACGCCAGCCGCCCCGGCCGAGGCGTCGGCGGCGGACGTCCGCGCAAAAACAAGAACGAATAACAACAAATACCCCGGTCTCCCGCATATCGCGAGCGCCGGGGTATTGCCGTTACCTCTTTTTCCTGATTTCCTGGATTATTTGTGGTCCGGCCGTGACTGCTCCGATGAGCGCGCCGAAAGCGGCCGCCACCGATTGTCCGAGCGCGGCGCAGACGACCGCGCTTCCGAATCCGATGATCGGGAGGATCGAATAGGCGGTAGTGGCGATGATCATGCAGATGTTCTGCGCTTTATGGTCCTTGGCCGCGACCTCGTTCGATGTTCTTTGAGCTTCGATCTCCGCGTCGAGCGATTTCTCGGCCATAGTGATGATCCGGTCCGCGGCTCCTGGCTGGATCCGCTCGTAGCCTGCGAATTCATCGACGGTCGGCAGTGGGGCGGAACGCCATTGAAGGGCTACCTACTGGACGCCTTCTCCCGTTCCATCGACTCGCGAAGAGTCCGGCCGACCCTGTTCCACGCCGCCATCTGGAGTTCCGTGGCCGATTTCACCTGAATCGGCGACCTGTATTCCACGCGTCCCGTCACCGCTATCCTCGTTCCGGCAGCCGCTCCGCGCCGCATCGATTCCATCATCGTCTTCATGCTCATCGTCCACGGCACCTCCTTGCTTTCGTCTTCAATTTACCGGCGAGCATGTGGATTCGTCAACGTTTCTTCACAATCCGGATAATCTTGACACATTTTGGTGTTTTTGGTGAGCGCGGTTCGTCGTACCCAACTTGCATTACTTTACATACTTTGTTATAATAGTTATGTTAACGGAAAGGAGGTGAGCATGAAATGGACGGACATCGTGACCGCCATCAGCTCGGTGGTGAGCAACATCATCGCGCCGGCGGCGCTCGTCATCTCGATACGGCGCCGACCACGCCATAAGAGATGACGAAAGGGTTCCGAGCACTCCAATTGCCCGGAACCCCGGTTCCATCCTATTTCATGGCCATCATGAAAACAAGCACCATATTCGCCGTCTGCGGCATCACATGCGGCCTGCTGTCGGCCACGCTCGGCTTCGCGGGAAAACCATGGCAGGCCGGACTGTTCGGACTCGCGGCCGGCATCTGGAGCCTTGCCGCACTCGCCATGGACAGACGGGGCGGCAAGGATGACTGAACGCTATCTGAGCATGACCGAGGTGGCCGAACGCCTCGGCATCACCAAAGGCGCACTGGCACGCTACAAGCTGCCCGACCCCGACGTGGTCGTCGGCAAGGCCAGAGGCTGGCGTGAGGAGACCATCGACCGGTGGAACGCCAGCCGCCCCGGCCGAGGCGTCGGCGGCGGACGTCCACGGAAGAAGGCGGAAGATGGCGACCATTGACGCATACGACACCAAGGACGGACGCCGATGGCGCGTCATCTACCGCAAGCCGGACGGCACGCAGACCAGCCGGCGCGGCTTCCAACGCAAACGCGACGCCCAGGAATGGCTGGCCGAACACGTCACCGTCACCAAGGCCAGCGGAACGTACATCGACCCGCAGGCCGGACGCCGGAAGGTCGGCGTGCTCTGGCCGGCGTGGATAGCCAAGAAGCGCGTCTCGTCAAAGGCCAGCTACGTCGAATCGATCAAACGCGCGTGGCGCGTCCATGTCGAACCGCAATGGGGCGCGCGCACACTCGAATCACTGACCCGCGCCGAAATCCAGGAATGGGTCAGCGGGCAGGCCGAAAGCAGGAGCGCCACCGTCGTACTGCGCAACCTCGGAATCCTGCGCGGCATCCGCGCCGACGCCGCGTCCGACAGACTCATCCCATCCAACCCGTGCGACGGCATCGAGACGCCACGCAAGAAGCGCAAGGAGCACACGTACCTCACCGTCGAACAGCTGTTCCGGCTCGCCGACGAATCCGGCGACCGGCGGACGATGGTGCTCGTGCTTCGGCCTGTGCGGACTGAGATGGGGCGAGATGGCCGGACTGCACGTCGAGGACGTGGATTTCGCCAGACACCGGCTTTCGGTCAGACGGAGAGCCACCACAGTCGGACACGAGGTGGTGGTCGACCTGCCAAAATCCGGCAGGTCGAGGCAGGTCGTGTTCCCCGCAGCTCCACTCGCCAAGGGCCGCATGATTCCAACGATCATGCGGCCCTTTTCGTATTTCCACCCGCGTTTCGCGTCCTGTCCACGGCGAAACGCGCGCTATTTGATGATGGGTCGGCTCGGGGCCGACACGTCGATCTGATGCTTGTCTCCTATCAGCGATGGGTCGCTGAGCAGCTTGTCGACGATCGCCGACTTGAGTTTCAACTCGGACGAATCACCCCAGACGACGACATATTTGCCGGAACTCAGCTCGGTGGTGATGGAATCCTGCGTTTTCGCGCTCACCTTGGTGATGACGGTGCGCATCGTGTCGGGCAGACCGCCGAGGATGGTCAGTGCCTCCTTGACGGCGCGGCTGTTCAGACCGTTGTCCACCGAGCTCACCTCGATGACCGGAATACCTTTCATGGACGCCTTGCCCACCGCGTTGAGCACGCGGGCCTTGCGGTCGACCGCCACCAGGGTTCCATCTGGTTCCTTGAGCATGGCGGCGGGCTGCTGCGCCTTGATGTCAATCTCCAGCGAGCGCGGATACCGTTTGACGACGTTCGCCTGGGTTACGCCGGGGATGTTCTTCAGCTGCGAGCTGACCTTGTCTGCGGAGACCAGGAACAGCGATTTGCCGGATTGCTGGTTCGCGATATCCAGCACATCCTTCTCGCTCACCCATTCGTTGCCGCCGCTGACGCTGATCTGCGAGGTTTCCAAACGGAACACGGATGAGAACAACAGAAGCCAGATCAGCGCGGACACCAGCGCCGCGGCCAATATCACAATCAGCACGCGGATGGCGGCGACCCGGGTGCCCGCCTTCTTCCGCTCCTTCAGGCGCGCGTCGAAATCCAGCACTTTGGGACGGGTCGCCACGCCGAGCACGCCGACGTTCTCATCGAGCGTCTTCTTGACCACATCCTCGCTGTGCAGGCGACGCGCGTCGACGAAACCTTCGGCGCGTGATACCGACCGGGACGAGGACGACGAAACGCTCCGGGACGCCGTCTTTCCGAACCTCGATTTTCGGGAGACTGTTTTCCCGCCCTTTGCCTGTCGGGAAGTCTCCTTTCCTAAGGCCTTTTCCGACTTCCTGCCGGACGTCATCTGCCGGCCCGTCGCCTTCCCGACCGTGGTTCTCCCCGGCGACGCCTTTCCGGATGCAGCCTTCCGGGACACGTCATTCGACGCGGTGCGAGGCTTTTTCCTGGTCTGGCGTTCCCGTGTCACGGCGACGCGATTGGCTTCGGCACCCGACGATGAGGCCCTGTCTGCCGTCGTGCGCGGCTTGCGCGAGCCGGACCCTTGCCCGGCCTCACGACCGGCATCGCCATGTGAGGAAACGACCCGCCGTGCCATCAGCGGTCACCGAGATTGTGCCGGGCCCCCAGTGCGTGCAGGATCACCGCGCCCATGGCGGTAATGTCCCCCGCGCCGACGGTGAACACCACGTCCGTGGGACGGCAGCGCATCGCCAGCATCTGAGCCGCCACCTGCATGTCGTCGACCGCGCTGATCCACGTCCCGTCGCCCTGCGCCGAAGCGTGCGGCACGTCCTGCGCGGCATCGACGATGGTCATGGCGGAAACGTCCGGGAAGTCCCGCTGCAGTTCGCGTGCGGGGAAGATGCCGGTGACGATGACGTCATCGGCCTTGGACAGCGCCTCGGCGAACTCGTGGGCGAACGTACGCGTGCGCGAAAACAGGTGCGGCTGGAACAGCACCCGGATGACGGAACGCGGGTACCGGCGCCGGGCGGCATCGAGCAGCGCGCTGATCTCCGTGGGATGATGCGCGTAATCGTCGACCACCGTCACGCCGTTCTCCTCGCCGCGCACCTGGAACCGGCGCGAGGCTCCGAGGAACGTCGAGGCGGCCTGGGCTGCGGCCTCGGGTGTCACGCCCAACAGCATCGCGGCCAGGATGGCCGCGGTCGCGTTGCGCGCGTTGTGCATGCCTGGGATGGCGAGGCTGACCGGCAAAGCCAGATCGGCGTCGCCGCAGCCGCAGACCGACGCGAGTGACGCCGGCACATGGACGGTGAAGGTCTCCCGGCCGCTGTCGGCGCTCTCATGCTCGGCATCGATGCGCACCAGCGTGGCGCCGCGCAGGTCCCCGATCTGGTCGGCATCCTTGGTGGCGTACACGATCGTTCGACGGGCCACGGACGGGTCGAGGTCGCGCAGCACGGCCACGGCACCCTCGTCATCGCCCGTCATGACGACATGTCCGCTTGCATGCCCCGCATGGTCGACGAACGCGGCGCAGTAATGCGCCTCGTCGCCATAATGGTCGAGATGGTCTGCGAGCGCGTTCGTGATCACCGCGATCGAGGGACGGTACTTGCAGAAGCTGCCGTCGGATTCGTCCGCCTCCGCGACCAATACGTCGCCGCGTCCGGCATGCCCGCCGTCCAGTACCGCTCCCCCGGGTGCCTGGATGGTGCCGCCGATGGCGTAGCTGGGATCGGCCAGCTTCCCGGTTCCGGCATGGACGAGGATGTGGGATAGCAGCGAACTTGTCGTGGTCTTGCCATGCGCTCCGGCGACGGTGACCGCCCGGCGGCCGTTCATCAGCAACGCCAGGATGTCGCTGCGATGCACGATGCGGATGCCCCGCTCGTGCGCCGCGACGATTTCGGGGTTGTCGGGCTTGATGGCGCTGGAGTACACCACGGTGTCGGCACCACGCACGTTGTCGGCCTGCTGGCCGATTTCGACGGTGATGCCGAGGGATCGCAGCCGTTCGGTCTTCGAGCCTTCCTCACGGTCGGAACCGTCGACGTCGACGCCACGCTCATGGAGCATTTCGGCGAGCACGCTCATACCGGCGCCACCGATGCCGATGAAATGGGTCCTTCCCAGTTGCAACACCGTCGCGTCGGGCGCGAACGCGACCCTCATCGGGTCGAGGACGATAGGGGTGGCATTGGTTTGCGCTTCAGACACTGCAGATTCTCCTTGATGATTCATGCTGGTCACCATTATGGTCATACCCGACGCCAATCAGAGCGCCGCATTACGCCAGTTCAAGCACGCGACGGGCCATGGTGTCGGCGGCGTCGCGAATGCCGTACTCCCATGCCTTGTCGCCCAGCTCGCGCAGCCGGTCCGGTTCGGCGAGCAGCGACGGCACATGGGACTGCACCCACTGCGCGGTGAAATCCTTGTCGGCCACCATCAGCCCGCCGCCGGCCTTGACCACGGGAAGCGCGTTGAACCGCTGCTCCCCGTTGCCGATCGGCAACGGGACATACACCGCAGGCAGGCCCAGGGCGGCGAGCTCGGACACCGATCCCGCCCCGGACCGGCAAATCACCAGGTCGGCGCATGCGAACGCCAGATCGATGCGTTCCAGATATTCGGCCGCATGATAGTCGCCCTTGCCGTATGAATCAGGGCCCACACCGGTGAAGACCCCGGCATCGGCGCGCTCTCCCACCAACGAGCGCACTTCGTCGATCTTGCCCTTGCCGGTCAGATGGACGACCTGCGCGTGTTCGAGCAGCACCGCGGCACTGGATGCCACCGCCCTGTTCAGGCTGACCGCGCCCAGCGACCCTCCGGTGACCAGCACCATGGGACGCGCCGGGTCGATGCCCATCGCCTCGGCCCCCGACTGGCGCACGGACGCGCGATCGGACGCGAACTGCGCCGCGAGCGTGCTGATCGCCGGCCGCAACGGCAGCCCGACGCGCTCCATACGGCACCCGGATCCCGGCTTGAGGCCGGTGTTCTCGTACGCCGTACCGATGAACGCAGCGTAACGCGCGCCGAGCTTGTTGGCCATGCCGGCTCGGGCGTTCTGCTCATGGATGACGACGGGTATGCCCATCCTGTGCGCCGCGGAATACACCGGAGCCGAGGCATAGCCGCCGAATCCGACCACGACGTCCGCGTGACGCGAACGCAGGATATCGCGGACCTTGCGGGTCTCGCGCATCCACTTGGCCGGAAACTGGAGCGCGGCCTTGTTGGGGCGCCGCGGGAACGGGACCTTTTCGATGGTGTCCAGCTCATAGCCGGCGCGGGGAACAAGGTCGTGCTCCAGTCCTACGGCCGTGCCGATGATGCTGATGGAAGCCTCGGGCCGGATACGGCGAATCGCATCCGCCACGGCCAGCAACGGGTTGACATGACCGGCGGTGCCGCCGCCTGCCAGAACGATATGCACAGGTGATGAACTCATAATCTCCGAGCTTAGCGTGAGTGATGAAAAAACGCGGCTTCGTCAAGCCGACTTTGACATATTTCGTCCTGTTGGAAGGGCCTTATGGCCACCCCAGCTGGCTTCGCCGACAACCCCGCCTCCGGTCAGGCGCGGGACGAATCGGCCTTGATCTGAGGCTGGGCGCGCATGAGCGAGGCGGCCACGCCGGCCGCCGCCAGACACATGATCAGGGACGACCCGCCCGCCGAGACGAACGGCATCGGCACGCCCATGACGGGGAAAACCCCGACCACGACGCCGATGTTGATCAGCGCCTGCCCGACAAGCCATACGGTGATGCACAGCAGGCTGACCGACGCATAACGGTCCGCGGTCTGCAGGGCCACGCTGATCATGCATCCTCCCAGCACCACGAACAGTATGATGACGATGGCCGCTCCGATGAAACCGGTCTCCTCGCCGATGATGGCGAAGATGAAATCATTGTGCGCCTCCGGCAGATAGTTCCATTTCTCGCGGGAGTTGCCCAAGCCTACCCCGAACAGACCGCCTTCGGCCAAGGCGTATTTCGCGTGTATCGACTGGTAGCAGACCTTTTGGGCATCGGTGCCGCTGCACTCCTGGTACGCGGCCAGAACGCGGTTCAGCCTGTTCGGACTGTATGCGATCAATCCCACGATGCCGATGATGCCCAGGGCGGCAAAGGCCGCAAGGACCTTGCCTGGATATCCTCCCAGAAGAAACGCGACGAATCCGATGAACAGGACGATCATGGCCGTGCCCAGATCCTTGCCCAACATCACGAATCCCAGGCACAGGAGATACAGAACCGTCAGGGGGGCGTATGCCCGCAACTTGCCGATCTTACCGCTGTGTTTCTTCGCCCAGTGCAAGGCCGCCGGAAGCCATATGCACAAGGCGAGCTTCATCACCTCGGCCGGCTGCATCGTGAACACGCCGCGCTTGCCGATCCAGCCGGCATTGCCGTTGACCTCGACGCCGAGCGGCGTGAACGTCAGTAGCTGCAGCAGCATCGCGAATAACACCACGGCGAAGCTGAAACGCCTGTACATACGAGCCGGAAGGCACATGAAAACCACGCCCACGACCAGACCCATCACGCAGTACATGCCCTGGCTGATGGCCTGCGAGAACGGCGATCGGCCGGCGGAGACCATCGACACGGTGGAACTGGAGAACACCATGATCACGCCGAAGCCGGTGAGCACCACAACGGCGGCCCGGAAGCCGTGGTAGCACCACAGCGGGTTGAGCAGGCTGCGCAGTCCGGTGAACCTGCCGAGCCGTTGGGCGTCACGCTCTTCGACCCGCCGAGCCTCGGCCAGTCGGGAGGCGGACGAATCCTGCCCCGTGCGTCTGCCCGTGCCAGTGCCCGCGCCCGCGGAACCAGCATCCGACCGCGAAGGCTGGCCGGATCTTACGGAGCGGGCGCGTCGCCGCGGATCGTCACTTGCCATGCTGCGTCACCCATCGTGAGGACTCCCGCGCGAACTGGGTGCCGCGGTCCGCGTAGGAGACGAACTGGTCCATGGAGGCGCAGGCGGGTGCCATCAGCACCACGTCACCTGTGCCGGCGTATGCGCCTGCGGCATCGACCGCGCGCGCCATCACCGTGTCCGAGGGCTCGGGCTCGATCACGGTAAGAGGAATGCCGGGTGCGCTGGCGGCGAACGCCTCAAGCATCGGCTTCTGGTCCTTGCCGATGATGACGGCCGCCTTAATCGTATGCGCCTGATCCGCCACGAGCTGTTCGAAACGGCTTCCCTTGGCGAGTCCTCCGGCGATCCACACCACGCTCTTGGGGGCGAAGCTGCTCAGCGACGCCCGCGCCGCGTGGGCGTTCGTCGCCTTCGAATCGTCGATGAAGCGTATCGAGCCGCCGTCGCCCGTCGCCGCCGTCGCCACCGTCTGGATGCGATGGCCGCCGGGGGCGAACGCCTTCAGCGCGGCCAACGCCTTATCGAGGTCCACGCCCATTCCCAGCGCCAACGCCAGCGCGGTCATCGCGTCGGCGAGCAGGTGCGGGTACACGGTGCCGTCCGGCTCACACAGGTGGGGGAACTCCTGGACCGGCGCCAGGCGGGTCTCATCGCCGAATGCGCCGCCGGCCACGCCACTGCGGTCGACGATCCAGCCGTCGTCCACGCCGATCTGGCCGGGCTGGGGAACGCCGAGCGTGAATCCGATGCGCCGGCATCCCTCGGCGGTATGCGCCGCCGAGGCGAGCGCGCTGACGCGCCGGTCGTCGGCGTTGAACACCAGGGCGCGCCTGACGTTGCGAAACACCTTCGACTTGTCGGCGGCGTACGCTTCGATGCCGCCATGCCAGTCGAGATGGTCGTCGGCGATGTTCGTGATCGCCGCGCAATCCAGCGCCAGCGAATCGGTGAAATGCAGCTGGAACGAGCTGAGCTCCACGCACAGCGCGTCGTTGTCCGGATCGACCGCGGCGTGGGACACCGCCTTGCCGATGTTGCCGACCGCCGGTGCAACGAGGCCATCGGCGCACAGCATGGCCGAGGTCATCTCGGTCGTGGACGTCTTGCCGTTCGTGCCGGTGATGCCCACCCACGGGGCGGGGCGGCCGGTGCGGGCGCTGTCCACGCGCAGCCGCCACGCGAGCTCGACCTCGCTGTACACGGGGATGCCTCGGCGTTGGGCTTCGAGGATGAACGGCGTGCGCGGGTTGAACACCGGCGACGTCATGACGATGTCGGCCGAATCCCAGTCGATGTCGTCGAACGAATGCAGGTCGGCCTCCGGCTTATGCTCGTCCACGCCGATTACCCGCGCTGCGCGGGAACGCAACACTTCCATCATGCTGCGGCCGGATATACCCAGACCGGCCACCAGAACGGTCTTGTCACTGAGATCCATATCGTCTCCCTTGTCATTGCACCGCCGAACCGGCGGACGCTCTCATGCGAACCTGCCTATACCGCGGCGGTCACGCCACGCTGTGCGGCGCGGAGCCGTCACGGTACCGTTCAGACAAACAGCAACCCGGATCGGGACACCCAATCGACGTAGAACATCATCAGGCCCACGATCATGAACAGGAACTCGATCATCCAGAAGCGCACGACGACCTTTGATTCGCTCCACCCGAGAAGCTCGAAATGATGGTGGATCGGCGCCATCTTGAACACGCGCTTGTGCGTGAGCTTGAACGAGGTGACCTGGATGATGTCGCTCATTACCTCGATTACGTACAGGCCGCCGATGATGATGGCGAGGAATTCGGTGTGTGTGGCGATGGACAGCGCGGCGAACAGGCCGCCGAGCGCCAGCGAACCGGTGTCGCCCATGAAGATCGTCGCCGGGTTCGAGTTGTACCACAGGAATCCGAAGCAGGCGACGGCCGCGCAGCAGGCGATGATGGTCAGGTCGAGCGGATCGGACACCGCATACGAGAACCCTTCGTGCGTGCCGCCCTTGATATGGTAGCTTTCCCAGAACGCGATGATGGCGTATCCGGCGAACGCGATCATCGACGAACCGGATGCCAGGCCGTCAAGGCCGTCGGTCAGGTTGACCGCGTTCGTCCACGCGGTCATGAGGAAATTCACCCAGATGACGAATATGATCGCGGCGACCACGCCGCCGGCGAACCGGAAGTCGAAGAACGGCTTCTCAATGAAGCTCATGCCTGCCTGAGCGCTGGGGAACCCCGATTTGGTGGGGATGATCAGCGCGAGAACCGCGTAGATCGTGGCGAAGATGAACTGGCCGATGAACTTGGCATGCACCGACAGGCCCAGATTCTGTTTTTTGCGCACCTTGGCGAAGTCGTCGATGAAGCCGAGCAGGCCCATCGACAGCATCGCGAACAGCACAAGCATCGCGGACAGGGAGGGAACCGCTCCCGAGCGGACGTAACGGTACAGTGCCGACGCCCCCCATCCGAGCACGATCGCCAGCACGATTGCTACGCCGCCCATGGTCGGGGTGCCGCGCTTGACCAGATGCGACTTCGGCCCGTCCTGACGGATGTACTGCCCGTAGTGCAGCCGATGCACCAGATGGATCAGCATCGGCGTGCCCGCGATGGTCACCAGAAGCGAGACCAGAATGCCAATGATTAACGCGATCAACTCAGATTCCCCGCTTCCTATTCGTGGTCGGACGACTGTCCGTCCGCTGTCGTCCATCGTTGCGCCAGGGCGCTCAGGCCCGAGGCGTGCGACCCCTTCAGCAGCACAACCGTGTCGTCATGGTCTCCGGCAAGAGCTCGGACCAAGGTGTCGGCCTGATCGATGTCGTGAACCCAATGCACCTCCGGCGTGTTGCCGTCACTGTCGTCACGCCGCTTCCGCGCGCCCTTCGCAAGGGCGGAAGCCAGCGCGTCGAAATGCTCGTCATCGTTGCCCACCGCGATGACGGCGTCGATGGGCAGGCCGGCCGCGTACTCGCCGATGCCCTCATGCAGCGCGGACTCGTCACCGCCCAGCTCCAGCATCGCTCCCAGCACCGCGATACGGTACGGGTCTTCACCGGAACGCCACCGGGCGAGCCCGTCGAGACCGGCTCGCATGGAGTCGGGGTTGGCGTTGAATGAATCATCGATCAGCGTGAAAGACATCCCGCCGCGCCGGACCGTGGACACCGCCATGCGGTGCGGGCTGATGCGGGACTGACGCGACAGCGTCTCGGCGATCGACTGCAGCGGCACGCCCAGCAGGTGGGCGACGCTCGCCGCGGCGAGGGCGTTCATCACGTTGTGCGTGCCGCGAATCGCCAGTTGCACATGGGCGGTTCCGCCATCGGCCCGTTCCAAGGTGAACGAGGGGCGGTCGCCGTCGTCGGTCCGCACGTCGCTGGCGAACAGTGCGTCCGACTTCCCGGATGCGGCGTTGCCGGCGCTGGCTTCGGCGTTGTCGCCGGCCATGCCGAACCAGAATACGTGTCCTTGCGGCGCCAGGGGGGCCATCGCCGCCACATGGGCGTCGTCGGCGTTGAGCACCGCCAGCCCATCGGGAACCAGCCCCTGGACGATCTCGCTTTTCGCCTGCGCGATGCGCTCGACGGAGCCGAATTCGCCGAGATGGGCGCATCCGACCTTGAGCACGACGGCGATGTCCGGAGGGGCGATCGTGGTCAGGCGCGTAATCTCTCCGACATGGCTCGCTCCCATCTCGGCGACGAAGAAGCGCGTGTCCCGGCCGACCTTCAACGCGGTCAGAGGAAGGCCGATCTCGTTGTTGAACGAGCCGACGGGCGCCACGGTGGGGCCGAGCGTGGACAGCAGGGCGGCCATGAGGTCCTTGGTGGTGGTCTTGCCCACCGAGCCGGTGATGCCGATCAGGGTGAACGGCGTTCCGACCGCACGCCGCGCGGCGATGTTCGCCTTCGCGAGCAGGCCCAGCGCGTCGACCGTATCGGGAACGACTATCTGCGCCACCGGCGCGTCCACTTCATGTTGTACGAGCGCCACGACCGCGCCGGATTCGCCGGCGCGAGCGACGAAATCATGACCGTCCACACGCTCGCCGGCGATCGCCACGAACACGGAGCCCTCACGGACCTGGCGCGAATCGCTGACCGCCGACGTGGCCAGTGCATCGGCTCCGTCTTCGACGCCGTCGCCCGTCTGCGGGACGATCAGCCTGCCTTGGACCGCCTCGGCCACCTGCCGAACGGTCATAGGCATCATCGTTGCCTCTGCGTTCATGCCTTGTTTTCCTCTCCATGAGCCAATTCGTGAGATACGCGCAGCGCACTGCGAATGTTGTTTCTGCGAATCCCCGCCGCCATAACCATGGCAATGGCGAGCGACAATTCACGGATACTGTCGCGGTCCGAGGCGAACGGGGCCTGCGCCGCGAGCAGGTCGGATTGCGCGTCGGCACGGGCGACGTGGGTCTGCTCGTCGACTTCGAAGCCGAAGCCCGCCCCCAGCTGCCGCGCCTGTGCGAGGTCGTCCCGGGCGTCGCCAGCCGACCCGGCGGGCTCCTCCCCGCTCGCCCACTGCCCGGACGGAGATGCCGCTTCGCCGCCTTCGCCGGCACGCGAATCCTCGCCGGTGCCGCTCGGCGTCGGCTGGCGCAGGTCTCGTGCCGAGTCCAGGCCGATGACGTCGACGTTCACGCTGGTCAGCGCATCGGATTTGAGTGTACGGTCGTTGAGCGCGAACACCATCGCCGCCGCGCCGTCCTCCGCGCAGACCGACAGCGTCTGCTGCACGTCGAGTATCGACAGCGGGTAGGTCAGGTCGAGCTCGCGCTCCAGCGACGTCGAGCCGGATGATTTCACGACGCCGACAGGATTGCCCAGCATGTGCAGAAAATCCGCTACGCATGACGCGTACCGTTCACTGCGTTTCGGGTCATCCGAGCCAACTACGAAAATGGCGAGTGCGTTGGACGGGGTGCCCGCGATGTCGCTGGCGATGTCGCCCAGCTGCCGGGACGTCAGGCGCGCGCGCAGCAGTGGCATCTGCGCGGGGCCGTCCTCGTGCTTCATCGACGGGGGGACCAGCGCAGCGTACGCGCCGCGGGCCCGGGCCTCCTCCAGCCGCTTGACGTCCACGCTCTGCGCGGGAACATACAGGGATCCGGGAGCCACGGAATCGACGTCGTCCGCGATGGATGTGACGGTGACGCCCGAAGCGAAGTCCGGGTCGAGTTCCAGCCCGTACGTGTCGGCCAGATATCCCAACGTCATCCGCCGCGCGACGGCTTCACTGACTGCGCTCATCGCTTCCGCCTTTCTTCCGTATGTTCCTTATCGACGCCCCGCCGGATTTCCGGCGCGGCCCCTTACCAGTCCACTGCAATAGCATCGTTGCGCGGGCTGGAGGTCGGCACGTTGTACTTCTGCATAAGGAATTCACCAATCTTGGCGAACACCGGGCCAGCCGTCATGCCGCCGTAGGTGCCCTGCGGGTCCTTCATGATCACGGTGATGGCGAAGCGCGGGTTGTCCGCCGGGATCATTCCGGCGAAATCGGCGACGATCGAGGTCAGCCGGCCGTCGCTTCCCGCGACCTCGGCGGTACCGGTCTTCGCCGCGATGCGGTATCCCTTGACGTTCACCACCTTGCTGTATCCCTCGGCCACGGATTCCATGGCGTTCTTGACCTGGTCGGCGACCGACTCGTCGATGACGCGCGTGGAAGAGCCCTCCTGCGGCGTCTCCACCGTGCCGTCGGCGTGGGTGACCGACTTGATCAGCGACTGCTGCTTGCGCACGCCCTTGTTGCCGATGGTCGCGACGACGTTGGTCAGCTGGAGCGCGTTCACGGAGTATCCCTGGCCGAACAGGATCGTGTTGCTGGTTCGCCCGTCCCACGATTCCGGCGTGCCGAGCTGCCCGCGCGACTCGCCCGGGATGGACATGCCGCTGGACTGGCCGATGCCGAACTTCGTGAGGTACTCGTACCGCTGCTTCTTCGTGTACTGCGACGAAGCCATGACCACGCCCACGTTCGAGGAGTTCTTGATGATGCCGGCCAGAGTCCAGTGCTCGTCGCCGTGCGCGGACGAGTCATGGTATTCCTGCCCGTCCTTGGTGTACGAATAGGGAACAGTGAACTTGTCGGTCGCCTTGTGCAGTCCGGTCTGCAGCAGTCCGGACATCGTGATGACCTTGCCCACCGAGCCCGGTTCGAAGCTTTCGCTGACGGCGCGAGACGCGTTCAGCTTGGCCTGGTCGCTGCCCGCCTGGTATTCGTCGGTGTCCTCCAGGGCCAGTATCTCGCCGGTCTGGATGTCCTGGACCACCGCCATGGCCCACGTCGCCTTGGTCTTCTTCTGGCCTTCCAGCAACGCCTGCTTGACGTACCAGTCGACGTCATGGTCCAGCGTCAGCGCCACGTCGGAGCCGTTCACGGCCTCTTGGGAACCGGTCAGCGTGCCGGGGATCTCCTCGCCGCCGTTACCTTGCTGGTAGATGACGTAACCGTCCGTGCCGGTCAGCGCGGAGTTCTCCATGCTTTCCACTCCGGCGACGCCCTTGCCGGAATCGTCCACGCCGCCGAGCAGCGCGCCGAGCTGGGTGCCGTTGGCGTAGATGCGCTGACTGCTCAACTCGCCATAGACCACGCCACCCAGATTCAGGTCGTCGATGGCCCGCTTGACCGTCGGCGTCACGTCCTTCTTCAGGATCATGTACCGGCTGGTGCCGGTCAGTTTGGCGCCGAGCGTCTTCGCGTCCATCTTCAGCACGGGTGCCAGCAGACGGGCCACGCCCGCGGATCCCTTGACCCCGACCGGCTTGCCGTTGACCTTGTGGCAGAATCCGGCCTGCTTCGCCTTCTGCGTGTCGCAGTCGATCGGCTCGAACTGCGAGGCCGCCCACGGGTCGGCGATGATCGTGTATCGCTCGACGCTCTGCGCCAGCACGGTGCCGTTCGTGTCGGTGATCTTGCCGCGCATCGAGTGGACGATCACCTTCTTGGTCCGGGCCTGGGTCGCCGCCTGTGCGGCCATCTGGCCGTCTATCAGCTGGATGGAGGCCAGCTTGAACAGGCATGCGGAGGCGACCATCGCGAGTATGACGCCGATGGCGATGCACTGGAAGAGGAACTTGCGGCATCTGGCGAACCGTATCATTGCGGTTATTCGGCCGATCATTGAGCGGACCCCTTACTGGGTTTGTACCCGTTGAGATCGATGGTGACGGAATCCTGCTGGGGCACCATGCCCATCTTCTGTGCCTTGTCGGGCAGCGACGAGATCAGCTCGTCAAGTTTCGCCTGATCGTCCTGCACGTCCTGGGTGAGCATGTTGATGTTGTTTTGCACCGTGTTGGATTCGAAAGAGTTCTGAACCATCTGCGTGCGCAGCATCAGGGTTATCAGCAGCGTGGCGACCAGGAAGACGATGGCGACCGTGACGTGGATCAGTGATGCGCCGCGCGCCTGGGTCCAGGCGATGATACGGGCCAGGCTGCCGGTGGACCGGGAGCCGTTGCGCTGGGAGGAGCCGTCGATGACGTGCAGCTGCGGGCGGGCGGCGGGGCGTGCGGCGCCATCCGAGCCGCGCCCCGCCGGTGCCACGGGCGCCGCGTTGGAGCGGGCGGTTCGCAATGTCGAGGCCATCATCCCCTCCTTCTCGATGTCGTGTTTCGTGCCGTCATGTCGTCATGTCTGCCGCGGTTTTCACCCGCGTCCCGGGCCGACTCATGGTCCCGGGCGACTTGCGCGTCCTGCCGGAAGCGCTGGCGCCAGCGCGCAGGCAGGGGCCTGACCAGCTCGACGCCGCGCAGGCGCACCGACGCCGACCTGGGATTGGCTGCGATCTCATCCGGCCCGGCCTGGACGGCGCCGCGCGTCAGCGGCGCGAAGAACGGCTGCGCGTCGTCGGGGATGACCGGCATGTCGGCCGGCGCGTCCACGCGCAGTCCTTCGTTCATGAACGACTTCACCGTCTTGTCTTCCAATGAGTGGTACGACTCGACCACCAGGCGGCCGTTCGGGGCGAGCCGGCAGGCTATCTGCGGCAGGGTGCCGGCGAGCTTGTCCAGTTCGCCGTTCACTTCGATGCGCAATGCCTGGAACACGCGCTTGGCGGGGTTTCCGGCGGGACGGTGCGCCTGCGGCACCACCTCGTTGACGAGCCTGTTGAGCTGGGCGGACGTCGTCAGAGGTTCCTGCGCGCGACGGCGCACGATCTCGCGGGCGATCTGGCGGGAGAACCGTTCCTCCCCGTATGCGCGGAATATGCGTACCAGCTCGCGCTCGGGGTACTCGGCCAGGACGCGTTGCGCGGTCAGGGGCTGGCTGACGTCCATGCGCATGTCGAGCGGCGCGTCGTGCGCGTAGGAGAAGCCGCGGTCCGTCTCATCGATCTGCAGGCTCGACAGACCCAGATCCATGAACACCGCATTCACCCGATCGATGCCCTGGTCGTCAAGCACCTGGCCGAACGCGTCGAATGCGGCGTGGACAGGTATGAAGCGGTCCGAAAGTCCTTCCCCGGCGATGCGCTCGGTGGCCATGGCGAGTGCTTCCGCATCCCGGTCGATGCCCAGCACGCGGGCCTGCGGCGCGGCTTTGAGGAAGGCGATGGTGTGGCCGGCCAGACCGAGCGTGCAGTCGACCGCGATGGATCCGGGGTCCTGCAACGCCGGGGCGACCAGCGACACGCACTGCTCAAGCAGTACTGGCTGGTGAATCGAAGCATAATCAGTCATCAGAATCCCACCACCGGAAGCACGTCGTCGGCTATGTCGGCATAGCCTTGTTCCTTCTCGTTCAGATATCGTTCCCAAGCCTCGCGGTTCCAGATCTCGGCGCGGGTGCCCACGCCTATCACCACGATGTCGTCGCCGAGGTTCGCGTAGTCGCGCAGCATCTGCGGTACCAGCACTCGTCCCTGCTTGTCCGGGTCTTGGTCGACGGCTCCGGACAGGAACACGCGCAGGTAGTCGCGTGCGGCCTTGTCGCCCATCGACGTGTGCTGGATCTGGATGGCGATGCGACGGAACTCCGATTGCGGCAGGAGGTAGACGCACCGTTCCTGGCCGCGCGCCATGACGAGTCCCGCGCCAAGCTGGGAACGGAGCTTGGCGGGCAGGGCCATGCGGCCCTTCGCGTCGATTTTCGGGGTGTACGTGCCCAGCAACAGCGGGGGCAGGGCCATCGGCTCCGGCTGTGCGGAGGGGTTCGTGGCGTTCTGGACTTGCGAGTCGTCTGCCAACGTTCCACCTCCTAACCGTGAATCCGGATACACCAATCCACCACTGTACCCCACTTCTCACCACAAATCCCCACGAAATGGTTTTTCCACATAGTTTTAATGCGTATCCTCCACAACCGCTTCGGAGCGCCGTTGCGGCAGGACACATCCACACGGCTTCGTATTGCCCTTGCGCTACATTTGAATGCCTGAGTTTTCACCGAGAGAACGGACATCAATGCCGGGATTATCAACGCAATTGCACGAGGAACAGCAAGCGGTCGACCGCGCATACGCCCGCTTGGACGCCCTGCGATCGCAGACGCGCACGCGGTTGGATACGGTACGTGCGGCCGGCTCGCACGGGTCCCCCACCCAGCGCACGGAACGCGACTCGTTCGCCACCATGTACGAGGACCGGCTCACCCAGCTGCGCGCCATGGAAGACCGTCTGGTGTTCGGCCGACTCGATGACGTGAAGGGCGAGCGCCGGTACATAGGCCGCATCGGCCTGTCCAGCGAGAACCACGAGCCGATACTGACCGACTGGCGCGCCGAGGCGGCCCGCCCGTTCTACGAGGCGACGCCATCCAACCACGGCGACATCGTCATGCGCCGCCATATCACACTGAACTTCCGCGATGTCATCGGCATCGAGGACGAGGTGCTCGACGTCCATTCCGAGCAGGTGGACAAGGCCTCGAAGGCCGGGACGCTCACCGGCGAAGGCGCCCTGCTGGCATCGCTCAGTTCGCGCCGAACCGGCAAGATGACGGACATCGTCGCCACGATCCAGGCGGAGCAGGACCGCATCATCCGCTCAGATCTCAACAGGGCTCTGGTGGTGCAGGGCGGACCCGGCACCGGCAAGACCGCGGTCGCGCTGCACCGCGCCGCATACCTGCTGTACACGCACCGGCGCAAGCTGGAGCGCTCCGGCGTGCTGGTCATCGGCCCGAGCACGACGTTCCTGCGCTACATCGACCAGGTGCTGCCCTCGCTCGGCGAGACGGGCGTCGTCAGCCGCACCATCGCCGACCTCATCCCGGGCATCAAGGCGACCGCGACGGACACGCCGCTCGCCGCCAAGCTCAAGGGAGACCGTCGCATGGCGCAGGTCGTGGCCAACGCCATCGCGCTGCGCGAACGGGTTCCGCAGGACCTGCCCACCGTGCACGTGAACGGCTTCGCGGTCCGCATGCTCGACACCGATGTCAGGGCGGCCATCGACCAGGCGAAGCGCACGCGCCAGCCGCACAACAAGGCGCGGGAGACCTTCGTGCGGACCATGCTGATGGCGCTTCGGGACCGTTACGCCGAGCAGCTGGACTATACGCCGTCCGACGACGAGCTGAACGAGGCGCTGACGAACCTTCGCCTGAACGACAAGGTGAGGGTCGCGCTGAACCTCGCGTGGCTGCCGATGAACGGCACGTGGCTGATCGACAACCTGTGGTCCCATCCGCTCCGTCTTCGCGCGCTCGCGCCGTGGCTTGACGACGACGGCATCGCCGCGCTCACCCGCCCCAAGGGCGCCCCGATGACGCAATCGGACGTGCCGCTGCTGGACGAGGCCATGGAGCTTCTGGGGCCCGACCCCAAGATCGCGGCGCAGATCGCCGCCAAGAACGCGAAGCGCGCCCAGGAGGAGCAGTTCGCGCAGGACACCCTGAACTCGGTAGGTCTCGGGTCGGGCATCGTCTCCTCGCAGATGCTGGTCGACCAGATGAACGGCGAGGGCGGCGAGTTCATCGCACAGCGTGCCGCGGCCGACCGCGAGTGGACATACGGGCATGTGGTCGTCGACGAGGCTCAGGAACTGACCGCGATGGACTGGCGCATGCTGATCCGCCGGTGCCCGTCGCGCTCGTTCACCATCGTCGGCGACGTGGCTCAGACGTCTGCGCTCGGCGGCACGCGCCGCTGGGACCGCACGATGAACCGGCTGTTCGGCGAGCGGCGGTGGGATCTCAACGAGCTGACCATCAACTACCGCAATCCGCAGGAGGTTTCGGACCTGGCCTCGGACTTCGCGCAGAAGGCGGGACTGTATATCTCGACGGTCAACGCCGTGCGCACGATACCGGACGCCGTGCGCAGGATCATCGTCGACGGCGAATCCGACACGATCGCGACCGCGGCATCGCATGTCGCGCAGCTAGCCAAGCAGTTCGTGGATGCGGACGGAACCGGTCGCGTAGCGGTCATCGCCCCTTCCCACATGCTCGATCCGCTCCGATCCACTATCTTTTCAACGCTTCCGGGTACGCTGGGACAGCACGAGACGGACCGGCTGTCCGAGCAGCACGAGTGGGACGCGCAGATCAGCGTCGGTTCCACGGAGTCGGTCAAGGGACTTGAATTCGACGCCGTAGTGGTCGTACAGCCAGGACGTATCGAGCAGGATGCTCCCTCGCGCCTGGTGGCGGCTTCGGATCTCTACGTGGCTATGACCAGACCAACGCAGCGATTGGTTATAGTGCGGACAGGGGAAGACGAAACGGCTTTGCAGCTATAAGGTAGGTACCATGGCAAAAGCTCTGTTATTGGAAAACATTCACCCGGATGCGGCGCAATCGCTGCGCGATCACGGTTTCGAAGTGGAGACGCGCAAGGGCGCCCTGGGCGAGAAGGAACTCATCGAGGCGCTTGACGGCGTGAGCCTGCTCGGCATACGGTCCAAGACGCCCGTGACCGCAGCGGTCATCGACGCTTGCCCGTCCCTGACCGCGGTCGGATGCTTCTGCATCGGCACCAATCAGGTGGATCTCGATTATGCGGGCAAGCATGGCATCGGCGTGTTCAACGCCCCGTATTCCAACACCCGTTCCGTGGTGGAACTGGTGATCTGCGACATCATCTGCCTGATGCGCCGCATTCCCGCCCACACGCATCACATGCGCCATGGCTTGTGGGACAAGTCCGCTTCCGGCTCGCATGAGGTTCGCGGCAAGACCTTGGGCATCATCGGATACGGCAATATCGGCTCGCAGTTGTCCGTGCTGGCGGAGGCTCTGGGCATGCGCGTCGTGTTCTACGATATCGAGGAGAAGCTGGCGATGGGCAACGCCCACCGTTGCGAGACCCTTGACGAACTGCTGGAGCAGTCCGATGCGGTGACCCTGCATGTGGACGGCCGCAAGTCCAACACTGGCTTCTTCGGCGAGGACCAGTTCGCCCGCATGAAGCAGAATGCCATTTTCATCAACCTGTCCCGCGGCTTCGTCGCCAACCTGGACGCGTTGAAGCGTCATCTGGATTCCGGTCATCTTTCCGGCGCCGCGGTCGATGTGTTCCCCGTCGAGCCGAAGAAGAGCGGCGATCCGTTCGACACCGATCTCGCCGACGAGGACAACATGATTCTCACCCCGCATATCGGCGGCTCGACGCTTGAGGCGCAGAAGTCAATCGGGCATTTCGTCTCGCAGCGACTTGAGGACTACTGGGACAAGGGGTCGACCATGCTTTCGGTCAACCTTCCCCAGGTGACGTTGGGGCCGTGCAAGAGCGCTGCTCGAATCGCGCATCTGCATGCCAACCTGCCGGGCGTTCTCGCCCGCGTCAACCATGTGCTGGGCAAGGAGAACATCAACATCGCTGCGCAGTCTCTCGGAACCGAGGGCGAACTCGGCTACGTGGTCACTGACGTATCGCAGAAGCCCAGCCAGACCACGCTGGACGCGCTCAGCCACATCGAGGGCACGATTCGCATGCGCGTGATCAGCTGAACAAGCCGGTCATCGGTTTTCCACACGGCCCCTTCCGCTGTTCGATCATGGAAGGGGCCGGTCGCATATCAGGCGTCACATGTCGACGTCGGCATCGACATCAACATTGATTCGTGTCAGCGCAGTTTCGACCAGCGCAGTTCCGCTTCAGCACTGCTTCGCTCCGGCACTGCTTCGTTTCAGCACCGTTCCGTTTCAGTGCTGTTCCGCCTCGGCGTGCTTTTCCTTGCGCAGATCGTCTATGGCTCGCTGGAAGTCCTCAAGACCATCAAAATTCTGATACACGCTGGCGAATCGCAGGTAGGCGACCTCATCGAGCTCCCGTAGAGGAGCCAATATCGCCTTGCCGACATCGTCCGAATCGACTTCGGCAAGCCCCCTCGCCCTCAGATCCTCTTCGACGCGCTGACCGAGTGTGCGTAGATCGTCTTCGTTGATGGGCCGTCCCTGACAGGCCTTCCTCACGCCGGACACCACCTTCTTTCGGTCGAACGGCTCTACGTTTCCGGAACGCTTGCGCACCAACAACATGGTGCTTTCCACGGTGGTGAAGCGTTTGTGGCATATCTGACACACACGCCTGCGACGAATCGAGAACCCGTCATCACTGATTCTCGTATCGATGACCTTGGTATCGGAATTCTGACAATAAGGACAATGCATGACCTCAGAATATCGTAAGCGTTGACAAAGCCCCTTCCCCATGTCAACGGTCACGTCCGAATCCGGAAGCGGCCGGCGGTAAATGCCGAAGAAGCGATTCGAGAAAGCACTCATGGGGACGCACCGCTCCGAATTCGCCGGAATCAGACAATCGGCACCTTGAGCTGCTGCCCCACCTGCAACGAGACACCATCGAGATGGTTGAGCGATATCAGATCATCGATGGTGTCGCGCACATCGCCCCCATCAGGAGTGATGGCCGAGGCATATGACCACAAGGTGTCCCCCGGCTGCACGGTATAGCTGTACACTGCGGAGAGATCCGGCGCCGACCGGGCGACCTGCGGCATCAGCAGGCCGATCATGCACAGGCACAGCAGGGCGCCCATCATCGAGAACACTATCTTGCCGCGAAGAGTCAAACACATGGTCGAATGACCCTTCTTCGCCATGCGAACACCATGCTCGTCGCACACTCCGATAATCACCCGGGAATCACGCCGTCGCGCATCGGAAGAATCCATATTCCTCGAAAACGTTGGAACATCGCTGTTTCTGACATCGAACGCCACATCGCGCATCGCATCATGACGACTCGATGCACACTGGAGCCCCGCTGCCTCAATCATTTGTTCCATCATGTCGCCCTCCTTCTCGAACTCATGTTTCATAGAACAACTGTACTCATAGTGACACAGCGGTTCGACAAAAGCAACACGCCATATCGAACGAATGTTTGTTTTCATGGAACAAATCACGCTATGATTGAACGAAGATGAAAGGAGTCGACGTGAGCACACCAGCACCCACCTCGAAAAACGCCACGCGGCAACGCGATGACGCCCTGACCGAAAGGCAGCATCTGGTGCTTGATGCCATACGCAAGCACATTGCGGAACAGGGATTCGCTCCGTCCTTCCGAGAAATCGGCGAAGCTGTCGGGCTGAAGAGCCCGTCATCGGTCAAGCATCAGCTTCATGCGCTGGAGCGCAAGGGCTATCTTCATATCAGCGCCAACAAGGGCCGCGCCATCGAGTTGTATGATTCCGGCACGGACTCGCAAACCGCCACGGTACTCCCCTTCCCCGGGGACACGGAGGCCAGCGAGTCGATTCTCGCATCCCGTGACGTCCCGCTGGTCGGGCGCATCGCCGCCGGCGTCCCGATCACCGCCGAACAGCACATCGATGATGTCATGCGGCTACCGCAACGGCTTACGGGCAGCGGCAAACTGTTCATGCTCGAAGTGCACGGCGACTCGATGATCGACGCCGCCATCTGCGACGGCGACTACGTGGTCATACGCGAACAGCCGTCCGCAGTCAACGGCGACATCGTCGCCGCGTTGCTCGACGACGAGGCCACGATCAAGACGTTCCGCAAGGACAATGGCCACATCTGGCTGATACCGCATAACCCCGCATACTCCCCCATCGATGGCACCCACGCGCAGATCATGGGCAAGGTCGTCAGCGTGCTGCGTCGACTCTGACCGCAGCCAACCGTCCCGGACCTTGCAACTCAATACACTCGCGGCTCGATACGACGGATGGGTTGGGCAATCGCCCGATTTCAGGCAATCACCCAACCCATTGTCGTATCAAGCCGCGCAATGCGGCGTCCCATTCAGGAGTGCAGCTGTTCGGCGCTGGGCGAACGGTACCCCTGCGGTTCGAGCTGGAACGTGGTGTGGGGAATCGAGACGGGGAAATGCTCGCGCAGGCAGTCCTGCAGTTGGCTGAGCACATTCGCCGCCTGATCCATGCTCATGCCGGGTTCCACCACGACATGCGCCATGAGCATGGGCATGCCGGTGGACACGGTGCTCGCATGCAGATCATGGACGGCCACGACGTGGGGGATATTCTCCAGATGCGTACGTACTTCGTCGAGATTCAATCCGTCCGGGGTCTCCTCCAGCAGCACTTTCAGCGCATCGCGCAACAGCTTCACCGCACGTGGAATCATCAGCAGCGCGATCAGGCCGCCGGCGATGGCATCGAAGCCATCCCACCCGGTGAGCATCATGACCACGGCCGACGCTATGACCGCCACCGAGCCCAGGGCATCATTCACCACTTCGAGGAACGCGGCTTTCATGTTCATGTTGTCGTTATGCTGCCCGGCAAGGATGATGATCGAGCCGACATTGGCAGCCAGACCCAGAATGCCGAAGAACAGCAGCAGCCCACTGTCCGCCACATGTTCGGCGGATCCTCCGAACAGTCGCATCCCCGCCTCGATCAGCGCATACAATCCGACGAACAGCAGGATCATCGCTCCCGCCTCCGCGGTCAGCACCTCAAGCCGGGCCCAACCCCAGGTGCGGGAGCTGTTGGGCTTTCGACGCATAAGCACCGCCGTCACCGTCGATGCAATCAACACCGACATGTCCGTGAGCATATGCCCGGCATCCACCAGCAATGCCAGTGATCCGGTGATGATGGCGCCGACGATCTCCGCCACGAACACCGTGCCGGTCAAGGTCAGCGTCATCATAAGCCGTCGCTGGTGCGCCTTGCTGCCGCGCGTCACCTCGTTCACCGTTCCATGCATGTGCGGCATAGTGTACCTCTCCTTCTGCCTGCTATGTGAAACTGTTTCCTACAATCATTTTCAATAGCCCTAGAACGACGAAAACCTCGGCCGAAGCCGAGGTTTTCAAACAACAGGGTTCACTATACACCGAATCGAACGGCGCGCCGACGTTCTCTGTGAGCAGATGCGGGCGAATACCAGGACGAGGAGGACCCCTGCCGATAAACAAAACCACCCCCAGTCTCGCTTCACTCGATGGCCTTCCCACCGGGGAGGGCAAGATGAGAGCACCGCCGGCTCCTGACCGACAGCCGCGCCAGCATGGCAAGGCGCGAAGCAAGACTGAGGGCGGTTCATGCGCCGATCTGCACCGGCGCCCCGTCAATCAATCCGATATCAGAAGCCGAACTGGGCAGCGGTTTCCTTCAGCGTCTCAGCGGAGCGCTTCAGGGCGGCAAGCTCGCGGTCGGAGACAGGGGTGTTGATGGCGGTGTTGACGCCCTTACGGTTGAGCAGCGTCGGCACGGACATGCACACGTCGGAAATGCCGTGGAAGTCCTTCAGCATGGAGCTGACGGGCAGGATACGGTTGGAGTCGCGCAGGATGGCCTCGATGATGTCGACGCCGGACATGGCGATGGCGTAGTTGGTGGCGCCCTTGCCGTTGATGATCTTGTAGGCGGCGTTCTTGACTTCCTGGTGGATCTCCTCGCGCTTGGCGGCATCGAGCGGCTCGTGACCGGGCAGCGGGGTCCAGTCGCACATGGGGACGCCGCCGATGGTGGCGGAGGCCCACAGCGGGACTTCGGAGTCACCGTGCTCGCCGGCGATGTAGGCGTGCACGTTCTTGACGTTGACGCCGGTCTGCTGGGCGATCAGGAAGCGCAGACGAGCGGAGTCCAGGTTGGTGCCGGAACCGAAGATCTGGTTGGTCGGCAGGTCGGACAGCTTCTGGCACACGTGCGTGACGACGTCCACCGGGTTGGTGATGAGCATGTAGATGGCGTTCGGGGCGACCTTCATCATGTTCGGGATGATGGACTTCATGATGTTGATGGTCGCGCCGGCGAGGTCGAGGCGGGACTGGCCGGGCTTCTGACGGGCACCTGCGGTGATGACGACCATGTCGGCGTCACGGCAGATCTCAGGGTCATCGGAACCGTCGATGGAGACGGTGGGGTAGAAGCTGGAGCCGTGCTGCATGTCGAGGACTTCGGCTTCGACGTGCTCCTTGGCGATGTCTTCGAGGACGATCTGACGGGCGACACCGCGCTGGGCGGCGGCGAAGGCGAGCGTGGAACCGACTGCGCCGGCACCGACGATGGCGAGCTTTGTGGGCTTAATGGGTGAATCCACCATGTTTGCTAGACCTCTCTTAGCACAGTGCCCCGTGTTTGGCGGGGTTCATTTTGACAACACACTTACTGTATCTACACATGATGACGTTTGCGCTGATTGCCGTAGTCATTATCGCCCCGAAGGCAAGGTGATTTGCGTCACATTGTTGTGAACGCTCACAGACATTGCGTCAGCGGCAATGGGTAGAACACTCAATCGACATCATGCTCGGCATCGATGTGATCGCTGCCATCACCGTCCGTCTCATCGATCGCCCTATCGACGATCTGGGCGGCGAGTCGGCGGTCCACATCCGCCTCGATCCATATGCCATCGGCGCGATAGTCGACGGAATCGACGTTGCCGTATTCGCGCACGTGCGACAGCAGCGAACCGGCGTCGTAGGGCAGCAGCGCAGACACGTGCACGCCCGGAACGGGCAGCATAGATTCGATGCGCCGCAGCAGGTCGTCAAGACCCTCTCCCGTGGCGGCGGACACCAGACTCGCCTCCGGTTCGAGCGCCGCCAGCCGCTCGCGTGTGGCCGCATCGATTCGGTCAATCTTGTTGAACACGACGACGCGCGGTATCTCCTCGGCCCCTTCGATGTCGGCGAGCACGTCGTTGACGGCGTCAATCTGCGAGAACGGGTCGGGGTGCGAACCGTCGACCACATGTAGGATGATGTCGGCTTCGGCGACCTCCTCCAACGTGGATTTGAACGCCTCGATCAGCTGGGTCGGCAGGTTTCGCACGAAGCCGACGGTGTCGACGTAGGCGTACAGTCGCCCGTCCTTGGCCCGGGCTCGACGCACCGCAGTGTCGAGCGTGGCGAACAGGGCGTTCTCGACCAGCTCCGCGGAACCGGTGAGACGATTCGTCAGCGAGGATTTGCCGGCGTTCGTATATCCGACAACGGCGATGGTCGGCAGCCCGTACCGTCGACGCGAACCGCGCTTGACCTCACGGGCCGGGGCCATCTGCGCGATCTGGCGCCGCAATCTGGCTATCCGGCTCCGGATGACGCGACGGTCCATCTCGATCTTCGTCTCGCCCGGGCCTCGCGATCCGATGCCCGCGTCGGCCCCGGCCGCACGGCCGCCCGCCTGACGCGACAGCGACCCGCCCCAACCGCGCAGACGCGGCAGCATGTATTCAAGCTGCGCGAGCTCCACCTGTGCCTTGCCTTCACGGCTGGTGGCGTGCTGGGCGAAGATGTCGAGTATCACCGCGGTGCGATCCACCACCTTGACCTTGGTGGCATCCTCCAGCGCACGCCGCTGGCTGGGCGGCAGATCATCGTCGACGACGATGGTGTCAGCCTCGTTCACGGCGACGATGTCGGCCAGCTCGCGGGCCTTGCCCGAACCCACGTATGTGGCGGAGTCGGGCTTGTACCGATGCTGCAGCAGACCATCGCACACCACCGCTCCGGCGGTCTCGGCCAGTGCGGCGAGCTCGCGAAGCGACTCCTCGGCCTGAGCCGCGGTGGTGGTCATGCTGGACCACACGCCCACCAGCACCACACGCTCAAGGCGGACCTTGCGGTATTCGACTTCGGTGACGTCCTGCAGCTCCCCGAGACCCGCGACATGCTTGAGCTGGTTGCGGGATTCGCGCTCCTCCCACTCCTCGGCGTCCCGTTGCCCGACGTGCCCATCGCCGTTCTCGTCCAGCAAGACGTCCGACTGGTCGGCCAGCACACCGGTCAGCACCGGCTCTTCCTGTTCGCCCGGCTGACCGGCCTGATTCGCATCAACGGTATTCTGTTGGCTCAATGGCACCTCTGCTGTCACTCATGCTCTCTGCTCGTCATCCGCCACTCGGTATCCGTCACTCGACATCTGTCACTCGGCATCCGACACGAAACGCCCCTGCAGGCATGAACCACACCACGGTGGTCCGCATCGCAGGTGATCCGCATCGCATGCACGATGGTGAGTACGGAACGACGTTCTCCAAACGCTTGCCATTATCTGTGGATTGGCAGACAAGGCGTGCGATGAATCGGGAAGACGGTTTCGATGCGCTGGTACCGCTTCCGTGTTCCGTCCTCGCTGTTCGAGATCCGGCGGAACACGCCAACGAATCGATACGCCTGAATCCGCGTCACCGGGTCGGCGGACTTGGCGAACGTTATACGGATGTCATTGGGGTCGCCGTCGCCGACCGGATCCACCAGATCGGCGTCCTCGTTGTATTCGTAGATATAGGTGCCGTCATCGGACAGCCGGTTGTTCCAACCGTTTGCCACGGCCTTCCCGCCTATGGCGAGCTTCGGGAACCAGACTCGATATCGGTCGCCGTACCATTGGCGCATCACGCTGGGGACGAACCAGGATTCCTGAAATCTCTTGTACTCGGAACCGCACAGCGTGTTGACCGCGTCGGCGATTCGGGGAAAGCCGACGTCATCCGCAACGCTGACGGCGTCCCTCGTCTTGTAGAACTCCTTGTAATCGACGTAGGCTTCCGTCCACGGCGTGAACTCGTTCGCCTGCCTGCGCCGTTCGATCTCTGCACGTATCCGCCGCACGCAGTCGTCGATGGATCGCTCCACCTGCTCATACGATCCGGAAACATCCACATGCAACGCCCGATAGTCCTCGCCGCGAATCTGACGCAGCACGTCCGTGATGGTTATCTCGCGCTCGCGGTCACGTTCCCGTTGCCTCTGATGATAGGCCTCATCGCATTCCACCCCGATCATCGCCTGAGGAAAATACAGGTCCACGAAAGACCGACGCCCGTCAGGCCACAACACCAGCTGTTGCGTGACCGGCTTGACATCGTCCATCGCCAACCGGTTCCATATGGCATTGACGACGTAATTCTCGTAATCCTTGCGCTTCGTCCTCGAAAGCGCACGAATCAGGTATCCCAGTTTATCCGCACCACTCATGATCCCATCCTTTCGCCATTGATGGCGGAATCCATCCGCCCGACAATTGCATTGTGCACCACGCAATGTCACTGCGGTAGATATCTACCGGATAATTGCGCCAGAAAGCATTCTCGAAGAGGCGCAGCGCTCTCGAAGGCATAGGAATCCGCAGCCCTCCCCCGCTAACCATGCCTTTGACTATCATGGTTCCAAGTCGGAAGCCATCACTCATCTATATGCGGGAGAACGAATGAAAACGCAGCATGCCTCGGACGCCTCGAAGCGGGACGGGAACGCCACCGAACAGTATTTCGCCGCCGAACCGTCCTCCGAGGACGTTCGCCGTCGCATGAAGGTGACGCTGCGCGGGCAGGATGCCGTGGTCGAGGTGTCGAACGGCGTGTTCTCCGGCTCGCGCCTGGATCTGGGCACGTCGGTGCTGCTGCGCGAGGTGCCGGAGCCGCCGGAGACGGGGACGCTGCTGGATCTGGGCTGCGGATGGGGACCCGTGTCGCTTGCGCTGGCGTTCGCCTCGCCCAAGGCCGACGTCTGGGCCGTGGACGTGAACGAACGCGCGCTCGACCTGACCCGCGCCAACGCCAAGTCCAACGGCTGCGAGCACATCCATGCCGCGTCGCCGGAGCAGGTGCCGGCCGATCTGACGTTCGACGCGATCTGGTCGAACCCGCCGATCCGCATCGGCAAGGACGCGCTGCACGACCTGCTGATGACGTGGCTGCCGCGGCTCACCCCCGCAGGCGCCGCGTACCTGGTGGTGCAGAAAAACTTGGGCGCCGACTCGCTGATCCCCTGGCTCGCCACCGCGCTGGGCGACGATTATGAGGTGTCGAAGTATCATTCCGCGAAGGGATATCGCGTCATTGAAGTGTTGAGGAACAAGTAAACGGATGAAATTCACATATCCTTCCGAGCTGCCGGTCTCGGCGGCTCGCGATGACATCGCCAAGGCGGTGTCATCAAGCCAGGTCGTCATCGTCTCGGGCCAGACCGGTTCGGGCAAGACCACGCAGCTGCCGAAGATCCTGCTGGAGCTCGGCCGCGGTACGCACGGCCGGCAGATTGTGCACACGCAGCCGCGCAGGCTCGCCGCGCGAACCGTCGCCGAACGCATCGCCTCCGAAATGGGCGTCCATCTGGGCGACGAGATCGGCTATCAGGTGCGGTTCACCGACGAGACGTCGCCGAAGACCCGGCTGCGCGTCGTCACCGACGGCATCCTGCTGGCGCAGATCCAGCGCGACCCCCAGCTGCGGCAATACGACACGATCGTCATCGACGAGGCGCATGAGCGCAGCCTGAACATCGACTTCCTGCTCGGATACCTCACCGCGCTGCTGCCGAAACGTCGCGACCTGAAGCTGATCATCACCTCGGCGACCATCGATTCGGTGAAGTTTCAGGAGCATTTCGAGCATGCGCTGCACGAGAAGGTTCCAGTCATCGAGGTCTCCGGCCGCACCTACCCCGTGCAGGTCGTCTACGAGCCGCTGGGCACCGCGCCCGCGCTGATGCGGCACGTGCCCGGATTCGAGACCGGCGCGATGCCCGGCGAGGAATCGTATGCCGAACTGTCGGCGGCGCCCTCCGACGGCGGCCGGGACCGTGGCTCATCTCGCGAACCCGACATGGACATGCCCACGGCGGTCGCCAGGGCGTGCGCGGAGCTCATCATCCATTCCAGCCATGAGCGCGGCGCCCGCGACATCCTCGTGTTCGCCTCCGGCGAGCGCGACATCCACGAGTTCGAGAACGCGCTGCGCCGCCATTACGGCCCGCGCGCCGACGACATGCGCCACCCCGATGCCATCGAGATCATGCCGCTGTTCGCCCGCCTGTCGTCCAAGGAGCAGCACCGCGTCTTCGAGCCGCACACGCACCAGCGCATCGTCATCGCCACGAACGTGGCCGAAACGTCACTGACCGTGCCGGGCATCCGCTACGTGGTCGACCCGGGCACGGCCCGCATCAGCCGGTATTCGAAGACCGCCAAGGTGCAGCGGCTGCCCATCGAGCCGATCAGCCAGGCGAGCGCCGATCAGCGGTCCGGCCGGTGCGGCCGTATCGCGGACGGCATCGCCATCCGCCTGTATTCGCGTGAGGACTACGAGACCCGCCCTCGGTTCACCGAGCCGGAGATCCTGCGCACATCGCTGGGTGCCGTGGTGCTGCACATGCTGTCGGTGGGCGTCGCCCGTACGGCCGAGGATGTGACGAATTTCGGGTTCATCGACCCACCGGACATGAAGGCGGTCTCCGACGGCTTCAACGAGCTGACGGAGCTCAAGGCGATCGGCCGCAAGCGCGGCGAGGTGACGCTGACGCATGTCGGACGGCAGCTCGCCCGCATCCCCATCGATGTCCGTCTCGGCCGCATGGTGATCGAGGCCGCGAAATCCAGCACGCCCGACACGTTGGCTGCCGTGCTGGTGATCGTGGCGTTCCTGAGCCTTCAGGATCCGCGTGAACGCCCGGACGAGGCCCGGGATGAGGCCGACCGCATCCACAACCGGTATGCGGATCCGTCCAGCGACTATCTGACCGCGCTGAACATCTGGGACCGTATCTTCCAGGCCGATGGCGAGCCGAGCAACAATGCGCTGCGCCGTATCTGCAAGAGCGAGTATTTCAGCTGGCTGCGCGTACGCCAGTGGAAGGACCTGGTCAATCAGCTGACGGAGATGTGCCGCGAACTCAAGTTCAAGGTCGGCTCCCCGCAGCCGGCCTCCCGCCCCGATCTGGCGGTACGCCAGCTGCCGATCAACCAGCAGGCGGCCCATTCGCTGTGCTGCTCGTGGGACGACCGCGGCATTCACACGTCGATGCTCTCCGGCCTGCTGTCGATGATGGGCATGCAGATCGTGCGCGAGCCGAAGGCCTCCGATTTCGCCGGTCTCAAGGGCGCGGCGAAGGCCAAGGCCATCAAGCGGGCTCAGAAGATGGCGAAGAACGACTATCAGGGCGCGCGAGGCACTCATTTCGCATTGTTCCCGGCCTCGGCCGTGGCCAAATCCACCCCGCAGTGGGTGATGAGCACGGAACTGGTGGAGACGAGCCGCCTGTGGGCGAGGTACAGCGCCGCCATCGACCCGGCGTGGGCCGAGCCGCTGGCCGGGCAGCTGACCCGCACCACGTATGCGGAGCCGCACTGGTCTGGTTCGCGCGGCTCCGCCGTCGCCACGGCGAAGGTGCTGCTGTACGGTCTGCCGATCATCTCGGACCGCACCGTGCAATGGGGGCGCATCAACCCCATGGAGGCCCGCGACTTCCTGATCCGGCAGGGCCTTGTCGAGGGGGACGTCCAGCAGCGGTTCAGCTATGACGATTTTTTGGCCCGAAACCGCGACATCCTGGACGAGGCGGCCGAGGACGCCAGTCGCACCAGGCAGGTCTCGCAGTCCGTCAGCGACGAGGACCTCTACGACTTCTACCAGTCGGTCATCCCCAATGACGTGACCTGCGTCGCCGACCTGGCGAAATGGTGGAAGCGCGAGCACGGCGAACACCCGCATCTGCTCGATTTCGACCCGGACAAGGTCGAACGCCTGTCATCGGCGGAGTCGGTGAGCCTCGCCGACTATCCGGACCATTGGCATGCGCTCGGCACGGACGGCCAGCCGATCGACCTGCGGCTCAGCTACATCTACGACCCGCACGACCCCGCCGACGGCGTGACCGTGCACGTGCCGCTCAAGGCGCTGTCCCGTCTGACACCGGAACAGTTCACATGGAACGTTCCCGGACTGCTCGACGAGCTGATCGTGGGGCTGATCAAGTCCCTGCCGAAATCACTACGCGTGCAGTTCGTGCCCGCACCGGACACCGCGCGCAAGATCCGCGCATGGATAGACGACCGGTATCCGGCCCTGCCCGGCACCGGCACATCCGACGGCCAGGGCCACGCATGGCCCGACCTGCCGCACGTGTTCACCCAAGCGGCGATCGACACCGTGGGCGCTCAGATCCACCCGGAGGTGCTGACCGGCGAACTATGGGAGAAGCTGCCCGCCTACCTGCGGATGACGTTCTCCATCGAGCAGCAACTCCCCGCGCCGCGCAACACACGCGGACGGCGGCATGCACGCGGCCCGGTGAAGGTACTGGGTTCGGGCAAATCCCTGACCGCGTTGCAACGGCAGTTCGCCGAACAGGCGGAGGCATCCGCCCGGCGCATGGTCGAACACAAGGCGGAACAGGCCGCCAGCCAGGGCAAACTGGTCGAGCAAGCCAACCTGCTGCACAAGGCCGGGGCGACGAGCGAGTCGCGCGCGGTGATGCTGTGGCGGGGCGCCCTGGACGCGCTGCGCATGCCTTCGGAGCGTATCTCGTCTCGGTGGCTCGGCGCCGAGGCGCTGATGCTCGCGTCGGCGCCATACCCCTCCACCAAGGCGCTGGTGGAGGACCTGCAGCTGGCCACCGTCAAACGTCTGCTGCCGAACATCGACACGCTCCCCGACGACGATGCGCTCGCCGATGCGGTGATGGGGGTGACCGAGGTCTACGAGGACACCGTCTATGCACTCGCCCATGATGTCATCGCCATCCTGCGTGCGTACACGAATGTCGACAAGGCGACCTCCGGCAAGGCCGACCTGCCGATGCTGTCGGTGCTGCAATCGGTGCGCGAGCATATCGCCACGCTGGTGTTCCCCGGGTTCATCGGCGCGACGCCGCCCGCCGCCCTGCCGCGCATACCGAAGTATCTGGAGGCCAACCTGATCCGTCTCACCAAGGCGAAGAACGACAAGAACCGCGACGTGCGATGGGCCTGGGAGGCCGACGAGGCGCGACAGCTGGTCGACAAGGCTGTTCAGCGTGCCAAGACGGAGCCCGCGGGCCCACGCCATGAGGCACTGACGAAACAGGCCGACGACGCGCGCTGGATGCTGGAGGAGTTCTACGTCTCTCTGTGGGCCCAGGAGCTTGGCACCGCGAAGCCGGTCAGCTTGCAGCGAATCAAGAAAACGCTCGGCAAATAGCGCTGTGCGCGGCCTCTCCCCCGTCGCCGCGCACGGCCAGTCCGCGCATCCAACATATCCCCGCGCTACAATGACGGACGATGACAACACGTAAGAAGCAGGTGAACAACACCGGGCGGACCGGAGGACGGAACGGCGGCAAGCAACGCAACCGCCGGCCCGGTACGCCCGCCAAGAAAAACATCAGGGGAAACAACACCAAAAACACCAGGCACGGCACAGCGGCACGGTCCGCGATCCACCGCCCGAAGCCGAAGGCCCGACGCAACACGCTGCGCCGCTGGTGGAAGCGGGCTGGATGGCGCAGGCGCATCCTCGCCACGGCGGGCACCGCGCTGGCGGCGGTGTGCGCCGTGGCGCTGGCGTGGGGCACCACCTCGTTCGTCGGACAGCGCATCGCGCTCGTGACGGCCGAGGAACGACAGCAGGATCTGGGCGACCGATACGGTTTCGACCCGGGCAACATCATCTCCGACGGCCAGTTCTTCAACGGCTATGCGATGAGCCGCACCGAAGTGCAATCGTTCCTCGATGAGCACGGCGGCGACTGCACCGGGACGGGATGCCTGAAAAACCGCACGTTCGACACCACGGACCAGCCCGATGACCGGTACTGCGACGGATACGACGGCGCCAAGGGAGAGACTGCGGCGACGATCATCGACAAATCGTCGCGATCATGCGGCATCAGCCAGAAAGTGCTGCTCACCGTACTGCAGAAGGAACAGCAGCTCGTCACCGCGAGCAAGCCGACCGACTTCCAGTTCAAGGCGGCCATGGGTCTGAGCTGCCCCGACGACAACGACTGCGACCCGCAGTACGCAGGCTTTTTCCGGCAGGTCTACGGCGCGGCGCATCGATACAGGTATTACGTGCGGCATGAGGCATCATACGGTTACCATGTCGGCAAGCTCAACTTCGTCAGGTTCCATCCGAACACGAGCTGCGGCGGCGCCAACGTGGTCATCGGCAACAAGGCGACCGCACTGCTGTACATCTACACGCCCTACCAGCCGAACGAGGCCGCGCTCGCCGCTGGAGCCGGGGAAGGAGACTCCTGCTCCAGCTACGGCAACAGGAACTTCTCGATCATCTACCGGGGATGGTTCGGAGACGCAAGGCACTGAGACGGCCATTGCCGGCCCGCATGCGGAACTGCGGCAGAAAACCGACCTTCGCCATGTGTCTGTAATGCGGCAGCACCGCATAATTCGGCGCGAGCGCGCACAGGATGTTGCCGGCGAGGAACACGCCGATCAACGTCAGATGGGTGGCGAACCGCGACACCAGATTGCCGACCGTGACCTCTAAGACCCGCAACCCGTGGGCGATGTCGGGCAGGATGCCCACGACCACGAAATCGCTCATGCCCAGCACGAAACTGGACGCGATCAGCGTGACGGCCGGCAGCGTGAAGAAGCGTTCGCTCCCCTGCCGCCCACGGATGGCGGAACCGGACATGACCGTACCCCTGCTGTTTTTCTCTTCTTCCAGACGGAACATACATTAGCGGCACCTCCTGCCGCGCAAGGCCCCCGAGACGCGCCGAAGACGCACGGCCCATCATTCACCGGCGATTTCGACGGTCTTCACCTTCCGGCGCTCGCGCTGCACCGGCACGCCGCCTACAATGGGAGAAGACATGCATCACCGTGCGCGGCCGAGAGACAAGGGAACAGGCATGGGATTGTTCAGCAGGCATCATGACGACGATTATGTATCGCCGTTCGATGTGGACGATTCGCCGGCGTACATCAGCATCGATTCCCAGACCTCGCAGGTCGACGAGCCGGCGTATCAGCAGCCCAAAAGCGGCCGAATCAGCCCCGATGCCGATCGTCGCCGACCGGCAGGCAAGCCGGCCGCCCCGAGCCCCGCAGACAAACCAGGGCCGGCACGGACCGGAGCGGGCGATGCGCCCCTCAATCTGCCCTACAACGGCCATCCATATCGCGGCGGCTACGGACACGTGCAGTCCAAGAGCGACCGCAAACCCGGCGGAGCCACGAAGCGCCAGCGCCGATCCTGGGTTGCCGTCATCGCCATAATCGTGTTCGCGCTGGGATCAAACCTGGTGAGTCATATCATCAGCACAGGCGGCAGCAGCGACTCGGACGACTCATCGTACTCATTCAAGTCGCCCTCCCAAGACAGCAAGCCGACCCGCGTGAAAACCGGCGAGACGACATCGTTCGGCAACCGGAAGGCCACGGTCACCATAGCCAAGGCGACCACCGGCCCCACGGATCACGACGGGCACAAGACGGTGATCATCACCTACCATTGGAAGAACACCGGCGATGCCAATACGACCTTCGGGGAACTCGCCATGGACCTGCAGGTATATCAGAGCGGCATCGGCCTGAACAAAACCTACCTGCACAGCCGCGGCGGCTCATCCATCGAAGGGTACAAGACGCAGTCGGACGACATCAAGATCGCCAAGGGCGAGGAAAGCGACGCGACCATCGCGTACCAGCTGGACGACGCGACGGGCGACCTGTACGTCGTAGCCAATCAGGCGACCCGCTACCATGAGGGCATCGTGTCCGCGTTCAAGGCACCGACCAGCGGCACGCAATACGAGCAGGTCCAGCCTGACGACATCGCTCCCGCCCCGAAAGCCACCGAGGCGGAGAAGCGCAAGATGAAGCGGATCAGCAGCTACAGCGGGGATGCCCTCGTCTCCATCGACGACGTGGCGACGGGCCCCGACGACTATCAGGGCCGTCACACCATCATCGTCACCATCACATGGGTGAACCAATCCGAGGCCAATGAGCCATTGTCCAACGCCGCGAAGCTCACCGTCACGCAGGACGGCTCCCAGCTGGAAATGAACTACTACACCGAGCCGCCGCTCCCACAAGGGTACGAGAACATGAGTTTCAGCCGCTCCGTCCAGCCGGGGGTCCTGGCCAAGGCGACGGTCTCCTATGTGGTCGAAGACCCGGGCCAGCCGGTCAAGGTTCGCCTGTCCAGCACCTACGGGAGCAACGACATGGCCACCAAGAAGATGACGCCGCGCAAGGTCGAGTGACCGCAGCGGCATCCTGCGGCGGTCGGTTCGGCAAGCAAAAACGGTGTGGGGATGATGGCCGGATCAGCAGCCATCATCCCCACACCGTTTCTTGTTTGCCGGTAGTCGGCCGGTTTCACGTCACGTCAGAGCTTGGGCAGATACTTCTTCAACTCGTACGGCGTGACCTGGCCACGGTATTCGTCCCATTCCTGATGCTTGTTGCGCAGGAAATACTCGAACGCATGCTCGCCGAGCACGTCCGCGACGAAATCGGACTTCTCCATGATCTTCAGTGCGGCGTCCAGCGAATCCGGCAGCGGCTCGATGCCCATCGCCTGACGTTCGGCGTCGGTCAGCTCCCACACGTCGTCGCTGGTCGGCTCGCCCAGCGTCATCTGCTGTTCGATGCCGTCCAGACCGGCGGCGAGCAGCACCGAATACGCCAGATACGGGTTCGCCACCGGGTCGAGTCCACGGAACTCCATACGCGCGGAGTTGCCCTTGCCGGGCTTGTACTGCGGGATGCGCAGCAACGCGGACCGGTTGTTGTGACCCCAGCAGATGTAGCTCGGCGCCTCAGCACCACCCCACAGTCGCTTGTACGAGTTCACGAACTGGTCGGTGACCGCGCAGATCTCCGCCGCATGATGCAGGATGCCCGCGGCGAACTGTCGGGCGGTCAGGGACATGTTGAACTCCTGGCCGGCCTCGTAGAACGCGTTGGAATCACCCTCGAACAGGCTCAGGTGCGTGTGCATGCCGGAACCGGGCGCGTCGGCGAGCGGCTTGGGCATGAAGCTGGCGTGAATGCCGCGCTCCAGCGAGATTTCCTTGACGACCGTGCGGAACGTCATGATGTTGTCGGCCGTGGTCAGCGCGTCGGCATACCGCAGGTCGATCTCGTTCTGGCCGGGACCCGCCTCATGGTGCGAGTATTCGACGGAGATGCCCATCTGCTCCAGCATGTTGACGGTGGCGCGGCGGAAGTCCATGCCCGGACTGCGCGGCACATGGTCGAAATAGCCGCCCTCGTCGATTGGAGTCGGCGCCTTCGACCAGTCGGTCTGGTTCTCGAACAGATAGAACTCAATCTCCGGGTGCACGTAAAACGTGAAACCCTTCTCCTTCGCCTTGGCGAGCGCACGCTTGAGCACGTGGCGCGGGTCACCCAGGGACGGCTCGCCGTCGGGCGTGAGAATGTCGCAGAACATGCGCGCGGTACCCTGCGGGCCGCCACGCCACGGCAGTATCTGGAACGTGGACGGGTCGGGCTGCACGATCATGTCGTCCTCCGACACGCGCGTCATTCCCTCGATGGCGGAACCGTCGAAGCCAAGCCCCTCCTCGAACGCCGCCTCCAACTCGGCGGGCGCGATGGCCACGGATTTCAACGTGCCCAGCACGTCAGTGAACCACAACCGAATAAAGCGCACGTCGCGTTCCTCGACCGTGCGCAGGGCAAACTCTTGCTGCTTATCCATAATCCCTCATGGTTTCACGTCCGTGTTACGAGACTCGTTAACATGCCATCAGACACGCCGGGGCATCGCCGGAATGTCGCTCCCGCGTCGGCGTTATCGTGGAGCCATGAGCGAGAACCATCCCATCATCGATATGTCATGGCACATGGCCGACACGCCGCTGGGGCAGGCCAAGGCCGGCATCGCGCTGCGCAAGACCACACCGTTGGAGAGCCACGCCGACTGGAAGATCGTGTCGCGCCGGCGCGACGTGATCGGGCTTTTGGAGGAACAGTCGGCGCAGCGGGTGCCGGATCTGATCCCGCTGAGGTACTACCGCATGAGCGATTCCGCGTTCACGTTCTACCGCGGCACCGCGCTCATCATGGCGAACGACCTCGCGCACACGCCGACCACCGGCATCCCCGTCCAGGCGGTCGGCGACGCGCATATCGGCAATTTCGGCATGTTCCGCTCCCCCAGCGACCGGCTCGTGTTCGACATCAACGACTTCGACGAGACAACCACGGGACCGTGGGAATGGGACGTGAAGCGGCTCGCGGTGTCCGTGGAGATCTGCGGGCGGGCGAACGGCATCAAGGAGAAGGACCGGCGCAACGCGGTCGCACGCTGCGTGCACTCGTACCGCGACCATATCCGCCAGTTCTCGCAGATGGACTTCCTCGACGTCTGGTACGACCATCTCGACGTGGAGGCGGCGCTCGACCATTACGAAAGCACGGTGAACGGCAAGCGCAACCGCACGTTGCGCGACGCCGCGCTGCGCGCGTCGGTGCGTGATTCCGACCATGCGGCCGCGAAGCTCACCTATCTTGACAGCGGCGAGAAGCGGCTGCGGTTCCGCTCGAAGCCGCCGGAGCTGGTGCCGATCAGCGAACTGCAGGACTATGCGGATCTCGGGGTGCTGCGGGAGAGGCTGGACGCACTGTATGACAGCTACCGGCAAAGCCTGTACGAGGACCGGCGTTATGTGCTGAACCGTTACCGGTACCATGACACCGCCCGCAAGGTCGTGGGCGTCGGCTCGGTCGGAACCCGCGCCTGGGTGTCGATTCTCACCGGACGGGGGCTTGACGACCCGCTGATGCTGCAGATGAAGGAGGCCAACGAGTCGGTCTTCGAACGGTTCGTCGGCCGCTCGCCGTATGCGACGCATGGCGAGCGTGTGGTGCAGGGGCAGAAGCTGATCCAATCCACCGCCGACGTGCTGCTCGGCTGGGCGAGTTTCGTGGCGGAGGACGGCCGGCCGCGCGACTATTACGTGCGCCAATTCTGGAACGGCAAGGGCTCGATCGACATCGATCATCTGAACGCGCTGGGATTGTCGGATCTGGGCCGCATGTGCGCATGGTGCCTGGCGCACGCGCATGCCCGCACCGGCGACAGCGTGGCCATCGCCAACTATCTTGGGGGCACCGACGAGTTCGACCAGGCGATAGCCGCGTTCGCCCAGGCGTATGCGGAGCAGAACGAGGAGGATTACTCCCTGTTCAGGAAGCTCATCAAGAAGGGCGAGCTCCCCTGCTCGAAGAAAAGCGGCGCGAAGAAGTGAGCAGGGGCCGCCGGCCGCCCAGCCGACGGTGACGGGCGGCGGGGGGCGGCCCCCGTCGACAGCCGTATCGGTCAGCGGGCGACTTCGAGCGCCTCTTCGAGCGTGAACGCACGGGCGTACAGCGACTTGCCGAGGATGGCCGAGTCCACGCCGAAATCGGCGAGGATCTTGATATCGCGCAGGTCGTCCAGCTTGCTGATGCCACCGGAAGCGGTGACCTTGGCATCGGTGCGTTCCGCGACCTCGCGCAGCAGGTCGATGTTCGGGCCGCTCATCATGCCGTCCCGCGCCACATCGGTGACGACGTAGCGGGAGCATCCGACCGAGTCGAGGAACTTCATCGTCTCGAACAGGTCGCCACCCTCCTTGACCCATCCGCGGGCGGCGAGCGTGTGGCCGCGCACGTCAAGTCCGATGGCGACGCGGTCGCCGTACCGCTTGATGACCGAGGCGGTCCATTCGGGGTTCTCCAACGCGGCGGTGCCGATGTTCACGCGGGCCGCTCCGGCCTCCAGCGCGGCGGACAGCGAGTCGTCGTCACGCACGCCGCCGGACATCTCGATGTTGACCTTGTCGCCGAGCTCATGAACAATCTCACGCAGCTGCGCGCGGTTGTTCCCCGTGCCGAACGCCGCATCCAGATCGACGAGATGAATCCACTCGGCGCCGGCCTCGACCCACGTGCGGGCCGCTTCGAGCGGGCTGCCGTAGTCGGTCTCTGAGCCGGATTCGCCCTGGCGCAGGCGCACGGCCTTGCCGTCGCGCACGTCGACCGCGGGAAGCAATGTGAGTGACATGGTTGTTCTCCTTTGGAATCGTTGAAGTCGTTGAGGCTCGGGGCCCGCCGTCCGCGTTGCCGGGTGAGTCGGGGTTCCCGGCCGCGCCGGCTGGTCATGCCGTTCAGCCGGCTACTTCGAGAACGTGCCGACCCAGTTGCGCAGCAGCTGTTTGCCGGCGTCGGCGGACTTCTCGGGGTGGAACTGGGTGACCGACAGCGGGCCGCGCTCATAGGCGGCGACGAATCTGCTGCGGCCATACGTGCACCACGTGATATGCTCGTCGCCGCCCAGATCGACCTGCTCGGCGCTCAGATCCTTCGCGGTGGCGCTCATCGCCGCGTAGGAGTGCACAAAATAGAACCGTTCGTTCTCCACGCCTTCGAGCAGCGCGGAACCGGACGGCGCTTCGACCGTGTCCCATCCCATGTGCGGCACGACATCGGCATCCAGCAGATCGACGGTACCGCCGATCAGTCCAAGTCCTTCGGTGGTGTCTGCGTGCTCGTTGCCGCGCTCGAACATGATCTGCTCGCCCACGCACACGCCCAGCACAGGGCGGCCGGCACGCAGACGGTCGAGGATGACGCGGTCGCCCGACACCTCGCGCAGGCCGGTCATGCAGGCGGCGAACGCGCCGACGCCGGGCACGACCATGCCGTCCGCCTCAAGCGCCTGCCGGTAGTCGGAGGTCAGTGTCGTGTCAAGGCCGAGATTGGCGAGCGCACGCACCATGGAACGCACGTTGCCGAATCCATAGTCGAATACCACCACCGATGTCATGTCGTCTCCTTCAGTCTGAAAATCCTTGGCTGCACGGGCACGGGCGGCGTCAACCGCCGGCCGCCCGATTATTCAATGCGCGACGAGCCGCGCCCGAACTTCGTGTGTTCCGCGATGACGGCCATGGCCTGGTCATGGTCGAGATCCGCGGACTGTTCGACTTTCATGCCGGTGCCGATCAGGCCGTCCTCGTCGGTGATGCCAAGCAGCAGATCCTCCACGAACGGCGCCGTCGATGTGAACAGCAGCGGCGGGGCGATCGTCTGCCCCGGCTTGCCTTGCAGATAGACGGTCGCCTCCAACTTGTCCGCACGGTTGACGGCGAGCACCAGCGACATGCCCGACACGACGATGGTGAGGTCGCGTGCCGCGACTTCGGGCCCGTCGCCGTCAAGGTTGCGCAGGATGGCCACGGCCCCTTCCTCCGATCCGATGCAGTCGGCGGACACGTCCGACAGCTGGCAGAACGCGGCGAGCAGGCGGGCGGACGCGACACGCGTAATCAGCACGGCGGCCTTCGCCTTGTTGCCCAGAAGCCCTTGCAGCTCGTCGTCGAACGCGGCCGCGGTGTCGGCCTCCTGTGCCTGACCGGAATCCGCGGCCCCCGCATCGTCTGCGGGGCTGTCGGCCGCGGCGTCGTTCGCCGGTTCGCCGGCAGCCGCGTTCGAATCGCGGAATTCCTTCTCGAATCCGTCCAGCGCGGCCTCAAGTTCCTCGTCGCTGAAATGGATGTCGTCGTCGAAACCGTCGTCTCCGCCGTGCCTGTCGTCGTTGCCGCTCATCACAGTGCGCCCTTCGTGCTGGGGATCAGGCCCTGGATGCGCGGATCCGGCTCGACCGCGAAGCGCAGCGCCCGCGCGAGCGCCTTGAATTCGGCTTCGGCGATGTGGTGGGGGTCGCGGCCGGCGAGCACCTGCATGTGCAGGCAGATGCCGGCGTGGAAGGCGATGGATTCCATGACGTGGCGTACCAGGGAGCCCGTGAAGTGGCCGCCGATCATGCAGTATTCGAAGCCGTCGGGTTCGCCGGAGCACACGCAGTACGGACGGCCTGAAATGTCGACGACGGCCTTGGCGAGCGCCTCGTCGAGCGGCACGGTGGCGTCGGCGAAGCGGCGGATGCCTCGCTTGTCGCCGAGCGCCTGCTTCAACGCCTCGCCGAACACGATGGCCGTATCCTCGACGGTGTGGTGCACGTCGATGTCGGTGTCGCCGTGCGCATGAATCGTCAGGTCGATGAGCGAATGCTTGCCGAGCGCGTTCATCATATGGTTGTAGAACGGCACGGAGGTGTCGATGTCGGTCTTGCCGGTGCCGTCAAGGTTCAGGCTGAGTTCGATGTGCGATTCGCTGGTCTCGCGGACGATGTGCGCGGTACGCGCCATGATGTGCTCCTTGGTCCTTGATCCTGATATGTCCCGATAAGTCCCGGCTTGCCTGCCGGCCAGTGTGCCGGTCGGCGGTCGCCGACGACGGGTCATGACGTTGATGGTCGCGCGCGCCGCCGGCATTTCGGGAGTTGTTATCTGCTTTCTACAATACGCAATGCTTCGGTCAGCGCGTTACGGAATTGTTCCATCTCCTTGTCGGTGCCCATGCACATGCGCAGCCAGCCGTCCGGGCCGACCACGCGGATGAGCACGCCGCGCCTGAGCAGCTCGTCGAAGATGGCCTCGCGGTCGTCGAAATGCCCACCGAACAGCAGGAAGTTCGAACCGGACTCAGCCACTTCGAGCGGCTCGCCCTTGTAGGTCTGACGTGACAGCCATTCAGCGGTGGATTCGCGGATCTCGCGCAGGTGCTCGACGCGGCTCAGCTGCTCGTCGGTGTGTTCGAACGCCGCGAGCGCGGCGGCCTGGGTCACGGCGGACAGGTGGTAGGGCATACGCACGATGCGCACGCAGTCGATGATGCCCTTGCTCGCGGCGAGATAGCCGACACGTGCGCCGGCGAATGCGAACGCCTTGCTCATCGTGCGGCTGACGGCGAGGTTCGGGTGGTTCTTGATGAGCGAGACCGCGCTCGGCGTGCCGGGCTTGCGGAACTCCACGTACGCCTCGTCGATGACGAGGATCGGGTGGACGCCTTCGCCCGCGCCCGCCACGTCGGCGGTCTCGCAGGCGGCGAGGATGCGTTCGATGTCGGCCATCGGCAGCGGCGTGCCGGTGGGGTTGTTCGGGCTGGTGAGCAGCACCATCGAGGGCTTGACCTCGGCGATGGCCTCGATTACCCTGTCGACGTTCAGCGTGAAATCGGCGTTGCGGTGGGCGAGCTTCCAGCCAGTGAACGTGTCGCGCGCGTATTCGGGGTACATGGAGTAGGTCGGGTCGGCGCCCAAGGCGGTGCGGCCCGGGCCGCCGAAGGCCTGGAACAGCTGGAGCATAATCTCGTTGGAGCCGTTCGCGCCCCACAGTTCGTCCACGTCGAGACGGGTGCCGGATTCGCGGGCGAGGTAGTCGGAGAACGCCTGGCGCAGTTCGATATGCTCGCGATCCGGGTAGCGGTTGAGCGTGGGCGCGATCTCACGCACGCGCCTGGCGATGGTGTCGCACACGGCCGGATCCGGCGCATACGGGTTCTCGTTGACGTTCAGGCACACCGGCACGTCGAGCTGCGGCGCGCCGTACGGCTCCTCGCCGATCAGATCGTTCCTGAGCGGCAGGCTCGCCGGAATCGCATTGCTGTTGTTCTCACTCATTGCTCTCTGTTCTTTCCGTCTATAGTCCCGCTGACGGGGGTTGTATTCGCATCCGTACGCGGCACATTCGATCCGCTCATCGCCCCCGCTGACGGGGGCTGTCTGCGCGGCAGACTGGGGGTGGTCAAACCACCCAAGCAGCCCTTAGCGCAGACCGGCTTCCTTCTCCTGTTCGCGCAGCGTGGCCTTGTCGTACGGATCCTTGACGAAGCGCGACAGGACACACTCGCCGTGGGCGGGCAGGTCCTCGGAGACGGCGAAGGCGTTGATGCGCGCGGCGAGGGCCTTCAGGCCCTCCTCGTCGTATTCGATGACCTCGACGGGCTTCATGAACGTGTGCACGCCGAGTCCCGCGGCGAAGCGGGCGGTGCCGCCGGTGGGCAGCACGTGGTTGGAGCCGGACATGTAATCGCCCAGCGGCACCGGGGAGTACGGGCCGCGGAAGATGGCGCCCGCGTTCTTGATGCGCGGCACGACGGCGTCCGCGTCGGCAGTCTGGATTTCGAGATGCTCGGCCGCATATGCGTTGGCCGCGTCGATGGACTGGTCGAGGCTGTCGGTCAGGACGATGGCCGACTGGCTTCCGGACAGCGACGTGTGGACGCGCTCGGCGTGTTCGGTGCGCGGCACGCGGTAGTTCAGGGACTCCTGAACCTTCTCGGCGATCTCGGTGGAATCGGTGAACAGCACGGAGCCGGCGAGCTCGTCATGCTCGGCCTGACCGATCAGGTCGGCGGCCAGCAGGCTCGGGTCGGCGGTCTTGTCGGCGATGATGCCGATCTCGGTGGGGCCGGCGACCGCGTCGATGCCCACGAACGCGGAGACGAGCGACTTGGCGGTGGCCACGAAGATGTTGCCCGGGCCGGTGATCTTGTCGACCGGGTCGCACAGCACGTCGCCGTCCTGCGGCTCGGAGCCCTTGGCTCCGTATGCGAACATGGCGATGGCCTGGGCGCCACCGACCGCGTAGACCTCGTCGACGCCGAGGATGGCGCAGGTGGCGAGGATGGTCTTGTTGGGCAGTCCTTCCGCGTTGTCGCGTGCGGGCGGAGTGGCGATGGCCAGCGACTCGACGCCAGCGGCCTGCGCCGGCACGGCGTTCATGATCACGGAAGACGGGTAGACAGCCTTGCCGCCGGGCACGTACAGACCGACGCGCTGGATCGGAATCCAACGCTCGGCGACGCGGGCGCCTTCGGCCAGATCGGTGTAAAAGTCCTTCGGCACCTGGTTGGCGGCGACGGCGCGTGCGCGACGCACGGACTCCTCGATGGCGGCGCGTACTTCGGGATCAAGCGTCTCAAGTGCCGCGGTCATCGCCTCGACCGGCACGCGCAGGTGCTCGGGACGCACATGATCGAACTTCTCCTCGAAGTCTCGCAGGGCCGCGGCGCCGCGTTCCTTGACGTCGTCAAGAATAGGCCGCACCAGATCGGTGGCTTCGGAAGTGCCCATCGCGGCGCGCGGCATCGCGGCAAGTAACTCGGCGCGGGACAGGTTCTTGCCCCGCAGATCAATGATTCGCATGATGTTCTCGCTCATAACGCCCTATCGTACCAATGCACGCTGTCGTAATCCTCCCAGAATCGCCGTATCACCCACATCGTGAGAAATCGCGCGGGCTCGTCGGAGATGTGGATAGCTGTGGATATCCATGCATTCATCCACTTATCTCCGATTTCGCCAGAAGCTCCTTTGCCTCCATGGGCGTCAAATCATCTCTTGAAATAGTGTTCAAATCAATCTTGAAAAAATCAGCGGCAGCGGCGGCATCGTTGAAGTACCACACTTGCTTACCGCTTAGCATCCGTGATAGTGCGGTCGGGAACTTTCCCATAGCTTTGGCAAGGTCTTGACGCTTTGCATGGGAGACGGCCAGCAGCATTCCCACGTTAACGGTCAGCGCTTCTTGGGCATTTCTTTTAGTGGCTTCAGCATTCATGTTTCCATTATAAACCGTCGGTTAAGATTATGTGACACGCTTATGATTTTGCGTTTGCGTGCTCAGCGCGTATGTTCTTAACCATGTGTTCAGAAATGAAGCCAGAAGATAGGCTGCAACCCGAAGATGAGGTGCGGTCTCAAACGGAGACCCAGGAGCGGGTGAAAGGTCTGATTAAGGGCAATCACTTGACCCAGCGTGCCGTCGCGGAGGGTATCGGCATGTCCGAGCAGTCGCTGTCGCAGAAGCTCAAGGGCGTGAAGCATTTCACGGCCGACAACATGAAGAACATGGCCAAATATTTCGGCGTGACCACGGATTACCTCTATGGCCTCGCCGACCTGACTCTGGAGGTGTTTTGATATGACTCGTTGGGTGAATCCGAATAGGCCGGTTTTGCGGCCGTCCGATATGAGGCCGGGTGACATGGCCGTGATCGACGACCATGCCGGCGGCCTTGACATGGTGAAGGCCGTGGACGGGGGCGGGCGCGTGGCGTTCGTGTCGCGCTCCTCGGCCGCATATGTGGCGTTCACGCCGGCTGATTTCGTGATGGGATGGAGGCCGGGTCATGACGAGTGATGTTGGTGAGTGGCGGCAATCGCACGGCGACGTGGCCGTGCGATTGGAGCGCCGTCCCGAGTTGGAGTCGGCGGGTTACCCGTTCATGTTCGTGCTCCGGGTGTCGCGCGGGGGCGAGTCTCTCGATGTGGGGCCCTTGACGAAGGGCGACCTGTTGCAGTTGCGCATGATGATGGCCAGGACGTGCAGGGGGGCCGTGAGGTGAGTTCGATGTACGAGGCGACCCTTGACAGGGAGCGTATGAGGTCGGACTGTCTGGCGGTGTTCTGCCGGGAGACGAAGACGGCCGTGAAGTGGGAGTGCGGCCAGGTGCGTTGTTTCACTGACGACAAGGACCAGCCGGCCATCGTGTTGGCGAGCGGGCGGATACCGGAATATGACGGGTACCGGTTCGTGGCCGGCCTGACGCCGTTGGCGGTGCAGTTGTCGATAGGCCATGAGGGCGAGGTGGAGTGATGGCCGTGAACATGTTCGTGAAGTCGACCCTTGACTGCGTCGGCTTCTTCCTGGTGCATGTGGACACGGGCGACATGATGTCCGAAGTGGTGCTCACGCGCCGCCAGTTGGAGGATCTGCAGGCGCGGGTGCGCGACGCCTTGGCGGAGGACGACCATAACCGGCACCTGCGCTGCTGAGACGCACTCGTTTCTGGATAACTTCATGCGCTGTGACCGAGGATGTGCCGGGACTCGGTAGCGTGTCAACGGGTCGAACCCACGGCGGACGACTGGCGCATCGTTACGAGCGGAACGAAACCTGCCGGCCCTTCGGGGCTGCTTGAGCGCTTTCCCGACCGGCGGAGCATGCCCGTTAAGGCGTAATCGGGGGGCCATATTGCCACGTGAGTGGATGCTTCGTCGGGACCATTCACGGCGGCCATACGGGCCGCTCTCGACAATGCGACGGCCCGGCTCCAGACCGAAAACCTAGCGATTGAGACCTCCAGGCGACGAAACCACCATGCAGTGTTTTGTCGCCTGGGACTTTAGGTCTCCCCGCTCAAGCCGCCCACCACCCGAAAATCTACATCAAAATCAACCCCACGAAACGAGGTAAGGAACATGGGTTATGCAGTCGACTACAAGCCAACGAGGAAGAAATCACCGGCCAGCGCGGCGAAGGTGAGACGTTTCAAGGCCATGGTGAAGTACGCTCTGCCGGTCATCGTCCGGCGTTGCGAGTGCTCCGAGACCATCACCCGGCCGGAGCTCATGGAGCTCATCGGCATCAGCGTCCACGCGCCCGCCGCCGACAACGACCTCCAGCTGATCCTGTCGGACAAGACCGGCGCCGGCATCCGTCCAGTCGGAAGGATGATGGGCCTGAAGACATACAGGTGCAGCGATGTCGTGACATCACTGAGGGAGTGGTCGAAGTGAATCCGCGAATGAAGCTCACCGCCGGCCAGGCGGCCGCGTACCTGCACGTCAGCCGTTCGACGCTCAAGCGCATGAGGGCGGACGGCACCGGTCCCGTGTGGTTCCAGCCGGGGGACGCGGTCAATTCGCCGTGCCTGTACGAGGTCGCCGACCTCGACCGTTGGGCCGCGTCGCGCAAGAGGGGGCGGTGACCATGCCGGGCGCCAGGAAGAGGGGCACGATACCGCCAAGGGTGCGCCGCGAGGTCATCGAGCGGTGGGGCAACGAGTGCTGGCTGGGCCTGCCCGTGTGCACCCGTCGCGGCGAGGAGGACGACCACATCATCCCGTTCAAGGCGGGCGGCCTGGCCACCGTGGCGAACATCCGCCGCGCGTGCAAGGCGTGCAACGTCAGCCGTTCCAACCGCGTACTGTCAGGGTACGGGGCGACCATACACGCGGTCATCGGCCCGCCGTGCGCGGGTAAGTCCTCGTATGTCGCGGCCCATGCGGCCGGCGGTGCGCTGGTGTTGGACTTCGACCGGCTTGCCTCCTCGCTCATGCTCGGCGGCGACGTGAAGGAGCGCCCGTCCGCGCCGCTGATCGACGCGGGGCTGGGCGCGTGGCAGGGAGCCTATGGCAAGCTGACGCGCATGAACGCGCCGGTCGAGGTGTGGATCATCAAGAGCATCCCCGCGTCGCACGCCCACCCGCGCATGCTGGACGAGTGGATCGTGCTTGACTACCAGATTCATGTCGTCGACCCCGGCGCGGCCACCGTGTTCGCCCGGCTCGACGAGCAGGGACGCAACGACGGGGCGCGGCGCACGGCCCGCCAGTGGTACTCGCTGCACCTGTCCCAGCAGTCCATCGACGCGAGGCAGGCGCGGCGCCGCGAAAGGCTCGTCGCCATCGGTCTGCGCTCACTGCCGGCCGACCGCGCGGCCCGGCCGGCGTGGTGACGCCGGTTTTTTAAACGCCAGCGCCAAGGCAGCACCCCGCGCCAACTTTTTTTCACTCTCGAACTCAGGAAAAATTCTTAAAAAACGTTGGAATTCCAACGAAAACAAGCATTTAGGAGGTGACCGTCATGCAATTGGCTCTACCGGGTTTCGATGACTACGACCGGGTTTGCGAAGGACTCCAGGAGAAGGCCACCAAGGAGCTGATCGCGTCCTATACCGACGGCAGGGAGATGAACCCCAGCGCCGTTTTCATCTGCAAGACCATGATCAACCTCTCGCGCAACTTCGATATCCTGAACGCCAAGGGGCGGGACACGTCGCGCGTCATGGCTCAGTTGCTTAGCTGGTTCCAGGAATTGGAAGACAAGCTGCCCCGCGCCTCCGAGCTGAAGCCCGAGGTGGCGGCCCTGCTCGGCGAGGCGAAGGCGTGAGCGCGCCCATGCGAGGCGGCACCGCGCGCGACCCCGGACGCAGGACTGACGGCGCGATAGTCGCCAAGTTCGCCGAACTGCTCGGCACGCCGCTGTTGCCGTGGCAGCGCATGGTGGCCGACGTGGCGGGCGAGCTGGACCCGGACACGGGCACGTACTTCTACGACACCGTGATCCTGTCGACGCCTCGCCAGTGCGGCAAGTCGACGCTCGTGGACGCCATCGACACGCGCAACTCGCAGTGGGGGCCGGACCGGTATATCTACTATCTTGCGCAGACCGGCAAGGACGCCGCCGACCACTTCAAGAAATACCTCAAGACCATACAGGCGTCCCCGCTCGCGGCCATCACCACGCGCCCCTACCTCGGCGCGGGCGACCTTCGTCAGCCGTTCGCCAACGGAAGCGTGATCATGCCCAAGAGCGTCACGAAGGTGGCCGGCCACGGCGTGCAGGGCGACAAGATCACGCTGGACGAGGCGTTCAGCCTGTCCGAGGAGGCGGGCAACACGATACTCGACGGGTTCATGCCCACCATGGCGACAAGGTTGAAGGCCACGGGCGTGCAGCCCCAGCTGTGGATCACGTCGACCGAGGGCACGGCGGAGTCCACGTTCTTCAACCAGCGTCTTGACGCGTGCCGGGCGGGCGAGCAGTCCCGGCGGACGTGTTGGTTCGATTTCGGCCTTCCTGCCGACGCAGACCCCGAAGACCTCGACGCCATCATGCGACACCACCCGGCGGCGGGCCTGCTGTGGGACAAGCGGCAGCTGGCGGACTTCCGCGACCAGTTCAAGGGCAACCCGGCCGGCTGGGCTCGCGCCTTCGGCAACCGGCGCGACGAGGGCATCACCGACCGTGTCATCGACGAGACGCTGTGGACGGCAACGCTCGCCCCGCCGGTCAGTCCCGCCGGCCTCGGCTCGCGGCCTGTGGCGTTCGGCGTCGCGGTGGACGTGGACGCGACCCACACCAGCATCTCGGCCGGCATCGTCGGCGACGGGGGGATCGTGACCACCCAGCTCGTCTGCATCCTGGACGGCACCGGCGGCGCGCCGGCGGAGATTCTGCGCCTGTGCGGCAAGTACGACGCGCCCCTCGCCATCGACACCAGGGGCACCAGCGCCGACCTCGCCGACCGGCTCCTGCACATGGGCGACGACGCGCCCGTGCTGTGCGACATGAGCGCGGGCGACTACCTGACCGTCGGCCAGGCGTACGTCAGCGGACTGGCCAACGGCACCGTGTGCCACGCGGCCGACCCCGACCTGGACGCCAGCGCGGCCAGCTCGGCGCGCACATGGTCCGGCGACGCGTGGCGCGTGACCCGGCGCGGAAGCACGGGCCTGACCTCGCCGCTCGAAAGCTGCATGCTGGCCGCGTGGGGCGCGGCCCACATGCCCGACAAGCCCGGCCCCCTCCAGATCTACTGACTCCGCAAGGCCCCGCCTGACTCCGCAAGGCCCCGCCTGGACCCACGGGCGTGGCCGCGCCCGCTGCACGGGCCGCATAATCGGCCGCATGAACCTATGGCAGCGTATGAGACTGGCGGGCCGCGTGCTGAGGCGCGGCGCCGACGACGACATGCCGGACGGCATCAAGCCGTCCGCCCGCGAGGCCGTGTGCGACCCGTTGAGCCTGTCGACCGTGTTCCGTGGCGTGCAGGTGTTGCAGACCGCGATAAGCTCGCTGCCGATCCATGAGATGCGCAACGGCGTGAAGCTCGACACGGTCAGCTCCCTCGTGGCGCAGCCCGACGTGAACAGATCGCGCCGCGACTTCATCGCGGACATGGTCGCATCCCTCGCCCTGGACGGCAACGCGTTCATCCGCCTGCTGCACTACGGGGGCGAGGTGGTCTCGTGCGAGGTGCTGCCGCCGTCCCTCGTGACCGTGAGCGACGACGGGCGCGACCCGGCCGCCCCGCGCCTGCGCTTCTCCTACCTCGGCCGCGACTACACCGCCGACGACGTGATCCACTGCAAGTTTCTGAACGTGCCCGGCCGCCTTCGCGGCCTCGGACCCATCTCGGCGGCGCGCGAGGAGGTCGAGTCGGCGCAGATGGCCCGCGACTACAAGGCCCGCTTCTACACCGACAGCTCCAACCTGAAGGGGTATCTCCAGGCGAACGAGAAGATATCGCCCGAAATCGCGAACAACGCCAAGGAGGCGTGGAAGGCGGAGGGCACCGCCGGCGACATCAAGGTCCTTGGCAACGGCCTGACGTACGTGCCCCTGACCCTCAAGCCCGCAGACCTCCAGTTCCTGGAGACGCAGAAGTTCGACACCACGCAGATCGCCCGACTATTGGGCATTCCCGCGAGCATCATGCTCGCCGCCGTGGACGGCTCGAACCTGACCTACAGCAACATCGAGCAGAGCTGGATCGAGTTCGCGGACTACACGCTGTCTGCCTACGCGGGCGAGATCGAGGAGCTGTTCAACCGCCTGTTGCCGCGCGGGCGCACGGCGGCGTTCGACTGGGACTCCAGCTCGCGCACCGGCATGGCCGAACGCTATGCCGCGTACAGGACCGCCAGGGAGACGGGGTGGGTGACCAACGACGAGATACGGGCGTGGGAGCACCTTGCGCCGCTCGACCCGGCATCACAGCAGATAGGAGAAGACCAGGATGCAAAGGCATGACATCGGATTCAGGGGCGTGTGCCTCAGGGCCGCCGACGAGGGGGACGGGCGCACGCTGAAGGGTGTGGCCGTCCCGTTCGGCAGCGTCATCGACACGTGGGACGGGGCGGAGACCTTCGACCGGGACTGCGTGTTCGACGACGTGGAATCGGCCAAACTCTGCTACCAGCACGGCGAGCTCATCGGCCGCATCACGAACGCGGAGCCGCTTGACGACGGCCTGCACGTCACGGCGCGCATCTCGGACACGCAGCGCGGCCGCGACGTGGCCGCGCTCCTGCGCGACGGGGCGCTCGACAGCCTGTCCGTCGGGTTCGTGCCCATCTAGTCCGAGACCGACAAGCAGGGCGTCACGCACCGCAAGCGCGTCAGGCTCCTGGAGACCAGCGTCGTGTCGTGGCCGGCCTACGAGGCCGCGAAGGTCACGGGCCAGCGCTCCGCCGGCCTCTCGGAAAACCGTTCGAAACCGGAAAACACCACAGAAAACACCACACCAACCAGCGAAAGCGAGGACGACATGGACAAGGAACTGGAAGAACGGCTCGCCGCCATCCAGGACGAGCAGCGGGGCATCAAGGCCGCACTGGCAAGCGGGCTGACGCCCGAACACAAGACGGTGGGCGGAGAGTACCGCACGGCCGGCGACTACCTCCAGGCGCTCTACAGGGGCGACGAGGCTGCCGTGGTCCTGATGCACGAATGCCGCGACCTGATCGCCACGGGCAACACCGGCAACCTCACGACGTGGATCGCGGACGACCTGCGCCTGATCCAGCAGCGCCGCAAGGTCATCAGCCTGCTCACCCACGACAGCCTGCCGGACAAGGGAATGACAATGGAGTACAACGTCGTCGACACCGACACCAGCGCCGTCGGCAAGCAGGCGAACGAGGGCGCGGCCCTCCAGTTCGGCAAGGTGACGTTCGGCACCAAGAGCGCGAGCATCGACACGTACGGCGGCTACACGACACTGAGCCGGCAGGTCATCGAGCGGTCGACCACGCCCATGCTCAACACGGCCCTCGCCGCGCTGCGCAACGCGTACGCGAAGGCCACCGAGACTGCCGTGCGCGAGTTCCTGTACAGCACCATCGCCGCGCAGAGGGACGCCGAAGAGGCCGCGAACAAGATCGACGCGCCCGCCGCGCTGGCCAAGATGACCATCGACCAGTGGGCCTCCCTCATCATCGACGCGGCCGAGCTCGCGGCCGACCGCAACGTGAACCTCACCCGCCTGGGCGTGAGCAAGGACGTGATGAAGTCCCTCATCGCGCTCAAGGACTCCGGCAGCCGTTTCTTCGACTTGTCCGGCGATGGGTCGGACACGCTGGGCGACTTCGACCTTACCGGCATCGCGGGCCGGTTCCTGCGCCTGCCCGTGCAGATGCTGCCGAAGGCGCCGAAAGGCACCGCGTGCTTCATCGACCCCGAATCGGTGACCGTGTGGGAGTCGGGCGGCCCGACCCAGCTTTCCGACGGCGACCCGACCAAGCTCACCGAGAACTACAGCGTCTACGGCTACATGGCCGTGGCCGCGACCCACGCCGACGGTCTCATCCCCGTCAAGTTCCCGGCGGGCGTGTGATGGACGCCTCAGAACTGGAGCGCCTGGACGCGCGCCTGCGCGACGAGGTCAACGTGCCCACCGGCGACGACGCGCGCATCAGGGCCAGCCTGGAGACGGCCGCCCTGTACGTCGAGCGGGCCATCGGCGGGTACAGCGTGCCCGGCGCGGTGCGCGACGACTGTATCATCAGCTGCGCCGCCGACCTGTACAACGGCCGGGACGCGCGCCTGGGCGTGATGGACGCGGGCGACCCGACCCTCACGCAGCCGTTCCGCGTGAGTAGCGACCCGCTGCGCGGCGTGTGGGCCAAGCTCAACGCCGCCGGCGTTCCCACCGGGGGGCTGGTGGTCGCATGAGGCCGGTCGAATCCCAGAAACAGCTCATCACCGCCGCCGTCACCGGCGCGCTCGGCGACCTGCTGTCCGGCGTGGGCGACGGCCTGCCGAAGGCCCGCCCCCTGCCCGGCAAGGCCGGCGTCATCATCGAATGGCCCCGCATCGAATGGCCCACCTGGAACACCGACGACCCGGACGTGACCTGGACGCTCGTCATCGTGGCCGGCACGCCCGCCACCCAGGCCGCCCAGCAGGCGCTCCTGGTCGACTGCGCGCAGCGGATCGCCGGCGCGCTGAACGTGGCCACGGCCGACCCCGTGACCGTCGACCTTCCCAACGGCGCGGGGAGCGTGGCCGGCTACCGCATCACACTCAACCCCATGTAACCAACCTAAGGAGAAAACAGCATGGCGACACAGACCAAGACCAGGACGCTCGGCCCCGGCAAGCTCACCATCGGAGACGGCGACACCGCCTACGACCTCGACTTCGACGTGACCACGGCCGAACTCGCGCCGGACAACAGCAGCGAGGACGCCGACACGTTCCTCGACGGGCACACCGAGGCCGGCGAGACCACGACCACGTGGACGCTCAGCGGATCCATCGGCGAGGACTACACCATGAGCGGCGCCCAGGTGTTCTGCCTCGACCACGCCGGCGAGCAGCTGTCGGCCGTGTTCATCCCGAACCTCAAGGGACGCCTCAAGCTCGACATGAAGGTCACCATCGCGCCCATCGCGTTCGGCGGAGACGTGAAGGCCAAGAACAAGAAGGACTTCGAGTTCGCGGCCACCGACGTGAAGGCCAGCGCCTACACGGCCGAGACTTCGGACGTGTGACGCATGGCCGACAAGGCGCTCTACATCGTGGGCCAGAAACGCTTCCTGCAGACCATGCGCAAGGCCGGCGCCGACCTCGCCGAACTCAAGGAGGTCAACGCCTCCGCCGCCCGCGTGGCCCTTCCCGCCGTCCGCTCGCGCACCCCGGTCGGACGGACCGGCAGGCTGGCCGGCAGCGTGCGCGCGGGCGCGACGCAGAAGGCCGGCGTCATCCGCGCCGGAAGCAAGGCCGTCAGGTACGCCGGCGTGGTCAACTACGGGTGGCCCGCGCGCGGCATCCGCCCCCGCCTGTTCGCCAACGACGGCGTCGCCTCCACCGAGGGCGAATGGGCCAAACTCTACGAGACCTATGTGAAGAAGGTCATGAGCCAAGTGAAAGGACAATAACCATGGCATCGAAGAAGCAGAAGACCATCACCGTCACCTACCAGGACGGGCACGTCGACACGCTGGCGTTCAGCCCCGCCGCCCGCAGCAAGGGCGAGGAGCACGCCCAGCTCGCCGGCTGGGGAGGCCCGGGCGACAGCCCCCAGCGCTACCTTTTCTACACCGCCTACGCGGCGGCCCGCATGTCCGGCAAGACCGACCAGCCCTACGAGGGGTGGCTTGCCACCACCGTCGACATCGACATGGACGAGCCGGGGGACCCGGCCGAAAACCCTACGACGGCCTACTAGCCTGGCCCGACGGTAGCCTCGGCCTGCTCTCGTTCGCCCTCTCCCAGCGCTTCGGCGGCACGCCGTGGCAGTGGAGGAGCGAGGCGAGCGAGATGGACTGGGGCACCGGGCTGGAGATCCTGCGCCGCGAGCAGGAGGAACACGAGGAGGAGGTGTGAGAAATGGCCAAGAGCGCCGTCATGTCCGTGCGCATCACGGGCAACTCCGACAACGCCGTGAAGGCGTTCCAGAAAGCCCAGGCCAAGGCCAGCGCGTTCGGCAGCTTCATGGGAGGCATGGCCGTCAAGGGCGTCACCGCCCTATGGGACACCGTCAAGGGCTTCGCCCACGACGTCATGGACATGAGCGACTCGACCGACAAGTTCGTCAACACCATGAACTTCGCCGGCCTGGACACCAAGGCCGTCGACAAGGCACGCAAGGCCACCCGCGCTTACGCCGACGCGACCGTGTACGACCTGAACACGATCCAGAACACCACCGCCCAGCTCGCCGCCAACGGCGTCAAGGACTACACCGGACTGACCGAGGCCGCCGGCAACCTCAACGCCGTCGCCGGCGGCAACGCCGACACGTTCAAAAGCGTCGCCATGGTCCTGACCCAGACCGCCGGAGCCGGCAAGCTCACCACCGAGAACTGGAACCAGCTGGCCGACGCCATCCCCGGCGCGTCCGGCCAGCTCCAGAAGGCCCTGCTCAAGAACAAGGCCTACACCGGCAACTTCCGCGACGCCATGAGCAAGGGCCAGATAACCGCCGACGAGTTCAACAAGGCCTCAAGGACATCGGCATGACCGACGTGGCCAAGGAGGCCGCGACCTCGACCAGCACCATGGAAGGCGCGTTCGGCAACCTCGAAGCCGCCGTCGTGGGAGGCCTCACCGACGCCTTCGACACGTTCAAGCCAGCCGTCACCCGCGCCATGAGCGCCGCCGCCGACAAGATATCATCGTTCAGCGCGCGGGCCACCAAGGCCCTCAAGGGCGTCACCGAACTGGTCGCCAACGGCAACTTCACCACCGAACTGCGCGAGGCGTTCAACATCGAGGAGGACAACCCGATCGTCGCGTGGCTGCTCGACCTGCGCGACTCCGCCATCAGCACCTTCGACACCGTGAAACGCAAGGCCGGCGAATTCATCCAGGCGTTCCGCGACACCGCCAGCATCCAGGCAGCCGGAAAGGCCCTCAAGACCGTGTGGGACGCGGCCGGCAAGCTCGGCCGCGCCATGGGCGACCTCATCGGCGCCCTGTTCCCCGTCAACGAGGCCATGGGCGGCGCGAGCGGCGCCGGCAAGATGTTCGGCGACGCGTTCAACACGGCCCTGGGCGTCATCACGTCGCTGGCGTCCACCATGGCCGGGTTCGGCGAATGGGTGAGCGCGAACAGCGAGCCCATCGCCACCGCCCTGATCGGCATCGGCGCCGGGTTCGCCGTGTTCAAGGTCGCGACCACCATACAGGCCGTCGTGACCGCGCTCAAGGGCCTCGACTTGGCCAACAAGGCCGCCGCCGCGTCCCAGTGGCTCCTGAACGCCGCCATGAACGCCAACCCACTGATCCTGATCATCAGCCTGCTCGCTGCGGTCGCCGCCGCGCTCGTCTACTTCTTCACCCAGACCGACAAGGGCCGGCAGATATGGAGCAGCTTCACCAGCTTCATAGGCACGTGCGCGAGCAATATCGTCAACTTCTTCAAGTCCATCCCCGGTAAGATCAAGCAGTTCTTCGAGGACGCCAAGACCGGCGTGACCAACACGTGGAACAGCGTCGTCGACTGGTTCAGGGGCATACCCGACCGCATCCTCGGCGCGCTCGGCAACGTCGGCAACCTCCTGAAGAACGCCGGAAAGGCCATCATCGACGGGTTCCTCGGCGGCCTCAAGGGCGCCTGGGACAACGTCACCGGCTGGATAGGCGGCATCGGCAGCTGGATAGCCGACCACAAGGGCCCCCTCTCCTACGACCGCAAGCTCCTCGTGCCCGCCGGCAAGGCCATCATGAACGGCCTCGCCAAAGGACTGAAGACCGGGTTCCGCAACGACGTCGAGAACGCCATAGACCGGGCCAACAAGGGCGTCGACGCCATGCGCCTGTCGATGGCCGGCCGCCGGCTCGCGACCACCGCCGGCGGCGCGGCCGGCACTCAGGTCACCAACGTCAACGTCACCGTCGAAGGACTCGTCGTCGACCGCGAGGGCACCGCCCGCGCCATACAGAAACTGCTGCGCGAATACGCCGCAAGCCGAGCATAAGGAGGCGCACGTGCGTACACCGGAAATGTGGATAGACCAAGGCGCGGGCTGGACCAACGTCACCGCGCACGACGGCGAGACATGCGCCCTCGCCGCGTTCGGCATCGAATGGGGCACCGACGACCCCCTGGAGGCCCCCGACCCGTCTGTGATGACCGCCACGCTCGTCGACCGCACCGGACGGCTCGCCGCCAACCCCCGCACCCTCGCCGGCATGCGCGTCATGATCCGCCTTCCCCACGCCCTGACATGGGGCGACATCGGAGCGGCTGCCGGCCAATGGCAGGCCCAGCGCTACGAGTGGAGGAGCGCCCACCGGCGCCTGCCGCGCAAGGATCCCGCCGACCCTTTCACGGGCGCGGGACTGACCCTGTTCAGGGGGAGGCTCAACACCGGCGGCACCATCACCCGCAAGGGCGACACATGGCGCATCAGCCTCAAGGCCACCAGCGACCTCGCCCTGCTCAAACGCGTCACCACCCAGGGGCCGACCGACCCCAAGCAACCCGGCTACCACTGGACCGGCGGGCGCACGGCCGTCATGCGCGAGATCACGCGCCGCCTCGCCGCACTCGGCCTGCCGTTGAAGACGCAGCCCGACACGCCGCCCGCCGGCGACACCGCGCCCTACGGCACCGACAGCTACCCCCAACTGCTCACCGTCATCACCGACACCATCGGCGTGGACACCGACCTGCTCATGTACCGGCTCTATGAGAGCTTCGACGACGACAGGGACGGCGAGCACACCATCATCGTCGCCGTCAACGGCATCGCGCGCATCGGCATAAGCGCCGACGGGCGCATCGGCATAAGCGCCGACGGGCGCATCGAACACGTGCGCGACTCGTCATTGCTGACCGTCGACCAGGCCACGCTCCAGATCCCCGAGCCCGTCACCCAGGTCAAGATCAACGGGCGCAAGGCCACATGGGACGACGACAAGAAGACCGTCTCCTACGACGACCACGAGGCCAACATCAACGCCGCCGGCACCCTGCCAGCCAACCTCACTGCCAACGAGAAAAGCGCCAGCCTGGACACCAACAGCATCCTCGCCGACGAGTCCTCCGGCCACTGGACCGGCACACCCGCCGACACGGACGCCATGAAGGCCAACGCCATCGCATGGATAGCCAACCGCACCATGAGGGCCGCGCCCGCCGGCATCAGCGCGTCCAGCGCGTTCATCGACCCCGACACCGACCCCACCATATTCAAGCCCGAACCCGCCACCTGGGCGTTCACCGCCAACCTGTTCAGCCCACTGATCAGCGACGACGGACGGCCCGCGCTCAACGGGCCATGGCTCGCCATCGGCGGCACCATCGAATACGACGGGCGACGCCTGACCTCCACACCCACGTTCACGCCCCTGAGGACCCCCGGCGACCCGCCCGCATGGCAGGACATCCCCGACGCGCCCCTCACCTGGCAGCAGGTCAAGGCCACATGGGCCGAGTTCGAGCAGATCACCAGATAACCCACCGAAAAGGAGAAACTACAATGCTGACCACACCGAAATGGAAGATCAAATACCCCGCGCCCACCGACCTCGTGTCCGGCGCGTCCGAACAGTTCGAGCAGATGGCCGACAGCCTCGACACGGCCGTCGAGACCATGGCCCAGACGCCCCCGGTCAAGAACGTGCGCGTCAACGTCATGCGCCCCTCCGACCCGCCCACGGTCCGCTACGAGGACGGCGGCTACACCGGCGAACGCAAGCTCACGTTCGAGCTGCCGCGCACGGCTCGCTTCACCGCCAGCGCGACGGTCGCCGGACTGCCGACCGACGATCCCGCCGTCAGCGCATTCACCGACACGGCCGGCGACGTGGACCTCAGGTTCACGCTCCCACGCGCCCAGGTCATCGAGAGCGTGCGCGTCGCCGGCCTCAAGGCCACCGAAGAGCCCACCGTACAGAACAGCATCAACGGACCCACCGGCAACCGCGACATCCTCCTGGGCCTTCCCCACGCCCAGCAGGTCGACGTGGGCAAGGTCACCCAGGCCATGCCCTCCAGCAGGCCGGCGGTCAGCCGGCGCATCATCCCGTCCACCGGCAACGCGGCCCTCGACTTCAGCCTTCCCCGCGCCCCGCGCATCAGCATGGGCAACGTCACCCAGACACCGGCAGGCACGCCGCCCGCCGCGACCATGAACACGGACACGAACGGAGACATGACCCTCAACCTCGCCATCCCCAAGGGAGACAAGGGCGACCAGGGCGAGCCCGGCGACCCCGCCGCGACGATGACCATCCAGGACGAGAACGGCAACCGCCAGGGCACCGCCGTCAAGATCACCAACGACACGTGGCTCGTCATACTCCAATACGTCATCCCCCGCGCCGTCAACGGCGTCGCCTACATCGACATCCTCGCCGGCGACGGCACCGGAAGCAAGGGGCTCGCCCTCACGCCCGTCACCTACGCGGCCGGCCCGCCAAGCCTGCCGATCGTGTTCGATGACGGCAGCGTGCGCACCATCCAGCCTCGTAAGTCTAACGAGTTCCCCGGCGCGTGGATCGTCCCCGGCTGGACCGGATCGCTCATCGCCCAGCACGTCACCGCGACCTTCCTCGCAAGAATCTGAAAACGAAAGGACCATCGAAAATTGGACAAGACACAGACAGTCGCCGCCCTCGTCGCGGCCATATTAATCGTCCTGGACTACGCGACCGGACTGGCCAAGGGCGCCGCCGCCCACGACATCGACAGCGGCAAGATGAGGCAGGGACTATGGCACAAGGCCACCTACCTCGTCGTCGCCTCGCTCGCCATCATCCTCGAAATCGGCCAGAAGCACATCGACATGGGCTTCAACGTGCCACTGTTCATCCCCGTGTGCGTGTACATCATCGCGACCGAGCTCGCCTCGATCCTCGAGAACCTCGTCCAGATCAACCCCGAACTCGCCGACAGCCCGATCCTCGACCTGTTCCACACCGACAACGACCGGAAGGACGCATCATGAAGAACTGGGACACCCTACAGGCCGACGAAAACCTCATCCTGACCAAGCACTACACGCCCGGACGCCAGGGCCACACCATCAAATACCTGGTCATCCACCACAACGCCGGCAACCTGACCGGCAAGGCCATCTGGAACGTCTGGCAGACACGCCAGGCATCCGCACACTACCAGGTCGCCGCCGACGGGCGCATAACCCAGCTCGTCCACGACAGGGACACCGCATGGCACGCCGGCAACTGGCCCGCCAACCTCGACTCAATCGGCATCGAGCACGCCGACATCACCAGCGACCCCTGGACCGTCAGCGACAGGACGCTCGACCAGGGCGCCCACCTCGTCGCCGCCCTGTGCAAGGCCTACAAGCTCGGCCGACCCAAATGGGGCGTGAACGTGTACCCACACAACCGGTTCTCCGCCACCGCATGCCCCGCCAGCCTCGACGGCACCCAACGCGACGAATACATGCGCAAGGCCGGTGAATACTACGACAAGATGACCGGCAGGAAACCCGCCGCCGGCGGCACGAACACCGGCAGCGGAAAGCTCGACGTCGACGGCTACTGCGGCCCCGCCACCATCCGCCGCTGGCAGCAGGTCATGGGCACCAGCGTCGACGGCGTGGTCACTGGCCAGGTTCGACCGGTCGGCTACTCTCGTCCCGCGCTCGTCAGCGTCGCCTACGGCGGCGAGGGCTCGGAACTCATCCGCGCCGTCCAGCGCAAGCTCAAGGCGGCCGGCGTGTACACCGGCAACCTCGACGGCCTAGCAGGGCCGAAAACCATCGACGGCATGCACCGCTACCTCGGCGTCGCCACCGCGCAGATGAAACCCTGGACGAACTGGGGATACGGCCTCGGCCGCGCCATCCAGACCAGGCTCAACACCGGCAAATTCTAGAATCTAGACAGCCAAGCGCACTGCATTCATTCCGTCACGCAGCCGTTCGCCCGCAAACGCCACATATCGCTGTGTCGTTTCGACGTTCTCATGCCCAAGGAGACGCGAGACCATGAAAATGTCTCGCGTCTCCGCATAAATCCGCGTTGCATATCGATGTCGAAGGCTATGCGCCGTATATCCGTCTGGCAGAATTGATGAAAGCCGAGCACCGACCACATCCGCGCTGATATGGCCCTTTATTCTCCCCGGAAACAGATAACCTGATCTCATCAAAATCTCAGCAGCGAGGTCATCTCCCATAGGGACTACGCGCTGCTTATCCCCTTTACCGACCACGATAAGACTATATCCAAGCAGGTCATGAATTACATTGTCTGACTTCACCGAGGCGATTTCCGCACGCCTTAGCCCTAGTTCTGCACCAAGCCGCAGCATAAGGCGAGTATCCTCGTCTGCCGCGCCATAGGCTGCCATGATCCACTTATCGGGGCATGGATTGGGCTTAGGTGGGACTGGCTTTACTTTCGGCAACATGGCCGCCGGGTTGTCATCTCTTTGCCCAGTTGCCTCCAGCCATGAAAAAAATTTACGAGCCGCGACCCGATAGCCCTTGCGACTGTTATTCTGCCAAGCTTGACTTCCGAAGTATTCGCAAAGCTGCCTACTCGTAACCTTGAACGGAGATTCACCAACTCCCCTAGCGATATGGCCGATTTCACATCGCCGTGTCTTCATCGTCGCGGCGCTCAGCCCGCCTGCTCTCTCCTGAAGCAGCCATTCGCTTATAGGCTCCTCCCAGTCCTTCGGCACAATCATGTGATGATAAGGCACCGTTGCCCCCCCCTATGCTTTCAGAGATAAGACAGCTTCCATCATCTCAGACCAGAGCGTATATCCACATATCCACATTTTTTCCATGGTTCATCACACCGACAGCGCGAATACGCTACCGTGACATTCATGAACGATGTGATGCTCCAGCCGATGGGCGAGAGAACGCCCATGACGCAATCGCTGCGCGACCGCGCCCAGGATGCCATCATGCGCTGCGCCGCATTGGCGTGGCGCATCGGAGGCAATGTGCTGTTCGGCATGACCACCGCTCTCGCCCTGCAGCAGGTGCCGTTGCCGGAGGTCTGCGATCTGGACGCGGAGATGCTGCACATCACCTCCAGCACTCCCGACAGGAGGCGGCGCCGCATTCCCGGCACGCATCCGCATGTATGGAAGCTGATCGCCACTCATCCTGATGCGTGCGTACCGATCAAGGGCAATGTATTCGCGTTGCATCCCTTCCATGCCTGGGCGCAGCTGTCATCACACGTGTCCTTGGAGGAACTCGTCATACTGGCGGAGGCCATCATCACCGCCATATCGAAATCATCGGGCAGATATCCCCGACTGGTCTTGTCGTCCTTGCGCGAGTTCATCGACAATGCGCCATACTTTCTCGGGAAGACCGCTTGCCGGACCGCACTGCAGCTGGTCAAGGCCAACGTGCTGTCGCCGAAGGAGAGCAAGGCGAGACTGATACTCCTCCGGCACGGCCTGCCCGACGCGGAGGTCAACTGCCATGTCGACAGGGCGATGTTCGATTCGGGCAAGCCAATGAGCCTGGACATTGCATGGAAGCATTTCAAGGTCGCGGTGGAATACGACGGAGATCATCATCGGACCGACAAGCACCAATGGCGCAGGGATCGCAAAAAACGAGACCGGCTTCGGCAATTGGGTTGGACGATCATCGTCATAACGGCCGATGACATCAGAGACGAGGTCGCATGTGCCGAATTCGCGCTCAATGTCGCACGTGAGCTTACCCTCCGCGGCTGTGACGTCGATTTTCATGTGATCGCCATGACGGTCGAGGAGCTGGCACGCCGGGAAAAGGCGGCTGACCGAAAAAAGCGACGTGAATCCGCGGTCTGACACGAGTCGCATCATCATGCCATGCACCGGCAGAGCCGCGCCATCCATGCTTCGAGATTCACCGTCTGCAATGTGAGACGATCGGCGTCGAGGCTGTACCACACCAGCGAAAAAACACGTCTTTTAGGCATTGTGTGGCAATTCGCGTGCCTCACAATGCGATGTTAACCTTATCATTCTCTGGTATGGTACAGTGCGGGTAGACGACTGAAACCACAAACCGCCATTTTCCAACGGTTTGCTCGCCACGTGTAAACACCCCTACATACGGACGTGGCCACACCACGCTCAAAACCGCCGAAATTGCCTTGGTGTGGCACAACTTCGACAGCCCGGTCACCTCTACACCGGTCCGGCGCAGGCCCGCACCCGGTCATTCCTGCGGATAGTACACGGCATCGTCAGCAGGAGGCACATTCATGTGTTCGGCCAGGAAACATAGATAGGGACGCGACGAATCCGGCTTCTTCTTTCCCTTGACATCCGTCGGCCGGATGATCTCCGCACTGCTGTAACCGGCATTCGAGCAATTGTCAAAGCCGATGATGCCACCCGGGCACTGATAGTCGGTGTCAGGCCCCTTCAGTTCCACGCCGCCCCCCCGTCAATCAGGAACATTCGGGAGCGGGTCAGAGCCGCGAAATCGATGGAGCCCTCCCCGCATACGGTCCGAGCCCCTGAAAATGCAATGCGATCAGTCTCATAGCCCACCGTGTCGGTGTCCGCGGATGCCACGGACACCGTGAATCCCGCTCCCGAAAGAAGCGTCATGGCCACTATCAGTGCCACCACGCACCGCTTTCCTTGAAAATAGTTGTCTGATTTTTCCATTACAAACCCGTAATTTTCCTTTCGCGACGACCGTGATATGAGACAGGTTCCGTCTTGTGTCATCATCGCCGTAACTTCCTCTGCGACTGAGAAACAGTCATTTATCCAGCATCGACGCAACGCCTTCACAAAATAATCACGATTGTAATCGCCTTCATATTTTTTCGGCGGCGGCAACATCGGCCCCGAACCGTATGCCTCGCCCGCGGCGGATGCAGCACGATGGACGAGCTCAGACGGCGGGATGACGTATGAGATCGCGCTCTATCCACGCCATGACCAGGTCCGCCAAGCGATCGATTTCGACATCGGTGAGCTCCCTGCCTTGGGGAAGATGGTGCCATTTGGCGATGCACCCGCGGCAGCACGTGGCGGTGGCATGCTGCGCGGTAAACACCGGATGCCCGCGCCACGGCGTCTGGCGCCCGTCGTTGCGCGGATTCGCCGCCCCGATGCGGGCGCGCAGCAGCTCGCGGGCATGGCGATCGATCACGGCCTTGCCCTTCGCCCGCGCATACGCGCGGTCCTTCGCCGACAACTCGAATTTCGCACGGAATGAGGAGCGCGAAAGCCGGTTCAGCGTGTCATCGATCCACCGGCGTTCGGCACCATCGTCCGCATCATCCGGCAAGACCCGCTCCATTTCACCATCCATACCGCACACCTCCGCACAACCCACGCCCGCTTACATCTCGCCCATAGACCAAGCCGCAGCCGACTGGGGGTGATCCCGCCGACCGCCCCTCCCCGCCACAATCAGATATTGCCGCGCACGTGCTGGTCGGCCCACGACTGGGAATGCATGAAGGTCGCCGGATCGGCGCTGACGTTGCCATGCGGGTCGTCGAGCGCATCGATCGCCGCCAGTTCGGCCGACGTCAAATCGAAATCGGAGCTGGCGAGGTTCACCCGCATGCGTTCCACGTGCTTCGACTTGGGGATGATGATGCGCCCCTCCTGCGTGTGCCAGCGCAGCACCACCTGCGCCGGCGTGACATCATGCGCCTTCGCCGCGGCGACGACGGGCTCGGATTCGATGTCCTTTCCGTGGCCGAGCGGGCTGTATGCCTCGACGGCCACGCCGTTCGCCGCGCAGAACGCACGGTTTCCCGGCTGGTTGAACCGAGGATGGACCTCGATCTGGTTCACGGCCGGGGTCTCACCGGAATCCTCGATCAGCGCACGCAGGTGCTGCGGCAGGAAGTTGCTGACGCCGGGCACACGGACCGCGCCTTCGTCGCGCAGTTTCAGCAGCGCGCGCCACGTCTCCTTGAAGAACCCCGCCGCGGCGAATGGCCAGTGGATCAGATACATGTCCACCACGTCGACGCCGAGGTTGCTGCGGGAACGGTCGAACGCGACCATCGTCGAATCATACCCCTGGTCGCAGTTGCGCAGCTTGGTCGTCACCCACACCTTGCCGGCCATGCCGGTGGCCTTCAGCGCGTCGCCGACCTCTTTCTCGTTGTAGTACGCGGCCGCGGTGTCGATGTGCCGGTAGCCGATCTCCAGCGCTTCCTCGACCGCGCGCTGTGTGTCCTCCGGCGGAATCTGGAACGTGCCGAACCCTATCTGAGGAATCACCGAATGCGCCTTGTCGTTCAGCGTCAGCTCCTGAGCCTCGGCACTCCCCTGCTGCCCCCGCGTCGTGTCATCACTCACCATATGCCTCGTTTCCCCACGGATTCGCGGCGGACGATCGCCGCCGCCCGGCACCCCACGGCGCCACACCTGCGAACCAGTACTCATGGTAATACGCGGCCATGCATGCGCAAGCGTCATCGTTCATCTCTTGCCCACCCGCGGTCGGGCACGGCGAGGAAACGCCCCCCAGTCCCGGCCGGGACCTGCGATTTGGGACGTCCTGCGGGCGCAGCATTGCCTGCTCGCCTGTCGATTCGCCTTCGCCGGCATCATTACAATTGTCTGCGACGCATCATCGGCAATATCACAGGAGACAATGGTCATGGCGATTCAATCGACGATCACGCTGAACAACGGCACGGTCATCCCGCAGATCGGTCTGGGCGTGTTCCGCACGCCGGACGGCGACACGACGGTAAACGCGGTGCAGGCCGCGTTGGAGAACGGATATAGGCATATCGACACGGCGATGATATATCGCAACGAGACGTCTGTCGGCGAGGGAATCCGCCGTTCCGGCGTGCCGCGAGGCGACCTGTTCGTCACCACCAAGCTGTGGAACGACGACATTCGCGCGCACCGCGGCAAAGAAGCGTTCCAGGAGAGCCTCGACCGCCTGGGCATGGATTATGTGGATCTGTATCTGATCCACTGGCCGGCGGACGTCTGGCAGCAGGCGTGGGACGACCTGCAGGAGATCTATGCCTCCGGGCGTGCGAAGGCGATCGGCGTGAGCAATTTCCAGCCGCATCATCTCGCCGACCTGCTGAAGAACAGCGACGTGACGCCGGCCGTCGATCAGATCGAATCCTCGCCGCAGTTCACCAATCAGCCGCTGGTGGACGAGCTGTCCGCCAAGGGCATCGCCACCGAGGCATACAGCCCGCTGGGCGGCACCGGCGGCGACCTGCTTGCCATCCCCGAGCTGGCCGAGATCGGCGCGAAGTACGGTAAGTCCGCTGCGCAGACCGTGATCCGCTGGCACATCCAGCGCGGCGTCGTCGTGCTGCCGAAGTCCACGCACGCCGATCGCATCAGGCAGAACATCGACGTGTTCGACTTCGTGCTGTCGGACGATGACATGGCTGCGATCAGTGCCATGGACACCGGCAAGCGCAACAGCGCCGACCCGGACAATTTCGATTTCTGATGGATCCTTATCCGTGTGGCGTATCGCTCTCATTGAGAGCGATACGCCACACGCAACAGGCGATGATATGATTACCGGTAGTTATCTACCGTTTTAATCACCCAGGTGGCACGGTATCCGTCAAGGGAGAGGAGACATCGTGGCTGCATCATCGGCACTCCCCACCGCTCAGATCGTCATCGAAATCCTGGAACAGCTCATCAAGCACACCGACCCCGAGCACGGCCTCACTGCCGCGGAAATCAGCAAACGCATCAATGTATCCGACAAAACCGTGCGCGGGCATCTCAAGGCATTGCAGTCCATGACGCCGTTCGACCGCCATGTGGGCCACCTCGACCGGCGGGATCTGGTCAACGCGGAAAGCGCCAACCCCCGACCCGGCTGGTACATCGAACCGGTCTTCGACATCGCGCAGATGCGCCTGCTCGTGGACGGCGCGGCGCTGTCGAGCTCGGACGGCGAATACCTACGCGAACTCATCGCCAAGATCTACACGTTCGCCGGCAAATCCGGCCAATTGCGCGGCCTCGAACAACTCACCACGCCCAAGAACTACAATACGGAGTTCCTCAACAACATCGAGATTCTGAACGATGCCATCGCATACGGGCGTGTGATCCGGTTCCGGTACTGCACGTACGACGTCAACGGCAATCTCGTCCCCCGCCGTAACGGCGACGGCGACATCAAGACATATCTGGCGGACCCCTACCACCTGATGTACAAGAACAGCAAATACTACCTGCTGTGCCACATGCACCGGTATGACTCGCTGTCCTACCTGCATGTGGAACGCATCCGGGACCTGTCCATCGAGGGGCCGGACCACTCACTCAAACGCACGCTCGACAGCTTCAGCCCCACGCCGGGGCAACCGTTCGACATCGTGCGGCATATGAACGAGCGACCTTATCCGATGGACGGCAAGGCGACGCCGATCCACATGAAGATCCACGGGGCGCTTGAACCGCTGTACGACTGGTTCGCCGACGCCGATGTCGTCCAGACCGGCGAGCGCGAATACGATGTGCACGTCGTCGCGAACGAACACGCGACCCTTTGGTGGGCGTTGCAGTACGCGGATTCGCACATCATCGAGATATTGTCGCCGGCTTCATTGCGCAAGATGCTGCACGATACCGGGGAATATCTGGTGTCGACATACGCGCAACAATAAGAGGAACATATCTACCGGATAAGTGAATCGAACCCTATGTTGGAATCCCCCCCCATTCGGTGAGGCGAATCCGTCTACCGAATGGAGAGCAACCCACAGGAGACGATCATGCCCGCCATCAATCTGACTGCACGTCTGAACAGGGATCAGACATTCGAAACGCTCGCGCTGACTCCCTTCCGCGAAGTGCCTCTATCTCACCAGTGAGGATCATGCCAATGAATTTCGTCATGACGGCGCAGGATGCCGACCCGCAACAAGACCGGATCACCCTGTCCGGCAACCGGTTTAGGCATATCGACATGGTACTCATCGACGACTTCCAGTACTTCGCCGGCAGGACGGCCTTGCAGGAGCAACTGCTGCAGACGCTGAGAGCATTGCATCAGGCGGGGCGATACAGCCCGCGATACGCAGCGAACCGTTCTCATTGGGAAACGTGCGAGCCCTGCGGTCCGCCAAACGAACACGGAACCCTTCAGAGGACCGGAATTCCGGGCCTTACCGAAATGTTCACTTGTGTGGTTACGTGAGGAATCCTCACACGTTTCCTAATGAGAACGGTTCGCTGCGAGGCCGATGCCGTCAGATCGCCCCGTACTCGCGCAGCAGCATGCCGATGTCGGTCTTGCCGAGCTTCTTGAGGACCTTCTTCATAACGGCGCGCTCCACGACATTGAGCTTCATATCGGTGACCGGGGAGCCATCGCGCAGTTTGACCGTGGCGTTGAGCAGGTTGCGCACGTCGTAGACGCTGCCCCACACCTCCGGCACGCCGCGGTCCACGTCGAGCAGCGTGTACACGGCCTCCATGCCGGTGCGCATCGAGTATTCGGTAGTGAAGATCGTGTCGCGCGGCGTCTCGGCGAACTGGCCGAGGAACGCGAAGTTCACAGCGCCATCCGGCACCACGTCCGGCCGATCACCGGCCGAACGCGGCATGAAGAACGCGGTGATGTACGGCATCATGACCGGCACGGTGTTCGCGTGGGATTTCGCGAGCGCCTCGATCTTGTCGGTCGGCACGCCCATGTGGTACAGCCATTCCTGGCAGATCTCCTCGCCGGTGCATTCGGTCATCGGCTTCTTGATATAGTTGCCCGGCTTGTCGGGGAACAGGCCATACACCCATACGCACAGCTGGTCCTTGGGCTGGTCACGGAACTGCTGCTGGCGGTTGAGCGTCCAGCTCATCAGCCAGTTGGAGTCCTCCACGGTCACGATGCCACCGGTCACCACGCGCCCGGAGAACGGGTCGCGCTTGCAGATGCGTTTGATGTACGGCGGAATCTCTGCGTCGAGCGTAGTCACCGTGGCGCTCATCCACTTGGTGGCATCCGGGTCCGAGCAGAATGTGTCGGGATGCCCGAAGCTCGGGTCCTGCTTGGCGATGCGCCGCCACATGTCCCAACCGCCACCGGGCTTGAGGTCCGGATTCCATGCGGCCGGCGAATGCTGGGAGCCCATCGTGGAGTTCTCCACGCAACCGCCGTTGGTGATGAACACCAGATCGTTCTGCGTCAGGTCGATGGACGACTTGTCACCTTCGTGGTCGATGTCGATGCGGACGGCGAGTTTCTTCGTGTTCGTGCCGTACGGGTTGCGCTTGAAGAAGCCGGACGTGGCCTGGATCTTCTGGATAGTGTCCTGTCCGACCCCGGTGCGCTCGCGTTCGGGCCCGTTCCCGCCGCCGATCGCAAACTCGACGTTCTCGACCTTGGTGTTGTAGTGGAACTGCACGCCGTGCGCTTCGAGGTACTTCACCATCGGCAGGATCATCGACTCGTACTGGTTGTATCGGGTGAACCGCAACGCGCTGAAGTCCGGCAGACCGCCGATGTGGTGGATGTACCGTTTGATGTACAGTTTCATTTCCAGCGCGGAATGCCAGTTCTCGAACGCGAACATGGTGCGCCAGTACAGCCAGAAGTTGGATTTCAGCACCTCGTCGTCGAAGAAATCGGTGATCGGCTTGTCGTACAGTTCCTCGTCCGGAGTGAAGAACAGTTTCATGATCTCCATCGAGGCCTTGTCGCTCAGCCCGAATTTGCCCTGGAGTCCCGCATCTTGCCCGCGGTCCTTGGTGGCGCGGCACAGCGAATAGTTGGGGTCGTCCTTGTTGAGCCAGTAATACTCGTCGAGCACGGAGACGCCTTCGGTCTCGATCGACGGGATGGAGCGGAACAGGTCCCACATCACCTCGAAGTGGTTGTCCATCTCGCGCCCGCCGCGCATGACATAGCCGAGGCCGGGGATGTCGGCGCCGTCGCACGCCCCGCCGGCCACCGCGTCCTTTTCGAGGATGTGGATGTTCTTGCCTGGCATCTGCGCATCTCGCACCAGATAGCAGGCCGCCGACAGCGCCGCAAGTCCCGTGCCGATGATGTACGCGGACTTGCCGTCGACACCCGCCGGCTTCTTCGGTCGTGCGAACGCTTCATAGTTGCCACTGGAATAATACATATTCCGCCTCCTTGAGGATATTGTGGATGTCTGCGACATCATTACCAGACATGATGTCGCATTTCTTTCGTCCCCGCCATAGACATTAGTCGGTGTTTTGAAGGATTTCCAGAAGCGTCCATGCCGTTCATCGTGCCGCTCCGCTATCCTCGTACACAGCACATCAGATTGACGGAGAGGACCAAACATGGCATTGAGCAAGAAGCAGGTCAAGCAGCTGCGCGCGATGGCGAATCAGCTGAACCCACTGCTCTACATCGGCAAGAACGACCTGACCGACGCCGCGGTGAAGCAGGCATCGGAGACGATGGACAGCCACGAGCTGCTCAAGGTCGCCGTGCAGGACGGCTCCGGTCTGACGGCGAAGGAGGCCGCCGACAAGCTCGCCGGCCAGATCGGCGCGCAGGTGGTGCAGGTCATCGGCAACCGGTTCGTGCTGTACCGCAAGAGCTCGCGCAACGACATCGAGCACATCCGCCTCATACGCGAGTGACGGCGGCCGAATTCCTCGTGCGCGAATATGGTTGTGGCCCCGACACCGGTATCGTGTCGGGGCCACAACCATATTTTCAGCGCGTGCAGGTCACTTCTTCAATGACAGTGTCATAGTCATATCGGGATCATCGAAGGAAATGTCGAATATCGCGTCACCGGTCTTGCTCCATGTGCCATGGAGCGTCGACTCGCCATGACCGGTGGCCTGTACCGACATCGTCAATGTGCCATCATCCTTGAAGTTGGCTGAGATGCCCATGCCCAGTCCCATGACCGAGCAGGAGACCGACCAGGTGCCGTTCGGCTCGCCCTTGGACGCGCCATCGGGGATGGTGACGGTCGGGCTGAGCGCGTTGAGAACGGCCGTGCCCTGTTCCTCGCCCAGACCGCCGATGTACCCGATGAGGCCGGTGACCTCGGACATCGCGTAATTGCCGCTCTCACCGCTGAACTTCAGATCCTTCAGCGTGTATGAATGGCTGCCATTGCCACTTGTGACCTTGTCGATCGTGGCGCTGACCGCCGGCTTTCCGTCGTCATTGCCCGGCAGATCAAGCGACATCTTCTTTCCGTCGACGCTCAGGGTGCCGGTGTTGCCGCCGGCGCTGAGTGAATACGTTCCGTTGACGCCCGGCTGGGACAGGTGCAGGAACAGGAACACGCCGCCGACGACCAGCGCGGCCACGATGATGATGGCGAGCACGATGATGAGCGGCTTCTTGGATTTCTTCTGCGCGACCGGTGCCACGGGAGCCATGGGGACTCCGGGGACGCCCGACTGCTGGTATTGGCCGTACTGCTGGGAATCGACCGGCTGCTGCGGATACGTCTGAGCCCGATACGGCTGCTGCTGGTATCCGGCCATTTGCGGCTGCTGCTGGTAAGCGGTGCCGGGCGCCGCGGGAACGGCGGGCGCGGGAACGGGAGGCATCCCGGTCGTCTGTACCGGTTGCGGCGGCTGCGCCGGATACTGCGCTGATTGAGGAACCTGTGCCGATTGAGGAACCTGCGAAACCGAAGTCTGCGGCTGCGTCGTGTACGCAGGCGTCGCCGGTGCCGCAGCGGCCGGCTGTGCCGTCACCGCCGTCGCCGCCGTCAATTGTGCACCGCACGCCCTGCAGAACAAGCTTCCATCGGCGTTGTCTGCGCCGCAATGTGAACACACTATCATCGTTCTTCCCTCTAGGTCCAGGCCCATAATTGACGGCAGCCAGCGGCCCCGTTTCGCTCTCATTCTACCTGCATACGCCCATCGTCAGCGGATTCCGTAGCGCATATGGTCACATTCCGGCTGATGGTCTCAGGCCGTCGGCAGGCAGCTCGGGCCGAACAGGCTCTTGATCTCGGCGAACAGGCTGGTGTCGCGTTTGACGCGGAACCTATCGCCGAAGGTCATCACCCGTGCGTTGCCCTTGGCGTCGAGCACGGCAAGCCGCACTTCACAGAATCCCGGATGCCGCGTGATGATCTGCGCAAGCTGCTGCATGTTGCCGCGCCCCAGGGCCACCAGCGGCAAGGTGATCAGGAACGGACGCTCGTCATCGGTCTCCAGCGCGACCGGCTGCATTTCCGTGGCGCGCATGCTGACGGTCTCGTCCCGAACCTCGACCTGGCCGCGCACCTGCACGACCGCATCCTGTATGAGCTCCGTGCTCGCCGCCTCGTACACTTTGCCGAAGAACATGCACTGGATGGAGCTTTCCATGTCCTCGATGGTGACGATCGCCCACGGGTTGCCCTTCTTCGAGACTCGTCGATCGACGTTGGTAATCAGTCCCGCCAGCGTGACCTGCTGCCCGCTGGGCATGGTGGGCGCACGGTCAATCAGATGGGCGATGGACATCTCCCGCATCCCGGCGAGCACTGCTTGCATGCCGCTCAGCGGATGGTCCGACACGTAGAGGCCAAGCATATCGCGCTCGAACTTGAGCTTGTCCTTCTTGTCCCATTCCTCGATGTCCGGCACGGCGACCGTCGCATCCCCCATCGCGTCGGCGCCCGAATCCTCCGTGTCGGAGAACAGGTCGAACTGTCCTTCCGCCTGCTTGCGCTTGAGGCCGACCACCGAGTCGATCGCCGACTCGTGCACGGTGAACAGCGCCCGGCGGTTCGGGTCGATCGAATCGAATGCGCCCGCCTTGATCAGCGATTCGACCAGTCGCCTGTTCAGCGCGGTCAACGGCACGCGGCGGATGAAGTCCATGAAGTTCACGTATTTGCCACGGCCCGTCTCGCGTTCCGCGATGATGTCCTTGACCGCATTCTCGCCGACGTTGCGGATAGCCCCGAGCCCGAATCGGACGACGTCGCCGACTGCGGAGTACTCGTAGACCGACTCGTTGACATCCGGGGAGAGCACTTGGATGCCCATTCTCCGAGCCTCGCCCAGATACAGGGCGGTCTTGTTCTTGTTGGTCGCCGCGCCCTGCAGCAGCGCGGCCATGAACTCGACCGGGTAGTGCGTCTTGAGGTATGCGGTCCAGTAGGAGATCAGGCCGTACGCGGCGGAGTGCGCCTTGTTGAACGCATAGCCGGAGAACGGGACCAGGATCTCCCAGATCGCCTCTGCGGCCTCCTCGGAATAGCCATGCTCCTTCATGCCGGCGAAAAACGGCACCTTCTCCTTGGCCAGCACCTCGGGCTTCTTCTTGCCCATGGCTCGCCTGAGCACGTCTGCCTTGCCCAGCGAATAGCCGGCCAAGATACGCGCGGCTGACTGCACCTGCTCCTGATAGATGATCAGGCCGTACGTCTCATCGAGCACCTGCTTGAGGGGCTCGTCGAGCTCGGGGTGGATAGGCGTAATCTTCTGCAGGCCGTTCTTGCGCTTGGCGTAGTTGGTGTGCGAGTCCATCGACATCGGGCCCGGTCGGTACAGGGCAATAAGTGCGGAGATGTCGTTGAAGTTATCGGGCTTGAGCGTCTTGAGCAGCGAGCGCATGCCGTCGGAATCGAGCTGGAACACACCGAGCGTGTCTCCGCGCGACAGCAGCTGGTACGTCTCCCGGTCATCGAGAGGGATCTTCGTGTAGTCGATGACGCCCTTGCCGTTGTGCTCGATGTTGGTGAGCGTGTCGCGGATGACCGTCAAGTTGGACAGGCCGAGGAAGTCCATCTTGACCAGGCCGAGCGTTTCGCACGTATGGTACTCGAACGTGGTGGTGACGGTGCCGTCGGTGCGCTCCAGCAGCGGCGAGGTGTCGGTGATCGGCGCGGAACCCATGATCGTGGCGCACGCGTGGACTCCGGTCTGGCGAATCAGCCCCTCGATGCCCTTCGCCTCCTCGGTGATGCGCTTGACTTCGGGATCGGAGTCGTACAGCTCGCGGTATTCGCGCGCCTCGGCGTAGCGCTTGGCGCTCGGGTCGAAGATGTCGTGCACGCTGATGTCCTTGCCTCCGGTGGCGGCCGGCGGCAGCGCCTCGGTGATACGAGTGCCCATCTCAAAGGGGAATCCCATGATGCGCGCGGAGTCCTTGAGCGCCTGCTTGGTCTTGATGGTGCCGTAGATCACGCATTGGGCGACCTTGTCATGGCCGTACTTGTCGGCCACATAGCCCAGCACGCGCATGCGGCCTTCGGGATCGAAGTCGACGTCGATATCGGGCAGGGACACACGCTCGGGGTTCAGGAACCTCTCGAAGATCAGGCCGTGCTTGAGCGGATCGAGCTCGGTGATGCCCATCGCATAGGCGACCATGGCCCCTGCGGCGGAGCCTCGCCCCGGGCCCACCATCACGCCGTGCTCCTTCGCCCAGTTGATGTAGTCGGCGACGACGAGGAAGTAGCCGCAGAACTGCATCTGGCAGATGACGCCGCATTCATAGTCGGCCTGCTTGAGCACCTCCATCGGCGGGTTGCCGTCGTAGCGCTTCTCCAGGCCCTCCTCGACCTTCTTGAGGAACAGCGAGGTCTCGTCCCACCCTTCGGGGCAGTCGAACTGCGGCATGAACGCGCCATCCTCATGGTCGTCGAAGATCACGTTGCAGCGTTCCGCGATCTCCAGCGTGTTGTCGCAGGCGTCGGGATGGTCCTTGAACAGCTCGCGCATCTCCTCGGCGGATTTGATGTAGTATCCCGATCCTTCGAACTTGAAGCGGTTGGGGTCGTCCAGCGTGGCGCCGGAGTTGATGCACAGCATGGCGTCCTGGGCGTCCTTGTCCGCCTCCATGACGTAGTGCGAGTCGTTGGTGGCGAGCAGGGGCGCGCCGAGCTTCTTGGCGATGGTCAGCAGATCGCCGGTAACCTTGCTTTCGATGGACAGTCCGTGGTCCATCAGCTCGATGTAGAAATTGTCCTTGCCGAAGATGTCCTGGAACTCGCCGGCGGCACGCAGCGCCTCGTCGAACTGGCCTAGGCGCAGACGGGTCTGGATGATGCCGGAGGGGCAGCCGGACGAGGCGATCACGCCTTTGGAGTAGGTGGACAGCACCTCCTTGTCCATACGCGGATATCGCATGACACGGCCTTCGAGGTTGGCGACGGACGACGCCTTGATGAGGTTGACCAGCCCTTCGTCGTTCTCCGCCCACATGGTCAGGTGGGTGATCAGGCCGCCGCCCGAGACATCGTCGGGGTTGCGGGCATGGCCGGGAACCGGGGTCCAGTTGGTGTCCCATGACACGCGCGTCTTGTCCTGCCGCGCGGTTTCAGGGGTCACATACGCCTCGATGCCGATGATCGGCTTGACGCCGGAATCGACCGCTGCACGCCACAGCTCGTAGGCGCCGTGCATGTTGCCATGGTCGGTGATGCCGACCGCCGGCATGCCCAGCTCCTTGACGCGCTTGACCAGATCGGGCACCTTGGATGCCCCATCCAGCAGCGAGTAGTGCGTGTGATTATGCAGTTGCACGAAGTTTCCAGCCATGCGTTCCACCTTACCTCATGCCGCACTCACCGGTAGATATGTTCCGTTAATCCTCGCCGGAAACCCTCTTCCGCAGCACGACACACAACGTCAATCGTTTGACGTAAATCGATTGACGTTCTATTGTTCCAGTACAAAAAAAACGATTCCCCACAACGGCACGGCAGCCGTGCGGAGAACCCTCAGCACCCAACAAGACCTACCCGCACGGGCGCGCTGATCGGCTCCATCGTGCTGTCGGCCGGCTTCATGGCCGCCTGCGGCCTCGGCATGCTGCTCATCTACCTGTTCCGGGTCCCGTCCGAGCAGAAGGACGAGCTCCGCAAGGAGGCCGACCCGAACGGCCTGTGCTACTACAAGGGCCGCTGGCACGTGTTCTACCAGCTGCACCCCTACGGCACCCAGTGGGGCCTGTGCCATTGGGGTCATGTCTCCAGCGAGGACATGGTCACCTGACGCCGCGAGCCCATCGCCTTCGCCCCGTCCCTCGAACAGGAGAAGGACGGCGAGTTCAAGCCGGAAACCGAGTTCCGCCCGTGGGACTGCGGCCACAATTTCTACGCGCCGCAGTCGTTCAACACGAACGGGCGGCAGATCATGTACGGGTGGACGAGCCCCTTCGTCGAGCCGATCCCCATGCAGGACGACGGCTGGTGCGGACAGCTGACCCTGCCGCGCGAGATCATGCTCGTCGCCGAATCCGGCTCGCTGACCGTCACCTCGCTGACGCTGCATCATCTCAAGTCAATCGGCCTGGACTGACTGAGGCCAATCCGCTGACGCAATCGGGAAGACACGCCGCAAGACGGTACCAAGCCTTCACCAATCGCGTCAGCGAAATCGCCTTTCAGCTGCTAGGCTTTCCTGTGCAAGGATGATGATCTGAAAACGGGGAATCACATGGGATTGCTGGACAAATTATTCGGTCGTGACACACCGTCCCAGGAAATCGTAGGGAAAGTGGACAAAGAGGGGCCCCGCAACCCCATCGACCAGCTTGGCGTCACCGGCAGATCCCAGCGAAACGCCGCCTACGAGGACACCGCGCACATCCCCAGGATCACCGACTACGTCGCCGAGAAACTATCGCAACTGCTACGGTATTCCACCGAAATGCCGGTGCTGCGTCTGACCGAGGACGACTCCCCCGCACAGATCACCGACAGCAAGCTCGGCGGCGCGTTCTACGTGCCGGAAGGCATGAAGGCGCCACGCAATCTCGACACCGGGGACCCGCTGTATCTGCTGGCCCAGCTGAACTTCAGCCAACTGCCGCAGCTGCGCGGATTCCCCGCCCAGGGACTGCTGCAGTTCTTCATCGACGGCGAGGACACCCTGTACGGAGCGGACTACGACAACCCGCAGTCGCAACGCTCGTGGCGCGTGCGCTACCTCCCCAACGTGCCGGTCACCGCACTGCATGCCAACCGTGTCGTCAAACCCGCCTGGCATGACGACACGGTGCTGCCGTTCAACGACCCCGACACCGAGCGACGGCTAGTCGCACAGGCCGGCAAGCAGACGATCACGCCTACTGACTACCGGTTCGAGGGGCGGCTGCAAAGCTGCGTCAGCACGCTCAACGAGTACGACCACGGCTTCTTCCGCGAACATGAGGCGGAGATTCGCGACTCGCTCGCCGTACTGCTGATGTCGGGCGGGCACCAGGTCGGCGGATACCCGATCTTCACGCAAAGCGACCCGCATGATGACAGGGATCCGCTGTGGAACAAGGCGACCGACCTGCTGCTGCAGATCGATTCGACCAACGATGTGTCGTTCGGCGACTCCGGCGTGGCGAACTTCTTCATCTCCCCCAGCGATCTGGAACGGCTTGACTTCTCACGCGTGCTCTACACCTGGGACTGCTACTGAGCAGCTTTCCTCTTCTCGCCCCCGCTGGCGGGGCTGTTGAGCGGAGCGAAACTGGGGGGGGGTGGTCTTGACGCCCGAGGAGCGCTCTCCCGGTCGCCTCACAACAGCCCCGCCAACACAGGGCGAAACGGGAATCCTATTTCTTCACGCCGCCGAATCTGCGATCGCGGTGGATGTAGTGGTCGATGGAGCGCCAGAGGACATCGCGGCCGCAGTCGGGGAACAGTTCGGGCACGAAATCAAGCTCGGCGTAGGCGGCCTCCCACGGCAGGAAGTTCGACGTGCGCTGCTCGCCGGAGGTGCGGATCACCAGATCGCAATCGGGAATGTCGGGGTTGTACAGGTGGTCGGCGATCATCTTCTCGGTGACGCGGTCGCCCTTGATGCGTCCCGCCGCCACCTCGCGCGCGATCTCGGCGCAGGCGTCGGCGATCTCGGCGCGGCCACCGTAGTTGATGCAGAACACCACATCGATGACCTTGTTGTGCTTGGTGCGCTCCATAGCCACCTCAAGCTCGTCGATCACCGACTTCCACAGCTTCGGGCGGCGACCGGACCAGCGCACTCTCACGCCCCAATCGTCCATCTGCGCGACACGACGGTGGATGATCTCGCGCGAGAACCCCATCAGGAAGCGCACCTCCTGCGGTGAGCGCTTCCAGTTCTCGGTTGAGAACGTGTACAGGCTCAGATACCGCACGCCGGCCTCGATCGCACCGGCGATCGTGTCGAACACCACGGGCTCGGCCGCCTGATGGCCGTCCGTGCGCACCAGCCCGCGCTGCTGCGCCCAGCGGCCGTTGCCGTCCATGATCACGCCCACATGACGGGGCACCTTGTTCTTCGGGAAATCCGGGATACGCGCAGGATCGGAAAATGGCGCCGCCGGAATGTCCAGCGACGTGTAATCGACGTTTTCAAAAGCCATACCGCTAATCTAGCAAGCGCAAGGAACGAATGGGGCGTTCCAGATAATACTCGCCCCAGTCTTCAACAAATCGCAACACCCGCGCATCCGGCGGAGCCCCGTCAAGCACTCCCCAATCCCCGTCGACCGCCGCCGAGAGCTGCACCACCTCGTCCGGGTCGATGCGTTTCGCATCGGGCGTGCGGTCGGTCGAACACATCAGCCCGCCGGCGGACGGGGAGAAGAACATCGGGCCCGACATGCGGCTCTCCCCGGCACCCCCGTCATCGCCGCTCTCCCCGGCGACCGGCGAGACGGCGACATGCCGTCCGCACACCACGCATGAATGCAGCCGCGGAGTCCACCCGGCCAAAGCCAACGCACGCAGCACATAGGATTCCCCGATCGCCGTCGCCGGATGCGCGTGACGCGCCAGCGCGTTCAGCCCGCCGACCAGCAGACGGTACTGCGCGACGGCCCGCTCCCCTTCGGCGGACACCAGCTTGTCGGCGGTCTCCACCATGACATTGGCGATGCCGTACGCCCCGTAATCGGCGCAGATCGGAGCCGCATACGCCGAAATGGACTCGACCTGCGACACCACGTCCAGGGTCCGTCCAGTGGCGATGAGCACGTCAACTCGCATGAACGGCTCCAGCCGCCCGCCGAACCGTGATTTCACACGGCGCACGCCCTTCGCCACGGCTCGGACCTTGCCATGGCTGCGGGTCAGCAAGGTGACGATGCGGTCGGCTTCACCGAGTTTGGCCGTACGCAACACGACGCCTTCGTCACGATACAGCGGCATAAGCGCTTCCTCCCGTTCCTCGCGTATCCATTGGTTCCGCCACCGTTCGCTGCGGCGAGCGCCGTCAGTAGACGAACAATCCCCAGAACGCGAACATCAGCAGAACCGACAGCATGGTGACGGCCGTCACCCAGAACAGCACGCGTCCAAGTCTGGTCGAGGCGAGCACTGGATCACGGCCGGTCATCACATCCCCGATCGCGCCCTTGCGCGGAGGGAACCGGATGACACCGCGCAGCGACGCCACTTCGATCAGACGGGCCAACACGCGGGACCACGCCCACACCACCACTGTGCACACCACCTGGATGACCGGCCAGCTCCAATACATGAGTCCGGGCTTCTCTGGCGGGGCACCGCCCCAGGCAATCTTCACCACACCCATGATGACCTGTCCGAGACCGGCGCCGAACAGGGCCAGCGTGGCCACGGTAGTGACCGTCAGAGTGAGCAGCTGGTTGCCGAAACCATGCGAGAACCCCAGCGCCGGACCGGTGCGACGGATCATCGCGCGTATCTTCACCACCAGCGCGACCACGGCGATGACCAGCGAAAGCACCATCATGAACACCATGAACACGTGCAGCAGCAGCCCGTACACCGTCAGGCCGCGATTCGCCTTCAGGTCTTTCGGCACTGCTATCGACTGATACAGGTTCACGCCTCCCACGCGCTCGCTCGTCTGGCGCAGGCCCTTCGCCGTGCCGACCGCCCAATCCACCACGTCAGCGGCGTACTGGTCCGCGAACGGCGTCCCGGTTTCGGATTCGTCGCCCAACCGGAGCACATGATTGGCCACGGGATAGCCGCGGATGCTCACGTCATGGTTGCCCGCGCGCAGGGCCATGTCCACGATCGCCTCCACGCCCTCCACCTGGGCGGTCATCACGTCCTTCGATCCATACGCTACCAGCGTCGGAATCGAATACGCGCTCGGCTTGAGCGTATGGACGTCGGGAAGCGTGACGCCGAACAGCGCGGAATCGATGTTGAACACGCGCCGGACTATCGACTGGTATCCGTCATGGGCTCCGACCAGCGCGAAATCCTGTGCGGCGAGGAACCCTATCGCCTGTCGCGGCGTGAACACCATCGGGCTGAGCAGCACCTGGAACGCGATGTCCTTGTCCATGTCCAGCAGATATGACGACACCCATGTCGATTCCGAGGTCGCGTAGATGCCGACCTCCCTGTCATCCACGTTGTCGAGGCCGCGCAACATGCGGATCACTTCGTCATAGACGGCCGCCGAGCCCGTATAATCGCGCGTTATGTCGTTCGTGGACCATACCGGCTTGTCGAGCACGGCGGTGACGAATCCCGCGGACGACAGGTCATAGGCCATGTCGACGAACGAATCGACGGCGGAACCGTAGCCCGCGCCGTGCATGAACACCATGCCGGGCAGCTTCCCGGAGACGCCGACAGGCTCGCGGATGATGACATGCGTGCGTTGGATCTCGCCCGTAGATGGTCTCTTCGCGTCGAACCATACAGACCGCTCGCTCACCTCGTACTCGCCGCGCTTGGCGAGGTGAACGCCGCCCAGGTTGTCGAACGTCACGCCGGTATCGGCGGACAGTGTCGACAAAGTCTGCCCTGTGGGCTCATTGTTCCACGGCATGGCCGTCGCATTGGAGACGAACACCAGCAGGCCGATGAGGATGATGAAAATCGGCACGGTGCACATCAGACGGCGCCATCGCGTCCAGGCGGCCGGCGACGCCTTGTCGCCCGGTTGCCGCCGCGATGCGGCCGATTCGTCGGATACGCGCGACTTCCCGTCTGCGGGACGTTCGCCGCGGCGGATACGAAACCTGTTACGCTGCCGATTCAACACGCAACCATACTAGCCAATCCGCCGGTCTTCTGCGCTGTGAGCTGACGACATCCGGCCGCGCTCAGGCCGTCCGGCCGGATGCCGGCGGCGACGGCGGCCGGACGCCGATGAAAAACCTCAGCGAACGGCGTTCATCGCGTTCGGATGCTGGATGGGGATGACGACAGGGCCGGTGGCGCCTACCGGCACCTGTCCGTCGGCCTCCATCTGGGCGGCGATGTCGTTGGCCCGCGCGAGCAGCGTCTCGACGATCTGGTCTTCCGGCACGGTCTCGATGACCTTGCCCTTGATGAAGATCTGTCCTTTGCCGTTGCCCGAAGCCACGCCGAGATCGGCCTCGCGGGCTTCTCCCGGCCCGTTGACGATGCATCCCATCACGGCGACGCGAATGGGCGCGGTGACGTTCTTGAGTCCCTCGGTGACCGCGTTCGCCAGCTGGATGACATCGACCTGGGCGCGACCGCAGCTCGGGCATGAGATGATGTCGAACTTGCGCTTGCGCAGTCCCATGTACTCCAGCAGCTTGCAGCCGACCTTGACCTCCTCGACGGGCGGTGCGGACAGGGACACGCGGATCGTGTCGCCGATGCCTTCGGCCAGCAGCGCGCCGAACGCGAGGCATGACTTGATGGTGCCCTGCCATGCCGGCCCCGCCTCGGTGACTCCCAGATGCAGCGGCCAATCGCCCTTGGATGCGAGCAGCCGGTAGGTCTGCACCATCGTAATCACGTCGTGGTGTTTGACGGATATCTTGAAATCACGGAAGCCGACGTCCTCGAACATGTGGGCTTCCTTGAGCGCGGAGGCGACGAGCGCCTCGGGCGTGGGACCGCCGTACTTGGCGTACAGCTCCTTGTCGAGCGATCCGGCGTTGACTCCGATGCGCAGGCTGACGCCCGCGTCGGTGGCGGCCTTGCAGATGTCGGGGCCGACCTGGTCGAATTTGCGGATGTTGCCGGGGTTCACGCGCACGGCCGCGCAGCCGGCGTCGATGGCCTGGAACACGTACTTCGACTGGAAGTGGATGTCGGCGATGATTGGAATCGGCGATTTGGCGACGATCTGCGGCAAGGCGTCGGCGTCATCCTGGCTGGGCACCGCTACGCGCACGATGTCGCAGCCTGCGGCGGTGAGCTCGGCGATCTGCTGCAGCGTGGCCGGCACGTTCGCGGTGAGCGTGTTGGTCATCGACTGCACGGAGATGGGGGCGCCGCCGCCGACCGGCACCGGCCCGACCATGATGCGACGCGATTTGCGGCGCGGATGCAACGGGCTCTCGCTGATATCCGGCTCTCCGGTCTTGCGGAACGATCCTGTCACGGCCGACGCCGTTCCTGTGGTCGCGGACGTCTGTGCACTGGTTTGCGGCAACGCGCTCATGCTGATGATTGGTCTTTCCTGTTCGATTATGCGCGACACCACATCCATGCCGGGGCATGACTGATTGATCGCATGGCTGTGCCATGCCATCAATCCGGGCGCGGTCGCGCGAATGATTCACTTCTGACTGTTTATCAAATCATCGGCTCGCCGGCGCGCCTCACGCTCGACTTGACCCATTTCCTCCACGGATGCGAACAGCGGGTTGCCGCGAAGCTCCCCGTCCATCGCGTCGACGACCTCCTTGACCGTGTCGACGATGCCCAGATAGGGCAGTCGATGGTCGAGGAAGGCATGCACGGCCTGCTCGTTCGCTGCGTTGAGCACGGCGGTATGCTTCTCCGACGCGCGTAGGCACTCGCGCGCCAACGCGACGGCGGGGAACGCCTCGTCGTCCAGTGGCTCGAACGTCCACTCGCTGGCATGCGTCCAGTCGCACGCCGCCGCGACGTCACCCAGACGATCAGGCGCCGACAGGCCCAAGGCGATCGGCAGCCGCATGTCAGGCGGGGACGCCTGGCAGACGGTCGCTCCGTCCACGAACTCCACCATCGAGTGCACGATGGATTGCGGGTGCACGGTCACGACGATGCGATCCGGCGCCACGTCGAACAGACGGCTCGCCTCGATGACCTCCAGTCCCTTGTTCATCAGGGTGGACGAGTTGATGGTCACCACGGGTCCCATATGCCACGTGGGGTGGTTGAGTGCCTGTTCAGGGGTGATGTCGCTCATGTCGGCGCGCTTCCAGCCGCGGAAGGGACCGCCCGAGGCCGTGACGACCAGTCTGCTGACCTCGGCGTGGGTGCCGGACCGCAGCGACTGCCAGATGGCGGAATGCTCCGAGTCGACGGGATTGATCTGGTCATTGCGCACTTGCGCGCCGAAAAGCAGGTGACCGCCTGCGACGACCGATTCCTTGTTGGCGAGCGCCAGCTGAGAGCCAGCCCTCAGCGCCGCAATGGATGGTTCGAGTCCGACCGAGCCCGTGATGCCGTTCAACACCAGGTCGGCACCGGAACCGGCGATGGCGTTGACCGCCTGCGGCCCGGCCTGAATCTGCGTGTACCGAGCTCCGACCTCCTCGAGTGCCTCATGCAGCGCCGGAACGGCGGCCTCGTCATATACGGCCACCTGCGGCACATGATGACGTGCGACCTGCTGTGCCAGAAGCCGCACATGCGCGCCTCCGGCGGCCAGACCGGTGACGGTGAACCGCTCCGGATGCCGACTGATGACATCCAGACCTTGCGTGCCGATCGAACCGGTCGATCCGAGAATGACAACCGTATTCCTATACTGGCTCATTGCAATGCTTCTTTATGTCTTCTGTGGTGTATCTGTCTTCCCGCGCCGACGAAATGGTCAGTCGTTGTCCTTGCCGAAACCGCTCAGTCCGCTATAGAACTCGCCCGTGTTGAGCGTGGGGAACGACAGGTCGGGGATGTCGAAATCGAGCTTGCTTTCCGGGCTGAGGTACATGCTGGAGAATAGGTCATCCGACGATGACTTGTGAGAGTCATCGGATTGCGTCTGCGCGGCATCGTCTACGGCATGAACGGGAACGTTCGCCGACGGCGACGAGGACGGCGCGAACGACGGCAGGGCCTCGACACTGGCATCGGTATGGGCGTCGGAGGCCACGGGCTGATCGAAGACCGGCATGGGGGCCGGCGCGGAGGGAGCAACGGCGGGTGCGGCTGCAACTGGCTCCGCGGAAACCTTCACGGACTTGGCGACGCGTTCGGGAGCCTGGGGCTCGGCGACTGCGGCCGGCTGATCGGATACCGCGGCGTGCGAAGGGGCGAATGATGCCGGTGCCGCCGGGATGGCCGGAGACGGAATCTCCGGCGCCGGGGCAGGAGCCGTGGCATGATCCGCGCTCACGTTGCTCGAGCTCACGCTTCTGCCGGTGCGCTGGGACAGCGCCGCCAACGACGACTGCGGCTCCGGGGCGGAGGCTCCGGCCGAGAACGTGGACGGAAGCGCTGAGGCGGGCGCGGATACGACCGTACCGGACATGCCGGCGGGAGCGAACGAGGGAGGAACGGACTGCGCATCGGCCGCGACGCTCGGCTCGTCGGCCGTCTGCGATGAGAACAGCGCCTCCTCTGCCTCATGGAGGGCATGGAACGATTCGTTCGCGGGTGCGAAGGACTGAGGCTCCGCTTCCTGCCGCGCCGGCGACGGCGCATGTGCATAGGCGTTGTCCGCGCCGAACAACAGCGTCACACCCGCGTCGGAGGCGCTCCTTGCACCGGACGAACGCCGGCTGCCGCCGGATTCGTGACCGCCACCGACATAATCGGAGACGCGCGCGAACGATTCGAGACGGCTGAGCAACTGCACGCACGAGTTGAGGTAATAATCGACCTGACGCTCGTCATAGCCGTTCTTGCCCTTGCGCTGCGTGAACACCACGTTGGAGACGGCACCGGAATTCAGATCGGCGAGCTTGCGCACGTCCTGTTCGCTCACGCCGTCCACGCCAAGGCCTGCGGCGGCCTTGTCCACGATCTGGTCGATCAGTCGGTCGACCTGCTTGCGGTCGTACGACGGCCGGCGATCATGTCCGCGCGCGAACCGCTCCCCCGTGCCGCGGTCGGCGTGCTCACATACCTGACGGTACAGCTCTTCGGTCTGGGCTTTCCACGCCACACGACCGTGCTCGGTAATCTCCCGCGTCGTCTGCTTGTCGACCACGGCCTGCTCCAGCCGGGACAGCGCCGCATCAACCTGGGTGATGTCATACCCGCCCTTGCTCAGATCGAAGGACACGTTCTGGATGTCCTGCTGCGTGAGATGGGCATCCTCGCTCTCGTAGAGCGCATGTGCACGATCCAGGAAAGCGTCCACCTGATCGGGATCGTATCCCCATTTGCGCTTCCCAACGCGAGCGATCCCCGATGCGCCTTTATCTGCCCCGTCTTGATGCGCCATTGGTGTATCGACCTCCTACGGATAGTACTTCTCTTGCACACTTTACGTGAGTGTTGAGACGCAGCTTCACATTTGGCCCAGCAAAACGGCATCCTCACACGTCTTTCGCACGATTACGGCATATATCATGCGCCGGCAAGCACAGCATCGCCACGGTTCGACCGACGGCGGAATTCCACCCAACGACACTCGGCCGGCGTCCCGATACAGACTATACGATACAGTGTGAGTCTGCGGGCAATTAGCTCAGTTGGTTAGAGCGCCACCTTTACACGGTGGATGTCAGGGGTTCGAGTCCCTTATTGCCCACACATTACGAAACGGCGGAACACCGCCAATATCAGGCACCGGTGTGAAACTGATTCCGGCATACGCGCCGCCTGAGGACGGCAAGCCGCGCAACGCAGTGGACGAGAAATGGATGAAGCTGACCAACAGCGCTCGCCACTATCTGTCACGCAGGGCAAACACCCGGGAAGACACCGTCGATGAATCTGAATCTCGTCATCGAGCGTGAATGCTCCAGAGACCATCAGACAGCCCTCAGACAGTTCCTGTGCTGCAAGCCAGGAGACCCCGAATGGGCGATGGACCCACAGGATATATACGCGGTCTCAGCGTGCGCAAGACCCCGACCGGAGTTATGCGCACGCTTCTTGCCATATCCGGGGACATTCCCCTGCATGATGAAGTGGTCGGCTTCTGCGAATACGGTGTCGGCGCGGAAACCACCGAGGAGCACGAAGGCATCTACCAGATTTCGTACATCGCCACCGAGCTGAAGGTACGGGGCAACATCTCGGAGACACGCTGCTCGCCTCGGTGATTATGAGGCTTCGTGATGATGCATGGCGTTCCAATCGCACGCCGCTCGTGCTGACTCAAGTGGATCCGCGCAACAAGCCAAGCATGGATTTGTTCTCTCGCTTCGGATTCGTGGATGAGGGGCCAGACCCCGATGACCCGGAATACCATCTGCCGCCTCTGGAATTCACCGGCACCAATTACGTAATTGGTGATCAGCAGGGCTTTCCTGCCGCTTTTCCGCAATATATCTATCGCGTTCGTCCGTGACCTTTTCGGCTTGGCTGTCAATACTTGATTGAGTAAAGGCGAAGAAGAAATCGATCGCACTCCAGGCAAGCGGAACAATTCCCAGAATCAGAACCACGATCGCCGTAACGAAACTTCTCACATTGTTAATTCGCTTCCTGATCCTTATCCTCCAATTCCCTGTTCTCTTTGAGACAACACAATTCTTCGACAGTCACGCCGAACACTTCCGCAATTCGGTAGGCCAACATTAGCGATGGACTATATTGTTCCTTTTCGATGGAAATAATCGTTCTGTTTGAAACATGGACCAAGTCGGCCAATTGCTGTTGCGTCAGCTTTGATTGTTTTCGCAGTTCTCTCACTCTTGTCTTCAATCAATTCCTTCCATAGCATGAAGCTTACTTCTCATGAAGTTAACTTCATATTACCGCCAAAACGCGAATACGTCAACAGAAAAAGTGAAGTAAACTTCACCAACCCAGAGGTATGCGGGAGATGAATTCGCGCGGCTCCCCGCTGACGGGGTCGGTGAAGCGCAATGACCGCGCGACCAGTTCCAGCGGCGTGGAGAAGTCGTCATAGGCGCGTTCGACGATACGCGGATAGAAATCATCGCCATGGATCGGCAACCCTATCGAGTTCATGTGCACGCGCAGCTGATGGGTCTTGCCGGTGAGCGGGTGCAGCTCGTAGGCGCGCAGACCGTTCCTCCCGTGGCATAAGCGCCCGCCCATCGAGGGATATCCTTCCGCCGCGAGATCGATCACCGTCTCGGCATTGACGGCCTGCGGCTCCTCGAACGCCTGCAGCACGCCACGCAGCTTGGTGATGTGCGAACGTCGGCGCAGCGGGAACACGGCAGGAGGGTCCAGCCGCTCGACGGTGCCGTATCGCGGCCGTGTCGTCGGCCGGCACGGAGCCAGGCATTCGTAGGTCTTGCTGACCTTCCGGCCCTGGAACATCATCTGGTATGCGCCCCGCAGCGCTGGATCCCTCACGAACACGACGATGCCGGCGGTGAGCCGGTCCAGCCGATGCGCGGGCGTGATGTCCGGCTCGTCGAACATCTCGCGAAGCCGAATCAGCGCGGTCTGCCGATACCACATGCCGCGCGGGGTCGTCGCGAGGAAATGCGGCTTGTCGATGACGATGATGCCGGCATCCTCGTACACCACGTCGATATCGAACGGGATATGGGGCTCCTCACTCACCCACCGGTGCGGTCTGTCCAAAGCGCTTTCCGCCCGTCGGCTCTCACCGGGAGCGCATGTTCTTGTAGCGCATGGCACGCAGCGCCTCGCGCTTGTCCTGCTCCTCACGCAGAGCCTGACGCTTGTCGAACTCGCGCTTGCCTCGTGCGAGGGCGATCTCGGCCTTCGCCCGACCATCCTTGAAATACAGGCTGAGCGGCACGATGGTGTACCCCTTGGCCTCGATCTGACGGGACAGTTTGACGATCTGCTGCGCATGCAGCAACAGCTTGCGCTTGCGCTTGGGCGCATGGTTGTTCCACGTGCCGTTGAGATATTCGGGGATATTGGCACCTTCCAGCCACATTTCACCCCGACGGTCAATGGAGACAAACGCCTCGGCGAGCGACGCCCGTCCCTCGCGCAGCGACTTGACCTCGGTCCCGGTCAGCACCAGTCCCGCCTCGTACTTGTCCTCGATCAGGTAATCATGCCGGGCCTTGCGGTTCTGTGCGATGAGCACAGTGCCCTGTTCCTTTGCCATGGTCTTCCTCTTCAATCACTCACATCAACACAGACATCATGAGACCAGACCCGCTTGCACGGGCCGTGACCGGACGAATCGGAAAACACCACCCGGAACTCAGTAATGCACGTATTGGAAATTACCAGCATTGTAAATCGTGCGCCATTGCGCCACGCCCTGAAGGCTGGCGCCGCACTCGGAGATCAGCACGGATCCGTCGCTGTTCACACGCTCGACGACCGCCACATGGCCGTAACGGCTGTTGGCGCCGAGCTGGCCTGCACGGAACACCATCGCGGCGCCGACGTGCGGCGTGCGGTTGACCAGATAGCCGAGGCTGCGGCCGGTGTTCGCCCAATCCTGCCCATTGCCCATGTATGAGCCGGTGGGCAGATGGTAGTAGTACACGCGGCGACGGTACGCATACCACGTGCACTGGCTCCACGGGTAGGCGCTGCCGCCCACCGTGTTGCCGGTCCTGTGCCCGTAGCACACCGGCATGCCCTCATAGCAGTTGCCGGGCACCGTGTAGTTCATGCCGTTGGCCTGTCCCGATCCGCCGGGCTGGGATCCGCCCGAACCGGAACCATTGCCGGAACCGGAGCCGGGCTTGCCGGAACCGGAACCGGAACCGGGCTTGCTGGAGCCGGAACCGGAACCGCTGCCCGACCCGCTACCGGCGCCGGGCTTGATCTGCTGCTGTCCGCCGGTGCCGGCATTCGCCGAACCGGTGTTGTTCTGCACGCTCCACGAATCGATCTCGGCCTTCATCGACACCAGTTCGGCGGCCTCCTGTGCTTCCTTGGTGCTCAGGCTCTTCTTCTGCGCTTCCAGCTGGGCGCGTTCCTCGTCGCTCTTCTTGCGCAAGGCCTCCAGCTCACTCTGCTTGGACGCCGCATCCTCAGCGGCCTGCTGCGCGCTGGCCGCCTGGCTGTCCGCCTGGCCCTTGAGCTGGGTGATCTCGTCCTCGATGGCCGTGAGACGTTCCTTGCGGTTCATCGACGTGCTGAGGCTGGTGGCCGCGGCGTCGGCGGCATTCGCCTCACTGCGTGTGACAGCGGCATCCGACTGCATCTTGTTGACGAAGTCCTCGGTCGTGGTGGCATTGGTCACCACGTCCATCAGGGTGGAGGCGTCCGAGCCGTGGAAGCTTTCGCGCGCGAGCTGAGCGACCGCATCCTTGGCGTCATCGTAATCCTCACCGGTCTGCTTGATCTTCTCCTCAAGCGAGGTCCGGTCGTTCTTCGCCGCCTCAAGCCGCGCCGTAGTCGCCTCTGCGAGGCTCTTCGCCTGTTCGGCCTTCTGCTGGGCCTCCTGTACGGCCTTCTGCGCGGCGGGAATCTGGTTCTCGGTCAGGTCATTCAACGAGATGATGAGATCGGCAAGTTTGGAATCGACGCCGGTCAGCTGCTTCTTGAGGCTGTTGTGGTTCGATACCTTCTGCTGGTATTCATACTCCGTAACCGCAGCGGCCTGCTCGGGCGGGGCGACCACGGCCACCGATCCCGCCCCCAGGGCCATTGCGGCGGCAAGCGCCAAAGCGGTGAACGTACCCCCACGTTTCGCCATCTTCACCATTGTTGTCGCCCTTCCATTAATGCCGTATTTGAACGTATTGTAACGAATTAAACTGGATAAATGCGCCGCGTGTCATCCGGCAGCGAAATGATTCATCTCATACTTCGCGCATCCCGGACGACACGCGGCGGCAAGTCACACCTTGAGATAGCGTCGCAGCGATACCGCGGACGCAACCGCCGACAGCAGCATGGCCCCCACCACCAGCACGGGGGCGGTCAGCCACACCGTCGTCTGCGTGATGAACGGCATCCACTGCACGCTGGTCGCCAACCAATCGGTGACGAACACCTTGACGATGCCGCTCAGCGCGCCGACCGCCAGCAGCGATCCCAGCAGGGACGCCACCACGCCCTCCAGGATGAACGGCAATCGAATCGTCCAGTTCGAAGCACCCACCAGACGCATGATCTCTGTCTCGTTCTTCCGGGAGGCGGCGCTCATGCGAATCGTCGTCGCGGTCAGCATGATGGCGACGACCACCATGACACCGGCCAGCACGACGGTGACCACGGTGGCCCGGTTCAACACCGAGAACACCGGGTCGAAGATCTGCCGCTGGTCGACAACCGCCTCCACGCCCGTGCGCCCGGTCAGCACCTCCGACACCACCTGGTATTTGGTCGGGTCCTTGAGCTTGAGACGCAGCGAATCCTGCATATCGGAGGCGGTGAGGGTACGTCCCTCGTACACGCCGTTCGGGTACTGCTTGAGGAACGTGTTCTTGAAGAACTCCTCGCGGCTCATATACGTGATCTTTGACACGTCACTGCCGAGCTCGTTGTTGATCACGTCCTCAAGATCCACGATCTCCTGCTGGGTCGGCGCCTTGCCGGTCGAGCAGGACGCCGACTGGCTGGTGCCGTCCGGGCACAGCCACACCACGACCTCGACCTTGTCGTACCAGTCGCCCTTCGCCTTGGTGATCTGCGCCTGTATCAGCACGGACGCGCCGATGAACACGAAGGAGATGAACGTGACGAGCATGACCGAGATGATCATGGACACGTTGCGCCGCAGGCTGGTCCAGGTTTCAGACAGGATAAAACGCATTCTCATCGATTGTCCTCCTCGTTGCGAGCACCGTCGGCATCATCAGCGCTACCGGCCTTTCCGGCATGCCTGTCGCGATGCCCCGGTTGGGCCGGCGGCGCCGGCGGCAGCTTGTGCGCGCGCCTCGGCTTCGTCTCGCCCTCCTCATCGGACGAGGAGCCCGGCTCCGCCGCCGAACCGGCCTGTTCGCTTTGGGATGTGGATTCATCCTGAGGATGCTCCGTCTCCGGCTGACCATGCGGTGCGGCACCATCCGCCGAATGCGGCGGTTCCGGCGGCTCGTGCCGTTCCGGCTGGGCGGCGTCCTCCGGCTGCGCGGACCGGGCATCATCCCGAGCCGTCGCCCGGTCGCTCGACTGAGCCGCGGCATCGGAGTGTTCATCCCCGCCCTGCTCGGCGCGGGCCTTCTGCTCCTCCTGCGCGGCAATCTGCTCAAGCGACAGGCCCTTGCCCCAGGTCAGCGTGTCCTCCACCGACTGGAACGCCTCACCGTAGCGGCCGGTACGCCCCGAATGCACGGAGCTCGCTAACCGGGCGATGCCTTCGTTCCGGATATTGCCGCTGACCGCCTTGGCGACCACTTCGATACCCTCGACTGCACCCTCCTCGCCACGGGCCTCGATAGTGGTGACCTGTGCGTCGAACGAGCCGGAATCAGGGCGGAAACGCGAATCATCCGACTGCCCGCTGATCGCCTCATGCGCCTTGGACGCGACATCGCTGTCGGGGAAGAACTCGGCGGAATCATACGAGCCCTGGGCCTCGTCGCGCACGATCTTGCCGGTATGCAGCTCGATGACGCGCTTGCGCATCGAGTTGACGATCTCCTCGTTGTGCGTGGCCATCACGATCGTCGTGCCGGTGCGGTTGATGGCGTCCAGCACCTCCATGATGCCCAGCGACGTTGTCGGATCGAGGTTTCCGGTGGGCTCATCGGCCAGCAGGATCTGCGGATGGTTCACATACGCGCGGGCGATGGCCACACGCTGCTGCTCACCGCCGGACAGCTCATGCGGGTAGTTGTTCTCCTTACCGGTCAATCCCACGGTCTGCAGCACCTGCGGCACCAGCGACTTGATGGCGGACCGGCGCGTGCCGATCACCTCAAGCGCGAACGCCACATTCTGCCACACGGTCTTGTTCGCCAGCAGCTTGTAATCCTGGAACACGAATCCGATGGAACGACGATACTGCGGCACCTGACGGTTCGTCAGACGGCGAAGATCATTGCCGGCCACTCGAATCTCGCCGTCCGTGGCCTCCTCCTCGCGCAGCAGCAGGCTCAGCAGCGTCGTCTTGCCAGAACCGGAAGCACCGACCAGAAACACGAAATCGCCACGTTCGATGTCGAGGTTGACATCATCCAACGCCGGCCTCGTACCCTTGGGATACACCTTGCTCACATGATCCAATGCGATGAGTGCCATATCGTCTCCTCACTCGCCCCCGGAGCCGGGAGCCAAGTCACGGTTTACTCTTCCTCTTCGGCCGCCTGGCGACGCTGCTCGTGACGCCAGCGGATACCGGCTTCGATGAACGCATCGATATCGCCGTCGAACACGGCCTGGGTCTGGCTGGTCTCGCAACCGGTGCGCAGATCCTTGACCATCTGGTACGGGTGAAGCACGTACGAACGCATCTGGTCACCCCAGCTGGCCTTGATGTCGCCCGCGAGCTCCTTCTTCTTCTTCGCTTCCTCCTCGTGGCGCAGCACCAGCAGTCGGGACTGCAGCACGGCCATGGCGGCGGCGCGGTTCTGGATCTGCGAGCGCTCGTCCTGCATCGTCACCACGATGCCGGTGGGAAGGTGGGTGATGCGCACCGCGGAATACGTGGTGTTCACGCCCTGGCCGCCGGGGCCGGACGAGCAGTACGTATCCACGCGGATATCGGTGTCCGGAATGTCGATGTGATCGGTCGCCTCGACGAGCGGCACCACCTCGACGGCGGCGAAACTCGTCTGTCGACGGCCCTGGTTGTCGAACGGGCTGATGCGCACCAGACGGTGCGTGCCGCCCTCCACGCTCAGGCGGCCATACGCATACGGCGCATCCACCTGGAACGTGGCCGACTTGATGCCCGCTTCCTCGGCGTACGACGTATCCATCACCTTGGCCTTGAACCCGTTGCGCTCGCAGTAGCGCAGGTACATGCGCAACAGCATCTGGGCGAAATCGGCGGCGTCCACGCCACCCGCGCCGGAGCGGATCGTCACGACCGCGGAACGCTCGTCATATTCGCCGTCCAGCAGCGTCTGGATCTCCATGTCATCCAGCTCCTGGGCGATGGAGCCGATCTCGGACTGAGCCTCGCTCAGAGAATCGGCGTCAGCCTCCTCCTGAGCGAGCTCCACCAGCGTCTCGACATCCTCGATGCGACGGTTCGCCTCGTTCAGGCGCTTCAGCTGCGCCTGAGCCGCGGACAGGCGGCTGGTCACCTTCTGCGCGTTCTCAGGATCGTCCCACAGACCAGGCTTAGCGGCCTCGGTCTCCAACGTCGCGATCTGCGACTTCAGCCGTTCGATGTCCAACGCCTTCGCAATGGACTCATACTTCGACCGTGCCTCGCCGATTGCCTGTGAAAAATCAAATTCTGCCATCGAATACCACCATAATCATTGAACTTGTGAACGAATCGATTGTGTGACGACGCTGCCGACCATATGCGAAATCTCAAGCACCTCGCGTCACGGCAGGACGCCAATGATCGCGTCAAAGACCCGCATACACCGCGGGAATGACCAGGCTGCCGAGCATGGCCACGGCAATGACGATGCACACCGCACGCATGATGATGCGGCGGCGGCGCTCACGCTGCTCCCGTTCGGTCCTGTAGTCACTCATAGCTTTTCATCGTAGCCGCCCCGCTAGATTTTCTCCCGTGACGAAACCGCGCCACAATGATTCGGAACGGCAGCCTCATACGTGCCCATCTGCCCATAATATAGAAGCATCTACCGTTCATCCACCAAGGAGACAAGCATGACGAACGAACGCACCGCATGGGGCTGGGGACTGGCCAGCATCGATGCAGCCGGGAACACACTCGACGTCTGGTATCCGCAACTGACGCTCGGCGCCGCGCCCGAAGGCGCGAACCGCCCCAACCACGAGTTCGGGGCGCTGGCGCAGCCGCAGGCCGACGCCCGTGGCGTGCGCCGCGAGCCGGTGTTCACCGTAAGCTCCCTTGACGACCCGATCGCGGATGCGGCCGACGCCTACCTGCGCCTGCACCTGCTCTCCATGCGCCTCGCCCAGCCGAACACCCTCAATCTCGACGGCATCTTCGCCAAGCTCACGAACGTGGTCTGGACCAATTACGGCCCGTTCGCGGTCGAAGACTTCAACGCCCGCAAGCTCGATGTCGAATCGGCCGCCACCAGCGCCGTGCGCTCCTTCGCCGCCTCCGCCGGGCTTCCGGCCGCCGCTCCCGCCGCCACCGTCAACGTGCTGTCAATCGACAAGTTCCCGCGCATGATCGACTACGTGGTTCCCTCCGGCGTGCGCATCGGCGACGCCGACCGCGTGCGTCTCGGTGCCCACCTGTCCGAAGGCACCACCGTCATGCACGCCGGCTTCGTCAACTTCAACGCGGGAACTTTGGGAGTCTCAATGGTCGAAGGCCGTGTCTCGCAAGGCGTCGTCGTCGGCAACGGCTCCGACATCGGCGGCGGCGCCTCCATCATGGGCACCCTGTCCGGCGGCGGCAAGCTCCGCAACTCCATCGGCGAGCACTCCCTGCTCGGCGCCAACGCCGGCATCGGCATCTCGCTCGGCGACAACTGCGTCGTCGAAGCAGGCCTGTACGTCACCGCCGGTACCAAGATCACCGTCTGGGACAAGGCCAAAGCCGCCGCCGGCGAACCGCTGGACGTCGTCAAGGGCGCCGATCTGAGCGGCAAAGACAACATCCTCTTCATCCGCAACTCCGTCAACGGCCGCATTGAGGCCCGCTACCGGAAGACGGGGATTGAGCTCAACGCCAAACTGCACAAGAACTGATTGTGCGCTGGCGGAGCGTCCTCTGCATTATTCCTCGGGCGACATGTCTCAGTGCATATGGTTCTTCCGCCCCGGCGGCGAGGCGGAAGAACTTGCTCCATGCGTTTCCGACCCGAATGCAATGCCGCGTGTACAACGCCCGCGAAATGCCATAATGCGGACGTTGTCCCGCATAATCGCGGGAAACAGCACACACACCCGTTGCCGCGAGCCACGGGTATTCCCGAAAACGCTGGAATTCCAACGAAACGCAGCAAGGCAAGTAGGGTCTCTAGGGAAATCGTTTGTACAACTTATGCATTTGACCGAAATGCATAAGTTGTACAAACGAGTCTGCAAACACAACGGCGTCGACGAACCGTCGACCAATCATCTCCGGAATACGGAGTAGTCGCCCAGCGCCACGGCAGGCTTCATCTCGGCGTAGTCGTGGTAGTCGATGCAGGCGTTCATGTACTCGTTGTGCTTGATGTCCAACGGATTCTCACTCTCCTTGAACACTTCGACAGCCTTATCATTGTCGTCGTAGATCACGTACACGTATCCGTACAGTCCGTCCGATTCCTCGTGCAGGAACCATGACTCGATATGCGCGCCCTCAGCCGGCATCGTCGCATTCGCTTCGGCCAAGTGATCGTTCAGATATCGGAACCATTCGCGGGCCAAATCCTCTTTGCCCGGCTTGATGCGGAACCTGTCCAACGAGGTATACATACTCATCCCCTTGTCTCATCATGCATGACACGGTCATTGTACAGGAGGGACATGTATGGCAGCGAATGACGACCATCAGTAAACACTGCGAAAATGCCACATGTAACTCGCGGAAGCTGAATCGAATCCGGCGCGACACGCCCAAAATGTGGATAACTCGGCAGCCTTCGACCACATTGTCCGTTCCGCTGGACAAAAAGTGTCTCCGTCGCATAGATTGCCATCAAGGATGATCCGCCGTCGCCAGACAATTCGCGGCAACGAACCACCAGGAGGAACAATGACGTCCGCAAATCAGCCACACTATGAGGATTCGCCGCCGATCACCGTGCAGTCCGCACCGACCATGCCGACTGCGGCATCGGCTCAATCTTGCTCCTCATCGCATGATGCCTTGCGCACGCTCGGCTTTGCGCTGCTGGCGGCCGGCACAGTATCGGCACTGGCCGCAATCGCATGTTATATGTATCTCAATCGCGGCGTCTACAATCCCGCAGACGCCATCCTGCTGCTGGTTGAAGGCGTCGCGGCGTTGGCCTGCGTACCGCTGCTGGCGGCCGGCGTGGTCACTTCCGTCGTCGCATGGAAAAAACACGATAAGTAAGAACAGCGGGGGCGCGAATTGGCGTTGGACCACCCCCAGTCGCTACGCGACAGCCCCCCGCCAGCGGGGGCGACAGTAGGATGACAGCGCTACGCGACAGGCCGATTGGGTACGCTAGTCGGCGGCTTCCAGACCAGTTGAGGCATGCCTGGCGCGCATAAGTTCCAGTGCATGGGCAAGATCGGCCGGGTAGTGGGATTCGACCGACGTCCAGAGATGGGTGCGGGGGTGGCGAAACTCCAGCTTCATCGCATGCAACCACTGCCGGTCCAGGCCGAGCTCCCCGGCCAGCACCGGATTGGCCCCATACATCGGGTCTCCGACCAGAGGATGCCCGATCGAAGAGAAATGCACGCGAATCTGATGCGTGCGTCCGGTTTCGAGATTCACCGAAACCAGCGTCGCCTCGCCGAATCGGTCCAGCACGTCCCAATGCGTGACCGCCGGCTTGCCCGACGGCGTGACGCAGAAGCGGAAGTCCGACACCTTGGCGCGGCCGATGGGCGCTTCGATGGTGGCCTTGTCCTCCTTGAGGTTGCCCTGGACCATCGCATGATAGGTCTTGACCACCTCATGCTCGGAGAACTGCCGCCGCATCTCCTTGTACGCCAGCTCTGACTTGCACACCAGCATCAGGCCGGACGTGCCCACATCCAACCGCGACACGATGCCCTGCCGCCCGGGAGCTCCGTATGAGGTGATGCGCACGCCGCGTTTGAGCAGGCTGCCCAATACGGTGGGGCCTGTCCATCCGGCTGAAGCATGTGCAGCGACGCCCACGGGCTTGTCGACCACGACGACATCGTCATCCTCATACACGATGGCCATGTCGAGACACACCGGTTCCGGCTCATGCCGTTCTTCGGCGATGTCGAATTCGACGGTCTCCCCATACAGCAGCGTGCCCGACTTGGCGATCGCACGATCCAGCACGCGGGCTTGGCCGGATTCGATAAGATCCGCCGCCTTGGCACGCGAGATGCCCAGCATCTTGGAAACCGCCACGTCGAATCGTGACCCCACCAATGCGTCGGGCGCCGGAACGAGACGGCTCATGAAGCGCTCCTCTCCGAGTCATCAGGCTGACGGCTCGAAACGGTCACCTCCGTCCGGGATGAGCCGGACGATGCATCCTGCACCATCGCTGACGAGTCCTGCGATTCGTCCGCCGTGCCGTCTGACTCCCCGTCACGCGCCACGTCACCGGCATCCTCCCCCAGATGCTCAATCCGATCGAGGTCCTTGCGACTGAACGGCACATCCAGCACAATCAGCACCACGACGCCGATGCCGGCCATCACCAGATAGATATCGGCGACATTGCCCACGGACCAACCATAATTCAGGAAATCAACGACCTTGCCATTGAGGAACCCGTCCGCATAGGCCACGCGATCGATCAGATTGCCGAACGCTCCGGCGAACGCGAACGCGAACATCACCGTCCAGCGCATCGATATCGTGCGTGCCGCCAGCACCGCCATCACCACGCACGCCACCACGGCGAGCAGCGAAATCAGCCATGTGCTTCCCGATCCGAGACCGAGCGATGCACCCGGATTATGAACCAGCGTCAACGAAAGCAGACCCGGGATCAGCGGCACTGTACGCCCGTCGCCCAACGCCTGCTGCGCCCACATCTTGGTGAGCTGATCGATGCCCAGCGCCACGGCCGCCACACATGCAAAGACGGCTACGCGAACACGCAGCCGTCCTTGGATATCCTTCATCGACTATTCCGCCTGCTTGCCGATCTGGCTGTAGTTGTTCGTATCGGACACCTGACGAGACAGCTGGCCGAGGAACTCGGTCAGACGCGCACGGTATTCGGCTTCGAACTGCTTGAGGCCCTGAATGTTGCCCTCGATGACCTTGGACTGGGTGGTGAGCTTGTCACGCACCTGCTGCGCATACTCATCGGCGTTGGAGCGGGTCTTGCTGTCGTACTCGCCGGCGCGACGACGCACCTCGTCCTCATAGTTGTCGGCCTGCTGCTGCGTGTTCTCGCGGTACGTGTCGGCATCCTGACGGGTCTTCACCGAGTAGGCGTCGGCGTCGGAACGAGTGCGCTCCGAGTATGCGTCGGCATCGGAGTGAACCTGCTTGTTGTACTCATCGGCCTCGGTACGGGTACGGGACGAGTAGTCGTTGGCCTTGGTGACCAGCTCGTTGTACTTGTTCTGGCTGGCCTCGGTGATTTCCTTCGCCTTGGCCTTGCCCTTGTCGACGTACTGGTCGTGCAGCTGCATGGCCAGCGTCAGCATGGCGGTGGCGCGCTCGGGCTCGCTGCTGGCAGCGGCGGCGGCACCAGCGATCTTCTGCAGGCTGCCGGTCTCCGTGCTCGGCTCGACCTTGGCGACCTGCTCGCGCAGCTGGTTCTCGCGCTGCTTGGACTCCTCCAGCTGACGAGCCAGATCGGAGGCCTGCGCGGCCTGCTGCTGCAACGCATCGAGGTGCTTCTTGGCATCGTTGAGCTGCTGCTGGTAGGAGGCGGCCTGCTGCTGCGCTTCCTGCAGACGTCCGCTCATGTCCCTGGCGCTGACGCGGTACTGGTCGCGCTCGTTCTGCACCGCGGCGAGCTGCGCGGCGACATCGGCCTTGCCGGAGGCCTGGGCGGCCTGCGCGGTCAGCTGGTCGATCTGGCCGCTGAGGCGATCCACCTGATCCTTGAGCTGCTCGTTCTGCTGGGACAACGCGCGGTTGCTCTCCTCGGCTTCGGTGAGTTTCGCTGCAGCCACCTGAGCCGCCTGATCGTCCTTGCTGGCGACGGGCGCCGCGGACTTGAGCTGCTCGTTTTCGCTCTGCAGTGACTGTACCTGCGCAGTCAACTCGGAAATCTTGGAGTTGAGCTTGGCGACGTCGGGAGGAAGGGACTGCGTCGCCTGGCCACTTGCAACGGCCTGCTTGCCAAGCGCCTCGACGGTTTCCGTCACCTGATCGAGAAAATCGTCAACCTCGTCGACATCATAGCCTTCCTTGAAACGCACGGTCTGGAAGGTATGCTCCCGTATATCTTTAGGCGTCAAAAGAGCCATAAAACTTACACCTCGCTTTGGGCACGATGCCTCGCTGTGTTGGTATCACCTTCCGATGCTAGCACGAACCCTGAAAGAACTCTCGCCGTATGCGTGATTACGGCGCGATTTACACCAATATTCTCAAGGCGACAAGTGCGGTGTACAGCACGATGAAGCTGACGTCCATCGCTATAGGCCCCATCGGTATGGGCCGGATGTAGCGTCGCAGCCAGCGCAACGGCGGCTCGGTGAGCTGGTAGACGACATTGATCAGCGATGCGACGACGCCCTTGGGATACCAACGCGGCGCAAGCACCGACACCCAATCCAGGATCATACGGACGAACAGCACCGTGATATAAGCGTCGATAATCCAGTCAATCACCAGACGCACTATTGTGAACACCATGCCTTCCAGCCTATCAAAACGGCATACAGCTTCATTGCCGTCAGCTGAACGTCAACTGGGCATTACCGCCGCCGCTGTCATGACGACGAATCGTCTACAGCCGCCAATCCGGACGACCGCCGGCAGATCAGTCGGCGAACAGGTCGTGCGCCGAGGACGGCGCCTGCGGCTCCTCCACCTTGATGTTCACCTGGGCTGGGCTGAGCAGGAACACGCGCGGAGTGACACGCTCGATGGACCCGCGCACGCCGAAGACGACGCCCGCGGAAAAGTCCACGATGCGGTACGCCACGGCCTCGGAGACACCGGTCAGGTTGAGCACGACGGGCACGCCGTCGCGGATAGCACGCCCCACCAGCTGCGCGTCCTCGTAGGACTTCGGATGAATCGTGGTGATGCGGCTCACGCGACCCTGGAACGGATTCGACTCACGACTGGGCGCGGATGTCGGCGACGATGGCGCAGCCTGGGACACCGGAGTGACCGAATGATCGTCGTCGAATCCGGGATCCTCATCCTGGATGTCCATCGGCTCGTCGTCTTCGGCAACATCCGCCATGCCCAGATACTGCATCGCGTTCTTCATAAACCCAGCCATGACTGTTCAGTTCCTTTCGGCTCAGCGCAGAAAATCAGGGATATCGAGGTCGCCCAGGTCACCGGAGGAGACGATATCGTGCTCGGAGGTCTCGTCATCGATCGGCATCGACGCGGGGCCGCCCTTGCGCAGCGCGAAATCCGGCACCTGACGCGCCGCCGGATTGGTGGTGGTCATAGGCGTGTTCGCGGACGGCTGCGTGCGCACGGGGATGCTCGGCGCGACCGGCTGCTGCTGGTCGTGCGCATGCGTCGGCGTGACGGGGTCCGTGGTGTGGGAAGCCGGGATGGATGCGGCGGTCGTGGCACCCTTCATCGAGGGTACGTTGGTGTTCTTGGAATCGGCGTCGAAACCAGCCGCGATGACCGTGACGCGGACCTCGTCGCCGTAGGCGTCGTCGAGCGCGAGACCCCAGATGATCTGGGCTTCGGGGTGGATGGCCTTGCGCACCAGCTCGGTGGCCGCAGAGGCCTCCTGCAGCTTGAGGTCGGTCGGGCCGGCGATGTTGATGAGGGCTCCGTGAGCCCCTTCGACGCTGGATTCCAGCAGCGGCGAGCTGATGGCGATCTCGGCGGCCTGCGTGGCGCGGTCCTCGCCCCGCGCGGAGCCGATGCCGAACAGCGCGGTGCCGGCACCGCGAAGGATGGCGGTGACGTCGGAGAAGTCGACATGGATGTACGAGTTCATCGTGATCAGGTCGGTGATGCCCTGCACACCGGCGAGCAGCGCCGAATCGGCGGTCTTGAAGGCGTCGACGATGCCGATCGTGCGGTCGGACAGCTCAAGCAGCCGGTCGTTGGGGATGACGATCAGGGCGTCGACCTCCTTGCGCAGGTTCTCGATGCCCAGATCGGCGGAGGCGGAACGCTGCGGTCCCTCGAACGTGAACGGCCGGGTGACCACGGCGATGGTCAGCGCCCCCTGCTGATGCGCCGCGCGGGCGACGATGGGGCTCGCGCCGGTGCCGGTGCCGCCGCCCTCGCCACAGGTCACGAAGACCATGTCGGCGCCCTTGAGCGCCTCCTCGATGTCGGACTGGTGATCCTGTGCGGCCTTGCTGCCCCGCTCGGGATCGGCGCCGGCACCCAATCCACGGCTTGAAGCGTCATTCAACGAGATCTTCACATCGGCGTCGGAGCGCAGCAAATCCTTGGCATCGGTGTTGATGGCCACGAACTGCACGTTCTGCAGGCCTTCGGCGATCATGCGGTTGACGGCATTACCGCCGGCTCCACCGACACCGACGACTTTGATGTTGGTCCTGTCGTTGAAATTGTCAGTCTGGGCAATCTCGCTCACCATTGTCTCCTGTCACTCACGGTTACGCATAACTCTATCGCAGAACCATTGATTATAAAGCTATTTTCTCGGCGTGTATCAACGTTTTTCCATCTCATTTGCACAAAACGACACACCATGGCCGCATTCGGCCCATGACCCGGATGCCGTCTCAGTATCCGGCGTCCATCGGATCGTCGCCGAACAGCGTCTCGCGCTCCTCGTGCGTGGTGACCCGCGAGTCGAGCCAACCGTACGGCAGATGCACTTTTTTTGCAAAGCGAACACGGCCGCGCGGCTTGTCCTTCACCCGTTCGGGGAAGGTGATGGCGGGATCGAGACGCGAGGTCTCGCGCTCCACGTCGGCGAGGTTCTCGCACTCCATGAACGCCCTGCGCGTCGTCCCTCCGACGGGGAATCCCTTGAGATACCAGGCGATGTGCTTGCGCAGGTCGTGCACGGCCATGCGCTCGTCACCGTCATAGAACTCGACGAGCAGCCGGGCGTGGCGCATGATCACGTCGCATACGGCCCCCAGCGTAGGGTTGACGCGCTCGTCGCTGCCCGCGAAGGCGTTCCTGATATCGGCGAACAGCCACGGCCGGCCCTGGCATCCGCGCCCGATGGCGACTCCGGCGCATCCCGTCTCGCGGACCATCTCCAGGGCGTCGTCGGCGCCCCAGATGTCGCCGTTGCCGAACACCGGGATGTCCAGCGCGCCGACCAGTTCGCCTATGCGGCTCCAGTCCGAATGGCCGCCATAGTATTCCGCCGTGGTGCGGGCGTGCAGCGTGACGGCCGCGCACCCCTCCTCCTGCGCGATGTGGCCGGCTTCCATGAACGTCTCATGGCTGTGATCGATGCCGACGCGGATCTTGGCGGTAACGGGGATGTTCGCCGCCGAGCACACCTTCACCACGCGCTGAATGATCTCGCGGAACAGGTCGGTCTTCCACGGCAGCGCGGACCCGCCGCCACGACGGGTGACCTTGGGAACCGGGCAGCCGAAGTTCAGGTCCACATGGTCGGCCATGTCCTCATCGACGACGATGCGCGCGGCCTGCTCGACGATAGCCGGGTTCACGCCATACAGCTGCAGCGACCGGATGCGCTCGCTCGGCGCGAACCGGCACAGGCGCAGCGCCTTCGGATTGCGGGCGACCAACGCGCGCGCCGTAATCATCTCGGCCACGTACAGGCCGTCCGGGCCGTATTCCTCACACAGCACGCGGAACGGCCAGTTCGTGACGCCCGCCATCGGGGAGAGCACCACCGGCGTCGGCACGTGGATCGGCCCGAGATCGACTGGTGCCATCGTGACCGGTTCCTTCCCGGCCGGTGCGTCGGTGCGCGGGTCGAGCACGTCGGTCTCATGCGCGTCGACGGCGATGGTCTGTTCAACGGTGTCTGTCACGGCTCTCCCCCACGAATCGGCACGGCTCATGCCATACATGTCTTGAATGTACAAGAGCCCCCTTGGTGAAAAGGGGGCTGTCCGAATGATGTTCAGCACCCGGCCCGGTGTAGTCGGGCCGGGTATCGATCAGTACAGGCCACCGGCCTCGGCGACCTTGACCGGGGCGGACTCGTCCACGCCGGTCTCCTTGGCGACGTCGGTGCCGCCGTCGGCGGCCTTGGCGCCGGTGATGCTGACGGGGCCCTCGGGGTAGCGCACGCGCTTCTCGGACACGCGGGCGGCCACGTAGTCGGCGACCTTGTCGAGCGCGACGCGCTCCTGCTGCATCGTGTCACGTTCGCGGATGGTGACGGCCTGGTCGTCGATCGTGTCGAAATCGACGGTGATGCACAGCGGCGTCCCGATCTCGTCCTCACGACGGTAACGGCGGCCGATGGCACCGGCCTCGTCGTAGTCGATCATCCACTCGTGCTGACGCAGGTCGGCGGCCAGATCGTGGGCGATGGACTGCAGCTCGGGCTTCTTGCTCAGCGGCAGCACGGCGGCCTTGACCGGAGCAAGACGCGGGTCGAGACGCAGCACGGTGCGCTTGTCGACGCCGCCCTTGGTGTTCGGCGCCTCGTCGACGTCGTAGGCGTCAACGAGGAACGCCATCAGGGAACGGGTCAGGCCGGCGGCCGGCTCGATGACGTACGGCACGAACTTCTCGCCGGTGGCCTGGTTGAAGTAGCTCAGATCCTCGCCGGAGTGCTTGGAATGCGCGCTCAGGTCGTAGTTGGTGCGGTTGGCGATGCCTTCGAGCTCACCCCAGTCGGAGCCCTGGAAACCGAACTTGTATTCGATGTCGACCGTGCACTTCGAGTAGTGGGAGAGCTTCTCCTTCGGGTGCTCGTAGTGACGCAGATTCTCGGGGTTGATGCCCAGGTCGGTGTACCAGCGGGTGCGGGTGTCGATCCAGTACTGGTGCCATTCCTCGTCGGTGCCGGGCACCACGAAGAACTCCATCTCCATCTGCTCGAACTCACGGGTGCGGAAGATGAAGTTGCCGGGCGTGATCTCGTTGCGGAAGGACTTGCCCATGTTGGCGATGCCGAACGGCGGCTTGGAACGCGAGGAGGTCATCACGTTCTTGAAGTCGACGAAGATGCCCTGCGCGGTCTCGGGGCGCAGGTAGTGCAGGCTGTTCTCGTCCTCGACCGGCCCGAGGTGGGTGCGCAGCATCATGTTGAAGTCACGCGGTTCGGTCCACTCGCCGCGGGTGCCGCACTCGGGGCAGACGATGTCCTTGAGACCGTTCTCGGGCAGCTTGTCGCCGTGCTTTTCGGCGTAGGACTCCTCCAGCTTGTCGGAACGCTGGCGCTTGTGGCACTTGAGGCATTCGATCAGCGGATCGTTGAACACTGAGACGTGACCCGAAGCGACCCATACGGCCGGCGGCAGGATGATGGATGTGTCCACGCCCACCACGTCGCCGCGGGTGACGACCATGGAGCGCCACCATTCACGCTTGATATTGTCTTTCAGGGCGACGCCGAGGGGGCCGTAATCCCATGCGGAACGGGTGCCGCCATAGATTTCGCCGGCGGGGAACACGAATCCGCGCCGCTTGGCGAGGGATACGACTTCATCGAGTTTAGAAACAGCCACAATGCACCTTCTGGTTTGAACGGTTTGGGGACTTAGTATGCTCGCACGAGTCTAACGGCAGACGGTGACAGCATGCCGCCTTGTTCGGCAGCATCCAACCTGCGGATATGCGGGTGCCCCGCCGGCATGATCGTCGACGGGGCACCCGGGGAGACTCGCGAGAGTCTCGTGTGGGTCAGGAGCGCTTGCGGCGCAACGCCATGACGCCGGCACCGACCGCCAGCATCGCGGCCGCGACGGAGGCGATGATGGCGACGGATGCGCCGGTCTTGCTCAGTGCGCTGCCATCGATGATGGCGATGATGCGGCCGGGCTTCTCCTTGAGCGCGGCGCGGGCGTCGTTGAGCATCGACAGCGCGTTGTCAATGTCGAACTGCGTGGAGTTGGCGTTGCCGATGACGGCCTTGGCATGCGCCAGGGCGGTCTCGAACGCCTTCCACGACTCGGCCGTGTACTTCGACCCGTCCAGCTTCTCGGCCTCGACCTTCTTGACCGCCTTATCCAGCGCCGCCTTGTCGACGGTGCCCGGTTCGGGCTTCGGGTCGGGCTTGACCTCGCCCTTCTCGGTCAGTCCGTCGCGAGCGGAGGTCAGGGCACCAAGGGCCGCGTCCACATCCTGCTGGGTGGCGGAATCGCTGGCGATGACGGCCTTGGCATGCGCCAGGGCGGTCTCGAACGCCTTCCACGACTCGGCCGTGTACTTCGACCCGTCCAGCTTCTCGGCCTCGATCGCCTTGATCTTCTTGTCCAGCTCGGACTTGCTGACGGGGGCGGGTTCGGGCGTCTTCTCGGTCAGCCCGGCGTAGGCGTCGGTCAGCGCCTTGAGCGCGTTATCGACGTCCTGCTGGGTGGCGGAATCATCCGCGATGACGGCCTTGGCATGCGCCATGGCGTCCGCGAAGGTCTTCCACGAGTCGGCCGTGTACTTGGACGAATCCGGGTTCTTGGCCTCGATCGCCTTGATGGCCTTGTCCAGATCCGTCTTGCTGACGGTCGGGGCGGGCTGCGAGACGGTGATGTCGATGACCGCGGACTTGCCCTGGTAGGTGACGGTGACGGTCTTGTCGGTGACCTTGAGCTTCGCGTCGAGCGCAGGCTTGAACGTGAAGTCGCCGGCCGTCTGCGTGTTCCAGGTCACGGTGCCGGTGCTGTCGTCGTCATAGTTGAGCTGCAGCACCAGTCCTGCCGGGTCGAACTTGTCGTCGACCACGTAGGTCAGCTTGGAAGGCTTGGTCTTGACGCTCACCGAGGTCAGCGTCGGTTTCGGCGCCGGGGCGTCCTTCAGTTCGATGGTGAACGTCTTGGCGACGGTGCCGGAGTACTTGTCGATGCCGCGCACGGTCACCGTGGCCTTGCCGACGGCGGTGTTGCCCGCGTAGTCGAGCAGGTAGTCCACGCCGTAGCGCAGCGTGGCGTCGCCCAACGTCACCGTCACGTCCTTCGTGGCGAAGGTGGCGGGATGGTCGGCGTCCACCCGGTCGACGGTCAGCTTGGCGGGCACGGTCACGGTCGCGCCGCTGATGTCGGTGGTGTCGACGGCCTTGCGCAGGCGGATTTCGGAGGCGGACATGAACTTGTCGTTGCCGGAATCCGCATAGGTGTGGACGGCCTTGAGCCGCACGTGCTTGGTGGTCACCGGCTGATTGAACTCGGCGAGCTTCCAGCCGTAATCGGTGGTCCATGTGCCGGAGCCCGCGTCGGTCCAGTTGGTGCCGTCATCGCTGACCTGAACCTTGTATTCGGTGACGGAGCCGTTCTTGCTGCCCGCGGGGCGCGGCAGGTAGCGCAGCGCGTCGAGCTTGGTGGGTTTCTGGAGCTCGAAGGCGATCCACAGGTCGTTCACGGTGGTGGGCGTCCAGTTGGAATGCCAGTACGTGCTGGTGTTGCCGTCGACCGCGAATTTCTTCGGGCCTTCGGTCGCGGTGCCGGACGTCTGTTCGCTGCCCACGGTGACCGTCATGTCGGCGGCCGGGTAGTCGCGTTCATCGGAGTCTGCGGGGAATTCCTGCTCCGTGCCCAGGTTGATGGTGAAGGTCTTGCGCGTGACGTGGTCCTCGGACTCGGTGATCACGCGGATCACGTTGTCGTGCGCGGGCAGCACGGTGACGCTGGCGTTGCCTTCGCCCTCGGCTTTGACGTCCGCGATGATCGCGGGCGTGTTGTAGGAGCCGGCGGCGAGCACGGAGTCGGAGACCTTCGTGCCGTTCACCGTCAGCGACGAGAGCGCGGCGGACGTGTTCGTGACGAACTTGCTGGTCGCGGTCTTCAGCTCGATCTCGGTCAGGCCGGCGCAGACCACGCCGCTGGGGGTTGTGGTGTCGGCGTTGGTGACCGTGACCTTGACGAACGTGGCTCCCACCGGAGCGAAGTCATAGGTGTACGGCTTGACTCGGTCGGACGACTCCTGGGCCGCGATGGTCTCCGTGGCAGCGAGATCCGTCCAGTTCTTGCCGTCCGCGGAGATCTGGATCTTCGTCTTGCCGGCGTCGGGGAACCTCACCGCGCTGCTGTCGCGGAAGAAGTACATGACAATCTGGCCGAGCTGCTGCTCGGTCGCGTACTCGAAGGTGATCTCGGCGGTGTTGTGGCCGGCCTTCGAGTACGCCCAGTTGGTCCATGCGGACGGGTTCGCGCCGCCGCCGGTATTGGCGTCGACGGTCGTGGAGCCGTCCTTGATGGCGTCCAGCGTGTCGGACTGCTTGTCGGCGGGGATGTTCTGAGTCAGGCGCAGCGCATTGCCGGAGACGCTGCTGCCGATGGTGACCTGCGACCGCTGCACGCGGATCGTCGCGGTGACCTTGAACTCCTTGCCGAAGACGGTGGCGGTGCCGGGGACCTTGACGGTGCCGGCCGTGTTGTACACGGTGTCAGCGGGCTTGGTCCAGTCGACGGCGAAGTTCGCGCTGGTCACGGTGCCGTCGGGCAGCACGGCCGGACGCGAGCCAGGCAGCACGGCGGGCGTGCCGACCGGTGTGCTGGCCGAATAGTTGAGCAGCGCACCGATCTCGTCGATCATCGTCACGCGCACGGAGATCTTCTGCCCGGCGACCGTGCCGGCCACGCTGAACGAACCGGCCTTGGCGATCTGGTCGTCGCTGACTGCGTCCCATGTGACGTTCTGACGGTCCGACGTGCCGTCGGAGTAGCGCACCTCGACATCACTCGGCAAAATCGGCTTGTTGCCGGTCTTGACGTAGTAGTTGCGCGAGTAGTAGAAGCTGCGGACCGTCTTCTCGGTGCTGGTGCCGGGGACGGCGGTGGTGGCGATCTTCACTGTGGATGATTGCAGACCGTCGGCCTTGGCGGTGACGGTGATCTCGCCCGCCTCCTTGGTGGACTGGACGATGGCGAGCACCTTGCCGCTGAACGCCTTGCGGTTGTCGGCCTGATAGGAGTCGTGATCCGGCGAGCTGCCGTTGTCGACGCCGACCAGTTTGCCGGCGCCCTTGACGTCGAAGGTGACGCGGTTGGCGGCATCGGGGACGATATGGCCGTTGGCGTCGGTCACGTCGACCTCGATGTACGACAGGTCCTTGCCGTCCGCGGTGATCGTCTTGCGGTCGGCATCGGCTTTAAGCTTCGCGGCCTTGCCGGTGGTGGTCACCGACGCGTTGCCCTCGGTGGACCCCTCGGGGATCAGCCTGTTGTTCTCGTCGTATGCTTCGGCAGAGATGGTGCCCTCGGCCCACGGCACGTTCCAGGTCAGGTACATGTTCTTGTGGGCGGTGGAGTTCTTGTCGGTGCCCTCATAGACCTGATAGGTGTATCCGGCCGCGGTGGTCTTCTTGGTGAAGGACTTCTCTCCGATCAGTCGCTTTTCGGTGCTGCCCTTCGGCGTGAAGTACAGCTTGACCTTGGCCGCGTCGGTATAGACGACGACCGGCACCTTGTTGCCGGAGTCCTTGGCGACGACGTTCTCGTTCCATGCGGGGAGGATGTGCAGCGTGTGCACGTCGTCGTTCCACTGGCTCTGATAGAAGTAATAGGTGTCCTTCGGGAAGCCTGCGGTGTCGACGATGCCGAAGTACGAGTTCTTCGGCGACGGCCAGGAGCCCACGGCGCCGGAGCCGGTGCCGTTCCACGGGGTGGGTTCGCCGAGGTAGTCGAAGCCAGTCCACACGTATGTGCCGGCGACGAAATCGCGCTGGACCACGTCGTACCAGGCGGAGCTGGCGACGGCGCCCCAGCCGACTGCGGAATTGTCATAGCTGGTCAGCTGCTTGTCGCTTGACTGGGCGCCGCCGGTGGTGCGGTTGTAGATGCCTCGGCTGTTGATGGCGGACGCCGTCTCGGAACCGTAGATGGCCCAGGAGGGGTGGCCCGTGCGGATCTGGTCGTAGTTCGCGCCGTTGGAGTAGTTGGTGCCGACCACGCCGCCGTTGGCGGTCAGGTTGTCGCCCATCGTGTTCGACTCTCTCCAGTTGGCCTTGATCTTGTTGTCGCCGTGGGTCATCGGGCGGGTGCTGTCCGCGGCCTTCGTCCATGCGACCAGCTTGGCGGAGGTAGCCGGGAAGTCCGAGACGCTGCCGCTGATGCCTTCCATCATCTCGTTGCCGAGCGACCACATGATGACGGACGGGGCGTTCCTGTCGCGGTTGATGGTGCTGGTCAGGTCGAACTTGGCCCAGGTCTCGTCCTTGTCGCCACCCAGGACGGCGTTGTCACCGGCGATGGCCTGGCCGAACCACTTGCCGTAATCCTCGGTGTTGCCGTTCTTCGACCGGTTCCACATGTCGAAGACCTCTTCGACCACGAGGACGCCCTTCTCGTTGCAGACGTCAATCAGCGCCTTGGCTGCGGGGTTGTGCGTGGTGCGGATCGAGTTGACGCCCATCTTCTGGAGAATCTCGACCTGGCGCTCGATGGCGCGGCGGTTGGCGACCGCACCGAGCGATCCTTGGTCATGATGCATTGAGACGCCCTTGAGCTTGACTTTCTCGCCGTTGAGCGAAAAACCGCTGGCCGCATCGAAGCCGGTCCAGCGGAAGCCGTATTCGGTGTCGTAAGTGTCGAGCACCGTGTCGCCGTTGAGCACTTCGGTGCGCACGGTGTACAGGTTCGGGTTCTTGATGCTCCACAGCTTGGGCGAGGCGGCGGTGATCGTGGAGGTCACGTCCGCGCTGGCACCGGCCGCGATGGACTTGGATGCGGTGGTGACGGTGCCGATGGCGGCGTCGGTCTTGCCTCCCTTGGGGAACACGGTCTGCTTGAGGGTGATGTTCGCCGCGGCCTTGGTGTCGTTGGCGACCTTGGTGGTGAGGTTCATCGTCACGTTGCCGCCGTTTTGGGTGGCGAGGCTCGGGGTCTTGATGGCCACGCCGTTATTGCCGACGTGCACGCCGTCGGTGACGGTGAGGGTGACGTCGCGGTAGATGCCGGAGCCGGAGTACCAGCGGCTGGACGGCAGCCTGTTCTCGACCTTGACGACGATGGTGTTCTCCCCACCGAACTTGGCGTTGCCGGTCAGGTCGAAGGAGAACGGCGAGTAGCCATACGGATGGGTGCCGAGCTTGACGCCGTTGAACCAGACGGTGGCGTTCATGTACACGCCGTCGAAGTTGATGGCGATGCGCTTGCCGGCGAGGTCCCGGTCGATGGTGAAGGACTTGCGGTACCAGCCGGTGCCGCCGGGGAGGTACGCGCTTTCGGCCTCATTACTCTGCGAATACTTCTGCGTGATGCTGTAGTCATGCGGCAGGTCGACCTGCTGCCAGGCCGAATCGTCGAACGCCGGATCCTGCGCCTGCACGGAATCGGACAGCATGAACTTCCAGTTGGCGTCGAAATCCGAGGTGCGATCCTGCTTGGAATCCACGGCGCTGGAGTAGACCACCTCCGGCGTGGAGCTCATCTGCGTGGTGGAGTCGGATCGGGTGGCGTCCTCGACCGCCCACGCTGAATTTGTTAACAACCCTAACGGTATTGACAAGGCCACTGTGGCGGCGAAAGCCACGATGCGGCCACCGAGTCTGCGAACTGCCATAAACGTTCCTTCTTCATTGAATCCACGAGCGCCTGCCGCGCCGCTCTGTTGCTGTTAGTGTATACGCACCAATGCGATATCCACACGGTGATCATGAGAATGATATCTCATTACCTGTATTTCATGTAAATACCATTAACAAAAACGGCGTGTCGCCATCGCCAATCCTGTGCCCCCCCATACAGGGCCGGAAAAATCGCAACGCAACGCATGCCGGCAACGAAAGGGCGCCACTACCACGTACCTTCAAGAAACGCAAGACACAATGTCCATATTGGGCCATAGCGTTGAAGGGCACAATGCAGGGGAACCCGCAGCAGTACGCGAGTTGAGAAAGGCCACACGCCTGACCCTTTGAACCTGTTGGTCAAGACCATCGTAGGGAGCAATGATTATGAGCGAGGAATCGCCGAACACGCGGATATCGCCGCAAACACAGCCATCACTGCGCGAGCAGATAGCGGACGCGGTGCGCACGGTACGCGAGACTACGCCGCTGGCGCAGTCCTTCACCAATTTCGTCACCATCAACCTTGTCGCCAACGCGCAGCTCGCCGCCGGCGGCGCGGCGGCCATGAGCTTCCTGCCGGACGACATCATCGACACCGCCACGATCAGCGGCGCCGACTACATCAACGTCGGCACCCTGCTGCCGTTCTACAAGGACGCGCTGCCGCAAGTGGCGAGGGCGTTCCACAACACCGGCCATCCCTGGGTGCTCGACCCCGTCGCCGCCGGCATTGGAGAGACCAGAACCGCCATATTGCAGTCATTCAAGCGCTATCCGCCGACCGTGATCCGAGGCAACGCCTCGGAGATCATCGCGCTCGACGCCATGTGGGGGCTGAACGAGGAATCCGCGACCGCTACCGCATCCAAGCCCGCCGGCGTGGAATCCGTCGACGACGTGGAATCCGCCATCGCACCGGCGCAGCGGCTCGCACGGTTCATGGCGAGGCACGGCGCCAACGGCACGGCGGCGGTGGCCGTTTCCGGCGCGGCGGACATGGTGACCGACGGCGAACACGTGTACCGGCTGGCGGGTGGCAGCGCCATGATGACGAAAATCACCGGCGCCGGATGCTCGCTCGGCGGCGTCACCGCCGTGTATCTCGCCGTCGCGCAGCCGCTGATCGCCGCGCTCGCCGCCACATCGCTGTACAACACGGCCGGCGAGATAGCCGAGAAACGAAGCAACGGCCCCGGTTCGTTCCAGGTGGCGCTGCTGGACGCGCTGTGGAACGTTACCGCCGAGGAGGTGGCAGACCGCGCGATCGACATGCGATAGCCGCCCCTCCCGGTGCTCCCGATGAGTGGCGCCGGCATCATATTCTTCCAATAACACAATTAAAGGAACAACAGATGAGCAATGAATACCCATTCGCGTCCATGCGAGATTCGTTCGACCTGAGCGCATACTTCGTGGTCGGCCCCCAGGACTGCAAGGACCGGCCGCTGACCGAGGTGATCGATCAGGCCTTGCATGGCGGCGCCACCTTCATTCAATTGCGAGCCAAGGGCGCCGACGCCTCCGAGCTGACCGAGATGGCCCGCGACATCGCGCAGATCATCGAGGACAACGAGAAGTCCGACTCCGTGGCCTTCGTGATCGACGACCGCGCCGACGTGGTGTGGCAGGCCCGCCGCAAGGGCATCAAGATCGACGGCGTGCACATCGGCCAGAGCGATATGGAGCCGCGCGAGGCCCGCGCCCTGCTGGGCGACGAAGCGATCGTGGGACTGTCGGCTGAGACCGAGTCCCTGGTCCGACTCATCAATGAGCTGCCCGACGGCTGCATCGACTACATCGGCGCCGGACCTCTGCACGTCTCCTCCACCAAGCCGGAAGCCTCGGTGGGCGGCAACGACGGCTCCGGCAAGACCCTGGATGCCGCGCAGATCAACACGATCTGCTCCGCCAGCGAGTTCCCGGTCGTCGTCGGCGGCGGCGTGACCGCGGCTGACATGGCCATGCTGGCCGGCACGAAGGCCGCCGGCTGGTTCGCGGTCTCCGCCATCGCGGGCGCCGACGACCCCGAGGCCGCCACCCGCGAGATGGTCTCCGGCTGGAAGGCCGTGCGCGCAGACGAGCGCCACGGATACGCCCCGCGCATCGTGACCCACACCCCCGCCACCGACACGCAGGCCGCGCAGGAAGGCAGCGCCGCCGCCGGAGCCGAGGCCACCGAAAAGAAGTTCACCAACGCCAAGGACGCCAAGGACGCGCAGAAGCTCGCCAAGCAGCAGCGCGTCGACATCGCCGCCCGTGGGTCCAAGCAGCGCGACAAGGCGCACATCCGCAAGACCAAGTCTGTGCCGTTCTCCTACGAGTACGGCTCCTACGACCTTGAGGTACCCTACACCGAGATCAAGCTCTCCGACACCCCCGGAGTGGGCCCGAACGCCCCGTTCCACGACTACAACACCGAAGGCCCCAAGTGCGACCCGAAGGAGGGCCTGAAGCCCCTGCGCCTCGACTGGATCCGCGACCGCGGCGACATCGAGGACTACGAGGGCCGCCGCCGCAACCTGCAGGACGACGGCAAGCGCGCCATCAAGCGCGGCCGCGCCACCAAGGAATGGCGTGGACGCACGCACCAGCCGATGCGCGCCAAGGACCACCCGGTGACCCAGATGTGGTACGCCCGTCACGGCATCATCACCCCGGAGATGCAGTACGTCGCCACCCGCGAGAACTGCGACGTGGAGCTCGTGCGCTCCGAGCTGGCCGCCGGCCGCGCCGTGATGCCCTGCAACATCAACCACCCCGAAGCCGAGCCGATGATCATCGGATCCGCCTTCCTCACCAAGCTCAACGCCAACATGGGCAATTCGGCCGTCACCTCCTCCATCGATGAAGAAGTGGAGAAGCTCACCTGGGCCACCAAGTGGGGCGCCGACACCGTGATGGATCTGTCGACCGGCAACGACATCCACACCACCCGCGAGTGGATCCTGCGCAACTCCCCCGTGCCGATCGGCACCGTGCCGATGTACCAGGCGCTCGAAAAGGTCGAGGATGACGCTTCCAAGCTGTCTTGGGAGCTGTTCCGCGACACCGTGATCGAGCAGTGCGAGCAGGGCGTGGACTACATGACCATCCACGCCGGCGTGCTGCTGCGCTACGTGCCGCTGACCGCCAACCGCGTCACCGGCATCGTCTCCCGTGGTGGTTCCATCATGGCCGACTGGTGCCTACGTCACCATCAGGAGAGCTTCCTGTACACGCACTTCGACGAACTGTGCGACATCTTCGCCAAGTACGACGTGGCGTTCTCGCTCGGCGATGGTCTGCGCCCCGGCTCGCTGGCCGACGCGAACGACGCGGCCCAGCTGAGCGAGCTGATGACCCTGGGCGAGCTCACCGAGCGCGCGTGGGCCAAGGACGTGCAGGTCATGATCGAGGGACCGGGCCACGTGCCCTTCGACACGGTGCGCATGAACATCGAGCTGGAGAAGGCCGTGTGCCACGGCGCCCCGTTCTACACGCTGGGACCGCTGACGACCGACACCGCGCCGGGCTACGACCACATCACCTCCGCCATCGGCGCCACCGAAATCGGCCGTTACGGCACCGCCATGCTGTGCTACGTGACGCCCAAGGAGCACCTGGGCCTGCCGAACAAGGATGACGTCAAGCAGGGCGTGATCGCCTACAAGATCGCCTGCCACGCCGCCGACATCGCCAAGCACCACCCGCACGCAATGGACCGCGACAACGCGATCTCGAAGGCCCGCTTCGAGTTCCGCTGGCTCGACCAGTTCAACCTGAGCTACGATCCGGATACCGCCATCGCCTTCCACGACGACACGCTGCCCGCCGAGCCGGCCAAGATGGCGCACTTCTGCTCGATGTGCGGCCCGAAGTTCTGCTCGATGGCCATCTCGCAGAACATCCGCAAGGCGTTCGGCGGCGAGGCCGCCCAGCAGCAGATCGTCGCGGACGCCGTCACCGGCAAGATCCCGGAGGGCGTCGAGACCCCGGCGAACACGGTCACCGACGACACCGTCGTGTCCGCCAACGTCCTGAGCCCCGAGGAGATCCTTGCCGGTATGGACGCCATGGGTGAAAAGTACCGCGCCCAGGGCGGCAAGCTCTACTCCAAGGCCAGCGAGTAAGCTCCAGCCTTCATCGGTAATGCCCCCCGCTAGCGGGGGGCATTCGTATTTGCGGCTCTTCCTCTGACGGGCGCCATCCCGTATCATGGATATACGTTGCTCAATGTCGAGAAAGGGATTCCATGAGTACGACGAACAACAGCCTTTCCATACTGTCGAAATCCGGTTCGTGGATACGCGGCAATCCCGGACGATTCGCCTGCATGCTGATCGTAGCCGTCCTTTACGGCCTGCTTCTGGCCTGTATAGTTCAGCCCGATTATGAGGGCTTCATGGCCGCTGCACTGATGATCAACTTCCTTGTTCCTCCAGTATTGCTTATCATCAATATCGCGGCTGCCTGCTTCAGGAAAAGCACTTGGAAATTCCCTCTCGGATGCGTAGCGGTCTCACTCCCGCTGCTGTTCGCTCTGATCCACGGGTTCGAAGGCGGTCCTTGCGCGAAGGCCGACGTCTGCACCTCGATTGGCGGATGGCAGCTTTCATGGGGCTGCATGGAGCAAATCGGATACTTCATGCTGGTATTCACCGTATTCTCATTCGTGGGATTCGCCTTGGTGCGACTCATCAAGCACTTCCTGCGGGCGCATCGGTAGCGCATCAGGTCGTCGCTCTCCCGCCGGTCGGTGACGGTTATGCGGGTGCGGCTGTGCGGATGAGGCTGTGCGGGTGCAGCCATGACGGCGAAGTCGCTGCCACACCAGGACGAAAAACACGTTTTTGACCGTGGTGTGGTACACGCCCGATACGGGAGGATTCGCACCGGACAGCGGAATCGGCCATTTTTCAAGGATTGCCGATATTCCTCTTGTACCACGGCAGCGCATGTAACCGGTTAAAACCGATTCCGCAGCAAGGTCCTGTGCCACACCACGCGCAAAACCGGCGTTTTCGACGTGGTGTGGCACAAAATCCTCGACTTGTCTCACACTTTGGAACAAAAGACTCCACATCCCAATCAGACCAGCAGACAAGACCCATCCCCTCCCGCTGGCGGGAGGTGGCACGCAGCACCGGAGGGTGGACAAACGGCAGAACGGATGCAAAACCGACGAAACACAAGACCACACCATCGCCCGCTACGCGGGAGCCCTCCGGGCCCTGCAATCAAGGACGGCCTGCGGCCGCCAGCGAGGGCAAGAACCAACCCTTACCGCAAGCAGGAGCCGAGAATCGAGCTCGCACCTAGTGCCGGCGTGCGCGGAACTCGGGCCGATGCTCGACGCGCTCGAATGCGGTCATGAGGTCACCGGCGCGGATCGCGGCACGCTTGTCCTTGGCGGCCACCAGTGCGGCCTCGGTCCAGATGGCGCACACTTCGGCGCCGCTCCAGCCCTCGGTGCGCTCGGCGACGTCGGTCAACGGCAGCTCGCCCTCGCATGACAGCGATGCGGCCTGCACCTGCAGGATACGCAGACGGTCATGCTCGCTCGGCATCGGGAACGGAATCTGCCAATCGAAACGCCCCGGGCGCAGCAGGGCCGGATCCACGTCCTCTATGCGGTTCGTCGCGGCGACCACCACCACATTGCCCTTGGACTCGAAACCGTCCATCAACGTGAGCAGCTGCGCCACCAGGCGCTTGCCGACGCCGTTCGTGTCGGTCTCGCGCGAGGAGGCGATCGAATCGATCTCGTCGAAGAAGATGATCGCGCGCTTGTCGGACTGCGCCGCGGCGAAGATCATGCGCAGCGTCTCCTCACTGTCGCCGACGTACTTGCTGACGATCGTCGGACCGGAGACAAGGTAGAACTGGGCGTCAGCCACGTTCGCGATGATGCGGGCCAGGTGCGTCTTGCCGGTACCCGGCGCGCCGGTGAAGATCACGCCCTTGATGGGCTTCGCGCCGATCGCCCGCATCTGGGCGCTGTTGCCCAGCTGCGTCTCGATCAGCTCCTTCGCGCGGGCGATCACCCGCTCATACCCACCGAACGCCGCGAACGTGAGCGACGGATCGGCACTCGGCGTGAGGCGGTACTGCTTGATGTCGTCATCATGGTCGGACTCCCCCGGCCGGATCGCGGTCGGCCACAGCACCCGTTCGATGCCGAACAGATCGGTGAACTCCACCGTGTTTCCGGGCGCGATGTCGACCGGATATTCACCTTCCAGCAATTCCAGACCATCCGAGGTCTCGATGACCACGCAGTCCTCCAGCGCACGGCGGATTACGCCGACACGCGGCTTGACCGGCCACACCGAGGGCGGCACCTTCGTATAGAAGTCCTTGCCGACCAGCAGCACGTCGCCGATGTCGAAGATCTCCTGGCTGGGGAACGTCAGCTGCGTGCTGTGGCCGTTCGGCATCACCGCATAATATGCGGTGCGTCCTTCATCGAAGCCGGTGATACGCGCCAGAACACCATCACGCCGAAGGATATCGTCATTCGCCATCTCGCCGCAGCTCTCCTTTATCCGTGGTCGCCGATCCATGGTCAGCGATTGCAAAACGACTCCATCTCACCATAGAAACAGCGCAATTTCAAGACCATCCGGCTACAATGAACGGCATGACAGAGCAACTTGACACAACGGCGGCGCAATCCACGCTGCCTCCGGTGCTGACCATCGCCGGCAGTGATTCGTCCGGCGGCGCAGGCATTCAGGCCGATCTGAAGACCATGCTCGCCAACGGGGTGTTCGGCATGAGCGCGATCACCGCGATCACCGCACAGAACACGATGGGCGTGACGGGTGTGCAGAATATCACACCGGACATGGTCGCCGCACAGATCGACGCGGTGTACACGGACATTCCACCGGCCGCGGTCAAGATCGGCATGGTATCGTCGGCGGAACTCATCTGCACGATAGCGGACCGGCTGGAGGCCCATCACGCACGTCATATCGTGCTCGATCCGGTGATGGTCGCCACGTCCGGCGCCAAGCTCATTGATGACGACGCCATCACTGCACTCACCGAGCGCCTGTTCCCCCTGGCCGAGGTGATCACGCCGAACATCCCCGAAACCGAGGTGCTGCTTGACCTGATCGCCCACCGGGGAGCCTCGCTGGACCCTGCGAAATGGGCTGAGGACACCGACCGTGAGAGCACGCGTATCGTGAGCGATACGGCGATGGAGGACGCCGGCCGCACCGTGTCGGAGCATTACGGCTGCGCGGTGCTCGTCAAGAGCGGGCATGGCGTGGCCGATGCGAGCGACCTGCTGTATGCCGATGGCGTCGCGACATGGATTCACGGCGTGCGCGTGGACAATCCGAACACGCATGGCACAGGATGCACGCTGTCGTCGGCGATCGCCTCGAATCTGGCCAAAGGCGAGGCACTGCCCGACGCGATCCGTCATGCCAAGGACTATCTGACCGGAGCGCTCGGCGCGCAGCTGAACCTCGGCCACGGTTCCGGGCCGATGGACCACGCATGGCACTGGCGCTGACCTGCACGCGGCAGGCGGATCCCTTATGGCGACGCCGGCCGGAACATACCGTATATACAGACCATCCAACACAGCAACAACCAACCAATCAGGGGGCATTCATATGACCATCGACCGCAACGCCGTCACGCAGGAAGTGCCGATCGACCCGGAAACCGGCAAGCCGTATCTCAACACCGTGGCGGCTATACAGGTCTCCGCGAACGGCGTCGGCTCCGAGGTGTCGCCATATGTGGCGCAGGCCGTCGAGGTGATTCGCGAATCCGGCCTGCCGCAGGAGACCAATGCGCTGTTCACCAACGTGGAAGGCGACCTGGACGAGGTGCTCAAAGTGGCCGGCGAGGCCGCCAAGAAGCTCGCCGAGCAGGGCTACCGCACGAGCCTCGTGCTACACATGGACATCCGCCCTGGATTCACCGGTCAGCTCACCGAGAAGCCGAAGATCGTCGACGCCATCCTCTCCGGCAAAAGCGAGTGACCGGCGACGAATAACCGCCGCCCTGCCTGTGCCCGCGACCGCCGCCAGATGACCGCCACCGAGCGATTGCATGGCACCGGCAGGCGGATGTCAATAGCGTGAACAATCCTGCGAAACCCGCGGATTGCGTGTATCGTTCTGCCTATGACGACGATGAAGGAGGTCGCCGAGAGAACGGGGGTGTCGGTCTCTACCGTTTCCTTGGTATTGAACGATCGCGACGAGGGCCGGGTCAAACCCGCCATCGCCGAACAGGTGCGCGCCACCGCCAAGCGGCTCGGCTACCGGCCTAATCCGCTTGCACGCTCGCTGCGCACCAGCAAGACGCGCATCCTGGGTTTCATCAGCGAGGAGATCGCCGCCACGCCCCATGCGGGCGGAATCATCCTCGGCGCGCAGGACGCGGCCAGCAAGTTGGGGTATATGCTGCTGACCGTGAACACCGACGGCAACAGCGACGAGGCGAGGGAGATCGCCACGCTGAAACGCTATGGGGTGGACGGGTTCCTTTACGCGAAGATGTCGAACCGTTTCACCGACGTGCCGAAACCGTTGCACGATTATCCGCTGGTGCTCGTCGACGCCACGGATCGCACCGGCCGGTATGCCAGCATCGAACCGGATGAAACGCTCATCGGCTACGACGCGACCAAGCGGCTGATCGACGCCTGCTGCGCGAGCATCGCCTATATCGGCTGCTCGGAGCCGATGCTCGCGCAGCAGGGACGGCTGGAGGGGTATCGCCGCGCACTGTTGGAGGCGGGCATGCCGTTCGACGAGTCGCTGGTGGTCGCCGTGCCGAACAACGGGCCTGCGTTGCAGACCGTGACCGACCTGTTCGAGCGGAGGCGGCCCGACGGGTACTTCTGCTTCAATGACGCCCGCGCATGGTACGTGTACGAGAACGCGGCGAGACGTGGCCTGGTCGTCGGCCGGGACGTGTCCGTGGTCGGTGTGGACAACCACCGGGTGTTCGCCGAGACGCTGGAGCCGCAGCTGACGACCGTGGAGCTGCCGCATTATGAGATGGGGTATTGGGCGACGCGCAAATTGGTATCGCTGATCGAGGGGTCGGGAGCCGGACGATGACGAACCGGAGACGACCGCTCCCCTGCCGCCGTTGGACGCCTCAATACCGGCGAAGATTCATTGCACGCTGATTGACAAGCAATCCGTGGCGCAGCGCTGATTCGCGGGGCCCGCTTCACGGCGTGCACGGCTCATTCCATGTGCGGCGGTTCGCGCCCCGGGCATGTTGGCTGTGACGGCGGCGGCATGCATGATGCCGCCGTCGATATCGTCCGCTGGTATCGTGCCGGCGGACAGGCCGGATCAGCGTCCCTTGCCGAACGCCCGAAGCCGGATGCCGTTCCAGTCGGGGCTTACGGTGAGCGGTGTGGCCGCGTTCATGCCGGCGGTCTTGGCGGCGGACTGGACCGTGCTGGAACTCGCCGCGCCGGTCCTGCCGGGCTTGGGGGTCAGCACCCAGAAAGGGCCATCATCACCGACGACCGAATAGGCGTCCACGATGGTGTCGGACAGCTCGTCCTCGTCATCACCGTCCCGCCACCAGACAATGGCTCCGTCGACTGCGGAATCATAGTCCTCGTCGACCAGATCCTCGCCGGTCAGATCCTCAATCTTGGCGCGCACCGAGTCATCGACGTCGTCATCCCACAGCCATTCCTGCACGATGTCGCCGGACTGGAAACCAAATTCTTCACCGTTCTGTGATGCCGTTTCATTCACGGTGAACACATTACCAAAACGCTGGGAACAGCGACGTTAACACTCCGAAAAACCGGATGTTTTTTGGGATTTTCTCGCAATTGATACGGGACATGCCGATGGACGCGTCCGTCTCATGGCCGATTCCCGGCCGTCCCGCTGCCGCATGGACAGGCCGGTTCCGTGCCTCGTCCGGACGCGTTCCGGCGGGCCGGGATGGGCGACTCACGATGCGGTGCAGCCGGCCAATCCGTCGGTGTGCCCCTGACCGATCGCCACCAGAGCCTGATACGCCTCATCGAGCGTTGACACCTTGACGACACGCAGGCCCTGCGGCACGTGCCCTACCACCTCATTGCAGTTCGACTCGGGAGCGAGGAACCATGTCGCGCCGTCACGCAGGGCGCCCAGCATCTTGAGCCGAATGCCGCCGATGGCCCCGACCTTGCCCTTCGCGTCGATCGTGCCGGTGCCAGCGATGGTCTTGCCGCCGGTCTCATCGGCTTCGGTGAGCTTGTCGATGACGCCCAGCGCATACATCATGCCTGCGGACGGGCCGCCGATGTCGTCGACATGCATCGACACCTTCACGCCGGAGACGTCCATGCCCTTGCCCTTAAGATACGAGAGCGCGGCATTGGTCGCCGACGACTGGGATGAGTCCATCTCATGGGAGGATTCCTCGGCGTACTCCTCGCTGGTCTGCCCGACCGGGAACACGACCTCCTGCGGCATCACGGTCTGCTTCGGATCAAGCCATGCGACCAACGCCTGAGCGTTGGTGACGGGATACCCGGGCACGCCGGCGGCGTTGACGGTGACGAGCAGCAGCTTGCCGGAATCCTTGTGGGTTTCAGTGCCGGAGACGCTGATCACATCGGAGCCTGACGACGAGCCGAGCACATCCTGCGTCGGCCCCGGGCCCTCTACCGTATACGCGGACGGCAGCAGCATCGTCACCACTGCCAGTATCACGGCGATGGCACCGGCGAAATACCTGAGCGAGTGCGAGCCGAGGTAGTTGCGGATGCGCGAAAGTGCGCTGTGCGCGTGAAGTTGGTTGTTTTCATGCATATTCGCCATACCTCCCATAATATGGAATCAACTGACGTTAACACATAAGGCGGGAAACACCATGGATGAGAACGCGATGCGGCAATGGTTCATCGATTGCTTCGGACCGGTGCAGGGCGAAATGGCATGGAACCAGCTTTCGCAGCTGCCCGACGAGATCCGCGAGCAGCTGATGAGCCAGGATATCGGCAAGCTCCCCAAGCCCGAGGAAGTGCAATCGCTCATGCAGGCGTTCACCGCCGGCGGACTGAACACGTTCGGAGACATGAAGCAGACCGTGGAATCCGGGCCGATCAACGTGAAACTCGCCAAGTCCATCGCATTGCAGAAGGCGAACGCCGACGGCTCGCAGGGAACGGTGAGCGCGCAGTCGGCCGACATCGCGCGGCGGGCGCTCAGCGAGGCCAACCTGTGGCTGGACACGGCCTGCACGTTCGACCCGACCTCAGGAGAGGCGCAGATGCTCACACGGGCCGGCTGGGTCGAGGACACGCTGGAATCGTGGGCGAAATTCGCCGGGCCGGTCGCGCAGTCGATGAACGACGCGCTCGCCTCGGTGATCTCCGAGCGTCTCGGCAACTCGTTCAACGGCGAGATCGCGGGCATGTTCGCCGGACCGGTGCCGATTCCCGTCCCCGATGGCATGAAGGATCCCGGGCAGCTCATCAAGCTGCTGGGCAACACGTCATTCGCCATGCAGCTGGGGCACGCCGCGGGAGACCTGTCGCACGAGGTCAACGGCAGCTTCGACCAGGGCATCGCGCTGCTCAAGAACCCCGCGGGCGGACTGATCATGCAGAACATCGAGGAATACGCGACGTCGCTCGACATCCCTGTCGCGGAGGTGACGGCGTTCCTGGCGCTGCGCGAAGTCGCGCACGCCCGTCTGTTCGCAGGAGTGCCGTGGCTGATGCCGCGGTTCGAGGCGCTGATCGGCAAATACGCGCGTGGCATCACCATCGATCTCGACGCGATGGAGGAGCAGCTTCGCGATGCGGGCGCGATGGATCCGGAGTCGATCTCCGGCGCGGTGAACCTGACCAAGGTGGGCATCCCCGATACGCCCGAGCAGCGTGAGGCGCTGGTCTCGCTGGAGACGCTGATGGCGCTTGTCGAGGGCTGGGTGGATTGCGTGACGTGGCGCGCCGGCATGGCGCACATTCCGCATATCGAGCAGCTTCGTGAGATGATGAGGCGCAAGCGCGCGGTGGGCGGCCCGGCGGAACGCACCTTCGAGTCGCTGCTGGGCATGCAGCTGCGCCCCAAGCGCATGCGCGAGGCGGCGGCCCTCTGGGAGCAGATCACCGCGGAGCGTGGTGTCGAAGGGCGCGACGGCACCTGGTCCCACCCCGATCTGCTGCCAGCATTGCCCGATGAGGCCAAGACCGTCGACTCCGGAGCCGCGGGGGACACGGCCTCAGGCGTTACGAGGGCCGGAACGGATGACGGAGCTTCCGTCGCAGGTGACGCGAAGGACAGCACAAAGGACGACGCGAACGGAGCCGAGGCGCAGAACGATGGCGGCGCCATCGACTGGGACGCCGAACTGAGCAAACTGCTCGACGAGGACGGCGGCGAAAACGACGAAAACGATTCCGCCAAGTAACGTCACCACACATGTCGCATGCCCCCGCCAGCGGGGGCATGCGACATGTGCCTTGGGTCAGCTGAGGAAGCGGCTGGGGAGGCGATTGGGACGGGAGCCCTCGTCCTTGGCCCGCGCGTACGACATGTGCAATCCGTCCTCGGCGCGGGTGACGCCGACATACAGCAGCCTCCGCTCCTCCTCCAAAGCCTCGCCCGCAATCGATGCGCCGTAGGGAATCAGCCCCTCCGAGCAACCGACGATGAACACGTACGGGAACTCCAGACCCTTGGACGCGTGAATCGTCGAAACGGTCACCGATGAGGCTGCAGCGCTCAATCCCTTGGCCTCCAGCAGGGCCAGACGGCTCTGCGCATCATCCGCGAGCGCCGAGTTCTGCCATCCGGAGTCACGCCTCACCCGGTATCGCAATCCCTCGGCCCGAAGCGCGGCGCAGATCGCGGGCTGCTGCGCGTTGATGCGCGTCAGCACCGCGCAATCGCCGGGATCCACACAGCCGGCGACCAGACGCGCTATCCGCGCGGCGATGCCCCGCGCCTCCTCCTCATCGGTGTCATAGCATGTGTGGCCCACGCGTGGCCCGCCCGAACGCGCCGAACGCAGCACCAGATACTGTTCCCGTTCTGGAGCGGCGGCCAGCACCCGGTTCGCATACCGCACCACCTGCGGCGTCGAGCGGTAATCCGTGTTCAGAGTGACGTCGGCGGCCAGCGGGCGGAACTCGTCCGCGAAATGCAGCAGGTCATAGCTGCTCGCCCCGGCGAACGAGTAGATCGTCTGCGCCGGATCGCCGACCACGCACACGTTGCGGTTGTTTCCGAGCCACAGCGTCATCAGCCGATGCTGCAACGGCGACACGTCCTGATACTCGTCGACCGTCAGCCAGCCAATCGACGAGCGGATCGAGGCGGCCAACTCCTCGTAATCATCCATGACATGGCACATGAGCAGCAGAATGTCATCGAAATCGATCTGTCCGCGGACCGTCTTCTCCCACTCGTACGCCGTGATGACGTCGGCGAAACGCTGCGGATCGAGCTCCGCCGGCGGCTGACGGTGCGTCGCCGAGCACACGCGCGGATAGTCGTCGGGCGCCACCAGCGACACCTTCGTCCAGTTGATCTCCGCCCTGACGTCACGCACCTGCTGCGCATCGATGTCCGCGGCATTGGTGACCCGTCTGATCGCCCTCTCCACGGTCTCGCGCTGGTCGGAGGTCACGTGCGGCAGCGGCGTCTCGAAGATGTCGTCCCACACACGCCTCAGCTGCTGCAATGCCGCAGAATGGAACGTCGCAGCGGTCACGTCGTCGCCGACCCCCAGCGTCTGCAGCCGCGCGCGCATCTCCGCGGCCGCCTTCACCGAGAACGTCACGGCGAGCACCTTGCGGGCATCCCAATCCCCCCGCGCGCACGCATAGGCGATGCGACGGGTCACCGTGCGGGTCTTGCCCGCTCCGGCCCCCGCGATGATGCGCACCGGGCCGTCCAACGCGGTAACGGCCGACATCTGCGCATCATCCAGCCCCTCAAGAATCGTCTCGCTCGATGCACTCATATCCTCCATTGTGGCGCATGCCCGGCCGATGCGCTGCCAGCATAGTGGGCAAACCGTGATTTTCCGCGAGTCATACGGCCAATTGCCTCCCGCGAGGCGCGACATTGTATTAGTGTGGGAGTGTGACTCAACGAAGCAAGCTTATGTTGGCGGCACTCGCCTCGGCGGCGATGCCCAGCATCGTCATGGCCGGCGTGCGAGACAGCGAACGGGCCAACGACACCGACGACGCCGCGGGCATCGATCAGGCCGTGCTGCAGGATGCCGCAGGCAGGATGTATGACATATACGCATGCGACACCGAAGACGGCCGCAAGCGCCTGACCGGGCGCGTGCAGGCCGCCAGGACGCTGGAGCGCGCCAAGGATCCGGGCGGTCTCGGATTCGCCCTGGATACGGTGCTTGCATTCGTTGACGGCAAGGAGAAAAGCACGCTCACCGGCGGCGCGACCGTGATGGTGGCGGCGCACAACGATGGCGTCGCAAGACCCCTCGATCTGCTTACTTTGGATGATTGCGCGGCGATGGGCACGGCCATCGGCGCCATTCACCGGCTGCGGCCAAATTTCCTGCAGGCCGAATCGTATCCGGTATTCTCCACCGGGCAGATTCGCGCCCAGCTGACCGCCTGGATCAAGCGGCTGCGGCAGGCGGGCCATGTGCCGCCGGAAATCACGTCGAGCTGGGGCCGGATCATCGAGACGGAGGGCCTGTGGTCGTTCGTCACCTGCCCGGTGCATGGCGGGTTCTCGGATGGCGACGTGCTGTTTTCCGGCGCGACCATCACCGCGGTGACGAACTGGCAGAACATGCAGGTCAACGATCCGGCACGCGATCTCGCGTGGATTTTCGGCAAGCTTGACGAAGATCACCGCAATGCGGTGCTTGCGGCGTATGGCCGCATGATGGGTTCTCGTCTGGACGATCTGATCATGCTGCGCGCGAACCTGTGGCTGCAAATGGAGCAGGTCGGCGAGTTCATCGATGCGTTGAACCGGGCCGATAGTCAGAAAATCATCCAGTTCAAGGCGCAGGTGGAGCGGCTGGCCCACCAGCTCGGCGCATTCACGCGTAAGACCGCGCCCGCGACGACGTCGGGTGCCCAGTCGTCCAAGCCGCCATCGACCATCACCGTCGGCACGCTGCTCAATGACGCCGACCGGCGCAAGGCCGCGGCCGCGACACAGGCCGGAGCGCGTGTGCCCGACGACATCGCCGACCCGAACGACAACACCGACGAGACCGACCGCACCGGTTCCGCGGACATCAAGGCGGCCGGGGAGTTCGATCCGCAGACCATGGGAATTCGGTACAGCGCTGAGACGGAACATGTCACGGCAACGGCGGGCACGACATCGGAAACGATGACGCTGAGCCGCGGGGACAGCGACGACACGGGCGATGCAGACGCAGCAGGCGCCACGGACGATACAGACGACCGCACGCCGAACGCGACGCCGGCCGCCCATATCGAAGACGCCCCGTCCCAAGCAACGCCGGACCGACAGGACGGCGCGTCGGCGGCGCGCGACACCCCGACCATCGTCATCCCGCTGCTCGAACGTGAGGAACGCGCCATGCGCGACGCCCAGTCCGAGCTGCAGTCATCGCAAGGCAAGTAGCCTACAGCGAAAACCGTCACGCACGTCGATGGGAGCAATGCACAATGGCTTTCATCGGCACGCGTGCATGCGACTGAAAGCCCGTGGCGCAAACGGGCGTCGGACACATCATCCACCCAGCGCCTTCAACAGCGCATCATCCCGAGAGGAGCAAACATGGACATCGAATTGGGCATCGCCAATGTGGCGCGACCCGTCACCTTCAGCACCGAGGAGGACGCGGCCAGCGTCACCGAGGCCATCGAATCGGCGCTGTCGGCCGGAACCCCGATCAAGCTGACGGACGACAAGGGCCGTCGCATCATCGTGCCGGCGAACGCGCTCGGATACGCGCTCATCGGCTCCGAGACCAAGCACGCCGTGGGCTTCGGGGCGCTCTGACCGAACGCCGGGCTCAGCTGGCTCCCCTCTCCCGCCTTTGTGCGTAGGCGGGAGTCGGCCGGATATACAGTGACGACCGGGAGCGACCGGAGGGTTTGAACGCCCTGCGGCCGCTCCCGGTTTTGTGTTTTCTCTACAGCCGGGGTCGATGGTCGGTGTCAGACCAGCGAAATCGCCCCTCGCCGCACGATCTCGGCCACGGTCTCGTCATCAGTCAGGTTCTCGCCCAGATGGTTCGGCTTGCCGGCGCCATGCCAGTCCGATCCGCCGGTGACCAGCAGCTGATGCGCCTGCGCGATGGCATACAGCCGTTCCCGCTGCTGCGGCGGATTGTCCCGATGCCATACCTCCAGCCCGTCAAGCCCCTCTTCGATCAGCGTCTCGATCTGGCTGTCGGACAGCAGTGTCACGTTGCGATTCACCGCGCCCGGATGCGCGATGATCACCACGCCGCCGGCTGCGGCCACGGCGGCGAGCACCTCGTGCGTGGTCGGGGAGGGCGTGGGGATGTAATACTTCGATGTGGCGCTCACCGCGTCGGCGAACGCCTCGGACCGCGTGCGGTACACGCCCGCGGCGACCAGCGCATCGGCGATGTGCGGACGTCCGATCGTGGTCCGCTCCCCCTCGTGCACCTGCTCCAGCACGGACTGCCAGCTGATCGGATAATCCTCGCCCAGTCGCGCCACCATGGCCTTGGTTCGCTTCAGCCTCGCCTGACGTGTGCGCGCGAACAGGTCCGACGTATGACGGTCGTTGGGATTGTACTGATACGCGAGCATGTGCACCGACACCGGCCCATCGCACGCCGTGATCTCCGTGCCGCGCAGCAGGCGCATGCCCTCCTCGCGCGCCGCGGCCTCGGCATCCGCCCATCCGCTGGTCGTGTCATGGTCGCTGATCGAGGCCCCGTGCAGGCCGATATGGCGGCTCAGTTCGACCAGGGACGCCGGGGTCTGCGTCCCGTCCGAATACACCGTATGGCAGTGGATGTCCCAGCCCGACTTCGGCGGCGCGGCGGCAAGTGCTAAACGAGTCATGTATCCATCGTAAGCTGTGTGCTGTCGGTTATTGCACAAGGCGCGTCATAACCCCGCGAAAAATCAAGAACCACCGTGATATCGCCGCGTTGTCAGCCACCCTCATCACGGTCTCCTCGAACGTAAGGATGATGTATGACTCACAACAGCGATGCAGTCAAACAGGCTGACATCAGCGTCGACGCCGGGCTCACCGGCTGGCGTCATGGCGCGGTCTGGACGTATCTGGTCATGTTGGCCGCCTCCGCGGCGGCATTGTTCGTCTCCCTCATGCTGTCGGCGGAGACGCTGCAGCTCGCTCGCAATCCCGGCGTCAAGCTCGGCTGCGACGTGAATGCCGTGGTCTCCTGCTCGACCGTGGCGGAATCATGGCAGGCGGAGTTCATCAAATTCGCCGGATTGAGCTTCCCGAACGCCTTCTTCGGCATCGCCGCCGAATCCGTGTTCGTCACGATTGCGGTGATAGGCCTGTCCAAGGTCGTCGTGCCGCGCTGGTTCGCGCTTTGCACATGGCTGGGCGGGCTCGCGGCCTTGGCGTACGCCTACTGGCTGTTCATCCAATCGATGTTCGTGATCCGCGCCCTGTGCCCGTGGTGCCTGGGCCTGATGTTCGCCACGACGATCCAGTTCATGGCGCTGTCGCACGCTACGGTGAGCGTGCAGCGGATGCCGGCGAAATCCAACGGCCTGCGCAAGTACTACCGGCTGAATTTCGATCTGATGGTGGACGTGGTCTGGATCATTGCGCTGATCGTGCTGATTATCGTCGTGGATGGGCCGGCAATTTTCGCCTGATACGAAAACGAAGCTCTCAAAACTCGAAGATAGGGAACCGCCATTGTTGGAAAATGGCGGTTCCTTTTTTGTATCTTCGAGTTTTGAGAGCCTCGATCGATCAGATCAACGTCACGTCCGCGACCAGAGTGGCCGAACCGGTGAGCGCGACGGTCTCATCGGTGACGTCCACCCGCACCGTGCCTCCCCGCACGGTGATGTCCCAGTGATCTACGCCGGTTTTGGCGCGCAGCGTGATCGCGGTGGCGCACAGACCGGTGCCGCAGGACAGCGTCTCGCCGCAACCGCGCTCATTGACGCGCATGGTCGCCTCTCCCGTCCCTGCGGCAGCGTCGATCTCGTCGACGCGCACGAACTCCGCGTTCTGGTCGGATTCCAGCACCGGTGAGACCTCCGGTTTGGTCACAAGATCCAGATCCTCGACCCTTGGCAGCGTGGACATCGCGTCTTCGATCACGCAGACCACATGCGGATTGCCCATGTCCACGAACGTGCCGCGGGCGGCTCCCGGCGTGCCGGGAATGGTCACCGTGAAGGCGTCAAGGTCGCCGCGCCGCCATGAGCCCATGTCCACGCGGAACACATCCCTGCCGTATGGCGCCACGTCGCCGAGCGGGCGCAGCGTCTTGACACCGGCGCGCGTTCCCAGGCGGAACGGCTCCCCCACCTGCGTCGACGCCACGCCGCACCGCTGGGCGAACAGCGTGATCGCCCTCGTGCCGTTGCCGCACATCTCTGCGAGCGATCCGTCGGCGTTGCGATAGTCCATGAACCACTCGGCGTCTCCGTCATCGCACGCTGCGACCTGCGCCTCGCTCAGATCGGCGACGTACTGCGGTTTCGTGAGCCTGAGCAGGCCGTCGGCGCCGATGCCGAAATGCCTGTCGCACAATTGCCGCACCTCATCGGCGGTCGGCTCGAAACGGCCGTCGGAATCCAGATACGCGATGAAATCATTGCCGGTCGCATGCGCCTTGGTGACGCTTTTCGGGATACTCATGACTGCCAGAGTACTCCCAGCCCGCGAATGGGCTGGCCGTCCGATGCGTTGCTGTACAGCCGATGCATGGCTGCACGACTGCTGCGCTTGCGGCCGTGCGACGACATCGTGCGCTGCGGCCGCAAACGCATGCGCCGGATAACAGTGTGCGATAGTATGGGGGCGTTCGATGACACGGCCTCCCGGCAGGAAGGCTTGGCCGCTAGACGTTGGAAAGGCGATGGGACATGACTTCGACGGCACCGATCGGCATATTCGATTCCGGCTTGGGCGGTATTTCGGTGGTGCGACAGATCGTGCAGGACATGCCTCACGAGCGGGTCCTGTATTTCGGGGATTCCGCGAACGCGCCATACGGCACGAAGACCCCGCAGGAGGTGCGTCGGCTGAGCTTCGACATCATGGAGAGGTTCATGAGTCAGGGGGTCAAGACGGTGGTCATCGCCTGCAACACCGCCACGTCCGCGGCGGTGAACGCGTTGCGCGACCATTACGACATTCCGATCATCGGCATGGAGCCCGCGCTGAAGGTCGCCTGCGATCGGGGCGACACCGCCGCGGGAGACGGGCCCGCGCCCGCACGGCACATGCCGCAGCACGTCATCGTCGCGGCCACGCCGCTGACGCTGCGCGAGCACAAGTTCGCCGCACTGATGGACCGTTTCAAGGCGAACAACATGATTTCGCCCCAGCCGTGCCCCGATCTGGTGGAAATCGTCGAAAGCGGAAGGCTTTGCGACCATGACCTGGTGATGCGCACCCTGCACCGGTATTTTGACGGCTATGACCTTCCGTCCATCGACTCGGTGGTGCTCGGCTGCACGCATTTCGTGTTCTACCGCGACTACTTCCGTGAGCTGCTGCCGTCGACGACCGCGATTATCGACGGCAATCGCGGAACGGTCCGGCATCTGGGCATGGTTCTGGAATCGTTGGGGAAGCTTGCTCCCGAGGAGATGGACGGCGGCGTCGAGATCGCGAATTCCGATAGCGGCGAACGCATCGCCGCGCTGTCACGAGAACTGCTGCACAGCTAGATCGGGCGACCCTGGCAGACACCGTGATTGTCCGCATAACGGGCGTACACTTGGACGACACTACGAAAGGGGACGACGATGACGGTGAAGGCGACGGACAACGGTCACAAGGCCACGGCCCACGCGGATACGGGCGCACGGGACGCGGGTGCAGCCGAGACGGTCGAATCGCAACGCACCGACACACAGCGCAGTGATGTATCCGCACAATCGAAACCCTCGCACAGGACGGCGCTGATCGATGTCGGCGGAGGCTTCCGCGCGATATTCGGAGCCGGCGTGATGGACCGCTGCCAGGAGGAAGGCATCACGTTCGACCACTGCTATGGCGTCTCCGCAGGCAGCGCCAACATGGTGTCGTTCCTCGCCGGCCAGCACGGCCGCAACCACAAGTTCTACACCGAATACGCCTTCCGCAAGGAATACGCCAGCTTCGACAGCTATGTCAAGCACCACAATTTCGCGAATCTGGATTACGTATACGGCACGCTGAGCAATCACGACGGCGAATATCCGGTGGATTATGAGGCGTTCGCGGCGAACCCCACCGGGTTCACGGTGATCGCGTGCAATGCGTTGGACGGTTCCGCGAAGTATTTCGACAAGTCCGACGTGCATTACGATGATTTCAACATCATGAAGGCTTCGTCGGCCGTGCCCGTGGCCTGCGAGCCGTATGTGATCGACGGCGTCCCGTATTTCGACGGCGGCATCGTCGATCCGGTCCCCGTGCAGAAGGCCATTGACGACGGATATGACCGCATCGTGCTGGTGCTGACAAGGCCGAAGGACGTGCTGCGCGAGCAGAAGCGCGACATCGCGCCGGCGCGAATCCTTCGGCATTCCTATCCGGCCGCCGCTGAGCGACTGCTGAACCGATACGCCACCTACAACGACGAGGTTGCCTTGGCCAAGGAGTACGAGCGCGACGGCCGCGTGCTCATCCTCGCGCCCGATGACCTGTGCGGGCTTTCGACGCTGAGCAAGTCCTTCGAGGGACTGGAACTCATGTACCGCAAAGGCTACGCCGCCGCCGGCGCGATCGCCAACTACCTGGCAAACTGAGGCGTGGCGCACACCCCCAATTATCGTGCCGGGTAGGGAAGGCCACTCCTCCCCCACCCGACGAAAGTCCCATTCCGACATGTTCGGATGGGACTTTCGCGGATAATGCCAGCGACTGGAATATCAGCCACTAGCTGCGGAGCCGTTAAGCGGGAAGCCCGGTGGACTTCCCATAGGCGACGCCGAGGCACGACAGTGCCGAGGAAACATGACGGTCTGCCGAAGGCAGTCCTTGGCTACTCCAGTTCCACCGCGCCGGTATAGAGCTGGTAGTACTCCCCACGTTGCGCGATGAGGTCGTCGTGCGAGCCGCGTTCGATGATGTTGCCGTGGTCAAGCACCATGATCACATCGGAGTTGCGCACGGTGGACAGGCGGTGGGCAATGACGAAGACCGTGCGGCCCTTCATCAGGTTGTCCATGCCGGCCTGCACGACCTCCTCGGTGCGGGTGTCGATCGACGACGTGGCCTCGTCGAGGATCAGCGCGGGCGGATCGGCCACGGCGGCGCGGGCGATGGAGATTAGCTGGCGCTGACCCTGGGACAGGCCGGAGCCGTCGCCTTCGAGCACCGTCTGGTAGCCCTTGGGCAGCATGCGGATGAAGCCGTCCGCGTTCACCAGTCGCGCGGCCTCGATGCATTCCTCATCGGTGGCGTTCAGTCGGCCGTAGCGAATGTTGTCCATCACGGTGCCGGTGAACAGGTTCACGTCCTGCAGCACGATGCCCAGCGAACGGCGCAGATCCGGCTTCTTGATGCCGGCCACGGAGATACCGTCGTAGAGGATCTGGCCCTGCTGGATGTCGTAGAACCGGTTGATGAGGTTGGTCACCGTGGTCTTGCCGGCACCGGTGGCACCGACGAGCGCGATCTTCTGACCGGGCTTGGCGAACCAGGTGATGTCGTGCAACACCGGCTTATCGGGATTGTAGCCGAAGGTCACGTCGGTGAAGCGCACATCGCCGCGCAGCAACGTGTAGCGGCCGTCCGGCGAGGTAATCGCCTGCTCCTTGGCCTTGACGGCCACTTCGCGCGCGGATCCGTGCAGTTTCTCGGCGGCCTTGAGCGACCTCGTGCCGTCGTCGCCTTCCTCGCGCTTCCACGCCCAGTGGCCGGTCTCGTGGTCGACCTCCCGCATGGTACGGCCGCCCTCGCCGAGCTCGACGTTGACGAGCGTGACGGTGCCGTTGTCGGACTCCACGGGCTCGTCCATCAGCTTGAAGATTCGGGAGGCGCCGGCGAGCGCCATCATCACCATGGTCAGCTGCTGGGAGACCTGGCCGATCGGGTTGATGAACGAACGGGAGAGGGTGAGCAGCGAGACGAGGGTGCCGAGGGTGAGCGGCTTGACGCCGGTCAGGCCGAGATCGTTGACGCCGGCCAGCGAAACGGCTGCGCCGATGATGGCGAGCAGGATGTAGAGCAGGTATCCCATGTTGCCGACCACCGGCATGGTGACGTTGCCCCAGGTGTTCGCTTCGGCGGACGCCTCGAACAGCTCCTCGTTCTTCTCGTCGAAGGTCTTCTGCGTGGCGTCCTCGTGGTTGAAGACCTTGATGACCTTCTGGCCGTTGACGGACTCCTCCACGAAGGCGTTCACGTCGCCGATCCACATCTGCTGCTTGACGAAGTAGCGGCCGGAACGGCTCACGATCTTGCGCACGATGAAGTAGAGCAGCACGGTGAACACGATCACGAACGCGGTGAACGGAATCGAGAGCCACAGCATGGACAGCAGCGCCGCCAGCGCGGAGATGATCGAGGAGAACATCTGCGGGAACGACTGCGAGATCGCCTGACGCAGCGTATCGGTGTCGTTGGTGTAGTGGCTCATGATGTCGCCGTGTTCATGGCTGTCGAAGTAGCGGATCGGCAACTTCTGCTGGTGGGCGAACATGTCGTCGCGGATCTTCTTGAGCGTGCCCTGTTCGACGGTGACGATCAGCCACTGCCAGGCCCAGGACGCCACGATACCGGCCAGGTACAGGCAGCCCATAAGCGAGATGGCGCGCAGCAGCGGCGCCCAGTCGGGATTTGTCTCCCCCACCATCGGCAGGATGTACGTGTCGATGAGGGACTGGAGGAACAGCGCGGATCCGGCCTGCGCGGCGGCGCCGATCAGGATGCAGATCACGATGGCGACGACGCGCCACTTGTATTGGAAGATGTAGCTGAAGATGCGCTTGATGGTGCCAGGTTCGGCTTTGCCCATGCCGGGTTTGCGGTTCTTGAAGCTCTGGTCGTTGCTCATCGCGTCTCTCCTTCCTTGGTCTCGGTCTCAGATTGCGCCCCGGCCGGCTCCGCGGCGACCAGCTCCTCGGGTCGGGCCTGGTTCTTGGTCTGGGATTCGTAGATGGACCGGTATTCGTCGCAGGTGGCGAGCAGCTCGTCGTGCGTGCCGGACGCCATGATGCGGCCGTTGTCCATGACGAGGATCATGTCGGATTCCTCGACGGAGGCGACACGCTGGGCGATGATGATCTTCGTGGTGTCGGGGATCTCATTGTGGAACGCGTTGCGGATCAGCTTGTCGGTCTTGGTGTCGACGGCGCTGGTCGAATCGTCGAGGATGAGGATCTTCGGCTTCTTCAGCAGCGCGCGGGCGATGCACAGGCGCTGGCGCTGGCCGCCGGAGACGTTGGTGCCTCCCTGCTCGATGTAGGTGTCGTATTTGTCGGGGAATTCCTGCACGAATCCGTCAGCCTGCGCAAGCTGCGCGGCGTGGCGGACCTCCTCGTCGGTGGCGTTCGGGTTGCCCCACCTGAGATTCTCGGCGATGGTGCCGGAGAACAGCACGTTCTTCTGCAGTACCATGGCCACCTGGTCGCGCAGGGCTTCCAGATCGTAATCGCGCACGTCCACGCCGCCGACCTTGAGCGAGCCGGAGCTCACGTCGTACAGTCGCGGCACGAGCTGCACGAGGCTCGACTTGGCGGAACCGGTGCCGCCGACGATGCCGATGGTCATGCCGGAGCGAATCTTCAGGTTGATGTCGTCGAGTACGGGCTTTTCGGAGCTGTCGGAGTAGCGGAAGGTGACGTGGTCGAATTCGATGGAGCCGTCGGCCATGTCGGTCACCGGATTGGCCGGATCAGTCACGGTGCTTTCCTCCTGCAGCACCTGACAGATACGCTCGGCGGAGGCCTGGGAGATAATGACCATGATGAAGATCATCGACAGCATCATCATGGCCATGAGGATCTGCATGGCATAGGTGACCAGTGCGGTCAGGTCGCCGGTGGTCAGGCCCACGGCGGCGTTGTTGCCGGAGGCGACGATCTGCTGCGCGCCCATCCATGCGATGAGGATCATCGAGGCGTAGACGCACACCATCATCAGCGGGCTGTTGAAGCTCATGATGCGCTCGGCCTTGGTGAAGTCCTTGAAGATGCGCTGGGAGATGCGGCCGAACTTGCCCACCTCGAAGGATTCGCGGTTGTAGGATTTCACCACGCGGATGCCCTGCAGGTTCTCGTCGACCACGTTGTTGAGCGCGTCGTAAGTGTGGAACACGCGCTCGAACACGGGGTGCACGAGCACGGCCAGACCGCACAGGCCGATCGCCAGGATCGGGACGCAGGCCAGGAACACCAGCGAGATGGACGGGGAGATGCGGAACGAGAAGATCCAGGCCACAATCACCATGATCGGGGCACGCACGCCCAGACGGATAATCATCATGTAGGCGTTCTGCAGGTTCGTCACGTCGGTGGTCAGTCGGGTCACGATCGAGCCTGTGGAGAACCGGTCGATATTGGTGAAGCTGAAGCCCTGAACCTTCTTGAACTGGTCCTGGCGCAGGTTCTTGGCGAAGCCCGCGCCCGCGATGGCCGCGAACTTGCCGGACAGGAAGCCGGCACCCAGCGAGACCATCGCACAGATCAGCAGGATCACTCCGAACTTGATGGTAGACGGCATGCTGCCGCCGGTGATGCCCTCGTCGATCAGCGAGGCCATGATCGTCGGGATCAGGATTTCCAGGATGCCTTCGACCGCCACGAGCGCCGGGGCCAGCAGACTGGCCTTCTTGTACTCGCGGATCGACTTGCCCAGCGTGCGCAGGACATGTTTCGGCTTGTCCGGTTCCACGGCTTTGCGCGCTTGCGCAATCGCTTCTTCGGTGCTGCTCACTTGTTCTCCTCCTTCGTGTTGATGACCTCCGCTTCCGAGTATTCGGGAGCCGCCGTTGACGGCGTCTGGGAGGATGTCTGATGTTCAAATTCATGTTGTGCGCGCTCGATGTTGGCACGCATGCGCTCCACGTAGTCATGCAGCGCATCTTGCTCCGTTTGCGTGAAACCGTCGACCAGAAGACGCTCCACACGCTCCCCGTTCGCTTTGAGATCGGCGACGATGGCGTCGGCTTTATCCGTCAGCACAATGCGCTTACATCGTGCGTCGTGCGCCACGGATTCACGGGCAATCAGCCCTTTCTTCTCCATCAGCGCCAGCACGCGGGATGCCGTGGAACGGGTGATGCAGAATTTCTGCTCGATGGTGTGCTGATAGATCTCCCGATCCCGATTGCGCGCCAGGAACATGATGATATGCGCGTTGCCGCCGGTGGTCTCCTTGGCTGAGAGCGGCATGCTTTCGCCCAAATAACGGTCGACGGCCTTACTCACCGCCCGTATTTCAATGCTGAGAATACGTTGCTCCATACCCCTCCATACCATGTCTGTCGATGCGAAAATCGCATTCCGAACATTCAGGCAACACAACATGATAATGCATACCATATACAACAGTTGCATATACAACAATCGGCGTGTTGAACAAGTTCTCCCATCCGTCGAAAGTCCCATTCCAGCGTCCGCAAATGGGACTTTCGCGGGAATATAGGGTAATCGACAGCGAGAGAGCGGCTAACAGGCATAGCAAAGGGGTCTCATGGCTGACCATGAGACCCCTGATTGCTTGTTACGGGCGGGTGCCCGTCATGCCGTTACCGGCGGCGGCGAACGACGTTCACCGTGACGAAGCCGGCAGCTGCGAGCAGCAGCATGGCAACGCCGATGACGGCGACGCTGGCGCCGGTCTTGGACAGACCGTTGCCCTTGTCGTTGGGTTTGCCCGCGGAAGGCTTGTCGCCATCGTCGGGCTTGCCGGTGTCGCCGGCCTTGGCCAGCGCGGCAGTGGCGGACTTCAGCGTCGTGAGCGCGCCGGAGATCTGCGCCTCGGTGGCGTCCTTGTCCTCCAGCACGGCCTTGGCGTTATCGAGCGCCGCGGCGAACACCTTCCACGAGTCGGCGGTGTAGTCCTTCTCGTCAAGCTTCGACGCGGATTCGACCTCCTTGCGCAGGTCGGCCTTCGGATCGGTCGGTTCGGGCTCCGGATCCTTGGCGGCGACCGTGAACGTCACCGTCGCCGTATCCGTCGACTTGTCCGAATACGTCACCGTCACCGTGGCCGTCACCGTCTTGCCCGCCTGCGCGTCCGTCGGCGTGAACGACACCGTACCGTCCGCGGCGACCGTGAACCCGTCACCCGCGACCGCGAACGTCGTGCCCGCCGGGGCACCCACGGCGGCGCCGCCCTTCGTGAACGACACCGCGGCGGTGGCCTTCTCGCCCACCTTCGCCGCAACCGAAGCCGGATACGCCGCAGCATACTGCTCCGACAGGCCAGGCTCGGGCGAAGGCTCGGTCTTGGCGGCGACCTTGAACGTCACCGTCGCCGTATCCGTCGACTTGTCCGAATACGTCACCGTCACCGTGGCCGTCACCGTCTTGCCCGCCTGCGCGTCCGTCGGCGTGAACGACACCGTACCGTCCGCGGCGACCGTGAACCCGTCACCCGCGACCGCGAACGTCGTGCCCGCCGGGGCACCCACGGCGGCGCCGCCCTTCGTGAACGACACCGCGGCGGTGGCCTTCTCGCCCACCTTCGCCGCAACCGAAGCCGGATACGCCGCAGCATACTGCTCCGACAGGCCAGGCTCGGGCGAAGGCTCATCGGCATCCGTGTAGGTGATGACCGGGCTGATGTGGATCGACGACTTGGAGGTGCCGGTCGCGGCATCCACCGAGAAGCGCAGCACATCGCCGACCGCGACCTTGACCGTGCCCTTGGCGGATGCCAGGCATTCGTTGAACCCGGTCGCCGTCGCGAAGGAATTGGTCATCGTCGCGGAGCAGATCACCTCGTCGTTCTTCAGCAGCTTCAGGACCACATCCTTGCCGTTGCTGTTCGACTGACGGATGTACGGCTCGACGTTCGCTCCGGTCACCTTGTCCAGCGTGACCTTCACGGAACCGGCCTTCGGCGCGGTCCAGGCCATCGCCGTCGCCGCGGAATCACCCGGATTGTCGGCGATCAGGCCGTGGATGGCGCTGCGGTCGGCCGGAAGGCTCTTGTTCTGATAGTCCACACCGACGCCGTAGTACTTGTCGTAGTACGTCTGCGGGTACACATCGGAACCGAAATCGGTAATCGTCTGCCATTTGCCGGACACCTGACGCTGCGACGTCCAGATCGGGCCCTGAGAGTCGGTCTTGAAGTCGTCGACCCAGTTCCAGGCGTTCTTCTGCACGACCGTGTAGTCGGCGGTGAAGGTGGAGCCGTCGGCGTAGAAGCGCAGCACGTCGCCGGCCTTTACTGCCGCGGCGTCCTCCAGCTTGGTGCCTTCACGGTACACGGCCTTGAGGGCCGAATCCGGCTCGGCGGTCACCAGGGCCAGCAGATCGGCGACGGTGGTCGGGGTCTTCGCGGTGAACGGCACATAGATGACGTTCGCGCCGTCCGCGGTGCCGGTCTCCAGCTTGGAGGTGCCGAGCGCCGCCGGAGCGGTCACGGTGAACGTGGCCGTCGCCTCGATGGACTCGCGGGTGTCGGAGAAGGTGACCGTCACCGGCACGGTGATGGCGCCGGCCCGGGTGCTGGTCAGCGTGACCTCGCCGGTGGTGGCGTTCACGGACGCGCCGGCCGGGGCGCCCGTGCCGAGCGCGAACGTGGTGCCGGCGGGGATGGACGCCGCGGCGCTGTCCGCCTTGAGCGTGAACTTGGGCGTGCGCTTGAGCGCGACGCCCGCGCCGCCGGACACGGCCGGGTAAAGCACGTTGTACTTCTGCGCGTTGGACTTCTCGACGTTGAAGGTGACGGTCGCCTCGTCGGTGGTGTCATCCGAGTAGGTGACGACCACGGTCGCGGTCTTGGTGGTGCCGTACGCATCGGCTCCGGGCGTGTAGGTGACCGCGCCGGTCGCGGCGTCCACGGCCACGCCGTCGACCGCGGTCTTCAGCGCGTAGGACTTGACGCCGGTCGGGGTGGCGGCGGCGCCGTCCTTCGTGAACTTCACCGTAGCGGTGGCCTTGGTGCCGACCTTGGCGCTCACCGCGTCGTAGGAGGCAGTGTACTGCGCCGTCTGGGACTCGACGGGTGCCACATCCTGATAGGTGACGACCGGCGAGACGTACAGGTCCGGAGCGGCCGCGCCGCTGGCCGCGGTCGCCGCGATGCGAATCACGTCGCCGGCGTTCACCTGCACCGTGCCCTTATCCGATTTCAGGCAATTGGCGAAGTCTTCGTTCTTGGTCTGCGCGGTGGAGATGTCTGCGGTGCACAGCGTCTCGCCGTTCTTGGTCAGTGCGAGCGTCACCGTGCCCGAGGCGTTGGCGTTGCGCCGCTGCGGCTCGTTGTCGCGGCCGAGTGTGACCTTCACGGTGCCGGCCTTCGGGGCCTTCCACACGATGGCGGTGCCGCCGGCCGTATCCGGGTCGTCGACCAGCAGGCCCTGACGCCCGGGGCGGGCAGCTCCCACCGCCGGCAGGTCCGACAGGTTGCCGGTGAGTCCCGCCCCGTAGTACTCGTTGTACTTCGACATCGGGTACTCGGTGGAGAACGTCGTGATGTCCGTCCAGTCACCGTCGGCGCCGTTCTGCTTCTGGGAGTTCCAGACCACGCCCGTGGCGGTCTTGAACTCGTCGACCCAGTTCCATGCGTTCTTCTGAGCGATGGTGTATTCGATCGGCGTGTTCGAAGTGCCTTCGACCTCGAAGCGCAGCACGTCGTCGGCCTGGATCGCCGCGTCGGCCGCCAGCTTGGTGCTGCCGCGGTACACGTTGGCGACTGATCCGTCACCGACCGTCAGGCCCGCGCGAAGCTGCTTGACTGTGGTCGGGTTCTTCGCGGTGAACGGCACGTAGACGACCTTGGAGCCGCCGACCGTGGCGGTCTCGTACGCGTTGACCTTGCCGGAGACGGAGAGCACGTTGCTTTCGACGGCACCCAGGTCCGGGGTTCCCTTGATGGTGTTGCCGAAGAAGTCATTCGTGACCGCGTAGTCGTTCATGTCGGAGATGACCTTGCCGGCATTGATGGCCGGGGAGCCGTCAACGGGCTTGTATCCGTCGAACTCGCTGCCGGAACGGCCATAGACCGAACCGTCGGCCTTCGGCGCGCTCGGCGCGTGTCCGGCATTGGCCAGCACGGTCGCCACATCGGCGACCTCGACGGCGTTGGAATCGGAGGCGGGCTTGTTCGCGTAATTGACGTACATGTTCTTGTCGTACGTCTGGCCGCCGTGCAGGCTGCCGCGGTTCCACGTCTCGGTCTTTTTGGTGTCGGACGCGTTGATGAAGATGTTGTTCTCGAACTTCGCCTGGCTGTTGGATCGGTTGGTCAGCACCGCGCTGTCCTTACCGATGTAGACGGTGTTGTTGTAGATGTGGTTGCCCGGACCGTTGCTCGGCAGGTCGAACACGCCGCGGCGGTCGTTCTGCGAGATGTTGTAGCGGAACGTCGTGTTGATGGCGTACTGGTTGCAGATCATCAGCGAGGCGAACGAGTTGCCGTACGAGTAGTTGTACTGGTACAGCGTACCGTCGCCGTAATCGGCGTCCCACGCCTGGCCGTCGCCGTTGCCGTGTTCGGAGTTGAGGTTGTTGTACATCTCGTTGTACTGGAAGATCGGGTCCTTGCAGCGCCAGGGCCAGATGCCCGCCGCGACCCAGCCGCCGTACCTGCCGCCGTGCTCGCGGTCATGCGGGTAGTCGACGTCGTTCATGTGCTTCGAGACGCTGTCGCCCACGTTGTACTGGATGACCGGACGGTCACAGTACATGAGGGTGATGGCGTCGCCGCCCGCACCCTTGACGTAGTTGTTCTCGATGGTCACGTTGGTCTGGCCGTACTTGGCGATCAGGTCGTCGTCGATGCTGCCGTCGCCCCACGTCGCGTCGATGAAGTTGAGGTACGCGGTGTAGCCCACGGCGATGCCCCAGCGGTCCACGTCCTTGACGATGTTGTTCTTGATGGTGATGTGATCGAAGCGCGAGATGTGGTTCTGCAGCCACGCGTTGTCCGCGGCGCTCTTGTTCTCGCGGGCGTAGTGAGCCATGAAGTAGATGCCGCCGTTGGCCATGTGCTTGTTGTAGATGTTGCCGTCCACGTCGTGGATGTTCAGACCCTCAAGCGTGACATGGCTCATCGTGGTGCCGTTCTCCGCGATGCCGGCCACGCCGGTGCGGTCCATGCGGTCGGCCGAGCGGTCGAGCTTGGTGCCATCCGAATCGGCCGTGTCGGTCCACTTCCACGTGTCGATCGGGTCGTAGACGTCGGGGTCGTCATTGGTGATCTCCAGGTTCTTCACCGTGATGTACGACACGTCCTTGAGCAGGATGGCCGAGGAGACGGTGCCCTTGTTCTGGTGGTTGCCGACATGCGCACGGTAGTTCTGGTACCACCGGCTGCCCTTGACGCCGTTCGCCGCGATGACCGGCTTGGCGGAGGCGTCGCCGTAATCGGCGATGGTGATGGGCGCGTCGGCGGTTCCCGACGTGTCCTTGATGTGCAGATACTGGCCCTGGAACGTGGAGCCACGCTCCAGGAGCACGGAGTCGCCCGGCTTAAGGTCGGTCGCGATGGCGTTGACCTTGTCCAGCGTCTTCCAGGGATGGCCCTGATCGGTGCCGGCGTTGCCGTCATCGCCATGCGTCGACGACACGTAATATGTCGTTCCGGTCGACGCCGCCGCTGGCGTCGCATCGCCCGCGAGCGCCGAAGACGGCGCGATCAACGCGAACGCCGTCCCCAAAGCAACCGATGCTGCGATCATCCGTGATCCTACATGAGGTTTCATCGTTGTCCTTACTGTTATTGGAGAGTCTCCGTTCCCCTCCTCGTTGCGGGGGGACATGTCGGCGATCCGGTCATCCATGACGATGCCCCCTTCCGGGGTCATTCACGGACTCGCCACACCACCAATATGTAAAGAGACTTTACAAGTTCACAAGTATAGCGGTACCCATAGGCTACGGCAATGGGGGTATGGCGTATTCGGCATTTCGTTAACTGTCATAACGTCACCCTTGTACCCCCTGAACGAAACCCGGGAAATCAGTCGCAATGTCCAGCATTCGGACGCAAACCAGCTATCGATTCTTTGTATAACGGCACCGCCGTGGCCGATGGAATCTGCAGGTACGATATGCCCCATGACGACACCGAGAATCAGTTACGCGCATCTGCTCGCCAAGCCGAATCCCAAGCACATCGACAGTCTGCTGCGATTCTTCGAGGAAGGCCGTTCCAAACGCGGCACGGGCGGTTTCGGCGTGGAGATCGAACATCTTCCGGTGCACAACGGCGACGACACCGCCGTCAGCTACTACGAGGAGAACGGTGTCGAAACGCTGCTCAAGCGCATCGCGCCGTACTACGACAAGGAGAAGGAGTACTGGGAGAACGGCCATCTGGTCGGACTCGGGCGCGAAAGCATCGCCGTGTCGCTGGAGCCCGGCGGTCAGGTGGAGTGCTCGCTGGGCATCCTCAAGACGCCGCAGGAACTGCTGACGCTGTATCGTTCCTTCCGGCGTGACATCGATCCCGTGCTGGACGAGCTGGGCTTCCGTCTGGTCAATTACGGCTACCAGCCCAAGTCGGGCTTCGCCGACGTCAAGGTCAACCCGAAGGACCGTTACGACGCCATGACCCGCTACCTGGGGCGGGTAGGCCAGTTCGGCCCGTGCATGATGCGGTGCTCGGCCTCCACGCAGGTGAGCATCGACTACGTCGACGAGCAGGATTCCATCGACAAGCTGCGTCTGGGCACCATCATCGGGCCGATCCTCGCCTGGTACTTCCGCAATACGCCGTATTTCGAGGGCGCGCCGAACCCGTGGCCCCTGCTGCGCCAGCGCATGTGGGACTATCTCGACCCCCAGCGCACGAACGTGATTCCCGGACTGTTCGACAAGCGGTTCGGCTGGGAGGAGTACGCCATCGACGTGCTGTCCACGCCGCTGATGTTCGCCGATCTGACGCATACGCCGGAGGCCAGGGGCCTGAGCGGCAAGGAGCTGCATCACCCGGCGTTCTATGAGAACGCCGGAGAGGTGTATCCCGACCGCGAGCTCAACCCGTACGAGATCAACCACATCATCTCCACGCATTTCAACGACGTGCGTATGAAGAACTTCATCGAGCTGCGGCATTGGGATTCGCTGCCGATCGAGCGCGCCGAGCGGCTGACGGAGATCATCGCGTCCCTGTTCTACGTGCCGGAGAACAGGGAGCGGCTGGAAAGCTACTTCGAGAATATCCGCGAAGAGGACGTGTTCGAGGCGAAGGCGAACCTGCAGGCGCGCGGCGCGCAATCGGCGCCGTATGGCCAGCCGCTCGAATTCTGGAAGGAGTTCCTGGGATTGGAGGGCCTGTTGGCCGACGAGCCCGGCGATCCGAAGCATCCGGACGTATTCCAGGAATAACCGGAATCCAAGGCGACGACCGACGGACATGATTGTGGGGGCGTTCCTGCGCAATGCGGGCGACACCCCGCAATCATGTCCGTCGCGTATCATGACGGCATGAAGCAGTCACGAAAATGCGGATCAGGCTCTCCCAGCAAGGCAACGGACGGGAGCGGCCGTGACGCCGCGAAGATGGGGACGAAAACCAATACGAGAACCCGCGCGATCATCGTCGTCGCGGCCGTCCTGCTGATTGCGGCCATCGTCGGCACCGTCTTTCTCGTCCGTTCGCTCACGGCGAGCCCCGACTCGTCAAAGACGGACGATGCGCAAGCCAACGCGACGCAGGCCTTCCCGAAATTCTCCTTCGGCGACACCACCATCACGCAGGCCGAATTCACCCAGGCGTGGTCGTCGCAGCGCACCGCCGCCGTCAGCTATTTCAAGCAGAAACACGACGTCAACCTCAACGCCCAGGACGCCGACTGGACCGCCTCATACGGCGGAGAGAAGCCGGTCGAATGGCTGACGAAACAGACTATCGACACACTGCGCTTCCGTCACGCGGCGTACCTGATCGCAGTCTCGTACGGGCTGGTCGACGACGACTCGTACACCGGCATCGTCAAGCGCATGGAAACCCTCAACGCGAACAACCGGCAGAAACGTGAAGCGGGGCAGGTCATCTACGGGCGCAGCGAATACGACATCGCCTCATACATCGACTACGAGATGACCGCGCTGAAGAACGACTACGTCGACGACGCCACGAAACCGGGCATGAACCCGAGCGAGACCGAGGTGCAGGAGTATTACGACGCGCACGACTGGACCGTGGACGGGGTCGAGGGCAAGGCGCCGCTCGCCGATGTGAAAGCCAATGTGAAGACGGCGCTGCGCACGGAACGCTACCGCGAGAGGGTTCAGAGCAAGGCCGACAAGATAGACGTGTCGACCCTGCCATGGAAGAGTCTGTACGCCTACGCAGCGACCCTGGTCGGCTGATCGCCGGGCCGAGGCTGATCCGTCAGTCGGCCGCGGTCAGCTTCTGGTGGTTCTTCTTCGCCGCGGCGATCATCAGCTTGATGCGGTTGAGCTGATTGGCCTGTGAGGCGCCGGGATCATAGTCGATGGAGACGATGTTCGCGTCCGGGTGCAGACGGCGAATCTTGCCGAACATGCCGCGGCCGGTCACATGGTTGGGCAGGCAGGCGAACGGCTGGGCGCAGATCACATTCGGGCAGCCAGACTCGATGAGCTCCAGGATCTCGGCGGTCAGCAGCCACCCCTCGCCGGCCTGCACGCCCACCGAGGTCACCTCGGAGGCCTTCTTGACCAGCTCGGGCATCGGCAGGTCCTGGCTGAACTTGCCATGCGCCAGATCTATGGCCGCGCGCACCGGGTTGAGGTAACGGTCGAGACCCCAGCGCATGAGCGAGTACAGCTTCTTGTTGCCGCCCATGCCGAGGTTCTTCTCGTTCCAGTCGGTGATGTACGGACGCGTGGTCATGAACTCCATGATGCCGGGGACCACGGCCTCGCAATCCTGCGATTCGATGACGTCGACCACGTGGTTGTTCGCGTCGGGATGGTACTTGACGAGGATCTCGCCGACGACGCCGACGCGCACCTTGCGCGGGATGTCGCGCAGCGGCAGTGCGTCGAACGATTTGACGATCTCCTTGAGCAGCGTCTGGTACGGCAGGTAATGCTTGCCGATCTTCTTCTTCGCGGTATCGGAGAAGCCGTGGTGCTCGATGGTCTCGCGCACGATGGTGTCCCACATCTGGTACAGCTTGTCGGCGCTGCCCTTCTCGACCTCGTACGGGCGCACGCGCATCAGGCATTTGAGCAGCAGGTCGCCGACGACCAGCGCCTTGATGGCCCGGTGCAGCAGCGTGGGCGTGGCCTTGAAGCCCGGGTTGTCCTCGAAGCCCTGCGTGGACAGCGCGATGACCGGCACCTGCGGGTAGCCGGCGTCGATCAGCGCCTTGCGGATCAGGCCGAAGTAGTTCGTCGCGCGGCACATGCCGCCGGTCTGCGTGATGGCGAGCGCCACATGGTCGGGATCGTACTTGCCCTTGACGATGGCGTCGACGAGCTGGCCGATGACCATGATCGCCGGGTAGCAGGCGTCGTTGTTGACGTACTTGAGGCCGAGTTCGACGTCCTCGCGGCTCGCGGTCTTGAGGATGTCGAACTTGTATCCGCCGGAGCGGATGACCGACTCGACCAGCGACATGTGGATCGGGCTCATCTGGGGGCCGACGATCGTGTAGTCCTTCTTCATCGACTTGCCGAACGGCACCTTGTTGGCGTACTTCGACATGGTCGCGGTGTTGTGGCCGGATTTCTTGGCGGCCTTCCTCGCGGACTTGCCGTTCGGCGAGGTGGCGGCGAGCCGCGACTCGGCCTGCGCCGCGCGACGGGAGGCGTCCTTGACGGCCTTGGTGAGCTGCGGGTTGCTCTTCATCACCGTGTCGAGCATGACCTGACGGCCGGGCGTGGGCGCCTCGGATCCGGTCTTGCGGAAGCCCGTGGAATGCGGGGCCGGCTGCTCGGCGGCGTTCTTCTGCTTCTCCGCGGCCTCGACGGCGGCCTGCGCGGCGGCGAGCTGGTTCTGGGCGGCCTTGAGCTGCACCTCGGCGGCCGCGAGCTCCTCCTTGGCCTGACGCTGCGCCGCAAGCTCGGCCGCACTGGGGCCGACCGGCTGGTCCTGCTTGTTCGGCAGCACCTGCTGGCGGGATTGGGACCGGGCCTGTGCGGCCAGACGCCGCTTGTTGGCCTCGCGCTCCTCGACGGCGGCCTTGAGCGAACGCAGGCGGATCTTCGCCGCTCCGAGGTTGCTCACCTCATCGATCTTGAGCAGCGTGTACACGTCGGCCTTGTCGGCGAGGATCTCGGCCACCTGATCGGTGGTGATGGCGTCCAGGCCGCAGCCGAAGGAGTTGAGCTGCACGAGTTCGAGACCCGGGTAGGACGCCACGAAATGCGCCGCCGCGTAGAGCCGCGAATGGTAGGCCCACTGGTTGGTGACGCGCAGCGGCATGCGGGAGACGGTCACCTTGCGGTCGCCGACGTGGCGGAAGCCGTTCGCATTCTTCTTGCGCGGGTCCTCCTCGCCTTCCGACAGGTAGTCGCTCAGATGCAGGTTCTCCCCCGGCTGCAGTTCGCAGATCGAATCCTCCGAGAGCACGACCATGCCGAGCGCGCAGATCGTCTCGGGGATGCCGTGGTTGACCTCGGGGTCGATGTGGTACGGGCGTCCGGCGAGCACGATGCCCCGGCAGTTATGCTCCTTCATGTAGGCGAGCGCCTTGAAACCTTCCTCCTGCACGTCGTTCTTGAAGATCTTGTCCTCGGCGTACGCGGCCTTGACCGCGGTCTCGGCCTCCTCGCGGCTCACGTTCGCCCAGGCGAACTCCTCGACGATGCGGTCGACCATGAGCTCGTGGTTGGCGAGGTTGAAGTACGGGTGCATGTAGCGGATGCCGTCCTCGCGCAGTTCGGGCATGTTCGCGCCGATCACCACCGGGTAGTTGGCCACGACCGGGCAGTTGTAGTGGTTGTCCGTATTGGGCACGAGGTTGTCCTCGTAGCTCACGCACGGGTAGAAGATGTTCTTGACGCCCTTGCCCAGCAGCCACTTGATGTGGCCGTGCACCAGCTTGGCCGGGTAGCAGATGTTCTCGGAGGCGATCGATTCGATGCCGGTCTCGAACAGCTCGTGCGAGCTGCGGCCGGAGATCATCACCTTGAAGCCGAGCGAGGTGAGCAGCGTGAACCAGAACGGGTAGTTCTCGTACATGTTGAGCACGCGCGGGATGCCGATCTCGCCGCGGGTGGCCTTCTTGTCGGTGAGCCTGCGGTAGGCGAAGCAGCGCTTGTACTTGTAGTCATACAGGTTCGGCCTGTCGGAGCGCTTCTTCTTCGCGTCGCCGCCGCGCTCGCAGCGGTTGCCGGTAACGTAGCGCGAGCCGTCGGAGAACGTGGTGATGGTGAGCTTGCAGTGGTTCTGGCACAGCTTGCACACGTCGCGCTCGGAGGTCATCGACATGTTGTCGAGGTCGTCGCCGGACAGGATGTTGGACGCCGTGTGGTGCACGCCGTCGATGACGACCTCGTGATCGTGCTCCACGCTGACATCGTCGCTGCCGGCCATATCGGCGGACTGGCCCGCGGAGACTTCGACGTCGTGGTCGTGCGCGTCGTCGGCCACGTCCTCGTAATGCATGCGCGCGGTCAGGGCGGCGCCGAACGCGCCCATCAAGCCGGCGATGTTCGGGCGGGTCACCTCGCGCTCGGTGAGCAGCTCGAAGGCGCGCAGCACGGCGTCATTGAGGAACGTGCCGCCCTGCACGACGACGGTGTCGCCGAGCTCACCGGAGTCACGCAGCTTGATGACCTTGTACAGCGCGTTGCGCACGACCGAATAGCACAGGCCGGCGGCGATGTTCTCCATCGACGCGCCTTCCTTCTGTGCCTGCTTGACGGACGAGTTCATGAACACCGTGCAGCGCGAGCCGAGGTCGACCGGATGGTCGGAGTTGAGGGCCGCCTGGGTGAACTCCTGGATGGTCAGACCCATCGACTGCGCGAAGGTCTGCAGGAACGAGCCGCAACCGGACGAGCACGCCTCGTTGACGGCGATCGAGTCGATGACGCCGTCGGTGATGGCCAGGTATTTCATGTCCTGGCCACCGATGTCGATGACAGCGGTGACGCCGGGGCTGACCATTTCGGCGCCGCGGTAGTGCGCCATGGTCTCGACCACGCCCTCGTCCAGGTGCAAGCCGGTGGTGATCAGTCCCTCGCCGTAGCCGGTCGCGCAGGATCGGGCGATCCACGCGCCTTCGGGCAGCTCGGACTGGATCTTCTTGACGATGTTGATGGCGGCGGTCAACGGGCTGCCTTCGTTGGTGGCGTAGCTGGACCATACGATCTCGCGGTCGTCGTTGACGAGCGTCGCCTTGATGGTGGTCGAACCCGCGTCGATACCGAGGAAGTGCGGGCCTTTCGCGCCTTCGAGCGTGCCGATGTGGATGTGTTCGCGATGATGGCGCTCGTTGAACGCCTCGCGCTCCTGGTCGGAGGAGAACAGCGGGGGCATGGTCGGCGTGTTCGCCGGCAGGTTCTTCAGGTCGTCGAGGGCGGCGATGATGTCGTCACAGGTGCGCGGCTCGAAATGCACGCCGTCGACGTCGATGCCGTCCGGCTCCCCAGCGATCAGCGCGGAGCCGTATGCGACGTACAGGTGGGCGTCGGTCGGCACGATGAACTCGTCGACCTTGCCGGCGAGCGCGCGGTGGAACGCCTCGCGCAGCTCGGACATGAAGAACAGCGGGCCGCCGAGGAAGATGACCGTACCGTGGATCGGGCGTCCGGAAGCCAGGCCGGCGATGGTCTGCGTGGCCACCGCGGTGAAGATCGACGCGGCCAGATCGGGCTTGGCGGCGCCGTCGTTGATCAGCGGCTGCAGGTCGGTCTTCGCGAACACACCGCAACGCGACGCGATCGGGTACAGGGTCTTGTAGTCCTTGGCGTAATCGTTGAGGCCGGAGGCGTCGGTGTCGAGCAGCGTGGCCATCTGGTCGATGAATGCGCCGGTGCCGCCCGCGCACGAACCGTTCATGCGCTGTTCGGGAGTGGGCTTCAGGTACGTGATCTTGGCGTCCTCGCCGCCGAGCTCGATGATGACGTCGGCCTGCGGGTATTCCTCGTCGATCGCGCGGGTCTCGGCGATGACCTCCTGGATGAACGGCACGTGCAGGTTGTCGGCGAGCGTCAGGCCGCCGGAACCGGTGATGGCGAGACGAATGGGCTCGTCGCCGCGGCCGAGGTCGACGAGCGTCTGATGGATGTCCTTGAGCAGTCCAGCCACCGTGGCGCGGACGTTGGCGTGGTGACGTCGGTAGTCGGAGAACAGCACGTCATTGAGCGCATTGGTCTGATCGAGCACCACGGCCTTGACCGTGGTCGATCCGATATCCAGACCCACGCGCAACGGCTTACTATCGTGGCTTTCGGCCGCGGTATTCGCTGTATCCACCATCTGTTACCTCTGTCTTCGATTCGGGACTTCCCGCTACTTCCTTATGTAATGTAGTCCGAGACCCCTCCTAACGAGCCGTCGTATGGCGTGATTTCGCTAACAAACGCAAAACGGAAACTCGACGGTTTCCCCACGATTGCGGCGTTACCCCCCCCATTATCGCGCATTCGGGGGGGGGGTGAGCCGAGCATGCCAGCAGGCTGGTGGTCTTATGGACTAGTGCTATTGACCACCCCCAGTCCCGCCCAAATCCCTGATATGACGGCCACGCCGGCGACGACGGCGGGTCATACCCCGGCCGCAGTATCCGAGACCTCCAGCGGACCGGGCACGCCGCTGCCCGCGAAAACGTCGACCACGCCGTCCCGCACGCCGCGCATATACAGAGTCGTCCGTCCCAATCCGGTGCCCAGCATGCGCGAGCACCCTTCCCGGAAACAGAGCATCATCACATGGAACAGCGGACTCACGCGAGGCCAGATGAATGCGGGGAGAAGCAAGGCCATGCCGATGGCGGGCGAGACTGTCAGGATGGCCGCGATCAGGCCGCCAGCATCGAATCCACTGGATGGATGGCAAGGCCGGCGGCGCCGTCACGACGCCTGCGCGCCCTCGCCGGCCTCGCGATCCTTGAGGTACATTTCGGGGATGTCGCGCTCCTGGTCGTGGAGCTTGGCCCAGACGACAGGCCTGCCGGCGGCCAGCGAACGCGGCACGTCGAGGATGCGCTGGTTTCTGGATCCGCGGAACTGCAGGAGGGAGTCGTGCTGGTCCTTGAGGTAGCGGCCGTCGACGAGGATGTCGATGAGCTGCAACAGTTCTAGCTTGTCCGGCGTCTCACCGGGGCGCATCAGCTCCTCCCACGTGTAGCCGGTCCAGCACCAGATGTCTTTGTCGTGGCCGAACTCGCCGCGGATGCGCCGGGCGAGCGGCAACAGGACGGGCGTATTCAGCATGGGTTCGCCACCGAGGAACGTGATGCCCTGGATCCACGGCGCCTTGAGGTCGTCGACGATCTTGTCTTCGAGCTTCTGCGTGTATTCGTGGCCGGCCTGGAAATCCCAGATCGACGAGTTGAAGCATTCGACGCAGTGGAACGGGCAGCCGGAGACGTACAGCGAATTGCGTACGCCTTCGCCGTCGGTGACGATGAAGGTCTTGTAGTCGGCGATCATGCGCTTGGACATGCGCCGCCCGTCCCACTGGCCGGAACGGGGGTTGTTGGTCAGTGATGACGGCACTCCGGGTCCGCGGCCGGTCTCGCCGGCCGCGAAATCATGCAGCGTCGACTTCCTGTCCATCATCATCCTCCCTGTCCAACCGTAACGTTGCGCGCAACGAGCGAGGGTCGCCGGTATATGTTGTCTGACCGTAAGCTCGGCCGAACGGCCTTGAGTGTGTCAGACAACATATACCGGCGACCCTCGCGGACAGCACAACGCGCGGTACCGGCAGTTACTTGGCCTCTTCGAACCACTCGCGCTCGGAGCCGTCCGCCAGCGTCACGTGACCGGTCTCGCCGCTCATGTGCTTGACGCGGTGGGAGATCTCCTCGTGACGGCCATGCACCATCGGGCGCTGCACCGGGTTGCCGAGGTAGCCGCAGGTGCGCTTGGTGACGTTGCACTTGTCAGGGTCGCAGTTGCCGCATTCAGGGCACTTGAAGCCCTCGTCGGTCGGCTCGAAGTCGCCCTGGAAGCCGCACACGAAGCAGTGGTCGATCGGCGTGTTGGTGCCGAGGTAGCCGATGCCGATGTTGTAGGCGTAATCCCACACGGCCTCCAGCGCCTTCGGGTTGTCCTGCAGGCACGGGTACTCGCAGTAGTTGATGAAGCCGCCGGACGCGAAGTACGGGAAGTCCTTCTCGTAGTTGAGCTTCTCCATCGGGGTGGGCTGCAGCCACACCGGGTAGTGGAAGGAGTTGGTGTAGAAGTCGTGGTCGGTGACGCCCTCGATGCGGCCGAACTTCTCGCGGTCCATGCGGTTGAAGCGGTCGGTGAGGGATTCGGCCGGTGTGGAGTACACGGAGTAATGGTAGCCTTCGGCCTTGCTCCACTGCTTGCACAGTTCGCTCATGCGCTTGACGATCGACAGCGCGAACTCCTTGCCCTGCGGGTCCCAGCCGTGGTCGCGGATCCAGTCCTTGCCGTAGAAGACGGCGGTGGCCTCGGCCAGGCCGATGTAGCCGAGCGACACGGTGGCGCGCTCGTTCTTGAACAGCGTGTCGACGTTGCCGCTCGCGCCGAGGCGACCGAAGGCGCCGAAGCGGAACAGGGTGGGCGCGTTGACCGGGGTGGCCTGCTTGCAGCGCATGATGCGGAACTGCAGCGCCTGGTGGGCGACCTCCATGCGCTCGTTGAACAGCTTCCAGAAACGTTCCTTGCTGCCGTGGGATTCGATGGCGATGCGCGGCACGTTCACGGAAACGACGCCGAGGTTCATGCGGCCATCCTCCTCGTCCTTGCCGGTCTCGGGGTTGATCCAGCCCTGCAGGAAGGAGCGGCAGCCCATCGGCGCCTTGAAGGAGCCGGTGATCTTGACGATGTTCTCGTAGAACACGACGTCCGGGTACATGCGCTTGGTGGCGCATTCCAGGGCGAGCTGCTTCAGGTCGTAGTTCGGGTCGCCGGGGTCGGCGTTCACGCCGTGGCGCACGGTGAACACGAGCTTCGGGAAGATTGCGGTGTGGTGGTCCTTGCCGAGGCCGCGGATGCGGTTGAGCAGGATCGCGCGCTGCACCTCGCGGGCGAACCAGTCGGTGCCCAGGCCGAAGCCGACGGTGACGAACGGGGTCTGGCCGTTGGAGACGCGGTTGGAGTTGATCTGGTACTCCATCGTTTGCATGGCGTCGTAGATGGACTTGCGTGTGCGGACCTTGGCGAGGATCTCACGCTCCTGCTCCAGCTCGTCGACGTCGGTGTGGAACGGCGTGTCCATGGGCAGCGGCTCGCGGGAGCCGAAGTGCAGCTTGGCGGGCTCGTTGGCCTTGGCGTTCTCGACCTGACGACGGGCGAACTCCACCGGCATGCCGTCGGGGATGGTCTCGCGGGCCTCTTCGAGGAACTTCTCGTAGTCCTTCTTCGCGTAGGCGGCGAGGTGCTCGTCGGCACGGTTGGCGGTCTGGCCGCCGTACTGGCTGGAGGCCACGTCCTTCATGATCTGGGTGATCTGCGTGGCGGCGATGGCGATGGACTTCGGGGAGGCCATCGGCGCGTTGCCAAGCGTGAAGCCGTTGGCGAGCATGTCCCAGAAGTTGGGCAGCGAGCAGTTGGACTGCGCGGTGAACGGCGAGTAGTCGGCGTCGTGGAAGTGGATGTCGCCCTTCATGTGCGCGTTCGCGACGGCCGGGGGCAGCATGTTGAACGCGGCGGCCTTGGAGACGGCGCCGGCCAGAAGGTCGCGCTGAGTGGCGTAGACGTTGGCATCCTTGTTCGCGTTCTCGTGGATCAGCGTCGGATCCTGGTTGATGAAGCGGGAGACGGCCTCGTTGACGTCCGTGGCCTTGGCGCGCTGGATGTCCTTGTCGAGACGGTAGTTGGTGTAGGCGCGGGCCACGTCGTACAGGTGGGCGTCGATCAGGGCGTGCTCGACGAGGTTCTGGATGTCCTCGATCTTGGCGGGGCCGTTGTAGCGCTCCGTGATCTCGCCTTCGATCTGGTCGGCGAAGCCGCGGATCAGCTTCTCCTCCTCCGGGCCGACCTGCTTGTCAAGGTCGGCGAAGGCGGACTTCACGGCGCTGATGATGTTTATCGGGTCGAAGTCGACGACACGACCGTCACGCTTCTCCACCAGCACCTTGGAGGAGGTGGCGGTACTGGCGTTCATCAGCAGAGCATCCATGTCCTAATCCCTGTCCTTTCGTGATTCCCGGCATGTCTTGCGGCGGTCGCCGATCCGAAATCACACGTGTGTAAGTTGTTTGTTCTCTGATGACTATACGACATGCCACCCCTAGATATAGTGGGGAAACGCCAAAAACAATCCTAGATATGCACATTTCGGCGGAATAGAGCCGAAAAGAACATCCGTGTGATTTACTTCACGGTATGTCGTCAGCGTGTCGCGGCGAGACCATCACCGAAAAGCCGGCCAACAATGATACCGTCCGACGGCGACGCTCTCGCAGGCAGAAAAACTTGTCCTTTCTGTACGTAAACCTTGAAGACATGAATCAGGAACAGGACCTTGCAATCGCGATGCAGCGGCCATCGGAGGGCGGCGGGGAGCGCATCCCCAAGCCCTTCGACCAACTGCCGCGCCTGGCAGCCGAGACCACCGCGGACAACCCCTGGCCAGTCAGCGTACTGAGCCAGAAATTCCATACCGCGGTGGAGCGCTGGCCCGCCGCGTGGATCGCCGGGCAGATCACGGAGATCAACACGCGCCGCGCCGGCTCGGCGTATCTTACGGTGCGCGATGACGTGGAGGACATCGCCATATCCGTGTCCGGCTGGCGGGCGTTCGCCTCGAAGGCCGCCTCATTCAAGCAGGGCGACCGCGTGGTCGTGCATGGCAAGGCCGACATCTGGGTCAAGCAGACGCGGTTGAGCTTCATCGGCGACGACATCCGCAAGATCGGCTCCGGCGGCGGACTGAAGGAGCAGATCGACCAGTTGCGCATGAAGCTCAAGGGCGAGGGCCTGTTCGACGCGGACCGCAAGCTGCCGCTGCCGGAATTCCCCTCCTGCATCGGACTGATATGCGCCCCGCACGCACGGGCCGAAGGCGATGTCATCACCAACGTGCGGCTGCGCTGGCCGACGGTGCGGTTCAACATCGTCCATGCCTTCGTACAAGGGCCGCAGTGCCCGCAATCCATCGTCGAGGCGATTCACCGGCTAGACGCCGACCCGGACGTCGACGTGATCATCGTGGCGCGAGGCGGCGGCTCGTTCGAGGACCTCATCGGATTCTCGGACGAGGCGGTGGTGCGCGCCACGGCGGGATGCGAGACGCCGATCGTCTCCGCCATCGGGCATGAGGACGACTGGACGCTGATCGACCTGGCGGCGGACCTGCGGGCCTCGACGCCGACCGACGCGGCGAAGAAGGTCGTGCCCGACGTGCACGAGCAGTGGCAGCTGATCGGCAATGCCATCGACCGCATGCGCATGCGCATCGACGCGCGCGTCGGCAACGAGATACGGCTGGTCGAAGGGTACGCGAACCGGCCCAGCCTGACGCAGCCGCTGACCATGCTGGAGCCGTACCAACGGTTCGTCGACGACGCGCGCCGCCGCATGGACATCGGCCTGACGCGCATCGTGGACGACGCCAGCCTGACCGTGGAGAAGCTGCATGCCAGCCTGACCGCGCTCAGCCCGCAATCCACGCTCGACCGCGGATACGCCGTCGTCCAGAACGCCGACGGGCACGTCATCGACGACGCCGGAAAGGTGAGCGCGGGAGACCATCTCACGCTGACGCTGCGCAAGGGGGTCATCACCGCCACCGCCCAGTAGCGGAGTGCCGCACGGCAGCAGAGTGCGGGGCAGATATCAGCCGCATAACCATATATATATATGACCGTTATCCAATCGAATACGACACGCATACACGACAGAAGGAGACCATCATGACCAGCAAGAACGCATCGGCGGCGAGCGAGCCGGCGACCAGCCTGACCGACAAGGAGCGCGAGGCCATCGCGCAGATGCCGTACGAGGAGGCCCGCGACAAGCTCATCCAGGCCGTGCAGGCGCTGGAGGCCGGCGGATTGAACCTCGACCAGTCCATGCGCCAGTGGGAGATCGGCGAAGCGCTTGCCAAGCGTGCGCAGAGCCTGCTGAACGAGGTCAAGGCCAAGCTCGACGCCGCCCAGGCCGAGCAGGCCAACAGCGCCGACACCGCCGGCACCCAGTCCAACCTGGACTGACGGGGCACCCTACGCGGGACGTTGCGTCCATAAGCGCGCGCCACGGCGAAGTCCGCGCGAACTTATGGACGGAAAACACGAGGTTTGCGCCCATATGTGCGCGCAGCCGTCGTTTGGGCGAGCACTTATGGACGCAACGATGGCGTGCCGAGACCATCTATGTTCCCATATGCGTGGTGACGCACCGCCGTAGTGCCACGCACCGTAGTCGCACTACGCGGCATCCGTCATCGTCCGACGCCTACCACAACATGACAACGTCGCCGTAAGGTACCGCCCCGATCAGCCGGCCGTCACCGCCGTCACCGCACGACGATGGTGGCGAGCAGCGCGGCATGATCCGAGCCGGCGACCGACTTGACCTGCATCTGACCGGCGATGATGTCCTTGTCCAGCACGATATGGTCGATGCCGGCGAACCGCGGCAGCGGCAGCTTGTTGGACGGCCAGGTGAACGTGAACCCGTGCCCCGACTGCCGCGCGGCGTCCGAGAACCGGTTCCCCAGAATGTTGCGGAACGGCGTGTGGTCGGTCGTGGCGTTGAAATCGCCCATGAACACGTAGCGCGAACCTTCGCGCGAGCGCATGGATGCCAGCTCGTCCAACGAGCGCTTCCACCGGCTCCAGTAGCCGGGAATCGGCGCGGTGGTATGCACGGAGACGAATCGCAGCTGGGCCTTGCCGCCGCCGAACGTCACGGTGCCGCCCGGCATGAACGACGCGCTCGACCCGACCTCGTCATCGACCGGACGCCCGAGCTCGGTCGCGGACCAGATGCCGTTGCCGTAGACACCGTCCGACGACGAAACCTGCGAATACGGCAGATAGCTGTGGATGCCCGCCTCGTCGAGCTTCTTGACGAAATCGTTCGTCGTCTCCTGCAACGCGAGCACTTCGACGCGCTGATCCCGCACGATGTCGACGATGGCCTTCGCGTCCGCATGGCCTTTGTAGACGTTGAAGGTCATCACGCGGGCGATCATGTCGCCGGTGTCCGCCCGGGTCGATGCCATGGCCGCGTCGACGGCCGCCGGCAGCTTCGTGGACGCGCTGAAGAACGGCCACTGCCACCACACCTGGAGGCCGATGCAGGCGAGCGCCATCAGCATGGCGATCCAGCGGCGCGAGATGATCGACAGTATCAGCGCGAGCACGGCGAGAATCACGAACCACGGCGTCGCGGATACGATCACGGGGATGTACGGCAGCGCCTGCAGGTTCTCGGGGAGCATGCGCAGGACGCTGCACGCCAATGCGAGAGCGGCGAATATGACCGACAAGACGCCAAGGAGACGGTGGCGTCGGCCGCGTGGAGCGCTTGTTTTCGCGGCGGGCCTTTTCGCAGTGCCGGACGACGCGCCGGACCGCCGAGCCGCCGAGCCGTAGACGTTCCGTGATGATCCTCGCGCGTTTGCCATTCGCCACTCCCCTGTCGTCCGTCAACCGGTACGCAACGACATGTATTCTTCCAGCCGTCGCGCATACAAGCTCATACGATAACGCCCCGGAACCGCGGACGCCATCGTTCCCGAGAATCATTCCCCATTCCGGCACGTATGCGCGGCGGCCTGCGGGCTTCACACTGCGCACGATACGCGCATATCCGCCCGACATGTATAATGGTCATTCGTTGCCCCGGTAGCTCAGGGGATAGAGCACCGCTCTCCTAAAGCGGGTGTCGTGCGTTCGAATCGCATCCGGGGCACCCATTCGACTGGAAGACCCGAGCAGAACGATTCGGTCATCCTTGAATAACTATCGAGTCTATCGCCCGGATCCCAATCCCCGCGCATCCATACCATACGAGACATTTCGGGAATATACCGTCACTGCGTGAGGGTACCGTCACTCTGTGTGTGCACGCGCACAGTGGCGGTTGTTGAAATCCCTTATTTTCCAATGGTTTTGAAGGGTGCCGTCACTCTGCGAGTTTTGAGAGCGCCATTTTCCGACATCGTCGTCACAGACCTTCCAGCGACGCCCGATAGCATGCGTGCAGAACAGTGACCGACCGGCATCATGCATGACATCCCCGTGCGCGTCACCTCCAGCACCGCCGCCGACAGGACGGGCCAAGGCGGCATGAGGAGGGCGGATTCTAGTGGTGGTTGCAACACCTGGTGTTTTTGGTGTTGCAACCACCACTAGAATCCGCCCGGCTCGGCTCCGCCGCCATCCCGCGAAAGTCCCATCACGACCAATGTACATGGGACTTTCGCGGGAAGAGGGTGGGGAATGGTCAAGCGCCGCGCGGCGATCAGCAGCCGCCCGTCTCGCGGTGATCAGTGGGAGGCCAGCGCCGTGATCCGGTCAAGGAACTGGCTCTTGAATCGCGCGATGTCGACGCGCACGGCCACCTGCGTGGTCTTGTGCGAGTCGGTGAGCCGGTCGTGAGCGCGGTCGCCGATGGTCCTGCCGCGATACGCGCCCTCCAAGTCGACCTGCAGGTTCATGCCCAGCGTGGTGACCAGCGTCGGGTCGAGCGCCGCGGCCACGGCAAGCGGATCGTGCATGCCGCACCCCTCCAGCTCGGGCTGCGTCGCCGAATACGCGTCGATGTAGAAATCCGTCATGCCCGCCAGGAAATCACCCGCCGCGGTGCCCAGCCGCCGCCATCGCTCGATGTCGCGCCGCGTGAGCACCGCCTGATGCGTGACGTCAAGGCCGATCATCGTGGTTTCCACGCCGCTGCGCAGGATGGCGTCGGCGGCCTCCGGGTCCTGCATGATGTTCGCTTCAGCGCCGGGTGTCACATTGCCCGGCACGGTCAGCGCACCGCCCATGAACGTGATGGAACCGACGAGCTCGCCGATGCGCGGCTCACGACGGCAGACTTCGGCGATCGTGGTCATCGCGCCGGTGGGCACGATGACCAAGTCCTTGCCGTACGTGTGCGCCGCGTCGATGATGAAATCCGCCGCGGCCGTCGTTTCCGGCGAGCGCCGCGAATCGGGGATCGTCATGTCGCCGATGCCGTTGTCGCCGTGGATGCGCCGCGTTCCTGCCGACGGCGAATAGCGGAAGTTTTCCGGTGCGGTCGATGGGCGGTCGAGACCGGGATACACCGACACTTCGGGATGCCCAAGCAGGTCGGTGACGGCGAGCGCGTTGCGCATGCCGGTCTCGACGGTGACGTTGCCATAGGTGCCGGTGATGCCGATCAGCCGGACGTCATCGGCCTGTTCGCTTGCGAGCGCATACGCGATTGCCAGTGTGTCGTCGATGCCGGTATCCAAATCGAGAATGAGTTTGCGTGTCATGCGGGTCTCCTTTGCCTTCCGTATTCTACGCCGCACACCTATGGCGACTGTCAACCGGCCTCGCCGCGTCCCGTCAGACGAACAGGCTCATGTCGCTGGTCTCGCCGGAGCCGAGGAACGTTGAGACACCGCCGAGCTCCACCCCGTCGATGAGCTCCTCCTGATGGATGCCCATGATGTCCATCGACATCTGGCATGCGACCAGGCGCACGCCGTGATCGGTCGCCTGCTTCATCAGCGATTCGAGTGATTCCACGTTCTTGGATTTCATGATCCAGCGGATCATCTTCGCGCCGATGCCGCCCATGTTCATGCGCGAGAGGCCGAGCTTGCGTGTGCCGCGCGGCATCATCATGCCGAACATGCGCTCGATGAGCGTCTTCCTGACACGCACGCGCTTGGGCTTGCGCAGGATGTTGAGCCCCCAGAACGTGAAGAAGATCGTGACCTTGCGGCCCATCGCGGCGGCGCCGTTCGCCATGATGAACACGGCGATGGTCTTGTCGAGGTCACCGCTGAACACGACGAAGGTCTTGTCATGGCGAACGTCGCCGCCATCCGGGTTGAAGCCGGTCTGCTGCGGTGCGGCGGCGGGAGTCTCGGCCGATACCGTCCGACCGGCCGGCGACGACGGGCATGCGGCGGCCGGAGCACCGGGGGCCGGCATGTGCGCGGTCTTGTCGATGACGACATGAATCACGCCGTTTTCGTCGCGTTCGAGCGAGACGAGATGGTTGCCGACGCGTTCGCACCACACCGCGATGTCTGACAGGAAGGCGTCTTCGGTCGCCTCGGCGGTCAATCGGGTTCCGATCGGCAGCGGGCGCAGCGTGTCGGCGACCTTCACGATCGGACCGGGGCACTTGAGCCCTTTGGCGTCGACGAATACCGCGTGAGGCTGCGCGCCGTCCGTATCTCCATTGCTGCCGTGCAAGGCGGCCGAGTCGGCGGCCCCCGTCGACTTGCTCTCATGCTCAGGGCCGCGCAGGGATATCTGCTGCGCCGCGGCCGGGATGGAGAGCGTCGCGGCGCTTCCCTTCGCCTGCTTTTCGGGCCGGGCATCACCATCGTCGACGTCGTTCTCCCGCTATTGCGGCAGAGAGGCGAGATACTCCCGATACGCCTGGAATCCGCCGTCAAGGTTGATGGCGTCATAGCCGCGATCGGCAAGGATCTCGGTGACCTGCTCGCTCCAATCCCCCACCCGGCAGAACACGACGACCGGCTTGTCGTTCGGCACCTGGCTCAGCCTCGTGCCGATCTGGTTGAACGGGATATTGATCGCGCCATCAAGGCCATGGACCAACACCTCGTCGGGCTCGCGCAGGTCCAGCAGCGTCACCGTGGATTTGTCGAGCTCAGCGAATCGTGCCGGCGTGATGCGCTTGATGGCATCGCCGTCGTCGTCCGCCAGCGGTGAATCGATGTGCTTGTCCGTCATGTCAGATGCTCCCCTCATATGTTCGTGGCTCATGCCAGCGCCTGCGCGCGCCTTGCGCCTTTGGCCGCCGAGGCGCACGGTATCCGTTCATGAGCCTATGCCAGATGTCTGTCTCCCGTTGCAGCGTGGTGATAGACGCCGGTGATGGCGCGTTATTAAACGGCGGAATCGCCGTCATTCACACGCCGCACGCCGGCTGGATGTATCGCGCCGGATCCAGCGTGGTTATGGTCGGATGCTCGCCGCACACCGGGCAATCGGGTTCGCGCTCCGGCAACGGCACGGCGCGGCACGTCATCGCCAGCGCGTCGAACGTCATCAGCCGGGCGGTCAGCGGCTTGCCGACGCCGAGTATCAGCTTCACCGCCTCCACCGCTTGCATGCTGCCGATCACTCCGACCACTGCGCCGAGCACGCCGGCCTCCTTGCAGCTGGGCACCTCGCCGGCCGCGGGCATATCGCGGAAAATGCAGCGGTAGCAGGGGCCTCGCCCGGGCACATACGTCATGAGCTGGCCCTCGAACCGCAGCGCGCCACCATATATATACGGCTTCCCGGCAAGAACGCAGGCGTCGTTGATGAGGAATTTCGTCGAGAAATTGTCCGCGGCGTCGACGATGACATCGTAGCCGGCAATCAGCTCGGCGATATTGCCGGCAGATACGCGTATGTGATACGGCTTCACCGTCACGTCTGGGTTGATGGAGGTGACGGTTTCGGCCGCCGATTCGACCTTCGGCATGCCGACGTTGCCGGTGCCGTGAATGATCTGACGTTGCAGGTTCGACAGGTCCACCACATCATCATCGATGATGCCGATCGTGCCGACGCCGGCGGCCGCCAGATACATCGCGGCCGGCGATCCCAGACCGCCCGCGCCGATGACCAGCACTCGCGCGGCGAGCAGCTTCTTCTGTCCGCGTACGCCGATCTCCTTCAGAATCAGATGCCGCGAATATCTCTCCAGCTGGTCATCCGTGAAAGCCATGTCCTTCTCCCCTGTCAGCGTCACCCGTCCGCGACGTCGCCCGACTCGTCGATGTATGCACAGCATAGCGTAACGGAGGAACGGTATTTCGCGCAGGGAGCACACGGCCGGCCGTTTTGTGACGATCATCCCCGGCGGGCGCCCGGATGGGGTTAGGATTGGAGCAATGCGCACAGGCGGGCCTGCCGCCGGAGGCGAACACAAGGAGGCCGATGATGACTGCTGCACACCTGACCGTCGCACACTGCGGCGAGGTATCCGCCCTGACGCTGGGACTGCCGGCCTCGGCGGCGATTCCCGAGCAGAAGGGCACGCTGCCGAAGGGATTGTTCGTGGCGAAGGCGCCGGTATCGTCCAAACTCAAGCAGCGACTGGTCAACGACATCGCCTCGATCACGATGCTCGCGCTGCTGCGGCCCGCGAACACGGCGATGGGCGCCGGCAGCGGCAAGATGCCCGAGGTGCTGGTGATTGGCCTGCGCGTGAACACGCCCGGCATCCCCGTCGAGGTGATCGATCTGATCGCCGGACAGCGTAAATCCGGCATCGTGTTCGTCTGCGTGCACGAAGGCGAGTTCGAAGGCGCGGTACGCGAGGAGTGTGCGCTGGCCGTGCGCCGCAACGTGCCGGTCCGGGCCGGTCATGTGCCGATCACGAAAGTGTTCTCCGGCGAATGGAGACCGGCCGGCGAGGTCACGCTGGAACTACCGGAAGGGAACGCCGACGGCGGCGCGAAGACGATGGACGACCTGTGGGATTCGCTGTGCGCGCAGGCGATTCTCGATTCCGCGGACGGAGCCAATCTGGACGCGAGAATCGCCCGCCGGGACCAGATCGTCACGCTGAAAGCCGCCGAAGAGAAGCTGTCGCGTGATCATCAGCGTGCCAAGAACCCCGCCCAGCGCAACGAGATTTACGCCAAACTGCATAAGATTCGCACGCAGCTGGCACAATTGGAGCAGTAGATGCCCCGTCACCGGCGCGGCATCTAGACGCTGCGCGCAGAAACCGCAACAGTCAGAAACCCAGCCGCGTACGGCCGAACTGATCGAGCCAGCGCAGAATCGCGCCCTCGCGTAACGCCCACGGGCAGATCTCGACCTCATGCACGTTCAGGGACCTCATGATCTCGTCGGCCACGATGCCGCCGCCGACGATCTGCATCGTGCGCTCCGGCGTGATGCCCGGCAACGCCACGCGCTGCTCCGGCTCGATGGCCGCAAGCCGGGGAATCCAGTCCTCCAGCTGCTCGCGCGTCATGATCCACGTGTCCTCGCGCCCGGACTGGCGCAGCACCGCGCCCGCCAGACGTGCCAATGAGCGGAACGTCTTTGACGTGCCCACGGCATGCGCCGGATGCTTGGATTTGGGGAACGCGTCGGGCGGCGAGGAACGTCAGGCGGGCCTCGTCCGTTCCCGACAGCACGGTCACGCTCTGGCCGATGCGCTCTTCAATCTTGCGCAGGATCTTGTTGCTGTTGGGAGCCTCCTTGATGGCCGACGTGGCCATCGCGAGCAATTGCGTGATGTCGTATTCCTCGGCAAGTTCCATGCACTGATCCACGGCGGTCAGAATCGCCTCGATGCCGGACTTCTTGATCGACCCGTCATCCTTGACATACTGCATCAGCCGCACCGTGGATTTGGTGCTGGCCTCGGGATCGGGTCGCGCGCCGGGCGCAGCGTCGACGATCAGCATATGAATCGTGTTGGAGCCGATGTCAAGCACGCCCAATCGAGTGACGCGCGAACGCAAATTCACCATAGCATCTCACTGTATCACCGGCGCGGCCGCAGCATGCGCGCGGTGTTCCACCCAAGGCCGGCCGTGGTTATCGGAGAATCATCGCAGTGAGGCGACGAACTTTCCGAGCCGGGACAGCCCCTCCGTCAACGCCTCGCGCGACGCCGCGTAGGACAGCCGCACATGCGTGTCCGCGGTCGCCGGGCCGAAATCCCGTCCCGGAGTCAGCGCCACATGCGCCTCTTCCAGCGCACGCTCGCAGAACGTCCACGCGTCCAAACCGGTTCCCGCGACGCTGAAATACGCGTAGAACGCGCCGTTCGGAACCACTTCGAGCGGCAGGCCGATGCGCTCCAGACCACTTACGACGATGCGGCGGCGGGCGAGCAGCTCCTGTCTGCGTTCCTCGCACACCGCCAACGATTCGGGCGTGAAGCAGGCGAGCGCAGCATGCTGGGTGGGCGTGTGCGCGCATAGATAATAGTTGGTCGCCAGATCGTCGACCGCCTCGATCGTGTATTCGGGCACCACCGCCCAGCCGAGACGCCAGCCGGTCATGCCGAAGAACTTGGAGAAGCTGTTGCAGATGATCGCGTCCGGGTCGGCGAGCAGCGCGGACCTGACCTCGCTGCCATCGGGCTCCCGGTCGGCGAGGTCGAGGTATGTCTCGTCGATGATGCGCCACGCGCCGCGGAATCGCGCCAGATCGCACACGCCTTTGAGCACGTCGAAGTCGATGGTCGTGCCGGTGGGGTTGGACGGCGACGTGACCATCACCGCCTTGGTGCGCTCGCTCCACGCGCGGTCGACCAGTTCGGCGTTGAAATGGAAGCGGGTGGCCGCGCTGGTCGGCACGTCCACCACCACGCCTTCGAAGGAGCGGATCAGTTCGCGGTTGCACGGGTAGGACGGGTCAGCGACGATCACCTCGTCGCCGGGGTCGACAGTGAGCGCGGTGGCCAGCAACAGTGCGGCAGACCCGCCTGCGGTGATGACGATGCGGCGGGGGTCGATGTCGACATGATGGCGTTCATGGTAGAAGTCGGCGATGGCGCGTCGCAGCTCGAGCAGGCCCAGCGCAGCGGTGTACGGCAGCGCGCGGCCATCATATTGCTCTCGCATCGCGTCGCGCACGGCGGGCGGCGCTCCGAAATCCGGCTCCCCCAGACTCAGCTTGATGACGCTGATGCTGCGGGCGATCATCTCGTCGGCCCTCTCGCCGAACACCATTGCCCGGAACGGCTGCGCCTCGCGTGCGCGTCGTGACATCGTCGGCTGTTTCGTCTCGCTCATCATGCATCACCCTTTGCCGTCCATTCGGTACTGCCACCGATTGTAATTGCCTACCACCCTCCCGGCAAAGTCCCGTTTCACCGGGCGTTCATGGGACTATGGCCGGATGTGGAGCCGGTAATCGGGGAATTATACGATGGAACCGCCTGCATTGACGGAACCGGCCGCATTGGCGAGGTCAGCAAGCTCATTGGACGCCATGGAACCAGGCACGGTGATCTCGGTGTAGAGCCGTTCCAGACGCGCCTCGCGCACGGGCTTGGCGAGCTCGCACTCCCAGACGACGATGACATGCCATCCGGCGGATTCGAGCGCGGCGTGCTGCGCGATGTCGCGGTCATGGTTGCGGGTCAGTTTCGCGGTCCAGAATTCCACATTGGATTTGGGAATGGAATACTTGGAACATCCCTGATGCGCATGCCAGAAGCATCCGTTGATGAACACGATCGTATGCCATTTGGGCAGAACCACGTCGGGATGGCCGGGATAGCGCCTGTCGTTTTTGCGGAACCGAAGCCCCCGCGAGAACAGGTACCGGCGCACGAGCACTTCGATGCGGGTGTCCTTCCCGCGGATATGCGACATCGTGTAGCTGCGCGTGCCCCGCTCATACCGTTCGCCGGGCTTGGCCTTCGCGCCCGATTTGCCGGATCCACCGGTCTTCCTCGCGGCCTTCCTCGCGGCCTTTCCCTCGGCCTTCCCCGCAGCCGTCATCTCATCGCCGGCGCCTTTCGCCGCCTGCCGCCGCTCGTCATGGTTTACGCTTTGTTCGCTCACGGTCTCCATTATCCGCCATTGCCGACGTCGGAGCGTCAATCGCGATAGACTACACGTACGCTTGCAACCACGGAGCGGAACCAGGGAGGCAGAATCATGGATGGCTCAACCACCTCGATCAGCGTGGATCCGCGGCAACAGCTCGACGACATCGTGGATTTCGTCAATGACAGCTGGCTGGCATCAACGGATTTCGACGGCCCTACGTTCCTGTGGAACCATATGATCTCCGACGCGTCCGCCCAGGACGACGACAACCGCAACAATGTGCCCGTCGCCGCTCCCAACGAGGTCGCCGACGTGATCGGGTTGACGATGCAATGGTACTTCGACTCCATCTCATCCACCGTGCCGACCGCCGAACGCACCGAGGACGGCGTGTCCATGCCGCGCAACGACATGCCCACGTTCCGCATCGATTCGCAGGCGTTGTCGGGAGTGGATGCCGTGGTCGGCAACGCGCTGATGAGCACGCGCTGGGTCGATGCCACCACGAATCTGGCGAAGTCGGTCGAGATGACCGCGCGATTCGTGGGCAACGCGGCGGACCGGGACGGCGAGGGCTTCGACTATCTCAAGGAGCTCATCCAGAACGTGCGCGTGTACATGGATTCCGTGGCGCGCAACGCCGACCCGCAGGACGGGGAGAAGGCGCTGCGACTGATCACGCGGGTGGCCTGCAACGAGGATTTCCAGCTGAACGCGACGCAGATGGTGGAGCTGCTGTCGTGTGGCCTGTCGTTCGCGCAATGGGACGATACGCGCATGTTCGCCTATGATGCGCTGAACAGCGCCCTTGACACGATGGATCGTTTCGCCAAGGAGGCGAAAATCGACGAGGACGGGCGATGCGACGGCGAAACGGCACACGACGATGGCGTCATCGCCGCCGAGGCCGCGACCGGCTCGACGGCCGACGCTTCGGAACTCATCAAGCGTACGGTGGCGCTGTCGGCGCACCAGCAGTTCGAGGAATCGATCATGTTCCTGCGCCATGATCTGATGCGCGTGAGCGGTGATGCGGCCGACGCCGACCGCTTCTTGGTGAGCCACCACGAATCGGAAGCCATGGCGGATGCCTACGCGGCGCGCCTTATCGCGGCGGAGCGCTGGGATGAGCTCATCGGCTTCATCGACATGGTGGAGCGCGACCGGCCGAACCAGTACACAGTGATGTTCCCGGAGGATCTGGTTGCGTATGAGTGGGAATCCCTGCGCGAGGCCGCATTCGAGGCGCTGGGACGTTGGGACGAGCTCAGGGCGATGTACCGCGAGCGCATCGTCGAGGCGTACGACCCCTCCGACCTGCACACCATCGCCCAGCTGCGCGCGATCAGCGGCCGGGATTGGGCCGGGCAGGTGCGGAGCATCGTCACGGCGTACGATGACGGATCCGGACGCTACGCCCGCAATCCGATTTACGAGCGGCTGCTCGTCGACGAGCGGCTGAGTGCCGAGGCAGAACGCTACTGCCGCACGTTCCCCGACGCCCGCGCCGATCTCGCGGCGGTATTGTGACGCGCTCGTCCGCCGCGATGGATCGCCGAGTCTAAAGCACGTATACGGTTCGTGTGCAATCGGCTCGTGGGGGGGGGATTTCTTCGCGTTCGTCTGCTGGACAACTCCCGCATTATCGACTTTTGCGGCAGTTGTCCAGCCGGCAGCGATGACCCACATCGGCACGATTCAGCAAAAACGGCTTAACTGCAACGTTTTTCCGCAATTATTCTGCGAAATAATAGCGTTTTGCGCGTGTGGCGCCCTGATTTCGCGGGACAACACGCGCAAATATCGATAATGCGGAAGTTGTACAGCAGTTAGCCGTAACCAGCCGCGACCAGAGTCGGCCCAGCCCCGGCCTACAGCTCGAAGCCGAGTTCCTCGGCGGCGTCGGTCGGCACGGGGTCGTCGCACCAGAAATCCTCAAGGTTCTCGTAGGTGGTCAGACTGCGAATCTCGGCCTTGTCGATGTACAGTTCGCCGCTCAGATGGTCGGTCTCATGCTGGAAAATGCGCGCCGGCCAACCGTGCAGACGCTCCTCATGCTGCTTGCCGTTCTCGTCGGTCCAGCGTGCGGTGATGTCGAGCCAGCGCCTACGCACGGCCTGATATCCGTCGAAGCTCAGGCAGCCTTCGTAGAAGCTGCGGGTCGCGTCGCCGATCGGCTCATAACTGGGGTTGATGATGACGTGGAACGGGAATTCGGCGATTTCGCGCGGATCGTCCTCGTCGTCGCGCACGTGGTCCTCGACCACCGCGAGCGCGAGCCCCAGGCCGATCTGTGTGGCGGCCAGGCCGACTCCCGGCGCTTCCAGCATCGTCGTGTGCATCGTGTCGATGAGCTTGTTCAGCGTACCCTTGCTCAGCTGGCCGGAGTATTGCACGGTCTGCTGGCGCAGCACCGGTTCGCCGGCCTGCACAATCGGCAGGATTCGCTCCTTGCCGCCGGTTTTGAGGAGCTGTTCGACCTCACGGTTGAGTTCGAGGTCGACTTTCGTGTTTTTTCCGAACATACGAATGATTCCTTGGTATTGCGGTATTGCCGTTATTCGTTCTACAGCGCGAGCTCGTCGGCCACGACTTTGGCGAGCCGGTCGCACACCTCGTCGGCCTGCTGCTGCGTGGCGGCTTCGGCCATCACGCGTACGAGCGGTTCGGTGCCGGACGGACGCAGCAGCACGCGACCGGTGTCGCCGAGCAGCTTCGACTCCTTGTCGACGGCGGCCTGCACCGCCGCGTTGGTGGTGGCGGCCATCTTGTCGACGTTCGGCACGTTGACGAGCTGCTGCGGCAGCTGCGGGAAGTCCGCGGCGAGCTGCTTGAGGCTCTTGCCGGATTTGACGACCTCGTTGCACAGGGTGAGCGCGGTCAGGGTGCCGTCGCCGGTGGTGGCGAACTCGCGGTTGATGACGTGGCCGGACTGCTCGCCGCCGAGCGTGTAGCCGCCGCGGAGCATCTCCTCCAGCACGTAGCGGTCGCCGACCGCGGTCTGCACGGTCTTGATGCCCATGTCCTTGAGGGCGAGCTTGAGTCCGAGGTTGCTCATCACGGTGACGACGAGCGTGTTGTCGGCGAGCTTGCCGGCCTCCTTCTTGGCGCGGGCCAGGATGCCCATGATCTGATCGCCGTTGACCATGTTGCCGTCCTCATCCACGGCGAGGCATCGGTCGGCGTCGCCGTCGAACGCGACGCCCATCACCGCGTCGGTGGCCTTGACCATGGCCTGCAGCTGCTCGGGGTGCGTGGAACCGGCGTTCTTGTTGATGTTGTATCCATCCGGGGAGGCGTTGATGACCAGCACTTCCGCGCCGGCGCGGCGCAGCGCCTCCGGAGCGACCACCGATGTGGCGCCGTTCGCGCAGTCCGCCACGATCTTCAGGCCGCGCAACGGCTTGGGCTGGGTCTTGTCCGGGTTGAGCGGGGCGATGGTCGACACCAGATGGTCGATGTACAGGTTCGTGGCGGTCACCGTCTCATGCGAGACGCGGCCGACGCCCGCGCCGGTCGGACGGTCCCAGTCCTGACCGAGCACGGCCTCGATGTCGTCCTCCTTGCTGTCGGGCAGCTTGAAACCGCCGCGCGCGAAGAACTTGATGCCGTTGTCGGGCATGGGGTTGTGCGACGCGGAGATCACCGCGCCCATCTCGACGTTGAGCACGGAGGTCAGGAACGCGACGCCCGGCGTGGGGATGATGCCCGCATCGATCACGTCGAAGCCGCCAGCAGACATGCCGGCGCACAGCGCGGACGCCAGAAAATCACCGGACACGCGCGTATCACGGCCGATCAGCGCACGACGGCGGCCCTCCGGCAGGCCTTCCCTGACGGCACTGTTGCCCAGCACGCGCACGGCGGCATCCCCCAGATCAAGCGCCAGACGCGCGGTCAAATCCCTGTTCGCCAATCCACGAACGCCATCGGTTCCAAACAATCTCGGCATAATCTGCGATTCCTTTGCTTCGACGGCTTCCGCCGTCTCTTCGACATACCGAGCACCATCGTAACCGGCCGGCGGAGCGATTGCACCCATATCCATGAATACTGCCCAAATCACGCGCAATTGCCAGTTTCGGAGAAAGGCATGTGAGAGAATACAAGCAGATTCGCGAGTCATTTGCCAATGAGAGAAGGGGCCGATTGGGGCCTTCTCTGCTGTGGTCATTACCCTGAATGCCGTCCATGTCCGCCGGAGTTTCCATTGCCACCATGGTTGTCAGGGGCTGGAACTCCGGGAGCCGGTTCAGTCGGCGGGTATGGTTGCGGCGGAGCGAATCCTTGCCGGGGGACCTGCTGAGGATATGGCTGCTGCGGCTGGCTAGGCGGCTGTTCCGGCACCCGGTTCGGCAGGCGGAGCCTGGCCCCCACTCCCCTGTGATCCACCAGAATATGGGCGGGATGGCACGGGTCCGTTGGGGTATGATCGAACACTGCCATATGCCACACCGGATACGGGAATCCGCGCGCGCGTCCTACGCCGCCGAGACACCACCAGGGCGATTATCACGCCCGCGGCTATAGCGGCCACGCCTGCGCCGATCACGCCCCACAGCCACACCGGCATGCCGGACGAAGCGCTCTGCGACGGGTCTCCTTCGGGCTTGGCCTGCCCGTTCGGTGTCGTGGTGTTATTGGTCTCACCATCGGCGGTGTTCGTGGCGGAGTATTTCATGCAGTCGGAGCCGCCGTCTGATCGGCACTGCTCCACCTTCTTCCACGCCGCCTGCTGACGCTCATACTCCCGCCCGATGAGCCCGGCCTCACACGGGACATTATCCGCCGCGGTGCCAACGCCGTCCGGGTTCGTCTTGCAATCCTGCGTATACCAGTCCTTCAGGGCCGGGTATTGGGCGGCGGCCTTCATCTGGTATTCCAGAATCGGGTTCACGTCCTTGTACTGCGTCGGATCGACCGTCAGCAGCGCGTTCAGGTCCACCTCACCGAACCCGCGTTTGCGCTCCGGGTCGATGACCGGCTTGCCTTTGCCGCTCTTCGTGTTGCGTATCAAAGACTGGATGATCTGGTTGCCCGTCGCGTCGGGCCACTTCTGCATGGCCAGCGCCAGGTACGACGACAATACCGCGGCCGCGGTCGACGTGCCGCCGTTGCCCACGCGGTTATCGCCTTCGGCGACGTAATTGATGGGCTTGAGCACGTTCGCCCCGTACGACAGCACCGCCACGTTGCCGTCCATGACGTCCGAGGTGGAAGCCAGGGTGCCGGACTCGTCCACGCTGTTCACCATCACCACGCCGGGGAAGGTCTCCATGCTGCGCGGGTCGCCGGTCAGATCATCCAGGCCGGGGGTGGTGTCGTTCGCGCGCGCTCCGACCATGATGATTCCGTGCCGCAGCGCATCCACATACCCGGCATAATCCGTATCGTCAAGACCGCCGCTCTGGGACCGGTTGATGATGCGGGCTCCCCAATCCACGGCCGTCCTGACATCGGCGCCATTGTCGCTCGACGCATCGCCCAGCTTCTTCGCGTCGCACAACGTCGTCGCCGCGGTGGCGCTCGTCCCCATGGTCGTGATGTGCAGTATCCTGGCCTTGGGCGCCGCGCCCAGCATCCCCGCCTTGTCCAAGGTGTAATTGCCTCCGTCCCCCACGATCCATGACAGCATGTCAGTGCCGTGCGATGAATAGTACCCATCGTCACCGGCCTTGATCGTCGCGGTCAACGGCCTGCCGCCCACCTTGCACTCGACCTCGTTGCCGTCCATACCGGAGAACCGGCCCAGCCTGTACGTGATGTCGGCGTCCTTCAACGCGGGGTAATCCTCGACCGCCTGCGTATCCAGCACCGCCACCTTCACACCGGAACCGTCAATGCCCTGCTTCCATGCGGAAGCCACCGTGTCGTTCACCACCGGCCAACGCCCGTCATCCGCCGCGAAGGCACCGGGCGTGAACGCGCAAGGCAATACGCATGCCAGCGCGAACGCGCATCCGGCCTTCACCCTCGACCAACGAGAAACCATGAACCTGCCCTTCCCGGCTCACGCCGTCTTTGGATGATATCGCCGAGGAGTTTCATGATGAACCCCCTACAATCCGAAAGTGTACTCTCATGAAGCTTTCAGCAATACCCCTTTCCCGTAACATTTCGGTATACGGGCAGTGAACGGCGCAGTCGCAGGGGCGCGGCATGTGACGGCACGGTACATCACGCTGGACAACGTCCGCGATTACGCATTATGCAGGAGTTGTACGACGGCAGATATTTAGGTGCGATAAGAGAATGGCTTGAAATCAACGATTTCGCGGTTCAAGTCACTGTACAACACGTATATTTTGCCCGTCTGCGGGAGTTGTACAGCGCCGTAGGTGCACAACATCTGCGTTTCGCTGATATGCGGGAGTTGTACAACGAATCACGGCAACACGGCGATACGGCAACGACGACTCTGCCGCACCGTCGGTGCATACTCATGCACGCGAAACGCCCTTCGCGCGAACGGCGGCCTTGCAGGCGCACGTTACGCGAAGGGCGTTTCGTATGGGTCGGTCGCGCCGCCTTACAGCGCGGCGTTGAAGTCGCGCACCTTGAGCGTGCGCTGCGAGGATTCCACATTGCCGCGCACGATGCGCTTCAGGGCGTTGTCGGCATCCTCATGGTCGGCGAGCCACCGATGGCCGAGTTCGACCAGCGTGGCCGGGTCGGCGTAGTACGGGTACAGGCCCTCAAGCAGCGCCTCGGCCATGTGGAAGCTCTTGTTCTTCCACACCCAGTCGACCACGTCGTAGTACTTGGCGGCATACGGCTCGGCCAGGTCGGGGCGCGGCGTGGCGCCGAACCCGCGGGCCACGGCCTCCAGCTGCATGTTGGTCAGGTCGGCGTTGTTGAGCGCCTCGTTCCAGGCCCATTCCTTCGCGGCGGCGTCGCCACGCACCGCGTGGGCGCCGAGCGCGAACTCGCGGTTCTCGGTGGTGTCACGCTTGGCGAGCTGCGCGTCGATGCCGGCCTGGTCGATCAGCTTCACCGAGGAGAGCGCGTTGATGATCGTCCACGTGAAGTTGTTGTCGATCTCCAGTCCGGCCACGATCAGCGAGCCGTCGAAGAGGCCCTGCGCGTGCTCGGCGAACTCGGCGTCGCCCTCCTCGCCGTAGCCGAGGTACGCCGTGACGAGCTGGAACTGCTGGTCGGATCCGCCGGGAGCGGCGATGACGAGCTTCCACAGCTCCTTGGCGACGTGCTTGACCACGTCCGCGCGGCGATCCGGCGCGGTGTAGTGCCACGCGGTGGTGCTCATGCAGCTCAGCGCGTAACGGAACGTGGTGGACTCGGTCTCGGTGGCGAGCAGCGCCAGCGTCGTGTCGATGAACTTCTCGGCGGCGAGATCGCCGTCACGGGTCATGTCCCACAGCGACAGCCACACGACCGCGCGGGCGAGCGCATCATCGAAACGCTGCAGGTTCGCCAGGGCGAACGAGAGCGAATCGGCGTCGAAACGCAGCTTCGTGTATGTCAGATCATCGTCGTTCACCAGGATGAACGCGGGGCGCTTCTTGCCGGCCGCGGCGGCGACCACGGTGGATTCGCCGTCCACGTCAAGCTCGAAGCGGTCGGTGCGCACGATCTTGCCGGTGGCCGGATCCTCGTCGTAGAAGCCGACCGCGAGGCGATGCGGGCGCAACACCGGGTGCTCGGCGGGGGCGGTCTGGTTGAGCGTGAGCGAGGCGATGGTGCCGTCCGCGTTCTCCTCGACCTCGGTGGCGATCGTGTTGATGCCGGACTCCTCCAGCCACTTGGCGCTCCACGCCTTGAGATCGCGGCCGGACGCCTTCTCCAGCTCGTGCAGCAGGTCGGCGAGCGTGGCGTTGGAGTATGCGTACTTGTTGAGGTACTGGTTGATGCCCTGGAAGAACTTCTCGCGGCCGACGTAGTACACGAGCTGCTTGAGCACGGAGGCGCCCTTCGCGTAGGTGATGCCGTCGAAGTTGACGTACGTGTCGTTGAGGTCGTTGATCGGGGCGACGATCGGGTGCGTGGTGCTCAGCTGGTCCTGGTTCAGCGCCCAGCTCTTCTCGCCGGAGCAGAACGTGGCCCAGGCGTCATGCCATTCGGTGGCCTCGGCGGTGGCGAGCGTGGAGGTGAACTCGGCGAAGGACTCGTTGAGCCACAGGTCGTTCCACCATTTCATCGTCACGTAGTCGCCGAACCACATGTGGGCGAGCTCGTGCAGCACGGTCACCACGCGGCGCTCGGCGAGCGCGTCGGTGACCTTCGACTCGAACACGTACTGGTCGCGGATCGTGACCATGCCGATGTTCTCCATCGCGCCCGCGTTGTACTCGGGCACGTAGATCTGGTCGAACTTGGCGTACGGGTAAGGCACGCCCCACGTCTTGGCGTAGAACGCGAAGCCCTTCTTAGTGATGTCGAACAGGTAGTCGACGTCCTTGGCGAACGCGGGGGCGAGCGCCTGGCGGCAGTACTGGGCCATAGGCACGGTGCGGCCGTCCTCGTTGAGGTAGGTGGTGTGCCATTCGGCGTACGGACCGGCGCAGATGGCGGTCAGGTACGAGCTCATGATAGGCGTGGTCTCGAACGTCCAGCTGCGGGCGGATTCGGGCTCGTGGTCGCCGAGCACCCCGTCTGCGGTGATGACGTCGTCGACGTCCTCCTTGGACTTGACCGGCATGTTCGACGTGACGATCCACGACTTCGGCGCGAGCACGGTGAAGTCGAACGTGGCCTTCAGGTCGGGCTGGTCGAACACCGCGTACACGCGGCGCGCGTCCGGCACCTCGAACTGGGAGTACAGGTAGATGTTGCCGTCGGACGGGTCCACGCTGCGGTGCAGGCCCTCGCCGGTGTTGGAGTACACGCAGTCGGCCTTGACGGTGACCTCGTTGCGGCGGCGCAGGCCGGTGAGCGCGATGCGGTTGTCCTCGAACACCTGCGCGGGGTCGAGCGCCTCGTCGTTCAGGATGATCTCGGTCACGTTGTCGGCGATCAGGTCGAGGAACGTCTCGCTGCCCGGCTCGGCGCCGAAGCAGATCGTCGTGGTCGAGCCGAACGTGCGCGCGTCCCGGGTCAGATCAAGCTGGACATGGTAGCTGATGGGGGCGGAGACGATGGACTTGCGTTCCTCGGCTTCCACGCGGGTAAGGTTTGCACCTGGCATATTTTCTAACTCCTTCTGATATGTCTTCCCGAAAGAAGCCGGGACCGTCACGACAGAAAAAGGAACAAGGAACCGTTCACGCGATTCCCTACTCCTCGCTGAGACGTTGACGTTCAGGCTTGCTTCTGGGACGTATGCCGGCGTCACTTGCGTGAGCCGAAGCGGTTTACTTGCTGGGTTCTTCGATGATGTCCTGGGCGATGTCGGCGACGACCGGAACGATCATCGGCTTGCGGTGCAGCTGTCGGGCGATCCATCCGCCGAGCGTGCGGCGCATGATCTGCTGCAGTCTGTGCGTGTCCTTCGTCCCCTGCATCATCGCGTCCTGCAGCTGCTCGACGATCTGATGGCGGATCTTGTCGAACTCGCTTTCGTCTTCGGCGACAGCGTTGAGGAAGATCTTCGGGCCGGTGACGACTTCGGAGGCCTCGGTATCGACCACGACGAAGCTGGACACGAAGCCTTCGGTGCCGAGGATGCGGCGCTTCTCAAGCTCCTCGTCGGTGATCTCGCCGACCGAATCGCCGTCCACGTACACGTAGCCGCACGGCACGGAGCCGACGACCGCGGCCTGACCGTGGTACAGGTCGACGACGTCGCCATCCTCCGCCAGCACCACGTTCTTCGGATCGACGCCGGTCTTGACGGCGATCAGGCCGTTGGCGACCAAGTGGCGGTTCTCGCCGTGGATGGGCATCGCGCACTTGGGCTTGACGATGTTGTACATGTACAGCAGCTCGCCCTCGTTGCAGTGACCGGACACGTGCACGGCCGCGTTGTCGCGGTTGACGACGCGCGCGCCGAGCTGCACGAGCTTGTTGATGACCTTGTACACGCCATGCTCGTTGCCCGGAATCAGGGAGCTGGCGAGTATCACCGTGTCGAACTCGTTGATGGTGATGTCGCGGTGGTTGCCGTCGGCGATGCGTCCGAGGGCGGCCATCGGCTCACCCTGCGAACCGGTGCACATGAAGACGAGCTTGTCGTCCTGCACGTCGTGCGCCTTCTTGAGGTCGATGACGGTGCCTTCGGGGATGTGCAGGTAGCCGAGGTCGGCGGCGATGGACATGTTGCGCACCATCGAGCGGCCGACGAAGACGACCTTGCGCCCGTACTTGTGGGCGACGTCGACGACCTGCTGGACGCGGTGCACGTGCGAGGAGAAGCTGGCGACGATGATCTTGCGGCTCGCCTGCGCGAACGCCTGGTCGAGCGCGGGTCCGATGGAGGTCTCCGGCTTGACGAAGCCTGGCACCTCGGCGTTGGTGGAGTCCATCATCAGCAGATCCACGCCCTGCTCGCCGATCTTGCCGAATTCCACCAGATCGGTGATCTTGTGGTCGAGCGGCAGCTGGTCGAGCTTGATGTCGCCGGTGTCAATCAGGGAGCCGGCGGGCGTCTTGACGTACACGGCGAGCGCGTCGGGGATCGAGTGGGTGACGGTGACGAATTCGAGGTTGAACGGGCCGACCTTGAGCTTGTCGCGTCCCTTGACCTCCACCATGGTGGGATGCTGGTTGTGCTCCTGGCATTTCGCCTCAACGAAGGCGAGGGTCAGCTTGGAGCCGATCAGCGGGATGTCCGGGCGCAGCTTGAGCAGGTAGGGCACGCCGCCGATATGGTCCTCATGGCCATGAGTGAGCACGAGCGCGTCGACCTTGTCGAGACGGTTCTTGATGTAGCTGAAATCGGGAAGAATCAGGTCGACGCCCGGCTGCTCCTCTTCGGGGAAGAGCACGCCGCAGTCGATGAGCAGCAGGTGACCGTTGTATTCGATTACGTTCATGTTGCGGCCGATTTCGCCCAGACCGCCGAGTGGCGTGATGCGCATCGAACCCTTGCGGTACTTCGGCGGGGCGATCAGGACGTCGTCCTGCTGGGGAGCGGTGGCCTGGCCCTTGAACGAGCCGGCGTTGCTGGTGTTGCGATTCGCGGATCCGCGGCGGCGCGACGCGCCACCGGAACGGGACCTGCGTGAATTGTTCTTCTTTTGTTGTTCTTGTGCCATTCTCTATTGGTTTTCTGTTTCTTTGTTTCCGTCTGTGTCACGGAAACGACGTTATCTACAACCGCTCGCCCGTGTCCGCCGAGGCCGTTCGCATCCGCGACCGGGACGGCCGTTCCCGGAGTCGGACGATGCCGTAATCCGGGTGCATCCCGAGCGAGGCCGGTGTGGCCCGGTCAGAGCAGTCCCGCTGCTTTCATGCCCTCTTCGGCCTTGGCCAGTTGATCGGCGTCCGGGCCGATGTTCGGCAGGCGCATGGCCGTGGAGGAAAGATAGCCCTTGATTCTCAGCGAGGCCTTGGCCATGACGGCCTGGTAGCCGTCGCCGTTGAGCGCGTGGACAAGCGGGGCGAGCTGGTTGGCGAGGCGCTGCGCCTGATGGATGTCGCCGCGGTCGAACGCCTCGACCAGCTGGCGCATCGGCGAGGAGGCGACGTGCGCGATCACCGAGATGATGCCCACGGCACCGATCGACAGGAACGGCAGGAACAGGCCATCATCACCCGAATACCAGGCGAGGCCGGTGCGCTGCTGCTTTTCGACGGCGGCGGCGAGGTCGCCGGTCGCGTCCTTGACGGCTTTGACATGCTCAAGCTCGGCAAGACGGTCATATGTTTCGACGCGGACTTTCAGTCCGGTACGGCCGGGCACGTCATATACGATGATCGGCCTCTCGGCCACGGAATCGACGGCCTTGTAATGGCCGACCACGCCGTCCTGGCTGGGGCGCGAGTAGTACGGCGTAACCACGAGCACCGCGTCGGCTCCCGCCTCCTGCGTCTGCTCGACCATGCGCACGGTGTGCGCGGTATCGTTCGATCCGGCACCGGAGATCACCGGGACATCCACGACCTCCTTGACGGCCCTCACCAGCTCGACCTTCTCCTCCATGTGGGTCACGGGGGATTCGCCGGTCGTGCCGTTCACCACCAACCCGTCGGCGCCGTCGGCGACCAATTGCTTCGCCAGAGACTGCGCGGCCTCGAAATCAACCGTCCCATCTGCTTTCATGGGGGTGACCATTGCGGGGAGGATGCGTCCGAACGGAGCCGGGTTGAGAAGATGCATAGTACCGTCACTCATATCTCTTTACCGTACTTGGCAGCAAGGACGCATCGCCGTCACCCGTACATAATATGAACGCGTCCCGGATCTCCTTCATCCCACCAAAGTCCCATCCAGACCCCACCAAACGGGACTATCGCCGGATGGGGGATGCCAGGCCAACGCTTTACAGGTCGAGGAACTTGTCGAGGCCGACGGTCAGGCCGGCATGACCGCCGTCGGCGACCTTGCGCACGGCGAGCAGCACGCCAGGCATGAAGCTGATGCGGTCGAAGCTGTCGGCGCGGATGGTCAGCTGCTCGCCCGCATTGCCGAGCAATACCTCCTCATGCGCGTTGAGCCCGCGCAGACGCACGGCATGCACGTGCACGCCGTCGACGACCTGCCCGCGAGAGCCGCCATCCGTCTCGGTGGCGTCCGGCATGGCGCCGAGGCCGGCCGCCTTGCGCGCATCCGCGATGGCGCGGGCGGTGTGGATAGCGGTTCCGGAGGGCGCATCCACCTTGGTGGGATGATGCAGCTCGATGACCTCTGCGGACTCGAAGTACGGCGCGGCGACCTTGGCGAAATAATCGGCCAGCACGGCGGAAATCGCGAAGTTGGGCGCGATGAACACGGCCTGATCGTCACGGGGAGCCTCGGCGAGCGCCGCCGTGACCTTGGCGAGTCTCTCATCGGTCCAACCGGTGGTGCCGACCACCACGTCGACCCCCCGCTTCACAAGCGCGAGCACATTGTCGAGCGAAACGGACGGCACGGTGAACTCCACCACGACATCGGTGTTCTCCGGCGTGATCCGCATCAGGTCATCGCCCGCGTCGAGTGCGAAGGCGAGCTGCATGTCCTGCGCACCGTTCACCGCATCCACCACATGAGATCCCATGCGCCCTTTGGCGCCGACCACTGAAACCCTGACCATCACACGACCTTTCCGAGCGAAACCGTCCGTAACTTTTCCAAAATTCCCTACCAATATATAGGCATGCCGGCCCATGGTCCGGCCACCTGTCCGTAAGCTGGGTCACATCCCGGCTCCGACCGGTTCGGCGCACCGTTCCACAACGCACTGATACGGCTTCATAAATTTTGGCCCTGTTAGACCAAGGTTGACTTTTTGCCTTGCAGTGTGGTTACTGGGTAGCTACAATGATGGTAGGTATGAGAACGGGCAAGGTGGCGCGTATAGCCGATAGGGTCAGGAAGGAACTTGGCGAACTGACGCCACAGGAGCGCGATCTCGCCATCAACCGCGTGAACACGCTGCATGCGCGATTGGAGGCTTTCATGTTCGGCTTCCACGGCGTGTCAACGAAATACCTGCAAGCCTACCTGGACTGGTTCCAATGGCTCGTCGCGTTCATCGACGGATTCGGCGAAACCGACGATGATGGGCTGCTCGCCCGCCAGCTCGGCAAAGGCCTGTATCGCATCCGCCGCCGTGACTGCCAGCGCATGACACCACCGTACATGGATTATTGGCGGAAAGCCGCATGACACCGTGCATACGATGTACAGTCGGAACAACCGACAAGCATAGGAGGCGCATATGGCGAGCATACCCACCACGACCATGAGGATAGACCCGCAGCTCAAGGAGGAATCCAGCCGCGTGCTCGAAGACCTCGGGCTCACCCTCTCCGGCGCGGTCACGATCTTCCTGAAGGCCGTCGTCAGGGAACAGGGACTCCCGTTCGAGGTCAAAAAGGAAACGTCGAATGGCAGATAAGGTCATCCGCATCAAAGACCTCCGTCCTTAAGACGTGCGAGGATTCCGAGGTGACACCGTGAGTGCAGATGGGCTCGTGGTCGGAGGACAACTGGGACCGTATCATGGCCGACTACCAGTCGCGCCACGAACAGGCCATCGAGCAGCGCGACGAGGTGCTGTTCAAGGGACATGACCTGTTCAAGCTCCCCCAGCGCGAACTGCGCACGATACGTCCGCAGATGCAGTACATCTTCCAAGACCCGTACAGTGCGCTGAACCCGCAAATGACCATCGGGCGGTCCATCGGCGAGCCGTTGCTCGAACACCGGCTTGCCACGAAGGCGGACGTGAACGACAGGGTCGCGCAGATACTGGAGATCTGCGCAGGAGCGCGGGCGAGGGTGACGGCGTCGGCTCAGGTGCTCAGACCGGCGCGAGCCTGTACGAGCGCAGGCCGTATGCCAAGGCGATTGTTGACGGCACGGCGACGCGCTTCTGCGTCATCGCGTTCCACGGCGGGTACATGGCTGACGGACGTCAGCGCCGTTTTCGGGCGAGGAACCAGCCGAGCAGGGCGAGCGGCACCGCGCACAGGGTGACGATCCACGGAATCATCATGCTCATGTGCGGACTGGATGCGTCCAGCACGGCACCGGCGATGGTCGACCCGAACGAGGTGCCGACCGAGCCTGCGGTGGTCACCCACGACAGTCCTTCGGTGAGCGAGCGCGCGGGCACGATGTCCTTGACGATCAGGTTGCCGGTAGCGAACAGCGGGGAGACGCACAGGCCGGTCAGGATCTCCATGACGCCGAGGATCAGGAAATTGCCCATCACCATGCGGAACACCACATAGCCGACGGTGAGCAGCGTCAGGAACATGACCATATGCCGCCAGTGCGAGCCTTTCATCTCCCGGGAACCGAAGATGACCGCCCCGATGCAGGAGCCGACCGCGAACATGGCGAGCTGCAGGCCGAGGAACCGCTCCGCGCCGGCGGCCTTCATCGTGGCCGTCATGGACACGTCGAATGCGGTGAAGCTCATGTTGAACACCACGAACACGACCAGCAGCGGCAGAATGCCCCGGTACGTCAGTACATTGCGCGGCTTGGCGGAATAGGGCCGGTGCAGACGACGCAGCCGGAAACCGTTGTCTTCGGGGGAGGGCGTCGGTGCGGCATGGTCTCCGGCCGTCTGGAGTGCGGGAGCCGGCTGACCGGTGACGGCGTTCGACTGCGCGTCCGGTATTTCGGCGGCGACGACGTCAATCGGCTCCAACACGGGCGGGACGGTGTTCTTCAGCGAGAAGAACACCGCTCCCCCGATGCCGCAGGCCAGCGTGGGCACGAACAACTGCGACACCGGGTGCACCGAGGTGGCGAGGAACGCCGCCAGAATCGGGCCGAAGATGAATACGATCTCATCGATGGCCGCTTCCAGCGCATACGCGGTGTTGAGCAGCGACTCGTGCTGCGAACCGCGCAGCGCATACGCCCAGCGGGTGCGCACGAGGGCGCCGAACGAGAACTGGGTCAGCCCCATGCATATGGCCAGCGCGAACAGCACCGGGATGGGCACTCGGGCGAGCGCCGCCAGTGCGAACGCAAGCATCGCCACTATCTGCACGCCAAGCGCCACCGGTCCGACACGCCGCTGCCCGAACCGGTCGAACAGGCGCGCGTAGAACGGCGTGACCGCGGCGACGGCGAGGATGTACATGGCGCTCATCGACCCGGCGACCGTCCAGTTGTCGTACATGTGGTTGAGCGCGAGCACGATGCCCAGCGACATCATCGAGATCGGCAATCGGGCCACCGCTCCGGAGATGCAGAACGCCTTGGCGCCGGGAATGCGGAACAGTTGCGCGTACGGCGACTGCGATGCGACGGATCGGCTCTGCTGTTGAGCCCCGCTCATCGAGTGTTCTCCGGGGTTCCGGCGTAGATGAAGATGTCGTCCATGTCTGCGCCATCCTCGGGATGGTCCGCCGCGTATCGGGCAGCGATGCAGTTCAGCCCCTTGTGGTCGTAGAAGCTCACGTCGCAACTGGAGTCGGTGTGCAGGTAGAACCGGGCGACCTGGCAATTCGCGAAATAGTCCATCGCCTGCCGCCAGAGCGAACCGCCGACGCCGTGTCCGCGAGCGCTTTTCGCGACGAGGAACAGCTCGATCTCGCCGCGCGCGACGTCGTTGATGTCGATTTCGCGTTCCATGCGCAGTTCCATCTCATGCCACTGCTCGGTCTCGGACAGGGTTTTCGCGCCGAGTGTCGACCGGTTCAGTTCGCCGTTGATCGCGGCGAGTTCCTGCTTGGCTTGCGGGAAGGCCAATGGCTCGCCGGCGACGCGCGACAGTGTGACGCCCATGAAGCGGCCGTCGAGTTCGGCGACGATGGCGCGGGTGGTCGGTTCGAGGTAGTGCAGCACGAAGTGCCGGGATATCTGCATGGACACCGGCGTGCCGGCGGCCGCGCTGCACTGACCCCATGTGCGGTCGAACTCCCGGACGATGTCGTCCAGATCATTCCAATGCATGGGCCGGTAGGTCACCGATTGCGATGGTTTCATCTCCTCGGCGGGCACTGTTGCCGTTGCCGGCGTAGATGCGATTGTGACGCCCGGCACCTCCTCCGGCGTGACGTCAGGCACGACGTCAGACATGACGCCACGCTGTGGGTCCGTCCCGATCGGCGTGCTCTCCGAGAGGGTGCTCTCGTCATCGGCGGATGGCGTGGCATTGGTGATGGTGGCATTCATGACGGTGTTGTCGTGCGCAACCATGGTTCTGCTCCTTTGTGGTTGTTGCGTCCGGCACGTGTGCCCGCCCACACGGTGCGCCAAGGGTCGCGGCATCCCTCCCGGCATGACGGCTGCGGCGCGTTCCATCCGCAGCGTGTGCCGCCCTCTTGGCGGTCACCTAGTCATTGTCGGATCCTTCGGGAATGCCGGAGCTCAACTCGGCTAGGATCTCTTGTTCGGTTTTCGCGCGGGCGTGCAGCTCGCGCGCGCCTTCATCAGGCTCACTCAGATAGTAGAGGGTGGCGTCGATTCTGTCCAGCGGCACGTGCTCGATGTACGACAGCAGCAGCCGATACCAGTCGAGCTGCACGAGCTTGTGTTCGATGTCCTGCGGCTTGCGTGGCTTGCGCCCGGTCTTCCAGTCGACGATGGTGTATTGCTTCGTCGGATCGTTCGCGTCCAGTCCGCCGTGGAACACCGCATCGAGTTTGCCGTTGACGATGACGTCACCGAGCTGGGGAATCGACACGACGATCTGGCGTTCCGCCCACGCCGGGCGACGCTCCGACCACGTCGATTCGGCGAGTCGACGCTGCCATACGGTGAGCTGTCGTTCCTTCGCCGTCAGTGTGTCGGATTTCATTTCCAGTTCGGACAGATCGTGCAGCAGGGATTCGCGGGTCACCGGCTCGCGGCAGGTGCCGGCCGTACCGGTTTCGATGCTGCTGGAATCGTATGCGCCGATGCCGTCTGCATCTATTGATTGGCCATCGCCGTAGGCGTTGATGAATTGTTCCGCCCATGCGTGGAACAGGGTGCCCGCCTCAGCGGCGGGGGATGCGACGCGCGGGATGGGCCGGATCAGGCCACGCCAATAGCCGCGTTCCTCGCGCTGGGTCATATGCCCCGCTCTCGCCTGCAACGCGGTGACGTTCTGCCGTCCGTGCTCCAGCAGGTGCTCCGCCTGACGGCGGACATAGCGGTCGATCTCGCGCTCGCCTCGGCCGAAGGACCATGGCATCAGATCGGGGTCTTCAACGAGCATTCGGGCGCGCGCCAGCAGGGAGTCCGGATCGTCGGTCACAAGCCCGGAATCGCCAGACAGCCCGCCTGTGAGCTTCGACAGGGTTTCCTCGGACAACTTGGCCGGCCATGTCGGGCCGCCGGCCTGTTCGCGTTCCTCCAATGGGGCATTCCATGCCTCTTCGACGACATCCCGCTCATATTCGGTGGCGTGGTCGCCGACGAAGAACCCCTGCGGCCTGTCCACACCCAGCTGGTCCAGCGACGGGTGCGCAGACGCACCTGATGCCGCACCGGCCACCGCCAAGTCAGGGCTACTGTCGGCAATGGCATCCGCATTCTCGGAGTATCCCGCGCTCCCGCTCTTGCACGCGGATACCAGACCGCTCTCATGGCATAGCGAGTCCTGCATCTCCGTCCAGAATACCGACGGCTTCGAGGCGCTCGGTCTTTTGCCGGGACGGTTCAGGTACTGGCTCGGGTCTCGATCCAGAATCGAATACTGGCTGTAGGTGAGCAGCGCGTCTTTCTTGGCCCGTGTCAGCGCCACATATGCGAGTCGCCGTTCGTCAGCCAGCAGACGTCGGCCATATTCCTCTTCCTGGGTGAGATACCAGCTGGACGGGTCGGCGACATCCATATCGTCTCCGATGTCCTTGCTGCGCAGGTCTCCGTAGAACTCGTCGTCGATGACTTCGACATCGTCCAGGGCACGCAGCGTTTCGACCGGGGCGTCATCCGGATTCGCGTCGTGCGGGAAACGTGGCAGGATACCGGCGTCGACGCGCACGGGCGCAGGTACCGCGGCCGGGTCGTCCGCCCATGAACGAACCGTCGCCTTGTATTCCGGGGGAGTCCACGATTCGCCGGCACCGCCGCCGGGATGCTCCACGTCCAGCTCGACATGCAAACCGCCCTGATTGCTGGGGAACACTCCTGATTGCATGGACACCACGGCGACGGCGTCCCATTCCAATCCCTTGGCCTGATGGATGGTCATCAGCACCACGTCCGCAGGAGTGTCGGGCACCGCCGCGGTATCCTCCTCTATCTGGCCAAGCGAGTCAACCCATGACATGAATCCACGTAAAGTCGGATTCACGCCTTCGACGATTTCCTGCGTATAGGTGTCGACCAGTGCGGCGACCGACTGCAGAGGCGAACGCGCCTGCGTGGGGTTCACCGGCTGGGAGGGGTTTTTGACCGCCTGGGCGACGATTGTGTCGATGTCGAGGCTCAAGGCCCGCACCGCGGCGTCAATCACTTCCTTCAGCGGGTGATTAGTCACGGCATGCACGCGCTGCAGTACTTCGCCCGCCTGTATGATACGGTGTGATGTCGTCTCGTCGAATCCGCCGCGACGCGACAGCAGCGACGGCAGGTCATCCCGCATCATCATGTCGATGAGGAACACTGCATGCGGCACTCGATCCCGGTATTGCTTAACGATGGCCTTCACCTGCGGGTCGGCGAACGTCGCGATGTCGGAGCCGCCATCCGCTTCCGAAACGAGACCGGAATCAATGGACGTGGAGGCTATTGCCTCATCATGACCATCATCGGCACGAGCGCCATCGGAACCTGAACCTATGATGCCGGATTCGACCAGTGCACGGTAGCGGCATTGGCTGTCGAGATCTTCGGCCATGCCGGCGAGGCGGGTGAGCGATTCGGATCCCAAACCGAATCGCGGCGTAGCCAGCAGCCTCATCAACGACGCTGAATCGGTGTGGTCGGCGGCCGCATGCAGCAATGCGATCAGATCCTGGACCTCCGGCCTCTCCAGCAGCGCGGAGTAGCCGACGACCAACGTCGTCAGGCCCGCCCGTTCGAGTTCTTGGGCGAATTGCGCCATGTGCGTCTTGCCTCGGAACAGCACCGCCACATGCGGGGTATCGGAGGCGGCCGTGGCGGCGTCGTCCTTCCGGTACCGTGCGATGGCCTGTTTGGCGAAGCGTGCCACGGCATCGGCTTCCTGGCCGAAGGTGGCAAATCCCAGCACGCCGATCGTACCTTCCGCGGCGTTGTCCATCGCGGACAGGTTCGCGACGTCCACTTCGCGCATCAGGGAGCTGCCGGCCCGCCGTGGCGGTATGCGCAGCGGCTCGGTGAGGTTGTTGGCGGCTCTGAGCACGATGCAGGTGTTGCGTCGCGTGACGCTGAGCGGGTATGGTTTCGCGTCGGCGGGCATGCCGAAGTCCTTTTGGAACATGCGGAACGCTCCGGGACTGGCACCACGCCACGCATAAATCGACTGGAACGGGTCGCCCACCGCGTTCACCGCGGATCGCGACAGCCCGACGCCATCCTTGGACCGCCCTCCGGCGCTGCGCGCCGCCTCCCGCCAGCGGGAGGAAGACCTATCAGCATCGGCATCAGACTGGGGGTGGAACAGGGTGGCGAGGAGCATCGCCTGCGTGGTGGAGGTGTCCTGGTATTCGTCAAGCAGCACATGCGTGTAACGGCGACGGTACCGCTCCCCGATGGAGGGGAATCGCGCGACGAGCTGGTAGGCGGCAATGGTGAAATCGCTGAATTCCGCCATGTTCTGAACCCGCTTTTCCCGCTCGTATTCCTCGACGAGCGTCAGCAGCGTCTCCCGACGCCGGGTCACGTCGCGCAGCTGTGCACACTTGTACACGCATATGTCACGAAGTTGCGTCCGGTATTCCTCCTGTTTGGCCGCGAAGGTCTCCTCCGTGTCCTTCTTGTTTTTTGTCGGAGCCTTGGCCTTCGGCTCTTCGTCAGGAACCGGCGTATCGCCAATGGCGATTTCGAGTTGCGCGAGGAATGCCTGGTCCCAAGCCCGCACACGGCCGATGGCCTCGTCCATCGTTGTTGTGCTGCCACCGATCATGGCGTTGCCTATGGCATGCGACAACCCCAGTACACCATTCACCACGGTCTTGAACGCCCCGAGATCCTGCTCGAAGAGGATGTCCATGTGACGGCCGACCACGGTGGTCGCCAGCTGTATGGCACCGGCCTGGCTGAGCGGCTGCGTGTTCTGGTCGAAGCCGACAAGCAGGCCGTATTGCCGCACGATGGTCTGGAAGAACGCATCGTACGTCGACACCTCCGGCTTGAGGAACGCCCGGTTCGCAAAGCGCTCGTCTCCCCCGTCCGCCAGCACGGCGGCGGACACGCGCGACAGCAGTTCCGACGCGGCCTTGCGCGTGAATGTGAGGCCGAGGATGCGCTCGGCCGGCACGCCCTGTGCGATGAGGTTGATGATGCGGCGGGTCATCGTATAGGTCTTGCCGCTGCCCGCTCCGGCCACGACGAGCACGTCATCGCCGGTGGGCGCGTTGACGACTTTTGCCTGCTCGGGGCTGTCGGTAAATCGTGGTGCGTTCATGACTGCCTCGTTTCGAAGACGGTGTTGATTTCGCCGGCGCATGCCGGGCATGCCGCTTTCATGCGGCAATACTGGAGATGATCCGGTTTCGGCCTTGCCTGTATATGGGTCGACCGACTCGCCGCGGCGGCGTAGAACACTCTCGCGATCATGGAGAGCGACCATACGGCCTGCGTGCCGCGCATGCCGAGGAACTGTCGCCATGCCGCTGCGCTTACACCGGTCGGAGGCTCTTCAATCAAATCGGGAGCATCCGAAAGCTTATCGAGGGTCTTGTAGCGGTTCCGCGGCATGAACGATGACGTGTTCAGACTGCCATCGGCGAACAGCGCCGGCTGGTACATTCCCTCCTGCGCGTTGCTGGTTCCGGATGTCGCGGGTGCATCCTTCTGTGCGACATGGAACAGACCACTTTGCGCGATGTCCGGCATGACTTGCAGCGCTTCGGCTCCGCGCGGCCCGTTTTCCGGGAATGCGAGTCCCAGTTGGTAGCAGACCAGCTGAAGATCGTTGAATATGGCCTTGGTCGAAGGCACCTTCCCGGTCTTGTAGTCGATCAGGCGAACGTGACGCTTCCCGTCGGGCATGATTCTGGTCTCCATACGGTCGATGCGCCCGGACAGACGCACGGTCAGCCGGTCGTTCATGGCTTCGGGCCACCCGCCAACCAGCGATCCCATGATGGCGGCGAGTTCATCGCGGCCGATCGGGTCGACGCCGTCCATCGCGTTATAGGCGGCAAGAATGTCGTCCAAGCCGAATACCGCGATGAACGAACGCTCGCATTGTGCGCTTTCCAATGTACCGATCCGGAAGTTCTTGACGTTGTTTACCGGGTATTCGTCGGTGTTGGACATGACGAAGTAGCTGGCGATGTGGCCCAGTACGTCATGCGCGGTATTGTCCTTGCGCGTCGCGTTGTATTGATCGGCCGGGTTGGTGTTGGCCGTCGGATCGTCGCGCAGCTCCTCATAGATGGCGATCATACGGTCCCGCACCGTGCTGACGCGTTCCGGAATCGGCAGGTCATCGCGCCAGTCCGCCGCGTCCAGGCCCTCGTTGCTGGCGGTTTCGGCGACGGCGTGGATCAGCGAGCCGAACGAGGTCGCCACACTGCCGGCGCGCGGACCAGTGAACCGGTTTTCCATCATCCAACAGACGGGACATCCCCAGATGCTGTCCACGGCGGATGGCGACAATGTTGCGATCCGCGGCACCGATGATTGGCCGGTTCCCTCCGCGGCCTTGTCCGGTTCCGGAGCCGCCGCCCGCGATCCCACCGTGCGGGAGCCGGAAGACGCATCCTCGACCTCGTCGAGGAACGGCCAACGCGTGATGTCAGCGGCTTCGACACCATTGTTTGCCAGCAGTCGCAGCGCATCCACGGCATCTTGAGATTCCTTGGAACCTCGTGGGTGTACGGCGAGCGCCACGCGGGCGGCGGCGACCAGGCCGCGAGGATCGGCGTCCAGACCTTGGAGCCGTCCGGCTTCACCGACCTGGGTATATTCCCGCCCTTCGGCCGACGCATGCCGTTCGCGGTTGAATCGTTCCGGTATGTATCCGTACAGGAAGTCAGACGGGGTCAGATCGTCGTTGTACACCGCACTTGCCGTGACCTGCTCCGATGCGCGGGTCAGCGCGACCAGCAGGCTTTTCTGCTCCGCATACAGCACGGATTCCAGTTTGTTGTCGCCATGCTCTCCGGAATCATCGGACAGTCCTCCATACAGCATGACATCAGCCAGATCCTCACCACCGAACATCGTGTTTCGGGCTGCCAGGTTCGGCCATATGCCTTGCTGGATGGCCGGAATCCACACCAACGGCCAGTGTCTCCCCGAGGAGCCCGCCGGCGTGGTCAGCGTCACGGCCTCGTCGATGGGGGCCACTTTGGCCAGGGAATCCGCTTCGATGCGCATCGCCCTCACCTGCGCGAAGAATTCGGGCAGATCCCGGCTTGCGGCCGAGCCGGATGCATAGTCGAACAGCCGCATGGCCGTATCCAGACGGTCGTTGGCGGCACGTCCGGCATCCGTGTTGTTCAGGGCCTCGCGCTGCCAACGGGAGGCGACGTCGCACGCGTTCCAAGCCACGGACAACGCATACTGTGGTTCCTTCGCCGGCAGTTGTCTCAGGCCTTGGGCCACCGTCCCCACCAGATTCCACAGGTGGGCAAACACGCGGGAATGCGGGTCTCCCCGCCCGCACACCTCCTGAACGGCGGCGAGCACGTCATCGGCGGTTATACCGGACGCGCCCTTCGTGCCCGCCCCGACAGCGGAACCGGCATCGTCGACAACGTCACCTGTACCGCCTAGACCGGCGACACCGCCATGCATCGCATGCGCGTCATCCGCGAATTCCAGCAACAGGTACATGGCATCGACGCCGAACTGGAGTTCGTCGCCTTGCGGTGCTTTGACATCGATGATCGTGTCGTCGGTGATGGTCTTCCGATCGCGCCCGGAGACGGCCCATTCGCGCCATTGCTCCCATCCGTGCATGAGCCTGCCCAAGGCATGCATTCGAGCGGTGTCACCAGCAATTCCAGCGTCCCCGGTCTTCCCCGCATCGTCGGCGGCACCGCCAGGCACATCGTCGGACGCATCCCCCTTGCATATGTCCTCGCACGTGACGATCTTGCCGAGTGATGCCAACGCGTTCATGGCGGCGTCCACCGGCTCCAGCCTGGCCGGGTATCCCTCATGATCCCGTCCGCCGCCGACGCTGACCAGCGGGCATCCCATCACCGTGGCAACCCGAGAGCGCACATACAGTGCGGTCTGCTGCAGATTCATGCCCAGCGCGGGCACCGTCTGGTTCCTGAGCATCGCCAATTCGAGCAGCGCGAACAATCCCTGCACGAACGGCTCGTCCTTCAACGGTCGTGTGACCGATGAATACCGTACAGGCACGCCGTCATGACGCAGCCGTTCGCCGATCGTGCGCACGGTGGCGTTGTCGTGCGCGATGACAGCCATGTCGTTCCAGTTGCGTCCTTCAAGGATGTGGGCTTGCTTGATGCGCCATACGACGTCTTCCGTCTCTTCGTCGGCCGAGCGGTACAGCGCGGTTTTCAGACTGCCATCGCCCGGCAGCGGATCGGCCTGGGGCAATGCGACAATCGGCAGACTCGCCGGCAGCTGCGGCAATTTGCCCGGCCTCTGCGGCAGAGGAACCGTCTCGTCCTGCGTGGATCGGATGGACAGGGAGATACGGGATGCGACCAGATCGCGATACGTATGACCGTCGACGTGGTCCACCGCACGCTCCTCAACTCGGCCATTTCCGGCACCGCCAGCCGGCAGACGAACCATGTCGGCGCCAAGCTGACGACGAATCTGGTCGAACAGGTATTCCGGATATGACCCGCGGAATGTCTGCACGGCCTCGTCCGGATTGCCGACCAGCAGCAGCCGCGTCCCCGCACCGCGCAGCGCCTTCAGGAACGTGAACCCGGCGAAGGTGAGGTCCTGACAGTCATCGACGACCAGCAGACGCGGCAGATCGTCATCGCCGACCATCCCGACCGCCTTGGCCCCCTCGACCAGCAGACGCGACGAGTCCAACCGATACTCGCCCGGGTACATACGACTCACCGCGGTCTCGTATTCGCGGCGCAACGCGAACGCGAGACGCCACTGCACATGCAAACGCTCGACGCGCGGCGACCAATGCCTCAACGCCGACAGGGCCGTTCCTTCACGATCCTCGGAAACGCCCAGCTCATCCATGCGGGCCAACATGTCGCGCAGCTGCATGACGAAGGCGGCATTGACGCCTACGCCGGAATCCGCATCACCACCCTCGCCGTCGTTCCCGGCCACGGCATCGGCCAGCACGCCGTCCCAATCATCCCTGGCGAAGTATTCGCGCAGCAACGAACACGTGCCGCATGGATCCCCCGCCCGCACATGAGCCACATGGACGGAGCACACCGAACGCAGCAGCGCATCCTGCTCGGCGCCGTTCAGCAACCTCGGCAGCGGCTCGCCCGACCTCGAACGCATGACGGTGATCAGCCGGAACGCGATGGCCGACAGCGTCGTGACCGGTCGCGCCTGGGAGGTCGCCCCCAGCTCGCGAATCACCTGATCGCCTATCACATCGGCGATCTGACGCCCGGATACCGTCATCATCGCTCCGGATTCGCCGAACCGTCGCAGCCCGGCCATCAAGGCATCACGGGCCAGCGTGCTCTTGCCCACGCAAGGAGCACCAACCACCAGCAGCGCCTTGCCGGATTCCCCCTCAAGCAGTGCTTCAACCGCCTTCATGGCACCTCCATTCCCGTCGCCGGCCCCGTCGTCCGTCAGACAGTTCCTCCATCATATGTCAACAATCGAAAACCGAACCATATGTTCCGTTTTTATATCAGTTTTATTCTGGACTAACTGCGTCATCGCACGGCAGCTCCTGCCTGCGGCGAGCACTCCTCAGCGCTCCCCATCAAGGGTTGTGCGTGGGAACACCTCGGAATAGAGTAAGAAGAAGAGATGTCGTAAGGGGGATAGCCAAATGCCGGCACAGCCAACACCGCCGCGGATATCCGGCTATGATTTCATCCAGCCGCTCGGTACCGGCGCCACAGCCAGCGTATACCGGTACCATCAGCGCGTCCCCAGCCGCGACGTCGCCATCAAGGTCAGCAGCGCCACCCTCGACCCCCGCGCAGCAGCCCGATTCCGCAATGAGGCGAACTACATGGCGGAGCTTTCCGCGCACCCCTACATCCTTTCCATCCACGACGCCGGCGTGACCAGCACCGGACTTGGCTACATCGTGCTGGAATACGCGCCCGGCGGCTCCTATAAGGAGCTGATCCGCAAGCGACCACTCACCGCCGACCAGATGCTCGACCTGGGCATCAAACTTTGCAGCGCCCTGTTCACCGCGCACTGCAAAGGCATCCTGCACCGCGACATCAAGCCCGCGAACATCCTCATCACCCCGCAGGGACTGCCGGTGCTCGCCGATTTCGGCATCTCCACGAATGTGTATCAGGCGGGAACCCAGACCGGTTTCTCCGTGCCATGGGCCGCGCCGGAAGTGCTGACCGGACGCAGCGGCGGCACCGAAGCCGCCGACATCTACTCCTTGGCGGCGACCCTGTACGCCACACTGACCGGCCGTTCGCCGTATGAGCATGGTTATCAGGCGCATACGCAGCAGGAACTCGCGCAGGTCATCGTCAGTCGCCGCCTGCCGCCAATCGGCCGCCCTGATGTGCCCGCGGACGTCGAACGTGTACTCGCCAAGGGGCTCGACAAGAACCCGGACAACCGTTACGGCACGGCGCTGGAATTCGCACGCGCGATGCAGCAGGCGCAACAGGCCTACTACGGCCATGCCACGCCCGTCACCGTGGAAGGCGTCCCCGAATATCCCAGCAGCATGACCGGCAAGCGCCGCGTCGCGCCCGGCCCCGCGAACGTGACGCGAATGGACGCTCCCACCGGTGCGTGGAAGAAGCCGCTGTCCATCACGGCCGTGGTCGTGGCTGCGCTGACGGCGGTCGTCCTGACGTTCGTCTTCGTCGTAATGCCGCACATGGATGACACCGCGACGCGCAACCGCACATCGGTCTCCACGCCGGGCGCCACCGGCGACTCCAACGGAACGGACGGCAATCCCGACGACATCACGGGAGCCGAAGTGGTGCCGACGCCCGAAAACCTGAACGGAACCTACGACGGCACCACCGTCACGTTCACCTGGACGAACCCGCAGCCCAAGGACGGCGACATGTACGCATGGTCGCCGGTACAGGGCAATTCTGCCACTTCCGGACCCAGTACCAGCACCAACATCGTGGCCGACCGCAAAGTCGAGCTGCATGACGTGACCGACAAACAGACCTGCATCGAAGTGAAGATCGTGCGCAGCGACAAGCAGATGTCCCAGGATCCGGCCATCGCATGCGCGGTGAGGCAATAGGAACGCACTATATGAAGGACTGCACCATGCGGCACGGCATTGCACGAGAAGCGAGCAAACGAGAGAGAAGAGGATGCCATGAGCAAGCAGCCTAACCAGCGCCAACGCGAGCGGGCGTTCCGCTCCTCCATGCGCCGCCTGGTCTCGCCTGACGCGCACCGTTGGGCGATGCCCGTCATCGCGCTCGTCATGCTGATCGGCATCATCGCCGGCGCCATCTGGGTGAGCTCCATCACCCGCCAACACGTGCATCTCGACGACGGCACCGTTTGGGTCACCTCGCTCAAGAACCGCAAGGCGGCCCGCTTCAACGTCAAGCTCAAGGAACCGGATTCGGCGGTGGCCTCGTCTGCAGCCCGTTTCGACATCGTCCAGCACGACAGCGACACGGTGCTCACCGAAGGCGCGAAGGCCACCGGCATCTCCTCCGCCACGCTGGGTACCACCGGCAGGACGGAGACCAAGGGAGACACGACCGCGGTGACCGGCGGCGGCACCATCGCCTTCCTGAACACGAAAAACGGCAACGTGTGGGTCGGTCGCAGCTCCGACCTCAACTCCGTCAACCCCGCCACCAGCGACCCGTCCATGCGGCTGGGCACCGGAGGCAAGATCGCGGTCACCCATGACGGCACCGTGTACGGATACCGGCCCTCCGACGGTACCGTGCTCACGATGCAGGATCCGACAGGCAAGGCCGTGCAGGGTAGCTCCCTCACCGAAGGGAAGACCGTATCCGCCGACGATTTCACCGTGGTGGACGGCACCGCGGTCGTCACATCCGAGGGCAGACTGTACTGGCACAAGGGCAGCGCCGACACCGGCGCCAACAGCCCGTTGACACTGCAGTACCCCGACACGGACGGCCGTCAGGAGTCCTGGGTCGCGGCCGCCGGCAAGAACGGCCTGTACCTGGTCGAACTGGGCAAGGGAGAGAAGAAAGTCAACACGCTCACCTCCGGCGGGGCCGGAGACGCAGCCAAACCGGTCTCCACCGACGGCTGCGTGTCGGCCGCGTGGGCGCAAAGCGCGAACAATTACGTGCGTGTATGCTCGCCGAACGTCAGCAACCCGGAATTCGGCTCGCTGCAATCGGTCAGCGCCACGTCGGATTTGGTGTTCCGCACCAACCACCGCCTGACCGTACTCAACGACGTGGTCGACGGCAACGTGTGGAACCCTTCGGACTCCACCAAGGTCATCAAGATACAGTGGAACACCATCCAGACCGAGCAGACCGCCCAGCAGAAGCAGAACGACCAGTCCGCCAACAACCAGCGCAACTTCAACAAGACCTGTTCCGCGCAATCCGGGCAGATCAAGGCGCAGGACGACGAGATCGGCGCCCGCGCGGGCGGACAACAGATCCTCGACGTGCTGCGCAACGACGAGCAGACAGACTGCTCCGTGCTGCAGATCACCAAAGTCGGGGCCCCGGCGGGCGGCGATATGACCGTATCGCCGGTGTACGACGGCCGGTACCTGCAGCTGGACGCCTCGGCGGCCTCAGCCGGCACGGTGACGTTCACCTATGACATCAGCGACGGGCGCGGCCAGACCTCGACGGCCAAGGTGACGGTCACACTGACCGGCTCGTCCGCCAATCACGCTCCCAAGCAGGCCGACACGCCGCCCGAATACGACGTGGAGCAGGGTGCCACGTACACGACGAACGCACTCGGCAGTTTCCAGGATCCCGACGGCGATCCGATGACATTGGTGTCGGCGGTCCCGCAGAACAGCGACCAGGTCGTCGTCTCCACCCGCGCAGACGGGCAGCTCGTGTTCAACACCGGTTCCGCCACCTCGGGGCGAGTGGGCGTGCAGGTCACCGTCTCCGACGGGCAGAACACCGGCACCGGACTCGTGTACTTCTCCATCCGCCCGGCAAACACGCTGCCGGCGACCATCGACGCCGTGGTCAAGCAGACCACACCGAACACCGAGACCACGGTCAACCTCAAGCCGTACGTGCATGGCACATCGGCGCAGCCCGCGCAGCTGTCCACCGTGGAACCGCCCGCGAAAACCAGCGCGACCATGAACGCGGCGGACCTGTCCTTCACATTCAAGGCCACCGCCACGGGCACGTATTACGTGCCTTACACCGTCACCCAAGGCTCCATCCCGTCCACCGGCCTCGCACGTCTTGAGGTGCAGCCGGCCGCGGGCAAATCCGCCAAGCCAGTCGCGGCCAACGATGTGGCGCTGCTCGGTTCGAACAACACCGCCATCGTCGAACCGCTCGCCAACGACGTGGATCCGATGGGCGGCGTGCTGTCGGTCACGTCGGTCGATGCCGACCCGTCGCTGGGCATCAAGACCGGCCTGGTGAGCCACAAGCGCGTGTATCTGACCGCACGGCAGGTGCCGACCAAGCCCGTGGAGATCACGTACACCGTCGCCAACGCGGCCGGCTCATCCACCGGCACGATAGTGCTGCAGCCGCCGGCACTGACCGCCGGCAACTCCGCGCCCAAGGCGTCGAACGTCAACACGCAGGTGCGCGCCGACGGCATCGTGTCGGTGAACGTGCTCGACCATGTCTCGCATTCCGACGGCACCACGGTGACGCTGCAGCAGAAGCTGCAGTACGACAAGGACACGTTCAAGGGACTGGTGTTCGTTTCCGGCGACACCGTGCGTTATCAGGCTTCCAAACAGACGGGCGTGTTCCCGGTGACCTACACCGTCAAGGACAATCTCGGCAACTCGGCCTCCGGCACAATCACCATCACCGTGCATCAGAAGGACGCCAAGAACAAGGCCGCCCCCACTCCGCAGGACGTCGAGGTGCAGGTGGCCGCGGGTCAGAAAGTGCGCATACCAATTACACTGACCGGCATCGACGTGGACGGCGACGACGACCAGCTGCTCGGCCTGGGCAACAAGGCCCCGCAACTGGGACGCATCACCGAGGTCGGCGCGAACTACATGATCTACGAGGCGTACGAGGACTCGTCGGGCACCGACACGTTCTCCTACGCGGTGGAGGATTGGACCGGCCAGCGCGCACAGGCACAGGTCAGGGTGGGCGTGTTCCAGGGCGCGTCCGACTCCGGCGTGTACGCGCGGGACGACGAGATCACGCTGCGCCCGCACACGGCGGCCACGGTGCCGGTGACGCTCAACGACATTTCCGGGGACAACACCGATCTGACCGTTTCGAAGAAACTGGAGTCACAGGGTATCTCCGGGGCGAGCGTGAAGGACAACATGATCTCGTTCACCACGCCCGACCAGGCGGGAACGTTCTACATCATGCACACGGTCGCCGATAAGGCCGGCCTGAGCGACACCGCGACGTTGACGGTCAACGTCGACCCGAATGCGACCATCGAGCCGCCCACCGCCTATGACTACCGCGTACCGTCCGCCGCGACCATCGACAAGCGGACCGTCGAGGTCGATGTCTCGCAGTGGATCGCCAACCCGTCCGGCACCGCGAACGAACTGAAGGTCGGCGTCGACCCGTCCGCCACCGACCACGCGAAGGTCAAGGGCGGCGAGAAGTCGACCGTCATCTCCGTGGATCTGACCGACGAGGCCCGTTCGGTGCCGTACACGGTAACGAACACGACGTACGGCATCACCTCCACCGCGTTCATCCAAGTGCCCGCATACGGCGTGTTCCCGCCGACGCTGCGTCCGAAGGCGCCGCCGCTGAAGGTGAACTCGCGCGAGACCATCACCATCAACATCGCCGACTATGTGCGTGTGGGCGCCGGCAAGACCGCTTACGTGCAGTCCCCCGAATCGGTCAGCGCCACCAAATCGGATGGCGGCGACCTCTACGTGAACGACACGACGCTGAAATTCACCGCGCCGAAGGATTACAGCGGTCCCGCCTCGATCACGTTCACCGCGGCGGACGGCAAGGGCAACGACAAGACGCAGATCATCAACTCCGCAGTGCTGACCCTGCCGATCACGGTCATCGGCCGCGAAGTGCCACCGCCGACCTTCTCGTCGTCCACGATCGACGTGGTGGCAGGCGAGGATGCGAAGATCATCGACCTGACCGCGCTGACCCACTCCCCCGCTGGCACATACGAAGATGAGAAGCAGTACACATATTCCGGCGGCAGCGAATCGGGCGGCATCACCGCGCGCGTCAGCGCCTCCGGCCAGTTGACCGTCAGCGCCCCCAAGGACGCTACCGTGGGATCGCTGGCCAGCATCCCCGTGACCATCATCTATTCGGGCGGCACGGTCAAGGCCGGCATGACCGCCCGCGTGGTGCAGTCGAACCGCCCGCTTGCCCGTATCGGCGCGAAGACGGTGAAGCTCAAGGCCGGTTCGACCGAACGGGTGGACCTGTTCTCCGACGCCTACAATCCGTTCCCGGATTCGTCGCTGACCGCCGTCAGCTGCAAGTCCGACGATTCGGCGAAGCTGACCGTGAACTGCTCTTCGAACGGCAACATCAGCATCACCGCCGGAACCGATATCGGCGCATCCTCGAACACCGTGCTCGTCACCGTGCAGGACGGCACCCGTTCGCGCGACCGACAGGTGACCGCCACCATCACCGTCTCCGTGGTGGACAAGCCCGGCGCGCCGCTGCTCTCCCCCGTCTCCGGGCAGCCGGCTGACGGTTCGGTGAACCTCTCGTGGACCGCAGGCGCGGCCAACGGCAGCCCGATCACCGACTACGAGGTCGATTGGGACGGCGGCAGCAAGTCGTGCGGCGCGGTCACCACCTGCCAGATCACCGGGCTGACCAACGGCAAGGAATACTCGTTCACCGTCAAGGCGAAGAACGAGGTCGGCTGGTCGAAGCCGTCTACCTCGGTCAAAGCCATGCCCGACAAGGTGCCCGATCCACCGAAGAAGGTCACCACCGAGGCCGGCTACCAGCGTGTGACGGTCAAGTGGGATGTTCCGGATTATGTCGGTACGAAGCCGGACAGCTACACGGTGACGCTGACCGGTTCGGGCGGCGGTTCCGTCACCAAGGAGACCTCCGGCAATTCCCTAGTGTTCCCAATCGACAACAGCGCCACCGGCGATGGCACCTCATACACCGCCACCGTCAAAGGAAAGAACCGTGCCGGCGAAGGCCAGCCCAGTGCCGCCAGCAACGCGGCGACGCCCTGGGGCGACCCGGACGCGCCGACGGTCAGCCTATCGGTAATAAAGGGCAATACATTGAAGGCCACGTTGACGCTCGGCAACATGCACAACGCGGGATGTTCCAGCGTGGAACTGAGCGGCGCAATCTCCATGTCGGCCCCCTGCGGCACCCACACCTTCACCGATACGATAAGCCGCGATCAGTGGTATGAGGAGCTCAGTGTCAAGGCGACCGTGAACCCGCAGCAAAGCGGCGCCAAACCAGCTTCGGCTGACTCGAACAAGGTGACGCCGCAGTACAAGATACAGCCTCCGAAAAACCTGCAGGTGACGCTCAAAGGTAACGAGTGCTCCGTGTCAGTTGGCGGTAATGGCGAGCATGACGGACTCTCCATTTTCGCCAACGGTCAGGAGTACAGAGGCAACGGCGATTCAGCCGCCGCAACTTACCGCATCAACCCGTGGGAAACCTGCGGCACTGTATCAGCTACGCAGTCGTTCAAGGGGCACTCCAGCGAAGCCATCATATTTGACGGTAAGGGCCTTGTATACAAGACCCCAGCGAAGATCGAACCGCCTACGCTGGCGTGGAGCACGACAGACCGTAACCGCATCACGGTGTCCGGCGGCAGCGTGAACCTCTACGGCCAGCCGGCAACGGTCCTTGTCGCGTTCTCCACTACCAGCGGCAAGCCGACCGGTGAAAGTGATTGGAACGTCACATGGAGCACAGCTTCGAAGCAGGGGTACATCGATATCTCATCGTTCAGGATCGACACGGAAAAGCTGTATTGGTACATCAGCGTGACCGGTGCCGACTCCGCGCTGAACACCGCCGACGACATCAGGGAAGTCCAAGGAATGCGCAAACCGGCCGAGGGATCCGGAACGGTCACGGAAGGCGTAGACCCGAGCCGCATCCGACGCCGGTCGTTCGGTTCCATGCCATCCATCAGCACACTGGCCTCAAACCGACCATGATTTATCAACCATCCATCAACCGATACGACAACACCGTCCACCACACACATCAAGGAGTATCACGATGAGCGAGAGCAACGAACTCGACGACGCCACGCAACTGTCCGACAGGACGGTGTTGTCGGACAAGACCGTCCTGTCGTCCGGCAACACGGCTCAGTCCGCCGAAGCCACGACGAATGCAGCCGCACCGAGCACAGTGAAAAACAGTGCCGGGGAAAACGCAGCCGAGAAAAACGACACTGCGGAAGGCAACGCGGAAAAGAGCACAGTAGCGCAGTCCGTCTCATCAGCGAGCGGCGATGGGACTGAGGTCTCCGATGAAACGGTGTTGTCCGACGGCACCGTGATTTCCGAGACACCGCATGCCAGGGGCGGTGCCGCGGTTGGTGAGGCCGACAAGTCGAAGGGGGCACCGACCGTGGCCATTCCTACGTTGCCGAAGCGCCGCGGAGGTGCTGCTGCTGCCGGCAAGGCAATCCGAGGCAAAAAGTCGGCACAAGCCAAGCCGTCACAAGCCAAGAGTGTACAGAACAAGTCGGCGCAGTCCCCGGTGCAGAACAAGACGAACGGCGAGGCCGTCTCGCCCGTCAGTGACACCGGCGACAACACCACGAACAACGGCCCGACCAAGACCGGCGTCGATCTCGATGCGACGCAGCTGAGCTCCATACAGCACCCGACCACCGCACCCGCGGCCAAGATTCCGAACGTCGCCTTTCCCAAAGCCAGAACCGCGAATACTCCCGTGGCGGCAGCCGCGCGCCCAGTGACCGCGAACCCGGCCGTCGCGAACACCAACCCGCAGACCCCGGCCAGCGCCGACGACATCGCCTACTTCAAGCAGGCGTTCGACGCGCTGCTCGCGAACGTCTCCACCGTCGTGGTCGGCAAGGCACATCCGATCCGTCTATGCCTGACCGCCCTGCTCGTCGGTGGCCATGTCCTGCTCGAAGACAACCCAGGCACCGGCAAGACTCAGCTGGCACGAGGCATCGCGAGCTCGATCAGCGCGTCGTTCAAGCGCATCCAGTTCACGCCCGACCTGCTGCCGTCCGACGTGGTCGGCATCACCTTCTACGACCAGAAGCACGGCGAGTTCGAGTTCCGCGAGGGCCCGGTATTCGCGTCCATCGTGCTCGCCGACGAGATCAACCGAGCCTCGCCGAAGACCCAGTCCGCACTGCTGGAGGTCATGGAGGAACAGAAGGTCACCGTGGACGGCGTCACACACGACGTGCCGCAGCCGTTCATCGTGATCGCCACGCAGAACCCGATCGAACAGCTCGGCACATACAAGCTGCCCGAAGCCCAGATGGACCGTTTCCTCATCAAGACGTCGGTCGGGTACCCCGGCCATCAGGTAAGCGTCGACCTCCTGCGGCAGGTCAACATCCGCGACCGCGCGCAGACCGTCTCCCCCGTGCTCGCCAGCGATGACATCCTCGCGCTGCGCGGCATCGGAGAGCGCATCCACATCGACGACAACATCCTCGAATACATCGTGCGCATCGTCGAGGCGACCCGTCATGACGAGAACATCGCCATCGGCTCGTCCATGCGAGGCGCGTTGGCGCTGACCCGCTGCGCGCGCATCTGGGCGGCCTCCGACGGGCGCGGATACGTGGTGCCGGACGATGTCAAGGATCTGGCGGTCGCCGTGCTGTCGCACCGCATCAAGCTCACCGCCGAAGCCACCTTCGCCGGTCTGACGACGGACGAGGCCATCAGCCGGATGCTGGAGACCGTGCCGGCGCCGTCGCTCGGCGCGTGAAAGGCGTTCCATGCGCAGGCACAACGACAGTTCATCATCCGAAGCAAGGCCGCAGAAGCCGCGGAAACCGCGCAAGCCGAAACCACGGAACGAGCGAGACCAACAGGCATCGGGCAAGTCGGCGCGTCACAGGCGACGGCTTAGCTCGGCACGCCTGTGGCGCCGCTGCAAGCGCGCGGTCAGGCGATTCTTCACCTCGTTCATATCCCCACTGGGCTGGACCGTGGTCGTCATCGGCATCGTATGCGCGGCCGGATTCCCGTTGGTTCGCTGGCATGAGCTGCTCGCCATCGCCGCGGTGGCGCTGATGATGATCCTCTGCGCCATCGTGCTCTCGCTTGGCAATACCGGGTTCAAGGCGTCCATCGCCGTGTCGCGCCGCCGCGTCACCGTCGGCGACGACGTCCATGTGACCGTGGACATCGACAATCCCGGGCGCACCCCCACCACGACCGCACGCGGCGACCTGCCGTTGGGCGAGGCTCACGAGCGGTTCGGCATCCCCATGCTGGCGCCGGGCCAGTCCAAGCAGACCGATATCGAGTTCACCACCGTCTCCCGCGCCGTCCTGACCGTCGGACCGTTGAACATCCGCAAGGGAGACCCGTTCGGGCTGGTGCGCCACGAGAAGGCGCTGGCCGAACGCATCACCGTCTATATCCATCCGAACATCGTGCGGCTCAACACGCTCAACGCCGGCGTCGCACGGGATCTGGAAGGCCAGCCCAGCGGTCAGATCGTCGACGACGACCTCGACTTCTACGGGCTGCGCGAATACGAGCCGGGCGACGACGTGCGCAACGTGCACTGGCTCAGCTCGGCGAAGACCGGCACGCTGATGATCCGCCAGTACGAGGCGACGCGGCGGACCGACACGAGTATGACGCTCGACGTGACCCCGCAGGATTACGTCAGTCAAGAGGAGTTCGAGATGGCCGTGAGCGTGCACGCCTCGCTGGGCGTGCAGTGCCTCAAACAGGACCGTCCGCTGCAGACGCATGCCGGCAGCGCGCATGACACGCCGAAATTCCCGATGGGGTTCCTGGACGATTGCAGCGCCATCACCCCGCGGACCGACGACAACCCGAATCTGGTGGAGAGCACGCTGCGACACTCGCCCGACAGCTCGTTCTACTTCTTCACCGTCGGCTCGCTCAAGCAGCTCGACCATATCAAGCGCATGGTGCTCGCGCTGCCGAAATCCGCCACGTGCCTCGTGCTGCAGACCTCGCCGGGCGGCGTGCGCGCAATCAAGCATTTCACGGACTTCACGCTGGCCACCGTCGGCTCGCTTGACGACCTGCCGCTCATCATGGAGGTGCTCGCATGAACGATGTGATCGACAGCTCACTCGGCTCGGACTCCGCCACGTCAGCCGTGGACGCCCTGCCCGGCCAGGTCGGGCAGACCAGGCGTCCGTTCTCCGGTCTCGGCTCGACCATGACCGGCACGGGCACCACCACCGGCTCATGGGCGGAATCCACCCATTCAGTGATCTGGCTGACACGCGGCGGCAACCGTCTGCCGCTCGCCCGCGTCGGACGCCGCTCCTGGGGCACGAACCTCATCAGCGTGACCGTCATCGCGCTGACGTCGCTGATTGCCGCATCCAATCTTCTCGACGTGTACGGATCAGCCGCCATGTGGGCCGTCGCCGCTGTACCGGCCACCCTGCTCGGCGCCCTCATCGCCTATGCAGGGACCGCACCCGCGCTGCGCCTGTGGTGGCAGATCGTGTTCCTGATCGTTGCGCAGGGCGTCATCGGCCCGGTCATCGCGCTGAACGACACCGCCATCAGCCATGTGATTCCCTCTGTGGAAACGCTGTCACAGGGGTTCGTCAGCACCTTCGGCGCGTTCAAATACCTTATCGCCGTACCGCCGCCGACCGGTTCCGGCGATGGCAGCCTGATGGCGGCATGGACGATATGCCTATGGCTGTCATTCCTCGCCGGCGTGTTCGCCATCGGCGACAAACGGCAGCTCAGCGTGCTGAGCCTGCTGCCGATCGCCATCGAACTGGTGGTCTGCGCCCTGTTGGGCACGCAGACCGGTTTCCAGCCCATAGCCTCCGGCGTTCTCATCGGCCTCATCATGATCGTCTGGCTGTCATGGCGATGGCAACTTCTGGAACTGGGACGCTGGATCAGCGCCACGATCATCCTGCTGCTGGCGGCCGGCCTGGGCGTGGGCGCATGCATGGGCATCGGGCAGTCACGTCTGATCCTGCGCGACTACTACGATCCGCCGCTCAGCCCGTACGATTACGCAAGCCCGCTCAGCGGCCTGCGCTCCTACGTCAAGGACCACAAGGATGACACGCTGCTCACGGTCACGAATCTGCCCGAGGGCACGCCGGTCAGGTTCGCGGTGATGGACCAGTTCGACGGCAACGTGTGGAACCTGTCCGACTCCACCGAAGCCTCGGACTCATCCGACTACCGACGCGTCGGCACCCGCATCCCCAATACGGTGGACGGCAAGAAGTTCACCGCCACGTTCACCATCGACAAGGGTCTGAGCGACAAATGGCTGCCGCTGGCAGGAGCGGCGAGCAGCGTCGATGTCACGTCAGCGGGAAAGACCGGAGGCGCCAACGGAAACGGCGGCGGCGAATCCCGATCCTCCGCCGGCCACACGCTCTTCTACTACAACGAGAGCACGCAGTCGGCCATCATCCCGGCCGGGCTGTCCACCGGCATGACCTATACGGAAAGCGGCATCATCGCCCCCACACCCACCGACAAGGAGATCGCCAAGGCCAACGCGGCGGTCACCAACCAGCCGGGCACCAAGGACGTGCCTGACTCGGTGGGCAAGTTCGCCTCGTCGGTGGCGGGCGGCGAGGACACGGCCGGCGCGCAGGCGCAGGCACTGGTCGCGCAGCTCAAGGATTCTGGTTGGTTCTCACACGGCCTGACCGGCGACTATCCGTCACTGCCCGGACATGGCAGCTATCGCATCAACGCGCTGCTCGCTGGATCCGCGATGGTCGGCGACAGCGAGCAGTATGCCTCCGCCATGGCGCTGATGGCCCGCGAACTCGGCCTGCCATCCCGCGTGGTCATGGGCTTCCTGCCCAAGAACGACGACGGCGACATCAGCAACGACCGCACCGAAACGGTCAACGGCACCTCGACCGTCAAATTCACCGGCAACGACATCGAAGCATGGGTGGAGATCAATCTCGAAGGCTACGGCTGGGTCGCGTTCTATCCGACGCCTAAAGAGACGAAGATACCCGACGACAACCAGAACCTCACCCCACCCAACCCGCAGACGCTGGTCCGACAGCCTCCCGTGCCGCTCACCGACCCGCTGCGCGACGAGGAGCAGGCACACGGCAAATCGGCGCTGGCCGGCGAGGATGCCACCGATGAGCCGGCGGCATCCATCTGGAGCACCATCGGACGCATCGCGGCGAAAGTCGCCATCTACGGCAGCCCGGTATGGATACCGCTGCTGATCTGTCTGCTGATCCTCGCACTCAAGACCGTCGCCCTGGCCCGCCTGCGCCGGCGCGGCGACGCGCGGCAGCGCATCACCTCCGGCTGGCAGGCCGTGCACGCGCTCGCCGGGCAGAGCGGCATACCCGTCACCGGCACGCGCCGCGACCAGGCGCAGGCCATCGCACGGCAGCTCAACATCGACGGTGCCCCACTGATTGCGTTGGGACGACAAGCCGATTACGCGGCGTTCTCCGGCCAGCCGGTCACGCCCGAACAGGCAGGCGCCTACTGGCGTTCCGTACTGACGACCCGCAAGCTCATGCTCGCCTCGCAGTCCTTCATGCGCAGGCTGCGAACCCGCCTGTCATTGCGCGGAGTTTTCCATAACGTTCGTATACTGTCAAGTATTCGTACATGGCGGCACGGAGACAAGAGGAAGCCAGACGGGCGGCAACCCGCCAAACAGCGGCCCGTCAAGCGGAAATCCTCCACGAAACAGCCCGCTGGCCAGAAGCCCGCCACGCAACAACCATCCGCACGGCAACCCTCCTCACAGAAAGGCCGACAGTCATGAACGACATGCAAATTCACGTGGCAGCGGACAGCAACATCGGCCTGAGGCGACGCGCCAATCAGGATTCGTTCATCATCGACGACGGCGTGTTCCTCGTCTGTGACGGCATGGGCGGCGGCGTCGGCGGGCAACGGGCCAGCAGCGCCGCGGTGGATCGTTTCGAGACACTGGCGTCACGTTTCAGCCGGAGCCGCACGACCATCGGGCGTACGATCGACCTCGCCCAAGCCGACGTGCTCGCCATCGGCCAGGAGCTCGGCGGCGTGTCCGGCACCACGGTGACCGGACTGATCGCGCCAGGGCGAATCGAACGGGACGCGCCCGGCGATGTGGCGCTCGAAATCAACCCCGACATGGACTGGTACGTCATCAATATCGGCGACTCGCGCACATATCACATGGATGCCGACAGCGACGGCCAGTGGGACGCCTCCACGCTGTGTCGCATCACGCGCGACCACTCCCGCCGTCAGGAGGCCATCGACTCCGGTGAGATGCTGCCGGAAGATGCCGTCATCATCCCGCGCAACATCATCACCCAGTGCATCGGCGACCCGGACGGCATCAACCCGGACTTCTTCGCGGTCCGACCGACCGGCAGGTTCATCATCTGCTCGGACGGCCTGCACGGCGAAGTCGATGACGCCGCCATCGCCGCCACTGCTGCGGCATGCGCGGACCCGCAGACCGCCGTCGACGAACTGATCCGCATCGCTCTGGAAGCGGGCGGTACGGATAATGTCACCGTAATTGTTCTGGACATAACGGGCGAGTATGCTGGGCAGAAGGTGTGGCATGCCAGTAGGCTCGCGCAGCAGGAGGATCTCGAAACGGTCAGTGACGAGACGCTTGACACCATACGCATCCAGAAACCGGCCAACCAAATCTGAACATCAAGGAAAGAGGTCACGATGGTTGATTATGACAAGGCCGTCGCAACAGTGCAGGATCCCAATGCCGATCCGGTCTTGCTGGCGAAAATCGCCTATGAAAACCCGGAATTCGGCGCCAATGTGGCAGTGAACCCGCGCTGCTATCCGGGATTGAAGCGTTGGCTGGCAACGTTCGGCGATGAGCGCGCGCGGCAGACGCTTGCGCAGATGGGCGTCACCGCCGAGGACGGCCCCGTGGCCGACGCGCAGCCGGCGCAGGATGTCGCCGCCGACTCCGCCGCTGCGGATCAGTATTCCGCAGATTCGTACAGCGCGGACCAATATTCCGCAGATTCGTATGCGGCATCGGCCGCGCAGCAGCAGCCGGCACAGGACCAGTACACGGCGGCGCAGTACGCGGCGCAGCAGGAGCCCCAAGCCACCAATCCATACGGGTACACGGCTCAGATGGCGCTGGAGACCACAGATCAGGAGCTCATCGCCAAGATCGCGCAGTACGCGCCGGAATTGCGCCCCTGCATCGCGCGTAACCCCAGCACCTACCCGGCACTGGTCGACTGGCTCGCCCAGCTGAACGACCCCGCGGTCAACGCCGCCCTCGCCACACGTCAGTGAAAGGAGCCGCTGACATGGCAACGATTCCCTATCCCCCGGCACCCGAGCTGGGCAGGTACGCAGACGATCCGGTAGACAAGCCTGCCGCAGTCTCTTCCGCAGCGGCGGAACCATCCTCCACCGCCAGCCATGCGGCCAAGGGCTCGTCCGACGGCGATATCGAGGACTGGGACAGCACGGTGCTGTCGTCGTCCTTCACCGCCAAGGCGCCGCGGAAGATATACATCCTGCACAACGACGCCACCGGCCAGACCATCGTCATCGACAAGAGCACGCTGCTCGGACGCAAGCCGTCCATGGACGTGCCCGAAGGCGCCAAGGCCGAGAAGGTCGAGGATCCGACGCGTACCACATCGCGCAATCATGCCGCGATCAGCATCGATCAGAACGGCACGCTGTGGATCGAGGACTACGGTTCCCTCAACGGCACCTACATCATCCGCGACGGGCAGGAAGCGCAGGTGCTCAAGGGCAAGCCGCGCGAACTCGACGCCCCCGCCACGCTGCGTATCGGAGACCAGTTCTTCCAACTCACCGAGCGCCAGTAGCGGCATTGCACTGTCCATCATGTGAAATACCATCCGGCGAGAGTCCCATCCAACGACGGAAAACGGGACTCTGACCGGATGCAATCGATTCGATGATGCGCACCCAGAATGTTTCACGGGATGTTTCACGGAGTATTTCGCGTCTATGCATTCTCCCGTAGACATTCCCGCGCTTCGCATATGACAAAGCGGGGCCCGGAACCACCGCAATGGTTCCGGGCCCCGCTTTCACAGAGCTAGGACAGAGCTAGGACTCAGACGAGATCGTTGCCGGAGTCGGCGCCGAAGTCGTTCCCGCCCTGATCATCGATGAAATCGTCAGGATTGAAGTCGTCGCCGAGCTTCAGGTCACCGAAGTCGATGTTGGAGAAGTCCACATCGGACAGGTCGGCATCGGAGAAGTCGGTCTGCGAGCCGTCCATGTCCGCGCCCAGCCCGAAGTTCGGGTAGATCGTGTCGCGGATGGCCTTGTCGGGCTCCACCACGGCGTTTTGGTAGCGGGCGAGGCCAGTACCGGCCGGGATGAGCTTACCGATGATGACGTTCTCCTTGAGGCCCTTGAGGTCATCGACCTTCTGGCTCAGGGCGGCTTCGGTGAGCACGCGCGTCGTCTCCTGGAAGGAGGCGGCGGACAGCCACGAGTCGGTTGCCAGCGAGGCCTTGGTGATGCCCATGAGCTCCGGACGAGCGGCGGCCGGCTTGCCACCGTTCTTGATGGTCTCCTTGTTGGCGGCCTTGAAGCGCGCCTGGTCGACGAGCTCGCCAGGCAGCAGCGGGGTGTCACCGGAATCGATCACGGTGACGCGGCGCAGCATCTGGTGCACGATGACCTCGATGTGCTTGTCGTGGATATCCACACCCTGGGAACGGTACACGGTGTGCACTTCGTTCACGATGTTGACCTGGGCGGCACGCGGGCCGAGGATGCGCAGGATCTTCTTCGGATCGACGGAACCTTCGACCAGCTGGTCGCCGGCGGCCACGTGATCGCCGTTCTTGACCAGCATCGGCGCGCGACGGGTGTCGGTGTAGACGATCGGTTCGACGCTCGTGTCGTCCGGCGTCAGCGTGATCTGACGGCCGTGATCGGTGTTCTCCACCTTGACCACGCCGGCGAACTCGGCGATCGGCGCCTCACCCTTCGGGGTACGGGCTTCGAAAAGCTCGGTGACACGGGGAAGACCCTGGGTGATATCGGACGCGGCGGCCACACCACCGGAGTGGAAGGAACGCAGCGTCAGCTGAGTACCAGGCTCGCCGATGGACTGGGCAGCGACGATGCCGACGGCCTCGCCGACGTCCACCAGCGTGTTGGTGGCCAGCGACCAGCCGTAGCACTTGGCGCACACGCCGCGCTTGGACTCGCAGGTCAGGACGGAACGCGCCTGCACCTCTTCGACGCCGTGCGCGACCAGGTCGTTGAGCACGTCCATCGACAGGGCGTCGTCGCGCTTGTACAGCACGGTCGTGCCGTCGGCCGGGTCGATGACGTCGGCCGCAAGCAGACGGGAGTAGGGGCCACCGTCGGCGGCCTTGACGAGCGTCAGGTTGCCGTTCTCGTCGCGGTCGGCGACGCGCATGGTCAGACCGCGCTTGGTGCCGCAATCCTCCTCGCGCACAATCACGTCCTGCGAGACGTCCACCAGACGACGGGTCAGGTAGCCAGACTCTGCGGTACGCAGTGCGGTATCGGCCAGACCCTTACGAGCGCCGTGCTCGGAGATGAAGTACTCCAGCACGGACAGTCCGCGGCGGTAGTTCGACTCGACCGGTCGCGGAATGATCTCGCCCTTCGGGTTGTTCACCAGACCACGCACGCCGGAAATCTGGTTGATCTGGGTCATGTTGCCTCGTGCACCGGACTCGACGATGATCGAGAGGTTGTTCTTCGGGTCGAAGTTCTTCTCGATGGCCTTGGAGACTTCCTCACCGCACTTGGTCCACACGTCGATGATCGCCTGGCGGCGGTCCTCTTCGGTGTAGAAACCGAGGTCGTACTGCTCGTTGATCTTGGCGACTTCCTCCTCGGACTGGGCGACCAGCTCGTTACGCTCCGGCGGCTCGACGACGTCGGAGAACGCGAAGGTCACGCCGGACCAAGGTGCGCGGGTGAAGCCGAGATCCTTGAGCGCATCCAGCGAGGCGGCCACCTGGGCGGTGGAGTACCGGGTGGAGATGTCGTCGACGATCTTGGCGAGCTTCTTCTTCTTGGCCTGCTCGTTGACGAACGGGTAGTCGACGGGCAGCGTCTCGTTGAAGAGGATGCGGCCCATGGAGGTAGCGAACAGCACGCTGCCGTCGTGGAAGCGCTCTTCCTTGACGACGTCGGGGCTGCCCGGTTCCGGATCCACGACGGTGATCTCGCGGGGCTCCCAGCCGGTCGGCAGCACGAAGTCCTTCGGCAGGCGGATCAGCACTTCGGCCTGCATGTCGATCTCGTGCAGGTCGAGCGCCATCTGCGCCTCAGCGTATGAGGAGAACACGCGGCCCTGACCCTTGGCGCCGTCCATGACGGTCGTCAGGTAGTACAGGCCGAGGATCATGTCCTGGCTAGGCATGGAAACGACGTGGCCGTCGGCGGGCTTGAGGATGTTGTCGGAAGCGAGCATCAGCGAGCGGGCCTCGGCCTGTGCCTCGGCGCTCAGCGGGAGGTGGACAGCCATCTGGTCGCCGTCGAAGTCGGCGTTGAACGCGGCGCAGGCGAGCGGCGGCAGGTGGATGGCCTTGCCTTCGACCAGGATCGGCTCGAACGCCTGGATGCCCAGACGGTGCAGCGTAGGCGCACGGTTGAGCAGCACGGGATGCTCGGATATGACCTCTTCGAGTACGCCCCACACCTCGGAGTCGCCGCGGTCGACGAGACGCTTGGCGCTCTTCATGTTCTGCGCGAAGTTCATGTCGACCAGACGCTTGATGACGAACGGCTTGAACAGCTCCAGCGCCATCGGCTTCGGCAGACCGCACTGGTGCATGCGCAGCGACGGGCCGACGACGATCACGGAACGGCCGGAGTAGTCGACTCGCTTACCCAGCAGGTTCTGACGGAAGCGGCCCTGCTTGCCCTTGAGCATGTCCGAAAGGGACTTGAGCGGGCGGTTCGAGGCGCCGGTGACGGGACGGCCGCGGCGGCCGTTGTCGAACAGGGAGTCAACGGCTTCCTGCAGCATGCGCTTCTCGTTGTTCAGCATGATCTCGGGCGCGTTGAGCTCGATCAGGCGCTTCAGACGGTTGTTGCGGTTGATCACGCGACGGTAGAGGTCGTTGAGATCGGAGGTCGCGAAGCGGCCACCGTCGAGCTGCACCATCGGGCGCAGGTCCGGCGGGATGACCGGGATGACGGTCAGCACCATGGCCTCCGGCTTGTTGCCGGTGGTCAGGAAGGCGTTGACGACCTTCAGGCGCTTGAGGGCGCGGGCCTTGCGCTGGCCGGAGCCGGAGTCGATCTCCTCGCGCAGCTGCTTGGAGGCGGCCTCCAGGTCGAAGTCCTGCAGGCGCTTCTGGATGGCTTCTGCACCCATACAACCCTCGAAGTAGTCGCCGTAGCGGTCCTGCATCTCGCGCCACAGGTCCACATCGCCTTCCAAGTCGCCCGGCTTCAGGCTCTTGAAGCGGTCGAACACGGCGTTCAGACGCTGGATCTGATCGTCGTAACGCTGGCGGATGGCGGCCATGTCGCGCTCGGCGCCGTTGCGCAGCTTGGTGCGTGCGGGGCCCCTGCCCTCGCCTTCGGCCTCAAGCTGGGCGAGATCCTCCTCGACCTTGCGGGCGCGGTTCTCGATCTCGTTGTCACGGCGCTTGGCCATGTTGCCGATCTCGGTATCGAACTCGTCCTGCAGGTCGGGCAGGTCGTTGTGGCGCTGCTCCTCATCCACGCTCGTGACCATGTAGGCCGCGAAGTAGATGACCTTCTCCAGGTCCTTCGGAGCGATGTCCAGCAGGTAGCCGAGACGGCTCGGCACGCCCTTGAAGAACCAGATGTGGGTGACGGGGGCGGCCAGCTCGATGTGGCCCATGCGCTCGCGGCGCACGCGGGACTTGGTGACCTCCACGCCGCACCGTTCGCAGATGATGCCCTTGAAGCGCACGCGCTTGTACTTGCCGCAGGCGCACTCCCAGTCGCGGGTGGGTCCGAAGATCTGCTCGCCGAACAGACCGTCCTTCTCGGGCTTCAGGGTACGGTAGTTAATGGTTTCCGGCTTCTTGACCTCGCCGTGGCTCCAATTGCGGATGTCGTCGGCGGTGGCCAGGCCGATCCTCAGTTTGTCAAATGCGTTGACGTCCAGCACTCTGTATTGTCCTGTCTTTGAAATTGATGTTCAATCACGTTTCGTCCGGGTCGTCCGGCCCGCCGCGCCGCGCGTTCGCTGCGCGGCCGCGGGCCGGACGACCCGTGGGGAATCACTGGTATTCGGGTTCCGGGGCCTTCTGGTCTTCCTTGGCGGCAGCGTCGGGGCGTGCGCCGATGTTGAAGCCCAGGTCAGCGCTGGAGGAGGGATCGTCGTCCTCGTCCTTCATGTCGATGGCGACGCCTTCGGCGTTGAGCACTTCGACGTTCAGGGACAGGGACTGCATTTCCTTCAGGAGCACCTTGAACGATTCGGGGATGCCTGCCGGCGGGAGGTTCTCGCCCTTGACGATGGCACCGTAGACGCGCACGCGGCCGTCCACGTCGTCGGACTTGGTGGTCATCATCTCGTGCAGCGTGTAGGCGGCGCCGTAGGCCTCAAGGGCCCACACCTCCATCTCGCCGAAGCGCTGGCCACCGAACTGAGCCTTACCGCCCAGCGGCTGCTGGGTGATCATCGAGTACGGGCCGGTGGAACGGGCGTGGATCTTGTCGTCGACCAAGTGGTGCAGCTTCAGCATGTACATGTAGCCCACGGAGATCGGCTTCGGGAACGGTTCGCCGGTGCGGCCGTCGAACAGGCGCGCCTTGCCGTCCTCGCCGACCATCTGGTCGCCGTCGCGGTTCGGCAGGGTGGACTTGAGCAGGCCCTTGATGACGTCGGGGCGCACGCCGTCGAAGACGGGCGTGGCGACCGGCGTGTTCGGAGCGCCCTTTTCGGCGCCCTTGGGCACGTACTTCTTCCACTCGGCCTCCAGATCGGGGTCGAGGCTGATGTCCCAGCCGGAGTGCGCGATCCAGCCGAGGTGCAGTTCCAGCACCTGGCCGAGGTTCATTCGCGAAGGCACGCCCAGCGGGTTGAGCATGATGTCGACCGGGGTGCCGTCCGCCAGGAACGGCATGTCCTCCTCGGGCAGGATGCGCGAGATGCAGCCCTTGTTGCCGTGGCGGCCGGACAGCTTGTCGCCCACGGTGATCTTGCGGTGTTGCGCGATGTACACGCGGATCATCTGGTTGACGCCGTTGGGCAGCTCGTCGCCGTCCTCCTCGGCGTCCTCGCGGGTGATCTCTTTGACCGCGATGACGGTACCGGTCTCGCCGTGGGGCACGCGCAGCGACGTGTCGCGCACCTCGCGGGACTTCTCTCCGAAGATGGCGCGCAGCAGGCGCTCCTCCGGGGTCAGCTCGGTCTCGCCCTTCGGAGTGACCTTGCCGACGAGGATGTCGCCGGCCTCGACCTCGGCGCCGATGCGGATGATGCCTCGCTCGTCGAGGTTGGCCACCGCGTCCTCGCCGACGTTCGGCAGATCGCGGGTGATCTCCTCGGCGCCCAGCTTGGTCTCGCGGGCATCGATCTCGTACTCCTCGATGTGGATGGAGCTCAGGGTGTCGTCCTGCACGAGGCGCTGCGAGATGATCACGGCGTCCTCGTAGTTGTAGCCGTTCCACGGCATGAACGCGATGAGCAGGTTCTTGCCGAGGGCCAGGTCGCCCTTCTGGATGGCGGGGCCGTCAGCCAGCACGGTGCCGGCCTCGACGCGCTCGCCGTCCTTGATGATCGGGCGCTGGTTGTAGCAGGTGGTCTGGTTGGAACGCTGGAACTTGGACAGCTTGTAGGAGCTGGTGGTGCCGTCGTCGTTCATCACGCGGATGATGTCGGCGGACACGTAGGTGACCACGCCCGGCTTGTCGGCGATGATGACGTCACCGGAATCGTAGGCAACGCGCCATTCGGAGCCGGTGCCCACCAGCGGGCGCTCGGACTCGATCAGCGGCACGGCCTGACGCTGCATGTTGGTACCCATCAGCGCTCGGTGGCCCTCGTCGTGCTCCAGGAACGGGATCAGGGAGGAGCCGATCGAGACCATCTGACGCGGCGACACGTCCATCAGGTCGACTTCGCTGACCGGGACATCGACCGCCTCTTCCTCGTCCTTACGGGCAAGGGCCTGGCTGTTGACGAACCGACCGTTCTCGTCGATCTCCTGGTTCACCTGGGCGATGACGTGGCCGACTTCCTGATCAGCGGTCATGTGCACCACTTCATCGGTGATCTGGCCGTCGACGACCTTGCGGTACGGCGTTTCGATGAAACCGAACGGGTTCACGCGGCCGAACGTCGCCAGCGAGCCGATCAGGCCGATGTTCGGGCCTTCAGGGGACTCGATCGGGCACATACGGCCGAAGTGGGAGGCGTGCACGTCTCGCACTTCCATCGATGCGCGGTCGCGCGACAGGCCGCCGGGACCCAGGGCGGACAGACGGCGCTTGTTGGTCACGCCGGCCAGCGGGTTGTTCTGGTCCATGAACTGGGACAGCTGGGAGGTTCCGAAGAACTCCTTGATGGTCGCGTTCACGGGGCGGATGTTGATCAGGGACTGCGGGGTGATGGCCTCGGCGTCCTGCGTGGTCATGCGCTCGCGCACGACGCGCTCCATACGGCTCAGGCCGGTGCGCAGCTGGTTCTGGATCAGCTCGCCGACCTGGCGGATACGACGGTTTCCGAAGTGATCGATATCGTCCACGTCCACGTGCAGGTCGACATCCTCGCCGTTGCGCTTGCCCGGGAAGGTCTTGCCGCCGTCGTGCAGGGTGACCAGGTACTTCAGGGTGGCGATGATGTCGTCGCGGCTCAGGGAGCGGTCGTTGATCTCGTGCTCCAGGCCAAGCTTGCGGTCGATCTTGTAGCGGCCGACGCGGGCCAGGTCGTAGCGCTTGGTGTTGAAGTAGAAGGAGTCGAGCAGGTTGCGTCCGGCCTCCGGGGTGGCGGTGTCGGACGGGCGGATCTTGCGGTACAGGTCGGTCAGGGCCTCGTCCTGCGTCTCGATGGTCTCCTTCTCCAGCGCGTCGAGCACGAGCGAGTAGCCTTCGAACGCATCACGGATCTCGGGCTTGGTCATGCCGATGGCCATCAGGAAGACGATCGCGGACTGCTTGCGCTTGCGGTCGACACGCACGCCGAGCACGTCACGCTTGTCGATCTCGAACTCCAGCCATGCGCCGCGGCTCGGGATGATCTTCGCGCCGAAGATCTCCTTGCCGGTGGCGCGGTCCCGGCTGCGGTCGAAGTAGACGCCCGGGGAGCGCACGAGCTGGGAGACGATCACTCGCTCGGTGCCGCCGATGATGAAGGTGCCGTGCGGGGTCTGCAGCGGGAAGTCGCCCATGAACACGGTCTGGGACTTGATCTCGCCGGTGTCGCCGTTCTCGAATTCGGCGTTGACGTACAGCGGCGCCGAGTAGGTGTAATCCTTCTCCTTGCATTCCTGCACGGTGTGGCGGGGCTCCTCGAAGTACGGCTCGGAGAACGTCAGGCTCATGGTCTGCGCGAAGTTCTCGATCGGGGAGATCTCGTTGAAGACCTCGTCAAGGCCGGACATGTGGGGAACGGTGTCGGTGCCGTTCGCCTCGTCCTCCTCGACGCGCTTCTTCCAACGCTCGTTGCCGATCAGCCAGTCGAAGCTGTCGGTCTGCACGCCCAGCAGGTAGGGCACGGGGATGGGCTCGCGGATGGAGCCGAAATTCACACGGTCCGACGCCTTGTGCAGATCAATGTCATGCTGGTCGGCGCGTGCGATGATGGTGGTGGTATTCGTCGTAGCTTGAGTGTCAGCCAATGGACGTTCCTTATCGCTCGCTAATGTCGTTATCGATATGTTCCCGGAAACGCCGCAGATGGCCACCATATGCCGAATCGCGGGCGTTTCATCTTTGTCGACATGCCCGCTATATGACATGCACTTACGCAAATTCCAAATTTTAGCACAAATCAGCCGTCGGCGCAACATACATCACATGCGCGACACGCCGCACGCTGCGGCCGGACGCGGCAACCGCCGAGCCCGCGGCGAGCGGCCCGCTCAGGGCCGTCGCCGCACCTGACCGTCACTGCACCTGGATGGTGACCGGATCGCTGACCGCCTTGTGCGCGTTCTTCAGACTCAACTGCGCGGTATATGCGCCACGGTCCACCTTCGGCAGTTTGCTCTGATCCTCCACGCACTGGTCCCCCGTGCGGGAGGCGCCCCATGTCATCTTCTGCGACGTCCTGTTCATGTCGCTGGTCTTCGCCAGCAACTGACGGTTCGGGTCAGCGGGGCAGGAGTCCGAACTGTATATCGTCTGGTCGCCGGACGACACCGTCAGCACCACATCCGACAGATCCAGCAGGCAGCTCGACGTGCCTTCATAGCTGATGCTCGCCGTGAAGTCCAGGGAACCTCCCACCGGAACGCCTTGTGAAGCCGCCGTCAGCGACAGCTTCACATCGGACGCGCCACAATCATTGACGCCGCTGGTCTTCTTCGGCGCCGGCACCGATTCACGCGCGATCGGTGTGGGACGCAGCAGGCTCATGCCATCCACCACGCCGCGGCCGAGACTGTACACGCAGAACACCACCAGCGAGACCGCGGCCAGCACAACGACCAGCGCGACCGCACGGCGACGACGGTACATCGCCCGTCGTTGCGGGCTGACGACGCGCTTGCGCGGCTTTTGCCGCGAACCGGGTCGCGGCTGACGGGTGGGCTGAGTGGGCATGCCGTCCAGTCTACCTCAGGCACGCTCTCAAAACTCGCAGATAGAGGGGTTTTCGGGGATAAACCCCCTCTATCTGCGAGTTTTGAGAGCGCACTTATTGGGGTAACCGCAACGAACCATCCGGGAGCATGTCGACCAGGCCATCGTCGTCGAGGGAGGCGATGCATTTGTCGAGCTGGACGTGATCCGGCCACAGGGATTCCAGGCGTTCGCGGGCGAGGATTGGCTCAGCGCGCAGCGCGTCGAGGATGATGCCGCGCACCTGACGGTCGGTGCCTTGGAAACGCTGGCGCGGGCGGGTGCGTCGCTCTCCCAGCCCGGGGTGGCCCGCCGCGAGGAACGCGCAATGCTCACCGATCGGGCACTGGTCACACAGCGGGTTCTTGGCCGTGCACACCAGCGCGCCGAGCTCCATCACGGACTGGTTCCATATGACCGACGGGCGGGTGCTGCGCTGCGTCATCTCGCGGATTGCGGATTCGGGGGCGTTCACCGTCTCGCGGGCATTCGCGGCTTCGATGGCATCACGAACGTCCGTCTCATCATCCTGCGGAAGGACCCTGCCGGCGAGCGCCCGCTCGGCCGGACTGGCCGCTCCCCCGCGCGATTCGACTCCGAGGAATACGCGCGACAGCACCCGGCGGATGTTGGTGTCCACCACCGCGATGCGCACGCCGAAGGCGAAGCTCAGCACCGCCGAGGCGGTGTAGTCGCCGATGCCCGGCAACGCGGTCAGCTCGTCGTAGGTTTGCGGAAGCCGGCCGTGGTATTGCTCGAACACCACGCGGGCGCACTCCTGCAGCCGCAACGCCCGGCGCGGGTAGCCGAGCCGCCCCCACGCGGTGATGACCTCCGCCGTGGAGGCCCCCGCGAGCGCGGTGACGTCCGGCCACACGCGCATCCAGTCAGTCCAGTACGGCACCACCCGACTCATCTGGGTCTGCTGGCTCATCACCTCGCTCACCAGCACGCCCCAAGGCGTCGCGCGCCCGAATCGCCACGGCAGGTCGCGGGCGTTGGCCTCCCACCATGCGGACAGCAGCGCCCGCACGCGAGGCACAGCGCACTCGCCCACAGGTTCGGCCGGCGTATCGTTCCGTATCTCTGGCATCGCTCCATTGTGCACGGCGACCGCTACATCATCACGGCGCCGCGCGATTTCGCCGATTCGGCGGCACAACCTTACCCGCAACGGGTCGCTCGCTGCGGGTAAAAGCATTCGTCCGGATTCGGCAGAGTGTTTGTGGCCCCCGCAAGCGCAGGGCGAATCGGCCCTGCATCAGGGGCACGGCATGGGAACGGCTGGTCTCATACCGCGGCTGTCCGCCGTAGTAGAAGTTGTTCTTGTTCTGCCAGGCGGCGTCGACGTTGCTCACTGCGGTCAGCCCCTCGGTCCGTGAGGCGGGGGCGATCCGGTACGCGCCGCTCTCGGCGCCGTACAGGTCGTCGAAACGCGTCACCGGCTGCCCCTCGGATTGGTACACGCGCACCCAGTCGACGAGGAAATTGCTGTCCTGCTTCGTGGCCTGCTTCGTGTAGTCGACGTCGCCGACCCAGCCGTCGCCGACCTGCGTCTCCGGAATCGGGAACATCGGTCGCGAATGCATGCCGTCGACGTCCTTGCCGGCCGACGTGGGCGTCGACGACACGCCTATGCGGACCAGCGGATAGGTGCCCGGCTTGAGCCCTCGTGGATGCGGTAGCGGTTCTTGTATTCGAACTGCAGCCACCGCTCGCCGGTGCTGTTGTGCACGGCGTAGTTGTCGTCCTGCTTGCCGTCGCTGATCGCCGCGATGTTGGTCGGGTCGAGGCCGTACACATACGGCAACTTGCCGAGCGCGATGTTGCGCGTCTCCTGCGCGTCCGGCAGGGTCTCGCCGTCCTTGAGCTTGGCGATGACCTCGATTTCGCGCAATCCCACGCCGTTGCCGTATCCCTTCCATGAGGAGTTCGTGTTCTGGATGCAATGGCCCTTCTGCCAGATGCGCACGTACCGCGCGGTGACGGGCGTGGTCAGGTTGATGGTCTGCGCGGCGAGCTTGGTCGCGGCGGTTTCCTCGACGTCGGCGGTGCCGAACAGCACGTTCGCGTCGGAGAAGTCCTCGTTGGAGGACACTTCGACCTTGATGCGCTTGAACGTGTTCAGCGCGTTCTCATACCCATTGCGGTACAGGTTGATGGAGTGTATCTCTCGGCTCGCCGAAATCATATTGCAGGTATACGTCGTCCCAGCTGGCGTATCCGTTGTTTTCCGCGCTGCCGTTCTCTTCTCCGGCGATGATTTTGGTGATGTTGCTGTCGGTCGGGCCGAATCCGGTGTCGCCGTCGCCGATCAGATGCGTGCTGTTGGTCGTGGGCAGTTTGCCGGTAAGTATGTTGCCTGTGGTGGGTTCGGCGGCCACCGCGACTGCGGCTGCAACCGAAACGGCCAACGCGCATGTGGCGGATATGGTCGTGATACGGCGGAATAATTGTCTCATGGTCTCTCCTTCGAGCAGCTGTTACGGGTATGGGCTGTTTTAAGCTCGAAGGTCGAAGACAACCGGCAGAGACAAGGCGGGATGATGAGCGAAACCAAGGGTGCGGAAGAGGCCGAGGCGAAGGTCGAGAAGATGTTCGAGTACGGCTACCGCAAGTCGAATTATGGTCCCGACGAGCTGGTGACCGACGCGCACGGCAATCCGATCAGCGTTGTGGACGCGATGCTGTCGGCCGAGAAGGCTGCCGCGACGGAGACGGTCACGCCGCATCTGTGCTATTACAGTCCGCGCATCCCCGGCAATACCGGGTCGGCGATTCGCCTGTGTGCGGTGACCGGCACCATCCTGCATCTGGTGGAGCCGCTGGGGTTCAATCTTCGCGATACCAAGCTGCGTCGTGCCGGGCTTGACTATCATGACATGGCTCACGTGGTGTTGCATCCGAACTTCGACAATCTGGTCGAGTCGATGCCGAATTCGCGCATCATCGCGTTCACCGCGCATGCGACGAAACTGTATACCGAGGTCGAGTACAAGCCGACCGACATTCTGCTGTTCGGGCCGGAACCGGGCGACATTCCCGACCCGATGGACATCATGGCCGGCCCGCACGTGGCCGAACAGGTGCGGCTGCCGATGCGCCCGAGCCTGCGCAGCCTGAACCTCACCAACTGCGCCTCCATCGCCATCTACGAAGCCTGGCGCCAACTAGGGTTCAAGGGCGGAGCGTAGGGAGGAAGCCCAGTGGGCTTCCGAGTAGCGACGCCGAGCGAGTCCCGACAGGGACGAGAGAGGAAAACACTGAGACTCGCGCAGCGAGACCACAATTGCAGGACGGAGCGTAGGGAGGAAGCCCAGTGGGCTTCCGAGTAGCGACGCCGAGCGAGTCCCGACAGGGACGAGAGAGGAAAACATTGAGACTCGCGCAGCGAGACCACAATTGCAGGCAGTGCGTTGAGCACGAAGTGCGTCACTGTGCGTGGGCACACGCACAGTGACGACTCCCACGCACAGTGACGCGTTGTTAGCGTATGCGTGGCCCCCATCCGGCCGAGATCCTTATACCTCGCAGTCCATGACGATTTCCGCGTCACGATGCATTCCCGGTCGGCATGAAGCCCTCAGAGGCGCGGTTCAAACAGCGCGACCATTCCACTCACCGCTTGAATCAGTATCCGATATCTCTTATCTCGATCCATGAGACAAGTTGCGGATTGCGTGCCATACCAGGGCAAAAACACCTATTTTTGCCCTGGTATGGCACAGGTGGTTTCGACATCGATTATCTACAACAGACAGTTTCGGCCATTTTCCAATGATATCGTGAAACAACCAACTGCCACGACATGGATTCTAAGCGCTTACATTTCATTCTGTGGCACAAATTGTGCCACACTAGGCTCAAAACACCCATTTTCGCCCTGGTGTGGCACACAATCGAGGACGAGACCGCTCCAGAATCACGCCCGGCCATCTGCGAACCCCAGCCGAGCCCACGACCATGTCAGAACCGCGCCTGGCACAGGGCAAAGTCGGCAAGACGGCGCAACAACAACATCTACCGACGCACGTCGAAGACCCACACGGCCCACGTCTTGGTCATACGGCCGCACGAACACACGATGTTTGCGCAGGCTCTTGCGGCCGGAAAGGCCTCTCATGAATCCACCCAATTTGACCTCGCCATTGCCCGGTCTGGCCTCTCCCGCAGGGCCGGCCGGCAACGAGCGAATCACAACGACTTGCCTGGTATCAGACTGCACGGCCATATCCCAGCTGTGGCAGACGCGAACCCGGTCCAGATACGCCGGCAAAGCCCGCTGATCCCACCATGCGTCTTCAGTCCACAACGCGTAGCGCAGCGGAATATCCCGGCGCCCGGATGCGGCGAGCACGCCAAGTATGCGGGGACTGTCTGAGACGATGACGGCATTGCGGTGCACGTTCCCGCCGACGGCCTTCACGATATAGTCGGCAGGCATATCGTCGCCGGATCATAGATGTTCCGCGCACCCTCGCCCATCAGCGGATAATCGATCAGCCGGATCAACGTCATTGGGAACTCGAAATGAATCCAATACCCCGACGACACACTGCGCACCTGCGACAGCATCTGCGCGATCCACGGCGCGTGCGCATACGACGGCGAGCACGATCGCATTGATGATGGTCACGACGAGCACCGCATAGTAATGCAGGTACGCGCCGGCGAGGGAGAACAGCGCGAATCCGATCCACTCGTTCACGCGCACGGGCCCACTGCCGCGCGCCTTGATGCAGATGCGCATCGCGAACAGGAAGCACATCGCGACGGCCAGCACCGCCCATGAGTACATGCGAATCTGGAACGCCATGCGCATGAACGGCGGGGCGAAGCACGCCAACGCCGCGAACAGCCGTGCGGCGCGCGCTCCCCAGTCCCAGCGCTCATCGCGTATCCGGCGACGACCAGTGCACATGATGCCGCCGCCGACATCAGACGGTACGCCACCACATGTTCGCCGAACACGAGCCGCACCAGATTGAGCAGCATGTAGTAGCCGATCGGATGCACGTCAAGCGAGCCCAGATTCCATATGCCGCTCCACCCGTGCGAGGTGAGCGCCACCGAATAGATCCGTCATACCAAATCGCGTGGCCGAACGCAGGAATCAGTAGGTACGCACAACCGACGGCCAGCAACGGAACCGCACTACCCGTCAGCAGACGGCGCAGGCGACACGGAGGCACGGACGGCACGGCAGCGGAGAACGGGACGGATGCCCTATGCCGGATGAGGCCAAATCGGATGATGCTTGTGTCTGATGCACGTCATGCGCCTTCTGCCGACATCATAAATTCAACGTCGTTTTTCTCTATTCCCCTACGCTGCAAGTGTATGCACAGTAACCTGATGCCCAGCAAATTCCCCGCCGATATTCATCAGTACTCCACTGCTGGAATCGGCGACGGGGAGGGGAAGAAAACGTCAGGCGGCTTGGATGGGGATAATAATGAAAGCGGCCGTTCCCGCGCACATGCGGAAACGGCCGCTTGAGATATCGGCAATATCAGCTCAGCGATATCGCTGCGACACCGGCTCACCGAGGAGCGCCGCGCAGCCCGTCAGTTCTTGAAGCTGTGGATCGGGGCCGGGATACGGCCGCCGCGGGTCACGAACGCCTCGCAGCTCGTCTGGTTCACCGGCATGATCGGGGCGTAGCCCATCAGACCGCCGAAGTTGGCCATCTCGCCAACGCCCTTGCCCGCCACGGGGATCACGCGCACGGCGGTGGTCTTCTGGTTTACCATGCCGATGGCGGCCTCGTCGGCGATCATGCCGGAGATCGTGGCGGCGCTGGTGTCGCCGGGGATGGCGATCATGTCAAGGCCGACCGAGCACACGCAGGTCATGGCCTCCAGCTTCTCCAGCGTCAGGCAGCCGGATGCCGCCGCGTCGATCATGTTCTTGTCCTCGGAGACGGGGATGAACGCGCCGGACAGACCACCGACGTAGCTCGACGCCATGATGCCGCCCTTCTTGACCTGGTCGTTGAGCATTGCCAACGCCGCCGTGGTGCCGGGAGCGCCGACCTGCTCCAGGCCGATCTTCTCCAGCACTTCGCCGACCGAATCGCCGACCGCGGGCGTCGGAGCCAGCGACAGGTCGATGATGCCGAACGGGATGCCGAGGCGGCGCGAGGCCTCCTGTGCCACGAGCTGGCCGACGCGCGTGATCTTGAACGCGGTGCGCTTGATTGTCTCGCACAGGAACTCGAAATCACGGCCGACCGCCGCGTCGAGCGCGCGAGACACCACGCCGGGGCCAGACACGCCGACGTTGATGACCGCATCGCCTTCGGTCACGCCGTGGAAACCGCCCGCCATGAACGGGTTGTCGTCGGGCACGTTGCAGAAGGCGACGAACTTGACGCATCCGTAGGAGTCGTTGTCGGCGGTGCGCGCGGCGATGTCCTTGATGATGTGGCCGAGCAGTTCGACGGCGTTCATGTCGATGCCGGTCTTGGTGGAGCCGACGTTGACGGACGAGCAGACGATGTCGGTCTCGCTCAGCGCCTTGGGCAGCGAGCGGATCAGCAGCTCCTCGGCGGGGGTCATGGACTTCGACACCAGTGCGGAATAGCCGCCGATCAGGTCGACGCCGACTTTCTTGGCGGCACGATCGAGCGCGTGCGCGATCTTGACGAAATCGTCCTCGCTCTTGCACGAGCTCGCGCCGACCAGCGAGATCGGGGTGACGGTGATGCGCTTGTTGACGATCGGGATGCCGTAGTCCCGCTCGATCGCCTCGCCGGTGGCGACCAGGTCCTTGGCGTAGGTAGTGATCTTGTCGTAGATGTTGTCGCACACCTTGTCGACGCTGTCCGCCGCGCAGTCAAGCAGCGAGATGCCCATCGTGATGGTGCGCACGTCAAGCTTCTCCTGCTCGATCATCTGGTTGGTCTCACGGACCTCCATGATATTCAGCATGATTCGTTCCTTTCGAGACTCAGACGCGGTGCATCTTCGTGAAGATCTCCTCGCGCTGGCAGCGGATGCGCACGCCGATCTGCTCGCCGAGCTTGTCCAGGTCCTCGACGATCACGCCGAACTCGTTGTCCGCGCCGGAGTAGTCGACGATCATCATCATGTTGAAGAAGCCGTCGATGATGGTCTGTGAGATATCCAGCACGTTGACCTTGTGATCGGACAGGTACGTGCACACGCGCGCGATGATGCCGACCGTGTCCTGGCCGACGACGGTGATGATTGCCTTGTTCATGGGACTCCCCCGCTCGAAACCGATTACTGCAAGTAGTGTCAAGTATATGGAGCGGGCGTGAAATACTGCCGAACCGTCCATTTGGGCGTGTCCGCAGGCCATCGGCCGAATCCGACGTCGGCATTGTTCACGCGGGGATCATCCAGGCGCAAACGGACAATCGTCCACAATGTGAGCAGTATTACCATCGCTTTCATAAGTCGACTACACCTTTACATCAAGCACAGCGGTGTGTGAGCGCATCGCTGGGGCCACAAGCTCGGGCGACGACGCCCACGCACCCCGCTACCCGCGAGCATATCGACCACGCACCGCACAATCGGTCGCGGCGTCGGCTCGTATCAGAGATTGAATGAATTAGAGGGGTTAGACTTTCATGTCTGCTACTGCTACCGCGGCCGTGTCCAAGGCCGGTGCGGTGAAGAAGGACTCGGTTCCCGAGATCATCGCCGCCTCCATGGTCGGCACCGCCATCGAGTTCTACGACAACTACTGCTATTCCATCGCAGCCGCCAGCTATTTCGGCACTATTTTCTTCCCGGCCGCGTCGAAGGCCAATCCGGCGCTGGGCACGATGTACGCGTTCCTGACGTTCGCCGTCTCGTTCCTCGCCCGCCCGTTCGGCTCCATGCTGTTCGGCCACTTCGGCGACAAGATCGGCCGCAAGACCACGCTGGTCGTCGCCCTGATGACGATGGGTATCTCCACGTTCGTCGTCGGCCTGCTGCCAGGCTATGAGCAGCTGGGCGCCTTGTCCATCGTCATCCTGTGCATCTGCCGCGCCTGCCAGGGCGTGGGTCTCGCCGGCGAATGGTCCGGTGCCGCGCTGGTCGCTACCGAGAACGCCCCGGCCAACAAGCGCGCCCTGTACGGCTCCTTCCCGAACCTCGGCGCCCCGATCGGCTTCTTCTGCGCCTACGGCCTGAACCTGCTGCTCGACTCCACGCTCGGATCCACGGCCATGCAGGCCTGGGGCTGGCGTATCCCGTTCCTGTGCTCCGCAGTGCTCGTCATCATCGGCCTGTACGTGCGTCTGCGCATGACCGAGACCCCGATCTTCCGCAAGGCAGTCGAGCAGGACCGCGTGGTGAAGCACCCGCTGCGCTCGCTGCTGCCGTACTGGAAGGAAGTGCTTCTCGGCACCTTCGCCATGGGCATCACATACTCGCTGTTCTACGTGCTGGGCACGTGGTCGCTGAGCTACGCCGTCAAGGTCATGAAGCCACCCTTCAGCCAGAACGAATACCTGGCCATGCAGATGGTTTCCGTGGTGTTCTTCGCGATCTTCATCTTCGTGACCTGCATCTACTCCGACAAGCTCGGCCGCAAGACCGTGCTGATCTCCACCACGCTCGCGACGCTGGTGTTCAGTCTGTTCGCCATGCAGTCCCTGCAGCACAACGTCCTGACCGTGATGCTGTTCCTGTGCGTCGGCTTCGCGCTGATGGGCGGCCTGTTCGGCCCCTGCGGCGCCTATCTGCCCGAGCTGTTCCCGACTCACGTGCGTTACTCCGGCGCCGGCCTGAGCTACAACCTCGCCGCCATCCTCGGCGGCGCGTTCGCCCCGGCCATCTCCACCGCACTGGTCAAGTCGACCGGCGCCGTCGAGTCCGTCGGCTGGTACCTCGCCGTGATGTCCTTGCTCGCCCTGATCGCCCTGTTCCTGATCAAGGAAAGCAAGGACGAGGATTACGAGAAGTGATCTGAGATAGATAAAAAAGGGAGCGGCGAAATCCGCTCCCTTTTTTGGTTGTCGCAGCGAACGGTTCTCAATAAGAAAGGTGCGAGCCTCATCGCGCGCGAAACGAACAAAACAATCGGCGGAAGTCCGGAATTCCGGGCTTCCGCCGATTGTTCATATGTGCGCTTTTGTGAGGAATCCTCGCACGTTTCTTATTGAGAACCGTTCGCTGCGATAATCAGGCCTCGCGACTGGCGCTGGGCGCGGCAACCGCCGGCAGGGCGCGCGGCGCATGGAAGCCACGAGCCTCGAACTCGTCGGCGATCTTCTGCGCGACTTCCTGGCTGCGACCCTTGTCGACGAGCGCGATGATGGAGCCGCCGAAGCCGCCGCCGGTCATGCGCGCACCGTAGGCGCCATTCTTGCGGGCCACATCCACCGCGACATCCAGCTCGGGCACGGTGACCTCGTAATCCGCGGCGAGCGAATCATGAGAGGCGTTGAACAGACGGCCGGCGGCCTCGATGTCACCCTGGGCGAACGCACGCACGAAGGAGCGCACGCGCTCGATCTCGGTGACGACGTGGCGCACGCGCTTCTTCATCGTCACGTCGGGCAGGGCATCCAGCGTCTCCTTGAGCGCCTGGAACTGGTCGTCGGCCTTGGAGATGCCATCGGCGGCGACGCGCAGATTGGCGACACCGAGAATGCGGGCGGCCTCCTCGCAGGTGGCGCGACGCTGGGCGTACTGGCCGTCGTTGAGCTGGTGCGGCGCCTGGGTGTCGACCACCAGCAGCTCCAGACCGTACTTGTCGAGGTCGAAGGCCTGCTGGGAAACGTTCTCCAGCGGGGTGAGCTCCGGACGGCAGTCGAGCAGCAGCGCGTGGCCTTCGGTGCAGCGCATCGAGGCGTTCTGGTCGAGGCCGCCGGTGGAGGCGCCGGCCATGTCGTTCTCGGACTTGATCGCGGCGTTGATCAGCGTCACGCGGCCCGCGTCGGAGGAGCCGTAGCCGAGACCATACACGTCGTCCAGGGCCAGCGCGGTCGAGCAGGTCATGGCGGCGGACGAGCTCAGGCCCGATCCCAGCGGCACGCAGGACACGAACGCGGCGTCGAAGCCCTTGACCTGCGAGAAACCGGCCTCGCGAAGGGCCCAGGCCACGCCGGTCGGGTAGGCGGACCAGCCGTCCACGCCACGGGCTTTGAGGCCGTCGAGGTCGGCCTCGGCAACCTTGTCGGGCGCCACGTCGGAGACGACGCGAACCTTGGTGTCCTCGCGCGGCTTGAGCGCGATGAACGTGCGGTGCGGCAGCGCGATCGGCAGGCACAGGCCCGCGTTGTAGTCGGTGTGCTCGCCGATCAGGTTCACGCGGCCGGGAGCGGCCCACACGCCCTCGGGCGCGGTGGCATACATATCGACGAACAGCTTCGTCGCCCGTGAGACACCATCCTCGCGGGACAACGGCTCAATGAATTCAACAGCAGTCATTGGTGTTCTTTCTTCTGTGTGATGGCTATATATGCAGTGGATATTGCTAGGGGGAGCCCGGTTCGGCCAGACTCCCCCATAGAACGTCGTCAGTCGGAGATGTCGATCTGTCCAAGCTCATGGAAGCGCTTGGCGATGAGCTCCGGGGTGGTGTCGGAGATCCAGGCGGCCATGCCGGACTCGGAGCCGGCGAGGTACTTGATCTTGTTGGCGGCGCGGCGGAACGAGAAGAACTGCAGGTTCAGGCGGTAGTTCTCGCGACGCGCGTCGTGGATCGGGGCCTGATGCCAGGCGGCGATGTACGGCAGGTCCATGCCCTTGCCGTCGCCCTTGTCGAAGAACGCGTTGCCGCGCTTCAGAAGGTGCGAGTACATCGAGGCGAGGTCCCAGCGCTCCTGGTCGTTGAGCTGGTCGAGGGTGAGCACGTCGCGCACCGGAGCCACATGAACCTCAAGGGGCCAGCGGGCGGCGGCCGGCACGTAGGCGACCCAGCTGTGGTTGCGCATCACGACGCGCTCCTCGGCTTCGAGCTCGGCGTTCATGATGTCCTTGAGCAGGTTGCCGCCGGTCTTCTCGTGGTAGGCCTCGGTGTGCTGGAGTTCCTTCTCCATCTTCGGGGCGATGAACGGGTAGCAGTAGACCTGGCCGTGCGGGTGGGCGAGGGAGACGCCGATCTCGGCACCGTGGTTCTCGAACGGGAAGATCTGCTCGATGCCTTCCATCTTGGAGATCTCGGCGGTACGGAAGGCCCATGCCTCAACAACCGTGCGCAGGCGGGACACCGGCAGGTCGGCCGGCAGGCCGTCCTCGTTCGGGTCGAAGCAGATGACCTCGCAGCGGCCGGCGGCGAGCTTCTTCTCCCACAGCGGGTTGCCGTCGACGTAGGTGACATCTTCGGAGACACCGGGCACACGCACCATCGACGGGAAACGGTTCTCGAACACGACGACGTTGTAGTCGGTGTCCGGCACCTCGCCGTCCTGGTACGGGTCGCCGGGCTTGCGCGCGGCCAGCGGGTTGCCCTTGGCGGTGGCGCCGGGGCCGGCGGTGATCGGGCGGTTCATGCGGGCGGTGGCCATCGGGATCCAGTCGCCGGTCATCGGGTCGCGGCGCATCTGCGGGGCGGCGTACGGCACTTCGTTGCCGTCGGCGTCCAGGTGCGGGGCGAAGCGGTAGTCCAGCGGGCGCGGGTCCTTGAGCTCGCGGGTCTTGGCGCCGGAGACGTATTCCGGATCGTCGTCGAGATAGAAGAAGTCGCGTCCGTCGGCCAGCGTGGTCGGCGTGATGCGGATATGCTCCTTCGCATACTCTCCCGGGGTGTAGTTGGTGATTTCTGCCATGGTGTCACTCACTTTCTTCGGTGTGTTCGCTCTGGTGCGCCAGAACGAGTTCCTTTACCAAATCCCTTGTCTTGGCGATGGACTCGTGGTCGAGGCCATCGTCGGTGATGACCGTGTCCACCTGGTCGAACCGGGCGAACAACGATAGTGATGTACAGCTCCACTTGGTGTGGTCGGTCAGGATGACCGTACGGTCGGCGATGCCCATCATCGCCATGTCGGTGGCCGCCTCCAGCGAGTTCGGCATGAGGAAGCCACGGGGAATCGACACGGAATGGGTGCCGAGAAACACGGTGTTGACGCGCAGCGACGCGATGACCTTGTCGGCGATCGGCCCGACCAGCGAGTTCGACCGCGTGGTGACGCCGCCCGTTACGATCACCTCCACATCCTTGGATTCCAACGCCTGCACGAGCTCGGCGACCGGAATCGAGTTGGTGAGGATGGTGATGCCCGACGCCTGCTGGCTTTCCAGCAGATGCTGCGCGAACACGTAGGCCGTGGTGCCGCCTCCTATGGCGATCACATCGCCGGGGGCCACATATTGCACCGCTTCACGTGCGATGGCGTCCTTGAGACCAATGTCCATCTGCGACTTTACAGAGAACAGCGGCTCGCTGAGCAATGCGCTGGTGCTGACGGCACCGCCATGCACGCGTTTCAGCAGACCTTTGTCAGAGAGATCGGCGATGTCACGTCGAATGGTCATCGCGGAAACGCCGAGCTCCTTAGACAACGCCGTGATGCGCACTGCGCCGCGCGTACGCAGACGGCTCAGTATCAGATGTTGACGTTGTGAGGATATCATGTGAACATTATCGCACATGTTCGCGCATAAACCAAACCAATATGTGCGTTTCGTAATGTTTGACATGCGTGTTGCGCACATCACTTCCATAAAAACGAACAAAACATCACTTTTACCGCACTCTCCCCCACCCGCCGGATCCGACCGCACCCGCGCAACCGCATCGTTGCCGTTTTTCTCGCGTGCGTGACACAATGGAGGGCATGGCTTATGTTTCGGAAAACTTCTGGCACGACGCGGTGAACAAAGCAACCACCGACCTGTTCACTTTCGGTTACAAAAATATCATCAAACCCAATTTCGTCTTCAACCACACCCCCGATGTGGCGCACGACCAGATGATCGAGTTCTGCAACGTCACCAAGCGTATCCCGCCGCTCATGTGGCTGCTTCGTGAGATGCTCGACTACACCGACCCCGTGCTGGAGACCACCGTGATGGGCGTCGACTTCGCCAACCCGTTCGGCCTGTCCGCCGGCCTCGACAAGAACTGCGACATGCCGGTGCTCATGGACAACGTCGGCTTCGGCTTCGAGACGGTCGGCTCCACGACCTCCCGCGCCAGCGCCGGCAACCCGAAGCCGTGGTTCCACCGTCTTCCGGAATACGATTCGATGATGGTGCACGTGGGCCTTGCCAACGACGGGTCCGACAAGGTGATCGACCGCGCGGAGCAGGCGTGGACGAACGCGAAGACGATGCAGGTGTCCGTCTCCATCGCACGCACCAACGACGACAAGTGCGGCGACCTGGACGAAGGCATCGAGGACTACTGCATCTCCATGCGCCGCGCGGCCGGACGCAGCGCCATGGTCGAGGTCAACGTGTCATGTCCGAACACCCATGCCGGCGAGCCGTTCACCGCCGACCCGGACGCGCTCGACCGCCTGTTCACCGAGCTCGACAAGATCGAACGCCCGCAGCCGACGCTGGTCAAGATGCCGCTCAACAAGACGTGGCCCGAGTTCAAGGACCTGCTCGACGTGCTTGCCGAGCACAACGTGCAGGGGCTGAGCATCGCCAACCTCCAGAAGGACCGCACCGGCCTGGAGATTCCGCAGCAGTGGGAGGGCGGCCTGTCCGGCGGCCCGTGCACGGTGGCCAGCGAGGAGCGCATCGCGCAGGTCTACCGTGAATACGGCGAGCGTTTCGCCATCGCCGGCATCGGCGGCGTGTTCACCCCGCAGCAGGCATATCGCAAGATTCGCAACGGCGCCAGCCTGGTCATGTTCATCAGCGCACTGATGTACCGCGGACCGCAGCAGATCACCGTACTCAAGCGCGGCCTCGCGGCGCTCCTCAAGCGCGACGGCTTCGAGCACATCAGCGACGCCGTCGGCATCGACGCCTGATCGACGCAGCCATAGACCACCTCCAGTCATGCGTAGCATGACTGGAGGTGGTCTACGTTTATCTGCCGCTCAGTCCTCAGGGAAGGCGCCGCGGATGTACTGCGGCTGGTAGGGTGCCTTGGAGACGGGCACGCCGAGCTTGGCGGCGGCGCGCAGCGGCCAGTACGGGTCACGCAGCGCGGCACGGCCGATCTCGACCGCATCGGCCTGCCCCGCACGCAGAATCTTCTCCGCCTGCTTCGGCTTGGTGATCAGGCCGACGGCGGTGGTCGGTATTGCGGCGCGTTCGCGCACCTGATCGGAGAACGGCACCTGGTAGTTGGCCTTGACCGGAATGCTCACGTCGGCGATGATGCCGCCGGTGGACACATCCATCAGGTCCACGCCGTGCTGCTTCAGCACGCACGCGGTATCGACCGTCTGATCGAGATCCCAGCCGCCCGCGGCCCAGTCCGTGGCCGAAATGCGCACCAGCAGCGGCACCGTGTCGGGAATCACCTCGCGAATCGCATCGGCGACCTCCAGCAGGAACCGCATGCGGCCGTGGATATCGCCGCCGTACTCGTCCGCGCGCTCGTTGCACAGCGGGTCAAGGAACTGCGAGATCAGATACCCATGCGCCGCATGAATCTCAATCGCCTCGAAACCGGCCCGCACCGCACGCTGCGCGGCATCCCGGAACGCCGAAACCAGACCGTGAATCTCTTCGACGCTCAACGCGCGCGGATCGGTGAGCCCACGGTACGCGATCGGGCTCGGCGCGACCGTACGCCATCCGCCGGCATCCTCGGGCACACTCTTCCCCTCGAAACCGACGCCGAAGCAGCCGGTCGACCCCTTGCGTCCGGCATGGTTGAGCTGCACGGCCGCCACCGCGCCGGCCTGCTTGATGCCGTCGACGATCCAATGCCAGGCGGCGACCTGATCGTCGTTCCACAGTCCCACATCGCGCGGCGAGATACGCCCGTCGGCCGTCACCGCGGTGGCCTCGGCGATGATCATGCCGAATCCGCCCATCGCGCGGGACACATAATGCTGGTAATGGAACGGCGTGGGCTTGCCGTCCTGCGCCACCGCCGAATACGTGTCCATCGGCGGCAGCCAGATGCGGTTGCGCATGGTAACGCCGCGCAACGTCATCGGCTGGAACAGCTGCACTCCCCCTTTGCCGCCCTTGGCCTTCTTCTTCCCCTCAGCGTTCATGGTCGTCCTTTCCTCGACAATTCGCATGGCTCCCAATCCGCGAGCCGGGAAGTCGGGATGCTTCCAAACCACGGCGAGGCAACCACCGGTCTAATCATCTCACCGCGCACAGACTCAAGCACGACTCGTGCACCGATGTTCTCCGCCTGCGCAAAGCGTCGGAAATCAGGCAGGGGCCGTATGAGCGTTCATGCTCATACGGCCCCTGCCTCACGCGGCGAACCGCCGCTTTCGGTGCATCGGCCCGCCGGCTCAGCTCACCGGCTCAGCTGCCGAACCACCGCCCGTCACTGCCCGCCGGTGGTCTGGCCGCCCTCGGTCTGATTGCCGCCGGTGGTCGTGTCGTTCTGCGTCTGCGTGTACTGGCCGCTGGTATCGCCCGTTCCGCCGGTTCCGCTGGTCGTCCCGTCTGTCGTGTTGGTACTCGACCTTGACGATTTCGAGGTCGAATTCGAGGTCGCCGCGTACTTGCTTGACGGCGTGCCATAATCGACGTTGGGCGCATTGATCGCGGTGAGATACGTGTCCATGAAGTTCTTCCACGTCGGGGTCGCGATATAGGAACCGAACCATGTGCGGTGGTATACGCCGTTAATGGTCTTGTTGTCGAAGTCGCTGTTGCCGTCGGCGTTGCCCACGGCGACGAACGCGGCGATCTGCGGCACGAATCCGCCTGTCAGCATGTACGTGTTCTCGTTGGTACCGGTCTTGGCGAACGTCTTGCGGTTGTTGGCGAGCTGGGCGGTCCTCGCCTGGCCGTTGGGGCGCACGACGCCCTGGTTCATCGCGTAGGCGACGGTTTCGGCGATATCCGGGTCGACGGCCTGATGGCAGTTCGCCTTGGGCACGTCAAGCTCGGCACCGGTGGCGTCGGTGACCTTCTTGATGGCGATGGGCGTGCATTCGACTCCCTTCGCGGCGATGGTCGCGTACACGTTCGCCATGGTCAGCGGCGCGGCGGACACCGTACCACCGATGATCAGCGGGGCCTGATAGGCGCCGCCGTTCGCGGTGTCGTCCTTCAGATGCATGTTCATCTTCTGCTTGGACGCCTGATGGAAGCCTATGTCCTCGGCGGCCTGCGCGATGGGTTCGAGGCCGATGACCTTCGCCATGGCGGCCTGCGTGGTGTTGTGCGAGTTGACCAGACCGTCGAGCGGGGATTCCGCGTATCCGGGCGTGCCGCCGGAGTTCTTCACGTCCCAGGTATTGACGCCGCGGAAGCCGGGAATGTCACGGTATAGGTTCACGACGCCCGGAGCCGGTAGCACCTCGTTGATCGAGTGCCCCTTGCGCATCCAGGCCACCAGGTTGATCGGCTTCCATGTGGAGCCGACCGGGAAGCCGCTACCGCCGCCGTCTATCTGGTCCACGGCGAAGTTCATGGCGGTTCTGGCCGGATCGTTGTTCGCTTCCGGCGACGTGTCGTATATCTTGTTGATGCCGAAGCCAAGCACCTCGCCGGTGCCGGGCTTGATGGCCGCCATCATCACTTCCATCTTGCTCGCGTCGTCCGCCGGGATGGCCGCACGCGCGGCCTTCATCGCCGCAGAGTTCGCATTGACGTCCATCGTCGTGTAGATGTCGAGGCCGCCCTCATACAGCAGCTTCTTGCGCTCTTCGATGGTCTTGCCGAACTCCTTCGAGTTGAGGATCTTCTTGGTGACGTAGTCGCAGAAGAACGCCGCGTCGCCGGACGCGCTGCACCCCGCCTGCGCATCCTGCAGTTTCAGCGTGTCCTTCAGCGGCTTCGCCTTGGCCTCGTCACGCTGCTTTTGGCTGATGTACTCTTCCTGATACATCAGGTCAAGCACGATGTTGCGCTCCCTCTGGGAGGCCTTCTGGTTGCTCTCCACCGAGGGGTCGAAGGCCGCCGGGTTCTTCGTGATTGCGGCGATGGTGGCCGCCTGCACGATGTCAAGCTTGTCGGCCGTGGTGCTGAAGTATCGTCGCGCGGCCATTTCCACGCCGTAAATGCCACGGCCGAACTGCGCGATGTTGAGGTAGCCCTGCAGAATCTCCAGTTTTGAATACGTCTTCTCCATCTGCACGGCGATGAGCATTTCGCGCAGCTTACGCGCCACGGTCTCCTCGGATGCATGGTATTCGGCGATCGGATCGTTGTCCTCCTGCGCCTGCAGCAGCAGCACGTTCTTGACGTACTGCTGGGTCAGCGAGGAACCGCCCTGAGTGGCGCCCTTCTTCACGTAGGTCGCCACGAACGCACGCATCACGCCCTGGATATCCACGCCGGCATGCCGGAAGAAACGACGGTCCTCACGCGAGACCACCGCCTGGCGCATCGGCTTGGAAATCTTCTTCAATGGCACGACGATACGGTTCTGCGCATAGAACGTACCGATCTGCGTCGTACCGTCCGACGCATACAGACGCGACTGCTGCGGCAGGTCGGTCACGTTGAAATCGATGCCCTCCACCTGCAGCGACGGCACGATGGCACGCACCACGTTGTTCGATGCGAACACGGCGGGAAGGAAGAACGCGCTGGTGACGACGCCTCCGGCGAGACAGAGCAGCACATACGCGAGGAACAGCGACAACACACGTTTTGCGGTCAGGGATTTCTTCTTGGGCATGGTTGCCATTCTAGAGGGGCGTCTCTACCGGGCACGTCATCCGAACGACTGATTCCCAATCCCTCACAGGGTACTCACAAACCGGTCAGAAGACTGTAAAACGACCGGAAACAAGCCGAATCATCCCCCAACGGCCGCTGGAACGCCGGGCGTTCACCGCGCTCGGTGCAGCCGTCACCGTTGCGAGCGCCGAATCAGCATGCCCGGCTGGTAGATGATGATCGACCGGCCCTCGCGCGCGATCCACCGACGGTTCGCGAAATCCATCAGCGCCTTGTTCACCGTCTCGCGCGAAGAACCGACCAACTGGGCGAGCTCCTCCTGCGTCAGGTCATGCGGCACCTTCAGCCCGGCTTCCACCGGCTCGCCGAACCGCGCGCCGAGGTTGAGCAGTGTCTTCGCCAGGCGGGCGGGCACATCCATGAACACAAGGTCGGATATGCGCTCGTTGTTGCCGCGCATGCGATTCGCCAGCACCTGCAGCATGTCGATGGCGACGCGCGGGTGCTCGTTGAGCCACGCGAACAACGCGTCATGCTCCAGCCATGCCACGTGCGTGCCGTGGGTCATCGCCACGGCCGTGGCGGTACGGGGGCCGCCGGACGGGTCGAATACGGGAATCTCGCCGAGCAGTTCGCCGTGCGCGTGGATCGACAGCAGCTGCACGCGCCTGTCCTTGGATTCGCGGATCAGCTTGACGCGGCCGCGCTCCAGCAGATACATGCGGTGGTCCCTGTCGCCCTCGCGGAAGATATAGTCGCCTTTGTCGAATACGGCCTCGTGCAGGTAGGGAATCAGCTCATTGGCCTGCTCCGGCGACACCTGTTTGAACAACGGCGTATGCAACAGCTCGTTGTCCTCTTCGGGGAACGAATTCGGCCCGATTGCCCTCATGACGCCTCCTGGTCACGTTTCCGACATGCCGGCACCTCGACACGGAGCCCCTGCGATATCGCGATGACGGCGCACCATCCACCACCGCCACCGCATCCGCATCGGCGTCCTCGCGACGGAATCCAACCCGTCGCGTCTCTGTCTTCGGTCGGTTCTGTCATATTGTAGCCTAGTTTGCACCGGGACCGTCCGGTTGCGTCAGACAGTCCGCCAGACGCGCAATCAGCCCGTCGCGGCTCAGACCGGTCTGGGCCCGCATCGGGTCCACTCGCTTCACGGCCGATTTCACGGCCTTGTCGGACATCTTCTCTCCGGAGATGTTCAGCACGCGGGTCATCTTCACGGCATCGATATCGTAGGCGAGCGTCACGTGGTGGAGTATCGAACCGGGGCCGGAGCCGATGGGCGGGAACCTGCGCTGGGCCGCGCCGCCGATCTTGCCATGGCTGGAGGCGATGTCGTTGAGACCGGAGAAGCCGACGTCGAGGCCGAGGCCACGCAGCGCGGCGATCAGCCACATGTCGCACAGACGGTACGATTCCTCGATGTCCAGGTCCGCGGCGAACCAGCGCGGCGCGTACAGCGAGTACGTGATCGTGTTGCCGGGCTCGATGAACATCGCGCCGCCGCCCGTGCAGCGCCGTACGACCGTGAAACCCTCCTTCGCGGCGACGTCTTCGTGCACTTCGTCCGGAATCGACTGGAACCGGCCGACCACCACGGCCGGGGACGCCCACTGCCAGAACCGGATAGTGGCAGGGCGCTCCCCCGCGGCCACCTCACGGGACCATTGCACGTCGACATCCATCTGTTCCTGCGGCCTGCGGGGCTTGTCCACGACGATTTTCGGCGCGAGCCGATGCCAGCGTTCGTGCCACTCGCCGGGGAATGCCGGCGGTGTGAGACCGCGGGACGCTTGAGGCGCCGAGGCCGCCGGCGTAATTGTGACAGACGAGGTCGGAACAGCCGATGCGGCGGACGGCGTTGCACGCCTGCGCGCGTCATGCGCCGTCGCGGAGGCGGGCGAAGCGAGGCGCGAGGATGCCGGTCGCGCGGCGTCCCGGCCGCAAGCCGACAGCGCGCGGCGCAACGCGGTCAGTATCGTTTCCACATTCGCGCCGGTAACGGATACATGCTCATCGCGTGCGATGCGTTCAAGATAGGAGACGGTATCCGGATCATCGGGCGGCGTATCGCACTGTGTTATATCACGCTGCACTATATCGAGAAGCGCCGCATTCAGACGGCGCAGATACCTGTCGACCGCGGCATCGTCACCTTCAACGAAAAAATCACCGTCCACGCGACAGCCGACGACGTGGCCGTTATCCGGCGCGCACGCCACTGTCACCCCGACCAGCTTGCCGCCCGGGCGCTTGCATTCCCCACGACTTTCGATATTCACCCGATACACGTTACACGCCGAATCTGTCCGCGTGGTCGTCTCAAACCCCGATACACGAAGTCTCGCTTTGCTCGACAGCCCGCCAGCGGTGGCCTATATCTCGGTCCCGCTGGCGGGCTGTCGAGCAAAGCGAGACTGGGGTGGTTCACGCCACCGCCGCGTTACAAGCGAGCGAGAATATCCTCGCCGACCTGATCGGTGGAGCGAACGGTGGAGCCCAGCTCCTCGATATCAGCCTCGACCGCCGTGTCGATGCGGGCCGCGGCATCGTCGAAGCCAAGATGGCGCAGCAGCATCGCGGCCGACAGGATGGCCGCGGTCGGATTCGCCTTGCCCTGACCGGCGATGTCGGGCGCGGAACCGTGAATCGGCTCGAACATCGACGGATACTCGTTGCTCGCGTTGATGCAGCCGGACGCGGAATAGCCGACGCCGCCGACAACGGCACCTGCCTCGTCGGTGAGGATGTCACCGAAGAGGTTGTCGGTCAGGATCACGTCGAAGCGCGACGGATCGGACACGAGGAAAATCGTGGCCGCATCGATGTGCTGGTAGTCGTGCGTGACCTCCGGGTACTCTTCGCCGACACGGTCGACGATGCGCTGCCACATGTCGCCGGCGTTGACGAGCACGTTCTTCTTGTGCACCAGCGTGATGTGCTTGCGACGCTTCATCGCCAGCTCATAGGCGTACCGCACCACGCGCTCCACGCCGTACGCGGTGTTGATAGAGACCTCGGTGGCGACCTCGGCAGGAGTGTCGCGACGAACCGCTCCGCCGGCACCGCAGTACAGTCCCTCGGTACCCTCACGCACCACGACGAAATCGATGTCGCCGGGGTTTGCGAGCGGCGAGGTGACGCCCTTGTACAGCTTGGACGGACGCAGGTTCACGTACTGGTCGAGCGCGAAACGCAGCTTCAGCAGCAGACCACGCTCCAGGATGCCGGCCTTGATGCGCGGGTCACCAACAGCACCGAGCAGGATCGCATCGGTCTTCTTGATGCGCTCCAGCTCCTCGTCCGGCAGGATCGCGCCATCACGCAGATAACGCTCCGCACCCAGGTCGAAATTCTCGTATTCGAAATCAGCCACTCCCTCAGCGGCCTTTTCCAGCGCCTTCTGAGCCCAGGGGGTGACTTCCTTGCCAATGCCATCGCCGGGGATAACGGCGATTGTATACTTCTTTGCCATAGCCAACAGGGTATGTGGCCGTGCTCGAAAACAATGCGCCCAGTCCGTCTAGTGGACAGACGGTGGAGGCGACGTGATCTTCGCGCATGGTCTGTGCGGCATGGTCTGTGCCACAGAATGCCGAAAAACGCTATTTTGACCGTGGTGTGGTACACGCCCGATATGGCCGATTCCGGGCTTCACAGCGAAATCGGCCATTTTGCAAGGATCTTTGATATTCCTCTTGTGCCACAACAGGGCATGTAACCGATTAAAACCAATTCTGCGGCAAGGTCCTGTACCACACCACGCGAAAAACGGTGTTTTTGACGTGGTATGGCACAGGAACCATCATTCATTCCACTATCCGGCACAGCAAAGTCCGAATGCCGGAACAACCATATGATCCCCACCCGCGGGCCCCAAAAACATATCCCCTTGCAGGCGGGGGCGCGAAGCGGCGGAGGGTGGCCAAGAGGACCATCCGACACAGAACCACCGAAATGCAGGACCATCCCCACCGCTACGCGGGAGCCCCCGCCAGCGGGGGCGCGATATGGAAGCCCCGCAATCAGGGGCGGACGTCGGCCGCGGCTAGCGGGTCAGGCCCATGACGGAGAGGCACCAGGCGTTTTCGTAGCTGACTTCGCGCCACTGCTTGTAGCGGCCCGAGGTCCCGCCATGACCGGCCTCGACTTCGATCTTGATGATCGCATCGATGCCGGCGGCTTGCAGTCGGGACACCCACTTGAGCGGCTCGACGTACAGCACGCGCGTATCGTTCATCGACGTGGTGGCGAAGATACGCGGGAATGGCCGCGGCGATTGCCTCTGCAAAGACCGCGTGGACGCCGCGCCCGCACCGGCCTCGCCGTCCGCGCCCTCCGGCGCGTTTTCGTATGGCGAATACGATTTCATGTACCGGTAGACGTCCGCGTCGTGCAGCGGATCGCCCCACTCGTCCCACTCGGTGACGGTCAGCGGCAGCGACGGATCGAGGATCGACGTCAGCGCATCCACGAACGGCACATCCGCCTCGATGCCCGCATACAGTTGCGGCGCCATGTTCGCAATCGCACCCATCAGCAGACCGCCGGCGGAACCGCCGTACGCCACCGTCCGATGCGCATCGGCCAACCCCGCGTCCTGCAGCGCGGCGGTCACGTCGATGAAGTCCTCGAACGTGTGCCGCTTGTTCAGGCGCCGCCCCTGCTCATACCAGGCGCGTCCCATCTCGCCGCCGCCGCGCACATGCGGCACGGCGTACAGCACGCCGCGGTCGAGCAGGCTCAGGCGAGCGACTGAGAAGCCGGGGTCCGAACTGATCTCATAAGCACCGTACCCGGTGATGAACATCGCGCTGTCAGCGGCCGGCTCATGGCCGCGCCGCCACACCAGTGACACGGGTATGCGCTCGCCGTCACGAGCGGTGACCCACACCCGACGCTCCATGTACTCGCGCGGATCGAAGTCGCCCAGCACCCGCGCCCGCTTGAGCAGCTCGTCATGCCCGGTCGCCGGATCATACTCATGCAGTTCGCCCGGCCGCGTGTAGCTGGAGAACGTGTACCGCATGCGCGGCGCATCATACGAGGGGTTTCCGCCCGTTCCGATGGAGTACAGACGATGGGTGGCTCCCGGCAGCGTTCCGCCCGCGGCCTCGGCTGCACCGTCATCGGCCCGCCCGGGCACGTCCCAGTCGCCGTCCAGCGCCGGCGGCATCAGCTCGCGGAACGACCATGGACGCCCGGCGAGGAAGTCTTCGGCCGCCTGCGTCTTGGTCATCGCCGCCACGTGCGGCAACCCGTCCGTGCGGTATGCGAGCGTCACGAAATGCCGGTGGATGGCGATGCCCTCGATGGCCAGCCCGTGCGCCCCCTGCAATATCCGGGGGTTGGCGGGATTCGAGTAGGCCGTCCCGGCCGGCTTCGCGCCCGCGCCCGCCTCCATGTCGTCGCCGCGCGCGCACCCGTATGGCGAGCCGACCGCCACGCGCACGCCTTCTCCCAGCGTATACGGCGGCTGATGGGTTCGCATGTCGATCACGTCGATCTCGAAGTTCGGATCCTGAGCATTGTGGTACACCACGGCAACCGGAATATCGGCCCCGTCAGCCCCGGCACCTTCGAAGCATGCGAAGCTCACGTCATATTCCACGTCGTCCTTGCGCGCGATGAACACCGAGAACTCGCCTTCCGGCGTCGCGGTCGACAGCATCCACACTTCGGACGAAGTTTTGGACGCGGAGCAGATCACGATGCTGTGCTCGTCGAAACTCATGCCGACCCCGACCCAGAACCGCTCGTCGTCCTCGTGGAAGACGACTTCGTCCTGCTCGACCGGCGAGCCGACGCGGTGCCGGCGCACCTCGCACGGCCGCCAGGCATCATCAAGCGTCACGTAGAACACCCACCGCGCGTCCGGCGTGAAGCATGCCGCGCCGATGCCCTCAAGGCGCTCTGGCAGCTCATCGCCCGTGTCAAGATCACGAATGCGGAAGTCGTACCGCTCGTCACCTCGCGTATCGACGCCGTACAGCATCCATCGGCCGTCCTTGCTGACGGACAGGCCGCCCAGCGCGAAGAAATCATGCCCCTCGGCCTCGCGGTTCGCATCAAACACCACCTGCTCGCCCGGCAGCGAACCGGCTCCGACGGCGCTCCCGCCCTCATCGCCGGCTCCCCCGACTTCCGGAGGCGTCCAATCGTCCTCGCCGCGCACCGGCAACCGGCACTGCACGGCGTACTGGCTGCCTTCGCGGGTACGCGCGAAATACCAGTATCCGTCCATGCGCACCGGCACCGACATGTCGGTCTCCTGCACATGCGCCTTCAACTCGTCGAACAGCGTGCCGCGCAGCCCCGCCAGCCCCGCCATGCGGGCGTCGCAGTACGCGTTCTGCGCGGCCACATAGTCGCGCACCTCGGGTGACTGCTTGTCTCGCATCCATTCATACGGGTCAATCACGGCGTCCCCGTAGAACACGCGCTTCACCGGTTCACGCCGGGCGATGGGAGGTCGGCAAGCGGCGACGCCGCCGTTCGTTTCGTCTGCCATGCTCGTGATTATACGGCCCGACTTGAGACAGCGGTGAACTTCGCTCTTCGGGAAGTCACTCCGCCAAGTCCGTTCGTCCGAGTTTCTGCTTGAGGTACGGCAGCATGGTCTTCATGATGTTCGAACCAGTGGTGCCGGTGAACACCGGCACGTCGGTGACGGGCATCGGCTGCGTCGAGGTCATGCCCATCATCGACGACAGACCCGTGGCCTCGCGGGGCGACAGCTGCCGTATGCCGATCGCCAGCACACGGCCGGGGTATCGCCGAGCGATGGTCGCATACGTGGTCGGGTCCTTCTGCCCGTCATCGCCGATCAGGATGAACCGCATGTCGGGGAAGTCCGCCATGAGCTGTTCGGCGAACTCCAGCTTGTGCTGCGGACCGGACGGCACGAACGTCTTCGGGCGCGGGTCGAGGTCGCGCAACAGCAGCGGTCCTTCGGGGAAGCCGTGATACGAGATGAAATGCCGGATCGATCCTTCCACGTTCCAGGGGGACGTCGACAGGTAGAAGAACGGCGCGTCGGGGAACATGTCCTGCAGTTTGGTGAACAGCACGCTCATGCCCGGCACGGAGTTGCGCTTCTTGGGGTTCAGGAACAGCAGGTTGTATGCGGCCTTCCACAATATCGGCGCCTGCGTGACCATAACGGTGTCGTCCACGTCGGAGATGATGCCGACCTTCGCGCTGGAGGGGATGGTGAACAGGTTCGCCGAGACCTCCGGCCGCCCCTTCACGCGATAGGTGACGCGGTGAACGCCGGTCTCCAGCTGATGCTCGGCCACCAGATCGAGGTATCCGCTTTCGTCGGACACCGCGTATTCGCTGCCGAGATCTCGCACGGGATTGAATTCGTCATATCGCTCGGATTCGCCGATCTGCACGGTTTCCAGCGGTGTCCCGTCTATGCTGATACGCACCTGCACGCGGGACGCGGGAATCGCCAGCATGCCTTTGATGCCGCGCGTCAGTGTGCCGGCGTTGCTGTGCTTGGGCGCGTACACGGTGCGGCAGATCAGCCTAGAGTAGACCTCGGTGCCATAGCCGACGTACGGGTCCACGCGCGGGAACCAGTCGAGCTTGCGCGCGACGGCGGTGGACAGTCGCACCCACAATCCGAACGTGCCGGTGACGGCCCGGCGCATGCGGCGCACCAGTACCGGCTGCACCTCGATGCGCTCGTGCCGCGACGCGGCGTCGAACGTGGTGACGACCGGGCGTGCGGGAATCGGCACGGTGAGCATGTCGTCCTGCGGGGAGCCGGTCTGCCCGGACGGGTCGTGAGCCGCGTTGTCCGGATCCGATCCGTCATATATCGGGCCGTCATGCCGCAGCCCGTCATCCCGCCCGCCGAGAGGGCGCGCTCCGCCCCGGCGTGGTGTGTTGTCGTGTGCGATGCTCATGGGTTCCGCCATCCGTTATCACGTTAGCTGTATGTCAAATATATCCGTCGGATATGTCGTCGTCATGTACCTTCGTCACCGTCGGCCATCGCCGGCTTGCGTTGTCGGTCGCCGACGGCGGTGCCGGTCACTGGGCGATCTTCGCGTAGGATTCGGCGTCGAGCAGTTCCGGCTCGTCATCGTCCAGCTCGATCTTCAGCAGCCATCCTTCGCCGTACGGGTCGTTGTTGACGACGGAGGGGTCGTCCGCGGCGTCATGGTTGACATAGCGGATGGTACCGGCGACCGGGCAGACCAGCGGTTCGACGGCCTTGGCCGATTCGAGCTCAAGGACCTCGTCGCCGGCCTCCACGCGCGTGCCCTCGTCCGGCAGGTCGATGAAGACCAGCTCGCCAAGCTGCTGCTCGGCGTACGCGGTGATGCCGACGATGGCCGGGGACACCGAATCGTCCACCCACACGTGCTCTTCCGAATACTGCAGGTGATCGGGGATGTCAAGGTTCAACGGGTTGTCGATTGCGTTCTCGTCACTCATGCCCCCAGTGTACCGCACAGCGCTTATCGATGGGGCTGACACTGAGCCGGACGGCGAGGCCCCGAAAACGCAGCCGGCCCCGCCGCTCGGAAACAATGATCGGCGGGGCCGGCATCAGCGGTATAGTCAGCGCAATCGCCTGAAAATCAGCGCACGGCGGAGGTCGGCGTGGTCCCCACGATCTGCACCATGGCGCCGATCGGCAGGAAGTCATACACCCACTTGGCATCCTCGACGTGCATGTTGGTGCATCCGTGCGACTTCGGAGTGCCGCTGGCGATGCCCGCGGTGTTCCACGGTGCGCCGTGGAAGCCTTCGCCCTGGTTGTAGTATGTGACCCATGGCACGTTCGGCGTGACGTAGCCTTCGCCTCGCATGGTCTGCGACTGGTACTTGGTGTGCACGAAGAACGTGCCGTTGTCGGTCGGCGTGGATGGCTTGCCGGTGGAGACGATGAAGGTCTTCACCAGGGTCGAGCCCTTGTAGGCGTACACTTTCTGCTCGCTGAGATTGATGACCATGTGAGGGTCGCCGTTGGGCGACGTGTAGTCCACCTTGCGGCTTTCGGTCTTGTGGCCGGTCACCTTCACCGTGGCTGTGAGCTCCGCGCCCCTGCCGGCGTTCAGCGCGTCGAGCACCTGCGCGGCGGTCTCGTCGGTGCTTTGGACGGCCACGCCGTCGACGCCCTTCTGCGTCACGGTCAGCACGGTACCGTCGGTGTTGGTGATGTTCTTCTCGACGACCATGTCCTGGTCGAGTTTCTTGGCGAGGTTCTGCGACAGGTATGTCTTGATGGCGTCCTGATCGTATGCCAGCGTGATGGTGCCCTTCTGGATGTCGGGCTTGACCTGGATCCACTTGGCTATCTCATCGGCGGGAAGCGTGAACGTCTTGCCCTTGGAGTTGCCGATGACCAGCGACGACGTCAGTCGCTTGTTGGCGTCGTTCGCCGCGCTCGTGGCGGTTTCGACGGTGATGGGCATGGCGACGTCGGAGTACATAACGCTCAGTTTTTGTGCTTCGCCGGGCTGGGAGACCGCCTTCTTGACGGCCGCGATCACGTCCGACGGGTCGGCTTCCTTGCCCTCGTTGCCTTCCGTGACGATGAACTTCTTGGAGTTGGCGTCGTAGCTGATGTTCGAGGCGACCGCGCGATCCTGCTCCTCGACGAGCTGCTCGGTCAGGTAGGTGCTCAGCTTGTAGTTGTCGGTCGTGGCGGACAGCCGGACGTCCTGCTTGGCGAACGGGTTGATGCGGGTGAAGATGTTGCCGGATTTCGCGTCCAGCAGGTTGCGCACGGTCTGCTTGACGTTGACGGTCACGCCGAGTTTGTCGAGGCCCGCCTTGACGTTGTTGCCCTCGGAATCGGTGACGGTGATGGCCGAATCGGACACGGCCTGGTTGACGATGCCGGTGAGCTCGCTTTCGGTTTTGCCCATGACGCTGACGTTGCCGAATCGGACGCCCGGGGCGACGCGGTCCTGGAAATACCAGTTCGTGCCGAAGAATGCGGCCACCAGCAGCACCAGCAGTGCGCCGATGATGCTGAACGCGATGATCATGCCGCGCTTCGGGTTCTTCGTCTTGGCCGCGGACACGCCCTTGCCCAGCGCGGCGTCATCGGCCGGGTTCATGGCGACCGCGGCGAAGGCGACGGTCGCGACATCGTCCGCGGCGGGACGCTGCGGGGCAAAGGATGAAGTCGCAGGTGCGGCGGGCTGCGGCTCAGGAGCGGCCTCATCGTCCAGCTCGGCCAACGGGTCGAAAGCCTGAGTCTCCTGCGACTCCTGCGTCTGTGCGGAGGCCGCATCCGCCTGCCGCTTCGCCTGAGTCTCCTGGACCAGACCCGCTAGACCGGAAGGCTCAGCGTCAAACGTCGACCCGTCATGAAGGGCGGGCATGTTCAGAGGCGGGATGTTCATCTGATCATCCAGCGGGAAGACTGCCTGCGTGCGCTCGTCTTCCTGATTATCGTCTCCCGTGTATTCGTTAGCCATTCCTGTTCCTTTACTTCGACTCTCTGGCTTCACTATAACACCCGGCAGACATACGAATCATTGTCGTGCGGCGCATGTCACAGTTCGCGGCCGTACCACTCCTCAATCATGTACCGGGCGATTGTGGATTTGCCGGGAGCTTCCATACGGCCCTCCGACAATTCGATGGTGTATTCGTCACGGGTCACCCAGCGCGCGGTCTCCGTCTCCTCGCCATCCACCAGGATGTCGGTGCTCAACGCCTGCGCCTTGAACGCCATCATCAGGGACGCGGGGAACGGCCACGGCTGGGAGCCGAGGTAGCGCACCTCGCCCAGGTCGATGCCGGTCTCCTCCTTGGCCTCGCGCCGTGCCGCGTGCTCAAGGTTCTCCCCCGCCTCGACGAATCCCGCCGACACGGAGTACAGCAGCGGATTGCGCCAGGCGCTGTTGTGCTGCAAGAGCAGCCGGTCCTGACTGTCCACGATCGCAGTGATGACAGCGGGCTCGATGCGGGGGAACAGCAGACGGTTCCCATCGCCCGCGTTTGTGCACCGCTGCGACCATCCACCCATCGCCGCCTTGACCGGAGCCCCGCAGGAGGGGCAGAACCGCTGCCCGGCGTACCATATGCTCAGGGTCACCGCGGTCGTGGCCTGTCCGGCCTCGCGGGCGTTGGCGTGCGCGGCGAACCCACGCAGATCCACCCAGTCGAACCGTTCCACGGCCTGTTCCAGCATGTCCAGTCTGTCAGGCGCGACCGCACCGGGAGCATTGCCGTCGGCATCGAACGCCGCGTCGGCGCCGAGCGACGGCGACGGAATCGCCGAGGCCGCGCCGGGGGCCGACATCCGAGTGATGTCGAGCGCCACCACATGCTCGTTGCGCAGCGCGCCATACGATCCCAGGAATATCGGCACCACTTCGGGGTGGACGGCCAGGGCGGAGCCCGCGTACGCGCCCGGCAGCGTGCTCAGCCTCATGTTCGCGGAGGCATAGTTGACGGCATTGCCCTGACCGCGCGGCACGGCCAGCAGGCCGCCCCGCACCAGGATGACCTTGGTGACGGGGTCGGCGAACAGCGTGTCGAACAGGTCCGGATCTCCGCGCCGGGCGACCTGATAATCGATGTCGCCCTGCGCCAGCGGCAGGAACGGCAACGTCTGGGTCAATGCCAATGGTGAAAACATCACTTCACACTCCTCATGTATCCATCGTCAATCATCGTCGCGGCAGGTCACACCGCCGGCGCCACCGGCACCACCGCACCGCGGATGCCGTGTCCGGCCGACTGCGCCCGCGATCAGTCGCGCAGATGCACGCGTCGCACCAGATCGAGCAACGCGCTCGCCACCTGATCGGGATGCTCGACCGCGCTGAAATGCCCGCAATCCTTGATGACCGTGAAACTCGGCGACGTGCCGGTCATCGCATCGGCGAGCGCCCGCATCGCCGGCCTGGGACTGAACGGGTCCTTGTCGCCGCACAGCACCGCCGCGGGAGCGGTGACGAGCGGCAGCTGATCGCTGAGGTCAGGCCTGCCGGCGGCCATGCGCTGACGCCAACCCACGCCCTGTGGCGTCTGCTCGCCAATCCAGCGGGCGAACAGCGCCCTGCCCTCATCGGACTGCTTGAAGCTTGAATCGGACGGCGTCGCATCGGCGAAATGCATGACCGACTTCACGGTTTGCGTCGCCTCGCATTCGCTCGCGCACGCCAGCCGGTTCGCGCGGGCCTCGGGGCCATCGGCGCCCGCTTTCGTGTCGCACAGCGCGAGTCCCGCGACCATGTCCGGATGGCGGCGCTGGATGTCCAGCACCACGTATCCGCCCATCGACAGTCCGGCCCATACGGCCTTGTCGTAGCCGGCGGCACGCACCAGATCGACATAGGCGTCGGCCATCAGGTCGAGCGCGTCCGTGAGCGCCCCGTCGGCCGCCACCCGCCCGCTGTCGGCCGGCTCGGGAATCGGACCGGTCCCGGCGCCCGGCATGTCCGGCGCCCACACTGTCACCGCCGGGTCGCCCGTCTCCCGCGCCTGCCGGGCAATCTGCTCCGCGCAGTCGTCCCACATGCGGTGGTCGACGGGGAATGCGTGCACCAGCACCAGCGGTGTCCCTTCCCCCGTCGCGTATACCGTATTGTTCAGCGTCATCATCGTTGCGCTCCTATATCGTCATCGTTTCATCGCCCGGTGTCGGCCACTGTCGTCGGCCGCCGTCCGCGGCCCATTCCCGCCGATCATGCCGCCGTCCGGCCGGCCCGCGTCCTCTCGCGGACCGGCCGGACGGAGAGACGGCACGTCACAAATCCAGCCAGGCCAACGCCTGACGGACTATACGGCCATGTCCGTTCGTCATCTGCCGGATGAACGTCTCCATCATCTCGCCGCGCGGATCGACCCACTCGACGTCCAGTGTCTCGTCCTGCGGCTTACAGTCACCGGCGATCGGCACCACATAGCACAGCGTTATCGCATGCTGCCGCGGATCGTAATACTCGCTTAGTCCCGGCGTCGGGAAGAACTCGGCTACGGTGAACGGCTGCAGGCTCTGCGGCAGCATCGGCAGCGCTATGTCGCCCAGATCCTTGGCGACGTTGCGCGCGATGGCCTCGCGGATGCTCTCATGGAACAGCACGCGGCCGGTGATCAGCGTACGCTCTATGGACCCGTCGTCCGAAACGTGCAGCAAGGAGCCGATCCGGGAGACCCTGCCCAGGTCGTCAGTGCGAATCGGGACGATCTCCACATAGGCGATCGGCAGCTGCCGACGGGCACGACTGATGTCGGCCGGACCGAGCCAGCCGGGCGGATTGCCGTGACCGGACCCGCGGATGAAATCCTCGGGCGTGATGTCATCGAATTCGCCGCGCCGGCGGCCGGCGTCGAAATCGCCCTCGTCAGGTACTTCGTCATTCAAAACTGGCATGGTCTTATTATCGCCCAACTCGCGTGACGACAACGTGTCGATTTCGACAAGGATTCTTGAATGCGATGTGAATCACGGAAAACGCGCGATGCGGGCGTCCGCATTCGTCCGTCGGCGTAGTTTGTTGAGTGGTGCTGGGATGCTGGGGGACGACAACGGATGGGAACATCACCATGACAACGAGGGAGGAAACGATCATGGCAACCGTTCAGCTCAATGCGCAGGACTTCGAGAAGACCATCACCGACAACAACCTGGTGTTCGTGGATTTCTGGGCCACATGGTGCGGCCCGTGCCGCGCGTTCGGCCCCACGTTCGAGGCCGCGAGTGAGGAGAACCCCGACATCGTCTTCGGCAAGGTCGACATCGACGCGAACCAGGATCTGGCCAGCGCGGCCGGCATCCAGGCAGTGCCCACGCTGATGATCGCGAAGCAGGGCCAGATCATCTTCAAGCAGGCCGGCGCGCTGCGCGCCGAAGACCTTGACGACCTGATCGCGCAGGCGAAGGCGCTGGACGTTTCCGCCGCCGCGCAGGATTCGGCCGCTTCCGCCGAATAACCGACGATTCCCGGCGGATTCCGCGTTCGTGCGCCGGCGGCCAGGCGAAGGTGCCACGGGCGCGGGCGGAATGCGGAATCCGCCGGCTCCAAGATTTCACAAGATCGTCATAGTGGTCTAAACTTGGATTTGGTGTGTACTCCGGTGCGGCGCCCACCAGCGTCGACGCATCACCCGCCCGTCGTGATTGACGGCCGGATTCGCCGAGGATTGTCCGTCATTCAAGGAGCATAATGGCCAGCCATCGCAAAACCAATGCACCAACGCTGCTGTCGCTAAGCAAACGCCAGTGGATCCGCATCGTAGCGATCGCCGCGGCGATCGTCATGGTGGTTGCGGCCGGCATCGTCTCCCGAAACTTCTACATCGGTCGTGGCCGCGGAACCACGGTCAACGAATACTCGGCCGCCGACCTCGCCGGAAGCAGCGTCTCGCGAAGCAACAACCGTGCGGATCTGCGTGGCGCCGACGCCAACACCAGCTATGTGACGGTGAAGATCAACGGCAAGTCCCGCTTCGTGCTGGGCGACAATTTCACCGATGTCAAATCCGTACTGGACGCGGGCAACATCACGTTGGAGCCGGAAGACAGCGTCACGCCGGCCCTGACCACGAAGGTGGACGAGTCCACGGTCATCTCCATCTCGCGTGCCGACACGCAGGCCGAGACCTCGGAGACCGCCATCGCGTTCAACACGGTCAAGAAGGAGACCACCAGCCTGCCGCAGGGTCAGCAGAAGGTGCAGACCGAAGGTCAGGAAGGCGTGCTGCAGACCACCAGCATGGTCACTCGCTCCGCGGGCAAGGTCATCTCGTCCACCGTCTTCGCCAAGTACGTCAAGAAAGCCCCTGTCGACAAGGTGATCTTGGTCGGCACCGGTTCCGCCGAAGAGGCGGCCGCGAACACACTCGGTGACACCGTCCCCTCCGGCGAGAAGCAGAAGTGGGCGCATGACTGGCTGCTGGCGAACGGTTACACCGAGGCCGACTTCACCGCCGCCAACTTCATCATCAATCATGAGTCCGGCTGGCAGACGAACGCCACGAACCCGAGCTCGGGCGCATACGGTCTGCCGCAGGCGCTCCCCGGCAACAAGATGGCATCCGCGGGTGCGGATTGGCGCACCAACTACCAGACGCAGTTCAAGTGGTTCGTGAACTACTGCAACCAGCGCTACGGCTCCATCACCGGCGCCTACGCCTACTGGAAGGCCAACAGCAACTACTGACGGCGGCGCGCTATCGTTTCTTCAACCGGCTCCTGCGGGGGCCGGTTTTTGTTGTCGCAAGACTCACCTATAAAGCCGATCGCAATGCGAGAAGGCCTGACAACTACGAATTGGCTGCAATTGCGTCGTTATGTGCGCGCCGAAACGACGAGTACGCGCACATAACGACGCAAAAACCTGCCGTTCACGGCAGAGCCGACAAGAGTGGGCAGTCTATATGAACCACCCCCAGTCGCTTCTCGACAGCCCCCCGCTGGCGGGGGCTGTCGAGAAGCGACTGGGGGTGGTCAAACAGGATGGCCGACCGCCAATCACCATCTATCAGTCGTCGCTACCTTGCGGGTGGGTCGGCTGGGTCTCGTGACCCCGCGAATCACCGATCTGCGAATTCGTGCTGCCGTTCAGGTCGTTGCCATTGTCGTTCTGGTCGTCCTGTTGTTGCTGTTGTTGCTGTTGCTGGCGCTGCTGCTCCTGCTGGCGCTGCTGCTCCAGATACTTCTGCTGGGCGGTGTACTCGTTCATCGACACGGTCACCGCGTCTCCGGCGTCCTTCACATTGGTGATAGACTGCTGCATCTCGTTCAGATCGGCGTCATCCTGCTGCAGCAACGCGTTCGCCTGATCGATGGCGGACTGCAGCGTGGTCCTGGTCGAGTCGTCCAGCACAACGCCCTTGCTGTCGTCGTAAATCTTCTGCGCGCCGGTGACGGCCGTCTGCAGTTCATGCTTGATAAACTCGACCTTCTCCGCCTTTCCGTCGTTCACAGCCTTGGTGGCCTTGGCGACGTTCGTCTTCGCCTTGGTGCTGGCGCGCGCGATCTGCTTGTTCTTGCTGGCATTGGCGTTCAGCGTCTCGGTGCCCAACGCCACGTCGCACGAGACCGGCTCGCTGGCCGAGGACGCCTTTGTGACCGCGCTGTTCAGCGTCTCCAGGACAGTCGGATCGGACACATCGCCTTGCGGAATCTGCTGCGCAGGCTTGGCTTCGCTGAGCGCGGACTGCAATTCGGAAAACGCCTTGTCGGCCTTGGTCTTCGAGGTCTTGCACAGGCTCGCCGCCTGATCGAGCTCGTTCTGGTTCTGCACGTGGCGCCACCACAGGAATCCGCCCGTAGCGGCGAGCGCCACGACAACGACCGCGACGACGGCGATGATGATAGCGCGGCGGTGGCCATGTTGCTTTCGAGAACTGCCGTCCGCCTTGCCGCCCGGCTCTCCGCTCCCATGAGGAGGCACCGCCGCGCCCGCCTCAGGCGGCAGTGGCACGGCCTGCGGCGTCATTCCGGCTGTAGGTGGCACGCTCTGCGTGGGCGTAGGGAAAGCACTCAACGGCTGTATCACCATAGTGACGTCGTTGTTGCCTTGCGGCTCTTCCTCCTCCGGCACGGCGGGGATATCGGACACGTCCTCCAGCCCCAGCGGATCGGAGGCAGAGACATGCACCGGCCGCACGGTGTCCTCCGGTTCAGGCAGGGGAACGTGGGGACTGGGAGCACCATACGATGGGCCGCTCCCCGATGAAGCGTCCTTGACGCCGCCCATCGAGGGGAACATCACGTCGGGGATGTCCCACGCGGGATTGTCGAGGAACTGCATGCCCTCATCATCTGCGGCCTGCTGTCCGGCAGCGCCGGCCCCCTCCTGTGCCGCGGGTTCCGTCTTGCCTTCTGCCGCAGTCGGAACCGGGACATTTCCGATGACACTCGTGGCGGCGCCGGCGGCATCAGCAGCCACGGCATCGCCCAGCGCTACGGCCTTATATTCGGCCGCATGCCGCTCGGTGCCCGGTTCAATGCCCTGCACAGCGTCACGTTCCCCTGTTTCGGGCAGTCCCGCGCCGTCGCCGGCATCGTCCCATTGCATATCACGCTCATGCGCTTCATGCTCGTTCATCATCCGCCCCCGATTCATGTCCGCTTTCCGGGATTCGCCCGGCCTTCTGTTCCCTATTATGGCCGTTTCACCGGCATATTCAACGTTCACGCCATTATATACGGTACCGTCCTGACCATGTCATGCGCCGATACGCCCAAGGTAGCATGTCATCGCTTCCACAGGCCATGAGCATCGTCACCGCGTCACCATCACAACCGCGTTGTCGCCATGGAAGGGCCACAAAACGCACGGTCGCTGGCGAGAGCCGCGCGACCTACATAAACTGTCCAATCATTGCGTAAGTTTATAATGGTAGAGGAGATTCGCGGGGGATGGTATTCAGTCTTCCCGCGAGTTGGAACAAACGTGTTCCGCCGCGGGCGCAGGCTTGCGCGGCGAGGGCCTAGATGGGAGAGCAGATGACTGCGAACAGGCCAAGTTCTTCCATCCCACCCCTCCGTGGCCTTCCCTACATTTTTCCTCCGCGCCCTTCTCCCCCAACCTTCTCCCCACGCCTCCACCCGGGTTGCCCACCTGTAGGAGTAGTGTGTATTGGTCGGCAGAAATGATGCATATACAACAATCCCTACGCAGCGAAACAGGGATGACGCATACACAGGCGCATGAGGCGGAACGGAGGAGAATACGGCACAATGACCAATCGCAGCGACAATAACGACAGCAGCACGGAAACCAGCACGAACGGCAAGAACCCGAAGAAAACCCTCGCAAAGCGCGGCGGCACAGCCGGCGGTAAACGCGTATCCACGCTGTCCACGCCGCTCTCCAGCAACGAAAGCTACGTGAACGGCCATCTTTCGCGCGTGGCCCTCGCTTCGCTTGCCATCTTGACGTTCATCACGTTCGTCGGCAACTTCACGCAGCTGCAGCTGTCCGCCGCGCTGCCGACCATCGTATCGGAATTCGGCATCTCCGTGACCACCGGGCAATGGCTCACGTCGATTTTCCAGCTGGTCATGGGCGTGATGGTGCCGCTCACCGCGTTCCTGACGCGCCGCTTCACCACCCGGCAAATCGTCATCGTCTCGATGACCGTGTTCGCTGTGGGATCGCTGCTGGCATGGGTCGGCCCGACGTTTCTGGTGGTGCTGGCCGGCCGACTGCTTGAGGCCGTCGGCACGGGCGTGATGTGGCCGGTGCTGCAGATCACCGTCTTCTCGATCTACCCGTTATCCCGCCGTGGCATGGCCATGGGCGCGGTCGGCATGGCCATGAGCGTGGCCCCCGCGCTGGGGCCGACTTTCGGCGGCTTCCAGACCGACAGTTTCGGCTGGCGTTCGATTTTCTTCACGCTCACGATGATCGGTGTGTTCTGCCTGCTGCTGGCCATCTTCGGGCTGCGTAACTTCGGGACGACCGACGACCATGCCAAGGCCGATTTCTTCTCTGTGGCCATGTCGGTGCTCGGCTTCGGCGGCCTGATGTTCGGGTTCACAAACATCGAATCGTACGCGCCGTCGAATCCGATGGTGTGGGGCGCGATGCTTGTCGGACTGTGCGGCATCGTGTGGTTCGTGGTGCGGCAGGTGCGCCGCGCGAAGGCGTATACGGTGGCCGTCCGGCAATCCGTGGACGAGTCGGACACCGCGCAACGCACCACTCCCGAACCGCCGCTGCTCGACCTTGGCGTGCTGCGCAACCGCAGTTTCACCGTCGGGACGATCTGCGCCGCGCTCAGCTTCTTCGCATTCAGTTCGATCATGGTGATCATGCCGCTGTATATCCAGAACGACCGCGGCTATTCGGCGACTATCAGCGGACTGGTCATGATGCCCGGCGCATTCGGCATGTGCATCTCGCAGTTCTTCGGCGGCAAGCTGCTCGACCGGCTCGGGGCGAGGCCGGTGGCGCTCAGTGGCACGCTGGTTCTGCTGTTCGGCACCATCATGATGAGTCTGATCGACAGCAACACGTGGATCTGGTGGGTATCGATATGGCAGTTCGTGCGCCAGATCGGCATGGGTTTCATCATCATGCCCATCACCACTTGGTCGCTCAACTGCCTCGACCCGACGGAGGTGTCAGCCGGGTCGGCGGTCACCAACACGGTCCGGCAGATCGCGGGTGCGATCGGAGCCCCCGTGCTGGTCATCCTGATGGAGACGCTGATTCAACTGCATGGAGGCGACGCAATCGCCGCGAGCATCTTCGGCACGCAGTGGACGCTGCGAGTCAGCGCGTTCATCGTGTTCATACAGGTGCTCATCGTGCTGTTCGGCGTCAAAGGAGCCGGTGCCGGATCCTCGCGGGACGTGGCGCAGCGGGCCATCGCGAGAATCCGCACGGTCTCGCACCGGTAATCGCAGCAAATTGGCGACTATTGTCACCGGACGATGACAATAGTCGCCAATTTGCGTAGGAACGTCACCGGTAACCGGAATCCAATTGCCAGACATCACGGCTCCGAACGATCCAGAGCCATCAGAGCGCGAAAGCGTCTCTAAGTGCGCGCCGAAATGACAAGTCCGCGCACTTAGGGACGCAAATGGCCCGGTTTGCGTCGCTAAGTGCGCACGGTCGTCGTTTCGGCGCGCACTTAGGAACGCTTTCGTCATATGCCATCCCTAATCCCGCATCTCGGAGCGGAATCCGCGGGAAATCGGCGAGTCTCGGCGTCAGTCGTCCACGTCACGCACGCCCGAAAATCGTAAGCACGATCAGCAGCACGTTCAGCGCCACGATCAACGCCACCACGATCATGAAGATCACGTGTTTGACCGTCCCGTCGACCCATTCGCCCATAAGCTCCTTGGTGTGCGTATAACGCATCAGCGGAATCACGGCGAACGGAATGCCGATGGACAGCACCACCTGGCCGATGACCAGCGCCTGAGTGGGGTCTTTGGCGAACCACAGCACGATCAGCGCGGGCACCAGCGTGACCACACGGCACGCCCACATCGGGACGTTGACATGCAGAAGACCACGCATGATCTCGGAACCGGCATACGTGCCGACCGACGTGGAACTCAACGACGAGGCCAGCAGGCCGATGGAGAATATCGTGCCGATCACCGGGCCAAGCACCTGCGTGATCGCCCGTTGCGCGCCGTCTATGGAATCCGTGCCGGACATGCCGTGCAACGAGTTCGCGGCAAGCACCAGCATCGCCAGATTCACCGTGCCGGCCAGCAGCAGCGCCCACGTCACATCGATCTTCGAACCTTTGAGCTGCATGGCGATCGACGGCTTATCGCTGTGCGTGTAGTAATGGTCGTTGACCAACGTGGAATGCAGGTAGATGGCATGCGGCATCACGGTGGCGCCCAGAATCGAGGCGGCCATCAGCACCGAATCGGTGCCTTGGAAGCGTGGGATCAGGCCCCGCACCACCGCTGCGGGATCCGGCGGGGCCACGAACAGGCCCGCGATGAACCCGAAGGTGATGACCAGCAGCAACACGATGATGATCCGTTCGAACGTGGTCTGCGTCCTGCCGCCCTGGAACCACAGCATCACCGTGGAGGCCGCGCCGATCACCAGGCCGCCGACGAACAACGGCAGCCCGAACAGCAGATTAAGGGCGATCGCGCCGCCGATCACCTCGGCCAGATCCGTGGCGATGGCGATGACCTCCGCCTGCATGAAAAACATGAACCGTCCCGCGTTGCTCATGCGCTCCCCCAGCAGTTCCGGCAGGCTCTTGCCGGTGACGATGCCGAGCTTCGCCGACTGGTATTGAATCAGCACGCTCATCGCGTTCGCCAGCACCAGCACCCATACCAGCAGGTAGCCGTATCGTGCGCCGGACGTGATGTTCGCCGCCACATTGCCCGGATCGACATAGGCGACCGCGGCCACGAACGCCGGCCCCAAGATGCTGGCGAGCGCATGCTCGTGATGCTGGCGCCCGGACGCTTCCTCGGCATGGCTGCGTTCGATGTCGATCTCTGAATCGGTTTTGTCATCGATCATCTGACGATGCTCTTTCATTCCCTCATTCCTCTCATGCGCCCGACCCCTGGGCGCTACTCGATCCGCCTAATGGTATACACCGCGTTTGTAACAGACCGTCGAATTTCCCGCCACACGACTCCCCCGCTGGGCGGACTGCGGCATTTGTCGAGCGATGGGCTCTATTCCGCCCCTCACTGACTGGGGATCTGTTGCGCGGGGCATGCGCGCAGCACGGCGAGCATCGAACGTTTCTCGCTGGTGGTGACGGTCAGACCGTAATGCCGTTTGACGCCGATCTGCCGCGCGACGTATTCGCAACGATACTCGCCGTTGGTGGGAAGCCAGTAAGCGGCGGAGGCGGATCCCTTGTCCTGGTTGGCAGGGCCATCCACGGCGAGCAGATTGTAAGGGTCATTGCCGAAGCGGTAGCGCTGGGCGGTGGTCCAGTCCCTGGCACCGGATTGCCAGGCGTTTGCGAGCGCCACGACGTGGTCGATCTGCACGGCGGCGCTGGTGTTTCGGCCGCGCACGAACAGGATGGTCTTCCCGGTGTAGGGGTCGGCGAGCGTACCCGAGGAGACTTGGCAGCGCTTGGCTGCGCTGAATATGACATCAGTCAGGTCGCGGGCGAGCACATCGTCGCGCACGTCGCAGCCGTCGCCATCATCGTCGGTGGCGCGGAATCCGAAGGAGTCGCGGTCGTAGCCGGTGGAGTCGGGCCGGTCGTCGACCTGCAGCCCGTTCAGCGCGTCCGCCGCCGGGCCGGAGGCAATGTATTCGCCGGTGATCTCGCCGATGGAGGGGCTGATTTTGGGCAACGCCAGACCGATGACAACGCCGAGCAGGGCGGCGATCGCCACCAGTATCATAAGACGTTCCAGCGGGGATGATCCGCGGAATCGGCGTTTGCGAAAATGCGTGCGCACGGTCAATCGGCCTGTCGTTGGTTCTGCGGTCAGTCTCGTGGGCTGCGCGGCGGTATCGTCGTTGGCTCAGGCGCGCGGCATAAACCCGGACTCACGCCGCGTACCTTTCTCCCCGCCGGATCAGGCGTAGGAGAACGTGCGAGGGTCGTGCCCCGCGCGTTCCGGACCGTCGAGCGCGTCGATGGCGGCATGTTCATCGAGCGTGAGCGCGAAGCCGAACAGGTCGAGGTTCTGCCGCTGACGTTCGGAGTGCACCGACTTGGGGATGATGATCGTGCCGTTTTCGATGTGCCAGCGCAGGGTCACCTGGGCAGGCGACACCTCGTGCGCCTCGGCGATTCGCGCGATCGTGCCGTTGCCGGCCTTCAGGTCGGCGCCGCGAGCCATCGGGGAGTATGCTTCGACCGCGATGCCGTGCTCCTTGCAGAATGCGACGACTTCGCGCTGCTGCCAGGTCGGGTGCAGCTCGATCTGGTTGACCGCCGGCCATTCGCCGGTCTCCTCGTACAGACGGGTCAGATGCTCCGGCAGGAAGTTGCACACGCCCAGCGTCTTCACACGGCCTTCGTCGCGCAGCTTGGTGAACGCCTTCCAGGTCGCTCCGGAACGCCAATTGAACGGAGTCGGCCAATGAATCATGTACATGTCGACGTATTCCAGCTGCAACAGTCCCAGCTGTCGGTCGAAGGCTGCAAGTGCCATGTCGTACCCCTGCTCGGAGTCGCGCAGCTTGGTCGTGACCCACAGATGACTGCGCTTGCGCCCCTTGTTGAAGCCGGTTTCGGCGAGGGCGCGGCCGACGCCGCCCTCGTTGTTGTAGCCCGCGGCTCCGTCGATATGCCGGTACCCCGCCGCCAACGCCGATTTGACCACGGGAGCGACATCATCGTTCTCGATTCGCAGCAGCCCCAACCCGATTTGCGGAATCACGTTGCCGTCATTGAGTTTGATTCCCGGCACGCTCGCAGCAGCCGCCGCAACGGCGAGATCGCTGGTTCCCAGCATGGTCGTCTCCTTGTCTTCACACTACATCCGGTTCGGAGCATATGCCATGGCGATATGCCGAGCCTCCCTACACCAGTATGCCATCATATCGGATGAACGGCATACGATTCGCGATTGGCGGCATCGGTGCAGGGGCCGGCAGACAACGCCGCCGGCCGATGAGTACCATGCCGCCAGCGATGGCCAGCAGCACGACCAGCCCGCTGACCGCGACGCGCCCGTGGCGGACAGGCCATGCTGGTTCTGCCGGCCACCATGCTGGCCGTGCGGCACTTCCGTCTTGTCGTTATCCGACTCGCTGGGCTCAGTCGGCTCGGTCGGCTTACCCGGCTCCGTCGGCTTGCTTGGCTCGGTCGGCTCCGTCGGCCCTTCCTTGGCCTTCACGGTGACCGTGCGCTCAGCGGTGGCCGTGTTGCCGGCCTTGTCTACGTCAGCACGTACTCTCCCGGTTTCGCCGCGTCCACCGAACCGGACACCTTGACGGCATCGGTCACGTCACCATCCACATCGTCCGTGGCCGACACGCCGACCAACGGCTCGAATTCGGAATCCTGTTCCACCGTCACGTCATCCACGCCGGAGAGCACCAGCGCGATCGTGTCGGCGGGCGGAACCGGCTTCTTTTGATACAACGGAGTATCAAGAAGAGCAATGATATACCGCTATACCAGAACATGTCAACGCGCAAGACAGAGGAACGCCACCTATCAAGGAACGACGTCGCCAGGGAACGCCGCCGCCATCAGCTGCGACACGCCCGGAGTGCGCAGCACAACCGCCATATGCAGTCGTGACAAACCGCGCAATTCCTCCGATCCGCAATAACCAGCCTCGCAATTGTGCCACCACTCCGGGCGTGTCGCGACAAATCAGACCCGACGCACACCACGGTTCTACGCAAGACCCATGGCCGAAGCATCCCTCGACCACCCCAGCCGGCAAAAGTCCCATCCAAGGCCAGTGAAACGGGACTTTCGCGGGACGGAGCACATGCCGCCACCGACCTCAAATAGGGAAACGCGGCGTTATATCTACAATCGCGCTCTCAAAACTCACAGGGCCAAATTCACTAAAAATGGCCTGTATCTGCGAGTTTTGAGAGCGGGTTCCCGTAATCCCCGAGATTCACCGCGTGCTGTCGCGCACAATCACGTCGCAATCGGTCATCAACAACTCGGGCTTAGCGATCTCACCGCGGATGCGCCCGAGAATCCGCTCGACGGCGGTAGGCGCGGTCCACTCCAGACGCGAATCCATGGTGGTGAGCGGAATCTGCAGGTATTGCGACTCCTCGATGTTGTCGAACCCGATCACCTGAACCTGCCGGGGAATCTCGATGCCGTTCGCGCGCATCACGGTCAACGCGCCGATGGCCAGCTGGTCGTTCAGGCCGATGACGCCGTCGAACGGCACGCCCTTGTCGATGAGCTCCTGCGTGGCATGGGCGCCCGCGCCAATCGTCCATTCCTGCTCGACATTGCCGACCAGCCGCGAGTCCAGCGTCACGCCGCGTCGCCGGCATTCTTCGATGATGCCGCGCAAACGCAGCTGCGCGTTGCCTTCCACCGCGCCGAGCAGCTTCGCCTCGTCATATGCGCCACGTCCGCCGACCACCGCCAGCGACTTCACGCCGCAGTCGAACATGTATCCGGCGGCCGATGCCGCCGCCTGCACGTCGTTGGGCGTCACATGATCGGCCTTGCCCCATGTGGTTCGCGCGCCGACCACCACCAGCGGGAAATCGACCTCCAGGTCCTCCGGGCTGATGTCCTCGACCTCGCTCATCGACAGAATCATGCCGTCCGACACCGTGGTGTTGAAGTTGCGCAACAGCTCACGGGCGCCCGTCGCCGACCCTTCCGCGTATGTGGTGACGTACACGAGGTATCCGCGCTGCCGGGCGGCGTCGATCACGCGGTTCGCGAGCTCGGACAGGTATGGCGCGGTCAGCGTCGGCACAGCGAGCGTGATGAAGCCGGTGCGGTCCCGGTTGAGGTTGCGCGCGGCGACGTTGACCCGGTATCCGGTCTGCTCGATGACGGCTTCGACTTTGGCGCGGGTGGCGTCGGTCATGCGTCCGGTGCCGTTGATGACATTGGATGCCGTTTTCAGCGACACGCCGGCCGCGGTGGCGACGTCGCGCAACGTGACGCGCCGACGTGCGGCCGTCGTCGGCGAGCCTGGCAGGTTCCGCGCGATCTCGCTCTTGCCGGTCTTGCCGTTTTCGGTCTTGCCCATCGCGTCAACCTTACTCGTAGAGGAAACTCCCCCTATGGTAATCGTCTTCGCCGAAGTTGTCATACGGGCCACCGCATGTCTGCTACGGTTTTGTCGTCTTCGCGACATCGTTGCCATCCGATGACGTGTTCGCCACCACGCATGTCGCCGCTGTTCATGACCACGCCAGGCTGCTCATCGATACCGTCACCGGTCTGATGAGCGGCACGCCATCCGTCCCGTTCGTCGAATTCGAGTCTGGCGAGCCGGATTTCGCGCTTGTTGCCGGTGCGGATGCGCTCGCCCGCATACCGGTCCGCGCCGCGCGGGCGCATGGCGTCCGGCAGAAAGCAGTGGTAGGCGATGACCCATTCGTCGGTGCCGGGGACCCGAAGTATGCAGTGATGCCCGGTGCCGAGTATGCCGAGGCGTTCGTTGGCGACCAGGATTTCGCCGCGATAGGTCCACTGCGAACCGTCGCCTTCCATGGTCGACGCGGCCGCATAGGCGACTCGATAGTCGGGGTCGTCGGTGTCGCCGATCGAGTACGTGAGATAGTACGTCCACGTTCCGGCATGCTCTCTCACGTTCAGATATGCGGCCTCCCGGATGTCGGGCGTGGCTTCGGGGATGATGCGCAGCATGTCGTCGGACAGGCGGGAATAGCGCGCCCGGTTCTGCCCCAGGCTAGGTACCATCGGCCGGTCTGCGGGTCGCGGAACGCCGCGGGATCGATGCCGGGCGCGACGATGCCGGTTCCGAAGCCGTGCCGCGCGGCGTGCGAGCCGGTTCGCGCCAAGTCGCTCTGCAGAGCGTATCCTCCATCGATATGGTCGGATACCGCCACGTTGGTCTGCCCGTCGCCGCAGAAATACAGGTAATAGCGGCCGTCGCGAACGGCGAGCGCCGGCACCCAGGCGTGGGCGGTCCGGCCGGGCAGGATGTTGGTTCGGCCGCTGCCGTCGAGATGCTGGTCATGCAGGTCGATGACGACGCCGCGGTCCTGCCAATGTGTCAGGTCTTCGGAGGTGAGGCAGTGGATCTGCCAGCCGCTCCACTCGCCGTGTCCGTCGGTGGTGGCGAACAGGTAGAACGTCCCGCGTTCGTATGCGAGTTCAGGGTCGGCGAAGAAACGCATGCCCCGCCTGCCGGTCGCGTCAGGCGTGTCGGGGATGCGCACGGGGGCGTCGAGTCGTTCCGCGACGACGGAGATGACCACGCGCGAGGTATCGGCAGTCGAGCCGGCAATGCCCGACCCGTCATCGCGGTGCACCGCGAGCAGGAGCGGACGGAACAGATCCTGGGTCTGCGGTACGGCGGATCCGTCGAGGGCCGTCACGGTTCCGTAATCGCTGCGGAACCGCAGTCGCAGCCGAGTGATGTCAGTGATTTCGCCGCTGACCGCACCGTCCGGCGTCCATTGGTCCAGCGTCAGCCGTAGCCGGTAATCGGCCCGTGGCCCTGCGGCCGGCGTTGCTTCCGCGCCGGAAGCCCGGTCACCGTCATGAACCCGCGTCTCCCCGCGCAGCAGCATTGCGACGAAGTCCACGTCGACGTCGTCGCGGACTTCGCCGCGGCCCGACTCTCCTCGAATCGCCGGCCCCATGTCTGGAGCCGGCGATCCGTCAACGTTGCGACACCGTGATGAGCACACCGTTGCGTTTCAGCGTGACGGCCCTGCCATCATCGGTATTGCCGCATCCGCGGTAGACGAGCAGGGTCTCGCCTGCCGGCTCGCGCACGACAGCCTCGTTCTTCGCACGGTTGAAGTAGAAGTCAAACCCCCGATCCACCGTCCGCATCTTTCACCCCGCTAAAGACCCATTCGGAAGCGACGAACGATATGGCATGACAACGTTGATATAAGCTTATCGTGTCGACAGATGGCACCATCCGGCGATTTGTGGGTCATACGACGCACACGACATCGCAAAGTCTGTACCACACCAGGGCTTTTTTGCCTCTTTTCGGCCTTCTGTGGCACACGCGCCCGATACCGGTTTGGAGTCGGAATCCCGTTTTCCTTGATATTTCAAGGAAAACGAATGACATCATGTACCACAACAGGTCATGTAAACGTTTGCACGAGCTGGTGTGGCCATCGGCGTGGCCACACCACGGCCAAATCGGGCAAAATCACGCTGGTGTGGCACAACTACGAAACGAAGGGACGCGGCGACCTGCTGTCTCGGCCAAAAATCGAGACGCCGAGCTGCGGATGATACCCCGAAAGTCCTCGGCCGCCCCAGTCACCTTCGCGAACAGCCCTCGACCCTGCAGTTACGGACATGCCATGCATGACCAGCCCGCTGGTCTCACTGCCGTTCCCCGCCGACAAGCAGCCCGATCCGCTAGCGGGAGCCTACAGGCTCAAAAATAACTCGTGAATGCGGGTGTCGTCGGTGAGTTCGGGGTGGAAGGCCGTGGCGAGAATGTTGCCCTGTCGCAGACCGACCACACGCCCATCAACCTCGGTCTCGATCGTGGCGTCCGCCCCGACATCGGAGACGAACGGCCCACGGATGAACACGAGCGGAAAGTCCTTGATGTCACCGAAATCGGCCGTGGAGACGAACGAACCGAGCTGCCGACCGTAAGCATTGCGGCGAACCGTGGCGTCGAGGGCGCCGAAGTACACATTGTCGTCGTTTTCCAGTCGCTTCGCGAGCAGAATCATTCCGGCGCACGTGCCGAACACCGGCTTGCCGGCGGCGATGTGCGCGGCAATCGGCTCGAACAGACCGGTGGAGCGCAGCAGCTTGCCCTGTGTGGTCGACTCGCCGCCGGGCAGAATCACGCGGTCGATGGAATCGTCGAAATCCTCGGCGGCACGCAGCAGCTTCCACTGGGCGCCGAGCTTGTCGAGCATCGCAGCGTGCTCTGCGAACGCGCCCTGTACGGCCAGGATGCCAGTCACGCCGTGCTTTGCCGTCTCGGCATCGGCCGACTCTTCCTTCGAAATATATTCAACAGCTACAACCATGATTACTCCTTGGCTCCCGATGAGGGGAGCCGTCGAATGCGGTGGGGAGGGGTGGGGTGACTGAGGATGTGCCTCTACCACCCCAGTCGCCCCGCGGCAGCCCTCGCCGCCAGCGGGGGCGGATTCATGCGGAATCGCCCCCGCCAAGTTGACCGCCTTCGCCAGCGGGAGGGGCGGCTCGATCGTCCCGCCGCTAGCGGGCTATGATCACTCGCCGCGGGCGGCCATGATGGTCTGGATTTCGTCCTCGTTGATGCCGACCATGGCCTCGCCGAGGTTCTCGGAGAGTCGTGCCAGCAGATCGGCGTCCTGCCAGTTGGCGGTGGCCTTGACGATGGCGGCGGCGCGCTTGGCCGGGTCGCCGGACTTGAAGATGCCGGAACCGACGAACACGCCTTCGGCACCGAGCTCCATCATCAGCGCCGCGTCGGCCGGAGTGGCCACGCCACCGGCGGCGAAGTTCACGACCGGCAGTCGGCCGTTGTCGTGCACGTAACGCGCCAGCTCGACCGGCACGGCCAGCTGCTTGGCGGCCTCGAACACCTCGTCGTCACGCAGGCCGACGAGCTCGCGAATCTGCTTGTTCATCGTGCGCATGTGACGCACAGCCTGGATCACATCACCGGTGCCGGGCTCGCCCTTGGTGCGAATCATCGCGGCCCCCTCGGCGATGCGGCGCAGCGCCTCACCCAGGTTCTTCGCACCGCACACGAACGGTACGTCGAACTGTGTCTTGTCGATGTGATAGACGTCATCGGCCGGCGAAAGCACTTCGGACTCGTCGATGTAGTCGATGTCGATGGCCTGCAGGATGCGGGCTTCAGCGATGTGCCCGATGCGCACCTTCGCCATGACCGGAATGGAGACGGCCTCCTGAATGCCCTTGATCATGGCCGGGTCGCTCATACGCGAGACGCCGCCGGCGGCACGGATATCAGCGGGGATGCGCTCCAACGCCATGACCGCGCACGCGCCGGCGTCCTCGGCGACCCGAGCCTGCTCGGGAGTCGTCACGTCCATGATCACGCCGCCCTTGAGCATCTGCGCCAGGTTCTTGTTCAGTTCCGCTCGGTTTTCAGCCATTGAGGGTTCTCCTTCCATATGCTGCGGCGATGGCCGTCGCGACGACTGTCGTCATCGCCGTCATTGTTGCCGTTACTGTATTGTCTATATTGCCATTGTTGTCGTTGCCTCGACCGCCCGCACATCCCCGGGCTGCGCCGGCGGCACACAAGGCACCATGCTAGAGGCGTTCCCGCCGCGAACACGCGCAGCGGCTCATTTCCGGCGATAAGGAAAACCTATAATCCGTTATCAGCCGGCCATGCTGCACCGCCGCGCGGGAACACCGTCCGCCCGACGTCCGCCACCGCGCCGCCGCCGGCCTGCGCCGCGCGGTTGTGCGCGACGACAAAACCCGACGCCGCTTTTCGTGCCCATGCACAACACCGCAGGAACCTACGGCAACGTACCCTTGACGATGGAATACGTATCAGGACATCTGCAAAGGAAATCCACGATGCCACAGGATCAGGCACAGGATCAGTCGAACGCGGCCCAAGCCGCCAAGCCGGCGGATGAACCGGCACCCAGTATGACGGCACCGGCCGCGCGGCCGGTCGGCACCGCTGCCGTTCCGACCATCATCAGCGAATACACCTCCCCCGGCGACGTCGCCGTGAACGACGACGAGACACTGTACTCGCTGCTCACCGAACGCATCGCCCGCACCGGCAATGCGACCACCATCGCGGCGCGCAAGACCGGCCCGGGCGCGTGGTCGAGCATCACCACCGGCGAGTTCCACCGTCTGGTGCTCGCCGCAGCGAAGGGCCTCATCGCGTTCGGCATCGGCAAGGGAGACGCGGTGACGCTGTTCTCCGCCACCCGCTTCGAGTGGGGCGTGCTGGATTTCGCGCTCGCCGCGATCGGCGCGGTGAACGTGCCGATCTACGACACCGATTCCGCGGCACAGGCGGAGCGCATCATCAACGACTCCGGCGTGAAGCTCGCCGTCACCGATAACCGCGAACGCTATGACCGTCTCGATTCGATCAACGACCGATGCCCCGGCCTGCAGCGCATCCTCATGATGGACGGCAACGCGCTGGGCGCTTTGGAGGGATTGGGCGTGTCGGTCTCCGACGAGGAGCTGGAGGCGCGCATCGCCGACACCCATGCCGACGACCTCGCCACTATCGTGTATACGTCCGGCTCGACCGGCGCCCCGAAAGGCGTGGAGCTTACGCACCGCAATTTCCTGTCGGTGGTTCGAGCCGGATACGAGTGCCTCGGCGAGGTGCTGTGCGACAACCATCCACGGCTGCTGCTGTTCCTGCCCCTCGCCCACTGCTTCGCACGGTTCATCCAGTACTGCTCGATTGGCTCCGACGATGGCGTGGTCGGCTATCTGCCGGATACGAAGTCGCTGCTTCCCGACCTGCGCTCGTTCAAGCCGACCTATCTGCTCGGCGTGCCGCGCGTGTTCGAGAAGGTGTACAACGCCGCGTCACGCAAGGCCGGCACCGGTTTCAAAGGGCGCATATTCGCGCAGGCCGCCCAGTGCGCCCGCGAATGGTCGCGCACCGAGCAGGACGGAGGCAAGCATTCCGCCAGCCAGCGCGCCCGGCACGCGATGTTCGAGACATCGGTGTACCGCGCAGTTCGCGGCGCACTCGGCCCGAACATCCGGTATGTGGCGTGCGGCGGGGCTCCGCTGAGCGCCGATCTGGCGCACTTCTTCGCCGGCATCGGCCTGCCGATGATCCAGGGATACGGTATGACGGAGACCGCGGCACCGTTTACGGTGACACGCGTGAACGACAACAAGATCGGCACGGTCGGCCAGCCCGCCCCCGGCTCGTCGGTGCGTATCGCGGACGACGGCGAGGTGCAGGTGCGCGGCGCGAACGTGTTCCGCGGCTATCACAATCTCCCCGAGAAAACCGCCGAAACGTTCACCGCCGACGGCTGGCTCAAGACCGGCGACCTCGGCTCGCTCGACGAGGACGGCCGGCTTATGATAACCGGCCGCAAGAAGGACATCATCATCACCGCCGGCGGCAAGAACGTCTCCCCCATCCCGATGGAGGAGGAGATCGCCAAGTGCCCGATCGTCGAGCACGCCGTGGTCGTGGGTGACGGGCGTCCGTTCATCGGCGCCTTGGTGACGCTTGACCCGGAAGGTCTGGCGTCGTGGCTGCCGACCATCGGTCAGCCGGCCGACTTGTCGCTGGCCGACGCGGCAGCGCTCCCGCAGGTGCGCGAGGAGATCCAGCCGTTCGTCGACCGCGCGAACGCGACGGTCTCGCGGGCCGAATCGGTGCGCAAGTTCGTGGTGCTGGATGCGCAGTTCACCCAGGAGAACTCCTGCCTGACGCCGTCGCTGAAGGTCGTGCGTCCGGCTGTGAACCGCGTGTTCTCCGGCGCGATCGACCAGGAGCTGTACGCCGGCAAGCGCTGACCACCGGGCCGCATAACCGAACGAGGGGTGATGCGAACGTGCCGTCTGGCACATTGATATGGCCTGTTTTTTGTTCCGCTCTTATAGTGGGGCGGCTTGCGCCGCTTGGCTCGCATAATACCCGGTTTCGGTCCGTCCCGGTGTCCGGTAGCCCGAGGACCGGCGAGGCGGGTTCGGCGCCCCGCCTCGAACCCGCGTTCCGCGAGGCCGGGCCCGCCGCCCGCGCCCCTCGCCGGTCTGGCGGTGACGGGCATCCCGCCGCGGCGCACGCCGCGGATTCCCGGTTCCCGCACGACGCTCGTCACCCGGCCGCGGCCGATCCCGACCGATCCCGGCCCTGAAACGGTCCCTGAACTCGTCGACGTACGCGACTATCAACGCCGTGCCAGGCCGAGCCGTGCCGCGAAAAAGCCGACGCCGTCGTCAATATCTCGTTCGCCCGCCTCAATCGCCCGACGACGCTCGTCATCATCCAGCAGCGCGAGTCCGCCCCGGACTCCGCCGACCAGTTTCACTGCCTTGCTATGCCTACCCATAGCTTCATTGCACGTACCATGTAGCTACTTTGCAAATCAAAACCAACACGTTGGTCTAACAGACCCAAGAAAAACGCGCGATCCTCGGTCAGCGGTTGGCGGCGGGACCGAGCGACGAACGCTTCACGACCTCTGCGGGGAGCAGACCGACACCATGTGCGGACGCGGGCAACGCCACTTCGTCACCTTCCCCCAGCAGATGCAGCACCTGCCGCATCGCAGCGACGCCCAACGCCTCAAAATCAGGCCGAACCGTGGTCAGAGGCGGAATCATGTTGTCCATCGCCGGCATGTCATCGAACCCGACCAGACTGACGTCACGTGGAATGCGAACACCGTGCTCATACAGGGCACGCGCGACGCCCACCGCCTGATTGTCGTTCGCCGTGACCACGACCGTCGGCAACTTGCCGCCCTGATTGCCGATGGAATCGAGAATATGGTTCATCCTGGCGTACGCCTCGGTCGACTCCCAGGTCTTGCAACGCACCGTGACGGAACTGATGGAGCGGGCGCGGGTCAGTTTCACCCAGGCATCCAGTCGCGTCATCGCACCGCGCCATCCCAACGGACCGGCGAAGTACAACGCCCGCTTGTGACCGTATTCGGTCAGCATGCGCACCACATCGCCCATCGCACCCCACTGGTCGATACCGACGATCGACACGCGGTCGCGCTCGCGCGAGTGAATCAGGCGCAGCCCTTCGCTCACGCTGAGTTCGCCGTGCGTGGAGGTGATCATCACGCGAGGCTGCGTCAGCTGCGTGTAGCAGGCCGCTTCGAACATGACATCGGTGGGCGTGAGCATGATGAACGCGTCGACGTTCTGCTCGTTGAACGTGCCGCACAGATTCTCGAACTCCGCCCGCGTGCACAGCGCCTCATGCACCATCATCACCGACATGAACAGGCCGTGCTTGCGCGCCATCATCTCGATCGCGGAAATCGCCGAAATAGGGCCGTAGAACTTCATGCCGCCTGCGATCAGGCCGATCGTGCGGGAACGGTGCGATGCGAGCGCTCGCGCCGAGTTGCTGGGACGATAATCGAGCGCCTTGATGGCATCCTGCACTTTGGTGCGGGTGGCGTCGGAGACATCGGGAGAATCGTTGATGACCCGGGACACCGTCTGATGACTGACTCCGGCGAGCTTCGCGACTTCGAACATGGATGGGCGTTTCCGCCCGCTTCGCTTGGCCGTCACGCTGTCAAACCTCCCGCTGCATAACAACACAATATGGGCAAGTCTACCCGGTAACGCTTAGATAACACGCGTGAGCGCTCACAGATCATGCGCAGGTAACAGATTCACCACTGCGCCGTTCGGATTCACGCCCCGGACTTCTTCTCACAAAGAACTGTGGCACTACAGCGCCCGCACCTGAGACAAAGCACCGAGTCAGATAACCGGGCCGGGCCAAATTAAGCCGCGCCATGCCGAGCTGCGCGACGCAGGCCCGGAATCAGCCGCAACGCCGCAATCAGGTCAGATGCCACGTGACCCGATGCAGCGGCGTGACTCCCAGACGGGCGATGGCGTCGCGGTGAGCCGCCGAGCCGTATCCCTTGTTGTGCGCCCAGCCGTACGGCGCGTACCGCGGATTGCCCTGCGCGATGTCAACCATCAGGTGGTCCCTCGTCACCTTCGCGATGACCGCCGCGCAGGAGACGGTCGCACAATGACGGTCGCCCTTGACCTTGCACGACACCTGTACCGGAATCGGCAACGCCGGCGCGTCAAACGTGTTCATCGTCTTGGTGATGTAATCGTTCGGACCGTCCAGGATGACGTCCACGCGACGACCCGAACCGGCCGGCCCGTCCATGCCGAGCTGCCGCTCCACATCGTTGAGCGCCCGCAAGGCGGCGATGCCCAACGCATGCGATATGCCCCATTCGTCGATTTCGGCGTTACTCGCCTGACCTACCGCGTAAGCGGCGCACCACGAACGCAACTCGTCGACGATTCCTTCGCGCCTGTGCTCGGTCAGCAATTTGGAATCGGCGACACCGGCCGGCACTTGCGCGGCGGCGAGGTCACGTGACCACATGGCGGCCGCCCCGACCATGACCGGACCGGCCAGCGCCCCGCGCCCGACCTCATCGCAGCCGATCACCACATCGCAGCCTTGGGCGGCAAGCTGCCGCTCCATATCAAGCGTCGGATGTTCGATCATCGCCATATCACCATCCGTCTGATGTCACTGCGCCTTGCCGGCGGGAACGTCCTTGAACACATCATGATGGGAGCTCAGGAAACTCATCCGGTTCAGCGGCCAATACCGCATCAGTCCCACTCCGACCACATTGTCGATGGGCACCAAGCCATGATCACCGTCGTCCTGATGGTATCGGGAGTCGGCTGAGCTGGCGCGGTTATCCCCCATGACGAAAATATGCCCGGCGGTCACCTCGACGCGGAACGAGAAACTGCTCGGGTCGACGCCGGATTTGATGTATGACGTCTCATCAATCGCGACGCCGTTGATCTTGACCGGCTGCCCGGCACCGCCGCACTCGACCACGTCGCCCGGCAAGCCGATCAGGCGTTTGATGAGATAATCGCCTTTGCCTCTGGTGGTCTCCTGGTTCAGCCAGTTCGCGGGGTCGTGGAACACGACGATATCGCCGCGTTTGAGATCGAAATATTTCGGCGTGAGTTTCGACGTGATGACCCGGTCGCCGATCTCGATGGTATCGCGCATCGATCCGGACGGAATCACGTAAAAGCCGATCAGGAAGATGCGTACCAGCAGTACCGCCACGAAGGGGACGACGCACCAGATCAGCAGGTCTCGGAACGAGAACGAATCATTGTTGCGCTTAGGCGAGGTCTTGCGATGGGCGCCTTTCCTGCGGCGGGCCAACGGGTCTCGGCCGTCGGTGCCCACTACCCGCCCCGGCATATCGGTGGGGTCCACGCCATGATCGGCTATGGCGACGATCCATTCGTCCCGGCTGAATTCGGTGCCGGAACCGGGCATGGCCCGATCCGTCCGATGGTCGTCTGGCCGCATAGTTCCTCCATCACGCATACATGAAACCCCAACTATACTAGCGGCGTTCCTATAAATTCAGCCCGGAACCAATCGGCTCCGGGCTGAATTTCACGGTACTGTCGCCTCACTTGGCAAAACTCAGGCCTGAGTCGCCTTGGCGGAGTTGTCGCGACGCTCGACGATGCGAGCCGCCTTGCCGCGCAGCTTGCGCAGGTAGTACAGCTTCGCGCGACGCACGCGGCCCTTGCGCATCAGCTTGATGGAGTCGATGGACGGGGAGTGCAGCGGGAAGCGACGCTCCACGCCGGTGCCGAAGCTGATCTTGCGGACCAGGAAGGTCTCGCGCAGGCCGGAGCCCTGACGAGCGATCACCACACCGGTGAAGGTCTGGATACGGGAGTTGTTGCCTTCCTTGATCTTGACGTTGACGTCGACGGTGTCGCCGGGACGGAACGCCGGGATCTCCTCGGCGGGCTTCATGTGCTTGGCGTCAAATGCCTCAACAGCGTTAACCATTGCTATTCCTTAGTCGCTGCCGCATATCAGCGCACTGGTTTGGGGTTCGGTGATGACTGGCATCACGAACACGTCTGTAACTCCCTCGGGTCTGCCCTCAGGAAGCCTGTCAATCCGCCGAAACAGCGGCTTTGCGCCCGTTCGGTCTGGACTCATGAAGAGGCGGCTTATGCGGCGGCCGACCCTCGACACAGCAAAACAACATTTTATTGATTCATATGGACGAGACGGAATTGACCTCAACTTCGGCCGGGCTCCGTAACGGGAGCCTCCCGTTCAGCCGCCGGAACGAGCCGACACGCCCGGAGTGTGCAGCACAATTGTTGGGTATCGCCATGCGAATGGCGCGATAAAGCCAATCGCGATATTGAACCGCGACGATTGTGCTACGCACTCCGGGCATGTCACAAGCACAGACCCCCATACCTCGCTCGCAGCCGAAACCAAATCACAATCCCCTCATGTGCCCCGTCGTCAGTGCTGGCCGTACACGTTCTGGTAACGGTCGTTCAGCTTGTCGATGTCCGCCTGCGGAATCTCGATGATGTCACCCAGCTGACGGGCGGCCCACATCGTATGAGCCACCTCCTCCGTCATCGCCGCGGCCTTCACCGCGGCCTCCGCATCCTTGCCGATCGTGAACGGACCGTGGTTCTGCATCAGCACCGCCTGCGACTTCGGATACTTCTTCAGGGTCTCCACCACGCCCTTGCCGATCGCCTCCGAGCCGATCAGACGGAACGGGCCCACCGGCACCGGACCACCGAACTCGTCACCCATCATCGTCAGGCCGCACGGGATGTTCTGACCCGTCGCCGCCCACGCCGTCGCGTACGTCGAATGCGTGTGCACCACGCCGTACACGTCCGGCATGTTGCGGTAGATGTACGCGTGCGACGCCGTATCCGACGAAGGCGCCTCCGCCCCATCCACCACGTTTCCGTCCAGATCGCACACCACCATGCTCGACGGCGTCAGGTACTCGTAGCGCAGACCCGACGGCTTGATCACCATCAGATCCGCCGAATGCAGACGCTGCGACACATTACCCGCCGTCCACACCACCAAGTTCCACTTGATCAGCTGCCGATGCAAGGCCGCCACGACCTCACGCACCTGCTTGACCTCAGCACGAACCTCAGGACCAAAATCAGCCAACGAAACCATAATCACCACTCACTTTTCTTATTCGCACTTATATATCGGGACGTTCATCAAAGGCGGTGCCGGCGCGCCGGCACCCACGAGCGGGCTCAGTATTCTCCGATGCCGGCGATCGGCTCCTGTTCGATGCCCACCACGTCGAACAGCCCGTCGAACATCTTTTTGGCCCGAGTCACCTCGGCCACCGGATCCGGCGACTCATCGGTCCACATCTCGACCGTGTAGCTGCCCTGGTATCCCAGTCGTTTGAAGATACGCAGGCACGCTTCGAAGTCGACCGTCCCCTCACCGAAAGGCACCCGTTTGAACACGCCTTTCGAGGTCTCACCCACCGGCTTGGTGTCCTTGAGGTGCACGGCGACAATGTTGTCGATGTTGGATTCGATCTCGCGCCCCACATCGTTGGTGGGCCAAGCCGTGAGGTTGCCCACATCCGGGTACGCCTGCAGCCATGGACTGCGCACTTGCGACTTGTAATAGGTGACCTTGTCCAGCGAGTTGATGAACGGGTCGTCCATCGTCTCGATGGAGAGCATCACCAGTTTCTTCGCGGCCATGTCGACGCATTTGCGCAGGTTCTCGACGAAGTATTCGCGAGACAGCAGGGTTTTCGGCTCGTAATACACGTCGTATCCGGCGAGCTGGATGTTGCGGATGCCCAGATCGACGGCGAGGTCGATCGCCTTGCGCATCATGTCGAGCGCCTTCTCGCGCACCTCGGGGTCTTTTGACCCGAGCGGAAACCGCCTGTGACCGGAGAGCATCATGGTGTTGATGCGGCTGTGGGTGTGCCACATGGCGTCGCGGAACCGTGCCCGGTCATGCTCGGTCCAGTCAAGACGGGCCAGTCGCTCGTCGCTTTCGTCGACCGAGAATTCAAGGAAGTTGTATCCCAGCTCATGCACCAGATCGAACGTCTGCTCCCAGCTCAGGCCGCGCGGCAGTGCCTTTTCATATATTCCCAGCGCGTTGGTGACCATGTCAGCGCTCCAGCGAGTTCTGCATGTCACGCAGCGCGGCCCATCCGCCGTCGAGTGCGGTCAGCAGCGCCTCATACGCCTCGAACTTGCGGTCATACACCGCGGTCTGGTCCGCGTGCGGCTCGAACCGCTTGGCGAGCTTCGACATGTTGTCGAACGCCTCCTGGAACGACCCGTACAGGCCTGATCCGACCGCCGCGCACATGGCACCGCCAAGACCGCCCAGTTCGGTTACGGCCACGGTCTCGACCGGCAGGTTGAGCACGTCGGCGAACATCTGCACCCAAGGATCAGAATTGCATACGCCACCGGAGATGCGGATGGCCTTCGGCTTGTGCCCGAGCACGCGCAGCAGCTGCTCGACATGGTGGCGGTGGGCGAATACCACGCCCTCGTACACGGCCCGCAACAGCTGGTCGCGCTCGCTGGAGCTGCGCAGTCCGATGAACGCGCCTTCCGCACCCAGGTTCACGTTGCTGCCGTAGAGGAACGGGAAGAACAGCACGTCGGTGTACTTGGCGTCGGTACGTTCCAGCATCGCTCCGAGTTCGTCGTAGCTGGCGGCTTTGGAGCCGTCTGCCGTCATCATGCGCAGCACGTAGTCGAGGTTGCCGGCGGAGGTCGGGCTGGACGCCTCGACCAAGGTGCCACCGGTGGGGAACACGGAGTTCATGCAGCCGCCGTCGAGCGGCGCCATGGTCTTGCTGGGGAACACGTTGATGTTCCACGTTCCAGCGGTGATGCTGAAGATATCGTCGCTCAGCACGCCGGTGGCGAGCGCGCAGGCGTCGATGTCGAACAGTCCGGCATACACGGGAGTGCCTTCGGCGAGGCCGGTGTTCGCCGCCGCTTCGGCGGTGATGGATCCGCAGCGGTCGGTCGCGCTGACGAGCTTCGGCATGCATTCCAGCATTTCCGGGATGCCGAAGAAGTCGAACAGCCGGCCGTCATATTCACCGGTTTCGAGGTTGACCAGATTGTTGCCGGAGGCGTCGCCACGCTCCTCGAGGATCTCGCCGGTCAGGAAGTGCCGGATGAAGTCCTTGTTGGACAGCACATGCCCGATCCGCGCGTACTGTTCCGGCTCGTTGTCCTTCAGCCAGCGCAGCAGTACCGGGAACTGCATGACCATGACGTGCTGGTGACTGATCGGGTAGATTTCGGCGACGCGGCTCTCGAATTCGTTGGCCAGGTCCGCGGCGCGGCTGTCGGAGGAGAGGATGCCGTCCATGAACGGCTTGCCGTCCTTGCCGAGCACGTACAGCCCCTTGCCGTGGCCGACCGGTACGACGCCGTCGATCTGGCTTCCATCCAGTCCGGCGGATTCCAGCGCGGCCTTGACCGCCTTGCCGATGTCACGCCACATCTGGCCGGGGTTGACTTCGCGGAAGCCGGGACGCCGCTCGATGGCGTCGGTCGGGAACGACGAGACGGACAGTTGCCGGCCATCCTGGTCGACGATGATGACCTTGGTGTTGGTTCCGCCATTGTCAATGGTGAGGAAATGCTTCGTTGCGTTTGTCATGATGATTCCTTATTGAATATGTGCCGATGATATCGCAGCCGCTCAGGCGATCATGTTGAACAGTTCGCCGATCTTGACGGCGACCCAGCCAATCCATGTGCTCACTGCGCCGGTCATGTTGGTGACGGCGGTGAAGTCCTTGGGCAGGTCGATGTTGCTCTGCGTGAACGATTGAGTGACCCAGGGCGCGATATCGGTGCCGACGTAGAGGATGATGATGACGCTCAACGTGCCGACGATCAGCATCTTGAACATGTTGCGGCGCACGAACGGGGTGACCAGCGCGAGGATGAACACGAGCGACGCGAGGTCGGCGAACGGGAGCATCTCGTTGCCGGGCAGGATGAAGGCGAGCAGAATGGTGATCGGGATGAGCAGCAGACCGGTGGCGAGCACCGAGGAGTCGCCGATGAGCAGCGCGGTATCCATGCCGATGTAGAACTCGCGGTTGGGGAACCAGATCTTGAGCTGCTTCTCGGCGGCGTCACGCACGGAAATCAGGCCTTCGATCAGCACGTCGATCATCTTGGGCAGCAGCACCATGGCCGCGGCGATGTTGATGGCGAGCGTCACGGACTTGTCAGGGCTGTAGCCGGCGAGCACGCCGATGAGCAGACCGAGGATGAAACCGATGACCACGGGCTCACCGATGGCGCCGAAGCGCTTGCGGATCTTGTCGGCGTTGAAGTCGACGTTCTTAAGGCCGGGGATCTTGTCGATGATCCAGTTGACGGCGATGGCGAGCGGCGACCAGGCCAGACCGGCAAGGTGCGGGAACGAGATGCCTTCGAGGTTGTATTCCTTCTGGATGTAAGGCGCGGTGAGGTCAGCGACCTTCAGCACGATGGCGAAGATGACCCAAGTGAAGATGACGGCGAACCAGAAGTTGCCGGTGACGGCATAGACCAGCGCTCCGACTTGCAGGAAGATCCAGTAGTTGAAGATGTCGACGTCGATGGTCTTGGTGAGCTTGCAGAACACCATGATGGCGTTGATGACGAGGAAGCCGACGACCGTGGCGACCATGATCGGCGTGCCCCAGCCGACCGTCGAGGCGGTGGGCCAGCCCACGTCAACCGTAGTCAGGTGCAGGCCGAGGCGGTTGACCATCGCCTTCGAGGCGGGGCCGAGGTTGTCAAGCAGCAGGTTGATGACCATATTGACGCCGACGAAGCCGACGCCGACGGTCATGCCGGCCTTAAAGGATTTGCCGATTCCCATGCGGAAGATGAGTCCGACCACGAAGAAGATGATCGGCATCATCACCGAGGCGCCCAGGCCGATGATGGTGTTGATGATTTCCATAATGTTCCTTTCCCGTGCACGAGGCAGGCTGCTTCGCCCGCTGCTCTGCGTTGTTGCCCCGCACTTTCCGTCGGCGTCGGTCTTCGATGAGCCCTGCGCGTCGACAGCCTCTAGCTAACGGCGGAAAGGTCTTGCACACCACCCGCGCGATGAACACATGTTCATCGAACACATGAGAACTGAGTGAGCACATGTAATCGACCTTCTTTTTTGCAATCGATTGAGAGCGCTCACATATCAAGGATTCATTGAGTTCTTTCGCGCTCTGAACAATTGTTCAGCATCGTTGCTGCACTGGAAAAACTAACATATGTTCACCGGCCACACCGGATGGAATAGAATAATGCCATGGTTGCAAACAAGCTGACAATGACGACAACTGAGTCGCGAAACCACATCGAGCTCGTGCTGAAAATCGCTCGCATGTATTACACGGACAATCTGACGCAGGCGCAGATTGCCGCGCAGATTGGATACTCCCGCCCCACCATCTCGCGGCTGCTCAGCGAATCGCGCGACCGGGGCATGGTACGCATCGAGATCGGGCATCCACTCGAACGTCTGATGCAGCTGGAGGACGCGCTGGTAAGACGGTACGGGTTGAAATGCGCACGAGTGGCGCAGGTCAATCCCGGGCAGGATCCCAGCACCATCGTCCCCCGATATGCCGCGGCCCTGCTTACCGAAAAGTCGTCGCCCGACTCGCTCATCACCGTCTCCAACGGACGGGCCGTCGCCGCCACGGTCCGTGAAGTCGCCATCCAGGACTGGCCGAAATCCAATGTGGCGCAGATGGTGGGCGCCCTCTCCCCCAGCAATCCGATGACGGATTCGCCCGACATCTGCCGCATGCTCGCCGAACGCCTCGGCGGCACCGTCACCACACTCCACGTACCGATGATCCTCTCCTCCGCCCATATCGCCGCGGCCATGCGCCAGGAGCCACAAATCGCCACCGCGCTGGCGCTCGGCGGCGGCGCCGACGTGGCCCTGGAAGGGGTCGGTGCGACCGAAGGCGACCGCCTCAGCCCGGTGTTCGACGCCTATGTCACACCACACATGGTCAAGGAAATCCGGGCGCAGGGCGCGGTCGCCACCGTATGCGGGCACTTCATCGACGCGCAGGGAAGGCCCGTATGTTCGGAGCTGTCCGACCGCATCATTTCGGTGGAGCTCGATCGCCTGAAGCGCATCGCGCTGGTCATCGGCGTGGCATGGGGGCAGGAAAAAGTCAAGGCCATCAAGGCCTGCCTGGTCGGCAGCTATATTTCCGCCCTCGCCACCGACCAAGCCACAGCCGAAAGCCTGCTCGCCTGACATCCATCCGATCCTGCCCCGCCGGCGGGGCAGGATATGGCCCGGCGTAGTTTGGGCGCGACACTACGGAGTTGACATGGTCTGCCGGCGGTTTTACCCTGAGAGCGTCGGTAGGCGAGGCTACCGCAGGGATATGGGTTGCTGCCGCTAACAGTGGAGACACTGCACGCAGGTCAGCAGTTCTTGTCGGATTAAGGCATGAACTAACGCAACTCCATCGCCCTGCGATGCTGAAGCTTGAACGATGACACGACTAGGGGCAACTCTTCGAGAAGTCGCACTTCCTCATGTCGTCAATGTCCGACGGCGTATTGGTTCCATTGAGGAGGTGAATGTCATGGACGGCGATTTAGGTCATAGTAGCCGGCTGCGCGATGGCGGTCAACATCACATGCCATCGGGCGCAGCATACGGCCCATTCTCTTCACACGTTTGTACCGCGACCATGGCATTGGCCGTCCGTCACGACACCGCCGCATCCGGCGAGGGCGATCCGATCACTGACTGATTCGGCTCGCATCGACTTCACCGCCTCACGACGGCTGCGACATCCCGCATGACGTACGCGCCGAACGCCTGAATCGCGAATCCACATCCCGTTCTCCGGGCTCCCGGCATATCGGCATCATCATATGACGACGCCGATCGGCTATCTGCATGCAGACATACCCGCATATCGGCGCGCCTGCACGCGACCGCTGACGCCCATGGCGCGCACTTGCCGCACGGATACCGAGTCGAACGCCCACCGAACGGGAACCGTTTATCTCCTTCGAGATAACGACATGAGAGCGCACAGGTTCCGTTATGTCCAACTTCTTCAATTACTCCTCGTTCCCCGGCATTCGTCCGCGTTCCGGCGCCGACACCGCCGACATGTCCCGCAGCGGTGCCGTGCGCCGCATCGCCGCAGACGTGGTGGTGGCCGCGGGCGTGCTCGCTCTGTTCGGCGTCGTCGCCTGGCTGCTGCCGCAAATCAACGAACCGATCGGCCCGTCAGGTGTGCCGAGCACGGTGAGCGACGATTTGCATCTGCTGCCGTATTACGCGCTGCGTTCGGTGTTCCGCATGTTCATCGCGCTGTTTTTGTCACTGGTGTTCAGCTTCATCTATGGTTTGGCGGCGGCCCGATGCCGGCGACTGCGCATGGTGCTGATACCGCTGCTCGACATCCTGCAGTCGGTGCCGATCCTCGGCTTCCTGTCCGCCACGGTCACCATTTGGATGGTGTTGTTCCCCGGCTCCATTCTCGGCGTGGAGGCGGCGTCGATCTTCGCGATCTTCACCAGCCAGGCGTGGAACATGACCTTCTCCTTCTACCATTCGCTGCTCAGCGAACCGCAGGAGTTGGATGAGGCGGCTCGCTCCATGCAGCTCACGCGCTGGCAGCGTTTCTGGAAGCTCGACGTGCCGAATTCGATGATTCCGCTGCTGTGGAACTGCATGATGAGCGTCGGCGGCGGCTGGTTCTTCCTGACGGCCTCGGAGATGATCTCCGTGAACAACAGGACGTACGCACTGCCCGGCCTCGGCAGCTTCGTGGCGGTGGCGTCCGAGCACGAACAGCTGGGCAAGGTGCTGTGGGCCATCGTGACCATGGTCATCGTGGTGCTGCTCATCGACGTGCTGCTGTGGAAGCCGCTGACGGCGTGGGCCGAGAAGTTCCGCATCACGCAGAACGAGTCCGTGCAGGCCAAGACGAGTCTGGTGCTGTCGGTTCTGCGGCGTTCCGGCATTTCGGATGCGCTGGCTCTCGTGGGCCGGCCCATCGCCAATCTGATGTTCTGGCTGACCCGCCCGCTGGGCCGTACCGGCGCACGCTGGCCGGCCGCCGGCACCCGGCGTCGCACGCTCGACATCGCGTTCATGGCGCTCATGGCTGTGGCCTGCCTGGCCGGCCTGTGGATGCTGGTGCGTTTCATCTCGGACGGCGAGGGGTTCGCCGAGGTCGGCCACGCGATGGTCCTGGGACTGATCACGTTCATGCGCGTGACGCTGCTGACCGTGGTGTGCTCCATCATCTGGGTGCCGATCGGCGTGAAGATCGGCATGAATCCGCGGATTTCCCGGTTCGTGCAGCCGCTGGTGCAGGTGTTGGCGAGCTTCCCCTCGAACTTCACGTTCCCGTTCGTCACACTGTGGTTCATCGCCTGGCATATCGACATCAGCTGGGGCAGCATTCTGCTCATGTCGCTGGGAACGCAGTGGTACATCCTGTTCAACGTGATTGCGGGCGCTTCGGCCATTCCCGATGACCTGCGCGAGGCCACGCGGGCGTTCCATCTGGACACGCGGCAGCGGTGGACCAAGCTGATCCTGCCGGCGGTGTTCGGCTCATGGTGCACTGGCGGCATCACCGCGGCGGGCGGCGCGTGGAACGCCTCCATCGTCTCCGAGATCGTGACCTACGGGCACACCACGCTTACGGCAAATGGATTGGGAACATATATCGCCAATGCGACCGCGGTGGGAGACACCGGCAAGACCATCATCGGGGTTGCCGTGATGAGCGTGTTCGTCGTGGGCGTCAACCGGCTGTTCTGGCGTCCATTGCAGGCGTACGCCGAGCGCCGTTTCTCCGTCGCCTGACGGAGGCCGCACCGGCCGTCCCGGCCCATCGACCCGCAACAATCCAACAGCATCGGCGGCGAGCGCATGTCATTCGAATCCGCCGCGATCATCCGCAAAAAACGTAACAGCAAGGACCATTTATCATGACCATCGCAACTTTTTCCGACCGCACCGCAACCTTCCCGCAGACCGCCGCGACGAACGCCGCCGGCACCGCGATCATCGAGGCGCGGCACGTGGGCAAGACCTACCGTGCCGAGCGCGGTAAAGAGCTGACCGTGCTGCGCGACATCTCCTTCACCCTGCATGAGGGCGAGATCGTGGCGATCCTGGGCCGGTCCGGCGCCGGAAAATCCACGTTCCTGCGCATCCTGGCGGGCCTGGTACCCGCGTCGAGCGGTACCGTCACCTACCGCGGCACCGACATCACCGGCCCTAATCCCGGAGTGGGACTCGTGTTCCAGACCTTCGCGCTGATGCCGTGGCTCACGGTGCAAGCGAATGTGGAACTGGGGCTGGAGGCCCGCGGCGTGCCGCGCGAGGAGCGCCGTCGCGCTGCACTGCAGGCCATCGACGCCATCGGACTGGACGGATTCGAGAACGCGTACCCGAAGGAGCTCTCCGGCGGCATGCGCCAGCGCGTGGGCATCGCACGGGCCCTGGTGGTGCAGCCCGATGCGCTGTTCATGGACGAGCCGTTCTCCGCATTGGATGTGCTGACGGCCGAGAACCTGCGCAACGAGGTGCTCAAGATGTGGAGCGGCAATCAGCGTTCCATCAAGTCGGTGCTCATCGTGACGCACAACATCGAGGAGGCCGTGCAGATGGCGGATCGTGTCGTGGTGCTCGGCTCGCATCCCGGTCATCTCATCGCCGACATGCCCGTCACCCTGCCGAGGCCCCGCGACCGTCATTCCGCCCAGTTCGAGGCTATGGTCGACACCCTGTATGCGATCCTGACCGGGCAGAGTCGTGATGGCGGGCCGGCGGATACCGCCGACGAGCGCACGGCCGCCGGGGACGGCGTCGCGCATGGCACGTCAGATGGCGCGGCGAACCAGACCGCGGCAGCGGATCAGGCCCCGGCCCGGGCGAGCGACGCCGACCATCAGGCATCCTCCGACATGCTGCCCAACGCTACGCCGGGAGGCCTGGCCGGACTGGTGGAGATCGTATACGATCACGCGCAGGGCATCGACCTGGCCGATCTGGCCGACGAGCTGTCATTCGAGGTGGACGACCTGTTCCCGCTGATCGACGCCGGAACCATGCTGGGATTACTGACCGTCGAGAACGGACACGTGACATTGACCGAGCTCGGACGCCAGTGGAGGCAGGCGGACATTCTGACAAGCAAGACGATGTTCGCCGCCATGCTGCAAGACAAGGCACCGCTGGTGCGCATCATCGACCGAGCGGTCCGTCACAGCGAACACGGCCGCCTGCGCGGCGAGCTCATCGTCGACCTGCTGAGGGCCCGTCATACGGACACGGAGGCGGAGCGCCAGTTCAACATCGCCATGACGTGGGGTCGATACGGAGAACTGTTCGACTACGACGCCGATGACGACATCATCACCGTCGACGCCGCCAACCCGGCAAACGCCACCCGAGCGGCCGAGGAAGCCAGCGAAACGGACTGAGTTGACCCGCCTCAGCCAACTGCCGCAATGGAAACAACGATCAACCCGACAGCGGAACGGACCGCCCCGAATCGCCAAGGAGGAATCATGAACACGCTACGACTGATACGCTGGCGCGGCGAACGCCACGCCAGCATCACCCAGCGACTGAATTTCGCCGCCCATGCCACGCCAGAGGCCACGCTCGCCTTGGTGTATGCGCACGAATCCGGCTTGGAACCCGACGAGGTTCGCCAGGCGCGTCGGGCTTACGGCGGCAACACCATACCGGCACGCCGGTGACCGCGGGCATCATCCTGCTCATGGTGGTGTCCGGTCTGATCCGATACGTGCACGACTCCCGAAGCTCGCATGCCGCCACGGCGCTGGCCACCATGGTGAGTACCACGGCGACGGTGCGGCGGGTCGGTGCCGGCGAGCGGCAGATTCCGTCCGAAGAGCTTGTCGTGGGCGACATCGTGACGTTGTCCGTCGGAGACATCGTCCCGGCCGACTGCAAGCTGCTGGAGAGCCGAGACCTGCGCATCGCACGGGGGCGCTCACTGGCGAAAGCATGCCCGTGCGCAAGGATGCTGCCGCCCTGCTCGCCGCCGGCGACAGGGACACCGCGTTGACGGACGCGGCGTGCCTGGTGTTCATGGGCACGACGGTGATTTCGGGTTCCGCGTTGGCAGTCGTCATCGCCACAGGCCGCAGCGCACTGTTCGGCGGACTGTCACGCGCGTTCCAATGGCAGCGGCCGCGCACGCGCTTCGAGCGCGGCATGAACTCCACGTCCTGGATGCTGATGGCGTTCACGGCGGTCACCGTGCCCGTGTCCATGCTGGTCACCGGCATCGCGAGCGGCGACTGGCTGCAGGCCCTGCTGTTCGGCGTATCCGTGGCGGTGGGGCTCACGCCGGAGATGCTGCCGCTGATCGTCACCGTCTGCCTGTCCCGGGGCGCGCGGACGATGGCCTCCGGCAAGGCCATCGTCAGGCGGCTCGACGCCATCGAGACGCTGGGCGGCATGGACGTGCTGTGCGTCGACAAGACCGGCACACTTACCAGCGGCGTCATCAAGCTCGACCGGGCGCAGAGCATGAGCGGGTTGAACTCGTCCTACGTGCTGCATGCGGCATGGCTGACCACACTGATTCCCCACACGACGAGCAATCCGTGGGATGACGCCATCGTCGCAGCCGAAGGTGACTCGGCAAACGATACCGGCGACGTACAGGTCGAGGGAGGCACGCCTTTCGATCCGATACGACGCCGGGCGACCGTCATCGTCGCGAAGAGCCATCACCGCGCGGACCGCGAGCACACAGGTGGCAGCGATATCAGTGAGACCAGCGGCGCCGGCGCCGGAACGTCCGGGAACGTCAGCCGCATCATGGTCGTCAAGGGCGCCGTCTCCGAAATGCTGCCCCGCTGCGACACCGTCATGCGCAATGGAACCGCAGAGCCGCTGACCGATCGACTGCGCGGAACATATGAGCGGCTGATGGCCGACAAGGCGACGCACGGATACCGCGTCCTGCTCGTGGCGCAGCGCTCTGTGACAGACCAGACCACAGTGCAGGACGACCGCGCGCTCACCCTGCTGGGCTACCTCACTTTCCTGGACCTGCCCAAGCCCGATGCCGCCGACACGATCGCCCACATGCACAATGCCGGCATCACCGTGACCATGCTCACCGGCGACGAGCCACAAGTGGCCCGTACCGTCGCCCGGAAAGTCGGCATCAATGCTCGACGGGTGGTCACCGGCCGAACGCTGGACGACATGACGGACACCGCGCTCGGCACCGAACTGCGCCGCGTGAACGTGTTCGCCAAGCTCACTCCCGAGCATAAGGCGCGTATCGTCTCACTGCTGCGCCGCGAGGGGCATTGCGTGGGATACATGGGCGACGGCGTCAACGACCTGCCGGCCATGCACGCCAGCGAAATCGCCATCAGCGCCAGCACCGGCTCCGAGGCCGTCCGACAGTCGGCGGATGTCATGCTCACGCACAAGAACCTCGACGTGCTGCTGCGCGGCATCACGCAAAGCAGGCGCACCTGCGTCAACATGATGAAGTACATCAAGCTGGCGCTGAGCTCGAATTTCGGCAATATCATCTCGGTGATGATCGCCGGCGCGTTCCTGCCGTTCGTGCCCATGGCACCCGTGCAGATGGTGCTGCTGAACCTCATATACGACCTGGCCTGTCTCGCGATCCCATGGGACCGCGTCGACGGCGATGTCCTGCGCTCCCCCGCCCGGTGGGACACGGCGTCTATCGCCCGGTTCATGAGTCGCTTCGGGCCGGTGAGCTCGCTGTTCGATATGGTCACCTTCACCGTGTTGCTCACCCTGCTCTGCCCGGCCGTCGCAGGCGGGAGGTTCCCGGAGCTGCACGGGGATGGGTCGCGTCTGCTGTTCGTCGCCGCGTTCCAGACGGGATGGTTCGTCGTGTCGATGTGGACCCAGATCACGGCACTGCACATGCTGCGCACCGAACGCGTCCCGTTCATCGGGAGCCGCGCGTCGGTGCCGCTGGTCTGCACGTCGCTCGCGGCGCTGACTATCGCCACGGCGCTGCCGTTCACGCCGGTCGGCGCATGGATGGGTTTCCACGTACCTCCGGTGTCGCTGTTCGCGCTGCTCGCCATCGTCATCGCCGGTTATGCCGTGACGGTACTTGCCGTCAGAACCCTGTATCTGCACCGTCAGCAGCCGCTGCTGTGACTTCTGACCGCCCGGCGCTCCTGCGGAACCGATGGAATCCGCAGGAGCGCCGGGCGGGCACCCCCGCGTTATCATCCTCTCCCCGTACCACCACCGTCTCCCGCATCCATTCAAACGAAGGAACTGATCATGACAGTCTGGACCGCAATCGTCACATCACAGGTGTTCGCCATAACCCTGCGCATCCTGCTCAGCATCGGGCTCGGCGCGCTCATCGGATTGGAACGGCAGCTGCGCGCACGCAGCGCGGGCATCCGCACGAACGCGCTGGTGTCGTTGGGTTCCTGCCTGTTCACCACTGTTGGCGTCTATACGCTCGCGGCCGGCACCGGAGACCCCACGCGCGTGGCCGCGCAGGTGGCGTCCGGCATCGGCTTCCTCGGCGCGGGCGTAATCCTCAAGCAGGGTGTGTCCGTGTCCGGGCTCAACACCGCGGCCACGCTATGGGCGTCGGCGGCGGTCGGCACGTTGTGCGGCTCCGGCATGGAAGCGGCCGCCGCAATCGGGGCCACCGCCATCATGCTCGCCAACATGATGCTCCGGCCGATCGGCGCGGCCATCGACGCCCGGCGCACCGCGCAATTGCATGAGGCCGAGGGCATCCGTTACACCCTTGAGGTCAAATGCCTGCGTAAGGACGAGCAGGCCATCCGCGCGCTGGTGTTCAACGCCCTGCATCAGCCCGGTTTCATCGTCCAGTCCATCGCGGCTTCGGATCTTCCCGATGATCTGGTGGTCATCACCACCGTCGTCGCCACCCACATGAGCAGCAACATCGACATCGAAAGCAGCATCGAAACAGTCACCACGCCCGAGGTCCTCGGCGTCAAATGGGATGCCGAGCAAATCACCGCCGTGGATTAAACGTGACCGTCATGAATCCGCGTCATGAATCTGCCCGCCGCGAATGATCAGCCGCGTGGCTCGCCAGTGGGAAAGCCCGCTTGCGTTGGTCGGAATACTCGTGAAGTAGGTCACGTTGTCCACCTTGACGCTCTGGTCGGCGGCACGGACCCAGCTGCCGTTAGCGGAGCCCTTCTCGAAGACGACGGCGTTGCCGCCGCTGTCGCTGACAGAGAACAGGGCGCCGCCGATGCCGTTGTGCTGCTTGTCGATCTTCTTCATGGTGAAGAATCCCAGCTTAACGACCGTGGTGGCGGCCTCGGAATCGGCGCCGCCATTGTAATTGGCGGTCGCGGAGTTCGTCACCTGATCGTCGACGGCGGCTTTGGCGACGACGGCGTTGTACAGCAGGACGAGCTTCTGCCCATCCTTGCCGGCCACGGCGATGGCCTCGCGAATGTTGCCGTCCCACTTGTCGCTGTCCACGGCCTTCAGGCCAAAGGAAGTCAGCTTGCCCGTCGGCATTCGCGACCGGGTCGATGTACGCGGCGATACGATATGCCGTATACGTGCTTTTCGATGTATCGGCATCATCGGCCTTGTTCAGGGTAATGGTTGACGGCGTGGCCGTTTCGGGCACTGTGAGCGTATCGGTATCGGCATTGACCGTCATGGTCCCCAAGGCCATGCCGCCCAAGGCAGCCGCAACCGCCGCGACGCCGGCGATGAGTTTCTTGAATTGCATAGGAACCTTCCTGCTCCTTCATCGGCTATTTGAATCCCCGGCATGACGAGAATGAGTCATGGACCGGCGATTCCTGTGTTCCTGTCATAGCGGACGAGTCCGCCATGTTGTGGAGCCTGTATCCTTCACCACAAATTCGCTCGCGGGCTTCTGGCCCCGGCGTCTACCGCAATGTGAACGTACCCATCACCTTGTCCGGGGCGTATTCGGCGAAGTCGTCGCTGGCCGCCGCAATATGGCTTTCTCCGCGCCAATCGGTCAACGACCAGCTGTCCCAGCTCATGGTGGCGCCGGCAATCCCGCCGTCGTCCCCGCCGATATCGACGGGGACCGGAACCACGATGGATTGCCCTTCGGCGAGCGCGATGTCGTCCATGATTCCGCTGATGCGTCCGAGCGTCGTCTTGCCCTTCTTGAGATCGAACGTCAGGTTCAGCCCGCTGAGCGTGCCGGGCACGTGGCTGCGCACGGTCACGGCGATGATGCGCTTTCCGGTGTCCACGGTCGACCCGCCGGCATCCGCCCCCTGCTGGATGCCCCGGTCCTCGATGCCCGTGATCTCCAGCGGCGCGGACGGCGCCTCGGCGGCGGGCAGCCCGAGCTTGCCGCGCAGGTAGACATCCGCTTCGCTGACGCCGTAGGCATCGAGCGAGATCAGCTCGTCGCTGGCGGACGGCGTGACCGAGTCGGCGACATACGAGGCCTGCCGGGCCTTGGCGTCGTATTCGTTGGCGACGACGGCCGCCGCATTGGCGACCTCATCGGGCCAGGTGCGTGACCGCAGCGCCTTGGCGGTGGCGCGCAGCACGGTGGCGGCCTTTCCCGCGGCGGCCCTCGTGGCCTTCAGATCACCGCCGTACAAGGTGTTCATCGCGTCGCGCAACGGCTGGATCGACGGCTTGACGGCTTCCAGATAGTACTGCCCCGCGTCCTTCTCGCTGAGCCTGGCCCCCTTGGCGGGATGCTCCGAGGTGTCGGACGTGTTGACAAACGGCGCGTCGCCGTCCAGGGCGTATTTGGCGTCCTGCGGGCACACCACGCCCGTGATCGCGGTCACGATGCCGCCCGGATCGCCGCCGAACATATACCCGACACCCAGCGACGCGCCTATGGCGACGCCCATCGCCACGACGATGCCCACCGCCTTGCGCACCGGGTGGTAAGTCATACGCCGGAGTTCGGCGTCGGCTTCGACGACGGCCTGCTCATGGGTGAGCGGCATATCGTCGTCATCGATGCCGTCCGCATCGGAACCGTGCCGACTGTCGTGTAACCTTGCCATGCATAACCTCGCTAGTTGTACAGTGAACTGGAGATGCTGATCAGGTCACCATCGCCCAGCCCTTCCCATGTCGCGCTGTTGGCGAACTCGAATTCCAGGTTGAAGCTCTGCCGGTTCGGCGCCAACATCGTGCCGTACCGGCCACCGATACGCCAATGCCGTTCCTGGGTGGAGTCGAGATAGCCTCCCCACTGGTCGGCCTCGGTGTACAGCACGGTCGTGTCGTAGAGCACCGCCCGGAACCTGACGGTCAGCCGGTTCCGGGACAGGTCGACCTTGCCGGTCTGTATATAGTCACGGTCGAAATCGTCTATGGTAATCCCGTGTTGCTCGCGCAGGTCGGACGCCGCGGCCTGGTCCTCATCGGACATGTACGAATCGTCCCGGCCACTCTCGTTGTCGTCGACCGTTATCTCGTACGCGGTCACGTCGCCGTATCGCTTCACGAAGTCGCCCCAGCTGTCGCCCGGCTGGACGCCGCGGGACGTGACCAGCGCATGATCGCAATCCCTCTTGTCGATACGGCACCGTGCGCCGCGCTTGACGCCGCTGCTGGTGGCGTCGTCGCTGAGAATCGTGTACTGGCTGGGGTAATGCCATGTGCGCGCCGAGCTGATCGGCTTGCCTGTGGACGGCTGTCGCAGCGAATATTCACTGACCGGCAGGTAGCCGATCGGCGGGTTGTCATGGAATATCAGCAGCGTGGTTTTGTCGCGGATCTGGAGCCCGAAGAAGATCAACGCCACCACGGCCGCGATGGCCGCGAACACGACGGCCACCGTGCGATGCGATTCGCGGTCGATCGCGGCGAACTCGTGCTCCAGATGGCGCATCGCCTCCGCGTCGCCTTCGCCGGCCGAAGATGCGGTGGAGTCCTTGGGCTTCCCCGCATTGCCGGATTTCCCGAAGCCGCCTGGTTTGGCGGGGTCCTTGCGTTTCTCGGCGTTCCCGCCGAACCGGCCGGACTTGCTGAAGATGTCATCGTCGCCGTCGAAATCATGTTCTGACATTGCCGTCACCTGACCTTGAACGCGTTCAGCACGTCATAGCCGCCTGATTGGACCGCAGTGAACGATGCGAGGTGCTGCTCCCCCGCCTTGTCCTCCACATACCATGCCGACGGCACGAAACGGTCGCCGCCGCGCAGCAGTTTCGGGTCGATTTCCATGGTGAGCTTCACCGTGTCCCCCTTATGGATGCCGCCGTGCTCGATGATGTCGCCATCGTCATCGAACTGGATGTCGGAGCTGGCCCTCACGCCGGTCTCGCGGATGGTGCCGTCTTCGCTCAGAAGATTGAATTTGATGGACAGCCCCGTTATCTCGGCCGGGACCTGGTCGGTCACGGTGACGGTGAAACAGTGCCGGTCGACTTCCTGCTGACCGCCGTCCTTGGTGGTCTCCAGTCCCTTGCAGGCTCCGCCGTCGGCAATGTCCCGTATGTCGAACGGGACGGCCGTCTCCGGCTCGTCGGGCAGTTTCAGCGCGCTGCGGATTACCTGCTGCGCTCCGGATGGCCTGAATTCGCCGAACACCATCCAGTCGATCGCCTCGCCGTTGCGGTTGCCGGCGAGGTTGGTATAGATCGCCGCGCGCTCCTGATATTCGATGATGACCATGCGGATCTGCTTGGTCAGTGATTTCGGCCAGGTGCGGGCGGCGAGGGTCTCCGCCGCCTGTTGCGAGAGGTCACGGGCCTTGGCGGCGGACTTGTTCACCGCATCCTTGTCGCCGCCGACCGCGGCGAGGCGCACGGCGTCGTATGCCGCGGCCGTGCCTTTCACCGCCTTTGCGAAATACGGGCCGGCCTGGGATCGGCCCAGCTGAGGGCCGGACGGCTGCAACGGCTTGAACCCGCCATAACAGTAGTCCTTCTCGTCCGCGACTCCGGTCTGGTGCGAACAGTTGACAGGGGAGCCGGTCTGGAGGCTGCGCCGCCAGCAGAATCCACTCACCAGCGATGCGACGATGACCACGACGACCAGCAGCGTCATCCGGCGGTGCCGTTTGCGCAGCAGTGTGACGGCCTCGGCATCGACCTCGGCGGATTCGGCGTCGTCGGTGATGTCATCGGTGATGCCGTGAATGTCCTCGGAGGCATCGCTCACATCGCGGGTCTCATCGGCGACCGGCGTATCCCAACTCTTCTGCGCCTTCATCACCACCATCTCCCATTGCCCGAATCCCAATCCGACATAATCGACGCCATCTTATCAGCCACAACACAACCCCGCTAGGCCAATCCCACGATGTTAAGCCCGGGGACTGTCGAGCGAAGCGAGACTGGGGGGGGTGGTCAATCACAGATATCCCGACACCCCAAATACAAGGTCCTCATGAAAATGTATCGATTACCCCAAAGAGTGCGCATGAAAATGCAAGGAACACTGCAATGAAGCGGTTTCCCACGGCTGATCTCATTGACCCGGAACACCACCCCAGTTCACAGGTCATAGATATAACGTCGCACGGAATATATAGCAATGTGCCCCGGCATCCGAAGAGGCCGGGGCACATGTATTCATGTGGTCAGCTGCTAGAGCCGAACCGACGAATCAGAACTCGCGCCATGGACGGTCGCCAGACCGACCATCAAACAACACAGCGCGGCGAGTCAACCGCGAGTTCTGATTGAAGCGACGCAGGAGCGGAGATCAGAACTCGCGGTTGGCGCGGTAGAACTTGATCAGGGACTGGGTGGAGGCGTCCTGGGCGGCGAGGGCGTCGTCGTCCTGGGAGATGGCCGGGGTGATCTGCTTGGCGAGCTGCTTGCCGAGCTCGACGCCCCACTGGTCGTAGGAGTCGAGGCCCCACACGGTACCCTCAACGAAGGTGATGTGCTCGTACAGGGCGATGAGCTCGCCAAGCGCGAACGGGGTCAGAGCCACACCGAAGATCGAGGTGGTCGGGCGGTTGCCGGAGAACACGCGGGCCGGAACGATCTCTTCCGGGGTGCCTTCGGCGCGGACCTCGTCAGCGGTCTTGCCGAATGCCAGCGCCTTGGTCTGCGCGAAGTAGTTGCCCAGGAACAGCTCATGCACGTCCTGGTCGCCGTCCTTGGTCGGGTTCGGGGTGTTCACGAACGCGATGA